>OJSG01000001.1_pt1 | contig 478121 bp, 459 predicted proteins | sample 1599371 | NCBI WGS metagenome assembly OJSG01 (sample SAMN04168658, study PRJEB22393) | human gut metagenome | biome: human gut microbiome; feature: stool | host: Homo sapiens | collected 2014-03-24
CATACCGCCTTTTCTTGTTATCCAGCCCTCCGGCTGTATCGGTTGAGCAAAAGTCAGCGTGGGATTGATGTGGTATCTTTATCTAAGTGAACCCCCTTGCTCCCATTTAGAAACAGTTTGCCGCACGACGTTCAGCTTGACAGCAAGATCCTGCTGCGAAAGTCCTTTTGACTTTCTGATTGCTTTAATGTTTTCATTAAGCATTAGGGATGCCCCCTTTCTTGTTATCGTTACCATTATTGTAGTATGAATTGCCCATTGCCACAAGCAACGTATCTTAACATTTTTAGAAAAACTATCGACAAGTGTACTTGGCAATGTTATGATGAAGATACGACAAGAAAACTTGGCAATTCGATTTGGAGGCTTCCATTATGAACAAGGATGAAATTTTAGCAAAAAGCAGAGCGGAAAATAGAAATAAGGACGTATACGAGCAAGAAGTTATAAAGCAGGCAAGTCAAAAGGCAGTTGTGGTTCAGATGGCTTTGGCGACGCTCTTTTTCGCGATACAGATATTTGTCGGAAAAGGTACAAACTGGGGACTCTGGGCACTTGTCTTTAGCGCAAATATGACGATTTCCTGGGTGAAATATATTAAACTTCATCGTAAGTATGAGCTTGGGATAGCAATTGCCTATACGATATTGGTATTCGTAATGTCCGGATGCTATATTTATGACCTGAGCGTATCTTCCACAATTTTGTAGGGCGGTGGAAAATATGGATGACAAGCTGATATTAAAAAATCGCCTTAAAGAAACACGGATGGAATTGAAATTATCACAGAAGCGGCTGGCAGATATGGTTGGCGTGTCTCGGAACACGATCAGCTCCATTGAAACAGGACAGTTCAATCCTACAGCGAAACTGGCGCTGATTCTCTGTACTGCATTGGACAAAAAGTTTGAAGATTTGTTTTACTTTTGAATATGCTTGTAGACAGGCATTATTGTAAATTGTGTGTTCCTATTCTTTGATTTGGATTTGAGATATTGTTTCGGATAGGGGTTATAAATCCTATTGATTTGTGGAGATATAAGATGAATGGATTATTATTGCAGAAGAAAGAGAGTGTAAAGAGAGATTTGGGAAGGCATATGTTGAGTATATGAAGAAGGTAAGGCGCTATATCTGACAAATTCTTTTGCATCGCAAAATGAACGTTTAAGGAGGAATATCATGCTTGAAAATATACCATCCAAATCAACTATGACTGAACTGCTGGGCCCATCTTTGTTCGAAGTCTGGCAGGAGTTATGCTGGGCTATTGATGAGAAATACGAAATGGAACGACTATGGAATACCGGTGGTAAGAAGTGGACTTACGAGTACAAATATCGTAGAGGCGGTAAAACTCTTTGCTGTCTATATGCAAAAAGTAATTGCGTTGGTTTCCTGATTATTTTTGGAAAGGATGAAAGAACCAAATTTGAAGCTATAAGAGGCAGTCTTTCTGATGCTGTTTGCAGAAAATATGATGAAGCAGAAACCTATCACGATGGAAAATGGGTAATGTTTGAACCGACCAATACCGATGAGTTCGATGATTATATTAAATTGTTAGCTATGAAAAGAAAGCCAAATCGGAAATGACAATTCCAGTTTAACAGCTTGAGACTTTAGAATAGAACGGATTTGAGGGAGGTTATATATGCGCACAGAAAAAGAGATGTTTGATATCATTATCGATACAGCCAGGTCGGATGACCGTGTGCTGGCAGCATATCTGAAAGGTTCAAGGGCAAATCCCAATGTCCCCAGGGATATTTATCAGGATTTTGATATTATGTATGTAGTGAAAGAGACAGAAAGTTTTCGCGCTGATACGTCGTGGATGAATCCATTTGGAAAAGTTATTCTGAAACAGGAGCAGGATGATGCGTATGGTTATGGAGAACGTTTTGGCCTGCGCAGCCATTATGATAAAACCTATTCCTGGCTGCTGATATTTGAAGATGGAAACCGCATTGATATCGGTGTTGAAACTTTGGAAACTATGAAAGAGGGGAGCAACAGAAATAAACTGTTCCTTCCGCTTATAGATAAAACGGGATGTCTTCCCCAGCTGCCTCCGCCTACAGACGAGGAATTTTACGTCAGAAAACCCACAGAAGCGCAATTTCAGGGCTGCTGTAATGAATTTTTCTGGTCGCTCTGTGATGTTGTCAAAGGAATCTTTAGAGATGAACTTCCATTTGCTATGACGACTTATTATGATCAGGCCCACCATATGCTTGAAGTCATGCTGGGATGGTATATCGGAAGTAAGACAGCATATTCTGTTTCCTGTGGAAAACAGAATAAATATTTTAAACGATATCTTCCGGAAAATGTTTACCTGCTATATGAGGAGACCTTCCCTGACAGCAACTATGAACATTTCAGGGAGGCCATTAAAACTTCATGCAGACTGTTTCGTGAAATGGCAGTGCTGATTGCCGAGAGCCTTGGATGCACATATCCGGAGGAATTTGAGCAGGGATTTATGAAGTATACGAAAGCGGTTAGTAGTGATTGAGGAAAGGGTGGATCTGATGCATGGACAATGAAAAAGTTTATAAAATGGAATTTGCGAAAATTTATCCTCTTTTGGTAAACAAGGCTGTCAGAAAAGGACGGTCGAAAGAGGAAGTAGACGAGATCATCTGTTGGCTTACAGGATATAAACCGGAAGACTTGGAAAGGATGGCTTCAACATCTGTTAATTATGAAGAGTTTTTCAACAGTGCCCCGGAAATGAACGAAAATAGAAAACGGATCAAAGGTGTTGTCTGTGGAATACGGGTAGAAGATATCAGAGAACCTCTTATGCAAGAAATTCGATATTTGGATAAATTGATCGATGAACTGGCAAAAGGGAAGAAGCTGGATAAAATTTTGCGGATAAGGGAATAAAGGAATTGGAACTCTCTGTTACGAGAGCAACGGAGGTGAGATAATGTACGAATTAATACAATTGTCAGAGCATGATTACTATATTGACTGCCCGGCCAAAATCGGACTGATAAAAGCAAGCGATAATGAAGTTATACTGATCGATAGCGGTAATGATAAAGACGCTGGAAAAAAGGTCTGCCGCATCCTGGAATCAAAAGGCTGGAATCTGAAAGCAATTTTTAACACGCATTCTCATGCAGACCATATTGGTGGAAATTACTTTTTACAGAAGAAAACCGGGTGTAAGATTTACGCAAAAGACATGGAATATATTTATTCCAATATGCCTGTATTGGAACCGATCGGCCTTTATGGCGGCCGTCCTTTCAAAGAATTGAAGAATAAGTTTCTTATGGCGCAGGGAAGCAATGTACTTCCCCTTACAAGCGATATTCTGCCCGAATATATGGAGCTTTTGGAATTGCCGGGCCATTGCTTCGACATGGTTGGTTTTCGGACTAAGGACGGAACAGCTTATATTGCGGACAGTGTATCTTCAGAGGAAACACTTGGTAAGTATGGCGTCAGTTATCTTTGGGATCCTGAAAAGACGCTGCAGACGTTGGAATATATTCAGACATTGGATGTGGCGCGCTTTGTACCATCCCATGCTCCTGTCATGACGGATATCAGGGAACTGGCACAGCTTAACCGCAGAGCAATTACAGAAATCAAAGGGAAAATCAGGGAACTGTGTAATACGCCGATTACATTTGAAGTGCTGCTGAAGAATATTTTCGATGCATATGATCTTCAGATGTCAGCGCAGCAGTATGCGCTTATTGGCAGTACGATCCGTTCCTATCTCTCAAATATGTATGAAGAAAAAGAAATTTTTTTCAGTTTTAAAGACAATCAGATGATCTGGCAGACAGTATTGGAGGAGAAAGATGAAATTAAAAAATATATTGATCGTTGTTAAGGATATCGAAAAATCAAAGAAGTTTTATCATGATCTGTTTGGATTGGATATGGTGCTTGATAATGGTGGCAATATGATTTTAACGGAAGGTCTTGTGCTTCAGGATGAAAAAATCTGGAAAAATTTTTTGAAAAAGGAGGTTATTCCGGAGAACAATTCCTGTGAATTGTATTTTGAAGAACATGATATAGATGCATTTGCTCAAAAACTTGAAAAATTATATCCATTAACAAAATATGTCAGCGAACTTATGACCCATGACTGGGGACAGAAAGTGATTCGTTTTTATGATCCGGACGGTAACCTGATTGAAGTAGGGACGCCGATGCAGTCATAGTGGAAGATAAGAATTGAGGGGGAACTATGTGGAATCGAAAGAACTTAAAGAAAAATGGGAAAAAAAACCTGAAGAAAAATTATTGGAGAATTTTGGGAATCAGTATTCTTGTTGCCTTTATCGCAAGTGGTATGAAAGTAACGCATCAGGTGGACAATGCGGCGATGTATTTCGTAGGAGGCAGATTTGACCTTCCAAGCAATGCGCAGATTGTAAATGACTGGTATTTCAGTATAAGAGAATCAGATGCCCCGCAGAACAATCAGGTGCTTGAATTTCTGGGAGAACACTATACTCCAAAAAAGGGAGCGCTGGCACATATCTATAATCGCATGACAGAAGAAAAATCAGCACTATATGGGTTTATTAATGCAATGAACGACTTTATTTTTAAGGATAAAGCGACAGAAGGTATGATTATTCTTGCAGGCGTTTTTCTGATGATCTTATTCCTTGCGCTGGTCAGCAATGTGCTTGCAGTTGGGCAGTGTCGTTTCCTTTTGGAAAACCGTACATACAGACAAAGTAAAATGGGAAGGCTGGCATTTCCGTGGAGGGTAAAACGATGGAAGGCAACCGCCTTCACCATGTTTGAGAGATCCTTTTTGATCTTTCTGTGGGACTTGACGATCATCGGGGGAATCATCAAGAGATATTCTTACAAAATGATTCCTTACATTCTTGCAGAAAATCCGGATATCGGACATAAGGAAGCCTTTGCATTGTCAAAAAGGATGATGAAAGGGAATAAGATGCGGGGATTTCTGCTTGATTTTTCTTTTCTGGGGTGGCGGATACTGAGTGCTTTCACATTAGGTATTCTGGGGTATGTATGGATCAAGCCATACACAGAGACTGTGTGGGCGGAGGTTTATGCTGCTCTCAGGCAAGAAGCGCTGGAACAGGGATACAGCGGAGTGGAGTATTTAAATGATAAGCTTTTGTTTGAAGAATCTGATGCTGAAGAGTATCCGGTAGAATTGTACCCGCTTTATAATCCTGAGACTAAAACCTGGATCCGGATCAATTACCGAAGAAAATATACAGTCTGTTCATTGATTCTGATGTTTTTTTCCTTTTCAGTAATCGGATGGCTCTGGGAAGTTTCGCTCCACTTATTCGGGGATGGAGTATTTGTCAACCGGGGATTTTTCCACGGGCCATGGCTTCCGATTTATGGAGCCGGCGGCGTTTTGATCGTAGCCTTGTTGAAGCGCTTTGTAGATAAACCGCTTATTTTGTTCTTTTTGACAATGGTTGTCTGCGGAATAGTTGAATATACTGCGGGATTTATTCTTTGGGAGACAAAACACATGTACTGGTGGAACTATTCCGGATATTTTCTTAATCTGCATGGAAGGATATGTGCAGAAGGGCTGATTGTTTTCGGCTTGGGCGGATGTGCATTTATATATATAATCGCGCCGTTCTTTGATGAGATTTTCAAGAAAATTCCACGCCGCGCGGCAATTATTTTATGTGTGATCCTGTTAAGTGTTTTTGCGGCAGACAGTGTTTACTCAGCTGTTTATCCTAACAGCGGAGCCGGAATCACGGATTATGAGAATCACGGATAAAAATCCCTGGTTTGCGTGGAAAGAGATTTAACAGTATTTTTACGGATGCTTTACCAAAAGAAAAGGATTACTCGATTTTGGGAACATTTGCGCCGCAGGAAGCAGAAGGCTCATGTGTGTATTGCAATCACTGCCAGCCATGTCCTGCCGGACTGGATGTGGGGCTTATTAATAAATATTATGATCTTGCACTGGCTGGAGATGATCTGGCTAAAAGCCATTATGCAAGTCTTAATAAAAAGGCGAAAGATTGCATACAATGTGGGCACTGTGATTCCCGCTGTCCGTTCCATGTCAGCCAAATGGAGAGGATGGAAAAGATCAGAGAGTACTTTGGAGAATGATTCGGGCATTCCAGGACGCAAAAGAACGGAACTTACTGTGTGTTCCGTTCTCTTGCGCCGCGGTGTCTGCTGCCGTTTCCGGAATGATTCTCACGGCCCGTCCCGGTATTCTTTCTGCTATTTTCTCCATTATCGTCTACATTGCCCGATAATTGGCTGATCCGCTCTCTGATCTCGCGCATTGTCATGCTCTGGATTTCTTCAACGGTAATTGTGGGATCAAGCTTTTGCAGCTCTAAAAATGCTTTGTATTTTCCATAGGAAAGACCGCTTTCATGCGCTTTTTCCACTTCTTTCGAATGAGTATAATAACAATAGGTATTGTCTCTTCCAGCTGTACAGGACTGCATATTGGAAAGGACCTCTTCGGATTGTAAGTTGTCTGTTCCGACAACGGCAATCGTCATGACTTCATCATTCTCCAATAATGTCAGTATTTCTTCACTGTCTATGATCTTGTTTACCGCTTCTGAATAATCCATAAATTTTATATCAAGAGAATCCGTTAATTTATCCCCGTCATCATTGTAACTTTCAAAAGAAATGATGCGGTTGAAGCGGTTCACGCCTAATTCCACAGAGGGATTGATGTCTATGCTGATCTGCACTGTAGGAGTAAAATAGAGCCAGTACCCGCCGATCAGAAGGAAGGCGACGCACGCAAAAGCGGATGCCAGGTATTTGAAATTAGCAGTCTTTGCCTGTTTGTATCCTTTTGTCTTTTGGAAGATAAAATCTTTTGTTTTGTCTTTTAATTCGTTTTCTGCCTGTACCTGATCAAAGGCTTGCCGGATTTTATCATTCATATTCCTCACCTCCCAGCTTTTCTCGAAGCATTTGCCTGGAACGGGTCAGGAGCGTATAAATCGTATTTACCTTTTTCCCCAGAATCTGACTGATTTCCGGAGCAGTGCAGCCCTCATAGTAATGTAAATATACAACCTCTCTGTATTTTTGCGGAAGTGATAATACGGCCTCCAAAACTTCTCTGTGATCCTCCTGCATTTCTGTGGAATGTTCCCAAATTTCATCCAGTGATGTGACATGACTGTGAAAAAAATTTCTGAGCAGATCTTTACACGCATTGATGGTAACACGAATGAACCATGCTTTCTCGTGTTCTTCATTTTCAAAGGCAGCCGAACTGAGGACATATTTTAAAAATACCGTCTGAAATATATCCTCGGTATCAGCATAATTTTTCAAATGTATCATACAAAGCCGCCGAACCATATCGGAGTACTGTTCGATAGCTCTGGTTACCTCTTGCTCACTCCGCATTGAATTATCCCCTGCTATTTGTTATGACAGCCGCGAAATCCTCTTCCATGTTTTGCGCCATAGTTGTCACAGATTCCATCTCCATCGGCGTCAACAAAATTTTCATTACATTTTTCACGGCAAAGCTGATTTTTGTCGCTGTTGTCGCAAATTCCATCATTATCTGCGTCAATATAGCGGCAGGCGTTTCCTATATAGCGGCAAACGCCGTCACCACCAGTATTTACAGGATTCTTTCCATATTCCGCTCCAGCCGCAAATGTGCTTGCCGTTCCAAGTGTCAGCACAGCTGCTGCCGTTAAAATACCCACGACTGTTCTGTTCATTTTCCGCTTCATTCTTAATTCCTCCTACCTCATTTATTTAAGATATATCTTACCTGTTTCACTTATAATACGACTGGAAGAACAGAATCCATTCATTTTTTGATAATTTATTTTGGTTTATTATAGCATATTATTTCGAGGAAGCAGGAGTTTCTGTCCCTTTCTCTTTGCTCGATTTAATTTTCAGGATAATCTGTATATGTATAATTTTGAAGAATACGCCCAAATATCAAACATATGATAACGCCAGTAATTCCCAGAAGGAAGAGCATAAACGCTGCACCGGATCCTTTGCCTGTTCCAAACAGACGGGCGGCCAAACTACCGACAGCGACAGAACGCATCAGAGGTTCACACACCTTATCTACCATGCCGCCTCCTACAAACAGCCCTATAGGAATGGTAAAAAACTGCAGAGTATTTCTGCAGGAATAAACCCGTCCCTGCATTTCCAGAGGAATGGATGTCCTTAGGATAACATCAAGATTCGCATTCATTACAGGAACGAAAAACCATCCAATCAGTTGCCCAAGACACCATAAAATCGGCGAATCAGAAAATGACAAAAGGAAATTCTCTGTCCCAAGAGAAAACAGCATCGTAAGGTAGATTACCCGGATGCGGTTCTTTGGAGCGGGGAGAAGTACAGTTGCCAGACTTCCGACTAAAGTTGCGATTCCGGCACAGGAACTGACGATTCCAAGGATGGCCTCGCCGCCGTTTGCTTTAGGAAGAATCAAAGCTGGAAGAACTGCATCAAAAGCGGATGCAACAAAATTGATTCCTGCAAGAAACAGTATCAATGTAAGAATAAGCCGGTTATTGTTTAAATAGCTAAGACCTGACCTGACAGTTTCTATAAAAGATTCTTTCTTGGCGAAATCTCTTTCTTGACCGGAAGGAATATTTACCTTAAAAAGAAGTGCCAGAAAGGCAATTGCAAAAGTAGTCAGATCAATAGAAATTACTGCCTCCATTCCCAAAAGGGAGAATACGGCTGTGGCAAGCACAGGATTAAAAATTGTAATCAGGGAATTGGAAAGAGATTTCAGTCCGCTTGCCTTTTGATAATATTTGTCCGGTATAATTATTGTCATTGCCACATCGCTGGCTGGCTGCTGTACTGAATTCATCAGACCGCTGATGGCATTTAAGAGATACATGTGAACCGGTTGAAGAAGTTCTGCTTTCAGGAGAAAGAGAACTATTACACTACAGCAGGCGGCAAAAGTATCACATGCCAACATAATTTTTTTCTTGTTCCAACGGTCGCTGAAAGCACCGGCAAAGATACTTGTAGCAACATAGGGGGCATAGGAACAAATGGACAGAAGAGCTGTTTGGAGTGCGGATCCTGTCTTCTGATACAACCACAGAGTCAACGCAAAACCTGTCATGGAACTGCCGAGCTGAGACAGTGACTGTGTACTCCACAAAATTAGAAATGTTTTTAAATCTGTTATTAAATTTTTCATTGTTATACTTTGCTCCTTTGATGTTTTATTTTCAAATATTTTGTGAGAGAAATATGGACATCAAAAAGCAAAGTCTGAGGACAGGTCGTTTCAGACCATACGCGCAGCAATTTTGCTTTTTAAGCATTATGACTGCGCTGCCTCTCCATGCAACGTCCTCAGACTTTGCATGGAGCGATTGCAATACATAACATTGTCAAATACCTCCGGATCTTATATACTAATGATAGTATATGCTGGGCTGCAGATTCCTGTCAACTGGCGGAGGCAGAAGGAAAATGTAAAGATGAAAGGAGGCAGGTAAATGGCATATTTTGAATATCGCGGAAAATCTGTTTATTATGGAGAATACGGTCAGGGAACACCTCTTATTTTTCTGCATGGAAATACCGCTTCTTCCAAAATGTTTGAGCTTCTTATGCCATTATATTCAGAAAAATTCAGGTGCATATTAATCGATTTTCTGGGGAATGGGAAGTCTGACAGAATAGAAAAATTTTCACCGGATATGTGGTTTGATGAAGCAATACAGACAATTGCACTTGTGGAACATTTGAATTTGCATGGCGTCAGTCTGGCAGGAACCAGCGGAGGGGCATGGGCGGCCATGAATGCGGCGTTAGAGCGCCCGGATTTATTTGACAGAATTGTAGCGGACAGCTTTGACGGCCGGACACTCAATGAACATTTTGCAGATAATCTTTTGAAAGAAAGAGATGGTGCAAAAGCAGATCTTCAGGCCAGACAATTCTATGAATGGTGCCAGGGAGCGGACTGGGAAAAAGTAGTCGATCTTGATACGGAGGCGCTGCTTCAGTGTGCGAAGGAAAAGACCCCTTTGTTTCGGAAACCATTGGAAGAGCTGAAAGTTCCTGTCTTGTTTTTAGGGAGCAGGGAAGATGAGATGTGCCGGGGAAATTTGGAACAGGAGTATAAAGAAATGGCGGCTGCTGTTCCGGAAGCGTCTGTTTATATGTTTTCCCATGGCGGACATCCTGCTATAGCCTCAAACGCCGAAGAAGCAGCCGGAGTTATCGCGACTTTTTTAAAAGGGGGAAAATAAATGAAACTATTTTTTAATACCTTATCGGTTATCATGCTCGTTCTTTTGGTTATATGTGCGGTGCTGTATTTTGTAAAAGGAGTTTTCCTGCCCGTCAGCGGCATGGTGCTGATCTTGTTTATCATTGCTGTGGCAGGTACCCAAAAGTACAGAGACAAGAAATAAAATAATATCTCATAGATACGCAAACAAAGTCGGCTTTTATAAGTCGACTTTTTCAAATCTGCGGACAGAGATACGATAGGAAAATATAAGAAAAGTGATGTAACATAAGATACCAAGCAATAGGAAAGGTATCTGTCTGAAAAGGTCACGGGGAATGCTGCTGTCCAGATAGGAAAAGACCGGGAAGCGAACAGATCCTTCAGCAATTATCATTAAAAGCAGCATGGGAATAGCTGCAACTATAAAAGCTTTTCCGGCTTTATATCCATTTTTATAATAGGCCGGAAAAAATATCAGATCAAAAACAGCATAAATAATAAGACCTAATCCATACCAGGCTACAGTTGCGTCTATTCCTACCGGATTATTTCCAACTTCCAGAATGTGCCGGAGAAAAAGGCAGGGAATGGAGATGAGAAGTTGGAAAATTTGCAAAGAGACGGCCAGCAGAAATTTTCCTTTTACGTTTTCTCGCTTTGTGACAGGCAGAATGGATGTATACCAGGTATCATTTGTTTCCCTTGCATAGAGTAAGGTCAGATAAAGAGCCAGACATCCAAACATAAAGATGACGGTATATGGATAGGCCGGCACAATAACCAGACATCCCAGAAAAGCAAATACAATAGAAGTAGGATGGGCGGTAAGGGTTAATTCTTTATAAAGCAGTCTCATATAGATCGCTCCTTTCTGTTCGCAGCATAATTTCCTCGAGCGTAAGTTCTCCGGTATCTTCCGGAGACTTCAGATAGTCAAAAGAACGGAGAAAAGTTTCTTTGTCTGAACTTTTTAAAACATGTCCTTTTTGTATATAAGTGATATCATCCGCACAGTGATCCAGGTCCGATGTGATATGGGTGGAGAATAGGACAGATTTCTCCTTTTCTTTTACAATGCGGGTAAAGATGTGGAGAATTTCATCCCTGGATACAGGATCCAGACCAGATGTGGGTTCATCAAGCAGATAGAGTCTGGCATTATGGGAAAGGGCGAGGGCCAGTAAATATTTTACCTTCATTCCATTAGAAAGTGATTTGAATATTTTGTTTTCATCCAGAGAGAACTGCCGAAGGTAGTTCTCGTATTTTTGCTGATCCCATTCCTGATAAAAAGTTCTGGTGACAGCCGTAATAGCGGACAGCTTTTTCAAAGGATAAAAGTCAATACCGCCGAATACTACACCAATGTTTTGTTTACATGATTTTTCGTTCTGAAGAAAATCTTTTCCGAACATAGTGACCGTTCCCTGATCCGGCTTTACAATATTCAGCATAGATTTTAAAATGGTACTTTTTCCGGCTCCGTTTTTCCCCACAAGTCCCATGATACGACCTGGTTTAAGCGTAAAAGATACATCCTGCAGAGCAAATCCGGGATAGCGTTTGCTTAAATGTTCTATTTTCAGCAGATCTGTCATTGTTCTTCCTCCTTTTCACTGGTATTGAGGAGCGTCTGCAAAAAGGTCATTTGGTGAAGAACTGTATCTTCCGGGATTAGCGCAATTCCGGCACTTTCCGTAGTTTCATCTCCCAGTACGACCAAAAGGTTACCAGGTTCAATGCGAAAAATATCCCTTGCCTTTTTGGGAAGGACGATCTGGCCACGTTCGCCAACCTTGACAGTTCCAAAGAGATGTTTTCCGCGCGGCGGAATGGGTATTTTTGCTTCTTCCTGGTCAAAATGGATGAGATCGTCTATAGAGACATTATAAAGCTTTGCCAGAGCATCGCAGTTAAGAATATCAGGTACTGTTTCTCCGGATTCCCATTTCGCGACAGCCTGTCGTGATACACCTATTTTTTCCGCTACTTCTTCCTGAGAATACTTGTGGTATTGACGAAGTGCCGATAAATTCAGAGAAATCAAATTGGATTGTTTTTTCATGTATTTCATACCTCCTTTTCTTTTATTATACTGAATCTATCCTGTATTTCTACCAACTGAACATAACAGAAAAAGTCTGTTTCAGTTGCGGCTTTCAGAAAGATTGGCAGTATTGAAAAAGAATGACAGAAAGAAGGCAGGGTGATATAATATAGTCATTCATTATTGTAAGAGAAAAGTAGTCAGAGTGTTAAAAAAGATTGTTTCAGCTTTATGAGGAGGAGAAATATGGCAAGTTATTATGACGAGGATCTTCACCGGCTTCATCAGGAGACGCTGGAGAAGAAAGGAATAGAGGCAATGCTTTCCGATCTTCAGATACAGAAAGAAGAACTGGAGAAAAAATCAAAAGATTTGGAAAAGTCAATGAACGAGGAACAGGAAGATGTAGAACGCCTTAACAAGGGAAGTCTTACCGCGTTCTTTTACAGGGTATCCGGGAAGCTGGAAGAAAAGTTGACGAAAGAGGAAGAAGAAGCCCGTGCGGCGGCTATAAAATGGGAGGCGGCAAAAGCTTCCCTGCAGTCAGTAAATGAGGATATTGCACGTTATCAAAGCCGGCTCCTGGAACTAGAAAACTGTGATACAGAATATGAAACGGCGCTGGCAGAAAAAATGGAAGCGATCAAGTCATCGGAGACTCCGGAGGCAGAGAAAATCCTGCAGCTGGAAAGGAATCTGACATTTTTTGAAACACAGGAAAAAGAAATCGACGAAGCCATAAGTGCCGGGGAGAGGGCACTTCAGATAGCACGGGAGGTATTGGATGAACTTGGCGGAGCGCAGACCTGGAGTATTATAGATATGGCAGGCAATAGTATAATAGATGATGTTATAAAATACAGCCATCTGAATACGGCACAGTCCAAAATCAATTCGCTCCAATTGGCGCTGCGCAGGTTTCGGACAGAACTGTCAGATGTTTCAAAGGGGATATCAGGAGATATCAGAGTGGAGGTTGGAAATTTCCTGTATTTTGCCGATTATTTCTTTGATGATCTTTTTACAGACTGGATGGTTTACGGCAAGATCAAGAATGCGAAAGAAAAGGCCCGGCAAACCTGCGCTCAATTGGAAAATGCGATGGAGAACCTGAAGCAAATGAAAGAAGAGTTCCAAAGCAGGCAGGCGCAGGCGAAAAAAGATCTGGAACAAACAGCGATGGATCTTAAATTGTAATATTAAAAAGGCAGGAGGCAGAAATTTTGCAATTCTGCAATAAATCGTTCTGCAATGGGAGTAAACACCTGCTGTTTCTTCCAGATAATATACATTTGCGTTTCCAGTACGGGAAAAAGCGGTCGGAATACAAGACCGCTTTTTTCACTTGTATCGATCAGATGGTCAAAGGTAAGAAGATAGCCCAGACCTTCCCGGGCGAAGACAGAGCCATTATAGGAAAGGCGAAAGGAGCCTTCCAAGCGTAGTTCATCCATGCGGTTCTGGCACCATCTGGGAAGATCAGCCCTCCAGCTTTGTTCCGAACAAAAGAGGGGAAGACCTTTCAGATCATCAAAAGTAATCTGTTCTTTCTGTGCAAGAGGACTGTCAGAAGGCATAATGACGCCCCAGCGGTCGCCGCCGGGCATCTTCAGAACATTATATTTTTCGTAATCTGGTTCCTCTACAATAACTGCAAAATCAAGAATGCCTTTGTCCAGTTTCTCTGTGACCTGTTCTGTGTCGCCGCTGGTGATGTGATAGTGAAAATCCGGATACTGTTCTTTGAAACGTTTGATCACCCGTGCCAGATGGCGGATCTGATAAGATTCAGCACAGCCGAAATAAATATTCCCGCCGACAATATCATCCATAGCTGAAAATTCTTCCAGGATCTTGTCAGCCATAGAAAGGAGATCCTCGGCACGTTTTCTAAGCAGCATTCCCTCTTCTGTCAGTTCGATGGAAAAGCTGTGTCTAAGAAACAACTTTTTGCCCAGCTCATTTTCCAAGGCCTGCATCTGTTTTGAAAGGGTGGGCTGGGTGACGTGAAGGATTTCTGCGGCCCGGGTCATATTTTCCTCTCTGGCAATTGCCATAAAATAGCGAAGTGTACGAATTTCCATAGGAATCTCCTTTCACAGTTTTTTTGTATCTGAATCATTCTCTTACACTTAAGGGTCACTTAAGTGTAGCATATGAAATGCAAAAAAGGAATAACACGAAATAAATTATAACAATTAGCGAAATGGAAAGCCGCAGATATATAATCATATCAGAAACTTTGGAAAGGAGATTCTTTTTTATGAATAAACTTTTTGATGAAAAAGAAAATCTGATCCAGCTTCTTGGAAATGTGGGATGCAGGGCAGATGACATCGCTGTTATACAAAAATTTATCAGAGAAGATGACTTTTGCGCTGCCAAACGCCTCTTGCGGCGTCATCGCGCTGAATTACTTGAAAATCTTCACAAAATCCAGGCGCAGATAGACTGTCTGGATTTTATTGTGTACCAGATGGAAAAGTGTAAGAAAGCAAAAAAATGAAAGGATGATTGCAACATGGAAGAATTAAAATTAACACAGGAATGGGACAAAGTATTTCCCAAAAGTGACAAAGTAGAGCACAGTAAAGTGACGTTTCATAATCGATATGGCATTACTTTGGCGGCGGATCTTTATATTCCTAAAAATGTGGAAGGCAAGCTTGCGGCAATCGCGGTGTGCGGCCCTTTTGGCGCGGTAAAGGAGCAGGCGTCAGGACTTTACGCACAGACAATGGCAGAACGGGGATTTTTAACAATGGCATTTGACCCTTCCTTTACAGGAGAGAGCGGAGGCAAGCCACGGTATATGGCTTCTCCGGACATCAACACCGAAGATTTTCAGGCGGCGGTAGATTTCCTATCTTTACATGAAAAGGCCGATCCTGAAAGGATAGGTATTATCGGTATATGCGGATGGGGCGGTATGGCGCTGAATGCGGCAGCGCTGGATACACGGATCAAGGCGACAGTAGCATCTACCATGTATGATATGACGCGCGTCAACGCAAAAGGGTATTTTGATGCAGAGGATTCGGAGGAAGCCCGCTATGAGAAGAAACAGGCTATGAATGTACAGCGTCTGGAAGATTACCGGAGCGGAACCTACGCTCTGGGCGGCGGTGTAGTTGATCCGCTTCCGGAGGACGCGCCTTTCTTTGTAAAAGATTATCATGACTACTACAAAACAAAGCGGGGATATCATGCAAGATCCCTTAATTCCAACGGCGGATGGAATATAACGGGCTGCATGTCCTTCCTGAATCAGCCTATTCTTAAATACAGCAATGAAATCCGAAGCGCTGTACTGATCATGCACGGAGAAAAAGCCCATTCCTGTTATTTCAGCCGGGATGCTTATGCAGATATGGTAAAAGATAATCCATATGCTGATAACAAGGAACTGCTCATCATTCCGGGAGCAGTTCACACGGACCTTTACGACGGAGGCGGGAAAGGCGCGATCCCATTTGACAAAATGGAAGAATTTTTTACAGAAAATCTGAAATAATCTGCAGAAAGCAAAAGCGTCTGGCAGTATATACTGTCAGGCGCTTTTGACCTTTGCTGCTTTTGCCCGAAAGTTTGACAGTCATTGGCAGCCATAGTAAAATGAAGGAAAAATGTGCGTATCAGGAGGGAAAAATGAGGACAAGTCAGATTACAAGAGAGCAGGCACTGAAACTGCTGAAAACATATAACAAAGAGGAGTTCCATATTCAGCATGCTCTGACAGTGGAAGGTGTAATGCGCTGGTATGCAAAAGAACTTGGATATGGAGAAGAAGAGGAATATTGGGGAATCAGCGGCCTTCTGCATGATATTGATTTTGAATTATATCCGGAAGAGCACTGCAGGAAAGCTCCTGAGCTTTTGCGAGACGGAGGCGTGGGTGAAGATATGATTTATACGATCTGCTCTCACGGCTATGGCATCTGCAGTGATATGGAACCTGTACACGAGATGGAAAAAGTTCTTTTTGCCGCTGATGAACTTACCGGTCTTATCTGGGCGGCAGCTCTGATGCGTCCATCAAAAAGTGTAATGGATATGGAAGTTTCCAGCGTGAAGAAAAAATTTAAAGATAAAAGATTTGCGGCAGGATGCTCCAGGGATATCATCCGGACGGGAGCAGAGCGCCTTGGCTGGGAATTAAATGATCTGTTTGAAAAGACGATCCTCGCTATGCGCTCCTGCGAAGAAAGTATCCAAAAAGAGATGGAAACTATGAGATAATTTTTTTAATGATTTTCTCTGTCGGCTAAGATTAGGTTTTACACGGGATTTCAAACATTAATAGGAAATCTCTATAACTTGGATGAGTATATAAACATAATCGATTTGTCGGAAAAATTATGTGTTGATATAATAAATATGTTCACAAAGCACATAAAGGAGGAAAATCATGAAAAAGAAATTGATCAGTGTACTGCTTACAGCTTCTATGTGCATGGCTCTTGCAGTGGGATGTGGAAGTCAGAGCAGTGATGAGGGGGAAGCATCAGAGGAAGGCGAAAGCGAAAAAATTACTTTTATGGTTCCGGACTGGGGCGTTCCGACAGATGAACAGCTTGCAGCATTCACAGAGGAAACGGGGATTGAAGTAGAGATTTCAGAAGTAGGCTGGGATGATATTCGCGAAAAGCTCGGAACAGCTGCCGCAGCGAACGAATGCGTTGCGGATGTGGTAGAAGTTGACTGGTCCTGGGTCGGTGAGTTTTACGCTGCCGGCTGGCTGGAACCTTTGGAAGTATCGGAAGAAGATAAAGCGGATATGCCTACCATTGATACATTTACCATTGATGACCAGGTACTGGCTATGCCATATGCAAACGACTACCGTCTGGCATACTACAATACAGAACAGTTTAAGGCTGCCGGTATCACAGAAGAGCCGCAGACATGGGATGACGTTCTGGAAGCTTGCCGTCAGTTAAAATCAACAGGTACAGTAGACTATCCATTTGCTATTGCATTAAATGCTGAAGAAAAAACAGCCACCTGTCTGATGTGGCTTGCGTACACTATGAATGGAGTTGTATGGAATGACGATGGTACCTTTAATGAAGAGTCTGTTATGGAAGCGTTGAAGTATATGGAGACTTTGATCAATGAAGAGCTGGTTGCTCCGGAAGATAAAACATCATCAGGAATGGACGCTTATATGCGGATCTGCGGAGGAACTGCAAGCTTTTTGACGGGTCCGACTTCCTTCGTTTCCAGAAGTCAGAATGAAGAACTTTGCAGTGTTGTTGGACAGATCACTCCGATTCTGGTTCCAGGCAAAGATGGAAAAGCTGCACAGACAATGCCGCTGCCTGAGGCTATCGGGGTAAACAGCCTGTCAGAAAACAAAGAAGCTGCAAAGACATTTATCGAGTGGTATACATCTGCCGATATGCAGAAACAGTTAAATGAGACAAACAGTGCAATCCCGACACGCAACTCAGTTCTGGAAGAGCTGATCAACGATGGAACAATCCAAAATTCCGGAGCAATGCTGGAGCAGGCAAAGCTGGTTTCTTCACCATTCCCGAATGGTGTGCCGTCCTATTACGCAGAGATGAGCAGCGCTATGTATAATGCAATTAACAAAATGGCTCGCGGTGAGCTGAATGCAGAAGAAGCATATGCAGAAATGTCCGGTGCGCTGGAAGAACTTTTAAACGAATAATTTAGGAAGAAAAGATGAAAAAGAAATTATTTCCTTATTTGTTACTTACACCCATGATTTTAATCATGGGTGTGTTAGTGTTTTATCCCATTATTACAACATTCTCATACAGTTTAAAAAAGTGGAAGCTGACAGCACCAGGAGATATCCGATTTATAGGATTTAAGAATTATACTGATATTATTCAATCTGATTCTTTCTGGTACAGTCTGCAGAACACGATTTTCATTTTAGTAATTGTTGTTATCTTTACTACAGTTTTCGGCTGGCTGGTTGCCTCTTTTTTAAACATTAAAGTAAAGTGTTCCGGGCTGCTTTTGGCGCTTTCTGTCCTTCCATGGGCGCTGCCACCCTTTGTAAATGGAATTTTGTGGAGATTTGTATTTTTCTCCGGATATGGATTTTTAAATAAGCTTCTGATCGGGATCGGTCTTACAGATGAACCTGTTGAATTTCTAAGCTCCAGGTGGATGCTCCTTTTTGTCCTGTCTATTGTGGTAGTGTGGAGAAGCGTGCCTTTTATGGCCCTGGTCTGCTTATCTGGAAGACAATCTATCCCTGAAGAACTTTATGAGGCTGCAAAAATAGACGGAGGTACAAAAGGGAACATATTCCGTCATATTACTATGCCTTTGATGATGCCCTTTGTGGCAGTGGGAGTGACCTCTACTTCCGTCACAGCTATCAATGTATTTGATGAAATTGTTGCTCTTTCAGGATATAGTGATCTTGGGAAAAACATCCTGATGGAAAGTTATCTGACAACCTTCAATTTCCTGAACTTTGGAAAGGGAAGCGCGATGACATATATTGTTATGCTGTTTGCTTTAATTCTTGGAATCTTCTATCTTAGAAGTTTGAACAAGGAGGTGGAGTATTGATGAAATATTTTAGAAAGGGCGGCTATATTCTGGCACTTGTTTTATTTCTGATTTTTACAGTAGGTCCCTTTATCTGGACATTTATTTTATCTGTGACTCCTGATTACAGCATGTTTTCACCGGACAGCAATCTGCTGCCAGACAAGATCATATGGGATAATTACAGGGAGTTGTTTTCCGGCGGACAAAGAGGCGCCAGATTTTTTACAGGTATGTTTAATTCTCAGAGAGCTGCTGCCATTACACTGGTTATTGGGATTCCAGTTGCTTTAATGAGCGCTTATGCTCTTGGACGAATGCAGTTCAGAGGAAGAAAAGCAATCAAAAATATTCTTTTGATTACAATGGTGATTCCGGTGATGGCGACGATCATTCCTCTGTATCGTATGTTTGCTGACGCAAGGCTTCTTGACAATATTTTCTGGCTTTCTGTCGTATATGTCAGTTCTTACCTTCCCCTTGCAGTCTGGTTGCTTTCCAACTATTTTGCAACTATTCCAAAAGAATTGGAAGAGGCGGCCTTAATTGACGGCTGCGGAAGAACAGCTACATTTTTTCGCATTATGCTTCCTTTGTCTGCTCCGATTATTTTGTCTATTTCGCTGATCATGTTTTTGAATACCTGGAGTCAGTTCCAGATTCCTTTGATCTTGGCTTCTTCTATGGAGACAAAGCCGATGGCCATCGTGGTATCAGAATTTGTTACGAAGGATACCATTCAGTACGGCCTTGTAGCGGCGGCAGGTATGATCGCATTGATTCCTCCTGCACTTGCAGCGCTGGTTTTCCGGAAATATTTGGTATCGGGGATGATGAAAGGTTCTGTAAAAGGGTAGTACAGGAAAAGCTTTTCTGTACATAGAAGAGAAATTCAGATATAATTAGAGCTCAATGATGAGAAAAGTCGGAGGAAATTTCGGGAAATTACTGAAAAAGGACAAAGAAACGATACTATGAAAGCCAGAAGTAAGGAAAACTACAGGATTTTAAACAGGGACGCCATAAAATACATCGCCGCATTTACCATGCTCTTGAATCACGTTGCATTGATCTGGATGAGGCCGGAAAGCCTTGTGGCAAATATATTTGAGAATATCGGATATTTTACGGCGATTACGATGTGCTATTTCCTGGTAGAAGGGTTCTACTGTACCAGGTCAAGAAAAAGATATGCCTTCCGGCTGTTCCTGTTTGGAGTGATCTCGCAAATACCATATGATCTGGCTATCATAAAACGGGCGCCGGAAGGGACAGCGCGTCTGAATATGATGTTTACCCTTCTGATCTGCTTTTTGATCCTTCTTGCCTTGGAAGTGATATCCAATGAAATTCTTCTCGTTCTGACAATTGGAGGGCTGTTTGGACTGTCCGTTTTTTGCGACTGGTCACTTTTGGCTCCGGGATTTACCCTGTTGTTTTGGTGGGCGTACGGACTGAAGAGAGAAACAAAAACAGCCTTTGCAATTTCTGCCGTTTTGATGGGATTATTTCATTTGTCCGGCGGGATTTTGTCTGCTCTGGGAAGCATGGCGGGAGGAGTCCTTTCCGGGGTGGTGATCGTCTGTCTCTACAATGGGAAACGGGCAGAGAAGAGAAAGAAGTTTTCCAAATGGTTCTTCTATTGGTTCTATCCGCTGCATCTTCTGATCTTAGGGATTTTGCGGATTGCAGGAGAACAGGGCCGGATATAAAGAGAGGGTAAGGAAAGGCAGGAATTAGTATGGTAGAATGTATGATTGTCGGCGCCGGAGGGTTTATCGGAGCGGTGTGCAGATACTTGATCGGATTGATCCCACTGGAACAGGGATCTGTATTTCCGGTGAAAACCTTTGCGATCAATGTACTGGGATCTTTTGTGATCGGAGTCATAGCAGCGCTGGCAGCAAAGGACAGTTGGCTGGATCCGCAGATCGTCCTGTTTCTGAAAGTAGGGATATGCGGAGGTTTTACGACATTTTCCTCTTTTGCATTGGAAACGGCGGATATGTTGAAAAGCGGCAGCGAAGCTACAGCAGTTTTGTATGTATCCCTAAGTATGGTAATCGGTGTGGCTGCCGTATTTGTCGGTCAATGGGCTGTAAATTATATGAAATAATAAAAAGCGAAAATAAAATTGTGTTTTTTCTGTGATAAGTCTTGATTAATTTCCACCGAAATTTATAATAGTTTACGGAGAAACAGTTTACGAGGAAACTATTATAAGTTTGGCGGAAAGGAGAGAAAGATGAGAAAGAATGCAGAGACCTGGATGGGGATCCGCGCAGTACTCAGATTATATGAGAAAATGCTAAGAAAAGTATGTGCCCGACATCAGTTAACCGGCACAGAGGCAGATGTGATCGGATTCCTGCATAATAATCCGGGAAAAGACACAGCAGCGGATATTGTAGAGCTTAGAGGTCTTTCCAAGGGTGCTGTTTCCAAAGCGGTCGATTCTTTGATACGGAAATCTATGTTAGAGAAAATTCCGGACGAGAAGGACCGCCGGAAGCAGCACCTTTGTCTGCGCTCGGAGGCACAATCTGTAAGAGAAGATATTGAGTCAGTGCAGGAAGAATTTTGGGATACTGTACTGGAAGGCTTTACGGCCGCGGAGCTTGAAGGATATGAACAGTTTAAAAAGAAGCTGTTGAAAAATATAGAACAGGCGACAGAAAGGATGAAAGACAATGAATCATAGAGAAAATGCACAGCCAGCGTCAGATAAGGAATTTCTGGGAACGGATCCGATAGGAAAGCTTTTGTTCCGTCTTGCAGTTCCTACTGTCATCGCACAGCTTATCAACATGCTCTACAATATTGTAGACAGAATCTACATTGGCCACATTCCGGAGATTGGAGCGACGGCACTGACAGGTGTGGGCGTATGTATGCCCCTGATCATGATCGTATCAGCTTTTGCAGCCCTGGTTGGATACGGCGGCTCACCAAGAGCATCTATTTTCATGGGAAAGAAAGATAATGAATCTGCAGAAAAAATACTGGGGAACTGTTTTGTTGTCCAGGTCATTATTTCTCTGATCCTGACGGCGGTACTTCTTATATGGAACCGGGATTTGCTCATGGCTTTTGGAGCCAGCCAAAATACCATTGAATATGGCGTAAACTATATGAATATTTATGCCCTTGGAACGATATTTGTAGAGTTGACTCTTGGCATGAATGCATTTATTACAGCCCAGGGATTTGCAAAGACCGGAATGATGTCTGTTTTGATCGGGGCTGTAGCGAATATTATTTTGGACCCGATTTTTATTTTCGGATTTGATATGGATGTCAGAGGAGCTGCTCTTGCCACTATTATTTCACAGGGACTTTCCTGTATATGGGTTGTTTCTTTTCTGTGCGGAAAAAAGACATTCCTGAAGATCAGAAAGAAAAATCTGATCCTTGTTCCCAGGTTTATCCTTCCCTGTCTTGCTCTCGGAGTATCCACTTTTGTGATGCAGGCAAGCGAGAGTGTTATTTCGGTATGCTTCAATTCATCTCTGCAAAAATATGGGGGAGACATTGCAGTGGGGGCTATGACAATTCTGACCAGTGTCATGCAGTTCGCCATGCTTCCACTTCAGGGACTTGGGCAGGGAGCTCAACCTATTATCAGCTATAACTATGGTGCCGGCAATGCTGCCAGGGTACAAAGTGCCTTTAAATTACTTTTGAAAGTCAGCCTTTGCTATTCTGTGATTCTGTGGCTGCTTGTTATGCTCCTTCCGGGAGGGTTTGCGGCAATGTTTACCACAGATGCTGCTTTAATGGAATTTACAAAAACAGCTCTGCGCATCTATATGGGAGCGATGTTCCTTTTCGGAATCCAGGTTTCCTGTCAGATGACTTTTAACGCCCTTGGAAAAGCGGTAGAATCCATTGTCGTAGCGGTTATGCGGAAGTTTGTCCTTCTCCTTCCGCTGATCTATATTATGCCGCGTATTTTTTCTTCAGATCCGACAACGGGCGTTTATACGGCAGAACCCATTGCGGATGTGATCGCAGTAACTTTTACAGCAATACTCTTTTCTATACAGTTTAAGAAAGCGCTTTCAAAAATGAAAAAACGGTGTTAAGAAAGTGCTAAGATTTTGTTAAAAACTGTCAAATTATTCTTTTAAGTTTTTCTGAAAGTGCTAAAATAATCATTTGTGAAAACAGCTACAAATGATGACGGAGTGTTGCAATATGACAGAAGAACAAAAAGTGAGCAAAACGCCGTTCCTCCTTGTTGGTGTAGATATAGGCTCCACTACGACGAAGCTGGCGGTAATGACAGAAGACATCCTATCGTGGTGCGCAATTCGGACAATCCTGCGAAGCGCTGGAACATTCCTTTTGATGCGCCATTGTTTCACTGGTATAAGGACGAGGACCGGAACCGGCAGCTCTGTCTGTATATGAAAGAAACGTTCCGGATTTCGGCAGATGAGACTATGGCGGCAATCGAAGCAGGAGATACGGCGCAGAAACAGTTCCATAAAGAACTGACAGAGGCCGGAAAAAAGGTATGCGAGGATGTAAAGAGTAAGGGAACCTATGCGGTTATTTTGGCCTCCCGCCCCTACCAGAACGATGCGCTTGTTAATCACGACCTTCCTGATATGTTCACGAAGCTTGGGATCCCGGTACTGACAGCGGACTCTCTTCCGGAGATTAATCATGTGGAGCTGAAGAAGAGCAGGCTTGATGTTGTCAATAATTATCATGCCAGAATGCTCTCATCGGCGGTTCTGGCTGCAAAAACAGATTATCTGGAATACGTACAGCTGGTCAGCTTCGGGTGCGGTCACGATGCTTATCTTTCTGATGAGATCATCCGTCTTATGAAAGAAATATCAGGTAAGATACCCTTGATCTTAAAGCTGGACGAAAGCGATATTCAGGGCCCTCTGCGCATCCGTATCCGTTCTTTTACAGAGACGGTAGACATGCGACGCAGAAAGGAGAGCCGGCCTAAGATCCATTCGCTTTCGGATCCTTATCCTGTCAAATACACAAAGCAATCCCGCAAAGAAAAGATTGCTTTGATCCCAAATACTTCCCATGCCTTCAGCAGATTGATGGCAGCGGCCTTTGCCGGACAGGGAGTGAGAACAGAATCCCTGGCTGTGGGATGTGAAGAGACGATCCGCCTTGGAAAGCAGTACGTACATAACGATATATGTTTCCCGGCACAGATTGTAATAGGCGAAGCCCTTGCTGCTTTGAAAAGCGGAAAATATGACGGGGACGAAGTGGCTATCGGAATGGGAAAATATGTAGGAGACTGCCGTCTGACCCACTACAGCGCGCTGCTTCGCAAAGCGCTGGACGATGCAGGATATCCCCAGGTTCCGATTCTGACTAATGATGACAAAGATTCCCACAAGCTTCACCCCGGCTTTCACATGAATCTTTTTACTGCAGTTAAGATCGCCTTCGGCCTTCCAATGATCGATGTCCTCGAAGAGCTTTTAAGGAAAATCCGTCCTTATGAGAAAGAAAAGGGAAGCGCCGATCAGGCATTTGAGAAGGCCTTGGATGAGGTGATCAGGGGACTGGAGAGAAGAGGAATCTCCGGGGCCAGGAAGGGATTTGAAAAGGCCATTGAAATCATGAAAGATATTCCCTATGACCGTTCGGAAAAAAGACCGCAGGTATTGATCGTGGGAGAGTATCTTCTGAATTTCCATCCCGGAGCTAATCATGATATTGAAGCATATCTGGAGAAGAATGGTTTTGAGATCATTGAGGCCAGAATGACAGATGTCATCCGGAAAACCTACTTTTATCAATATACCCAGATCCGGGAATACCGCCTGAAAAAGCCTCTGGCAGACAAAGTCTGGCTCCGTACGGCGAATCAGGCTTTTGAGATCGCCCATGATGTGACAGATAAGATTGCGGCAAGACATCCGCTTTATACGCCGGTCTGCAGGCTGCCGGATCTTGTGAAAGACAGCGATCCTATTATCCATCATACCTTTGATGCAGGGGAGGGCGTCCTGATACCGGGAGAAATCCTGCACCATGCAAAAAAAGGCTGCAGAGCCTTTGTAATCCTTCAGCCTTTTGGATGCCTGCCTAATCATGTGGTGGGGCGGGGAATTACGAAGAAATTGAAGGAGATTTATCCGGATGCCCAGATTCTGCCCCTGGACTATGATCCCGACGTCAGTTTTGCAAATATAGAGAACCGGCTTCAAATGCTGGTTATGAGCTGCAAAAAGTAAATAAAGTCAGGCAGCGGCGCTTCGTGCCGCTGCTTTTTCTGTACATACAGTAAAACATCGGGTATAATAAATACAAATCTGTCTTATGATAACACCCGGCAGGAAAAGAAAAGGAGGCAGCTATGGTGAGAGAAGAAGAATCCTTTTTGCAGGATGTGACAGAAAAAATCAAAAAGAGAATAGAAAGAATAGATCAAACCCTTCTTACAGGACAAAAAGAGATCGAAAACATGCATGACTATTACTGGGAAAATTATACGGAAATGGACCAGTACGGATATGAAGACTACGACAATCAGCAGGCTCTTCTTAGCCAGGTAAATGCCAATCAGGAAGCGGCTAAACAGAAGCAGCGCTTTTTGAAGATGTTGGATTCTCCATACTTCGGCAGAGTAGATTTCGTATATTCAGGGGAAACAGAAAAGGAACCTTTTTATATAGGAATTGGAAATTTTGCAGAGGAGGCGGGAAGTATCCCCCTCATCTATGACTGGCGGGCCCCTGTGGCAGGTCTTTTCTATGATTATGACAAGGGAGAGGCTTCTTATGAAGCTCCTGCCGGAGTTCTGACCGGAGAGATCATTTCAAAATGGCAGTATAAGATCAGAAACGGCAGGATGATATATGCTTTTGAAAGCGACACAAAAATCGACGATGACATTTTGAAAGAAGAACTTGGAAGCAGCAGTGACGTCCAGCTGAAAAATATTGTACGTACGATCCAGAAGGAACAAAATGCTATCATCCGGAACCAGAGGGATAAGATCCTGGTGATCCAGGGAGCGGCTGGTAGCGGGAAAACCTCGGTAGCGCTCCATCGGGCGGCCTATCTTCTGTATCACGACAGGAAGAATCTGAAGGCATCAGATATCCTGATCCTTTCGCCCAACAGTGTTTTTGCGGATTATATTTCTCACATCCTCCCGGAACTGGGAGAGGAAAATATCCAGGAAATGAGTTTTGATCTCTTTGCCTACAGGGAGCTTAGGGGAATCACGGATGACTGCGAAGACCGATATCATCATCTGGAGCGGATGATGAAATATCCGGATGCGGAGCAAAGCAGACGCTTTCAAAAAAAGCAGTCTTCAGAGTTCATCGGGGAAATGGAAGGATTTCTGGCCATTTTAGAGGACAGATTGATGGATTTTAGGGAAGTCTCATTTCGGGGAATAAAAAAGACAGAAGAAGAGCTTATCCGCCTTTTTTATTTTAAGTTTCAGGATCTTCCGCTGCTTGCCAGGATGGATGCCGTACGGGAATACGCAGTGGACGAGTATGAGACCCTGTATGGGAAAGAACTTACCGAAGAAGAAGCAGAAGCGGTGAAAGCCCAGTTTGACCGTTCCTATGTGACAAAAGATATCTATCAGATCTACAGCTGGTTCCTAGAAGACAACGGTTATCCGCCCTTGCCGGATATTTCTCTGGGACAGAGAATGACAGAATATGAAGATGTATATGGCTTGCTGTATCTGAAATATCGTCTTCTTGGCAGAGGAAAGCACCGACGGATCAAACATCTGATCATCGACGAAATGCAGGATTACTCCTATCTGCAGTATGTGATCCTTGACATGCTGTTTGACTGTAAGATGACAATCCTTGGAGATAAGGCCCAGACACTGGATGAAACGGTGCATGATGTATGCACGTTTCTCCCCGGAATCTTCGGAAAGAAGATGCGGAAGATCGTCATGAATAAGAGTTACCGGAATACGGTGCAGATTGCATCCTATGCGGCAAAATTTTCAGCGGATCCGGATGTGGAACTTTTGGAGAGGCAGGGAAAGGAAGTCGAGGTAAGACAGTTTCAGAAAGAGGATGATCTGCTGGAGGCGATCCTGGAGGCCGTGAGAGCAGGAGAGGAAAGGTTTGAGACAGCGGCAGTTCTGACACGGACGGAAGCGGAGGCAGAGGATATTTACCATATCTGGAAATCAAAAGGAGTTCAGGTTTCCTATATAGACAGGAACAGTACCTCGTTCCGGAAGGGTCTTACCGTGACAACATTTTATATGGCTAAAGGACTGGAATTTGATCAGGTTTTTGCGGTGAAAGACAGAAAAGAGACGCCTCTTGATAATCAGGCAGCCTATATTTCAGCAACAAGAGCCCTTCATGAGCTGTATGTATTTTCTCTGTGCTGAATCGGTGAGAAAGAACTAAGCCGGAACAAAAAGGGAGGAAGGAAAGATGGGACAGGACAAAGAAACGAGAGGGGAAGGAGAGCCGGACAGAATCCGAAAGCAGTTTGATTTTATACGGGAAATCGACAAGGAGAAGTTTATCGGGCGTCAGACCTATCTCACAGACGGAAACCGAAAAGAAAATGATGCGGAACATGCATGGCATATGGCGATCATGACCTTTCTTCTGGCAGAATATTCCAACGAAGAAATTGATGTTTTAAAGACCATGGCAATGCTCTTGATACACGATATCGTGGAAATCGACGCAGGCGATACCTATGCTTACGATGAAGAGGCCAAGAAGACGCAGAAAGAGCGGGAAACGCGGGCGGCGGATCGTATATTCGGGCTTCTTCCCGGGGATCAGGAAAAAAAACTGAAAGATCTGTGGCAGGAATTTGAAGAGGGCAGAACAAAGGAAGCTAAATTTGCCCGTACCATGGATAATCTTCAGCCTATTATGCTGAATGCAGCCACAGACGGGAAAGCATGGGAGGAGCATCAGGTACATCTTTCGCAGATATTGAAGCGCAACGAAAAAACGGCAGACGGTTCCCGTTTTCTCTGGAAATATGCATATGAAAATTTTATTGAACCCAATGTGAAAACGAAGAAAATTCAAAGTGAAAAGTCAAAGCAATAATAAAGGAGGAAAAGAAAATGGATGGAAAAGCGATGTACAAATTAAGCTATGGGCTCTTTGTGGTGACAGCCAGAGAGGGAGAAAAGGATAATGGCTGCATCACAAACACAGCGGCACAGGTGACAACAACGCCGAACCGCATTACTCTTGCCGTAAATAAGGGAAATTACACTCACGATATGATTGTAAGGACAGGAGTCTTCAATGTGTCTGTCCTGTCGGAGAAAGCATCCTTTGATACTTTCAAACACTTTGGGTTCCAGAGCGGAAGGGATGTTGACAAATTTGCAGATTACGAAAAGACCGGAAGATCTCCCAACGGACTATATTATGTGACAGACGGAACTAATGCCTGGCTTTCTGCAAAGGTCGTTGATACAGTGGATCTGGGAACCCATACGCTGTTCCTTGCAGATGTGACGGACGGAGAAGTGTTGTCTGATGATAACTCGGCTACCTATTCTTACTACCAGTCCAACATCAAACCGGCTCCGGCAAAGGAGGAGAAGAAGGGCTGGAGATGTAAAATATGCGGTTATATCTACGAAGGAGAGATACTTCCAGAGGATTTCGTCTGTCCGATCTGCAAGCACGGAGCGGCTGACTTTGAGAAAATATAGCGCAAATATAAAAAACGGGCAAGTATAAGGAAAGAATAATGCCGTCAGGGGATGATAAAAATGACAATGTATGAATTGATCTTGAAGAAAAAGAGAGGCGGAGCGCTTACTTCCGAGGAAATAAACTGGATGGTCCGGAAATATACAAACGGATGCATTCCGGACTATCAGATGTCAGCCATGCTGATGGCAGTCTGTTTCCAGAAAATGAACACCGAAGAGACAACAGCGCTGACGCTGGCTATGGCGGACAGCGGTGACAGAATGGACCTTTCTTCCATAAAAGGGATCAAGGTGGATAAGCACAGCACAGGGGGCGTCGGAGATAAGACCTCCCTTGTACTGGCGCCCCTTGTGGCTTCGCTGGGGATCCCGGTGGCAAAAATGTCCGGGAGAGGGCTGGGACACACGGGAGGAACCATTGATAAACTGGAAAGTATATCAGGATTTCGCACTTCTTTATCAGAAGAAGAATTTCTGAAAAATGTGGCGGACATTCATATAGCAATTGCAGGACAGACCAAAAATCTTGCACCGGCGGACAAAAAACTCTATGCGCTCCGGGATGTTACCGGAACCGTAGATAATCTCTCCCTCATTGCCAGCAGTATCATGAGTAAGAAACTGGCATCCGGAGCAGATGCTATTGTACTGGATGTGAAAGCCGGCGACGGCGCTTTTATGAAGACGCCCGGGGAAGCAGAGGCTCTTGCGCGGATGATGATTCAGATAGGAGAAAAGGCGGGAAAGGCCATGACAGCAGTGATTTCGGATATGAATCAGCCGCTGGGAAATGCGGTAGGCAATGCGCTGGAGCTTGAGGAAGTCATTGCCACACTCAAAGGACATGGACCAGAGGATCTGAGAGAACTTGTCTTTACTTTAGGGGCCTGTATGCTTCTGTCAGCAAAAGCAGCAGACAGTATGGAAGATGCCGAAAAGAAATTGCAGGACGCCCTTTTTTCCGGAAAGGCTTATGGAAAATTTCTGGAGTTTGTAAAGGCTCAGGGCGGTAATACGGATCAGGTTGAGGATCCCTGTCTTCTTCCGCAGGCGTCTCTTCGTATGGAGGTATATGCGGACAGGGAAGGATTTGTTACAGGAATCCATACGGAAGAGATCGGAAGGATCTGCCTGCTTCTTGGCGGCGGAAGAGCCGTAAAAGAGGATCCGATCGATCCGGCCGTGGGCATTGTCCTTCATCGTAAGATCGGAGATTTTGTCAAAAAAGGAGATTCCATTGCCACGATCTGCGCAAATGATAAAACAAAGTGCCAGGCGGCAGGAGACCGGCTGAAAGCAGCCTACGAATACGGCGACCGGTCTTTAGAGGAAAGAAAGATCGTGTACGAAGTGATCCATTAGATTGCCATATGTTGTTCATATTTTCAGAATGCCCCACATAGATTAGATAGAAAGCTATGTGGGGCATTTGCCATGAAAAAGAACAGAAATGAGGAAGACAGAGTAATCGGACGCATGGCAGAGGCAGCCGGTGTGCCAAAAGAACTGGTACTGGGCGTACCTGTTCTTCATATAACAGGAAGGGAAGAAATAAGACTGGAAAATTATCGGGGCATACAGGAGTATACAGAGGAACTGATCCGGATCCAGACAAGAACAGGACAGATCCGGCTGACAGGCAAAAGGCTCAATGTTGAGTATTATACCAATGACGAGATGAAGGTCACAGGTTGGATTCAAAGTATTGAATATCTATAGGGGGCAGAAGAGTTGCTTTTATCCATGATCCGCTTTTTGCGGGGCTATATAAAAATAAGAGTATCCGGGTATTCTCCGGAGCGGTTTTTGAACGCCTGCAGCCACAAAGGTATCTGTCTGTGGGGACTTAAACCGGTCCGGGGTGCTTATGAGATGTATACAGATGCCAGGAGTTTAAAGAAGATGAAGGCAGTCCTTAAAAAGACCGGAACAAAGGCAGAGATTACAGGCCGGTATGGACTTCCTTTTTTTTTACACAGATATCGGAAAAGAAAGGTGTTTTTTGCTGGAATTTTCTTTTGTGCCGCATTGATCTATATTTTCTCCCTTTTTATATGGGAAATTGATATCGAAGGAAATTTAAGAAGAACAGATGAAGCTATTCTCTCTTTTCTGGATTCTGAGGATGTCCGGCACGGAATGCCTGTAAGCAAAGTGGACTGCAGCAGGATCGCATCCAGGATCCGCGAGGAGTACAGCGATATCATATGGGTTTCTGCTTCCATTCAGGGGGCAAAGCTGGTGATCCGGGTAAAGGAAAATGAAGATCTGCTGCAAGAGGAACCGTCGGCAGACAGTGAAGAGAAAGCAGAAGATTCGAAAAAAGGCACGGATCTGGTTGCCGACAGGGATTGCACGATTGTATCCATCGTGACCCGTAACGGGATACCGGCTGTAAAAGCGGGCAGCAAGGTAAAGAAAGGAGATATCCTGGTGTCCGGCAGGGTGGAAATGAAAAATGATGCCGGAGAAGTGACAGGTTACCGCTACAGAGAAGCAGACGCCGATATTAAAGGAGAATATATACAGCAGTATGAAAATACGGCGGAAAGAGAATATCCTGTTAAAGATTATATAAAAGAGAGGAATCAGCCTGTAAAAAAGAGTCAGTGGTATTTAAGGATCGGGCCATGGACCGCCTCCCTTGGAAGCATTGAAAACAAGTACGAGAACTGTGAATACCGCGCTTGGGAAAAGGATCTTAAACTGGGAGATTCCTTTATTCTTCCGGTATCCTTTGGAGAAAGAGAGGTAGTTCCCTACAAAACCCACAGGGAAAGTCTCACGGATGAGGAGATCCAGCAAGACTTAAGCCGGGCATTTGCGCTCTGGTGCGATGAGCTGGAAAAAAAGGGGGTAGAAATTATCAGGAATGATGTTAAAATATACACAGAGCAAAAAAAAGCGTCTGCCAAAGGCAGTGTGACCCTCCAAGGAGAGGTCGCCGAAAAAAGGGATACGGAAATCCTGCCGGATCCGGAAAGGGAGACGCTTGAGACAGAAAGGGAAAATCAGAATGGGAATGATTGAAATGACGATAGATATCCCGGCAGAATATCAGATACATGTATTCGGGCAGTTTGACAGCTTTGCAAAGAAAATCGAACGCGCCCTCCATGTCACTTTGATTCCCCGGGGAGATACGGTGAAAATACTGGGAACGGAGCCGCAGGCGAAGAAGGCAAAAAGTGTTCTGGAACAGCTGACTGCTCTGGCGGAAAGAGGAAATGAAATCCTGGAACAAAATGTAGATTATACCCTGTCTCTTGCCATGGAAGACCAGGAAGAACAGGTATTGGAGATTGACAGGGATATGATCTGCCAGACCATTCAGGGAAAACCGGTAAAGCCAAAGACGCTGGGACAGAAAAAATATGTGGATGCGATCCGGAATAAAATGATCGTGTTCGGTCTTGGACCGGCAGGTACCGGAAAGACCTATCTTGCGATGGCGATGGCGATTACAGCTTTTAAGAACAACGAGGTGGGGAGGATCATTCTGACCCGTCCTGCCATTGAAGCCGGGGAAAAGCTTGGATTTTTGCCGGGGGATCTGCAAAGCAAGATCGATCCCTATCTGCGTCCGCTTTACGATGCGCTTTACCAGATCATGGGAGCGGAAAGATTTTTGAAAAATTCGGAAAAAGGGCTGATCGAGGTGGCGCCCCTTGCGTATATGAGAGGACGTACTCTTGACAATGCCTTTATTATTCTTGACGAGGCTCAGAATACGACTCCGGCACAGATGAAGATGTTTTTGACAAGAATCGGTTTCGGCTCTAAAGTTGTCATCACCGGAGATGCAACGCAAAAAGACCTTCCGTCCGGCCAGATTTCCGGTCTGGATGTTGCTACGGCAGTCGTACGTAACCTGGAGGATATCAGTATCTGTAATCTTACCAGCAAAGATGTGGTACGTCATCCGCTGGTACAGAAGATCGTAAAAGCATACGAGGAGTACGAATCCAGGGAGAACCGCAGAAAAAAAGGCAAAGATCGGAGGAGAAAATAAATGTCTTTGTTCTATGAGGAAGAAGGGGAGAACACGCTCCCCCTTGCATGTGAAGAGCTGGCGAAAGAAGTGGTAGATGCAGCCCTTGATTATATCGGCTGTCCCTATGAAGCCCAGGTGAATCTTCTTCTCACTACAGATGAGCAGATCAAAGAAATGAACCGGGATTTCCGTGGCATTGACCGGCCTACAGACGTTCTGTCTTTCCCCATGGTGGAATATGAAATACCCGGAGAGTTTGATTTTCTGGAAGACCAGGAGGATTGTTTTGATCCGGAAAGCGGAGAACTGGTACTGGGTGATATTGTCATATCCAAGGATAAGGTGATGGAACAGGCAAAGGCTTACGGACATTCATCCAAAAGAGAATTTGCTTTCTTAATCGCTCATTCTGTGTTACACTTAACAGGATATGATCACATAGACGAGGAGGAACGTCTTGTGATGGAAGAAAAGCAGCGGGCAATTCTGGAAAGACTGAATATTCTGCGTTAAGGATGAAATCAGCGAGGAATTACCGAAGAGATAGAAGAAACATGGAGCAACGATATGTCGGATAAGAAAAAAGGAACTAATTTTTTGATGCAGGGAACGATCCTTGCGGCAGCGGCTATGATCACCAAGATCGTGGGACTTGCGTACCGCATACCGCTGACCAATATTATGGGGGCAGAGGGAAACGGCTATTACGGCGTTGTCTTTCAGGTGTACAGCCTTGCATTGATGCTGACATCTTACAGCCTTCCCATGGCTGTATCCAAACTTGTATCGGCCCGTGTTGCGTTAGGGCAGTATAAAAATGCATACCGGGTTTTCAAAGGCGCGATGACTTTCGGTATTCTTTCCGGCGGCATTGTGTCGGCAATCGTCTTTTTTAATGCCAGATTTATCTCAGAAGAGATTATGAAGATGGGACTTAGTATCTATGCATTGAGAGTTCTGTCGCCCTGTATATTGATCGTAGCGATCCTGGGCGTACTTCGGGGCTTTTTCCAGGGATATGGGACCATGATCCCTACAGCCATATCCCAGGTGGCAGAGCAGCTCATTAATGCCATTGTCAGTGTAGTGGGGGCTTACCTGCTGATGCAGACGGGACGGAGCATGGCAAGCGGAGAAGCAAAAGAATCTTACGGCGCTGCCTTTGCGGCGGCAGGAGGAACGCTGGGTACTGTAATAGGAGCGCTCACCGCACTTTTATTTCTTCTGTTTGTTTTTACCGCATATAAAACACGTCTGAAACGTCAGATGCGCAGGGACCGGACAAGAAGGCTGGAAAGCCGGAAGACCATTTACAAAGTTCTTCTTCTGACAATTGCCCCTGTTATTTTAAGCGCAACAGTTTACAATATCAGTAATCTGATCGATCAGACCATGTTTTCCAATATTATGGCGGCTCAGGGAATGGCGGAGAAAGAATATTCCAGTCTCCTGGGACTGCTCAACGGACAGTATGACACTATGACGAATATTCCTTTAAGTGTGTCCAGCGCTTTGGCGGCATCTTTTATGCCGAGTCTTGTTGCTACAATGCAGACGGGAAACCGTAAGCAGATACACAGCAAGATCAATATGGTGTCCCGGTTCAATATGCTGATCGCCATTCCCTGTGCAGCCGGATTTATTACGTTGTCAGGTCCGATCCTGAATCTTCTTTATTTCAATCAGGACAATGCCATACCGTCGCTTATGCTTCGGATCGGCGGTATTTCCGTTGTATTTTTCTGCCTGTCAACTGTGACAAACGCTGCTTTGCAGGGCTTGGACCGTATGGCAGCTCCAGTGAAAAATGCTGCTATTTCACTGGTGATACATGTCGTTGCTCTGTTTATTATGCTGGTGGTATTTAAGTGGGAAATCTATTCCATTCCAATCAGCAAAATTATTTTTGCCGGCTCCATCTGCATATTAAATGCCCATGATCTCAGAGGGGCGTGCGGATATATGCAGGAACAGAAGCAAACCTTTGTCATCCCTACGATCGCATCTGTGATCATGGGCGCCGTTTCTTTGCTGGTACATCTTTTATGCGTATTGTTTATCGGAGAGATGGCGGCTGCTGTTATTGCAATTATTGTGGCAGTAATTGTGTACGGTATTGCGCTGGTAGTGCTTGGCGGAATTACGGAAGAAGAAATTTTATCCGCTCCGAAAGGGGCTACCCTTGTAGCGATATGCAGAAAACTGCATCTTCTGAAGGGGCGGTACCGTTAACAGGGATATCGCTTCACAAAAATGTATAAATTTGAAGAAAAAGACCGATACTTTACTAAAAAAGGAGTTGTCCTTATGAAAAAGAAGTTAAGTATCGGTTTTTTTACAGCATCTCTGGCAGCTTTTATTATTTTGGCGGCTGCCTATCACTTTACTTATGAGAGAGCCGTGGACCGGGCAAGGGAAGAAATGAACCAGACAGCGTCAGAGGAAAACCTGGAGCAAAATGAGGAAACTGTTACAACAGAAGGAGATGCAAGTAAGGAAGACTGCTATTATCTTATGGAAGTAAACGGTTATGTTGTTGTCTTTTTAAGCGATAAAAAGACCGCTTATGACTATACAAGCATTGAAGTTTCTACGCTTCCGACCGAACTGCAAAATGAAGTGAAAAATGGGAAATATATTGAAAGTACGCAGCTTCTCTACAGTTTTCTTGAAAATTATTCCAGTTGATACAAGGTGCAGAGTTCAACGAAGAGTTCGAGGGGAAAATGGCTTGCTCATTTGTGCAGGATAGTGTAAGATGGATAGCGGATCAATAAAGAGAATGGGACGTCGGCGTATACCGGCGTTCATGCAAAAGAAAATAAAGCAGAGGAAGATACAATGGATGAAAATAAGATAAAAAGGATCAATGAGCTTTATCGCCGCTCCAAAGCGGAAGGTTTGACGGAGGAAGAAAAGAAAGAGCAGCAGCTTCTTCGCCGGGAATACATTGAAGCGGTAAAAGCGAACCTTAGGGGGCAGCTGAACAATATTTCCATACAGGAAACAGATGGATCTATTACAGATCTGGGGGAGAAATTTGGTAAAAAAAGAGGAAATTAGAAAAAAGGTTCTCTCTCTTCGGGAAGCGATGGAAAAAGGGGAGTGGGATCAAAAGACCAGAAATATCACCAAAAGGGTGACCAGCCATCCTCTGTTTTTGCAGGCAGAGGAGATTTACTGCTATATGGATTTCCGCGGGGAAGTGGGGACTCGCAGGATCATTGAAAAGGCCTGGGAGATGAATAAGAAAGTTGCTATTCCCAAAACAGTAGGAAAAACAATGGAATTTTATTATATTTCTTCCTTCAGGGAAACCCATCCGGGAAGATTCGGCATTTTAGAGCCGGATGAAAGACGACCTGCCTCCGGTGAGGAAGGGCTGATCCTGATGCCGGGAGCTGCATTTGACCATGAACTTCACAGGATCGGATATGGAGGCGGTTTCTATGACCGTTATCTGGAAGCCCACACCGGACTTCTTCCTATGGCTCTGGCCTTTGAATGTCAGGTGCTTCCCGGCATTCCACAAGAAGAATACGATATCCGTCCCCGTGTTCTCGTGACCGAGATGCGGATAGAGACAAGATACATGGAGGGTGAAAAAGAAGAATGATGACAGGACTGCCAAAGGACCCGGTGCTGCTGCTGGGCGTGGTGAATACGAAACTTAGAGATTATTATTCTGACCTGGATGCCTTGTGCGAAGATATGCAGGCGGAAAAAGAAAAAATCGTGGAACAACTGAAAGGAATAGATTATGAGTACGATGAATCCAGAAATCAGTTTATATAAAGAAGCGCCGTTGTCGGAGCCGGAACGCCAGTATTATTTTATGGAGAAGGCAAAGATTCTGATTCAGGAGCTGGTACAGAAAGCCGGACGTCCCCTGACGTTCTGTGTAACAACATTCGGCTGTCAGATGAATGCCAGAGATTCAGAGAAGCTGTGCGGCATTCTGAAAAACATCGGTTACATAGAACAGGAAGACGAAGAGAAGGCGGACTTTGTGATCTACAATACCTGCACCGTGCGGGAAAATGCCAATCAGAGAGTTTACGGTCGTCTGGGGCAGCTTGGAAAGGCGAAAAAAAAGAATCCTTATATGATCATCGGGTTGTGCGGCTGCATGATGCAGGAGCCGGAGGTAGTGGAAAAAATCAAAAAAAGTTACCGTTTCGTTGACCTTATTTTCGGCACGCACAATATCTATAAATTCGCAGAGCTGATCGTATCCAGGCTGGAATCCCAGCGTATGATCATTGATATCTGGAAAGATACGGATAAGATTGTGGAGGATCTTACGGTAGAAAGAAAATATCCTTTTAAATCGGGGGTCAATATTATGTTTGGCTGTAATAATTTCTGCAGCTACTGTATTGTTCCTTATGTAAGAGGAAGGGAGAGAAGCCGTGATCCGAGAGCGATCATCAGAGAGATTGAAAAGCTGGCTCAGGATGGAGTAGTGGAGATCATGCTTCTTGGGCAGAATGTTAATTCTTATGGAAAAACGCTGGATGAGCCTATGTCTTTTGCACAGCTTCTTCAGGAAGTGGAAAAGGTGGACGGAATCGAAAGGATCCGTTTTATGACCTCCCATCCGAAAGACCTGTCGGATGAATTAATTGAAGTCATGGCAAGATCCGAAAAGATCTGCCGTCATCTCCATCTTCCGGTACAGTCGGGAAGCAGCCGGATTTTAAAGAAAATGAACCGGCGCTACACAAAAGAACAGTACCTTGCTCTTGTGGAAAAAATTCGAAAGGCAGTACCAGATATTTCTCTGACAACAGATATTATTGTAGGATTCCCCGGAGAAACAGAAGAAGATTTTCTGGAGACCATGGATGTTGTGAAAAGAGTACGGTATGACAGTGCATTTACGTTCATTTATTCCAAAAGGACAGGGACACCGGCTGCTGTTATGGAAGATCAGGTTCCGCCGGATGTGATAAAGAACCGCTTTGATCGTCTTTTGAAAGAAGTGCAGCATATTTCTTCTGAAGTATGTGCAATCCATCAGGGAACCACGCAAACTGTTCTGGTGGAATCTGTCAATGACCATGAACCCGGCATGGTGACAGGACGCCTCAGCAATAATCTTCTGGTGCATTTTCCGGGGGACGAAAAGCTGATCGGTACATTGGTAAATGTTTATCTGGATGAATGCAAAGGATTTTACTATATCGGGACCAGAGTTTAAGGTATAATTCAGGAAAGAAACGCTCACACTATATGGGAAAACATATAGTGAGGGCGTTTTTTACATGAAAAGACTGGGTGAGTATTTGTTTTTATGGGTGGTAGGAGGAATGCTTTATTATTCTTTCGAATTTATTTTTCGTGGCTTTTCCCACTGGAGTATGTTTGTTTTGGGAGGTGTCTGCCTCGTTTTCTGTGCCTGGCAGGGACAGATTCTGGAATGGAAGGATCCGTTCTTTCGGCAGATTCTGCGCTGTATCATCTTTGTAACAGCCTGTGAATTTATTACCGGGATTATTGTAAATAAATGGATGAAATGGCATGTCTGGGATTATACCGGACTTCCGTTCCAATTGTGGGGGCAGATCTGTCTGCCTTTTATGATCATTTTTTCCGGCCTGTGCGCCGTAGGGATCCTGCTGGGAGGATATCTTTTATGGGGTGTGTTTGGCGAGAAAAAACCGCATTTTTTCCTGTTTTAACTTTGGGAAAAAATATGCTATACTAAATGAGCACAAAAGATTAAGCACAAAAAGGAGTACTTAGATGGCAGAATTAACCCCAATGATGCAGCAGTATATGGAGACGAAAAAAGAATATAAAGACTGCATTTTGTTTTATAGACTTGGTGACTTTTATGAAATGTTTTTTGAGGATGCACTGACTGCGTCCAGAGAACTGGAAATCACACTGACCGGAAAAAACTGCGGGCTGGAAGAGCGGGCACCCATGTGTGGTGTCCCTTATCATGCTGTGGACAGTTATCTGAACCGCCTTGTTTCCAAGGGGTATAAAGTGGCAATATGTGAGCAGATGGAGGATCCGGCCACAGCGAAGGGGATTGTGCGCCGTGAGGTTGTCCGTATTGTAACGCCGGGGACAAATCTGGACACACAGGCTCTGGATGAAACGAAAAATAATTATATCATGTGTGTCGCTTACATAGGAGACCGGTACGGAGTGTCAGTTGCAGATGTAACCACAGGAGATTATTTTGTCACAGAGCTGGATGAGAGCAGTAAACTGTTTGACGAGATCAGCCGGTTTATGCCATCTGAACTTGTCTGCAATGAGGCTTTCTACATGAGCGGTATGGATCTTGATGATCTGAAAGAGCGTCTTGGAATTACTATCTATGCGCTGGATTCATGGTATTTTGATGACGCGATCTGCAAAAGAACACTTCTTGAGCATTTTAAAACCAGTTCCCTGGAAGGACTGGGCCTTGCTGATTATGACTGCGGCGTGATCGGCGCCGGCGCCCTTTTTGTATACCTGAAGGAGACTCAGAAGACAGACCTTTGCCAGTTTACAAGACTGACCGGATACACAACAGGAAAATATATGCTTTTAGACAGTTCAAGCCGAAGAAATCTGGAGCTGTGTGAAACCCTGAGGGAAAAGCAGAAAAGAGGATCCCTTTTGTGGGTGCTTGATAAGACAAAGACTGCCATGGGGGCAAGAACACTTCGGAGTATGCTGGAACAGCCTCTGATTGAGAAAAAAGCGATTGTGGAACGGTTGGATGCGGTAGAGGAATTAAAGGATAATGCCATATGCAGAGAAGAGATTCGTGAATACCTTTCTCCCATCTATGACCTGGAAAGACTTCTTAGCAAAGTAGCCTACAGATCAGCAAATCCGAGAGATCTGACTGCTTTTGGAAGTTCTCTGTCTATGCTTCCTCACATCCGCTGTATCCTGGAGGATATGAAAAGTCCGCTTCTTAAGAAGCTTTATAACAATCTTGATCCCCTTGAAGATCTTTGCAGGCTGATTTCCGCTGCAATCTGCGAGGAGCCGCCTATTGCCATGAAAGAGGGCGGGATCATTCGGGAAGGTTACAATGAAGAAGTGGACCGCCTTCGCCATGCCAAGACAGAAGGAAAAGACTGGCTTGCAAAATTGGAGGAGGAAGAAAGGGAAAAGACAGGAATCAAGAATCTTCGTATCCGTTATAATAAAGTATTTGGTTACTATCTTGAGGTTACCAATTCTTTTAAACATCTGGTGCCGGAATACTATACAAGAAAGCAGACGCTGGCAAATGCGGAGCGATACATTATTCCGCGCCTGAAGGAGCTGGAAGATACTATTCTCGGAGCGGAGGATAAGCTTTATGCTTTGGAATATGAACTGTACTGCCAGGTGAGAGATGCCATCGGACAGGAAGTTGTGAGAATACAAAAAACTGCCAAAGCCGTGGCGGAACTGGATACTCTGGCCTCCCTTGCGCTTGTGGCAGAAAGAAACCGCTATGTCCGCCCCAAAATCAATGAAAAAGGAGTCATCAATATTAAAGACGGGCGGCATCCGGTCGTAGAGCAGATGATCCCAAATGACATGTTCATTGCCAATGATACATATCTGGATGATAAAAAGAATCGGATTTCTATTATAACAGGTCCCAATATGGCGGGAAAATCTACCTATATGCGTCAGACAGCACTGATCGTGCTGATGGCGCAGGTTGGCTGCTTTGTACCGGCTTCCAGTGCTGATATCGGCATTGTAGACCGGATTTTTACCAGAGTAGGCGCTTCAGATGATCTGGCGTCCGGACAGAGTACATTTATGGTGGAAATGACCGAAGTTGCCAACATTTTAAGAAACGCCACACGAAACAGCCTGCTGATCCTGGATGAGATCGGAAGAGGAACCAGTACTTTTGACGGCCTTAGCATTGCGTGGGCTGTGATTGAACATATCAGCAACACACGGCTTCTTGGTGCAAAAACACTTTTTGCAACCCATTATCATGAGCTGACTGAGCTGGAAGGTAAGATTGATAACGTAAACAACTATTGTATTGCAGTAAAGGAAAAGGGCGATGATATTGTATTCTTGAGGAAAATTGTAAAAGGAGGCGCAGACCGGAGTTATGGAATCCAGGTTGCAAAACTTGCCGGAGTGCCGGAATCTGTCACAACAAGAGCAAAGGAGATTGCAGAAGAGCTTTCCTATGCAGATATCACAACAAGAGTAAAAGATATTGCTGTGGGAGGACATGAGCCGAGGAAAAAGGCCAAAAAATATGATGAAGTGGATCTGGCTCAGATGTCCTTGTTTGATACAGTAAAAGATGACGATGTACTGGAAGAGATAAAAAATCTGGATGTCAGTCATCTGACCCCCATAGACGCACTGAATACTTTGTACCAGCTTCAGAACAAATTAAAGAACAGGTGGTAGATATGAGCAGAATACAGGTTTTAGACCAGGTGACGATTGATAAGATCGCAGCAGGAGAAGTGATCGAAAGGCCGGCATCCATTGTAAAAGAGCTGACGGAAAACGCCATAGATGCAGGAGCAACCTCCATTGCAGTAGAGATAAAAGAAGGCGGGATTTCTTTCATACGAGTGACGGACAATGGCTGCGGCATTGAAAAAGAAGATATACCAAATGCCTTCCTCCGTCATTCTACCAGCAAGATCCGCACAGCGGAGGATCTTGCCCATATTGCCTCCCTGGGATTCCGCGGGGAGGCTTTGTCCAGTATTGCCGCTGTATCCCAGGTGGAACTGATTACAAAGACGAAGGAAAATACATTCGGATCCTCCTATCGGATCGAGGGCGGAAGAGAAGCGGCTTTCGAGGATACAGGCGCGCCGGACGGCACCACATTTCTTGTAAGACAGCTCTTTTATAATACTCCGGCGCGGCGGAAATTTTTAAAAACAGCTATGACAGAAGCGAGCCATGTGGGAGATCTCGTTATGCGCCTTGCCCTTTCTCACCCTGAAATTTCCTTTCAGTTCTATAATAACGGTCAGTCAAAAATCCACACATCAGGCAACGGAAATCTGAAGGATGTCATTTATCATATATATGGAAGAGAGATTGCCGGACACCTTCTGGAAGTGAACTGTGAAACAGAAGGGCTGAAGATCAGGGGATATATTGGAGAACCGCTGATCTCACGGGGAAACCGCAATTTTGAAAACTATTTTATAAACGGGCGCTATATAAAAAGCAATATTATAGCCAAAGCCATTGAGGACGCTTATAAAGATTTTCAGATGCAGCACAAGTATCCTTTTACTGTACTGCATCTGACGGCAGATACACAAGCGATTGATGTCAACGTACATCCCACAAAAATGGAGATCCGTTTTCAGAACCAGCAGGAGATATATAAAGCCGTCAGTGAAGCAGTAGGCCGGGCTCTTCATCAGGAGGAACTGATTCCGGAGGTGGAAGTGCCCGAACCGCCATCTGTCACAGAAAAAGCACCAAAAAAACAGAGCACGATCGGTTTTGATACAAACGAAAACGTCAAGAAACAGAGTGCACTCCATCAAAAACAGAGTGCGTTCCAAAACCCCAACTCATCCAACGGCGAAAAACAGAGTGCGCTCCGCGAAAATCCGCCGCAAAGAGACTTGGATTATTTTATGAAGAAGATGCGGGAGAGGGTTCTTTCCTATCATCAGCAAAATTCTTCTGCAGAAGTAAAGGAAGAAGGTGAAATATTCAAGCCTGACAGACAAAAAGACCGGATCATGGAAGCAGTAAATTACAGAAAAGCTTCAGAACCGGAATCCCTGTCCAACCGGCAGATGAATCTCTTTGAAGATAAGCTTTTAAGTAAGGCTTCTGTACCGGAACATAAAATCATCGGGCAGGTTTTTGATACATACTGGCTTGTGCAGTACAAAGACAATCTGTATATTATCGACCAGCATGCTGCCCACGAAAGAGTGCTCTATGAAAAGACGCTTGCCGGAATGAAAACAAGGGAATTTACATCTCAGAATATCAGCCCGCCCATTATTTTAAATCTGTCTATGCAGGAAGCACAGCTTTTAAATACCTATATGGACAGGTTTGAAAGGATCGGCTTTGAAATAGAAGAATTTGGGCAGGATTCCTATGCAGTCCGGGCAGTTCCTGACAATTTATTTGATATTGCAAAAAAAGAATTGCTCATGGAGATGATTGACAGCTTATCCGATGAGATTTATACTGGACTGGCACCGGATATCATTGATGAAAAGATTGCGTCCATGTCCTGTAAGGCAGCGGTAAAAGGGAAGATGCAGATTTCTGCAAAAGAAGCAGAAACTCTGATAGGCGAGCTTTTGAAGCTGGAGAATCCCTATCACTGCCCTCATGGAAGACCAACCATCATTGCAATGAGCAAACGGGAGCTGGAGAAAAAGTTTAAGAGGATCGTGTAATGAAAAGGCCATTGGTCATATTGACAGGCCCTACCGCCGTAGGGAAAACAAGTCTGTCTCTCTCTCTTGCGAAAGAGTTAGACGGAGAGATCGTCTCCGCCGATTCCATGCAGGTATACCGATACATGGATATCGGTACGGCGAAGATACGTGAAGAAGAACGGCAGGGGATTCCACATCATCTGATCGATGTGCTGGATCCCTGGGAAGATTTTAATGTGGTACGTTTCCAGAAAATGGCGCGTGAAGCGCTTGAGGAAATCTGGGAACGGGGACATATTCCTATTGTAACAGGCGGAACGGGGTTCTATATTCAGGCGCTTTTGTATGACATTCATTTTACAGAAAATAATGAGGATTCTTCTTTGAGAAAGGATCTGGAAAATTATGCCCGTGAAAATGGAGCAGAAGCGCTTCATTCAAGACTTGCGGAAGTAGATGAAAAGGCGGCTTCCCAGATTCATTTTAATAATGTGAAGAGGGTGATCCGCGCTCTGGAATTTTATTATCAGACCGGCAAAAAAATGTCAGAGCACAATGAGGAGGAGCGAAAGAGAACCTCTCCGTATGATTTTAAATATTTTGTATTGAACGACGAAAGGGAACATCTCTATGCCGGGATCAATAGAAGAGTTGATCTGATGATGGAGGAAGGGCTTGTAGAGGAGGTACGAAAATTAAAAGAAATGGGATGCGACAGCGCGATGGTATCTATGCAGGGGTTGGGATATAAGGAAATCCTTTCTCATCTGGAAGGGGAATATACCTTGGATGAAGCTGTATACAAGATCAAAAGAGACACCCGTCATTTTGCCAAAAGACAGATTACCTGGTTCAAAAGGGAGCGGGATGTGATCTGGCTCCATAAACCGGATTACGATTATGATGAAACGAAAATAAGGGAGGCAGTTCTTTCTTATTACATATAGAGGGAAATAAGATTTAAGATACAAAAGGGGAGCGATGGAAATGTTAAAAAAATTATTTGGAGGTTTTGGAGGATCGAAATTTTTAAAGAGGATGAATCCTTTGATGGAGCTGTACGCCCACAGCCGCAACAGTGAGAAAACCTATCAGGAGCTGTTGGCTCTGGAACCGCTGATCCGCACAAAGGGGGAGAGGGCAATGTTCAATCTGAACCGTGCGGGAATCCTGTATGATATGTACAGATACAGGGAAGCTGCAGATATCATGCGTGAAATCCCGGCTTTAAATCCGGAGTTTGATGCGCAGTGCGCCGAGATGAAAACAAAGATCATGGCTGCTATGACAAGGGGAGAACATCGATAAAAATGCCATGATAATGAGGAGAAAACAGATAATGCAAAAGATCAATGATATAGAAGAAATGTATGAAAGCCTGGGGATTTCGAAAAAGGTTTTGGAGTTTGGAAAGCAGGCGGAACTAAAGTTAAAGGAGCGGTTTGAAGCCATTGACCGAACGGCGGAGTACAATCAGCTCAAAGTGATCGGTGCTATGCAGAAAAACCGTGTCAGTGAGGGGTGTTTTCATTATGCCAGCGGATATGGATATGACGATCAGGGGCGTGATACTTTAGAAAAAGTATACGCTGATGTATTTCATACAGAGGCTACTCTTGTGCGGCCCCAGATTGCCTGCGGAACGCACGCTCTTGCCCTTGCTCTTGGAGCGAACTTAAGGCCGGGAGACGAGTTGCTCTCTCCGGCAGGGAAACCATATGATACATTGGAGGAAGTGATCGGTATCCGCCCGTCAGCGGGATCCCTGGCAGAATATGGTATTACTTACCGCCAGGTGGATCTTAAGCCGGACGGAAGTTTTGACTATGAGAACATTGAAAAAGCCATTCATGAAAAAACAAAATTAATTACCATTCAGCGGTCAAAGGGATATCAGACAAGACCGAGTTTTTCCGTCGCCCAGATTGGGGAATTGATCGCTTTTGTAAAAAAGATCAAACCGGATGTTATCTGTATGGTTGACAACTGTTATGGTGAATTTGTAGAGACAATAGAACCCAGTGATGTGGGAGCAGATATGGTCGTGGGATCCCTTATCAAAAATCCGGGCGGAGGACTTGCGCCCATCGGCGGTTATGTTGCCGGCAGAACGGATCTGATTGAAAACTGCGGATACCGTCTGACCTCTCCCGGACTTGGCCGGGAAGTGGGGGCTTCTCTGGGGGTGATGCAGTCCTTTTACCAGGGGCTTTTCCTTGCGCCGACCGTGGTGGCAAGCGCCCTTAAAGGAGCGATCCTTGCGGCCAACCTTTATGAATCTCTGGGATTTCCGGTAGTGCCTGACGGCTCCGAGAGCAGGCACGATATTATTCAGGCGGTAGAGCTTGGCACGCCGGAGGGCGTGATCGCTTTCTGCCAGGGCATCCAGGCAGCGGCGCCGGTAGATTCCTATGTAACGCCGGAACCATGGGCTATGCCCGGCTATGACAGCGATGTGATCATGGCAGCCGGAGCTTTTGTACAGGGTTCTTCCATAGAACTGAGTGCTGACGGTCCCATCAAACCGCCCTACGCAGTATATTTTCAGGGAGGCCTGACCTGGCCTCACGCCAAACTTGGCATTTTAATGTCTCTGGAACATATGGTTCGGAAAGGATTGGTTCAAATATGAGAAGAACCGTTGTCATCGGAGGAGGAGCTTCCGGGCTTGTAGCCTCCATTGCGGCAGCCGGAAAAGGCGCTGACGTAACCTTAGTGGAACAAAAAGAACTGGTGGGAAAGAAAATCCTGTCTACCGGAAATGGCCGCTGTAATCTTACAAACCTTGCCATGAGTCCCGAATATTACCGTGGAGGGAACCCGGACACAGTAGAGAAGGTACTCCATACTTTCGGCACAGAGGATACCGTCAGATTTTTCAGAAAGCTGGGAATTATAACAAAAGCAAGAGGAACCTACCTTTACCCTAAGAATGATCAGGCATCGTCCGTCCGGGAAGCACTGGCTCTTGGAATCGCCCGGCTCCAGGTAGAAACGTATCTTCAGACAAAGGTAGAAAAGGTTTCTTTTTCTAAAGGAAAATTTGATATATATACGAGGAAAAACGGAGAAGAACAAAGATTTGAAGCTGACAGGCTGATCCTTGCCGCCGGCGGCAAGGCTTCTCCAGGTCTTGGATCTGACGGCAGCGGATATCAACTTGCCAAAAGCCTGGGACATACCATAACCCCGGTCTTTCCGGCGTTGGTGCAGCTTACGTCGGATGATCCTGCTTTTCGGAAGCTGGCCGGCGTAAGAAGCGACGCAAAGATTGTTCTTATGTCAGACGGAGCTGCAGTGTGTGCCGACCAGGGAGAGATTCAATTTACAGATTACGGGCTTTCAGGTATCCCTGTCTTTCAGGTGAGCCGGTTCGCTGCAGAGGGCCTGCGGGAAGGAAAGCCTGTTTCTGTCATCCTTGACTTCCTTCCGGAGATGCAGGAGACAGAAATCTGCGCCCTCTTCAGAGAGAAGCAAAAAGACTGGAGCGACAATACTGCGGAAGAATTTTTAAGAGGAATTTTTCACCGCAAACTGGTAAATGTGCTCCTTACCCGGGCACACATCCGCTGGTCGCAGAAAGTGGAGAATTTCAGCGAAGAAGATTTTGCAGGACTCGCCTGCCTCTGCAAAAAATTTGAAGTAAAGATTACAGGAACCCGTTCTTTTGATCAGGCGCAGGTCTGTGCAGGAGGAGTTTCTCTTGAAGAGATCGATCCTCTGACTATGGAATCCCTGAAATGCCCCGGGCTGTATATAACAGGCGAACTCCTTGATGTCGACGGCATGTGTGGGGGATATAATCTGCAGTGGGCCTGGGCAACGGGATATATAGCCGGAGAAGCGGCGGCGCTATAAGAGAAAAACGAAGGAAAGGACGGATGTTTATGATCAGACTCCAGCAGTTGAAATTGAATATCGATCATACAGAAGCGGATCTTAGGAGGAAACTTTTGAAAACCCTCCGTGTGAAAGAAGATGCGCTTCTTTCATATCAAATAGAAAAGCAGTCTCTGGATGCCAGGAAAAAGCCTCAGCTTTCCTATGTGTATACAGTGGCTGTCCATTTAAAAAATGAAAAGGAGTTTTTGAAAAAGAACCGGAACGCCAACATCCAGGCTGCCAGCGAAAATCGGTATCACATGGACGTTTCGGGAACGGAAGCGCTGAGGGAAAGGCCTGTCATAGTCGGCAGCGGTCCGGCAGGTCTGTTCTGTGCTTATATGCTTGCCAAAGCCGGATACCGACCGCTGCTTTTGGAACGGGGAATGCCTGTGGAGCAGCGGAAAAAAGATGTAGAGAAGTTCTGGGAGACACAGAGTCTTGATCCGGAATCAAACGTACAGTTCGGCGAGGGAGGAGCCGGTACCTTTTCTGACGGCAAACTCAATACTCTTGTGAAAGATAAAGATGGCAGGGACCGGAAGGTGCTGGAAATTTTTGTGAAGAACGGTGCGCCCAAAGATATCCTGTATGTGAATAAACCTCATATCGGAACTGACCTTTTGATGTCCATTGTGGCAAACATGCGAAAAGAGATTCTTGCATCAGGAGGCGAAGTCCTCTTTCATACGAGAATGGATCGGATACTTCAAAATGAGAACGGTACCTTGCAGGAATTACTTGTCACAGATACAGTCACTGGCCGGAGCCGGCATATAAAGGCAGATATCTGTGTTCTTGCCATCGGTCACAGCGCCCGCGATACATTTGCCATGCTGGATGAGGAACAGGTGAAAATGGAGGCGAAATCCTTTGCTGTAGGAGTACGTATTGAGCATCCGCAGAAAATGATCGATCTGTCACAGTACGGCGATACCACTTTGCCTCTTCCGGCGGCAGCCTATAAACTGACGGCTTCTTCCTCTGATGGGAGAGGGGTATATACATTCTGCATGTGCCCCGGGGGATATGTAGTGAATGCTTCCTCGGAACAAGGTTATCTGGCGGTCAACGGCATGAGTTATCACGACAGGGCAGGCGAAAACGCCAATAGTGCTGTTGTGGTTACCGTTTCACCGGAAGATTTCGGCGGAAGCGGCGTGCTTGCCGGAGTGGCTTTTCAAAGAAGACTGGAAAAAGCAGCTTTTGCGACTGGCGGCGGTCTTGTCCCGATACAGCTGTTTGAGGATTTCTGCCAGGGGAAAATAACAGAAAATCTGGGCGAGATCACCCCGCAGATCAAAGGGGGATATGCTTTTGGAAACGTACGGGGGATCTTCCCGGAGGAAATTTCCCGCGCTCTGGAAGAAGGGATAAAAGCCTTCGGAAGAAAACTTCCGGGATATGACAGGAAAGACGCCGTCCTCGCCGGCGTGGAAAGCCGGACATCTTCCCCGGTACGTATTCTGCGGGGAGCTGATATGCAGGGAAGCATAAGAGGACTTTACCCATGCGGCGAGGGAGCGGGCTATGCCGGAGGAATTACTTCAGCCGCTATGGACGGTTTGAAGACGGCGGAAGCAATCGCCAGAAAATATCATCCTTTCGACAAAGAGACAAAGGATTAAGAAATTTTTAATGGGATAAGGCTATACACTTTTTTTGAAATATGATAGAATATATTGAGTTTTTTAAAGAAAAACAAAGATGTGAGGTGGAGTACATATGAAAGGAGCAGGCGGGAAAAATTCCTGGGCTTTGTTTCTGCTGATTCTGGCAGGAATTGTCCTGGGAGGTTTTATCGGTATGCTTGCAGGTGATACAGGGGGACTTAGTTGGCTTAACTATGGACAGACATTCGGGTTAAGCGAGCCGGTTGTGCTGAATCTTGGCATAGTCGTTATTACATTCGGACTTACGATCAAAATTACGGTTGCCAGCATCATCGGCATGGTTCTTGCAATTATTATTTATCGCTTCTTGTAATAACCGATCTTTACGTGAAGGTTATACTTATCTACAAAGGATGAATCAGACAAATACCATGAAAGAAATGTTGGTATCAGAGCGCCCATACGAAAAGTGTGACGAAAAAGGGGCAGGCAGCTTAAGCGACGCGGAACTTCTGTCTGTTCTGCTGCGCACTGGTACAAGGGGAGAAAATGTCCTGGAGCTTTCCAGGAAAATTTTAAAAGAAGCCGGGGAGGACGGCCTTTTGGGACTCCACCGCTTTACAAAAGAAAAATTTATGAAGATCAGAGGTGTGGGGAAAGTGAAAACGATCCAGCTCCTCTGTATTTTAGAACTGTCTGCAAGGCTTGCGAAAGCTGAAGCGCGCAAAACACTGTGTTTCAGAAATCCGTCAACGATTGCCGGATATTATATGGAAGAAATGCGTCATCTTTCCCAGGAACATATGAAGTTGTTAATGCTGGACACAAAATCAAATCTTATTGCTGAAAAGAATATTTACAAAGGAACTGTAAATGCATCATTGGTAGAACCAAGAGAGATTTTTGTGGAGGCGGTAAAAAGGGAGGCGGTTTCTATTATTCTGCTCCATAATCATCCCAGTGGAGATCCGACTCCAAGCAAAGCGGATGTGGCGATTACTCGGCGGATAAGGCTGGCCGGAGAATTAATTGGAATTGAACTGTTAGATCATATTATTATTGGGAATAATTCTTATATCAGTTTTCTGGAAGAGAATCTGATATACACGAAAGGATAAGAGCAAAAATGGCACGGAATGTATACGGACTTGATCTCGGATCCTATGAGATCAAAGTATATGATAAGAAGAAAGATACGATCTGGAAAGAAAAAAACGTGATTGCCATTGCAAATAAAAAAGAGGTATTTGCTGTGGGCGATGAAGCATATGAGATGTTTGAAAAAGCCCCGGCCAATATACAGGTTGTCTTTCCTATGAAAGACGGAGTGATTTCCAGATTTAACGATATGCAGTACCTTCTTCAGGGACTTTTGAAAAAGGACAGAGGGTTCGCACGGGGAGCGGAGTATGTAATTGCCGTTCCTACAGATGTGACGGAGGTGGAAAAGAAAGCTTTTTTCGATCTTGTCATTCATTCTACAGCCCGGGCAAAAGAAGTCAATATTGTGGAACGGGGGATTGCCGATGCAGTAGGTCTGAATCTGGATGTACAGAATACGAAGGGGCTGTTCATTGTAAACCTGGGCGGAGACACGACTGAACTTTCCATTCTTGCCGGAGGCGGTATTGTACTGAACCGGCTTATAAAAGTGGGAGGTGCAACCTTTGACAATGCTGTTGCCCAGCTTGTACGTTATAACCATGACTTCCTGATCGGAAAGGTAACCTCAGAAATCCTGAGAAAAAGGTTCGGTGTGTTCAGCGAGGACAACAGCGCTTCGCTTACCGTTGCCGGAAGAGATCTGATCACCGGAGTTCCGCAGCAAAGAGAAATTTCTATCAGCCTTGTGCGGGCCGCTATCAAAGATCCTCTGGAGGAATGCATTCACTGTATCCATTCTCTCCTGGACCGTACCCCTCCGGAGGTGCGGAAGGCAGTTTACCGTAACGGTATTTTTCTGACGGGAGGACTTGCCAATCTTCCGGGACTGGAAGTATATATGGAAGAAATGACAGGCATACGTGTCCGGACGGCTATTGATCCGGATATCTGTGCAGTGACAGGGCTGAAGCAGATCATTCAGTCCAAAGAACTAAGAAAACTGGCGTATTCGATGCTGGATGAAAATTATAGGTGGATGAGATAGTATGAAGATCAAAAATCAAAATACGATTCCAAGTAAATATCTTCTTCTGATCGTTGTTGTTGTGTGTGGCATCTTACTGGGAGCGGAACGTTTTATGGACGGAGGTCCTCTTAGCTGGGTGGCAAATTATACCATCATTCCCATGCAAAAGGGGATCAGCTATGTAGGAACGTGGATGAGCGATCTCACAGATAATTTTGCAACTCTTAAGGATCTTCAAAAGGAAAACGAAGAACTGCAGGAGCGAATAGATACTCTTACCATTGACAATACCCGCTTAAGACAGGAGCAGTATGAACTGGAAAGACTGCAGGAACTCTATAAATTGGATCAGAATTATGCAGATTATGAAAAAGTCGGGGCACATGTGATTGCCAACAACGGAACGAACTGGTTCAGTTCCTTTACCATCGATAAAGGCAGCAATGACGGGATCCGCAAGGATATGAACGTACTGGCCGGAAGCGGTCTCGTAGGTATTGTTACAGATGTAGGACCCGATTATGCACAGGTTCGTTCCATTATCGACGATGGAAGTAATGTCAGCGGTATGGTTCTTTCCACTTCCGACCTCTGTATGGTACGCGGTGATCTGCAGCTTATGGAAGACGGCAGGATCCGCTTTGAAAAACTTCCCAACAATGATAACGAGATCGAGGTGGGAGAGCAGGTTGTAACATCCCATATCAGCTCAACTTACCTCCAGGGACTTTTCATCGGATATATTTCCGAGATCAGTGTGGACTCCAACAATCTGACAAGATCCGGATATATTACTCCGGCAGTGGATTTTTCCAAACTTCAGGAAGTCCTTGTTATTACGACAACAAAGCAGGATCTTACGAATCAGGATGAAGGCAGCGAAGGTGAATAGCCTATGAAAAGAAAAGTTATTACATTTTGTATTATCATTATATGTTTCCTTCTGCAGTCTACTGTTTTTGCAGAGTTGACGTTTGCCTCTATCCGTCCCAATCTGATGATCATTCTGACATCAGCTCTCGGTTTTATGAGAGGAAAAAAGACAGGGATGGCAGTAGGATTCTTCGCCGGTATTCTGATGGATGTGTTCTGGGGGGGAACTCTTGGATTTTATGCGCTGATCCTTACAGTGATCGGCTATCTGAACGGAAGCTTTAAGCGTCTGTTTTATGATGAGGATATTAAGCTTCCGCTTGTCCTTATTGCGGGAAGCGAACTGGTTTACGGGCTGGTCATTTACATTTGTTTCTTTATGATGCAGGGTGATTTCCATTTCTTTTATTACCTGATCCATCTGATCATGCCCGAATTGGTATATACTATTCTGGTAACGATTGTTTTATACCAGATCCTTCTCTACATGAACCGCAAATTAGAAGCAGAAGAACAAAGGAGTGCAAGTAAGTTTGTATAGTATTTGGGATCGCATTAAATCAACAATTGTCGAATTGTTTCAGAGGCGTCTTCTTGTGATGATCATTGTGTTTTGTATCCTATTTACAGTTTTGGCCGGACGCTGTTTTCAGCTGCAGATTGTAGACGGTCAGTCCTATCTGGATGATTACCGGCTTCAGATCCAAAAAACAAGAACGATACAGGGAACAAGAGGAAATATCTATGACCGGAACGGTAAGCTTCTGGCTTACAACGAGCTGGCCTATTCCGTGACTATCGAAGACAACGGGGAATATGACACAATTGCGGAGAAAAATAAGGAGCTTAATAAAGAGATCAGCCAGATCATAGAGATTGTTGAGAGCAATGGAGACTCTGTTATCAGCGATTTCAGTATTGTTCTGGACGCCAATAATGAATATCAGTTTTCTATGACGAATGAAACACAGCGTCTTAGATTTGTGGCAGACGTATTCGGTGAGCAGAAGATCGATGGCCTTGATGAGGAGCAGCAGAATATGTCAGCAGCAGATATTATAGATTACCTTTGTACAGACGAAACCTATGGATATGGCATTGATCAGGATGAGTTGGAGAAGTCAGAAGTCCTGAAGCTCGTAAATATCCGCTACGCTATCAGCCTGAACAGTTTCCAGAAATATATTCCCACAACAGTGGCGGAAGATGTAAGCGAGGAAACCGTTGCCGGGATCATGGAACATATGGATGAACTTCAGGGAGTAGACATTGCGGAAGAATCTCTCCGGAAATATACAGACAGTAAATATTTTGCCAATATTATCGGATATACAGGACAGATCTCACAGGAAGAATACAATGCCTTAAGTGATGAGGAAAAAGAGCAGTACGATCTGACAGATACCGTTGGAAAATCGGGACTGGAACAGGTACTGGACAGTACCCTTCAGGGAGAGAAAGGTGAAGTCAAGCTGTATGTAAACAGTGTGGGACGTGTGACAGAGACCGTCGGTGAAACGGAACCGAAAGCAGGAGACAATGTATATTTAACGATTGACGCGGATCTTCAGAAAGCAGCTTATGATATTTTAGAGCAGGAAATCGCGGGAATCCTTCTTGCGAAAATGCAGGATATTCTGGATTATGACCGCAGCGGAACAGAAGATGCGGCAGATGTCATCGTTGCCAGCGGAGATGCCTACAATGCTTTTATTTCTAATGATATAGTAGATATGAGCCATTTTTCCGCTGAGGATGCAGGGAGCGCTGAAAAATCCGTGTACAGCAAATTCTCTTCCTATAAAGAGCAGGTGATCGGACAGCTTACTTCTATTTTGCAGGATGGAAACAGTACTGTTTACAGCAATCTCTCTAAAGAATGGAAAGCCTATCTTACGTATCTTGTCAGCGATGTACTGACAGACAGCGCCGGCATCATTGATTCTGACGCCATCAATACGGATGATGAAACCTACAGCGAATGGATTTCCGGAGGAGATATTAATATTTATACTTATCTGAACTATGCAATATCCCAGAACTGGGTGGACTCATCCAAACTGCAGGATTATCTGGAATCCGGGGAAAAGTATTCGGACTCCTCGGAGATATATAATGCGATCGTAACTTATCTTACAGACCGTGTGCAGACAGATACCAGCTTTGATAAACTGATCTATCAGTATATGATCAAGGCCGGCACGGTGACAGGCAGTGAACTTTGCCGGATCCTCTATGAGCAGGGTGTGCTGGAGTGGGATGAAACACAGTACAATAATCTGGCATCCGGAGCTACCGGAGCTTATGATTTCCTGAGGTCCAAGATCCAGTCTCTGGAGATTACGCCGGGACAGCTGGGATTAGAGCCGTGTTCAGGATCTGTGGTGATTACCGATCCGGATAACGGTGATGTGCTGGCATGTGTTTCCTATCCGGGATATGATAACAACCGCCTGGCCAATACGATGGACAGTGCATATTTCAATGAACTGAATACGAATTCCTCTCTGCCTCTTTACAACCGTGCCACTCAGGAGACGACAGCACCCGGTTCTACTTATAAGCCGCTGTCAGCTGTAGCCGGTCTGACGGAGGGAGCGGTTACACTTGATACGGCAGTTTACTGTGACGGTGTTTATGACAACATCAGCCCATCTGTTCGCTGCTGGATCTATCCCAGCAGTCACGGAACCATGGATGTCGTCAGCGGTATAACCAATTCCTGTAACGAATATTTTAATAACCTGGGTTATCAGCTGGGTATTCAGGAAGACGGAACCTATTCCAGTGACGTCGGTCTGGAGAAGCTGAAAAAATACGCTGAGATGTTCGGTCTGGGTGAAACGTCGGGTCTTGAAATACCGGAAACAGATCCGCAGATATCTACGGAAGACTCTGTACGTTCTGCTATGGGACAGGGCAACAACAACTTTACGACAAGCCAGCTTGCAAGATATATTACAGCAGTTGCAAATCAGGGAACTCTCTACGAGCTTACGCTGCTCGACCGGGTAGAAAAGGTGGATGGCACAGTCGAGAAAGAATATGAAGCCAAAAGCCAGAAGATCGAAGGAATCTCTTCAACCACCTGGAATGCAGTAAATGCCGGTATGCAGGGCGTGGTACAGAACAGCAGTGTCTTTCCGGAAATTAATGCCAGCGGCATCAGCGTATCCGGGAAGACAGGTACCGCTCAGCAGAGTAATGAGCATGCAGACCATGGATTATTTGTAGCATTTGCTCCAAGTGAAAGTCCTGAGATCGCCATGGCTCTTCGTATCGCAAACGGATACAGCTCCACCTATGCTTCTGAAGTGGGCAGCGCAATCCTGCAATACTATTATCAGATTACAGATTCTTCTGAATTAATTACAGGACAGGCAGCCGAAATAGCAGCTACAACACATGGAGATTAAAGGTAAGGAGAGTTTTCGCTGTGAAAGATCATGTCATGATTAAAAGCAACCGATACGGCTTAACAGTTTATTTAGACAAAGAAATGCCTTTTGATGAGCTGTTAATGGAGATAGAAAACAAATTCAGGGCCTCCGTCCACTTCTTTGAAGGTACAGGGATGGCAGTCCGATTTGAGAACCGTATTCTTACCAAAGAGGAAGAGCAAAAAATCGTGGATACCATATCCGAAGCAGCAAAAATACAAATCCTGTGTATACTGGATTACGATGAAAAAACGGACAAGATGTACAAAAGCGCCGTAGATCAGACTCTGGCAGAAATGCCGGAGCCTGACGGACGGTTCTACAGGGGGACACTGAAGAGAAAGCAGGTGTTGGAATCAGAAACCAGCATTGTGATTATCGGAGATGTAGAGGAAGGTGCAACCGTTGTTTCCAAAGGAAATATTGTAATTATTGGAACTCTGTTCGGTTGTGCTCAAGCCGGAGCATCAGGACGAAAAGACGCTTTCATCGCCGCTCTTCATATGGAACCGGAAAAACTTCGCATCGGCGACAGGAAAGTAAAACCAGTGATAGGAGGAAATTATTCATGGGCGAGGTTATCGTAATTACATCAGGAAAAGGCGGGGTTGGTAAGACAACCACGACGGCAAATATCGGAGCAGGACTTTCACAGGCAGATAAAAAGGTTATTATCGTAGACACAGATCTGGGGCTTCGGAATCTGGATGTGGTCATGGGACTGGAAAATTTTATCGTGTATAATCTGGTAGATGTAATAGAAGGCAGCTGCCGTCTGAAGCAGGCGCTGATCCGGGATAAAAGATATGAGAATCTTTATCTGCTTCCGTCTGCGCAGACAAAAGATAAATCTGCCGTCTCTCCGGGACAGATGAAAAAACTTACAGCAGAGCTTAAGGAAGAATACGATTATGTTCTTCTGGACTGTCCCGCCGGAATAGAGCAGGGCTTTCAAAACGCCATTGCCGGGGCGGACCGGGCAATCGTTGTCACTACCCCGGAAGTCTCGTCTATCCGTGACGCGGACCGTATTATCGGGCTTCTTGAGTCAGAGAAGATCGGACGCTGTGAACTGATCATCAACCGGATCCGTATGGATATGGTAAAAAAAGGAGATATGATGTCTGTAGACGATGTGACGGAGATCCTCTCCATTCCTCTTTTGGGAGCCATACCGGACGACGAGCAGGTCGTGATTGGAACAAATCAGGGGGAACCGGTTATATCTATGGAGTCAAGAGCCGGACAGGCCTATCGGAATATATGCCGCCGGATCCTGGGAGAGGATATTCCTTTTATGGATCTGAACGGAAATGGGGGACTGCTCTCTAAGCTTTCCCAGATCTTCCATAAAAATTAAGGGGGCGCAAAAGCAGTATGGTGAGACGGTCTTCAGTGAGAATTGCAAAAGACAGGCTGAAGGTGCTGGTGGGAACGGACCGGATGCAGTGCAAACCGGATTTTTACGAAAAGATCAGCCGTGAGCTATACCAGACACTTTCCAAATACATTGAAATTACACCGGAGGAATTTGAAGTCTCTTATACAAGGACGCATGTACATATCAAATTTACAGGAGAAAAGCAGTGAAATTTCTTAAAATAACAAAACCTTATCATCTGAAAGATTATAAATTCACTCTGATCATACTTGTCATGGCCATCTCTTTTTTAGGCGTGCTGGTTATCGGAAGTGCAAATGAATCCTATCAGGGAAAACAGATCATCGGTCTGGTAGCCGCTGTCATTTTGATGGTCGTTGTATCTGTGATCGATTATGTATGGATTGCAAACTTTTACTGGATCTTGTATATCCTTTCCGTAGGGATGCTTGCCATTGTACTGATTCCCGGCGTAGGAGAGGTAGTCAACGGAGCGCGGCGCTGGATCAATCTGGGATTTACCAATTTTCAGCCTTCAGAGCTTGCAAAAATCTTTCTGATCATTTTCTTCGCAAAATTTATTATGGTTCATGAAGAGGATTTGAGCAGCAAAAGGACAATTTTAAAGGCAGTTATATTGATCGTTATACCTCTTGTATTGATTTTTGAGGAACCGAACCTCTCTACTACTATTTGTACAGCCGCTTTATTCTGTGTGCTGATGTATGTGGGCGGGCTGTCTTACCGCTTCATTGGGATTGTGCTGCTCGTCACAGTGCCGACGGCAATTATTTTGCTAAGTCTTATTGTGCAGCCGGATCAGAAGATCCTGGACGATTATCAGCAAAAGCGTATTCTTGCCTGGCTGAATCCGGAGGAATATGCCAGCGATGAAGCCTATCAGCAGAACAATTCCGTCATGGCAATCGGATCCGGTCAGCTGACAGGAAAAGGGCTGAACAATAATACAACAACTTCTGTAAAAAACGGAAACTTTATTCTGGAGCCCCAGACAGACTTTATTTTTGCAATTGTTGGAGAAGAATTAGGTTTTGTGGGTTGCTGTATTGTTATTGTTTTGTTATTATTAATCGTGATACAATGTATTGTAATAGGGATCCGAGCCCAGGATACAACGGGCAGAATCATCTGCTGCGGGGTCGGATCCCTGATCGGGATACAAACTTTTATTAATATTGCTGTTGCAACACAGATTTTCCCTAACACAGGAATTCCCCTTCCATTTGTAAGTTATGGACTTACTTCTCTGTGGAGTATGTATCTGGGAATTGGAATCGTTCTGAATGTGGGGCTGCAGCCGAAAAAATATCAGTAACCTGTTTTTTACTAATGTGAGGAGGAATCGTTGTATGAATATTGGTCTTATTGCCCACGATGGGAAAAAGACGCTGATGCAGAATTTTTGCATCGCGTATCGCGGGATTTTGAGCAAGCACAATCTGTTTGCAACAGGAACAACCGGAAGGTTGATAGAAGAAGTAACCAATTTGTCCATTCACAAATATCTGGCGGGCCATCTCGGAGGCGAACAGCAGATGAGCGCCCAGATTGCGCAGAATGATATTGATGCCCTGATTTTTTTAAGAGATCCTATGGCAAAACCCCATGAACCTGAAGTGAACGGAGTAATCAAGCTTTGCGACATGCATAATATTCCTATGGCGACAAATCTCGCCACAGCAGAATTAATTATACTTTCAATAGACAGAGGAGATTTAGATTGGCGTGAAATATACAGGTAAAAAGACATCGCTTATTCTTTGCGCAGCCGGAATTTCGCTGCTGATATCCGGGTGCGGCGCTGGAAGCGCTGTGACATCCTTTGAAAAAGAGAATTATAATAAAAGTATCTATGAGGCGGAATTGTTTGCTGAGGATCTCTGTGTGACAGATTCTGATGTATCCATCTCCGGTTTTGAGGGGGATTCTTCGCTCCATGCGGAAGGCCTGTTTGATCTGACTGATCACACGGTAGAGTATGGATATAATCTTTTTGAAAGATTATATCCGGCAAGTACCACAAAGATCTTAACAGCCCTTGTAGCAATCAAAAATTCCGATATGGACGATGTCGTCACTGTCAGCAGAAATGCAGCTGCGTCAAGCTTTGGCTGGGAAGATCAGGTATGCGGCCTCCAGGAAGGGGACCAGCTGACCATGAGAGATCTTTTGTACGGGCTGCTGCTTTGGTCCGGAAATGATAATGCAGTCGCCATTGCAGAACATGTCGGCGGAGATGAGGATACTTTTATGGAGATGGTAAATGACCAGGCCGCGGAGTTGATGGCTACCGGGACGCATTTTGTTACGCCCAACGGTCTCCATGATCCGGATCATTATACAACTGCATACGATCTGTATCTGATCTTTAATGAATGCATTAAGCATGAGGAATTTATGGATATTATCAGTGCTTCATCCTATACGGCAAATGTGACCGGTGCTGACGGGACAGCAAGACAGCTTACATGGGAACCGACCAATTACTATGCCAGAGGAGCGGCCGCTCTGCCGGAAGGCGCAACTGTGATCGGCGGCAAAACAGGATACACAGGGGATGCAGGAGACTGTCTTGTTCTTCTCTGTGAGAACGACAGTGGAGATCAATATATATCTATTGTTATGGGAGCAGCGGATAAGCCGACTTTATATGAAGATATGACAGCACTGATCGATCAGATCCCTTCGTTGGAATAAAGAAAACAAACTTTCAGCAGGAAAAGTTGCAAATAAAAAGAGGGGAGCCCGTTTTTCCGGGCTGCCCCTCTTGATTTATGAACGGGAATCGGAGAAAGTTCCAATTCTTCCAAACAGACTGATCAGGTAAAGTCCGCATAATCCGACCAGTGTGTAAATGATCCGCGAGATCCATGTGAGATTGCCGAAAAGAAATGCCACCAGATCAAAACGGAAAATGCCGACCAACAGCCAGTTGATCGCCCCGATAATAACAAGGGTTAATGCAATATTGTCAAACCATTTCATATGATTTCCTCCTTTTTATCAGATGATGATATTATGTGCGGGAAATCCCAAAATATGCATGTCATAAAATTGATGGAAAGGACCTTTTTCTTTTATGATGAAAAAGACATTCTATTATCCTTATTCGGAATATTTGAAAAAAACGTATGGGGAAAAAGTTTATAAACTGCCGATCAATCTTCCCGTTACCTGTCCCAACAGATTAGGGAGACAAAAAGGATGTACATTCTGCGCGGAATCCGGCACCGGATTTGAGGCTTTATCTTCCGAGGTCAGGGTAACGGAACAGCTGTTGAATACAAGAAGCCTGATCGAAAAAAAGTATCATGCGCATAAGTTTATTGCTTATTTTCAAAACTATACCAATACCTTTATGAAAATCGAACGGTTTCGGGCATACATTGAAGAGGCAGCACGGGTGCCGGATATTGTGGAGATTGCAGTATCCACACGCCCGGACTGTATACGGGGAGAATACCTTGAGGCGCTGAAGGAAACAGCCACTGCCGGCGGACAGAGAGTTACGGTGGAGCTGGGTCTTCAGACGGCCAATTATCATACGCTTCAAAAAATCCAGCGGGGACATTCTCTGGCTGAATTTATCGATGCTGTTCTTGAAATCAAAAAATACGGTTTTGATATCTGCGCCCATGTAATTTTAAATCTTCCCGGTGATACCATGGAGGATGCAAAAGAAACAGCCAAGATTCTTTCTGCACTTGGAATTGACATTGTGAAGATCCATTCTCTTTATATCGCCAAAAACACCTTATTGTGCGAAGCTTATGAAAATGGTACAATAACCATATGTTCCAAAGAAGAATATCTGCAGCGCCTGCAGGTATTTCTGGAATTTTTAAATCCTGATATCGCAGTAGAGCGCCTGTTTTCGAGGATTCCGGAAGAAGAGGCCGTGTTCTGCAACTGGGAGACAAGCTGGTGGAAGCTTAAGGATGAATTTGAAGAAAAAATGCGGGCAGACGGCTCTTTTCAGGGAAAGAGATTCAGCTATCTGAAAGGAGCTGCACTTGAGAAATTGGAGGCAGTATATTGACTGGAAATGAGATAAACAACATTCAGGTTTACCGCAAAAAGTGGAATATAAATATAGGGGTCATTATTTTCGGAGTTATCTTTGTTTATTTGGTTGTTACTGTTTTGATGTACGCAACCGCTAAACATGTGTCATCTTATGAAGTACGGGAGGGATCAATCTTAAAGGATACTTCCTATACCGGCCTTGTTCTCAGAGAGGAAACTGTTATTGGAGCAGAGGCAGATGGATATATCAATTACTTTGCACCGGAAGGCAGTAAAGTAGGCAGAAAGACCAATGTTTACAGTATTTCTTCTGAAAAATTGGATTTTTCCAGTCAGGAAAACACAGAGGAATCAGAGGATTCCGGTTTAACTTCCGAGGAAAGAGACTCTATTATCCAAAAAGCCCAAAGTTTTAGTGAAAATTTTCAGAACAATAAATATGAGGATACCTATACGTTCAAAGATTCCATTGAAAATATTCTGTCAAGCAGCACAGCCCAGAGCCGGCAGGCACAGCTTAGCGCCATGATAGAAAGCGGTCAGGAGGGGCTGACAACCTATGTCGCATCTGATGACGGGATTATTGTATATTCGGTAGACGGATATGAAGATTTTGCTATGGATCAGGTAACTGCCGACATGATATCGCGGGCAGATTATCAGAAAACAGAGCTTTTTAACAATACAAAGGTCAAAAGCGGCGATCCTGCCTACAAGCTTGTGACAAACGAAGAGTGGACGCTTGTGATCCAGCTGGATGAGGAAATGACAAAAGAGCTGGCAGACACAACCAGTGTAAAGGTCAGATTTACAAAAGATGATCAGACAACATGGGCAGGATTCCAGATTTATAATACGGAAGACGCCGACCTTGGTTTCCTCACATTTGATCATTCAATGGTAAGATATGTAGGAGAGCGTTTTCTGGATATTGAACTGATCCTGGAGGATGAAACAGGTCTTAAAATTCCCAAATCCTCTGTAACAGAAAAAGAATTCTACATAATTCCTGAAGATTACATCACTTTGGGCGGCAACAGCAGCCAGTCCGGCGTTCTGGTCCAGAGCGATGGAGAAGATGCTTCCTTCCACGCAGTGGATGTATATTATCGTGACAGTGAGACAGGTATGGTCTATCTGAATATGGATGAGTTAAAAAAGGGAGATGTTTTGATCAAACCGGATTCAGCAGATACATATACCATTTCCGAGAAGGCTTCTTTGCAGGGAGTTTACAATATTAATAAAGGATATGCAGAGTTTAAACCTGTGGAAATTCTCTGTGAGAGTGAGGAATATTATATTGTGAAATCCGGCAATGATTATGGATTGACAAATTACGATCATATTGCTTTAGATGGAAGTGAAATTCAGGAAAATGAGCTTGTAATGTAAAAAATCTGTCATGAAAAGGAGTGTTTATATATGTTACAGGATAATTTCAGGGAAGTAGAACAGAGGATTGAAGCAGCCTGCAGACGTTCCGGCCGTGATCCGAAGGAGGTTACACTGATTGCTGTCAGTAAAACAAAACCTGTGGAAATGCTGCAGGAAGCCTATGATTTTGGCACAAGGATCTTCGGCGAAAATAAAGTTCAGGAATTGACCGAAAAATACGATCAGCTTCCCAAAGATATTCATTGGCATCTGATCGGACATTTGCAGAGAAATAAGGTCAAATATATCATCGATAAAGTTGATCTGATCCATTCTGTAGATTCCGTCCGTCTGGCAGAAGCAATAGACAAAGAAGCGCAGAAACATGGGATTACCGCTAATATTCTGATTGAGGTAAATGTGGCGGGAGAGGAGAGCAAATTCGGTATCTCACCGGAAGAGACCGAAAGCTTTATAGAAAAAATTGCTGGATTTTCCCATATAAAAGTGTGTGGATTGATGACAATTGCTCCTTTTGTAGAAAATCCGGAAGAAAATCGGCCATATTTTCAGCGTTTACGTAAATTATCTGTTGACATCGCGGCAAAAAAAGTTAATAATGTTACTATGAGTATTCTCTCAATGGGCATGACCAATGATTTTGAAGTGGCGGTCGAAGAGGGCGCCACGATGGTTCGCGTTGGAACCGGGTTATTTGGTGTGCGTGATTATGCTCGTATTTAGGATAACGTAAGATAGGAGATTTTAAAATGGGAGTATTAGATAAGTTTCTTGACATTATGAAATTAAGCGACGAAGATGACGATTACGATAACGATGATTTTTTCGATGATGAATATGATGATGATTATGATGACAGACCTGCAAAAAAAGGCGGTCTTCTTTCACGATTTAAAGGGAAAGACTATGATGATAATTATGATGATGACTACGATGATTATGATGACAGAGCGCCTAGATCTTCATCCAGAAATTCCCAGAGTTCTTCCCACGCTGTAAGCAGTGCCGGAAATAATAAAGTGACGCCTATGCGTCAGCCGGCATCCCGAAGAAACGCGCCGAATATGGAAGTATGTGTCATTAAGCCGTCTTCTGTTGAAGATGCCCGTGAGATTACAGAAACTCTTCTTAGTGGACGCACTGTTATTCTGAATCTGGAAGGCCTGGATCTTGAAGTGGCACAAAGGATCATTGATTTTACATCCGGTGCAACTTTTGCTATCAGCGGCAATCTGCAGAAGATTTCCAATTACATATTCCTTGTTACACCTACAAATGTAGATATTTCCGGAGATCTTCAGGATCTTTTGAATACCTCTTTTGACGCATCTTCTATGCGTACCAGATTTTAGGTCTGTTTCATGAATAAGGAAGAATTATTGCTTCAGAAACGTCTTGTGGAGCTTTCTAACACGGCATATCAAAGAGATATTGTTACTTTTACAGACTTTCTGAACCTGAATGAACTGAATATTTTACATTCCACTCCGAAACATATGTTTCCGGCAGCATATGAAACATATGGCGGATACGAAGCAGCAGAGCGTCAGATGGTTGCCTTTCTACCTGATGCTCTTTATTATGAGTACCGGTATCCTGTAGAAATCCTGAAGATTTCTCCGGTTAATCTGAAATTTGCGGAGAATCTTTCTCACCGGGATTATCTGGGCGGAATCCTTCATCTCGGGATTGAACGGTGCTGCCTCGGAGATCTTCTTGTATCAGAAGAGTGCTGCCGTGTATTTGTCACAGATTCCATGGCGGACTATATCTGCCGAAATTTGACAAGGATCCGCCATACGACAGTGAAAGTATCTGTGGAAAATATGGAGAATTTCCACTATACGCCGAATCTTGAACTTCACAAAGGAACTGTTTCCACGGTACGTCTGGATTCCGTTCTCTCTGTTGCATTCCCTTTGTCGCGCAGCAAGCTGACCGGACTTATAGAGGGCGGAAAAGTGTTTGTCAACGGAAAGCTGATCACCACCAATGCCTGCAGACTGAAAGAAAATGATATTATTTCTGTCCGGGGCATGGGACGTATAAAGTACCTGGGCATACTTTCAGAGACAAAAAAAGGGCGTTTGTATATCGAAATAGGAAAGTATATCTGATCCCAGAAGAGTAAGTAAAGAAGGATTGACAGAATTGATCATGGAAGAAAATCAGAAAAGACAAAATAAACATTATATTGCGACATTCATCCTGGCGGCGGCAGGTGTTCTGCTTGATCAATGGAGCAAATATCTGGCTGTCACATATTTGAAGGATAAGAATCCTATCGATTTGATCCCCGGCATTTTTCAGCTTACCTATCTTGAAAATCGCGGGGCTGCTTTTGGTATTCTCCAGGGAAAACAATGGTTTTTCTATATCAGTACCTTTCTTGTGATGGGCGCGGTTATCTGGATTTATATGAAAATTCCGGCCTCAAAAAAGTTCCTGCCTCTTCGGATCTGCGCTATTTTGATCGTTTCCGGGGCAATCGGCAATTTGATCGATCGCATCCGGCTGCAGTATGTGATTGATTTCTTTTATTTTAAGCTGATCGATTTCCCGGTTTTCAATGTTGCGGATATTTTTGTGACAGTATCGACGATCCTTCTGTTAGTTCTGGTACTGTTTTATTATAAGGAGGAAGACTTTGAACAAATACTTTACAGCGGAAGAGACAAGCGGGATCCGGATCGATAAGTATCTGGCAGAAGAGATGCCGGAATTGTCCCGCTCTCACATACAGAAGCTGATAAAAGAAAAGATGGTCTGTGTCAACGGAAAGCCTGTAAAAAGCGGTTACAGGCTTTGTTTTGATGACAGCATAGAAGTTTCCATACCGGAGGTAAAAGAACCGGAAATCGAGGCAGAAAACATCCCTCTTGACGTTCTCTATGAGGATGAAGATATCATCATTGTAAATAAACCGAAAGGAATGGTGGTACATCCGGCTCCCGGGCATTACAGCGGCACTCTGGTCAATGCATTGATGTATCACTGCAAAGATCAGCTTTCCGGCATTAACGGCGTTATGCGTCCGGGAATCGTCCACAGAATTGATATGGATACAACCGGGTCCCTTCTTGTCTGCAAAAATGATATGGCTCACCAGAATCTTGCTCTCCAGTTAAAAGAACATTCTATCCGACGTGTATATGAAGCGATCGTTACGGGAAATTTAAAAACAGACAGCGGTACAATAGATGCGCCTATTGGCAGAAGTCCTGTAGACCGGAAAAAAATGAGCACCAGGGCGAAAAACGGAAGGCGTGCGGTAACTCATTATAAAGTATTGGAGCGATTCGGGGATTACACCTATATACAGTGTGAGCTTGAGACAGGACGCACCCACCAGATCAGGGTGCATATGGCATCCATCGGCCATCCGCTTCTCGGCGACACTGTATATGGATCTTCAAAGGTTCCGATCCGCGGTCTTCAGGGACAGACACTTCACGCTAAAACTTTAGGGATCATTCATCCAAGGACAGGCGAATACCTGGAAGTAAATGCGCCCCTGCCAGAATATTTTCTGAATCTATTAGACAGACTAACAAAAAAATAGTTTGAAATTTTCATGAAATTCTATACTTTTCCTCAAAATTGTTATATAATACATATATCTAGTTGGGAACAACGAGGAAGAGGAGCGTGAATGGTATGGAAAAAACAAATACAATTATTACCATAGGAAGAGAGTTTGGCAGTGCCGGACGTGAGATCGGTTATAAGGTTGCAAAGGATTTCGGCATCAAATTATACGATAAGGAAATGCTTGGCAGAGCGGCAAAAGAAAGTGGTATCTGTGAAGAATTATTTGAAGCCCACGACGAAAAACCGACCAACAGCTTCTTATATTCTCTGGTTATGGATACATATTCCCTGGGATATTCCGGCGGGAATTATACAGATATGCCGATCAACCACAAAGTATTTCTGGCACAGTTTGACGCTATCAAAAAAATAGCGGACGAAGGCCCCTGTATTCTGGTCGGACGATGTGCGGACTATGCACTGGAGGAATATGACAATGTTCTGAGTGTATTTATTCACGCCAAGATGGAAGCCCGTATCCGCCGGATCGCAAGAATTTATGACCTGACAGACGCAAAAGCAAAGGATCTGATCCAGAAGACTGATAAAAAGCGTTCCAGCTATTATAATTATTATACGAACAAACGCTGGTCTGACGCGGAAAGCTATGATATCTGCCTTGACAGCTCTGTCCTCGGCATTGAAGGAACTGCGGAAGCCATCAAACAGCTTGTAGCAATTAAAGAAAACGGCGGAGACCGTAAATTGTAAAACATCATAATGTAAATGTAAAAATTATAAATTCCAAATAGAAAAGAAGAACCGCCGGCATTCCGATGCTTTCAAAAAAGTGTGTGATCGGAGTGTCGGCGGTATTTTTTGTTTTAACCTTATCTGATATTTTATCTGAAATATCTTATCTGACATGGGGGATCCGTTCCGGCCATCCCTTAATGTCTCCATTCAAAATTGCTGTAAACATTCGCTGCTTTGCCCCAGGATGCTCTGCATTCAACTGATGCACCAGCTCTTTTGCGTATTGGCGCTTTGTGTAACCGTCAATAGGGCACCGGCTTTTTACAACAGGAAGATCATATTTATTTTTAAATCCAATGACATCTGCTTCATCCACAAACATAATGGGCCGGATAACGGTCAGATCCATGCGGTCCAGATAAGTTCTCGGCGAGAAGGAATAGAACCTTCCCTCAAAGATCAGAGAAAGAAGCATTGTTTCAATGATATCATCCTTGTGATGAGCATAGGCAACTTTATTGCAGCCCATTTCTTTTACTGCCTGATTCAGAGCGCCTTTTCTCATCTTTGCACAGAGAGAGCAGGGATTGCTTTCTTTTCGTTCCTCGAATAAAATGTGAGCAATATCCGTTTTAACAATTTTGTAGGGAACATCAAGTTCTCTGCAAAGCTCCACAACCGGGCTGAAATCGCATTTTTCATAACCCAGGTCTACTGTAATGGCGCTCAGATTAAATGTCTGTGGATAAAAACGTTTCAATCCATGCAGCGCATAGAGAAGAGTAAGACTGTCTTTTCCGCCGGAGATACCTACTGCAATATGGTCGCCTTTTTCAATCATCTGGTATTCATCTACGGCTTTTCTTGTATAGCTCAATAATTGCTGTAATTTCATCTGATATGTAAAATCCCTTCTATTTTTTATTCTTGAATTATAACATAGTGATACTTTGCTATCGTACCTTATTCTTTTTTAGTTGTAAAGTATATTCGAAAAAGATTGATAAATAGAAAACGATTAATGATTTATCAAACGAAAAGTGATAATATATCAATAAAGGCAGAATATTTAGCAAATTTTGATAAATAGAAAGAAAGGAGAATACTTATGGGATTTTTAGAAGGAAAAACAGCTATTATCACAGGCGGTGGAAGAGCTGTTCTCAGTGATGGAAGATGCGGATCAATTGGTTATGGAATTGCGACAGCCTATGCCAAAGAAGGCGCTAATCTTGTATTGACAGGACGAAATGTAAAAAAATTAGAGGCTGCAAAAGAAGAACTGGAACGTCTTTATGGAATACGTGTTCTGGCTCTGCAGGCAGATGTAAGCTCTGGATCGGACAATGAGGCTACTGTAAAAAATGTTGTAGAAACAGCAGCGGAAACATTCGGCCGTATAGATGTTCTTATAAATAATGCGCAGGCCTCAGCTTCCGGTGTTACTCTGGTTGACCATACTACCGAACAATTTGACCTGGCCCTCTATTCCGGACTATATGCCGCATTTTATTACATGAAAGCATGTTATCCTTATTTGAAAGAAACAAAGGGAAGCGTAATCAATTTTGCTTCAGGAGCTGGTCTTTTTGGAAATTTCGGACAATGTGCATATGCTGCTGCAAAAGAAGGCATAAGAGGACTGTCCCGCGTTGCAGCTACAGAATGGGGCGCTGACGGGATCAATGTCAATGTCATCTGTCCTCTTGCATGGACTGCACAGCTTGAAAACTTTGCCAATCAATATCCGGATGCTTTCAAGGCAAATGTAAAAATGCCTCCTGCAGGTCATTATGCAGACACAGAAATGGAGATTGGAAGGGTATGTGTGCAGCTTGCTTCTCCTGATTTTAAATATATGAACGGAGAGACAATTACATTAGAAGGCGGCCTTGGCCTTCGGCCATAAGATGGAAATAAAGCTAAGGTTCTCTTAGACGGACAGCAGACGCCGCCTGCCGGCGTCTGTTTTCATCGATTGCAGCATAATGCTTTTTCGTTGTATTTACATCTTTATGTCCCAAAACGTCCGCTACCAGATAAATATCTCCGGTTTCTTTATAAAGAGAAGTTCCATAGGTACTGCGAAGCTTGTGGGGAGTGATTTTTTTATTAGGTGTTACCTGGCGGGCATATTTTTTCACCATATTTTCCACTGCCTGAACCCCCATACGCCGGCGCTGGGTGGAGAGGAAGAGGGCATTTTCATGTCCGGGAAGGGGATCCACAGCCTTTCGACTTCCCCCAATATATTTCATAAGAGCGGATTCCACCTCATCTCCGAAATACACAACCATCTGATTTCCGCCTTTTCTGGTGACAGTAACCCCGTCATTTTTAAAATCTACATCCGTAATATCAAGTCCGACACACTCGGAAACACGGATCCCTGTACCCAAAAGAAGTGTGAGAATAGCAAGATCTCTTTCTTTTGTCTTTTCGTAATATCTTCTGGCCTGTCCGGACAAAGATTCTCCGCAGGATTCCACATGGTCCAGAAGAAGCGCCACTTCATCTGCATCCAGGCGGATAATGGCTTTTTCATGCTGTTTCGGCATATCTACAAGAAGTGTAGGATTATGAGAAATATACTGGTGTTTATGATAATAGGCATAGAAACTTCTAAGCGCGGACATTTTCCGGGCAAGACCTTTTTCCCCGTTTGTCATTACCTCATCATCATCACGCCTGTATACTTTCAGATATTCCATATATTCCTCAATATCTACAGGCTCCAGATCATCCAAATCAGCCACTGTAAACTGGGTGATAGAATATTTACTGTAGATCGGATTATTTTCCATTAAAAAGTGAAAAAAAACACGTATATCATAAGCGTAATTCATTCGGGTACGAATAGATGATGTCGGTTCGATGGCACGAAAGAAATCCTTTGCAAAAGGAGGCAGCGTTTTCAGAATTTCACGAAGTCTTATCGTATAATCGATTTCTGTCTGTTCATGATATGTTTTATTCTTTGCATTTGGCATTTCCTTAATTTCACCCCTTATTTTTATTTCTTTCATTTTATTGGGATTGCTGGATTCTATTTATTCAGTATACTAGAATCCGGATTTTTTGTCTATATCTTTTGGAAAAATCTGTATTTTACGTATAGATATATTTCGCTATTCTTCTATAGCAGATTTAAGTTTTCCATTATCGTAATTATAAAACAAGGCAGACTTCAAATATCTGCCTTGTTTTATATAATAAATATGGGAGTATAATTATATATATAAAGCTATTCTCTGATTATAGAAATGTTTTATAACCATTAAGGAGAAAGCTTATATATCAAAAAATAACTGCAGATCATTTATAATAGGCAACTGTTAAGTGCTGGCCTGCATAGATGGTTTCATTTGAAAGCTGGTTCATAGCTTTCAGCTGATCTACATATTCTGAAATGGATATGTCTGTACCTTTAGTATAAGTTTTAGCAATATCCCATAAAGTATCTCCGGTTGTAATTTCAATACTTCCATAATAAATTTCGGTTTGTGCTATATAGGTATCATCCTGGGCACGGACAAGTTTCGTACCAATCATGATACTAAAACAAAGCGCTATAAAAGCAGCTATTGTTACTAAAATAATTTTTTCACGCAATACTTCTCTTCGACGTTTACTTGCTGTATGCAATCTGTGTGCTCCCATTTCTAATCCCCTCCATAATAGCCAGAGCTACCATTCATTCTGACAAGAAAAATATATTTTAATGTTACAGGAACGAATACTTCGAACATCTGTTCCTTGTGCTTGAATTATAATATGCGAACAAATGTTTGTCAATAGGTTTTGCAAAAAAACCGAACATACTTTCTAAACATTTGTTTGCCTTTTCAGAGGGGGTATGTTAGAATACAATATATAATAATATCTTGACTATCTTTAAGGGGGAACTATTATGGCACAGGGAAAGATCAGTCCCAAGCAAAAGGAAATATTAGAATATATTAAAGATCAGATTATTCAGAGAGGGTTTCCGCCTGCAGTGCGTGATATTTGTGAAGCAGTGCATTTGAAATCCACTTCTTCTGTTCACTCTCACCTTGAAACATTAGAAAAGAACGGTTATATACGCCGGGATCCTACGAAACCCCGTGCAATTGAAATTTTAGACGATACTTTTAATCTTACACGGAGGGAAATAACAAATGTTCCTTTAGTTGGACGTGTTGCTGCCGGGGAACCGATTCTTGCACAGGAGAATATAGAGAATTATTTTCCGGTTCCCGTGGAAATGCTTCCAAACAACAACACATTCCTTTTGACAGTAAAGGGTGAAAGCATGATTAATGCTGGTATTCTGGATGGTGATTATGTGCTTGTGGAGGAACAACATACTGCTCACAATGGAGACATGGTAGTTGCCTTGATTGAGGATGGGGCTACAGTCAAAACCTTTTACCGTGAAGAGGGAATTATCCGGCTTCAGCCTGAAAATGATTTTATGGATCCTATTATGGTAAAAGATGTACAGATTTTAGGAAAAGTTATTGGTGTATTTCGATTTTTCTGACTTTAAGATGAGAATTCCCTGTCCCGGATAATCCGTCCGTCTTCCATATAAAGGATTCGATCACATTGTTTTGCAAGCTCTTCATCATGGGTTACCATGAGAATGGTGATATTGTAAATTCGATTAAGCTTTTTCAAAAGATTCATGACAATATTTCGGTTTTTCTTATCCAGACTGCCTGTTGGCTCATCGGCTAAGATTACTGCAGGGGATGCCGCTATTGCTCTTGCGATAGCGGCTCTTTGCTGCTGGCCTCCGGACAGCTGGCAGGGAAGGGACTCTCTTTTACCGGTCAATCCCGTTTCTTCCAAAAGTTTTTCCAGCCTTTTTTTTGAGAGCTCTTTTCCGTCTAAAAGTAAGGGAAGAACAATATTCTCTTCCACATTCAAATATGGAAGCAGGTAGATGGACTGATAAATCATGCCAATGTGGCGTCTCCTGAATACAGAGCGTTCGCCTCTTTTCATTTTATAAATCTCTTTTCCATGGATTACTACTCTTCCGCTGTCCGGCTCATCAATTCCTCCAATAACATGAAGAAGCGTAGATTTTCCACAGCCGGATGTGCCCAGAACAGCGACAAACTCTCCAGATTCAATGGAAAGTGACGTCTCCTTTAGGGCATGCACAGAATTTTCCTTTGAACCATAGGTCTTACTGATTTTTGAAGCCAGTATTTTGTTATCTTCTTTCATTTACTATTCCTCCCTCCGGATCACTGCAATCATATCCATTTTTCTAAGTTCCTTTGCTGTATACAGGAAAGGCAGAATAACTGTGGCAAGAGTGATAAGAATTTGTCCTGCAATGAGAATAAAAGGAACTTCCCAGAGCGACGTCAGCTGCGGCGCTCCCCCGTCATTGCACAGCCCTGATAAGAAAAAGAGACTTAAAGGAATTCCAATTATAATTCCGGCAAATAAGTAGATAAAATGTTCCAGAAAAATCATTTTTATGATTCTTCGGCGTGTCATTCCAATACTTTGCAGCAGAGCAAATTCTTTTTGTCTTTTTCTTAGACTTCCGGCGTCTTTCTGAAGGATAATAAACAGCGCTGCCAGCCAGACTGCACTTACAAGAGCAGCTACCAAAAGCAGATGAATCCCTTCTCCTCCGGTAAAAAACGATTCCTGATACTCACCTGCAAAGCTATGTATCTGAAAATTTTCAAGACCGGCTTCTTCTGCAATTTGGTTTAGCTGTTTAATAATCTCCTGTTCTTCCTGTATTCTCTGTAATATACCACTGGGATATAAAATATCATCCAACGGAACAGATTCTCCCTTATCCCTTTCCAGTACAATTTCAAAATGAGCAGAATTTCTTTGATAAGGTTTTATTAGCTGGTCAAAGCTTTCCATAGTCATATACAAGATCGTTTTGAGGTCTATTCTGTTTAAATAGTAAGAACTTCCAAATGACCCATTCTGACGTTCTTGCTGTGTCAGCAGATAAGACGGTAAAAGAACATTTGATTCATGCTCTTTTACAGAAAAAATACTGGATATAATAGGAATATTTTTCTTTTCTCCATTGATCATTAATGGAAATTCTTTCATAGAGAGCATATCATTATAAGGAGTCTCCAGGATTGCTGCTTCTAATGGAAAATCTTCCTGTGTTGTCTGCTCAGATTTTCCGGTAGTCTCCAGATAACGCTTAAAACTTTCATTGTCAATTCCTATAGGATACATAGGAGGGCTAATCCCGTACATTGTATAAAATTCAATTTTCGATTCTTGGTTGATTTCCTTTAGATATTCCATAGCTTCATCTTCGTTTAAAGTTTCCAGAGGATTATAATCTTCTGCTTCTTTAACAAGAGAAATCTGATTGATCTGTGGAATTTCTTTCGCATTTTCTCTAAATGCCTCCAGCTTGTCGGTATCGCTACTGTCAGCGTCAGCCCACAGAGAAAAATGAGGGTACACAATAGTACTTTGACCAACGGATGTCATACCCTGTACATAAATGACGCCATTTAAAAACACGCATAATGCAATTACAAGCAGAGCGGAAGAAACATAGTAATTTTTATGATTCATTCTGACATTTTTAATTGCCAGTAAAGTCTCCGCTTTAAAGAAATGCTTTTTAGCAGAAAGAAGTACGGCTGTTCGGGTGTATTCCTCTTCTTCGTCATAGCCAGATATTAAATTCAGTACATTTTCATGCTTTATTCTTTCATATACACCCTGACCGGAAAGAAAGATCAGCACAGCGCTTCCAATTATTATACCAAGCAACCAGAGAACGTTTATGTGTATTTTAAGATCATAGGCAGAAAGATAAACTTTGTTTAGATATTGAATACATGCGAAAAGAATTCCAATTCCGAGAATGAGTCCAAGTGGTATGGCAAGACAGCCGGCCAGTATGGTTTCGCCGTAAGCAAAGTATTTTTTCTGGCGGGATGAGATGCCAATGCCATCCAAAAGTCCCAGTGTTTTACGCTTTTCTTCCAGGCCGGAAAGAACAACATAATAGAGCAAAACAGCCGCAAACAACGAAATAACAAAATCAATCAACAGGATTGCCCAGGCAGATCCGGCTGTTGTTGCGGAAACATTGATCCCGTAATAGCCTAACAATTTTTCATTAAAAGTGATATCATATCTGGAAATTACAGATTTATTTGTCCTGGAAAAGATTACTCTTTGTTCCTCTTCCGGCAGAAGATCCATGAGTATTTCATCTCCTACTTCTTGTGATCTTTCGAAAATGGAGAGGGAGATGCGTTTGAAAGAAACACCGTAACATGCCCGTCCCTCTTGCACCGTTCCATTCTCAGGACATAACGGAAGTTTCCACACTTGCTGAATGTTAGAATTTTCCATCAGTTTTTCTGCCTGTACCGGAGTAAGATTATGAAAAACAGATTCGTATGGGCCTTTTTCTTCTTTTTCTTGCTGAATCATAGCATGAAGGCAGGAAGTAGAAAATACAGTCATAACTGTAATGAGACAAACGGCAGCTGTCATTCCAAGAACAAGTATTACAAATTTTAAAATTTTTTGCCGGATTTCTTTTGTAAGAAGTTTCCATATTACTTTCATAGTGTTTGCCCTAAAGAATGGATGCAGCCGTCTTTTAATTCCAGAATATGATCGCAGATCTGTGCCAGGTCCAGATTGTGTGTTGCCATCAGTACCGTTCGGTGATAAAAAGTGGCACATTTTTTGAGCATTCCCATAATTTCTAAAGACTGGCGGGTGTCCAGGCATGCGGTGGGTTCGTCTGCCAGTATCAGTTCCGTATCTGAAAAAAGCGCTCTGCCCAGGACAACTCTTTGCTTTTCACCTCCGGACAGCTGCCGGGGATACCGATCTTTTTTTCCTGACAGGCAAAGAGAAGAAAGAATATTTTCCAGTTTCTCTCCATCCAGATATTTTCCAGTATCCATCAAAACAGGAAGTGTAATATTCTCTTCTACAGTAAGACCCGGAAGAAGGGCTGGTTCCTGAAATACAACTGCAATATGGCGGCGCCGAAAAATAGCTGCTTCCTGTTCCGCCATAGTTTGTATATTTCTTCCTCCTACAATGATTTCGCCGCTGTCTGGTTTCAAAAGGCCTGCAAGAAGATTAAGGATGGTTGTTTTCCCTGAACCTGAAATTCCTACAAGTGCAGTAAAACAACCTTCTTCAAGAGAAAAAGAGACATGATTCAATACGGTTTCTCCTCCTCCTGGGCCGGGAAATACTTTTTTTACATCGGTCACTGTAACGGCTTCCATTCTTTCTATCCTTTCTATCTCTAGCATACAGGATTCTTCTTACATCTTCCTTGCAAAACCCGAAAAAAATCTTACAATTTTGTCAGGATTGGAAGAAATACAGAAAATGTATTTCCCTCTCCTTCTTTTGAATCCACTGTAATATAGCCTTGTTCCTTTTCTAAAATTAATCTTGAAAGATACAGTCCGATTCCCCATCCCTCTTTTCCTGCTGATGAATTACCTCTGTAAAATTTCTGAAAAATACGATGATATTCTTCTTTGGAAATAGCGGGTCCCTGGTCCTGGATCCGTACTGCGCCATAAGTCTCATATACTTCAAAAGATAAATGTACAGTAGACTTTCCGGGAGCATATTTTACAGCATTGTCCAGAAGATTAATAAATACTTCTTCCGTCCAGCGCGGGTCGTGAAGGACAGGACATTGTGGAAAGGGAGTCATCTCAAAAGAAATCTCTTTTTGATCCGCCTTTGGAAGAACTGTTTCTACTGCTTTTTGAAGCGTATCAAGAATGGAACCATTATCTGGTGTAAGAGAAATAATGCCCCGTTCCAGATCAACCATTTGAAAGAGTGCATTAAGAAGCCACTCTAGTTTGTCTGTCTGTTCATCCAGACGTTTTTCCAACTGCATTTTTTTCTGTAAGGACAAGCTGGAGGATTTTAAAAGATCCTGATAAAGACGTATATTAGAAAGAGGTGTTTTCAACTGGTGGGAAAGGTCGGAGATTAAACCTTGTATAACCTCCTTTTCTTTCATTGCTGCCAGAGTTTCCTTGTTATATTTTTTTGAAATGCGGATAAAAAGATCCTGGATGACGGTTTCATCTCCCTCAGCAGGAATATGAGATGGTATTTCTTCCCCATCAAGAATGTTTTTAACAAATTTTTGTACATTTTGGTATAACAAAAAATAGCGTCGTCTAAAATGCATAAGTCCGAAAAGGGCTGCTGTAAAAGAACAAATAAAAACAATCATTAGTATCTCTTTCACGTTTATCTCTCCTGCCAAATATATCCCATACCGTGCATGGTTCGTATTTTTTTTGGTTTTGAAGGATTCTCTTCTATTTTTAGCCGTAGTCTGCGAATAGCTACTGCCAGCGTATTTTCATCCACATAGTTTTCGCTGGAATCCCAGATATGATTTAATATCTGTTCTTTGGAAAGAATCTGTCCTCTATTTTCTAAGAAGAATTTTAAAAGTCGAAATTCGATTCCACTTAAAAATATTTTTTCACCGTTTAAACATACCTCTCCACCCTTAAGATCCATAGTAAGGTTTTCGGATGTCAATAGAAATGGTTCTGTTTTCTTTTTCAGTATTTTACGTACCCTCGCCTGTAAAACGGCAAGAGAAAAAGGTTTGCGCATAAAATCGTCAACGCCAAATTCCAAAGCCTGGATTTCATCAATCTCTGACCCCCTTGCGGTTAACATTAAAACAGGAAGGGAAGAATATTCCCTAAGTCGCTTTACCATTTCAAATCCGTTCCCATCTGGAAGGTTACAGTCCAGAACAACAAGATCACAGTTGTTATCTTTTAAAACAGATCTTCCTTCTTTTGCTGTACCTGCTGATACTACTTCATATCCCTCAAGTTCAAATGCGGTTTTTAGTCCTTCGCAAAGCGCCTCATCGTCTTCTATTATGCCAATTCGAATCGTCATTTTGTACTCCAATTATTTATATTATTTATATTTTTTATTTTCCGTATATTATGACTTAAGCATGGATGCTGATTTTGAGTAAGAAAAATTTATACAGGAAAACCATTCTTAATATCAGTATATCGATATTTCTTTGTTTTTACAAGAATTAAGAAACAGCGGAATCACCTGTTGCAAACAGATAACTCCACTGTTTTACTTTTTATTCCAATGTCTCCGGATCTACTGCCTGGCCGTCGCTCCACACGTGTTCCAGGTTATAGAAAGAACGGTTCTCCTTATCAAAAATATGAACGATAATATCATTATAATCCAGAAGAACCCAGCTTCCGCCTGCCCGTCCTTCTTTCTGTCTTAAGGAAAATCCAGCTTTGTGCATCTTCTCTTCCACACTGTCCACCAAAGCGTTTACCTGGCTGGAACTGTTTCCGGTTGCGATCACGAAATAATCGGCAATGACGGAAACATTGGAAATATCAATGACACGGATCTCACTTCCCTTTTTTTCGTCCAGTGCACGGTATGCAGCAAGGGCCATTTTCTTTGAACTTTCGGTCATATACTACGCCTCCTCCTTTCCCAGATATTTTTTATAATATAAATAAGTCTTTTCTGTCATAGGATCAATGGGGATTCCTCTTGAATTGAGATAAACAAGGGAATCCTTCAAGATACGATAAAGGCATTCATCAATATCTTCAAATGCCAGACGACGGACAACAGCCATGTTTGGAAGTTCCTGACGCCCGGGCTCGATATAGTCCGCAATATAGATGATCTTGTCAAGCAAAGTCATTTCCGGCCGCCCTGTCGTATGACATGCAATTGCATTGATCACCGTTTTATCATCCACATGATATCTTTTCGCTGCAAGAAAAGCGCCCAGCCTTGCATGCAGCAAAGAAGGATTCGCAAGCTCTACCTCCGACACGTGGAGATGATATTTGTCGCACATCCGGATCTTCTTTTCTCCCGGTATACATTTGGCACAGTCGTGAAGCAGTCCGGCTGTCAGTGCCTGCTCCAGGTCACACTCATAACGCATTGCAAGAGCTCCCGCTGTATACATAACGCCGAGAGTGTGCTCATATCTCTCACGATCAAGATGCTTTTTCAGCCTCTTCTGCATTTTGGTGATCGTTTCATTCATTAGTTTCACCTTCTTTATCGTCACTGTCTGTATAACTGATGTTCATCTATATATGCTTCTACCGTCTTAGGGAGAAGTGCACTCACATCCTTTCCCTCACGTATCCATCTGCGGAGTTCATGAGAAGAAACATCCATGACAGGTGTATCCAAAAGCCGGATATCTGCGTCATATTTCCGTCTAAGCCTTCTGATCTTCCCGTTCATGATAGCCCGGCTGTTCTTGTCCCCTCGAAAGGCTGCCAGAATCGTACAGGTTGCGAAAAGACGCTCCGGCGACCTCCACGTTTCAATGGCAAAGAGAGAATCCGCGCCGATGATAAAATAAAAACTGTCTTTTGGATAAAGTTTCGTCAGATGTTCCATCGTTTCATAGGAACAGCTGACACAGCTTCTCTTTATCTCATAATCCTCCAGACGGAAACTTGGATATTCCCTGATTGCCAGAGATACCATCCTGGCCCTCTCTTCGGCTGAAAGCTCAATAGAAGCATTGTCTTTGTGAGGCGGATTTCCATTTGGCATGAACCAGACTTCATCCAGGAAATATTCCCTGCAGGCATAGTCTCCCAGCATCAGATGTCCATTGTGAATGGGATCAAAAGTTCCGCCCATAATTCCGATTTTCATAGGTCTCCTTTATGATGAGTTACATAAAATAATTATGGCAACTCAATCTTTTTCTTTTCGTCTTTTCCTTCTTTATAAAGGACGATCTTCTTTCCGATGACCTGTACCACCTGGGAGCGGGTCCGCTCAGCCAGCACTGCGGCAAGTTCTTTTGGATCATCCGCACAGTTTTGAAGAACACTTATCTTAATGAGCTCCCGGGCTTCAAGCGCTTCGGAAACGGCCTTTGTAAGCTCCGGAGTCATACTGTTTTTCCCAATCTGAAAAATCGGATCCATTGTCATGGCAAGACTTTTCAGATAGGCTCTTTGCTTTGTCGTCATAACAGTCTCCTTCTATTTATAATAATCAAACTGAAGGCCATACATCTTTACTGTATCTCCTTCCTGTATTCCGGCAGCTTCCAGCTCATCCAAAATTCCTGTATCTTTCAGGAATTTCTGGAAAAACTGAAATCCTTTTTCGGAATCCAGATTTGTATATCCCAGCATTTTTTCAATCTTAGGACCTTCCACCACATACATGTCATCCTCTTTGACAACTGTGTAGGGAAGATCTGCATGAATGAGCTCCTCTTCCGGAAAGTATTCCTGCTGGAAGATCACAGGCTGGTCGTCCATTTGCTCCAAAAGTGCAGAAACTTCATATAAGAGTTCCTTAATTCCCTCGCCGGTCACGCCGGAAATCGGAAAAACTTTCATGCCTTTTGGCTCAAATTCTTTTTTCAGTCTCTCTACAGGGTCTTCTCCTTCACTGTAGACAGCGTCAATCTTGTTGGCGGCAATGATCTGCGGTCTTGCCGCAATCTCCGGATTATAAGCCGCAAGCTCGGCGTTGATCTTATAAATATCTTCCACAGGATCGCGGCCTTCCGTTCCGGCTGCATCTACCACATGGATGATCAGTTTTGTTCTCTCAATGTGACGCAAGAACTCATGGCCCAGGCCGACACCCTCGGAAGCGCCTTCAATAAGCCCCGGTATATCTGCAATCACAAATCCTTTTGCACCCGGGATATCTACCACACCAAGATTGGGATTTAAGGTTGTAAAATGATAGTTGGCAATCTTGGGGCGCGCATTTGTCACCCTGGAAAGGAAGGTGGATTTTCCCACGTTCGGAAATCCTACCAGTCCTACATCTGCAATCACCTTAAGTTCCAGATTGACCCAAAGTTCCTGTGCAGGCTGTCCGGGCTGTGCGTATTTGGGAATCTGCATCGTAGCTGTCGCAAAATGCTGGTTGCCAAGTCCGCCTTTTCCGCCTTTCAAAATGATCTGACGGCGGTTCTCACCGGACATATCGGCGATGACCTTACCGGATTCAGCCTCTTTTATAACAGTTCCCTCCGGCACTCTTAACACAATATCATCGGCATCAGCGCCGTGACACTTCCTTTTCCCTCCCGGTTCGCCATCCTTTGCTGCAAATTTTTTTCTATGGCGGTAATCCTGAAGGGTATTAAGCCCTTCATCTACCTCAAAGATTACATCCCCGCCACGTCCGCCGTCACCGCCGTCCGGTCCTCCGTTGGGAACATACAGTTCACGGCGGAAACTGACGTGTCCATCTCCTCCTTTGCCGGAGCGGATGAATATTTTTGCTCTGTCTGCAAACATGTTTTGTCTCCTCAAATTAGAATAAATGAAAAGGAACCTTGTTCCCTGCATTACCAATATTACAAAAAGGCCCTGCCGCATTCAAAACGGCAGGGTCATACCATCGATGATTACTGTGCTACCGGATAGATAGAAACCTGTTTCTTATCTCTTCCTTTTCTTTCAAATCTGACAACACCATCTACTAAAGCGAACAGTGTGTCATCTCCACCGCGTCCTACATTGACACCCGGATGGATCTTTGTACCGCGCTGTCTGTAAAGGATGTTTCCAGCTTTTACAAACTGTCCGTCAGCTCTTTTAGCACCTAATCTCTTAGACTCGGAGTCACGTCCGTTCTTTGTAGAACCTACCCCTTTTTTATGAGCGAAAAACTGAAGGTTTAATTTCATCATGGTCTTTACACCTCCTCAAATCTTACCTGAATATATTCTGAATAGTTTTCATCGTCTGCCATGTCTGTAAGACCAAGAATCATGGCTTTTAAAAGCAGTGACGCTTCCCTGGAAGGTCTGCCGTTAAGCCGGTAGTCGATCAGTCCCTCCATATCATCAGATACGAGGGAGGTTTTATCACTGGCAAATGCTTCAATCGCATTGACGGTATTGATCATCAGAACGGAAGCCGCTGCACAGACAATATCCTGTCCTTCTTCGCTGAAGCCCGCATGCCCTCTTGCCAGGAAACCCGAACACTCTTCTTTTTCATTACGATAAATCGTCACCTGGATCATAAAATTCCTCCAGGAAGATTAAGCATTGATCTTTTCAATCTTAACTGCTGTGTACTGCTGTCTGTGACCGTTTTTCTTGTGATAACCGGTTTTTCTCTTATACTTGTAAACAATAACTTTTTTAGCTTTTCCGTTTTCTACTACGGACGCCTCAACAGTTGCACCTGCTACAGTAGGATTTCCGATCTTCAGTTCGTTATCGCTTACTGCAAGCACCTGGTCAAATGTATAAGTCTCTCCAGCTTCCACACCAAGTTTTTCTACTTTAATGATATCGCCTTCGGCTACTTTGTACTGTTTACCACCTGTTGCTATAATCGCGTACATATGGCACCTCCTATTATCATTACTCGCCAGCTTCGGTGGCATATCCGTATCTGGACAGCACTTTAAAACCCCGCTGTGCGGCATACTATTGAAGTGTAGCATAAAGCATTTATAAAATCAAGAGTTTTTGTACAAATAATTACCCGAATTATTACAAAAGCGGTATCTGATGCGCCTCTGCATCTGCCACCATCTCATCCGGCCAGATGGAGGACTGTACCTCTCCGATATGTGCTTTTCTAAGGCAGTACATACAGATACGGGACTGACCGATTCCGCCTCCTATCGTATAGGGAAGCTCCCCTGCAAGCAGAGCTTTCTGGAAGGCAAGATTTGCGCGGTCTTCACATCCGGCTGCCTTAAGCTGACTTTTGAGCGCTTCCTCATCTACACGGATCCCCATGGAAGAAAGCTCCAGGGCAATGTCAAGTACCGGATAATAGACAATGATATCTCCGTTCAGTTCCCAATCATCATAGTCCGGCGCCCGTCCGTCATGCTTCTCGCCTGAAGCAAGCGTTTTTCCTATCTGGGCGATAAATACTGCTTTTTTTGCTCTGGCAATTGCCTTTTCTCTCTCCTTTGGTGTAAGGTCCGGATACATATCTTCCAGCTCCTGTGAGGTGATAAAGAAGATCTCATCCGGAAGAAGAGGCTCGATATAGTTATATCTTCTTGACATATAGGCCTCTGTATCCTTCAATGCCTCATATACTTTACGGACAGTATACTGAAGTGTCTCCATGTTTCTTTCCTCTTTGGAAATAACCTTCTCCCAGTCCCACTGATCCACATAAATAGAATGAATGTTGTCTGTATCCTCATCCCGGCGGATGGCATTCATATCTGTATAAAGCCCTTCTCCGGAATGGAATCCGTAGCGCTTCAGAGCGTATCTTTTCCACTTTGCAAGGGAATGTACGATCTCTGCCACATCATCATCCTGTTCTTTGATACCGAATGCAACCGGCCGTTCCACCCCGTTAAGATTATCATTAAGTCCGGTGGCCGGTTTAACAAACAGAGGGGCGGATACTCTCGTCAAATGCAAAGACTTGGCAAGAGAACGTTCAAAATGGTCTTTCACTTCTTTGATGGCAACCTCTGTCTCTCTTATAGTAAGCGGGGAAGAATATCCCTCTGGTTTGATCAGACTGCTCATATGTATTCTCTCCTTTTTTTGTAATTTTCATCTGTTTCCGGAAGCAGTGCAATGGAAAAATCAGAACATTCCAAGAAGCTTTCTTGCATTTTCTCTGGCAATCGCTTCCTTTTCCTCATCAGACAGCGGAAGATTCCTGAAATATTCTGCAAATTCTTTCTGTCCTCCCCATGGGGAATCTGTTGCAAAAAGAATCCTGTCTGCACCGTGGGCACGCACGATACGTACAAACTGCTCTTCCGGTATGTGTCCAAAGACAGCCGCCGTATCCATCCATATATTTTCTCCTGTAAGATACGCTTCCACCTCATCCCACATCATAAAGCCGCCCATATGCGCAAGCACCAGCTTTTGGGGCTGTACATCCCGAATAACATCAAGCGCTTTTTGGGGAGGACAGTGGATGCAGTCCGGATATCCCGGATCAAATCCTGCATGCACACTAACGATCAAATCCAGCTCTGAAGCATAGCTGATGATCCGCTTATAGCGTATATCGTCAATAAAAGTCTCCTGGTAGTCGGGATGAAGTTTGATGCCCTTAAACCCCATATGTTTCAATTCTTTCAGCTTCTCTTTGTAATCCTCATTATCAGGATGGATTCCTCCAAAAGATAAAAGGGATACTTCCTGAAACTGCATGGCAAACCGATTAATAGACTGAAATTGTGACGGTTTTGTTACTACCGGAAGAATGACAGACATTTCCAGTCCTGCCTCTTTTGTTGAAGCTGAAAGTCCCGGGGCGGTTCCGTCCGTGTAAGGATCAATATGACATCTTGATGCCAGGAATTTCAGTGTTTTCTCTGCAATTTTTTCAGGGAAAATATGTGTATGAAAATCAATCACAACAAATCGCCTCCCTGCATCATCATCTGGCTGTAACAGTAGCTGATGATATCTCTTCTTGTAATAATTCCGATAAAGTTTTCCTGATCATCTACTACAGGGACAAAATTCTGCTCCATAGCCCTGCCTATCATATCTTCCATTCTTGACTCGGCGCTGACACTTTGATAGTCAAAGCGGCGCGCCACTTTCATAATGCTTATATTTTCCGCATCGCGGATACTGGAAAGCCCTCTTTTCTTAATATCCCACAAAAGGTCTCCTTCTGTAATGGATCCTACATATTTGCCATAACGGTTCAAAATAGGCACACAGGAATATTTGTGATGTTCCATGATTTCCAGCGCCTGCCGCATCGTATGATAATCATATATGTAAGCAATCTCTGCTTTCGGCTTCAGAAAAAATAATATGTTTTTCATTTCTTCTCTGTTTCTACTCCTTTAACGCTTAAATCTGAGTGGTAACGAAAATATCATAAATAGCCCGTATTGCTGCATCAAAATCATGATTGCGGACTCCGATTATAATATTAAGCTCACTGGACCCCTGATCGATCATTTTGACATTGACATTGGCATGGGCCAGGGCAGAAAAGATGCGCCCCGAGGTTCCTCTTGTTGCTTTCATGCCTCTTCCCACAACAGCGATCAAAGCAAGATCTGATTCCAGTTCTACCAGATCCGGTTCCACCGCCCTGTGAATGCCGGCAATGACTTTCTGTTCTTTTTCCTCAAACTCATCCTGATGTACGAAAACTGTCAGGGTATCAATCCCTGAAGGCATATGTTCAATGGAAATATCATTCTCTGCAAAGACGCCGAGCACTTTGTGGCAGAATCCCACCTGCCCGTTCATCATGGCTTTTTCTATTGTGATGGAAGCAAAATCTCTTTTTCCGGCAATGCCAGTGATAGTAAAGCGCGGAGTACGGCAGGTTGCCTCCACGATCAGAGTCCCCTTATCTTCCGGGGCATTGGTATTCCTGATATTAATAGGGATTCCTTCGCCGCGTACCGGAAAAATAGCGTCCTCGTGGAGCACAGTAGCTCCCATGTAGGAAAGCTCGCGAAGCTCACGGTAGGTAATCACATCAATGGCTTTAGGGTTTTTAACAATACCCGGATCCGCCACAAGAAATCCGGAAACATCTGTCCAGTTTTCATAAAGATCCGCATGTACCGCTTTTGCTACAATAGATCCTGTCACATCGGATCCGCCTCTGGAGAAGGTTTTGATCTTTCCATTGGGAAGGGCTCCGTAAAATCCCGGAATAACTGCTCTTTCACAGGAAGATAGCCTCTCTGAAAGAACACGGTTTGTCTTTCTTGCGTCAAAATTGCCGGATTCCTTAAAGAAAATCACTTCTGCCGCATCAATAAATTCATATCCCAGATATTCTGCCATCACAAGACCATTTAAATACTCTCCACGCGATGCGGCATAATCACGTCCGATCTTCCGGCTGAAGTTTTCACGGATCACACGAAATTCCGGTTCCAGATCCAGGTGAAGTCCCAGACCGCTGATAATCTCATCATACCTCTCCTTGATGGCCTGCAGCAAAGCCTCAAATTCCTCTTCCTGTTCTTCTTCCTCCCGAAGCGCCAGAAGATAACAGCTGTACAGCATATCTGTCACCTTGGTGTCTCCTGCAAAACGTTTCCCCGGCGCTGAGGGGACAACATATCGCCTTGTATCATCCTGCCGGATGATATATCCTACTTTTTTAAACTGTTCGGCACTTGCCAGAGAGCTGCCGCCAAATTTTACAACTTTCTTCATCCGTTAAGTCTCCTTTGTCTTGTCCTTGCTTCTCAAATATTCCAGTATATGATATGGGGTTTCCGAAGTAAACACCGCCCCATTCAGCCCTATATCCAACGCCGCCTTCACATTTTCCTCGCGGTCATCCAGGAAAAGAGCGTTGTACGGAGAAATAGAATATGTCTCCAACAGGAGCCTGTATATATGTCTGTCCGGTTTAATGCATCCCGCCTTGTAAGAAAAAATCCCTCCGTCAAAAATATCCAGAAAGCCCATCAGATGTTTCGTAGCATGATAGAGGTGTTCTGAATAATTGGAAAGATAGAAAAGCCGGTATCCCTGCCTTTTCAATCCTTCCGTCAGTTCCGTTGTATAGGGAAGAGGACGGATCGTATGGGAAAGTCCGTCAAAAACCTGCCGGATTTCCTTCTCATATCCCGGAGCATTTTCCAGAAAAAGCTCTTCCCACTGCCGGGAAGTAATCCCGCCCTGATCTCCCCTTTCCCAGTCTTCATTCAGGAACACTGCCTCTGCAATGATCCGAAAGACCTCCGGCGAGAAATCAAATTCCTGAAGATAGCTCCTCCAGTCATAGGCAAGAAGTACATTTCCGATATCAAAAATTATGGTATCTGTCCTTTTCAGAACAGATACAATATCTTCTCCTCTATTTGTGATCTTGACACTTTCCATTTTTTATCTCCGCTGTCCTTGATTTTTAAACTGTAACATCGGCAAATTCAGCCGAAGTTACTTTTTTCAGATCCAGCGGAGAAAGCCGAAGCTGCATTCCCAGCTTACCGCCGCTGATATAGATCCATTCCATTTCCTGTGCCTCCCTTTGTATGACAGTTGGAAACGGTTTCTTCATACCTATTGAGGTACATCCTCCCCGCACATAACCAGTTACTTTGGTAAGCTCTTTTAAAGGAAGCATTTCCAGAGACTTTTCATGTACCGCGCGGGCTGCTTTTTTCAGATCAATTTCTCTGGCAATTGGAATGACAAAAACATAATGACTACCTGTCTTTCCAATCGTAACCAGTGTTTTAAACACCTGTTCATGGGGAAGCCCCAGCTGGTCAGCCACATGGATTCCGTCTGTAAATTCGCTGCATTCATAAGTCTGATATGTATAAGAGACTTTTTCCCTGTCAAGAATGCGCATCGCATTTGTCTTTAACTCTTTTTTACCCATAACTCCTCCAGTTTCCTATCATACCACTAATTCCGTGCTTTGCGCAAGTATCAGCTTATACAATGTCTGTCCCAAGAGATTCCAGCGTACAGAAACGGCTTTCCTGACTGCCCGGATTCTCTGCATACAATTCCAGTCTGTGAAAATGGAGCTTTTCTTTCTTGTCATGCCCGCTCTTTTCATAGAAAGCATCCATGACAAGATCCGGCTTCAGATTTGCTTCACTTCCGGCAGCCAGTTTCAGGTACATGCCCTGCTCTCTGAGCTCCATCTGATAGATCAAAGGCCGGATATCTGTCTCTTTCTCACTGCGCTTTGTTTTCTTCATGATCAGAATTTCCGGACTGTCAAGGAAAGTTTTCAGCTCATTTTTCCAGAAATCCGGGAATCCTTGTCCTTTACTGTCGCTTCCTTTGACCGTCACAAGATAATCTGCCGCCGCAACAATGGTCATGCCGCTGCTTTTCTTATCCTCCGCGATCTGACGAAAGCTTAAAACTTCAATTCCTTCTGCCATTACCTGATTTAACGCCTGTAATGCCTCTGAAGAAGAAATCTCTCCTGCCAGCTCAATATCCATGTATTCTGCGTCGCTGGTAAGCCCGATCCCCAACGGCTGTGCAAAAGACATGATCATATGGGGGCTGTATCCGCCTGTAAAAGCAATGGGAATTTGTGCCCTTCTCATCGCTTTCTGAAAAAAACGCATTACATCCAGATGTCCGATAAAACGCATAATGCCGTATTTACGGAATTTAATTCTTACCTTCAACACAGACACCTCCTTTCCATTTTGCCACACCGCATCCGGAACATTGCTGGCGGCAGTTTGGAGTAACTTCTCCTTTCATAGCATGTTCCCACTCTCGTTTTAAAAACTCTTTTGTCACGCCGATATCAATAAAATCCCAGGGGAAAAGCTCGTCCAGGGAGCGTTCCCTCTCATTATAAAAAGCAATATCCAGCCCGTTGTCCTCAAAAGCTTTCAGCCATTTTTCATAATCAAAATGTTCTGTCCAGGCATCGTAAATGCACCCCATCTGATAGGCAGTCATAATGACATCCGCAACCCTTCTGTCTCCTCTGGCAAGAACGCCTTCCAGAACAGTCACTTCCGCATCGTGCCAATTGTATTTCAGACTTTTACGGTTCAGCTGATTCTGGAACGCATGTTTTACAATTGCCGCCCTGGCAATATATTCTTCATTCTTATACATCTTAGCCCACTGAAACGGAGTAAAAGGTTTGGGAATGAAGAAAGAAGAACTGGCCGTAATCTGACATTTTCCATTTCTTTGTTCCTTGGGAATCTCATAGTAACGCCTTGCCACCTTGTCTGCAAGAACAGCAATAGCTTCCATATCTTCCTGTGTTTCGGTTGGAAGCCCCAGCATAAAGTAAAGCTTTACTTTATTCCATCCTCCTTCAAATGCCGCTCCTGCTCCTTCCAGAATATCTTCCTCTGTCAGCCCTTTGTTAATGACATTGCGCATACGCTGAGAGCCTGCCTCCGGTGCGAAGGTAAGACTGCTTTTACGAATATCCTGTACTTTGCTCATTACATCCAAAGAGAACGCGTCTATCCTAAGCGATGGAAGAGAAATATTGATTCCCGCATCCTTAAATTCTTCAATCAGAAAAGTAACAATTTCTTTTAATTGGCTGTAATCGCTGGAACTTAACGAACTTAATGAAATCTCCTCATGTCCCGTATTTTTCAGCATTTTCCATGCATATTCTTTTAAATCTTCTACGTTTCTCTCCCGGGTAGGACGATAAAGCATTCCGGCCTGACAGAAACGGCACCCCCGGATACAGCCCCTCTGGATCTCCAGCACAACCCGATCCTGGGTCACTTTGATAAAAGGAACTACCGGAGCTTCCGGATATGTTGTTTCCTCCATATCCATCACAACCTGTTTCTTTATGGTTACCGGTGCACAGGAACGGTCAGGAGTAAAGGAAGCAAGAGTTCCGTCCTCATGATAGGAAACGGTATAGAAAGCAGGCACATAAATCCCCTCTACACTTGCCGCCATCTCAAGAAAATCCATGCGGCTTCCGCCTCTTTTCTTATTCTCTTTATAAAGATCCAGAAGCTGCCGGTATACCGTCTCGCCCTCACCGATATAGAAAAGGTCGAAGAATGGCGCAAGAGGCTCCGGATTGTAGGCACAGGGGCCTCCTCCTATGACAATTGGGTCCTCCTCTGTCCGTTCCAAAGAACGCAGCGGAATATGACTAAGATCCAGTACCTGAAGAATGTTTGTGTAACACATTTCGTACTGGATCGTAATGCCCAGGAAATCAAAATCCCGGATAGGATCCTGGGATTCCAGCGCAAAAAGAGGAATGTCCTCCCGGCGCATGATCCCATCTAAGTCCACCCAGGGGGAATATACCCGTTCACACCACACATCTTCCATCCGATTAAACATATCATAAAGAATCTGGATGCCCAGGTGAGACATTCCAATTTCGTAAACGTCCGGGAAGCACATGGCAAAGCGGACTTCCACTTTATCTTTATCCTTCATCACAGAATTAACCTCACCGCCAATGTAACGGGCCGGCTTCTCGATTTTCAATAATATTTCATCATCTAATGCTAATTTTCTCATATATACTCCTGTTTTTTTGTTTTTCTAAAGGTCTTTTATACCTTGTAAACAATTAGTAGTGTAACGTATTATGGAAATAATATCAACATTTTATAGATAACAGTTAACGTTTGAATCCATAAACTTCCGGGGTTAGAACAGTAAAAAGGGACGCCTGTATACCCTACTGCCAAAACAAGTAGAGCAATACAGACGTCCCAAATTATCATTCCTGCCTTTCTTTTATGAACAGGAACGGATTAACTGCTGCGCCCGTTCATAATCTTCCTTGGAAACAAACAATTCATAAGTAGTTTGCCGCTCTCCGTTTGTTCCATAACTGCCCTGTCCGGTTATAAACAGAAGAGCGCCAAAATCTCTTAAACTGCTTCCCGATCTTATTTTTTCCCGATAAGGAATCCCCTGCTCATCCAGCTGGTATTTCAACTGCAGAATCTGATCCAGAGAATCTGTCTTGATCAGGCAAGTGTCATATTTCATACGACTTCCTCCTTTGTCCCATTCTCTCTCTTTATAAGAGTATATACGATCCATAAAGAAAGAAAAACAAAATAATATATTTATTATACTCTCAATATATCAAAAAACAAAGAAAAACACAAGAATTATCTGACACTTTCCGCCAGATCCATCCACACATCCTGCACCTGTGTCTCTTCCTCCACCGCCGAAACGATCTGATCTGTACTGACCTGTGCAATATCGATATCTTGATTGTCCATCAAAACAAATGCCATAAAAAGTAAAATGCAAAGAACAGTCCTGACGCCGAATGTTTCTGTGTTTTCTACCCCGTCCTCCTCATATATTTTATGATATGCAGCCCGGTATCTGGGATGAATGGCAGGTACTTCTCTGTCTCCATAAAGACTCCTGGTCCTGTCAAGAAGCTCTTTTCTCCGCCTTGCGCTCTCTCCTCTTTCCAATCTGTCTGCCTCCGTTTCCCTATTTGGTTCCGTTCCTCTTTTGTTCATATTTATGCGGGCAGAGGCATGTTTAGAATCATCCGAACAAGCAATAAGGAGACAGGATAATCTTCATCTCCTGTCCCCTTATAAAAGAATTACCGATCCGCTAATTCCCTTACAATATCTTCCCAGTTAATACCTCTTTCCACCATCAGCACCATAGCATGATAGAGAAAATCGGCCATTTCATATTTGATTTCTTCCGGATTTGGGTTCTTAGCGGCAATAATGATCTCCGTTGCTTCTTCTCCCACTTTTTTAAGGATCTTGTCAATTCCCTTTTCAAACAGATAATTGGTGTAAGATCCTTCCTTCGGATGTTCCCGTCGGTCCACAATGGTCTGATATACACTTTCAAATACCTGAAGAGGATTCGTTTCATCATAATCTGAACCGACAAGCGGTTGAAAGAAGCAAGTAGGATTACCGGTATGGCAGGCTGCCCCTACCTGATCCACTTTGGCAAGCAGCGTATCTTTGTCGCAGTCGATCGTAAGAGAACGGACATACTGGAAATGCCCGCTTGTCTCTCCTTTCACCCACAGACACTGCCGGCTTCTGCTGAAATAGGTCATTCGCCCGGTTTTGATGGTCTGATCAAAGGATTCTTCATTCATATAGGCCATCATCAGCACTTCCTGAGTCTTGTAATGCTGTACAATGACCGGAATCAGGCCTTTCTCATCTGTTTTAAATTCCGAGAAATCCATAATGCTCTCAAAGGTAGTCATCTGGATATCTTCCTGCTCACATCGATTTTTAAATTCTGCAAAATCCATATCAGTCTGGCTGACATATTTTCCTGACAATCCCCGCACGCCGGAACATTTCAATATTTTGAAAAGTTCAGGTTCCTCCATGGTATCTGTCACCACTACGCAGGGAATGTCCGTAACATTAACAACAGAATCCAGATCCAGACGATGCATGAAGATAATCTCGCTGGCATACTCATTGATAATGTGCTGGTGTTTAAACAGCGCATCGAAATCATTCAGAGAGACTGCAAGCTTTTCTTTGCCGAACCGCTTTGCCACATCTTCAATCAGCTTCTGATTGTCAGATTTGGAAAAATTCAGCATGGCTCTTTTTGCTCCGGCGTAGAGGATTTTCTTTACATCCTCCTGCCGTTTGATATTTCCGCCCGCCACCATGGGAATACGGATGATGCGGTTGATCTTTTTCATCAGATCAATGGCCTCGTCGTGCTCTTCATCCGATTCAGACAGATCAAATACAAGCAGCTCATCTGCTCCGTGTTCACTGTAATACCGGGCGAGGGATAGAACATCCTCACTTAAAACCGTACGGTCATCGAACCATTTTACCGCTTTCCCGGAATCTATAAAAATACATGGTATGACTCTTTTATAACTCATTTATCTTATCCCTCCTTCGTTATGCAAGGGTTCCTTTCGTCGTCCAGGCGCCTTCAATGCGCTCTTCTTTTCTCGTTGCCTGATCCAGTGCTCTTCCGAAACCTTTGAACAGCGCTTCGGCGATGTGATGATTGTTGCCGCCGTCCAGCATCTTCAAATGCAGATTCATCTTTGCACTGTAAGAAACGGCATAGAAAAATTCACGGATCATTTCCGTATCAAGATCCCCGATCCTTCCCGGCGTAAATGCCGCGTCAAAATTCAGATAAGGACGTCCCGACAGATCCACTGCGCAGAGGATCAGTGTTTCATCCATAGGCAGCATAAAATTCCCATAACGGCAAATACCTGCCTTATCGCCAAGTGCCTGAATGATGGCAGTCCCAAGGACAATCCCTATATCCTCCACCGTATGATGGCAGTCCACCTCAAGATCTCCTTTTGCACGCACAGTAAGATCAAAAAGCCCGTGACGCGCAAATCCATCCAGCATGTGGTCGAAAAATCCGATACCGGTCTGAATATCTGTTTTTCCGGTGCCGTCCAGATTCAAGATGATCTCAATATCTGTTTCTTTTGTAGTTCGTTTTACTGACGCTGTCCTCTCCATATTTACCCCTCCTGCTCTTCAAAGCGGACCTTGATGGAATTTGCGTGTGCAGTAAGGTGCTCCGCCTCGGCAAATGCCTCAATTTTTGTGTGGATCTTTTCCAGCGCTTCCCTGGAATATCCGATAATACTGGACTTTTTAATAAAGTCATCTACAGACAATGGAGAGAAAAAGCGGGCGGTACCGTTGGTAGGAAGTACATGGTTCGGCCCTGCAAAATAATCTCCCAAAGGTTCACTTGCATATTCTCCTATGAAAATAGCTCCTGCATTGCGTATTTTCGTCATTACATTGTAGGGATCCTTTGTCTGGATCTCCAGATGTTCGGATGCAATTTCATTTGCGATATCTATGGCATCCTCCATAGTTTCCGCCACAAGGATATACCCATAGTTGTCCAGGGATTTCCGGATGATCTCGCTTCTTGAAAGTGTTTCAAGAAAACGGTCCACCTCTTCTGACACCTTCTCTGCCAGCGTTTCACTGGTAGTTACCAGTATGGCGGACGCCAGCTCATCATGCTCTGCCTGGGACAGAAGATCTGCCGCTACATACCGCGGATTTGCTGTCTCATCGGCAATAACCAGGATTTCACTTGGTCCTGCCACAGCATCAATGCTGACATGACCGTAAACTGCTTTCTTAGCCAATGCCACATAGATGTTTCCCGGTCCTACGATCTTATCTACTCTTTTAATACTTTCCGTTCCGTATGCCAAAGCTCCGATTGCCTGTGCTCCGCCTGCTTTATAGATCACATCCACTCCTGCTTCATGTGCTGCAACCAAAGTGGTAGGCGTGACTTTTCCGTCTCTCCCCGGGGGAGTAGTCATGACAATCTCATCCACTCCTGCCACTTTCGCTGGAATCACATTCATAAGCACAGAGGAAGGATAAGCGGCTTTCCCGCCCGGCACATAGACACCGACTCTCTGAAGCGGCGTAACTTTTTGTCCCAGAATGGTTCCGTCGCTTTTGCTGTCAAACCAGCTGTACTGTTTCTGTTTCTCATGATAGACCCGGATATTTCCCATGGCCTCCCGGATAATGTCCACAAGGCCGCTGTCTATTTGTTCATAAGCCTCCCGGATTTCTTCTTCTGTGACCCTGATATTGTTCTTATCTATCTTAGCATGGTCAAACTCCTCTGTATAGGCAAACAGGGCATTGTCCCCCTCTTCTTTTATACGGCTTAGGATCTTTGCAACCCCTTCTTCATATTGTCCGTACTGATTGGGGCTTCGTTTTAAAAGATCCTCCAGCAGATTTTTCTTGGAACGGCTGTCCAGCTTCTGTATTCTCATCTTTCTTCATCCCTTTCTATATTACCGTACGCAGCCTGGATATCAGATCCTTGATCCGGTCACTTTCCATTCTCATACTGACAGGATTTACGATCATCCGCGCCGAGAGCGGACATACTTCCTCCAGAACAGTAAGTCCGTTTTCCCTCAGAGTGGATCCTGTTTCCACAATATCTACAATAACCTCTGCAAGACCTACAATAGGCGCCAGTTCAATAGAGCCGTTCAGCTTAATGATCTCCACAGTCTGGTGCTTGGTATTATAAAAGTAATCCTTCGCAATATTGGGATATTTGGTAGCGACCCGGATCCGTTCATGATGCAAAAGAAGGGGAGCGGCGCTTTTGGGCCCGCACACACACATCCTGCAGGTGCCGTATCCCAGATCCAGTACTTCATGAACCTTCCGCCCTTCCTCCAGAATCGTATCCTTCCCTACGATTCCAATATCAGCCGCGCCGTATTCCACATAAGTAGGCACATCCGGACCCTTTGAAAGGAAAAACCGGAGTTTCAAATCCTCGTTGACAAAAATCAGTTTCCTGGAATCTTTGTTTTTCATTTCCTCGCAGGTGACACCGATTTTTTCGAATATTTCCAGCGTCTGTTTTGCAAGACGCCCCTTTCCGAGAGCAAATGTCAAGTATCTCATGATGTATTTTACTCCTTCGTATTTATCGTTTTTGTTTCACCGGTAACCAGGTTGAACATTTGGATCTGATCATCTTCCTGAATATAAATCATGTTTCCGGCATAATATTCTTTTCCGTACTGCATATAATCTTCCAGCGTCTTGTCAGGCGCCTTTCGCAGCAGCTCTGTATTTTTACATTTTTCCCGGAAGTCGCTGGCAATACGAATTGCCTTTTTTTCCATTCCTTTATCATACAGGATCAAAGTATTTTTGCGGGAATAGGTGATACGGATATGCTGTCTTGTCAGAGCGCTCATCAACTCATCGATAACAAGGGCAAAACCGATGGACGGAGATTCCTTGCCGAATTTTTCCAACAGGTGGTCATAACGGCCGCCTTTGACTACTGCATCCCCTGTTCCAAACGTATATCCTCGGAAAATAATTCCGGTATAGTATCCATAAGTTCCGCTCATGCTGAAATCAAACTGAATATATTGCTCCGCACCATAGTATTTCAACATGTCATAAATCTGTTCCAGGCGGCGCACCGCCTTGATCCCTTTGGAATTTGGCGCAAAGTTCCTTGCCTGTGCAAGTATTTCCACACCGCCGTACAAATCGCCCAGCGCCACCAAAGCCTCCTTGGAACTCCGTTTCACCTGAATGCCGTCAAGATATTCCTCCAGGCCGAAATAATTCCGGTTATTGATCAGTTCCCGGACTCTCTCTTCTTCTTCCTCGTTGAGGGCAGCGTCTTCAATCAGGCTCTGAAAGAAATCCACATTCCCCACACTCAGCTGAAAATCCCGCAGTCCGATAGTCGTCAGACAATCTGCCACCATGGCCAGCATTTCCGCATCCGCCTCAATGGAATCCACTCCGATGAGCTCCGCCCCCATCTGGGTATTTTCACGGAGCCGCCCCTGATAGCTGGAATGGTTTACAAAAGTATTCCCTGTATAGCACAGCCGGATCGGAATATCCTCATCTTTAAATAAAGTAGCTGCCGCTCTTGCAATAGAAGGCGTAATATCCGGCCTTAAAACAAGGGTGTTTCCTTCTTTATCAAAAAATTTATACAACTCTCTGGAAGGGATCGTACCGATCTCTTTACGAAAAACATCAAAATATTCAAAGGTAGGTGTCTGAATGTCATGATAGCCATACAGCTGGAGCACTTTATGAAGGCGGTTCTCCAAAGAAAGTTTCTTGCCGCATTCAATATTGCAAATATCCCGTACACCCTCCGGTGTATGTAATTGTTGTTCCATATAATGTGTATCCTCCCTTGGCACTTTATCATGCTAATACGTTAAAACCTTATTGAATTATACGCATTTTACGTTTACTTGTCAAGAGAATCGCGAATGTCAAGATCCAGATTCATATAATCCAAATAAGGGATATAGTAATTTTGTTTCAGGTTTATAAAGAAACGGGGATCCAGCTCTTCCATTCGGAAACTTTTGCGTCCCCCTTCCATGGAACGGTTCCAGAATTGTTTCAATTCCTCAAATCTCATATAGTAGGCAGTTCCCTCTCCCGTATAGTAGATCAGGAGGAAGGCAATCCCGCCCTGGCGCTCAAATTGTTCCATGAAAACGACCTGGTGTTCATGAATATTCTGAATAGGAAACGTGCTTCCGGCACATTCCTTTGCATCAAAACATACCGGTATCCCCTGTACCGCACCGATATAATCCACTGTACTTCGCTGTTCAAAATAGGCAAGGGTAATCTGTCGGTGCTCCTTATCCATGCGCACCGGAGTAATAGGAGTAGGTATTTTCTGGATCAAAGCCAGATTCTTCTCCAGATACTGCTCATTTGTTCGGTTGATCAATTCCTCCAGTGTAGAACCTCTAAGTCCTCTTGTATTCCATGTCCCCATGTGTGTTCGCTCTTTCTCCGTTATTTCTTTCTTTTAAGCCAGCCCTTCCTCTTTTAAGATTTTTTCAAAAACAGGCGGAATCGGCGCTTCAAATATCTGCTTGGACAAATGGTCCAGTCTTCCCTCCATCTGCGGAAATTCCAGACGGCAGGCATGGAGCAGCTGGGAATCCAGTCCATATTTTCTGCGGTACTCCTCATTTACTTTCCGGCTTCCATATTTATAATCTCCAATGAGGGGATGACCAATGGAAGCAAGGTGGGCCCGGATCTGATGAGGGCGCCCGGTAATAAGATGTACTTCCAGATAAGTGGCGCCATCTGTCATGGAAAGAGGCCGGTAAGATGTCTCGATCCATGCATCTCCCTCTTTGAGAGGCCTCTCACTGATCGTCACTTTATTTGTCCGTTCATCCTTTGAGAGATATCCTTTTATATGATCTCCTGTCCCTATTTTTCCGGATACAATGCATCGGTAATATTTTTTCAGATCCCGCTCTTTAAAAAGGCGGCTTAGAACCTGAAGTCCTGCAAGGCTCTTTCCGGCGGCGATCAGGCCGCTTGTATTGCGGTCAAGACGGTTGCAGACAGAAGGACGAAATGTTCGGAGATCCTCTTTGGAAAGTGCCCCTGTACTCAAAAGGTATCTAAGAATCCACTCCACCAGAGATTCCTCTTTTGTGTCTGCTCTCTGGGACAGGATACCCGCCGGCTTGTTGATCAGCAAAATATCCTTATCTTCATAGATGATCTGGCTTTTCTCTAATGTTCCTTTCTTTTGAGAAAGCTTTTTTTCCATGAGTTCTTCTGCTTCAGAAAATCCCCGGATCGTCTCCTCTGCCAGGAAAAGGCGTACCTGATCACCAATGGCCAGTTTCTCGTTTCCTGACGCTTTTTTCCCGTTAAGTACAATATTTTTTTTACGCAGCATTTTATAGAAAAAGCTCTTGGGCGCCTTTTTCATATATTTAGCCAGAAATTTATCCAGTCTCTGCCCCGCCTCATTTTCGCCAATGACAATTTCTCTCATATATTCTTTATCCTCTGCATCTTTTTTGCTACATGGAAATATTTAAAATAATCCTGCGTATTTTCCTTTCCCGTTTCCTGCGGTCCTCCTTTTCAACCTGCGCAATATTATTGAGGCCCTCCACCCGTGCGAGAAAGGGAGTGTAATCATTTAATATCTTTACGGTGATTTTTGACATTCTGTTTTCTTCCAGAATATTTTTAATATGCTTTGCTGCTTCTTCCGGATCTGTCTTTTTATCCGGTGCATAGCCGAACACTGTATTACCGGCAATCACAACTGCTGTCACGGGCATAATCTTTTCCCTGCTTGTAAGGACCATATCATAAGCTGTTGTAAGAAGAGAAGCCTTATCTTCTATCTCATCTACAATTTCCGGATCTATGGTCCGGTAAGGCAGGATCGTGATCAGTCCCACCAGCATTTTACATGCCGGCAGGCACCCTACGATCGCTACTACAGTCAGAAGATTCAATCTTGTGCCCGTCTGCATAATGCCAAGAACTAAAAGAGCAATGACCACTGCAAATTCCAGCACAGTCATAAGAAGCAGCTTCTGCTTCCTGGCGCGGATATATCCGGGCTGTCCTTTTTCTATTTTCATCTTACATTGTACTCCTTGTTATTCATTCTGTTCATAAACCAGTCCGTCACGCGGTCCGGTGACAGACGCACGGCCAGTTTTGCCCCCTTCATGGCTGCTCCGTAAATGGAAATACTGCGCCTGCGCCGCACATCCAGCAGGGCTTTCCGCACAACCTGCTCCGGCTTTGCCATCAGCTTTTGTTTGGCAGGAATCTTAAGAGTACCCGCCGTATCAAAGAAATTCGTATCTACCGGTCCAGGGCACACGGCCGTCACAAAAATCCCGTTCTCTGCAAGTTCCTTGCCCAAAGCCCGGCTGTAGTTTAATACATATGCCTTTGTCGCTGCATACACAGCAGCTCCCGGCTGCGGGGCGAAAGCTGCCGCCGAAGCAAGATTTACAATACGGCTTCCTCCTGACATGAAAGGAATACACTGGCTTGTCAGCCGTGTCAGTGCCTGACAGTTCAGCTGGATCATATCTGTAAGTATCTTCACATCTGTCGCCATGACCGATGCATTTTTCCCAAATCCTGCCGCATTGACAAGAATACGGATATCCGGCTTCAATGCCTCCATATCTCTCTGCAGATGATTATAGACTTCATCCTGCAGAAGATCACTGTTATAGAGACGGCAGTAAACCCCATTTACAGATGTAAGCTCCTGCTTTACTTCTTCCAGTTTATCCGTATTTCTGGCAATAAGCCAGATTTCATCCAGACTGCGGTAGCATTTCGGAATCTGTCTTGCAAATTCTCTTCCAAGTCCCATGGACGCTCCTGTGATGACTGCTATTCTCATAAAAATCCCTTCTTTACTAATTATTTCTACTCTTTTTATGGACATGCCGGATCGTCTTTTTCTTTCCGGTTCTCTTTTGTTTTCCTTTCTCCCCCTGTTCCTTTCTGGGACGGATCAGACAATTCCTGCCGTATCCTACCAGGTCCATTCTCCCTCCTTTTTTCAGCGCCTCTAAGACCAGCTCATAATTTTCCGGTCTCCGGTATTGGATAAGCGCGCGCTGCATTGCCTTTTCATGAGGGCTCTTCGGCACATAAACCGGTTTCATATCCCGCGGATCCACTCCGGTATAGTACATACAAGTTGAGATCGTGGAAGGCGTCGGATAAAAATCCTGCACCTGCTCCGGCATATAGCCAAGATCTCTTAGGTATTCCGCCAGCTTAATGGCTTCCTTCAAGGTAGAGCCGGGATGGGAGGACATAAGATAAGGCACAAGATACTGGTCTTTTCCGATTTTCTGATTGATGCTTCTGTACTTGTCTGCAAATGCCTGGTATACCTTATGCTCCGGCTTCCCCATTTTGGACAGCACCGCATCGGATACATGTTCCGGCGCTACCTTCAGCTGTCCGCTGACATGATGCCGGCACAGTTCCCAGAGAAAACTGTCATCCGGATCTGCCATGACATAATCAAAACGGATTCCGGAACGGATAAACACTTTCTTCACTCCCGGAAGTTCTCTTAGTTTCCGTAATAATTTTATGTAATCTCTGTGATCGGCCCGGAGGTTTCTGCAGGGCTTCGGAAAGAGACATTGTTTCGTTGGACATACTCCCTTTTCCATTTGCTTCTGGCAGGATGGCTGCCTGAAATTTGCCGTTGGTCCGCCCACGTCGTGGATATAGCCTTTAAAGTCCTTCTCTTTTGTAAATGCTTCCGCTTCTTTCAGCAAAGATTCATGGCTTCTTGTCTGCAGGATCCTTCCCTGATGAAAGGTCAGGGCACAGAAACTGCAGCCTCCAAAACAACCCCTGTTGCTGACAAGGGAAAACCGGATTTCCTGAATAGCAGGCACGCCCCCTTCTTTCTCATAAGACGAATGGTAGGTACGCATATAAGGAAGACTGTACACCTGATCCATCTCACTTTGAGACAATGGTTTTGCCGCCGGATTCTGCACCACATAGAGGTGATCGGAATAAGGCTCCACCAGGCGCTTCCCCGAAAACGGATCCGTATTGCAGTACTGGGTGTAAAAGCTCCTTGCATAATTCAGTTTGTCCGCCAAAAGTTCCTCGTAAGAGGGCAGCATAACCGCATCATAGGCAATGCCCGGATCCTTTACTTTACATACCGTTCCGTCAATATAGGTAATGTCCTTGATATCAATACCTGCGTCCAAAGCTTCCGCAATCTCCAGAATGGATCTCTCTCCCATTCCGTAAGAGATCAGATCTGCCCCGGAATCAAGAAGGATCGAACGTTTCAGCTTGTCTGACCAGTAATCATAATGGGCAAGCCGTCTAAGACTTGCCTCGATTCCTCCCAGTATGACAGGAACGTCTTTATAGACCTGCCGGATCAGATTGCTGTATACAACAGCTGCGTGATCCGGTCGTTTTCCCATAACCCCTCCCGGCGTATAGGCATCTGTTTTCCTCCGCTTCTTTGACACAGAATAGTGATTCACCATGGAATCCATATTCCCGGCAGATACAAGAAAGCCAAGTCTTGGCTTCCCGTACTCCATAATGCTCTCCTTACGCCGCCAGTCTGGCTGTGCAATGATGCAGACCCGATAGCCGTGAGCCTCCAAAAGCCTTGTGATAATTGCATGGCCGAAAGAAGGATGATCCACATAGGCATCTCCGGATACATAGACAAAATCAGCCTCGCTCCATCCTCTCTCCTTCATATCCTGTCTGCAGATGGGTAAAAATCCCTGTTTCATTCTAAAACTCCTAATTTTTTCTTCTCTTCAAGCGTCAGCGGCCGGTATTCTCCCGGCTTTAAGTCAGGATCCAGCACAAGGGGTCCCATTGTCTCCCTTTTCAGATAGACAACTTTCATTCCCACTGCCTGAAACATCCGCTTGATCTGATGATATTTCCCCTCCTGAATGGTAAGACGAACACAGGATACCGGACCGCTTTCCAGGATCACAAGCCTGGCAGGAAGGGTCATTTCCGGAGCATCTTCTGTTCCGATATCCACTCCGCTTTGAAACAGAGGAACGAGATCCTCCGTCACATTTCCTTCAATCCTGGCATAATAAGTCTTATCTACATGCCGTCGGGGAGACAAAAGCTGATGGGCCAGCTTCCCGTCATTGGTAAGGAGAAGCAGCCCCTCTGTGTCTTTGTCAAGACGGCCTGCCGGGAAAAGATCTTTTCGTTTTCTGTCCCCGATCAGCTCTACCACTGTGACATCTTTCGTATCTTCTGTGGCAGACACGACTCCAGAAGGCTTGTTCAGCATATAATACTCTACTGCCTCATAGGACACTTCCTGACCGTCCAGGCAGATTTTCTGCTGGGGATCCACCTTGCATTCCGGCGCTTTTTCTGTCTCGCCGTCAACAGTGACCCTGCCTTTTCGTATATACTTTTTTACTTCCTGCCGTGTTCCGGCGCCCATTTCCGCCAGATATTTATCTAAACGCATCTTCATTTTAATGCCATCTCCATCCGGGTAAATACTTATTCTTTAATGTGCCCCCTGCCAGCTTGCCCCATCCGAGAGGATAGCCGTCCACACAAAAAAGATACCACCCTTTCTCTTTAGAGGAGACAACATCATCAAGATCAATGGTCTCTCCCTTCAGATAGCGGATCACTCTCTCATCCTTTGCGGGAAGATCCAGGGTGAAGGGATAATCCTCCTTACTTAAGCACATGGCAAGAGCCTGACTCGGCTCGAACCGGTTTTTCTTCAATTCTCCCAGAAGAAGACCTGTCCTTAGGAAACGTACCCCTTTCAGATCAGGAATCCCCTCTGGCATATAATAAACCTTTTCCCCGCGGATATCCAGTCTGCCACCGCTTAAATCTATCTTAATTTTCTGTAAAAATTCTTTCAGTTCATCCGGCAGTTTCTGCTCTTTCCCCCTTTTTTCGCCGGCCTTTTCCTTCAGCAAAGGTACTCCCTCTCCCTTTTTCACAAGGGCGAGATAATGTCCTTCTCCATGCATCTTATGAGGGAAAATACGCACCGTCTTTTCCAGGTGTCTTTCCTCTCCATCCGCCGCTTCTTCGGAAAGGCCGGGTGTAAACCCTTCATAAGATTCCATATCCATAATACGAAATTCCGGATATTCTTCCAAAAGATGAGCGATAATATCTTCATTTTCCCGGCGGTCAAATGTACAGGTGGAATAAAGAAGCATTCCGCCCGGCCGCAGCATGGAAGCCGCCTGGGTAATAATATTTCTCTGAATACGGCTGAAATATTCCGGCCCATGTTCCTCCCACGCTTTTACCATCTTTTTGTCTTTACGGAACATTCCTTCTCCGGAACAGGGCGCATCGATGAGTATTTTATCGAAATATTCCGGGAAATGCTCTGTCAGGTTTCCCGGTTCTTCACTGGTCACAAGCACATTGCCGATACCAAACAGCTCAATATTCTTCAAAAGTCCCTTTGCCCTGGAACTGCTGATATCATTTGCCACCAGAAGGCCGCGTCCTTTCAGCTTTGCGCCAAGTTCTGTGGCCTTCCCTCCGGGAGCAGCGCACAGATCCAGCACCCTCTCTCCCGGTTCGACGGGAAGACGGTTTGCCGGCGTCATGGCGCTTGGCTCCTGCAAATAGTAAAGTCCGGCGAAATAGTAAGGATGTTTTGCCGGGTAGTCTTTTTCTCCATCATAATAAAAACCGTTTTCAATCCACGGAATCGGCCGGATGGGAAACGGACAGATCTTTTGAAATTCTTCTTCTGTTATTTTTTTGGTATTTACCCGAAGTCCATAGTATCTCGGCTCATCGTAGCATGCAATATAGTCATTGTACTCTTCCTTCAGAAGTACTTTCATTTTTTCCTGGAATGTCTCTGGCAGGTTCATCCTGTCATCCTCCTTTGTATATACACCAACGCTATTATAGCATTTTATACATCTTCTAGGAATAGGCATATTTCAGTTTTTTCTTTTCCAATTCCCGAAGAACATAATAGGGATTGACGCTGATCTCATCCCCGGTGTCCCAGCAGTAAATGCCGAGATGCAGATGTACGGCGAATTTGCCGTATGTCCCCTCTTTTCCGTATCCTGAATCGCCCATAAATCCCAGGATCTGTCCGGCTTTCACTGTATCTCCCTTTTGAATATCTCCATAGGATTCCAAATGGGCATAATAGTAATAGACGCCCTGTGGGGAAGTGATGCCGACTCTCCAACCCCCAAGTTCCAGCCAGCCAAGACTTGTCACCGTACCGTCTGAGATACTCACAATGGGATAAAGACCTCTTTCATTTCTGGAAGCCATAATATCTGTCCCTTCGTGCATATTTGTCTTCTTATAGCTGCGCTCTGCCATCCACGAATTTTCATAGGAAACAGTAAGGGAATCGTCAAGTGTGGAAGATGGAATCGGAAAATACAGGCTGTCTTTTTCTACTTTGTTCAGAAAAATCCGGCATTCATCAGACAGGAAATCTTTGTTTTTACGCATATCCGGCGCAAAAAACTCCTGACGGTACGCGCTGTTGTCAATTCCCTGTCTGGCTCTGTCATTAAGATCCGCCTTCTCAAACATCTCCCGGATCCCTATGGTACAAAAAAGAGAAAGCAGCAGTAAAAGGATCAGTATTTTTCGAGACATACCGTTCTGCCTTTTTCTTTTACTATATGCCCCTGCCTTTCTCTTTTATGTCCGTCTGTTTTCACGGCGGATTTTAAATATCCTCCCGGCAGCATCCGGCAAGAACTGCTTTCAGATATTCATAGCTTCTTTCTGTGGACTCGATCGAGAGCCTCTCTTTCACTGAATGGACATCCCAGATATCAGGTCCGAAAGATACACAGTCCAGGTCTTTCTTTTTGTCCAGGAAAAGTCCACATTCCAGACCAGCGTGGATCGTAAGGACCTCCGGATCCCTGCCGAACATCTCCCGGTATGTCCGGGTCATCAGTTCCCGAAGGGAAGATTCCTTTTTATAGGCCCATCCGGGATATTCATTATCCGCCCGGAAGGATGCGCCGCACAGCCCGGCCAGGATCTTCAGTCTCTCTGCCAGCTCTGCTTTCTTGCTTCCAAGGGAACTTCTTACAAGGGTATCGATCGTCAGATATCCCTCTCTTACAGCCATGATTCCATGGTTTAGTGAGGTCTCTACCAGTCCCGGCAAAGTCCGGTTATATCCCACAGGACCGTCTGGCGCAGCCATCAGGTAGGCAACAATCTTCTTTGTTGTCTCTGCAGAAACAACATTCGCCGTCTGCATCCCCCTTTTCTCTGTCTGAACAGAAAGATTCGGTTCTTCATCCATAAATTCTTCCTTCCACAAGGCCTCCATTTTCACAGCCGCCTCCATAAGAGCAGAAGGATGTTCCGCCATCAAAAGGATCTCTGCCTGGCTTGCTATGACATTTTCCTTTCCGCCGCCCCCGGCATCCATGAGGAAAAGCTGTGTGCTGCGGGACGCCTCGTAAAGAAGCCTTCCTGAAAGCTTCAAAGCATTGGCTCTTTGCCGGTTGATCTCCGATCCGGAATGGCCTCCCGTAAGCCCGCTGATAGTAATTTTTACAACCTCGCCTTCCCGTGAGGAAAAGTCCAGCGGGAAGGATGTATGACAGCTGATTCCTCCGGCGCATCCCACCGTCAGGATTCCCTCTTCCTCTGAATCAATATTGATCAGCTTTCTTCCTTTCAGAAGCTGGAGATCAAGCGCTTTTGCTCCGCCCATTCCTGTCTCCTCGTCAGCTGTGAAAACAGCCTCAATAGGAGGATGGACTGCATCTTTTTCATCCAGCAGAGCAAGGATCATTGCCACGGCAATCCCGTCGTCGGCGCCAAGGGTCGTATTTCTCGCCTTGACAAATCCGTCCTCCACATAAAGTTCCAATGGATCCTTTGCAAAGTCATGGCCAGAGTCTGCCGTCTTTTCACACACCATATCCAGATGGCCCTGCAAAACAACAGGTTCTCTGTCCTCATATCCCGGCGATGCTTCTTTCCATATTAAAATATTATCCCCTTCATCCCGAAGTACTTTCAGTCCTCTTTCTTCGGCAAATCGGACACAGTACCTGCATATTGCATCAAGATTGCCGGATCCATGGGGAATCTGACATATTTCTTCAAAAAAATGAAACACATTTTCTGGCATTAACTGATTTAATACTGACATTAGCATACCCCTCCTTTTTTTATTTTGCCGGACTTTCCCATAGAATAAAAAGACGGCAGTTTCCATACAATGAATTGAAGTCTCTTTCTGGAAATGAATGATGAAACGACGTTTGTTTATGCTATCGGTTATTTTTCTTTTTATTACAATGCTTTTCTTTCCAACCCCTGTATTCGACGGTGCAAGTGAAGGAATCCTTCTGTGGTTTCAAATTGTCCTTCCCACCCTGCTTCCATTCATTCTGCTCTCCAACCTGATGATCCGGACAAACGCTGTCTATTATATTTCCCGGATTACCGGGCCTTTGCTGGGAAAAATCTTTGCTGTGTCAGACAGCGGGTCTTTTGCTGTTATTGCGGGATTTCTCTGCGGATATCCTATGGGAGCGAAAGTGACATCCGACCTTTTAAGGACCGGACGGATTTCTTTCGAGGAAGCTTCTTATCTTCTCTCCTTCTGTAACAACACCAGTCCCATGTTCATCATCAGCTATGTGGTTATGCAGAACACGCCTTCCGCCTCCTGGATTTTTCCTTCCGTCGTCCTTCTCTTTTTGTCGCCTGTTATCTGCAGCAGGATCTTTTTGCCTTTTTACAGAAAAGGCAGCGTATCCACACGTTTTCCGGGACTGTCACCTGCCAGAGAACGCCCTTTTTCTCTGACAATACTGGACACTTGTATGATGGACAGCTTTGAAGCAATTACAAAAGTTGGAGGCTACATAATGCTCTTTTCTGTCATTACCAAACTGGCCTGCCTCCTGCCATGGAAAAACTGGCTTCCCTACCGCCTTCTGCTCTCTTTTCTGGAAATCACTGCCGGAATCCCCATGATTTCAGAGCTCACTGTTCTTCCATGGCGAATCCGCTGGCCCCTCCTTTTAGGGCTGACTTCCTTTGGCGGCTTGTGCGCTGCCGCGCAGACTTCCTGCATGATACAGGGCACAGGGCTTAAGATTTCTACCTACTTAACAGAAAAACTGGTTACTATGTCCGTAACCAGTCTTTTGTGCCTCGGCATCTTTGGAATTTTATTCTAATTCTTCTGCTGTTTCTTCTTCATATGCTTCTTCCGGAACAGAGCCAAATTCGGCTTCCAGACCTCTGGAGGACTGATCAGGGATTTCCAGCTCTGAACGGTTGTTGCGCACCATATCATAGCACTCCTGCAGCGAATTTACCAAACCGTCATATTTGGTTGTATAGCTGTCAAGAGTATGACCGATAATGCTCTCAGCATTGGCAAGAAGATCGTCTGTATACTGCATTGCTCCGATTCGGATGTCGTTAGCGTCGCTGGTGGCATTGTCAAGAATCTGCTGCGCCTGCTCTGTGGCAGCAGTGACAATCTCATTTGCCTGTGCATAGGCCTGCTGCATGATCTCATGCTCGCTGACAAGCTCTGTTGTCTGGATCTGCGCTTCCTGAAGCATGCTGTCCGCCTTTGCCTGAGCGTCTGCAAGAATAGCGTCTTTATTTGCAATGATCTTCTGATAACGTTTGATCTCATCCGGAGTTTTCATACGAAGCTCCCTAAGAAGCTCATCAATCTGATCTTTGTTTACAATAATCTTCGTTGTTGACAGAGGCTGAAATTTACAACTGTCAATGTACTCCTCAATTTCTTCAATAATCTGTTCAATACGGCTGCTCATAATTTACACTCTCCTTTTTTTATCTATTTTCTTCTGTATCTCTTCTATTACGATGTCCGGTACAAACTGCGAAATATCTCCCCCGAAAGCTGCCACTTCTTTTACCATAGAAGAGCTCAGATACGAGTACTGCAGGCTGGTTGTCAAAAAGACGGTTTCCAGTCCGCCGTCCAGCTTGCGATTTGTCTGCGCCATCTGAAGCTCATACTCAAAATCCGTAATGGCCCTCAGACCTCTTATGATCATTTTCGCTTCCATTTTTTTCGCAAAATCTACCAGCAATCCTTCAAATGGTATTACTCTGATATTCGGAATATTTTTAACAGTTTCCTCTAGTATTTTAACACGTTCTTCTAAGGAAAACAACGGACTTTTTGCGTTATTATACAATACTCCGACAATTAATTCGTCCACGATCTTCGCCGAACGGGTGATCATATCCAGATGCCCGAAAGTGACCGGATCAAAACTGCCCGGATAAATTGCTCTTAACATATTTCTTTCCTCCCCGCCGGTTCAATAAACACATGTTTATTGGTTTTGTAAACCTTCTCTTTGATCAATGCAAAACCAAGCTCGGCCAGATAATCAAAGGAAGTATCCTTTGATGCCTCCACGATGATCACACCCTCATCGGAAAGAAGCTGCGAGTCTGCCAAATACTCCAGTACCTTTTTCTCCAGTTCCTGATTGTAGGGCGGATCCATGAAAATAAAATCAAACTGCTTTTCTCCCTCCAGCCGATAAAGGGCTGTCATAACATCCGAAGATATGGTAAGCGCCTTTCTGTCCAGACGGGTATATTTCAAATTTTCTCTGATACACGCCATCGCCTTTGGATTCTTCTCTACAAAGACCGCCTCCATAGCGCCGCGGCTTAGAGCCTCGATCCCAATACCGCCGCTTCCTGCGAACAGATCCAGGAAAATGCAGTCGTACAGATACGGAGAAAGCATATTGAACAACGTTTCCTTGATCCGGTCTGTTGTCGGGCGGGTATCCATCCCATCCAGAGTCTTGAGCTGCAGCCGTTTCGCACTTCCTGCAATCACACGCATAAACTATCACTCCCCACTTGTTATGTATACAAAAGATTTCCTGTTCATTATACGAAGCAGCGCTGTAAAAGTCAAGAAAAAGCACCTGCCGGCGTGCATGAAGCTTCCGGCAGATGCCTCTCCTTTTGTTTTTACTGTTTTGTTAAAATTTTTACTGATCGGTAAGATGGCGGCTGTTATTTACCTGCCATCTGTCTTTCCTGCTGTTCGATCATCTTTTTTACCATATATCCCCCCACAGAGCCATTCTGTCTGGAAGTAAGGTCGCCATTGTATCCGTCTGTGAGCGGTACTCCCAGCTCGCTTGCAACCTCATATTTGAATTTGTCTAATGCACCCTTTGCTTCAGGTACAGCTGCTTTGTTAGATGAACGATTTGTCATTTCTATACTCCTCCTTTTTTGTAACATTTTTTATTTTTGTTACAACGATAGTATATGGAGGATTTACAAAATTACACTAGAATTTCCTGTATGATTTTCCAGTTTTTTCAGCCATTCGCATTCTTTCTTGGAAAGCACGGATACTGCCTCACTGGCCATCTGCAAAACAGCCGCATCCTGGAACACATCTCCCAGCCGGAAGTTCATAAGCCCGCTCTGACGGATACCGAAAAGATCTCCCGGTCCTCTCTGCTTCAGGTCTTCTGATGCAATCTTAAAACCGTCATTGCTCTTATTTAAAATATCAAGTCTTTCTTTTGTATCCTTCGCCTTAGATCCTGTCATAAAAATGCAGTAAGACTGATATTTTCCTCTTCCCACACGGCCGCGAAGCTGGTGAAGCTGCGCCAGTCCAAACCTCTCTGCGTTTTCCACCATCATTACAGTGGCATTAGGAACATTGATTCCTACCTCGATAACGGTAGTGGACACGAGCACATCAATTTTACCCTCTCCAAATTCTTCCATGATCCGGTCTTTCTGTTCCTGCTTCATTTTCCCGTGAAGACAGCCTACTACAATCTTGTTTCCCAGTTCTTCCTGAAGCATAGCGGAATAATCGGTCACATTTTCCACTTCCAGATGTTCGCTTTCCTCGACCATAGGACAGATAATATAGCACTGTCTGCCTTCCTCAATCTGATTTTTAATAAAGCGGTAAGCAGTGGGACGATATCCGGTGTCCACCACGCAGTTCTTGATCGGAAGACGGTTGGAGGGAAGTTCGTCAATGACAGAAATATCCAGATCTCCGTACAGAATAATCGCCAGTGTTCTCGGAATCGGCGTGGCGCTCATGACAAGCACATGAGGCATTTCTCCCTTTTTTGCAAAAATCTCTCTCTGCCGTACGCCGAAACGGTGCTGCTCGTCCGTCACCACAAGTGCAAGATCCTGATAGGCAACTTTCTCCTGGATCAGAGCATGAGTGCCGATAATGATCTGCGCCTCTCCCCCCTGGATCCTGCGGTATGCCTCCCGTTTCTCTTTGGCCGTCATGGAGCCGGTCAAAAGCGCCGTCTGAAATGGAATCCTGTGTTCTTCAAGGAGTTTTGTAATGGATTCATAATGTTGTTTTGCAAGCACTTCTGTAGGCGCCATCAAAGCTCCCTGGTATCCGCTGTAAGCCACAGTCAGAAGGGCAAGCAGAGCGATCACGGTCTTTCCTGAACCAACATCGCCTTGCACCAGTCTTGACATGGACAGATTCTTCTTAAGGTCTGCCTCTATCTCACGCCATACTCTTTTCTGTGCCCCTGTCAGTTCATAGGGGAGTTCTTTTATAAAGCGCTCCACTTCCCCGGAAGGAGAGATCCGGAAACGATTTTCGCTTCGCCCGCTTTCTTCCTTCAGCTTGCGAAGGGAATATATGAATGCGGCAAATTCATCGAATACCAGCCTTTTCCTGGCATGGCAGAATACCTCTTTGTCCTCCGGAAAATGGATCCCGCGAAGCGCATAATTATACTCCGCCAGATGATATTTCAGCCGGATATGTTCCGGCAGAGGCTCCCGCTCAAGGGGAAGACTTTCCAGAGCCTGTTTCACCGCTTTCATGACTGTATTATTGGAAAGGCCGGACGTCAGCGGATAGACCGGCTGCATCGTACCGCGCTTCTCTTCGTATTTTCCGGAAGGATAGAAAATTTCCGGGTGTTCCATTACAAGCACATCCCGGCGTCTGACGATCATTCCCCGAAGCGTAATAACGCCGCCTCTTGAAAGTATAGTACGCAGAAAAGGCATACGAAACCAAATAACCTTCAGTGTACCTGTAAGATCTTTTACATACAAAGAAGTCACCTGCATAGCGCGGTTCCCGGATACCTGGACTTTACCGTAAATCGCTCCGGTAACTGTCTGTACGCGCCCTTCTTCTGCTTCACTGATTGGTACAGCTTCCTCATAGATATCGTATGCCCTTGGATAATAGCGGATCAGGTCCCCGACGGTCCTGATCCCCAATTTCCAAAATAACTTTTCAGTTTTCTCTCCAATTCCTTTCAGTTCATGAATCGGTGTATATTCTGTCATTTACTCTACTGCCAGCACGTAATAGTAAATGGGCTGGCCGCCATAATGTGCATCCACATCAAGATCCGGATACTTCTCTTCGATTTCAGCGACAAAATTCTGTGCCGCCTCTTCATTGACTTCCTCGCCATAGTAAATGCTGATCAGCTCTGAATCTTCATCTACCAGCTGTTCCAGCATTTCCACAGCCGTCTTTTCGATGTCCTGCCCCACTGCAAGAATGCCGGAATCACCGATTCCCATAATATCCCCTTCGTGGATTTCTTTATCATCAATCCGGGTATCCCGCACGGCGTAAGTAACCTGACCTGATTTCACATTCTGGATCGCTTCCAGCATAGTCTCTTCATTTTCCTGCACCCCTGCCTCCGGCATGAAGCTGATGATCGCCGTAATTCCCTGCGGTACAGTTTTTGTCGGAATGACCACGATCTCTTTGTCTTTTACAAGAGCCTTGGCCTGATTTGCCGCCAATACAATATTTTTGTTGTTGGGAAGAATGAATACTGCATCAGCGTTTACATGTTCGATGGCGTTCAGCATATCTTCCGTGCTGGGATTCATCGTCTGACCACCTTCAATAATGTAGTCAGCGCCAAGTTCACGGAATACACTGTTGAGCCCTTCTCCGATAGAAACTGTGATAAATCCCATCGGTTTTCTCGGCTCGGCGCTCTTTTTCTTCTGATCTTCTTCCTTCTGCTGCTGTGCAAGCTTCTGAGAATCACGGATCAGTTTTTCCTGATGCTCTTCTCTCATATTGTCAATTTTCATTCGTGACAGCTGTCCGTAAGTCAGCGCTTTCTGGATAGCAAGTCCCGGATCATTGGTATGGACATGAATCTTTACCACATCATCGTCTGCCACACAGACAATGGAATCTCCGATAGACTCCAGATAAGCCTTAAATTCCATCTCATCATTCTCTGTAAATTCCCGCTCTGTCATAATGATAAATTCCGTGCAGTATCCGAATTTAATATCTGCCGTTGCCTCAGCGGAAACCTTTGTCATGCTGCTTCCCGCTCCTTCCGCGGAAATCGCACTGTAATCCACTTCCTTGCCAAGAAAGGCGTCGTAAGCGCCCTTAAGCACTTCCATCAGTCCCTGTCCCCCGGAATCTACCACTCCTGCCTCTTTCAATACAGGGAGCATTTCCGGCGTACGGGCAAGAACCGCATCTCCCTCTTCAAGGAGAGCCGGAATAAATTCTTCCAGATCCTCTGTCTCTTCTGCAAGAACTGCCGCTTTTTCTGCAATCCCCCTCGCAACTGTGAGAATCGTTCCTTCTTTCGGCTTCATAACTGCTTTGTAAGCAGTATCTTTTGCCCTTTCACATGCTGCCGCCAGTATTTTTACATTCACTTCTTTCTCATCACGTACAGCCTTGGTAAATCCCCGAAGGAGCTGTGAGAGGATGACACCGGAATTTCCTCTGGCTCCGCGCAGGGAACCGGATGAAATCGCTTTTGCCAATGATTTCATATCCATGTTTTCAAGGGCGGTCACCTCTTTTGCCGCTGACATAATGGTCAAAGACATATTGGTTCCCGTATCCCCGTCCGGAACAGGAAATACGTTCAACTCATTAATAAATTCTTTTTTCGCCTCAATATTCTGTGCACCGGCAAGAAACATCTTAGCCAGCATTTCCACACTGATTGTCTTTACAGCCACTTAAATATCCTCCTTAACTAATCGATGACTCTGACGCCCTCGATATAGATATTGATTTTATCAACTTTCATACCGGAAAATTCTTCTACCTTATATTTGACATTGCTGATCAGATTATCCGTCACTGCAGAAATGCTGACTCCATATGCTACAATCACGTGAAAATCAATAGTGATCTCATTTTCGTCTGATATGGACACCTGGATTCCATGAGTCAGGCTGTCTTTCTTCAGCAGTCTTACCAGACCGTCCTTTACATTAACTGCCGCCATTCCGACAATTCCGAAGCATTCCACTGCCACGGTGCCGGCATACTTTGCGATCACATCAGTACTTACTGTGATGATACCCATATCTGTGCTCATGCTTCCCTTCATATAGTTCCCTCCAATTATCTCTATTTTATTTTCTGTCGATCCTTTTGCAAACTCCAGTTTAACACAAGTATTATACCCTGTTTTCACGCCTTTTACAAGAAAAAAGAGTTCCGCCGGCGGAACTCCCGCTCCAGGCGCGGCTGCTTGGCAGCAAATCCTTCTGCGGTACAAAAAAAGACTAACTTCCCTGCCTAGCGGAAAATTAGTCTCTCTTCAGATTTTCATTAAGCGCGCTCTACTTTTCCGGACTTCAAACAAGAAGTACATACATACATTCTCTTAGATCCGCCCTCTGTTTTTACACGAACAGATTTTACATTTGATTTCCACATTTTTGGTGTCTTTCTATGAGAGTGGCTGACACTGTTACCAAAGTGAGCACCCTTTTCGCAAATAGCACATTTAGCCATGACTGCACCTCCTAACACTCTAAATAAGTCTGTTCTCCAGACTCGCAACAATGATATTCTATCAGAATACTTTTAAAAAAGCAAGCATTTCTTCATAGATTTCACAAAAAGATTGAGGAAAGAACAGATCAGTCATCTCTGCAGCAAAAAAACAACTCATAAGCTGCCAGGAGACACAATATGATACATAAAATCTCCACAAACATATTAGGAAGCCAAAGGCTGATCGTAATTCCTGCCGCGATCCAGAATAAGGCAAATCCTGCCACCCTTTTCATCTGAATCCCTCCCGCCGGGGCCTTGTTTTATTCTATGCCCTGCCAGTCGGAAATATGTCTTTTCCTCATGGTATCCTTTGCTTATTCATCTGCCTCGTCAAGAATATCATTTACATCCTCTTCCGTCATGCGGCTGCCATTTTTGGAAGTGAACCGGTCCAGAACATCCGGGACCATATCAAGGATCTTTGTCATTGTATCCTGATTTCTGATATTTACAAGTCTTGTTGTGCCATTTTGGATAACAAGAACCGCACTGGGAGTCATCTTTCCGCCGAGACCTCCTGCGCCTTTTTCCTTCTTTTCTCCATTAAAGGCTCCGGCTCCAATTGCAAAGGAAACATCTACAAGGGGAAGAATGATAGTATCCCCGATATGGATGGCGTCTCCCACTACTGTCCGTGATGAGATAACGGCATCCATGCCGTGAAAAAGAGCCTCTACTGTTCCTTTAAAATTATTATCTGCCATAATATGATCCTCCCAAATCTTTTGAACTTACTGTCAGGGCTTTTAAAATTCACTGATAAACTTCCGAACATCCTTATAGGTCTGTCTCACTGCTTTGCTGATAAGAAGACGAAGTACAAAAGTCAGCAAATGTATCAAATAAAGCCTTCCATGTATATCCGCTTTTCCCTCAAACATCTTTTCTTCAAATTCCGGAACAATCTGAATCTCTCCCGGAAGAAAGGGATAAACAACCGCCAGTCCCGCAAGGCTGGTTCCTGTCAGCGCCGGATCTCCCAGACCGTATCTTAAAAATATCCTTCCTTTTCCCGGACAAAGGCCTCTTAAAAGGCGGATGAGAGCTTTCTTTCCAGTGCCAAAGGCCTTTCTATGCAGCTCATCTTCCAGAAAATCTATCAGTTTTTCTTTTTTTTCACTGAATAGATTTATTTTATCACAGATTGCTTTTATTGTACATTTTATCTTTTGAAAGAACGAAGATATCTTCTCGCCTGCTTTCTGAATCTTTTTTGCAATTCTGTTGTTCTTCTCAATATTGTCGGACCGTTTTTCTTCATGCGGCGGACTGTCTTCGGGATACGCGTACGGATTTTTTTCATCTGCTTCCGGTTCTTCAAAATCTTCCGGTTCAGGCTGCGTATCCGGCGCATCAGTTTCTTTCTCCGTTTCCAGATGCGTATCCATTTCCTCTTCTTCATGAGCTTCCTCATGGACTTTCCTGCAGACTTCATCAGTCTTCCCTTTTTCTTCATCTGATCTCTCTCCTCCTTTGATCCGCTTCCAGGCTATTCTTGCGGAAAATACGCTCGACTTGTTCCCATATAGGATTTTCAATTCCAACAGGGAAAAAAGCCATGTCACCTTACATCTTACCTTTGTCCCCTTTTCTGTTCCGTCCGTTTTCCCCGACACCTGATAACAAACCGGCACAAAAAGTACAATGCAGAGCAATACTATCAGTATACCCAGTATGATCGCCAGTATGATACCTGCAATTTTTAAAATCAACAATAAAAGATGAAGCATATTATTTTTCCCGCTCCCTGTTTTCTAAGAATGCGCATATATCGTCTTCCATTTTGCTTTCATATGCATCCTGCAGGATTATTCTGACCAATTCCAGTGCATCATCATAGTTCCCTGCCATTCCCGCAATCAAAATGTTATCCTTCGGGCATCTGTACTGCATAAATTCAAGAGAGGACACGATTTCCAGCCTTCTTGTCCCATAGTCCGTCAGCACAAGAAAGTAAAGGGGCCTTGTTAATTTCCCCTCTCTGATCCGGGAGACTATCTTTTTCTCTTTTTTTTCCAGTTCCGCAGATACATACAGATACCTTGCAAATCTCATATTTTTTACCCTTTCTAGTTATAATAATAACTGTCCAGTATCTGTTTTGCAACATCAACCGCTCTTACATTTCCGTCGGCTTCTTCAATGATCACACTGATCACAAGTTCCGGGTTATCAACATTAGTAAATCCCACAAACCAGGAATGGTTTTTGGATGAATCGCCGTCGCTGTACTCAGCTGTTCCCGTTTTTCCAGCGACACTGTATCCCGATCCGGCAAAAACAGAGCCTGTTCCATAGTCTGTTACATTCTGCATATAAGCCTTAAGCTGTGCCGCTTCCTCTGAGGTCATCAGTTGCCCATAGCTTTCCGGATCAGTCTCTTCTACAATTGTGCCGGAATAGTTTGTCACTTCTTCTACAAGATAGGGTTCCATCAGCCTGCCTCCATTTGCGACCGCTGAAGTGATAAGCGCCATATGATAAGGACTTACAAGGGTTTCTCCCTGTCCCATAGCCGTCATCATCCGGTCAGAGGAAGTAGCATTATTATCCAGTGCAAAACTGCTTTTGTTATAACTGATATCTTTTCCGGGAAGAGCGCTATTGAAGAGTAGCTCTTTAGCGGTATCACTGTATTTTGACAGATCAAGCTGAAGTCCGATATTGCAGAAAGACGCGTTACAGGAATAGGCAAAGGAGCTTGCCAGATCTTCCTGCCCGTGGACCTGCCCTCCGGCACAGGGGATCGTCACACCGTCATAAGTGATAGAGCCGCTGCAATTGTAAGTATAAGAGGAATAATTGCTGTGTTCCCGCATATATTCCAAGGCAGTAACAATCTTAAAAGAGGATCCCGGTGCATACTGTCCCTGAGTTGCACGGTTCAAAAGACTGCTGCTTTCATCTGTGTTCAGCCATTCCCAGTTTTCGCTTACAGTGTTGGGGTCGAAATCCGGTTTAGACAGCATCGTACGGATCTTCCCTGTGGAAGGCTCCATAATCACAACTGCCCCCCTGCTGTCCCCCATGACGTCGGATGCCGCCTGCTGAAGCGAGGTATCCAATGTTGTCACTATGTTGTCTCCTGTATTTTTCTGATCCTGAAACTCATTGCTTAATTTTTCCAGGAAAAAAGCATTGGAAGTAAGAAGTTCAAAATTTCTTGTAGATTCCAATCCTGACTTTCCCTGGGAGGAATATCCTACTACATGTGCATACAGATTTCCGTAAGGATAAGAGCGGTATTCGCTGCCGTCTTCCGCTGTTTCTGTCTGGGCAAGAACATTTCCGTCTTTATCCAGTATTTTTCCCCGCACAACCCGGTCAGCCATAGAATCCAGACGGGGATTATAGGGACTGTTGATAATATCCTTGCTCTCCACAACATTGAAATAGCCAATATACCCCATCAGCACAAGGAACAATGCAACGAATACGTAGGTTACCCTAGCGAATTCTTTGTTTACTTCTCGCTTTTTCTTTTTCTCTTTCTTTTCCAGTTTTGACTGTTCTTTTCTTTCTTTGCGGCTCATCTGCGATCTTTCCTGCTTCTTTTGCTGTCGCAATTCTTCTTTTCTTAGCTCGTAACTGTTGTTCTTTTTTCTTTCTTTCAATGCTTTCTTCCTCGTCCTCTCTTACAATATAAAGTCCCTGGATGATTGCAAACATAATCAATGTGCTGAGCAAAGAGCTTCCTCCATAGCTCACCAAAGGAAGGGTTACTCCTGTAGACGGAATAAATTTTATAACACCGCCTATATTCAGAAACACCTGGAAAATATAACAGGTTCCAAGCCCCAGCGCCACCAGTTTATAAAATTGATTGTGGAGCTGCATGGCAATGTTAAGAAACATAATATAGCAGCTGACAAATATAAGGATCAGACACAGGGCAAATATAAGTCCCAGCTCTTCGGCAATCGCCGAAAAAATAAAATCTGAATCTCTGACAGGGATACTTTCCGGCGATCCCTGGCAAAGGCCCATTCCAAACCAGCTTCCTGTCCCTATGGCAAACAGCGACTGCGCCACCTGATAGCCCCCGTTGTCGTAAGTTGCAAATGGATCCCGCCAGACATTTACTCTCGTCCGGACATGACCAAACAAATAATATCCGATCACAGACGCCCCTGCCCCTGCTCCCAGTCCGGCCAGCATATAAAGAGGCTGGCGGGTAGCAACATAGAGCATTACAAGGTACACAACAAAAATGATCAGGGCAGCTCCAAGGTCTGTGGAAACCACAAGGATCAGCACATGCAGGGCGGCGATCATCGTTGTAATCACCACGTTTTTAAAAGCAATAGATTCCTTCAGACTTGCCGCAACATAAAAGACAAAAATGATCTTCACAAGCTCAGAAGGCTGGATGCTGATACCGCCTATAGAAAATCCAAGCTTCGCTCCGTAAGATACCTGTCCCAGAACTGCTACAACTGCAAGTGATACCATTCCTGCAATGGCATAAATTCTCCTTAGCTTCGCCAGGCTTTTTACTTTTCGGATAATGACAGGAACAATCAGACTTAACACAATACCTGCTGTTGCAAAAACAAACTGTTTCATTGCCGTCTCATAATCCAGCCGCGTCAGCATAACAAGTCCGATGCAAAGAAGCATGCACATATTATTGACTACCAGTCTGGATACCTTCGGATAAATATGAGTATACAGAAGGATCGCAGCTCCAAGAAGGACAACCTGTGCAAGATAGAATGCTGCTATTTTGATATCTTCTGTCTCCAGATAGAGGATGATAAACGCGATCAGCTGGAACAGAAACATAAGCACATTCTGCCTCCGCAGCATTCCCTGCTTTTTTTCCATATCATGATACCCGAATATCGCAAAGCAAAGATACGTGTACATGATGATCAGAAGGATAATCAAATATTTTGAAATTTCTACAATAATATTTACCAAACTTTCACCTACTTCACTCCCCGCTTAAAATGTCCTCTTGTAAAGTCGCCTTCCCATGTGCCGGGATCTTTCTGCCCCTCTGTCACTTCACTGAACCATTCCAGAATACGGCTCATCTGGCGGCTGCTTTCTCTGGAAAAGGCAAAAATGAGAGCTGACGGACGAAGCTTTTTAATCTCTTCTCCTTGATCTGCCAGCAGTGTGGGCGCTGTATTATATATGACATTATAACAATAAAGACATTCGTTTTTTACGGCAAATTCTTTTTGATAACGATCTGACATCGAAAGCCAGCCGCTTTTCTTCGTACACTTGGACGTATGACGGCGGACACAGCCGGCACTTACCATAACAGGTGCATACCCATATACAGGCAGTTCCATCCTGCTTCGATCCAATTCCTCAAGTTCAGACACATTCAGTTCCAGCGGGGCCACAAATCCATCCGCCCCGGATGTTTTCCAGAAATACTGTGACCTCCGGTTCCACTGATAGGCCGAAGAATCTGCAATAATGATCCCTTCATACCCCTCTCCTCGCAGAATGCGCAGGCTTTCCATATTGCGTATCAGCATACCATCTGCAATGGAACATAACATTTTCAAACTTTGCCTGTAGATATGTTCTGCCTCGCTCCGGAAGATTCTTGCCATAGCAAAAAAGACTTCTTTTCCGGCAGTTTGCGCCTGGCAGATCTCTGTCTTTAACTCTTCTTTTTTCTCATTTGAGGCTCCCAGATAGAGCGTGTCTTCCACATAGATCCTTTCCACGAAGGATATTCGGGCCGCACATTTTAATTGCTCTTCTGTCTCCACAGATACATAGATTGGCACCCGTTCTTTGGAATTGTCATCTGACTGCTTTGAAGAGGACTCTTCTTCGCCGGATACTGCCGAAGATTCTCTTCTTTCCTCTGTCTGCTCTGTAATTTTCTGCTCACGGCGGTATGTTCCGGTAATCTCATTTGCCAGCTTTTCAAGAGCTGCTCTTCTCAGCTCATTGACAGCCTGTATTGGCAGAAACACATCGCCATCCAGCTCAACGGAAAGTTTATCGAATACAAAGGGAGTCCCCCCGGTTTTTCTAAGCTGGTGCTCCAGTCTTTCTTCCGATATTGGCTGTTTCAAAGCTTTTTGCACCACTGCGCCTTCGCTCACTGTCTCGATCAGGCCGTATTCTCCCTCGGCAGACAAATATAGTTTAGCACTTTTCCCTTCGGAAAGTATTAATTTACCATTAATTTTTTCCTGTAATTCTCTTTCGTTACAGGCATCTGCTTTCTTTAAGGTCTCCCGGGCATCCGGTCTGGCAAGAGAGAGCATCTCTTTTCCATTGTGACGGCGGTAGTACCCATCCGTATAGCCTCTTCTCTGGTAAGCACTCTGTAAAATATCCCGGTCATTCTTGCTCACCAAAAACTGCTTTTCAGTTCCGGAAACCTTCTGTTCCAGATACAGATCCACATATTTTCGATACATTTCCACCACTGTTTTCACGTAAGAAGCCTGTTTCATTCTCCCTTCGATCTTGAAGGAAGTGATGCCCGCCTCTATAAGTTCCGGTATCAGATCAATGGTGCACAGATCTTTAAGGCTTAAATAATCTCCTGATTTCCCATTTGTTTTTCTGCCTTCTTTTTGACTATTGTCGCTGCTCCCTTTTATCGCCCAGGGAAGTCTGCAGGGCTGAGCACACTGACCGCGGTTTCCGCTTCGCCCTCCGATCATGCTGCTTAACAAACATTGACCGGAATAACAATAACAGAGAGCTCCATGCACAAAACACTCGATCTCCAAATTCGTACGGTCTGCGATTTTTCGGATCTCCGTCAAAGAAAGCTCCCTGGCCGGCACGATACGGACCACGCCCAGTTCTTCTAAATACCCGGCCATAAGAGAATGGGTGACCGTCATCTGGGTACTTGCATGAATGGGAAGATCCGGGAAACGCTGACGGATCATATCCATAACTCCAAGATCCTGCACGATAACTGCATCCAATCCCTGCTTATAAAAAGGGAGAAGATAACGGAACACATTTTCCATCTCCCGTTCTTTTACCAGAGTATTGACTGTTAAATACAGTTTCTTTCCATGGAGATGCACATAATCGATAGCCTCAAGCAATTCTTTTTCCGTAAAATTCTGCGCAAATGCCCTGGCCCCGAAACAGCTGCCTCCCGCATACACTGCATCTGCTCCGGCATTGATGGCTGTTTTCAAAATATCATAGGACCCTGCCGGAGATAAGATTTCTATTCCGCCGTTTCCTGTTTTTGCAGTTGTTCCTGCCATGTTTTCCCTCCGATATCTATCCGAATCATATCATAAAATAAGCTGTCCTTGGACAGCCTATTTTTTCTGATTATTTTTCATTTCTGTTTCCAGTTTTACAATTTTCATCTGCAGTTCTCTGTTCTCTTCTTTCATTTTATCGAGAGCCTTCTCTGCATTTTCCAGTTTGATCTGAACAGAAATCAGTTCGTGCTTCAGATCATACATCTCTTTATCTTTTGCTTCAATATCACTTTCCAGGGTGCCTCCCTGCTTCTTTGCTTTAAAATAGTCATCCGCAATATTCAGCGCCAGCAGTATGCTTCTTGTTTCCGCGCTCTGTTTACGGTATCCTTCGCTGTTCGTACATTCTTCCAGTTTATGATTCAGATAGGTGGAAACCCTCTGCAGATATTCCTCGCTCTCAAATCCGCTCAGGGTAAAAACCTTTCCCCCTATGAGAACTTCTGTAAAATTTTTTGATGATGCCATAAAAGACCTCCCGCTCTTTCCTCTTATATGAGATTTATTATAAACTATTCGCCAATAAAAACCAACTATTTTTCATGATTTTGATATGAAATTCCCAAATGACTGTAGGCCAGGTCTGTCACCACGCGGCCTCTGGGCGTACGCTGTATAAATCCGTTTTTCAGAAGATACGGTTCATATACATCCTCTATCGTACCTGCATCTTCCCCTACAGATGCCGCCAGCGTATCCAGCCCCACAGGTCCTCCCTGAAACTTCTCGATCATTGTCAGAAGAAGGTTTCTGTCAATATGATCCAGCCCGTATTTATCTACATCCAAAAGATCCAGCGCATAGTCCGCCACCTCTTTTGTAATAACTCCATCATATTTCACCTGTGCAAAATCCCGGACACGCTTTAAAAGACGGTTCGCCAGACGCGGAGTTCCTCTGGAACGCCTGGCCAGCTCCGTTGCCCCCTTTTCTTCGATTTCTACACCCAAAATCTTTGCCGAATGCAGGATAATGGTCTGCAGTTCCGAAACCGTATAAAATTCCAGATGATTTACGACGCCAAATCTGTCTCTCAAAGGAGCTGTCAGCATACCCGCACGGGTAGTTGCCCCCACCAGCGTAAAGTGAGGAAGATCCAGACGGATCGACCGCGCCCCGGCTCCTTTTCCGATCACAATATCAATGGCGTAGTCTTCCATTGCCGGATAGAGCACTTCCTCTACCTGGCGGTTCAGTCGATGGATCTCATCTACAAAAAGAACGTCCCCTTCTTTCAGATTGTTGAGGATCGCTGCCATCTCCCCCGGTTTTTCAATCGCCGGTCCGGATGTCACTTTCAAGTTCACCTGCATTTCATTGGCGATAATTCCGGCCAGTGTTGTCTTTCCAAGACCCGGAGGCCCGTAAAACAGAACATGATCCAGCGCTTCCCTCCGTCCTTTTGCTGCTTCTATATAGATTTTCAAAGTTTCTTTTGCCTTTTCCTGGCCAATGTAATCCTTTAAATACTGCGGCCGCAGACTGTTTTCTATTTTGATATCTTCTTCCAGATTCTCTGTTGTAATGATTCTTCTGCTCATATTTCTCCCCTGCTCTTTAGAACACCATCAGTTTCAGCGCCTGCTTCAGAACCTCTTCCACCTGTGTGTCCTCTGTGATCTCAATCTGCTTGACAGCACGAAGAGCCTCTGTATTTCCATATCCAAGGGCAACCAGAGCCTGCACAGCCTCGCTTTGGATATTTCCCTGTACATTCCTGTAAACCGGATCCGCTCCCTCTTTCCCGTCATTATGGTTCAGCGTATCTTCCAGCTTCAACTTGTCTTTTAATTCTAAAATCAATTTTTCCGCCGTTTTTTTTCCGATTCCCGGAGCTGCCGATATCGCTTTTACATCCCCCGACAGCACGGCAAAACGCAGGTCATCGGGCGTAAGCTGGGACAGGATGTTCAGTCCGCCTTTAGGTCCGATCCCGTTCACACCGATCACAAGCCGGAATACTTCCAGATCGTCTCTGGTGAGAAAGCCAAACAGCTGCATGCAGTCTTCTTTCACATTCAGATAAGTATGGATCTTTACCTCTGTTCCTACAGGGGGCAGCAGTCCAATGGATGCTCCCGGCATAAAAATGCCATATCCCACCCCCGCCACATCAACAATCACCCTGTCTTCTTCCACAGAAGCCAGTTCTCCCCGTATATATGCAATCATTTTATATCAGCTCCTTAATTCTTTTCAGCGTTTCATTGGCGGCAATTCCTATCAGCAGCCCTGTGATCACCCCTGCAATTAAAAGGACTGGAATATAGTACGCCACACTGAATGTTTCTACAACGATCATCGCGATGATCAGCTGTCCGATATTGTGAAATACTCCTCCGGCTATACTGACTCCCATTACACTGAATCCTCCTGCCTTCTTCAGGACTGCCATTACAGTAAGACTTAAAAGTCCCCCTGCAAGGCTGTAGAGGATAGCAAACATATTTCCGAACAGGAAGCCGGACAACACAACCCTTGTTATGGACAAAAGATAGGTCTCTTTCAGGCTCATCTTATAAAGCGCAATGACGATCATCAGATTGGCAAGTCCCAGTTTCACACCAGGGATCCCGATCTGGATAGGGATCAGTGATTCAACATAGCTGAATATCAGGGCCAGTGCTGTAAAAACACCGAAATATGCAACCCGGCTTTTCACACATATCCCTCCTTAGTTCGTCATGCCGTCCAACTCACTGTTGATATTTGATTCCACTTCCACAATAACCCGATTAGGCAGGCAGATAATATTCTCTCCGCTGGCGGACACTGCCTTCTGATGTACACAGAGCTGATCCGGACAATCCGCCTCCGTCATCTTGGCCTTTCCGTTTCTGATCTGCAGAATATTACTTCCATTATTTATGGTTATCTCCCGATCCTCATTCAAAGGATAGGTCCCTTCTATTTTTCCATCCACCTTGACCACAGCGCTTCCCGAACCGGAATCTTTCAGTACCTGATGCAGTAAAAATGCACCAGCCGCAACTACAAGGATAATAATGATCAATACAATATCTTTTTTGCTTAATGCTTTTTTCATGTTTTTGCTACCACTTTCCTACCCCGCTTTTCTCTGTCAGAATACGTTTTCAAAAGCAGAATATCGATATTCTATCCTATTTTAGCATAACCGGCTTTTTTGTGCAATCACATGTTCGATTCCCTCCATATTGCAGGAGAATGCAATAATATGCTATAATAGCATGGTGTCCTGCCGGATACGTAATTATGGGAATAAATTGGTTTTTATCAAAGATATTTATAAGGAGAACTTTATGAAAAACAGAATAATTGCTGCTCTTACCGCGGCAGCTTTCATCTGCATATCTCTGTCCGGATGTGCGGCTGCTTCAAAAGAGCCCATGACCTATACGGATACCGTATTTGACACCGTAGTTTCAATTACTGTCTATGACTCCACGGATCAGGAAATCCTGGATGAATGCAAATCGATGTGCCAGAAATATGACGCTATGTTTTCTGCCACAAATCCTGACAGCGAGATATCCAGAATTAACCAGGCAGGCGGCAATCCGGTGGAGGTGTCTTCCGAGACGGCAACCCTGATCAAAAAAGGATTGTACTATGGTAAGCTTTCTAACGGCGCCTTTGACATTACCATCGGTAAAGTTTCCAGCCTGTGGGACTTCAAGGCAGAAAATCCGTCAGTCCCCGATTCCGCTGCTATTGCTTCCGCTCTTGAGCATGTAGACTATCAAAAAGTACTGGTCAGCGGAAACACTGTCACCATGCAGGATTCGCAGGCTGCCATTGATCTGGGTGCAATAGCCAAAGGCTATATTGCAGACCGTCTTAAGGACTATTTGGAGGAAGAAGGAATACGGCATGCCAACATTAATCTCGGCGGAAATGTTCAGACAATCGGCGGAAAGCCTGATGGCTCCGCTTTCAACATCGGTATCCAGGAACCCTTTTCCGAAAGCGGGATCCCTCTTACTTCCGTTAAGATCAAAGACCAGTCCATTGTCACTTCCGGGACTTATCAGCGATATTTTGAAAAGGATGGAACCATCTATCATCATATCCTTGATCCAAAGACCGGTTATCCCTGCCAAAATGGTCTTTCCAGCGTTACGATCATCACAGACTCCTCTCTGACCGCCGACGCCCTCAGTACCACCTGCTTTGTACTGGGGCCTGAAGACGGACTGAAACTTGTCAATCAGCTGGATAATGTAGACGCCGTCTTTATAGACAGTGAAAACGAGATCACTTATTCTACCAATTTTATGAAATAGGAGAACACAGTAAAAGCTCTGCTTCAGTTAGGGATTTTCCCTCTGAAGCAGAGCTTCTCTTTAGAAATTTTCTTTGTTCACCGTTGTCTAATAAACTCCATATTCCGGGATCATAGTTGCCACGGAAACTCCGAGAATAACAAAGAGTATAATACTCAGCACAAATACGACTGCATAAATGATCAGCCACGCCCGGCAGAAATTTCTTCTGTTTACATTTCCATTCTTTCCAAATGCCCACACAAGATACAGCACCAGACCGACACATGGAATCATCCATGCAAGAATTGTCAGCACCCAGTCTCCCAAAGTCATCGGATTTTGATCCATGTTAAACTGATTATCTACATGATAGTTTCCATTATCTCCCTGATAATAGTGATAACCGCTGTTATACTGATAACCTGCATTTGGATCCGTATAAGTCTGGTTCTGGCTGCTTTGCTTATTCTGATTATCTGAGTCTGTCTTTTCTAAAATATCCGGTGTATTTTCAAAATTATTATCCATTTGCAGCTCCTCCTGTTTTCTTTTATCACGCCTATTGTATCACAGGTATGGTACAAATACAATTATTGTTTCACCAGCTCCCAAATATGATACAGCAGATTGTCATAATAATAAGTCATAGGCGGGCAGTTTGGAAAATAAACATACATACGATAAATATAAAACAGGACCATACCTGCAATCAGCGCTCCTCCCGCCAATTTCAGATGAAAGGAAAGCCCGTCTCTCCCCTTTCCATATCTTTCATAAGCGGCGGCAAGCACCCAAAGGCCAATCAGAAATATAAAAGGATGCATTTCCCACGCTCTGCCAAAATCCAGATGCAGAACAGCAAGTCCTGCTCTTGTCAGTCCACAGGATGGGCAGGGAAATCCTGTCATATATACCAGCGGACATACACTTCCCAAAATTCTTCCTGACAATGCAAAATAGGCGATCACTGCAATAATCGCCCATTTTAACTCTGCAATATCTTTTTTTACCCGATAGCTTATCAGCTTCCAATTTTCTTTTTTCATAAGCTTTTGTATGAAAATTCTATAAGATAATCTTTTTCGGACATTTCTCTGCACATTTTCCGCAGTTTGTACATTTAGCCGGATCAATGTGTGCAATATTATCAACCACTTTAACAGCGTCGAATTCACAGACTTTTTCACACATCTTACATCCGATACAGCCTACAGAACATACGCTCATAACATCTTTTCCTTTATCTTTGGAGCTGCAGTTTACGAGATGCTTCTGTTCATACGGAACAAGTTCGATCAGATGTCTCGGACACGCTTCAATACATTTTCCACATGCCTTACATGCATCTTTATCTACTACCGCCACTCCGTCAACAACATGGATCGCATCAAACGGACAGGCTTTCACACAGGATCCTTCACCCAGGCAGCCATAAGCACAGGATTTCGGTCCGCCGTTCTGCATCATATTGATCATGACACAGTCATGGAGTCCGTAATACTCATAGCTCTGTTTTGCCTTTTCACATGTTCCGCCGCATTTTACAAATGCAACCTCATGTATCTGCTCTCCTGCTTCTACGCCCATAATATCCGCAATTTTGGCAGCTACCGGAGCGCCGCCTACCGGGCAGGCATTTACCGGAGCTTCCCCTGCTGCGATTGCTGCTGCAAGTCCGGAACATCCCGGATAACCGCATCCGCCACAGTTGTTTCCTGGCAGCACGCCAAGAACCGCTTCTTCTTTTTCATCAACTTCTACTGCAAACTTTTTGTCTGCAAGTCCGAGAAAGATACCAATGAATAAACCAGTACCGCCTACAATGACTGCAGCCAAAATAATTCCTGTCATACTCATGTTACTCTTCCTCCTATATCAATCCTGAGAATCCGAAGAATGCAATCGCCATCAATGTAGAAGTCAAAAGCACGATCGGCATTCCTTTAAAGGACTCCGGAATATCGTTGTATTCCATTTTCTCTCTGATTCCTGCAAGAAGCACGATAGCAATCAGGTATCCGACACCTGTTGCAAATCCGTTTACTACACTTTCCAGGATATTATATCCGCCCTGCACGTTGTTAAGAGCTACACCAAGCACTGCACAGTTTGTTGTGATCAGCGGCAGATATACACCCAACGCATTGTAAAGAGATGGAACAAACTTTTTCAGGAACATCTCCACAATCTGCACAAGAGCAGCAATAACAAGAATAAATACGATCGTATTCAGATAATCAAAGCCTAACGGCTGTAAAATAAACTGATACAAAAGTCCGGCAACAAGTGACGCCAGCGTAATAACGAAAATAACCGCGCCTCCCATACCGACTGCTGTCTCCGTCTTTTTGGAAACGCCAAGGAAGGAACAAATTCCAAGGAACTGGCTGAGTACGACGTTACTTACAAGCGCAGAACCGACTGCAATTAAAATCAAATCTCCCATCTTTTCCCCCTCCTATTCCTTATCTTTTCCGGCAGCTGACGGACATCCGCCGCATGTTGCACAGTCTGAGCCACATCCTGACTGAATCTTGGACGCATCTTTTCCCTTCTTCTCCATGTTGATCTTTACTTTATTCTGAAGTGCAGCAAGACCAGCAAGAACAAGGAATGCTCCCGGTGCAAGAATGAAGATGGAAATAGGTGTATAGCCTGCTTTTCCGGCAGCTTCATCCGCCAAAGGAAGGATTTGGTAGCCAAATGCCTGACCAGCGCCTAAAATTTCACGGACAACACCAATTGCCACAAGAGCAATCGTAAATCCAAGCCCCATTCCAAGTCCATCAAAAATGGACGGAAGAACCGGATTTTTAGAAGCATAGCTCTCGGCACGTCCGAGGATAATACAGTTTACAACGATCAGAGGAATATAAATTCCGAGGGAATCATAGAGGGCAGGTGTAAAGCCTTCCATCAGGAAATCAACGATCGTTACAAAGGATGCCACAACTACGATAAACGCCGGCATTCTGACAGAATCCGGTATAATCTTACGCAGCATGGAAATCAATAAGTTGGACATAACAAGCACTGCCGTGGTTGAAAGTCCCATACCGATACCATTCATAGCCGAGGTCGTTACCGCCAGTGTCGGACACATACCCAGCATCAGAACGAAAATCGGATTTTCATCTATAATACCATTTTTCAGTCTTTCGACACAACTACTCATATTAACTACCTCCTAAAACGCGTTCTGGAAGTAAGCAAGTGCTGCGTTTACCGCACCTGTCACTGCCCGTGATGTAATGGTGGCACCGCTGATCGCATCGGTCGGCTCTCCCTCGCCTCCATCTTTTGATACAGCAAATTTTTCTGTCTGCACACCTACATACTGCTCATAGAAGGAAGGCTCCGTTGCTTTCATACCAAGACCAGCCGTCTCACTGATGGAAAGGAAGGAAATTCCGCTCACTGTGCCGTCTGCTGTGATGCCGACTGTAATCTGGATATCCCCGCCGTAGCCTTCGCTGTCAGTTGCTGTGATCACGTAGCCTGTCTCGCCTCCGTCAACTTCACACACTTCGTCGATGGTTGCCGCAACGCCCAGATCTTTTACTACCTGGCTTGCAATATCTGTATCCACATCAACGGAAACAAATGCATCTTCTGATGCCTCCGGGAATACTGCCTGCCATGCTTCTTTCTTTGCTGCTTCCTGGGTCTGTGCGATCGGTCCCTTTGTAACCTCATAAACCAATCCCAGCAAAAGTCCAGAAATCAAAGTAATAACTGTAAGAATAATCGTATTTCTGATAATCTTGTTCATTATTTTTCTCCTCCTTTACCAAATGGTTTTGGAAGAGTAACCTTCTCAATCAACGGAACCAGAAGGTTACTGATGATGATTGCATAGGACACACCTTCTGCCGATCCGCCGAAAATACGGAACAGACCTGTCAAAAGACCAAGCACGATACCATAGACATACTGTCCTTTCTTCGTGATCGGTGATGTTACATAGTCTGTTGCCATGAACCATGCACCAAGCATCAGACCACCGCCGCACAGATGAGCTGTGATATACTGCGGATCAAAAAATCCAATCTCCGGATGCGCTACATGTCCGAAAATTCCTACAAAAATCACGAATGTCACAATATATGTACCTGGGATCCTAAGATCAATGACTCCCATTAAGATCAGGAAAATAGCTCCGATCACAATGGCAATCACAGAAGTCTCACCAATGGTTCCCGGAATATTTCCGATCAGCATATCCATTGTGTTGACCTGATCCAAAGCGCCCTCTTTTACATAGGCAAGTGGGGTCGGTCCGGTAATGCCGTCATAGACAAAGCTTGTCATTGGTCCGGTAAAGGAAAGCAAAAGGAAACATCTTGCTCCCAGAGCCGGGTTCATAAAGTTCTGTCCAAGTCCTCCGAAAAGCTGTTTTACAATAAGAATACCGAATACGCTTCCCAGCGCGCCCATCCAAAGCGGCGCTGTCGGAGGCATGTTAAGCCCCAGCAGAAGACCGGTCACAACAGCACTGAAATCTCCTACCGTTACTTTTTTGTGCATAAGTTTCTCATAAATAAATTCTGTTAATACTGCCGCTGCCGTTGTGCTGATCAGCATAAGCAGAGCAGGTACGCCAAAGTTATATACTCCAAAAGCAGATGCCGGAAGCAGTGCAATAACTACCATGAGCATGATATTGCCAGAAGTAACCTTGGAACGTATATGTGGTGAAGACGAAATATTTAACTGATTCTCCACTTTTGTTCACCTCTTCCTCTCTTTATTACTTTTTCTTACGGTTCGCAAGAGCAATTTTCCTCATAGATCCTATAGACTGTTTCAGCTGGCGTTTTGCCGGACATACGTAACTGCAGCAGCCGCATTCCACACATTCCAGCCCATTCTGCTTTGTAAAGAGCTCTTCATCATGATGCTCTGCATAATCCGCAAGTCTGGAAGGGATCAGCCTGCTCGGACAGACCTCTACACACCTTCCGCAGTTAATGCAGGCTGTCGGCTCAAATTTCGCCACCTCGTCTTTTGAAAGACAAAGGATAGATGAAGATGTCTTTGTCACAGGAGTATCCAGAGTAAACATAGCAAATCCCATCATCGGACCGCCGGAGATGACCTTCTCCGGTTCACCCTTGAATCCGCCTGCAGCTTCCACAAGTTCCATCTGGTTTGTTCCAAATAAGGCCTTAAAATTGCCAGGTTCATTCACTCCATCGCCGCTGACTGTTACAACTCGCTCCATAGACGGGATACCTTTTACAACTGCCTGGTATACATTGATCATTGTCTCAACGTTGTCTACCACGCATCCTGCATCGGCCGGAAGCATAGTGGAATTAATTGCCCGTCCGGTTGTTGCATAAATGAGCTGACGCTCTGCTCCCTGGGGATACTTCGTTTTCAGAGGCATAACTTCCATGCGTTTCTCATCTTTCACAAGTTCCTGAAGCTTTGCGATACAGTCTGGTTTATTATCTTCTACAGCAAAAATACCTTTTGCATTGTCAAACAGAGATAAGATCACCTTCATTCCGCCTACAAGCAGCTCCGGCGTCTCGATCATTCTTCTGTAGTCAGCAGTGATGTACGGCTCACATTCCGCACAGTTTGCTATAATGTAGTCAATTTTATCAGGCTCTTTCGGGGACAGTTTCACTCTTGTGGGGAATCCTGCACCTCCCATACCTACAATACCGGCTTCGCCGATCGCATTTAAGATCTCTTCCTTTGTCATTTCTTCCAAAGGCTTTACAGGGCCGTATTCTACTTCTTCGTACTGTTCGTCATTTTCAACTACAATACAGTTTACTTTTGCTCCTGTAGGATTAAAATGAGGCTCGATCGCTTTCACTGTTCCGGAAACAGATGCATAGATCGGAGCTGAGACAAATCCGCCGGCCTCCGCAATTTTCTGCCCCCTGAGTACATGATCACCGACAGACACAACCGGAGCTGCCGGAGCACCGATATGCTGTGAGAGCGGATAAACCAGGTTCCCTTTTGGCTTAACTTCAGTAATCGCCTTGTCCTTGGCCAGGCGCTTACCATCATCGGGATGAATACCACCCTTAAATGTTAATAATGCCATCTCGTTTTCCTTCCTTCCTAACTTTAATCTGTATATACTATACAAGAAAACGCCGACTCTATCTAGCTTTTTTCGGCAATTTTATTGTACATTTCCAAGTACATCTTGATGTTTGTTTAACAATGTCTCACACACAAAGATAGAGACTATATTCTAGTCTCTATCCGAAAACACTTTATGATATTCCATACGGTTTATCAGTTACTTATTCATCAGATCCTTCTTCTGCTTCAGCAGGCTCCAAAGCCTTCATACTCAGACTGATCTTCTTCTCTTCCACATTGAGATCAACGATCTTTGCAGTAATCTCCTGTCCTACTGTCAGAACATCTGATGGTTTTTCAACATGCGCTCTGGAAATCTGGGATACATGAAGAAGTGCGTCCACTCCTGGTGCAAGTTCAACAAAAGCTCCGAAATCTGTCATTCTGGCAACCTTTCCTGTGATCTCCTTGCCAACCGCATAATCTTCCTGTGCATTTGCCCAAGGATTTGTCTCCGGGAATTTCAGGCTGAGCGCAATCTTTGTATCATGAATATCTTTTACAAGAACTGTCACTTTCTCGCCAACCTGAAATACCTTCTTCGGATTTTCAATTCTGCCCCATGACATTTCAGAAATATGAAGGAGTCCATCCACACCGCCAAGATCGATAAATGCTCCAAAATCTGTCACATTCTTTACTGTTCCTTCAATTCTGTCACCGATCTGCAATTTTTCAAAAAGCTCTTTTTGCTTTTCTGCCCTTTCTGCTACAAGAAGCTGTCTTCTGTCACCGATAATACGGTTGCGGCGAGGATTAAATTCACTGATCACAAATTCAATTTCCTGTCCCTGATACTTGCTCAGATCTTTTTCATATGTGTCAGAAACCAGGCTTGCAGGGATGAATACTCTGGCTTCATCAACAACCACACTGAGTCCGCCGCCCAGAATCTGTGCGACAGGTGCCTTCAGTACTTCTTTGTTTTCAAACGCTTCTTTGAGGCGCTCATTTCCTTTCTCAGCAGCAAGCCTTCTATAAGTAAGCAGCACCTGACCTTCTCCGTCATTAACCTTTAATACTTTTGCAGTCATTGTATCACCAACAGAAACAAGAGTAGTAAGGTCCACACCCGGCTCATTCGTATATTCGCTTCTTGTGATGATACCGTCTGCTTTGTAACCGATATTCAGAATGATCTCATCCGGCTTTACACCAATGACTGTACCGTCAACCACCTCTCCGTTTCGTATTGTCTTGAATGACTCGTCTAACATCTGTTCAAATGTTAATTCTGACATTATTTTGAACCTCCTCAATTATTTTGTTGGGCGTGGATGCCCCTGCTGTAATACCTACTGTTTCCACGGACCTTAATTGATTCATATCCAAATCGTCAAGTGTCTGTATGTAGTACGTATTGTTACATGCATGATTACATATTTCAAATAACTTCTGGGTGTTTGAACTCTTTTTGTCGCCAATCACGATCATTGCATCCACCTCTTTTGCAATACGTTCCGCCTCCTCCTGACGCTCTTTTGTCGCACTGCAAATCGTATTTAAAACAGTTATATCATACCCCTTTTTCGAGATAATTTCAACTAAATCTTTGAATTTATTGTAATTATATGTCGTTTGGGCCACGACGCACACGGGTTTTCCCTCTTCTACCGTAACAGCCTGTGCATCTTCTGCTGTAAAAACAACCTTTACATCTTCTTTTGCCCATCCCTGTATCCCTTTCACCTCCGGGTGGTCGGGATTTCCGATGATAATGATATACGCGCCTCTTGCACTTTGTTCTGAAACAATCCGATGTATTTTTTTTACAAACGGACAAGTAGCATCTACATAAGGAATCCCTTTTTTTTCAAGCATACTGCAGACTCTTTTCGGAACGCCATGGGAACGTATGATAACAACACCATCTTTCACTTTCCCCAGTTCTTCTTCTGTTTCCAGGACACAGACTCCTTTTTCTTTCAGATCTCGGATCACCTCATCATTATGGATAATAGGTCCGTAAGTGTAGATTTTTTGTTCCTTTTGTTCCCGGATCTGTTCATAGACAGTCTCTACCGCCCGCTTTACACCAAAACAAAATCCTGCTGATTTTGCCAGTTTTATTTCCATCTTGTTCTTTCCTTTCTATTTGCAAAGAGAGAGTATTTTTGAAACCACTTCCGGTATGCTCATATGAGAACTGTCGATCAGCACAGCATCTTCTGCCTGCTTAAGAGGAGCAGTCTCCCGATTCATATCCCTTTCATCCCTCTCCCTGATATCCGACTCGATTTCATCCAGATTACAGGAAATTCCTTTGGCAGTAAGTTCATCATACCGTCTTTTTGCCCTTGTTCTTGCGTCAGCTGTCAAAAAGACTTTCACATCTGCCCGGGGCAACACGTTAGTGCCAATATCCCTTCCATCCATCACTACATCTTTTTCTGCTGCAAGGGTTCTTTGCAGATCCAGGAGTTTCTCTCTTACTTTGGGAACTGCCGAGCTTTTAGAGGCCATATTCCCAACCTCTTCCTGCCGAAGCCTGGAGGTAATATTTTCTCCATTCAGATAGATCTGCTGGTTTCCGTCTTCATACCCGATTGTCACTTCCGCATTCCGGCATGCTTCTTCGATTTCTTTTGTATCCTGAGGATCAATCCCATTCTGAAGAAAATGTACGGCAAGCCCGCGGTACATTGCCCCTGTATCTACGTAAATAAATCCTTTTTCTTTTGCCACCTGTTTGGCAATCGTACTCTTTCCGGCTCCGGCCGGTCCATCGATCGCTATATTATATCCCATTTTTTCTCCTCACTCACTGTATTTTTATTCCAGATATGTAAGCTTCGTTATCTTCGGACATTTTTCCAAAAGGAATGCTTTGAGATCTGCAAGGCTCCTGCCTTTTACACTTCCCTTCTTCAGTCCGAGAAAAGCATCTTTCTTACGCTTTTTACCTGCTACCAGAACAAAGGTGGTATCCGTCTCGCAGATTGCCTCCAGTTCATCATATCTGTATTCCTGCTTCACATCACCAGTGACACAGGAAAAAGAATCTTCATAAAATTCCACTTGCACTGTTCTTTCTTTTCGGCTGATCATTTTAATCTCTTTCCAGTGCTTCTGGGTTTTTTCTTCCGCTTTTGCCTTTATATCACTGATCTTAAAAGGTCCCCACGCTTTCAGATTCTGATACTTATAATAAGCAATAAACATTTCCAGCACTATTTTTCTGGATTCTTTATATTCCATATAAAATAGAGGTTCCATAACTACTCTCTCCTGTCTGTGTACTTATTTTCTAAATTTGACGCTGCCGCATATGCAGTAGACCAGGCAATCTGAAGATTAAACCCTCCTGTCACCGCATCCAGATCCAGCACTTCTCCAACAAAATAAAGATTTTTTATTTTTCTCGATTCCATAGTTCCGGGATCAATTTCCTTCACGGATACACCACCTTTGGTAATAATGGCCTCGTTCCATCCTCTAAGATTTACTGCTGTCATTTCCAGATGTTTAATGAGATAAACCAGCCTTCCTCTTTCTTCTCTGGAAATCTCGTTAATTTTCTTTTCCGGAGGTATTTCAGATAACTTTACGATAACAGGGATCAACTTTGAAGGGAGCAGCTTTCCAAGGGAATTTTTGAACTGCTTGTTTTTCTGCTCCTGAAAATCTCTTAAGATCCGCTGGTCCAGGCGTTCTTCCGAAAGAGCCGGCTTTAAGTCCACTGAAAGTTTCAACTTCCTCTGCTCCAATCTGGCACCTACATCCGCGCTTGCACTGATAACAAGGGGCCCGCTGACTCCATAATGGGTAAAGAGCATCTCTCCCATTTCGCAAAAAAGCTGTCTTTTTCCATCTAAGACCTTAAGTTCCACATTGCGAAGGGAAAGACCCATAAGCTGGGGAACCCATTCTTCTTCTGTCTGTATCGGAACAAGAGAAGGCTTAAGTTCTGTAATGGCATGGCCCATTTCTCCTGCGAAACGGTAGCCGTCTCCGGAAGCACCTGTAGAAGGGTAGGACATTCCTCCGGTCGCCACAATACATGCATCTCCCGTTTCCATCGTACCGTCTGCAAGTAAAACTCCCGTAAACTTTCCATTTTCCTGGCAAATTTTTTCCACCCGGCAGTTCAGCCTAAGTTCTACCTTCAGACGTTTCATTTCCTGCTCCAGTGTCCGGATCACATCTGACGAGTGGTCGGAAGCCGGAAACACTCTGCCTCCCCGCTCCGTTTTTGTCTTCATACCGAGTTCTTCAAAAAAATCGATCACATCCTGATTTGTATGGGTGTAAAAGCTGCTGTACAGAAATTTAGGGTTGCTTCTTGCCGCCTCAAACAAATCCTCTACATCGCAGGCATTGGTAAGATTGCAGCGTCCCTTTCCGGTAATAAACAGTTTTTTTCCGGCCTTTTCATTTTTTTCAAACACGCACACTTCCTGTCCATTCCGTGCCGCCCATACAGCAGCATACATTCCGGCTGCTCCGGCGCCGACGATCAGAACTCTGCTCATCTTTTTTCCTCCCCGCCGCTTATATCTCCCGTAATCTCTACACTGTCTCTTACCATATTCAGCTCATCGCCGCTGTACACCTGGTACTCGTCCCAGATCTGCTCCAACATTTCCAGCGTAGACACTACTTCTTTCTGCTTTTTCATACAAAGGGCAACTACAAGGGCATTTACCACACTCAAGGGCGCCACAAGGGAATCTACAATAGATGCCATATCACTTCTTGCGATCAGGTTGCAGGAAGAATAGAGATTCATCGGGGAATGGACGCTGTCTGTCAAAGTGATGACTTTAGCCTTCCGGTTGCTTGCAAATTCCAGCGCCTTCAATGTACGCATGGAATATCTTGGAAAGCTGATTCCTATGATCACATCCTTTTCTCCGATGCGGATCAACTGTTCGAATATCTCACTGGCACTGTTTGTATGAACTGCAGTTACATCCCCCCGCAGAAGATTCAGATAAAAACTTAAAAAGCTGGCAAGCGGAGCACAGCTTCGTATTCCCACTACATATACCTTTCTTGCAGAAAGAATGGTTTCTACGGCAAGCTCGAACGCTTCCTGATCAATACTTTCCATTGTCATTTTGATCTTTTCAATATCTGACTGAAGAACGGATGCCAGTATCTCTCCCTGGCTGATCCTTCCGTATGTTACTTCCATCCGCTGAATAGAATTCAGTCTTGTACGGACAAGTTCTTCCAGCGCTTTTTGAAATTCCGGATATCCCTTATATCCCAGGGCTGTGGCAAAACGCACCACTGTCGATTCACTGACGCTTACGACTTCTCCCATTTTCGCCGCTGTTAAAAAAGCAGCTTTATCGTAATTTTTGCGAATATAATCGGCAAGCTTTTTCTGTCCCTTACTGAATTTAAGATACCCCTGGTCTATCTTTCGCAGTAATTCATTATTAATTCCCATTTTATCGATCCTTTTCCTGTATTTCATCCTGTATATTATCAAACAGCAGGTCCGCTTATACAGATCCAAAGACATTCTACTATATTCGCCCCCGGATTTGCAAGGGTATGGCGTAATGACTTATTTCACCAACCAAAAAAATCCGGCGAAAGCAGCCTCCAAGAGGCATGCCTTCACCGGATTTTTTCAACATTATTCCGATTATACCGGATAACTTCCGCTCTTTGTATCTGCCATATCTACATCTATCTTTGTCTGCTGTGCTTCACGGTACTTGAAGAAATCCGTTGCAACCTGCGGGAATAATGCGTAAGTCAGGACATCCTCATCCTGCTGAATCCACTGTTCACACTCTTTGCGGAGCGTATCCAGCTCATCCTCAAGAAGGTCTGCCGGACGGCAGGTAATGATCTCCGGATTATCTCCCAGAACTTTCTTTACAACATCCGGATTAAAAGGCTTAACTGTAGCGCCGTATTTTCCGCTTAACACATCCTTTGTCTCCTTTGTTGCCATCTTATATCGTTCTCCCATCAGAACATTAAACACAGCCTGTGTTCCTACGATCTGTGAAGAAGGTGTGACAAGCGGCGGTTCTCCAAGATCCTTTCTTACTTTCGGAACTTCTTCAAGCACTTCATAGTAACGATCCTCTGCTCCCTGCTCCTTCAGCTGGGAAGTCAGATTGGAAAGCATTCCGCCAGGCACCTGATAGAGAAGTGTCTTGATATTTACTCCAAGGTTCTTCGGATTCAGAAGTCCGCTGTCCAACGCTTCGTCGCGGATCGGACGGAAGTAATCTGCAATCTCTGCAAGAAGTTTCTGATCCAGCCCGGAATCATAAGGAGTTCCGCGGAAGGTCTCTACCATAACTTCCGTAGCCGGCTGTGAAGTTCCAAGCGCAAACGGAGACATTGCAGTATCGATCACATCCACACCTGCCTCTACTGCTTTCAGATAAGTCATAGATGCTACGCCGGATGTGTAATGTGTATGCAGCTGGATCGGAAGATCAACCGCCTCTTTCAGCGCGGTAATAAGCTCTGTAGCCTCATATGGCAGAAGAAGTCCCGCCATATCCTTGATACAGATAGAATTTGCACCCATATCTTCAATTCTCTTGGCAATATCTACCCAGTATTCCAGTGTATAGGCATCCCCAAGGGTATAGGAAAGCGCAACCTGTGCATCTGCCTTTTCCTTATTTGCTGCTTTTACTGCTGTCTGCAGATTACGAAGATCGTTCAGACAGTCAAAAATACGTATAATATCAATTCCATTTGCTACAGATTTCTGAACAAAATATTCTACAACGTCATCTGCATAAGGACGGTATCCAAGAATATTCTGTCCCCGGAAGAGCATCTGAAGCTTGGTGTTCTTAAATCCGTCACGGAATTTACGAAGACGGTCCCACGGATCTTCCTTCAGGAAACGAAGGGACGCATCAAAAGTAGCACCGCCCCAGCACTCTACAGAGTGATACCCTACTTTATCCATTTTATCAATGATCGGCAGCATCTGTTCCGTTGTCATGCGGGTAGCGATCAGAGACTGATGGGCATCACGCAGAATGGTTTCTGTTATTTTAATTGGTTTTTTCTGAATTTCTGCCATTATTTCTTCCTCCATTTATCTTATTACATTACACCGAAAATAGCCATGAATGTTCCGGCAACAACTGCCGTACCAATTACACCTGCAACGTTTGGTCCCATAGCGTGCATCAGAAGGAAGTTTGTGGGGTCAGCCTCTGATCCGACCTTCTGTGAAACTCTGGCCGCCATAGGAACTGCCGATACTCCCGCAGAACCGATCAGCGGATTAACCTTGCCCTTTGTCAGTACGCACATCAGCTTTCCAAGAAGGACACCGGCTGCTGTACCGAAAATAAAGGCGATCAGTCCAAGGGCTACGATCTTAAGGGTATCCAGATTCAAAAATGCCTCTGCACTTGTAGTCGCTCCTACCGATGTGCCAAGCAGAATAACTACGATATACATCAGTGCATTGGATGCAGTCTCCGTAAGCTGTCTTACCACACCGGATTCGCGGAACAGGTTGCCAAGCATAAGCATACCAACCAGTGGTGCCGTTGTAGGAAGAATCATACAAACAACGATCGTTACGATGATCGGGAACAGGATTCTCTCCAGCTTGGAAACAGGACGAAGCTGCTCCATCTTAATCTTCCGCTCTTTTTCCGTTGTCAAGAGCTTCATAACAGGCGGTTGAATAATAGGAACAAGCGCCATATAGGAGTAAGCCGCTACGGCAATCGGTCCCAAAATAGCTGTTTGCTGCAATTTACCTGCAAGGAAGATAGAAGTCGGTCCGTCTGCCCCTCCGATAATTGCAATAGCCGCTGCAGCTTTGTCTGAAAAGCCCATAGCCATCGCTCCCAGATATGCTGCAAAAATACCAAACTGCGCCGCTGCCCCGAGAAGAAAACTCTTCGGATTTGCGATCAATGGTCCAAAGTCTGTCATCGCTCCGACACCCAGGAAAATCAGTGACGGAAGGATAGACCATTCATCCAACACATAGAAATAATAGAGAAGTCCACCTGTACCGTTAGCAGCCTCATCTGCATGCAGCATAATATCGGGATAGATATTAACAAGCAGCATACCAAAAGCGATCGGCACTAACAGCAGAGGTTCAAATCCATGTCTGATTGCAAGAAACAGGAAAAAACATGCAACAGCAATCATGATAAGATTTCCCCATGTCAGATTGAGGAAAGCTGTCTGCTGCACGAGGTTTCCCAATGTTGTTATAATATAATCCATTTTTTAACCTCCAGTCGTGTTTCAAAAGTACCTCTGCAGTGCTCACATATACTGCCTAGTTTAAGGTAGCCAGCACTGCTCCAGCCTCAATCGCATCACCGACAGCCACATCAATGCTTGCAACTGTTCCGTCTTCTGGTGCCACAACCGGAATTTCCATTTTCATGGCTTCAATAATGACAACAGCGTCGCCTCTTTTTACATTCTGTCCGACATTTGCCTCAATTTTAAATACTTTTCCTGCTGCACCTGCTTTCACCTGGATTGCTCCTGCTCCCACTGCTTTTGCAGCCGGTTTTGGTGCTGGTGCTGCCTTCGGGGCTGCCGGTGCTTTCGGAGCCGGCGCTGCGGCTGGTGCCGGTGCTGCTCCGCCTGCGTTTTCTTCTACAGTTACATCATATACATTTCCATTCACAGTAATTGTGTAATTTTTCATTTTTATATCCTCCTGATCCGGTTATCCTTAATTCCATTTATTTGATCTGCGGCGGCGAATGCTCCGAACAACAAAGCCGTCGGTACTTGTACCTTCTGATGCCGCGATCGCTGCTGCGATGACTGCTACAAGTTCTGTGTCATCTTCCTGTGTTTCTTCTACAACAACTTCCTCCGCCACTTCAGCCGCCGGCGTTTCAGAGACTGATGCCGGTGCCCCCTGCTGCGGCTCTGCTTTCTTTGTGAAAGCCGCCTGAAGTTTCGGAATATATTTCAACAGAGAAATAATAACAGAAATAATAATCAGTACAACGAATACAGTTCCCATTCCAAGAAGAGTATTCAGTCCTGCTTTCTGAAGGATTTCTCCCATGGAATATTTTCCGCTCACCGTCAGACTGTCCAGCTGAAGATTTCCCCGAAGGTCTGTCTCGTAAATGATCTCAAGATCCGCCTGCCGGTCTTCAAACTCTGCTGTCGTTGTAATTGAAAGTTCTGAATTGCCTGCCTCATAAGTCAGGTCGCCGTGCCCGATGTAAGCTCCGCACTCCTCAACTCCTGCCTTCCATGCATCCATTGAGCTAAGAAAACTTTCCGCTGTAAAAGGATATCCTGACTGCATAAGCTGATAGTTCAGCTGCTCGTCTGTCAGACTCTTCCACTGCTCAATCGTGGCGTCATCTACACTGGAACAGTAGGCGATCAGAAACTCGGTAGCTTCCTCCATCGCCGCCTGATCATATTCTACACCTGTTTCATTATTGCTACATCCGGCCAGGGTAAATACAGCAGCAAGCATACACATTAATAAGCTAATTTTCTTCTTCAATTTGTTTCACCTCACTAAACTGTTCCATGTTTCTTTGCCGGACGATCCTCTCTTTTTGTAAAAAGCATCTCAAATGCTCCAATAATATATTTTCTTGTATCTGCCGGACTGATCACTGCATCCACATAGCCGTGTCCCGCCGCTGAAGCCGGACTTGACTGAAGAGCACGGTATTCTGCCGCTTTCTCTCTTTGAGTCTGCATATCAGAATCTGCATACATAATCTTTGCAGCCAGATCTGCATCCATCATGCCGATTTCCGCATTCGGCCATGCGTAAACCATATCTGCTCCAATGGATTTGCTATTCATCGCCACATATGCGCTTCCATAAGCCTTTCCAATGATCACGTTCACTTTCGGCACCGTCGCATCAGTAAAAGCATAGATAAGTTTTGCTGTCTGTGCAGCCAGCGCTTTTTCTCCGCATGTTGACGCATCAAATCCCGTTACATTTGTAAGAGTAAGCACAGGAATATTAAATGCATCGCAGAATCTCACAAAATCCGCCGCTTTTCCTGCTCCCGCTGCTGTCAGCGATCCGTCAAATTCAGCAGTCACTTCCGCATCCTCATTGTAGACCTTAGAACGGTTTGCCACTGCACCTACTGTCATTCCATTCAGGCGGATAAATCCTGTAACCATGTCTTTTGCGTAATCCTTTTTCACTTCAAAGAAAACACCATTGTCAGAAATAGAGGACAGAGCGACAGCCGTATCTTCTGCAGCATTTTCGATACCCTCACACAGACGGTTCAGGTCATCGGTGCATTCCTCATAAGATACATCTTCTTCATTGTTGCACGGCAGCATACAGATCAGAGCCCGGATCTTCGCCAGAATTTCCTCTTCTGTTCCTGTTTCGTCAACAAGACCGGCCTCACTGCTCTGAAACTTGGCAGAAGCCGTGTTGCATTTCTGGACAGTATTTCCCGGGATCGCATTAGGGGAATTGACAAATAATTTTGCATGCTCTGTTTCCATAAATGTGAAATCTGTCAATGCCGGAATAACAGCCAGTCCACCGCCGCAGTTTCCGAAAATCGCAGTAATCTGCGGGATCACACCCGACGCCATAGACTGTTTCAGATAAAGCTTTCCAAATCCGTCCAACGCATCTGTCGCCTCCTGAAGCCGGATTCCGGCACAGTCAACCAGTCCGATCACCGGCGCTCCCATTTTCATTGCCATCTCATAAAGCGCTACAATCTTTTTCGCATGCATTTCTCCGATCGATCCACCCAACACAGACGCATCCTGGCTGTATACATATACCAGATTGCCATCGATCACTCCGTAACCGGTAATGACGCCATCTCCCGGCGTTTCTGTTTTCTGCATGTTGAAATCAGTCGCTCTGGCAGTCACGCCGCCGCCGATCTCAACAAAGCTGCCTGCATCAAGTAGGGAGGCAATTCTCTGACTTGCTGCATTTTCTGTTGCCATGTTGCTCATAACCTAGCCCTCCATTTTCTTACATATTTAAATCAGGTTTTCTATTGCATATAGTTGCGTCAGAGCCGCTAACGCCAGACAATTGCAAAAAGTTAAACCAAATTTTCTGCCGATTATATTATATATTCTTTTTCTGCATTATTCAACTGTTTTTGAAAAAATCGTTAAAAAATTAGCAAAAAAGAAGACGCCAAAAATCCTTCTCTTTTCAGCATCTTCTTTCCTTTTGATCTACTTCTGATTTCTGAATTGTACCGGAGTCATATCGTATGCTTTTTTAAACAGTCTGTTAAAATGCTCCACGTTTTGATAACCCACGGACAAAGCAATATTTTCTACTGTCATACTGCTGCTTTTCAGCATTGCTCTGGCTTTTTTCATCCGAATCTTTTTCACAAGTTCTCCAAAAGTCATTCCGGATTTTTCTTTAATATATTTGGAAAGATATGGCTTGGAAAGGTAAAACTTCTCTGCCAGATCATCCAAAGTAACGTCTATATAATTTGCCTGCAGATAATTCATGATCTCAATCATTCTTGCATCTTTACACGGATCAGCATTTCCGATCTCTTCAATTTTGTTGACAGCCACGATCAGAGCTTCTATGGAAGCGCGGATGATATCAGCATCGATTCCCACTCCCCAGCATGTCTTTCCATGAGCAATGATCCCCACGTAAGCCACTGCTTTAGAAGAAGATCCTCTTGTCAGGGAATGTTCCTCATAAAACGTCAGCTCATAGCTGATATTGAAATACTGTTTAATGGCATTGCTCACTGCATCCAGACGTCCGTTCCCCGATGCAGTTACCACTCTTTCATCCTTTCCATGATGGATGGTGGCGTCAGCGATAATACCGTCTGCCTGGTGGAAATGACATTCATCAATAGAAAATACTGTTTTAGCATTCACATAATTATCGGTAAAGATCTGATAAATCCATTCCGGAGTCAGCTCTTTATGAGCTTTGTCAGATACCCCTTTTACCAGATATCCTACTTCCTCCCTCATTTTTTCCGGAAGGTTAATGCCATAGCTCTGTTTCAGGATATAGTTTACGCCGCCCTTTCCGGACTGGCTGTTGATACGGATCACATCAGAGTCATATTTTCTTCCCACATCCTGCGGATCAATCGGAAGATAAGGTACTGTCCATGTATTGCATTTCTTCTCATCTCTCCATGCCATTCCTTTTGCGATCGCATCCTGATGTGATCCTGAAAATGCAGTAAATACAAGTTCTCCTGCATAAGGCTGCCGCACATCGACCGTCATTCTTGTCAGCCGTTCATAAGTCTCTTTGATTTCTTCCATGTTGGAAAAATCAAGCTTGGGATCAACACCATGAGAAAACATGTTCATTCCCAATGTAATGACATCTACATTTCCGGTTCTCTCTCCATTCCCGAACAGGGTTCCTTCAATCCGGTCTGCCCCTGCCAAAATGCCAAGCTCCGCAGTTGCAACTCCGCATCCTCTGTCATTGTGAGGATGAAGAGACAGAACAACATTTTCCCGGTAAGCGAGATGCTTATGTACATATTCTAATTGAGATGCGAACACATGAGGCATGGCATTTTCCACTGTAGTCGGAATGTTAATAATGGCTTTATTGTCCGCCTGGGGATTCCAGACATCCAGTACTGCGTTACATACCTCTACAGCATAGTCAACCTCTGTTCCGGAAAAACTCTCCGGACTGTACTCGAACGTAAAATTACCTTCTGTTTCATCTGCCAGTTTTTTTAACAGCTTCGCCCCGTCAACGGCAATTTTTTTCACCTGTTCCTTATCTTTTTTAAATACCTGTTCCCTCTGCGCAACAGATGTGGAGTTATAAAGATGGATCACAGCGTGAGGAGCTCCTTTAACGGCTTCAAATGTCTTTTTGATGATATGTTCTCTTGCCTGTGTCAGTACCTGGACTGTCACGTCATCAGGAATCATCTTCCGCTCGATCAATGCTCTCATAAAGCGGTATTCTGTCTCAGAAGCAGCCGGAAATCCCACTTCAATTTCCTTAAAACCAACTTTTACAAGCAACTCAAAAAATTCCAGTTTTTCTTCTAAGCTCATAGGTTCGATCAGCGCCTGGTTTCCGTCTCTAAGATCCACGCTGCACCAGATGGGCGGCTGATCAATGTATTCCTTCTTTACCCAGTCATATGTTACTTCCGGCGGCATAAAATACTGCCGTTCATATTTTTCACAATTTTTCATCTTGCCATCTCCCTTACTATCTTCCAAAAGTTAAATATTAATCAACTTTCTTGTCTTTTTTTAATACTTGTTTATCCTAACATACATATTCAAAAAATAGAAGTGACAAATTTAATCATTTTAATTGATTTATTTTAATATATTTTCATTTTTATATCACGAAAAACAATTCTGTTATCTTTGTAAAACACCAGAAAAAATCCCGTTTCAAAATCGGCTCTGCCGCATATATTTCATCACCGGATACCACAAAATCATCCACAATATAGCGTATCTTTCCAACTGTCTCTCCCTTTTCAACCGGGGCTTCTATATAGTCCGGAAGAATCACAACTGTCTCCACTTTTTCGTCTTCAGCCATCAAAAACAGACGACTATTTCCCTTTACGGATAAGCTGACCCTGGAATCTCTCCCAACTCCTCTGTCCGGCACTCCATTTCTGACCGGAAGGTCCGGCAGCGTATCTGCCCTCTCTATTTTTTCATACTGATAATTATCAATTCCGTACTGCATCAGTTTTTTTGTATCAGACCACTTATAGTTTTTATTGTTGGGCCATCCGCATGCAAGCAGGGCAACAATGAAGGTTCTATTGTCCCTCTTTAATGCCCCTACATAACAGTAACCTGCAGCCGCGGTAAATCCTGTCTTTCCGGTAAGGGCCCCCTCCATCATATCAAGAAAGGCATTATGATTTAAACAGGAGAAGCTGCGGTTTCCTGAAACATCTGTAAACTGATAACTTTTTGTTCTGGTTATTTCGAGAAACCGTTCTCTTTCCGGCGAAATCTTAATACAATAACGCATGATGTGCGCAAGATCAGCGGCTGTTGTCCCATGAATGTCTTCTTCGTCTTTCCCGTCCAGTCCGTTTGGGGTGACAAAATGTGTATTTTTGCATCCGATTTCTTTTGCCTTTTTATTCATTTGATCTGCAAAAGCTTCCACGGTTCCGGCCTGATTTTCCGCCAGGACCACAGCGCTGTCGTTATGGGATTCCAGCATCAGGGAGTAGAGAAGATCCTCTGTAAAGTACTGTTCCCCTTCTTTTACTCCAAGTCGGACCTGCGGCTGTAACGCTGCATGATCAGAAGCTGTGCAAATCTCCTCCATATCGGATTCCAAGACAAGAATACAGGTCATAATTTTTGTTGTACTTGCCATGGGGCGAACAGTCTTTTCTTCTTTTCCAAATAAAACACGCCCGCTGTCAGCGTCCATCAAAACCGCTGACCGGGCGTAAAGCTGTGACAGTTCTTCGGGAGTCTTGCTGGCTTTTGCCTGAGCCGGGGCAAAGAAAACTTCCAGTAAAAGAACTGCTGTTGCCAATATCATTTTATATTTTGATCTCACCATCTTAAGTCACACCAGATTCTTTTTATTCTTTTCCAGTCTATGCGCCTGCAGCTGCTGATATTCCGAATCTGCTATGAAATTCTATATCAGATATCCAGTTTCATCTGTACCTCTTCCTCTGCTTCATGTTTAAAAGTTTCTACCTGTTCTGAATTGAGGCTTGGAAGTTCATCCAGCGAATGGATGCTGAATCTTCTAAGGAACTCCTCCGTTGTCCCAAAGAGAAGCGGACGTCCGGGAGCGTCCAGTCTGCCTACTTCACATACAAGATTATACTCAACCAGACGGTTTACTGCATGATCCGACTTTACTCCTCTTATCTTTTCGATCTCCAGTTTTGTCACCGGCTGCTTATATGCAATAATAGATAAAGTCTCCAGCTGTACATCCGTCAATACATATTTTCTGGGCTGTCTGGCCACTTTGATCAAATATTCATACATATCCGTTTTTGTACACATCTGAAAGGAATTTTCCAGCTCTATGATCCGCATTCCCCGATCAGACGCCTCATATTTATCCATCATATTATGTATGATCTTTCGTGTCGTATCCTCATCGTGTTCAATGGCCGCCGCAATCCTGGACAGCTCCACTGAATCTCCCATTGTAAAAAGAATGGCTTCTATTATACCTTCCAGTCTGCTGATCTCCACTTTTATACTTCCCTTTCTATATTCGGCTTATTGCCGATACACCATTGATGTAATACAGATATCATCAAAAGGCTGTTTCTGTTCTATTTTGATTTTTCCGGTCTTCATCAGTTCCAATACAGCAAGAAATGTCACCACAAGCTGCACTTTCGATCCCTGCTTTTTCAAAAGCTGCCGGAAACTGAATACAGAGTGGTTTACTGCGTATTCCTCCACATAATCCAGTTTTTCCGGAAGCGATACTTCTTCTTTTTCTATTTTTCCAAATCCGCTCCGGATCGGATCGATCTTTTCATCCTGCCGCCGCATAACATCCCTGAAGATGCGGTTCAGCTTTGCCAGGGTCAGGTCTCCGAGAAGTTCTTCCAGGTTTACCGGCTCCACATATTCCTGAACCTCCTCCGGTATATCCGGTTCCCGATAGATTGCTCTTTCTCCCTCCACCTGCCTGTCGCGAAGTTCGTAAGCCATATATTTATACATCTTATACTGCAAAAGCTGCTCTACCAGTTCCTGCCGGGGATCTTCCTCCTGCCCCTCTTCATTTATCTCTTTCGGAAGCAGCATCCGGCATTTGATGTCCAGGAGAGTAGCTGCCATGAGGAGAAATTCACTCATAACATTCAAATCTTCCTTTTCCATAGCCCGAATGTATTCCATATACTGATTGGTGATCTCCACGATCGGTATATCATAGATATCTATTTTATTTTTATCAATCAGATGAAGGAGAAGGTCAAGCGGACCTTCAAACACCTGAAGCTTAACCGGTATACCCATAAATCCTCCGCCCTTTTTCTAACCATCCTATTATATCGGACTTTTTGTCTTTATACAATATCTTTTTCTCCTGGCGAAAATCTCCCTCTGTTTTCTACAGGCGAATCAGGGCTTTCGAACCCAGGACTCCTACCAGCAGTTCCCTTGCCTCCTCCCGTATCTGTTCTACAGGAACCTTTTCTTCGTGACTTTCGTTAATAAATCCGATCATTCCATAGCAAAGAAATCCCGCAATCTTTTTCGCGGAATATTTCAAGGGCGTACGCGATTCCATCCGCCTTGTATGTCCTTCCACTGTTTCCAGAATAATACTATAAAGCGCGAAAGCCAAATAAGGGTTTTTATCCGGAGCTGTGTGACGGAAAAAATCAAAATTTCCATAATATATATCCAGGATACTATCCAGAATATTGCAGTAGCTCTTTATTTCATTACGGTCAGGATTCGTTTCATTTTGCTTTTTTTCATATTCCTTTGTCCCGAGAACTATCATATCCTGAAACATCTCATCCACAAGGGCATATTTATCACTATAGTGAGAGTAAAAAGTAATCCTGCTGATTTCTGTGCGGCTGCAGAGCTCAGTAATGGTGATCTTCTCAAAAGGCTGCTCTGCCAGCATATCAACTAATGTATATTTCAAATTCTTTTTTGTTTTTGTGATTCGCTTGTCTTCCATTTTACACTTTCCTTATTTTGTATAAATAACTTACAAATAGCAGGTTTTGTCAATTGAGATTCCATATACGTTTTGCTATAATTTTAACACCTGTTAAGATTACAGTCAAAAGGAGATTTTTATGTCAGAAATAGCAATCATGACGGACAGTAACTGTGGAATTATGCCAGGCAGTGAACCCCGCCCGAATATTCATATTATTCCTATGCCCGTACTAATTGACGGAGAGATCTTTTTTGAAGGAACCAGTATCACAACAGATACGTTTTACCAGAAACTTTCCGGCGGTTCCAAAGTCAGCACATCCCTTCCCTCTCCGGGAGATGTGCTCAGTATGTGGACAGCCCTCCTGAAATCCTATGATGAAATCGTGTATATCCCCATGTCCAGCGGACTTTCCAATTCCTGCGCAAATGCAGCTATGCTGGCTTCTGACGAACCTTTTGCAGGGCGGGTACATGTGGTGGATAATCATCGGATTTCCGTCACGCAGATGCAGTCTGTTCTGGACGCCTGTGATCTTGCCGCTGAAGGATTATCCGGCAGGCAGATTCAGGAAACACTTGAGAGGGAATCCCTGGATGCCAGTATCTACATTGCAGTAGATACATTGGAATATCTGAAAAGAGGCGGCAGAGTCACCCCTGCCGCTGCCGCGATCGGAACTGTATTAAATCTGAAGCCCGTTCTTACTATTCAAGGCGACAAGCTGGATGCTTTTGCTAAAGTACGGGGGATGAAGTCCGCTTTCCGCACCATGTGCAAAGCAGTACAGCACGATATGGATACCCGTTTACTTCCTCTGAAAGAGAAGGGGCTTCTGAAAATCGGCATGGCCGAAACTCTCATGCCGGAGGAGGAATTCGCCTCCTGGAAGCAGCGTTTCCAGGAATATTTCCCGGACATGGAAATTGTCCACTACCCTCTCACTATGAGCATCGGCTGTCATACAGGCCCGGGCGCTCTTGGCGTAGGCGTTTTTCGCGTACACACCCCTTAATCCGGGGACTTGCTTCCATAAAAAGTAACGGCAGTCAGTTCTGCCGGATTAAAGAGACGGACATTGACCGTGTGGGTCCCAAGCCCTTTGCTGACAACGGAAATATGTCCGTCTTTTTGATATATATCTCCGGAATATCTTGGGAACAGCTTAAACTGCGGCGTAATAACGCCGCCGATTCCCGGGATTCGGACGATTCCTCCATGAAGATGTCCGGACAGCACAAGATCTGCCCCCCACTCCCAATACTGTGAGATAAAGGCCGGATTATGGGCAAGCAGAATCTGGTATTCTTCCTTTTCAGATACTCCGACTCTCTCTGAAATCTGTGAAATCCGCAGCTCCTCCCTCTTCACCCGGCTGTAACAGGACAGAGGGATCTCCAGACCGGTGACTTTTACCGGCTGTCCCCCAAAATGCAGCCTGACGGAATCGTTTTCCAGCAGATGCACCCCTGTACTTTTTACCGCTTCTTTGTATTTTTCATAACGACTTCCATAATCTTCCAGGTTCTCTTTCATTTTCTGTTCGTGGTTTCCGTTTGCCGCATAGACCGGGCAAATACCGGCAAGATGAGAAAAAAGCCGTAAAGCTTTCTGCTCTGTTTCTTTTTTTGTCCTTGTCAGCATATCTCCGCCGATGAGTATATAGTCCGGCTTCTCTTCCCGGATTTTCTTTATCAGTCTTCTATTCTCTTTTCCGTACTCTTTCCCGTGAAGATCCGTCAAAAACAAAACTTTTCTTTTCTCTTCTTTTTTCATTTTTGGAAGAGGAATACTGTAATGGCGCACCTCAAAAGTGTGAAGCTCCCGAAGTATCTCCGCACTTGCCAGGATGCATGCCACCGTTGTTCCTGCCAGGAAGTTTTTCATCACATTTCCTCCACAATCCGAATTCCAGAGCTTGTACCAATCCGGTCAGCTCCCGCCTTTCTCATTTCCTCCGCCTTTTCCCTGGTGCGGATTCCTCCGGAAGCCTTTACTTTCATGTTCTTTCCAACCGTTTTCTTCATAAGGGCAATATCCTCTGCTGTAGCACCGCCTGTAGAGAATCCGGTGGACGTTTTCACATAATCTGCTCCTGCCTTTTTCGCCAGCAGGCAGGCTCTTATCTTTTCTTCTTCTGAGAGCAGACATGTTTCAATGATTACCTTCACAGCTGCTTTCCCTCTGGCTTCTTCCACGACAGAATGAATATCCTGCTCTACATATTCATTGTTCCCATCTTTCAGCATCCCGATATGAATGACCATATCCAGTTCTTCCGCTCCGTCAAGAATAGCCTGGCGGGCTTCCGCTGCTTTTGCCGCCGTTGACATTGCCCCCAGAGGGAATCCGATCACTGTACATACCTTAACTTCAGTATCCCTTAAAAGTTCTGCACACAGTGGTACATAAGATGAATTTACACATACAGATGCAAAACCATACTCCCTGGCCTCCCGGCATATTGTTTCCACCTGCTCTTTGCCTGCTTCTGGTTTCAGTATTGTATGATCGATCATTGATGCAAGTTTCATTTTAATCTCTCCTTTGCCGTTTTCACTAATATCAGTGCGCAATCAAAAAGGAGAAAAACGCCCAAAACCTTTTTCTCCTTTTGCTGGCGCTGTGTATTGAATGATATATGTATACTGATTATATAATTATTTCCCGGCAATTGTAAAGTTTATCCGATAAAAAATGACTTCAAAACCTTTTCAAGTATACTTGTATAAGTCGCTTCTCTGACATTTTCCACTGTAATAACATCAATGCTTCCAATCGTCTTCCCTTCCAGCCTATAGACAACGCTTCCCGCCTTCTCTCCTGTCTTTACAGGAGCCTTTAACTTTTCAACTGTCTGGTAATCCTTTTCAATCGCTGTCAGATCTGCCCCTTCTGTATCAATATAAGAGAACGATTCTTTCTGCTTCACCGGCACCTGATCCTTCATCCCTCCTTCTACTTTTACCGGTTTCATTCCCTCCAGACCGTCATCCGTATACTTGACACAGGATGCAAATCCGTGATCCAAAAGTGTAACTGCATCCTGAAATCTTGACTTGGAATCTTTGGCTCCCATGACCACCGCTATCATCTGCATCTGATTTTTTTCAGCTGTCGCTGACATGCAAAATCCGGCTTCCCCTGTGGAGCCTGTTTTCAGCCCGGTAGCATAAGCGTACTGCCGGATTAGTTTGTTCGTATTTGCAAGACCGAACTCACTGGCACCCTTTGCCGTTGTATGAGTAATATTTTCCATCCATATCGTGACGTAATCCCGGATCTGCGGGTATGTAAGAATCAATTCTCTTGACATCAGAGCAATATCTCTTGCTGTTGTCAGATGCCCTTCTGTGTCCAGACCATTGCAATTTACGAAACTGGTATTTTCCATGCCCAGGCCCTTCGCTCTCTCATTCATATGTTTTACAAATTCTTCCTCGCTTCCCCAGACAAATTCCGCCATGGCCACGGAAGCGTCATTTGCGCTGGCTACGGCAATACATTTGATCATTGTATCGACAGTCTGCTCTTCTCCCGGTTCCAGAAACACCTGGGAGCCTCCCATAGAGGCCGCATACTCTGAGACCGTTACTTTGTCCTCCAGAGAGATCTTCCCCTCTTCTAATGCATCAAAAATGAGAAGAAGGGTCATAATCTTTGTTACACTTGCAGGATGCCTTTGCTCATCTGCATTTTTTTCACAAATCACTTTCCCGGTGGATGCTTCCATGAGAAGCGCCGACGGAGCGCTTACCTTATCTTTTTTTGCTTCTGTATTCTCTGTATTCTGTATCGCATCCGTTTCTTCTTCAAACTGCAGGATACCTGCCGCCTGGACTTCTCCTGCCTGCTGTATGAGCAAAAAAGCACATACCAGCGCTGCCAGGACTCTTTTCATTCTTACCTCTCCTTAGCCTAGTCGTCTGTTAACAATATATTGTAAATTCACCTTCAATATGCTAAGATTATTCCTGTCATTTTCCCCGTACATAGGGAAAAAACAGGTAAATGAAAAGGGGTTTTGTATATGAATAAAAAGGAAGTCCTTGAAATCCGTAAACAATTCTCACCTCAGAACTGTGCGATCACAAGACTCTGCGGCTGCTATGTGGACGGGGACAAGGAAAAGAAACTGGAATTTAAAGAGGCGTTCCTCTCTCTGCCGGAAGAGGAAGCTTTTAAATATTTTGATCTTTTCAAAAAGACTCTCTCCGGCACTGTCGGAAAAAATCTCATCAACATGGAATTCCCGCTGGAACAGGAAAAAAGCGGCGGAACACAGGAATTTTTGCTGCAGCTTCGGGACAGCCGTCTGACGGACGATATGCTTCTTTCTGAGTTCTATGACAAAGTGATCGAGAACTATGACTTTGCCGAACACTATCTTATCCTGCTGATCCATGCCGCCTACGATGTGCCTGGAAAAGCTTCCGACGGAACGGAAATGTTTGATGCTTCAGATTCCGTCTACGATTATATTCTCTGCAGCATCTGCCCGGTAAATCTTTCCAAAGCCGGACTGTGTTACAATGCAGAGCACAACAGCATTGAGGATCGTATCCGGGACTGGATCGTCAATGTACCGGCGAACGGTTTTCTGTTTCCTGCCTTCCATGACCGGGCCAATGACATACATAGCGTCCTGTACTACTCTAAAAAACCGGAAGAACTTCAGGATACCTTCCTTGAACAGGTACTTGGCTGCACAGAAGTGATGAGTGCCGGTTGCCAGAAGGAATCTTTTCAGACTGTCATTGAAGAAACGCTGGGGGATGACTGTGAATATACTGTCATACGGAACATCCATGAAAATCTCAATACTTTAATTGAAGAAAATAAAGAGGCGGAGGAGCCTCTTGAACTGGGGAAACAGGAAATGAAACGCCTTTTTTCTTTGAGTGGCATACCGGATGAAAAGCTGGAAGATTTCGAAAAAGACTTTGACGAGACTGTGGGGGCCAAAACTTCTCTTCTTGCCTCCAATCTGACAAATACAAAAAAATTTAATATCAAAACGCCGGACATTGTCATTAATGTGAATCCCGAACGCACAGATCTGGTAGATATTCAGATGATCGACGGGCGGAAATGCCTTGTGATCCCTGTAGATGATCAGGTGGAAGTAAACGGTATGGAAGTAAAGGTAACATTATAAAAGGCAGAGCTGGTACAAAGAGGCAAATATGAATATTTGGAATATTCGCTGCTTTTGTACCGGCTCTGCCTCTTTTCTTTTTAAAAACTGATTGCCTGTTTTCTACAGATCAACGATCCTTGGTCTGTGATGGGTATAAGGCAGGAATTTTTTCAGCAGATCCTGAGTCTTAAATTTCAGATGGGTTGTATTGATACCGGTATTGCAGACAAACCACTCCGCTTCCGCCACTTCCTTATCAATAATCAGCTGCACATAGTCATCTTCATCATTTAAAAGCCCCACTACACTGGCTGATCCCGGCGTACATCCGATATGCTTTTCCATGAGTTCCGGCGGTGCAAAAGACATATGAGAAACTCCCAGCTTTTTGCTGAAAGATGCGGTATCAAAGGCTTTATCGTCCGGCATTAAAAGCAGAAAGAATGACGTCTTCTTCTGATTACACAAAAAAACGTCCTTGCGGACCGGCGCCTGAAGCACTTCTCCTATTTCGGCACATTCCTCCATGGAGGAAGCCGCATCATTGTCAACCCGCTCAAATTTAATTCCCAGTTTTGTAAAAACCTTATACACTTCCTGTTCCAGCGGCGCTCTTTCTTTTACATTGTCAGGCACTGTTGTCGTAATTTTACTGATATACACAGGGTATTCCCTCCCTTTCATTTTTATTTTATAATAGACATTATAGAGGACAACTCTTCCGTTGGCAAGAACAAGGGCCGGAAGAATTTTTTCGAAAAACAGGAAAGAACGAGGTTGAAAATATGATGAAATACATACTTGCATCTGCATCACCCCGCCGAAAAGAACTTTTGAAACAGGCAGGAATAGACTTTGAAGTTTACCCGTCAGATACGGATGAAAAAATCACTGTGGAGGATCCTGCGGCAGCAGTCATGGATCTGGCTTTTCAAAAGGCAGATGATGTTTACAAAAAACTGGTTCCCTCTCTTGACGGAGATTTTACCGTTATCGGCGCTGACACAGTGGTTGTTTACCGGGGCGAAATTCTCGGAAAACCTGAAGATGAATCGGAAGCCATGGACATGCTTTCCATGCTTTCAGATCGTACACATCAGGTATATACCGGAGTTTCCCTTCTATCCCGCCGAGGCGGCAGGTATCATACCTGCCGCTTCGGCGAATGTACAGAAGTTACTTTTTATCCCATTTCAAGAGAAGATCTGAAAAGCTATATTGCTACCGGCGATCCTATGGATAAAGCCGGCGCTTATGGGATCCAGGGAAAATTCGCGGTTCATGTAAAAGGAATCCGCGGCGATTACAATAACGTCGTGGGGCTTCCCATCGCAAGATTATATCAGGAACTCAAAAAAACCCACCCTTAATCGCAATTTGGGACACCGTTTAATGCAATTTGGGACGTAACAAACTTTAAAAGTGTTACGTCCCAAATTAATACTACTCTGTCACAAAAGCAGCCGCTACATCAGCATCTTTTGCTCCGTTTTCAATAATATAAAGATTGGATACATCATATCCTGCATCTTTCAGTACAGAAATACCGGTCTTTGCACAGTTATTTCCGCTGTAGCACAAAAGATATACCGGTTTCTCCGGATCCATCTCCGATGTAGCCATTTCATAGAGAGCAGTCTGTGCATCTGCATCCTCAATCTCCTTCAGATTGCACTGCAATGAACCTTCCAGATGCCCTTGCGCATATGTATCATCGTCTCTTACATCCAGAATCTGAATGTCTTCATTTCCAACGGCTTCCACTGCTTCCGCACCGGATACATACTGCCACTCAATACTATCCTCCGTACGATTTGTAGTAAGCGCGCCACTCTCCTCTGCCAGAGCCTCCGCCCCGCCTTCTACTGTATAAATGCGGGAAGCGTCAATACCTGCATCTTCCAGAACACCTGTTGCCTTCTGTGCTCCACGCTGTCCGCTGTTGCAGATAATATAAATATCTTCATCATCTCCAAAGTTTTCTTCTGCATAGGCAGTCATTGTCTCTACAAGAGAGTCATCTTCCAGAGGGAAAATCGGGCACCATTCAGAATTTACTACTCTTCCGCTCACATAATTGTTCCATTCGCGAACATCCAATACATGAGTCCCTCCCTCTTTTGCTGCAGACACAGCATCAGCGGCAGACACATACTGGTAATCCCCTTCCGTACTTTCACTGCCTGATTCGGAATCTGTAGATTCCTCTGAAGTTGTCTGTGTTTCTTCTGATCCACATGCTGTAATCATTGCGGATGCCATAGCAGCCGCCATTAAAATTGCCACAATTCTTTTTTTCATAAAACCTTTCCTCCTTATCTTTCGGTTTATAAGAATTATAAAAGGTTATTCTTTTCCATTCAAGTGAATTGTCAGAATTGTTTATAGATTTATGACATATTAATATAGGCTTTTTCGATAAGTATAGCGTTGGTGTACAAGGGGCAATGCCATTTATTCTGAAACAATAAAATATTCCTGTGGTTCCTGTTCCGGTGCATCATCCGGAAGTCCGTCAGCTTTTCTCGGACTGTCGGCAATTTTATGCCATTCATACCAGCCTCCGTCATATACATGAATGTCCTCCCAGCCTAATGCATACGCATAAAAATAGGTTTCACTTGCTCTCCAGCCGGTTCCGCAGTGGAAGGACACCTCTTTATCTGGTGTGATTCCCCATAATTCCCAGCGATCTGCGATCATTTCATAGTTGAACATTGTATTGTCAACATTTCTGAAATCTTCCATGCTGTAAGGATCGGATCCTGCATAACCAAAGCGTGCATTGGCAATATCTCCTGCTTCTCCTATATAAGTATAACCGCTTACTTCTCCTGTGTATTCCGGCCAGCTTCTGATAGACGTGACAACAGCGTTTTCATTGTTTACAACTTCCAGCTCTTCATCGTAGTCATAAATAACTTCAGGATTTACAGGTACTTCTGCACCAAATTCCACGTGTTCCGGTTCGTGTTTCTCTGTATCCAGTTCTCTTCCTTCCAATGTCCACAGTGTCTTTCCACCATTCAGAAGTCTGATATCCTCAACACCTGCATATTTCAGGATCAGTCCCATTCTGGCTGATGCTGTAGTCGCTGCTGTCGTACCATAAAGCACTACTGTAGTATCTTTTTGGATTCCCAGATCTTCCAGTTTCTTCTGTATCTCTTCGTCAGAAGGACGGTTCCAGTATTTTAACTGTTCTTCCATCGGAATTACTTCATAATCTGCAAGAGCACGGGGACCCGGCACATGATTGATCTCATCTGCGTTTACGTTGATAGCTCCCGGTATATGACCATTTGCATATTCATCCTCTTCGCTGGCCAAAGACACTTCTATGATCTGGAAATCACCTCCATCGAAAGTCTCAGGATTTTTACCGTCTGCAAGATCCTGCACCCACTGCGGATACACATACATCTCATAATGTTCCAGACTTTCCGTTGCTTTTCCGCTTTCCACATATGCATTGTATCCGCCGTCCAGAACAGATAAATTTTCAAAACCGATAGCCTGATACTTTTCTGCTGTCTCCTGTGAAACAGTATCATTATCATAGAGAACCGTTTCTTTTGTCACATCCAGTCCGCGTCGTTCCAATTCCAGCTGCATGGTCGTTCCGATAGCTGATTCCTTCTCCAGATCCATATCCAGCCAGCTTTCCGGGAAATCCACAGCATTTTCAATATGTCCGCCGGAGCCTTCTTCTGTTGTCCAGCCGATATACTGTTCTTCTTCTCTCACATCAATAATCTGCACCTTTTCCGGATCCAGATCATCAATTGTTACTGCTGTTATTTCACCTGTTGCAGGCGTGATTGTTTCTTCACTTTCTTTTTCCGTTTCCTGCTTTCCGCATGCCGCCACACTAATAGCTGTCAGCGCGGTGAGCACTGCAATTAATACCTTCTTTTTCATTTGTTTTTCTCCTTTTTTCCATTTTTTCAAATATCATATCCAAAATATACTGAAGTATATAGGCTATGATAATTCCGGTTGCATATATGATCAGTGTATCTGTCCACCCATTTTGAAGATAGAGAAGATAATTACTTTTCATATATTCCAGAAATGTCATATCTCCCAATATGCTGCTGTTGAATATATAGAACAGCATATATGAAAGCGGTTTTAAAAGGAAGGTCCCTCCAATTACTGTCAATAAGTATCTCCCCATATGCATACGCTTTTTATGCCATAGAAGACCCAGCAGTCCGGCCTCCACAATCTGAAACAGCAGGACATAAAGAAGTACCCCGCTTCCCATTCCGATATTGTTTAATATAAAACTCGACAGTATTGTATAAACGATACCTGTTGCAGGTCCTAATTCCATTCCAATAAATATTACTGCAACATTATTGGCGTAAACTGCTTTTCCCACTGAAGCCACAATTGGTATAATGGCTGTCAGTGCGGTAATGACCGCGGCAATTATCAGCGACAGTATTCCTTTTATAATGCTCCATTTTTTCATTTTTCAATAAACCTCTTCATTTTCCCCAGAAATTCATCCGTCAAATAAGCCTCCAGCTTCCGCCAGGTCGATTCATTGACAAGTTCCCTCCCCGGCTGCTGGTATTCCACCCAGGCCATGGCACACCAGGTAATTCCCCTAAGACAGGTAACTGTCATATAAGTGTTTGTCCTCTCCCACAGATCATCTACCGGAAATCTCCCATTCACTTCCTCTATATACTTCTCTACAAATGCCCTCATCTCCATCTCATCAAGGATAACATCCGTCTTCCAGAAGGTAGTGGTAGGCGCAAGAAAATGTCCCAGATCCTGGGCCGGTTCCCCGCAGATCGGTTTTTCCCAGTCGATCAGATAATCCGGGCCTTCTGTTCCATTCATGAGAAAATTGGTGGAATTGAGTTCTGTGTTGATGCAGCACTGATAGGAAGCCGCGGCAAGTGCGTCCGCCTGTTTCCAGGCAAGATCAAGCAGCAGACGTATCTTCTGCTTTTTATCCGCATCTGCCAGATTGCTTTCCATATAAGTGCATACCATCTGCTCGCACTCTTCCAATATCGCTCGGACTGGATTTTCAGGCACTATCAGATGGGTGCATTTCGGAAGAGAAACGCTGTGTATATCTGCAAGACATCCCGCTGCCCGAAAAAGTTCTGTGTGATAATCCAGTGCATGTCCCGGCAGATATTCCATAACCATAACCCCATTTGTAAAATCTTTCAGACTTCCATCTACATAGAAAGGACGCGGCGTACGTCCTGATTCTTCCAGAAGCTTCAGCGCATTGTACTCGTATTCAATCTGATGGGCAAGGTGCATCTGACTTCCAAAATTAATCCGCAGGACCAGCTTTTGTCCCGTCACCGGGTGTGTAAACAAATAGTTTCTGTTGTATTCTCCCTGTCCCAGCAGACTGTACTCTTCCTGCACATTATCAGGAAGATGAAGCCCTCTTCTGTAGCCTGCTGTTTGGATATAGCTGCTTAGACCCTTTGTCTTTTCGATGTCTTTTTCTGTACTGTTTCCTGTCTGACTTCCCATAATCTTCCTCCCTGTATACAGCACTATCTTACATCCCGGTACATTTGAGCAATCTTTTCTATATCTTCCTGGTCTCTGTACATTTTCCTTAGTCGATTCATTCTCCACATAAGTTTCAATTTCGGAATCGTCCCTTTCGGAAACCTGCGATCTGACGTGTAGATACGCCTGTCTGCCATCCCAAGCTTTACTCCCATCTCTTTTAAAGTAAGAGAAAACTGATAGTCTTCCATGATAGGTATCTCCGGAAATCTCCCTGCTTCAAAAAAGAGGTCTCGATCCAGAAAAATACCCTGATCCCCGAACATGACTTTGCGATCTTTGATCCTGTGATTAGAGATCACCCTGCATGTAAACATGAAGAAATTTCTGGAGTGGAAAGCAATACCGAAACACCCTGCCCTGTAATCTCTCATGACCTTGCGCATTCTCTCCAATGGATGATCCGGCAGCTCACTGTCGCAGTGCAGGAAAAACAGAATATCTCCGGTACTTTGCTCCGCCCCTTTATTCATCTGCCAGGCCCGGCCTTTTTCTGACCGTATCACCTGGAATCTAGGAGAAATTTTCTCCAGTGTATCGTCTGTGCTTCCCCCGTCCACAAATAGAATCTCACACTTTCCAAGAAGAGGCAAAAGCTGTGTTTGCATTTTTTCAATGGTACGGCTCTCATTGTAGATAGGAATGATAATGGAAATCTTACTGATCTTTGCCAGATATCTGCCTGTAAAACTCTCCTTCAAACGAACATCTTCCAGCATCCGCTTTTTATAGCCTCTTAAGTCCTTTGGTGTATCCATATCGGATAACGTGTCTGTAAATCCAACGGAAAATCCGGCCGATTCGATTTTTAACACTGTCTCTTCCAGTACCTTCCCATGTCCGTAAGTATCCAGGGAAAAAGCTTCTTTCACAGGCTGTTTCATTCCTGTCAGATAATACCCTCCATCTACGGTTTTTCCAAAGACTACATCTTCTGTTTCAAGTACATCAAACGCCTTTTTAAGAATTTTAACCTCAAGTTCCGGTACATCGGCACCTATGAGAAGGCAGGAATCATATTTCTGATCCAGCACCTCTTTCATAGCTCCATACATCCGCTCTCCAAGATGCTTTCCTGTCTGCGGAATCCATCCCTTTACCTCTCCCAGAATGTTTTTCAGTGTTTTCCACCCTTCTTCCGGCGTATAACTGACAAAGACATCCGCCCCGCCGTTTCGGCACTCCATAACAATATCTTTGAGAAAGCAGGTGTGAAGACGGGCGCACTGAACCGGGGAAAGATGAGGCATCATCCTGGTTTTCGTCTTTCCCGGCTCTGGAACTCTTGTAAAAATAATGACTGCTCTTTTCATTGTTACAGAATCTTCTCCAGTATCTCAATTGTATCTGCTACCACTTGAGGGCAGAAATCAAACAAAAGTCCTTTTCCCATAACTTTTTCCATTTCACCCGGCTTTGATATGTCATGTCCGAGAAGTTCTTTGCACATGCAGGAAGGATACTTTTGAGCAAAAAGCCGTTTAAATTCTGCTGTTTTGGCAGTCATCCTGTCCTTTTGCTCCTGATCCCCTTCCCTGCTGTGCCCATAGACCATACCGATGACCATCAAAGCTCCTGTCACTGCCCCGCATGTTTCTCCGCACATCATGCCGCCTCCAAAACAGGCAGACACTTTTCTTGCCTGTTCTTCTGTCAGCTGCATTTTTTCTGCGAATTCTGTTGTCACCACCTGGGAACAGTCAATTCCCTGCATAAAAAGATCTTTAATCTCTTCTTTTGTCATCTTCTTCTCCTTTTTATCCTGTCTGTCTTTTCCTTTATTCTGTAGCGCCGCCGCAGCTGGATCCCTGTCCTGCAGTACATCCGTAACAGTGATTTGCCAGACAGATTTTCCGCTTTTTGAAGGATTTCCCAACCATATTAAAAATTGTCTCCCCCGTCAGGACCGGCAGGTCCGCAGCCTGATTGAAATCACAGTCATATACCTGCCCGTCATAACCTACTGAAATCTGAAAACGGCACATAAGTCCCGGAAGGGTAGCCGCGTTAAATGCGTCAGACAGTTTTTTCATATAACTTTCCAGATTTCCGCTTCGTTTCAGGAAAGCCTCAAAACGCCCCGTCGGGTTATTGGTTATAGTAAAGAGATTGTGAAACACTATTTCATAATCCTGCCACAGTCTGGACTTGTACTCTTTCTCCATGGCACTTTGCACAGGAGGGAAAAAGGCTCCGGCCGGGTTGCAGACCATATTAAGCACCAGATCGTTCTCTTTCCCGTATCCCAGCTCATTTAGCTCCCGGATCATTTCAATGGCTGTCTCAAATGTTCCCTCTCCTCTGACACGATTCATTTCTTTTGCGCGGTAGTAGGGAAGCGAACAGACAATCTCCACCTTGTGATCTGCATAAAATTTCGGCAGATGCCTGTATTTCTCTTCCTTTAATATAACAAGGTTCGTCCGTACAATTACATGGCTGCATATTTTGCATGCCTCATCTACCAGCCATTCAAAATTCGGATTCATCTCCGGCGCACCGCCGGTAATATCGATTGTTTCTACCTTCTGCTCTTTGCATACTTTAAGACAGGCTTCCATCACTTTCCGGTCCATAACCTCTGTCCTTGCAGGCCCTGCTTCCACATGGCAGTGCTTGCAGGCAAGATTGCAGAGCTTTCCCACATTAATCTGCATCACTTCCAGCCTGTCAGTCGTATACCTGTACTCTTCTTCCGTGATCCTCTCTTCAAAATCCGGAATATTTGTCAAATTCTTTAAATCTTCCAATGCCTGATTCATACCCTTACAGCTCCAGTTTCTTTACAATATTTTTCATCTGTACTCCGTGTACCAAAGTGGCCCCTCCTCGGATTGCAGCAGCCACATGTACGGCTTCTGTCATCTGCTCCTCACTGACTCCTTTATTGAGGCAGTCATTTGTGTAGGAGTCAATGCAATAAGGACACTGCACTGCATGAGCAACCGCAAGAGCGATCAAGGATTTCTCCCTGGCTGTCAAAGCTCCTTCTTCAAATACAGCTCCATAGTAATCAAAAAATTTCTCTGCCAGCTGTGGCGCTTCCTCGCCGATAGTCCCAAATTTCGCAAGATCTTCCGGGTTATAATAAGTTTCCATTATTCATTTCCTCCTTTTGTCTTTTTCTGTCTGTCCATGTATATCTTCCTTAGCATTACAATAAGAGCTGATAAGGCAAACAATATCAATAGTCCTGTCATCAGAAGCTGTGCTCCTCCTGTCAGCATTCCTCCCACATAAGAATACACAATAGTGGCCGGCAGCTGTCCGATGCCTGTAGCAATAAAAAATGATTTAAAAGACATAGAAGTAAGTCCCGCAGCATAGCTGACAATGTCAAAGGACACAAAAGGCAGAAGACGGCAGATCAGAATCGTATTCCTTCCGTATTTTTCAAAAAAGGTATCGATCTGTGCGATCCCTGCCTTGCTGGTCAGCTTTTCTGCAACATCCCTCCCCAATATACGGGCAATAAAGAAACACACAGCTGCCCCTGCCATAGCGCTGCTCCAGGAAAGGACAGCCCCCTGCCACCATCCAAAAAGATTGGCATTTGCCAAAGTAAGCAGGAAAGCCGGAAGCGGCGCCGCCACAGACTGGAAGATCATAAGGAGGAAGGACACCAACGCTGCATAGCCACCATAGGATGCCACAAACTCTCTTACTACATCAAAATCTCCACTGGCAAACATGCTGAATACCTTATTCATACCGCTTTTTACCGGCGGCACAAAAAAATAAACCGCCGCACATACAAGAATGATCCCCAGTATGATTCCTTTTTTTACCCAGTTTTTCTGTTTCATCTTTTTTTCTTCCTCCAGTACCTCGACTTTACTCTGTTTAAAAGAGATTTCTTCACATCGGCTGTCTCCTCTCTTCCCAGTATTTTTAAAAGCAGATGCTCTGCTTTATATCCTTTTCTTGTGAAAGCCCCGCTGCAGGATGCACAATAAGTATATACTGTCTGTCTCCTGTCAAGATCCTCCGTTATTTCTGCCGCAAGCTTTGGTTCTTTCACACTCGCACATCCTCCCAGACCACAGCACTGAACCTTTTCCTCCAGGCACGGTTCACCTTCCAAAAATACAGACATTTTTTCAAGAAGCTCTTTTCCTTTACGGTCCGGACATGGCGGAAAAATCCGGATCTCACCGGAAATTTTTCTGCCCAGCCCCAGCTCCAGCAGTTTACTGTAAATATCTGTCACCCTGGCATGAAGACGCCCTTTCAGAAAATGATAACAGTTGGGGCAGACCATAACTACTTCTTCCGCTCCAAGCTGATCCAGACGTTTATTCATATCTGCCAGAATTCTTTTTTCCTCTTTCTCTAACCCCAACTCTGATACCGGCTTTCCGCAGCAATCAAAAACAATTCCTATATCTGCCTCTTTTTTCAGCAATTCAGCCAGATATTTTGTTGTCTCCGGGTAAAAGGACGGGAAGTTACATCCGGGAAACAGCACGCTTTTCCCACCGGCATTTTTATAATTCCGAAAACGGTAATTCCTCTTTTCCCAAAGCAGCATACCATATCCTTTTTCCGCCGGTTTTTCCCCATTTTCTGTTGCTGCCTGCCTTCTCATCTCCAGAATGATCTTCCTTCCATCAATTCCTTTAGGGCAGACCCTGGTACATTTTCCGCACAAGAAGCAGTGCATGGAAAGCTTTTTTAACTTTTCGGTATCACCGATATCTATTTTATATTTTGAAAGAAACATACAGTTCTTTTGGCACAGGTGGCAGTGAATACATGCCTCCCCGGGATATCTGCTTTCCATCTTATTCCTCCACATTTTCTATATAGCGTTTCTTCAAAAACACTCCTGCCAGGATCACCACTACCGCTATTATTACAGCAATTCCAATGTACATTATTCTGTTTTTTGCATCTGCAAGTCCGGCAGTTCCGATTGTGTACATAGCCGTCCCCGGAATCATAAATACAAAAGAACCTACTGTATAAGCAACAAATCCGATATCTGTTACACCATAGGCAAAATTCTGCAGATTATAGGGAAACACCGGCACAAGCCTTGTGATCATAAGAACGAAAAGCTGATTTTTCCCCGATTCATCAAACAGCCATTTTTTCAGATATTGGTTTTTCATGGCTGCAGGCCTTATACTGTCCCTTAAAAAAAATCTTCCTGCAAGAAATGCCAGGACGGCACCTGCTGTGGCAGATATCGTACATAATATTGTTCCCAATACAGGACCGAACAAAAGCCCTGCCAAAATGGCAAAAGTAACGCCCGGCAGTGCCAGAACAACACTTCCTACAATCGTTACCAGCATATAGATTGCAATGGCTCCCGCCAGATTATCCTGTATCATTGCTTTCAAAAATGTCAGATTATCGGTGTCTCCAAGATAAGAGGACCATTTAAATATGTGATTGAGTATCAGGATTAGAATCACAAGGCTAATGAAAAGCCAAAGTTTCTTATTTTTCACTTTACTTTCCCTCTTCTCCTCTTTTTGCCATCAACACTGCGATGCCTGTTTTAACGATCTGAATTACAGCCGCCAAAAGAAAGAGAATACTGATAAAATAATAATCTGCCATAGTGTCAGTAGAGTTTATAAGTGTATATCCCCCGTACAGCGCAGTCAGAGCAATCATACAAATATTCATAACCATTGTAAGCCGGGAAACTTCCTTTCTTTTCTTCAGAAAGAGAAGGAAAATAAGCACCGTTAATACTGCAGCTATTAGTAAGGATACTGTTTTCAAAGTACCTACAGGATAATCCCGCTCCCATGTCATATTCTTATAATTCAGATACCGAACCATTCCCAGTTTCCGTTCTGCAAAATAGTGTATAATACCGGCGCCGGTCAGAGCAGCAATCTCCAGAATAAGCGCCAAAATATATGCTATTTTTTTCATAATTTCCTCCATATTCTTTTCTTGGCATATTACATAGATCTCCCAGAGGATTTTCGCGTAGGAGTAAACACAGATGGCATTTCTATATGGTAGAATAAAAATGCTGCCGCTTTACTTGCCGGCAGCATTTTGTTATTAATCATATCTATTTGGCAGCTTTGCCTGTCGGAAGCTCTCCTACAGTTGTGTGTTCACAGTCATCACTTGCAGGATCGCCTACCTGTACCGGATAATCATCATGCATCAGCCATTCATACCATCCGCCATCATATACCGAAATATTTTCATAACCGTTCTCATAAAGAACAAGGAAAGGAACACATGCTCTCCATCCTGTACCACAGTAGAAAGAAAGTTCATTATCCAATGTAAAATCACAATCTGCCCATACTTCTTCAAAGCCTGCCAGGTCTTTCACTGTCCCGTCGTCGTTGAGAAAACCATTTACATCCGATGATGTCTCAGAGCCTTTACCCCATACAGCACCTTCTGGTTCACCGGCTTTGTCCATATAATTGTATCCGCTGGATTCACCAAGCCACTCTTCCTCGCTGCGGATGCTGACAAGCTTAAAGTTGTCATCGCTCTCAAGTTTTTCCTTCGCATCCTCAATATCAAGACGATACTCCGGATGTGCGGGGGCTTCTGTACCGAAATCCTCTGCGGCCTCTCCTTCGTTTACCTCTGTCTCTGTGTCATATCCGGCACTTTCCCATGCATCAATACCGCCATTGATAATCTTAACGTCTTCAACGCCTGCCCAAAGATAAGCAAATGCCTGTCTTGCTGTACCGCTGACATCAGCACCATAAAGTACTACTTTTGTATCCTTTGTAATACCATGGTTCAGCATATTATCTACGACTTCATCCGCTGCCAGAAGATTGTAGGCACCTTCTTCACTTCCTGTAGCGTCTTCTACTTCACAGTTATCTACATAGATCGCTCCCGGAACATGTCCCTCATTGTAAGATACGCAGTCTGCCACGTCGCCATATCCCACCTCTGCAATCAGGATATCCTCATAGCCTTCCTGCTCCCCGTTCAGCGCACTGTTTACCCACTGCGGAGTTACATAGACAGTTTTTGTCTCCACTGCCTCTACAGGTTCACTTTCTGCGCTCTCATCTGTTGTCTCATCCGTAGACTCCTGGGTAGTCTCCTCCTCTGTGGATGTGTTGGAGCCGCAGCCTGCCAGTGCGGAAGCTGTCATAGCCATACATAAAAATGCAGCTAGTACTCTTTTTTTCATAATACCTTTCAAACCTCCTTGAGACTAATATATCCTCGTTTATTATAGCTATACAGCTCGTCTTCGTCCAATAGATAAGAACAATATATAGTTGTGTATATAGATTTCATCTATATGTTGTGATATTTTCAAAAAATCCCACCCTTATTCTCAATTTTGGACACCATTTACTGCAATTTGGGACGTAACAAACTTTAAAAGTGTTACGTCCCAAATTGCGCAAAAAAAAGATGGCACTTAATCGTGCCACCTTCACTTTTGCACATATTAATTATACTTACGTTTTCTAGCTGCTTCAGATTTCTTTTTACGTCTTACGCTTGGTTTCTCGTAATGTTCTCTTTTACGAATCTCCTGCTGAATACCAGCTTTCGCGCAGTTTCTTTTAAATCTGCGTAAAGCACTATCTAACGTCTCGTTTTCTTTAACGATTACATTTGACATAGTCTCACACCTAACCTCCCCTCCAGCCCTATATTGTGCATCATACGACTGTTCGGGTATATTTATTGCACTACATAAGATTATAGCACATTTTTCCTGTACGTCAATGGTTTTTATCGCTTTTTTTCCTGCAGCACCGCTCTTTTCCTGACATTCCTGTACACCGGAATACCAATAAGCGTCACAAGTATGCTTCCGGCAGACAGTAGTGTAGACTGTATTCCTGCAAGGAAAATCTGATTTATGATCACATAAATGCCGCTTACGATCGCAATAATAGGAACCACCGGATAAAGAGGAACTTTATATGTACGGACAGCGTCCGGCCAGTCCCGGCGAAGTTTCATCACGCCAATAAATGTCAAAGTATAGAACATCCAGCTTGATATGACCGCCAAGTCTGTCAGGAGATTAAATCTTCCGCTGACTGCATATATGCAGCCGATTCCTCCTACAAGGATAATGGAGTTGACCGGTACCTGCGCTTTATTAAGAACAGCCAGTGTGTCTGAAAACGGAAGGCTCTTTGTTGTTGCCAAGGAATATGCCACTCTGGATCCGGAAAGTACAAATCCGTTGCAGGCTCCAAATACAGAAATCATAATTCCTACTGCCACCAGCTTTCCGCCCATCTCTCCAAACAATTCAAGCGCCACCGCCGAAGCCGGAGCTGAAAGAGACGCCAGCTGATCTGCCGGAAGTACCCAGAGATAAGCGATATTGATTACAAAATAAACTGCCATGATCACAGATACGCCACCTACAATTGCAATAGGAAGATCTCTTCCCGGCTTTTTCATTTCTCCTGCAATAGCCCCTACATTTGTCCATCCTTCAAATGCAAAAAGAATTGCAACCATCAGCTGCCCCAGCACAACTGCCGGATTCAGTCCCTCTCCCACCATTGGAGTAAAGATTGCATTTCCGCCGCCGCCTTTCAGGAAACCAAATACCATAAGAAGAAACAGAGGAATTAATTTACATACAGTAAAAATAACCTGCACGCCGCCACCCACGCTGGAACCGAGGCTGTTAAGAAAAATAATAAGAATGATCACACCCACAGCAATGGGGATCATAAAGCTCTCACCCACAAACAAAGCCGCCTGCTGGGCAAAAGCCACTGCCAGCGCGGAAATCATAGCCGGATAAAACACCAGTGTCTGTATCCATCCTGCAAGAAAGCCAACAATCGGACTATAAATCTCTTCCAGATAGGCCACCATCCCTCCGGTCTTTGGTATCATGATCGCAACTTCTGCAAAGGTAAGAGCCGCTGCAATACTGGCAAGTCCTGTGATCACCCATGCCAGTATTCCCAGCCCCGGTGCACCTCCAGTCACCGTATAGATTGCCTGTGGCTTAAAAAACACGCCGGAGCCGATCACACAACCTACTACTGTGGCCATCGCGGTAGCCACTCCAAGATTTTTTTTCAATCCTTTGTTCTCATTCATTTTTCTCATCTCCTTTTCTTTTGAAATCACCAATTCTTCTTCCGGCGTGCTCCGCGCCGAAATGAACCTTAAAAATGCGCACAAAAAATACAGGGCATCAAAAAGGAACACCCTGTATCTCTGTTTCTTTTACCTGAAAGCATTACCCCGTCGGTGCCTGCACCTGACAACTGCAAGGAATCGGCGCTGGTCTTTCCAGAGTTCCATCAGCAGCAGGTACAGTACCTGAAAGTTTCTCTCAAGCCCCGGGCAGAGCTTCGAAATTGCTTCGTCGGTTTTCCGTCTGCACAGCGGAAATCTCCCTTACTGCTTCATCTGGTCTGATCTCTTTTGTGTGTCCAGTATAAAGGATGAAACTCTATTCGTCAACCATTGTTATTTTCTTACCACTTATTGATGCTTTTATCGATTTAAGAAATCTGCTCTGCCAGCACTTCCTCTGCCTTTTCCAGCGCTTCTGCAATACCGTCCGGATTTTTTCCTCCGGCCTGAGCCATATTCGGACGTCCGCCTCCGCCTCCGCCTACAAAGGAAGCGATGGCCTTAATGAGATTTCCTGCATGGGCACCTGCTTTTACAGCGCCTTCTGTGGCAGTAGCCATAAGATTAACTTTGCCGTCAATCTGAGAAGCGATCACCACAACTCCCTCTCCCAGCTTTTCTTTCATCTGATCCCCAAGATCACGAAGTCCGTTCATATCCACTCCGTCTGTACGCACAGCCAGAAGTTTCATGCCTGCCACTTCCTTCACCTGATCTGTCACATCTCCCATGGACTCTTGAGCCAGCTTGCTCTTCAGACTTTCTACTTCGCTGTGAAGTTCCTTATTTTCTGCAAGAAGATGGGAAATCTTTTCTGCAAGATGATCCGGAGACGCCTTTACAAGTTTGGCAGCCTGCTCCAGTTTTTCTTCCATTTCATCGTAATATTTCAGCAATCCCTTTGAGGTCAGTGCTTCTATCCTCCGTACTCCGGCAGCAACTCCGGTCTCGGAAATGATCTTAAATGCTGTGATCACTCCAGTATTGTCCACATGTGTTCCGCCGCAGAACTCTTTGGAAAATTCTCCCATGCTGACAACCCGGACAATATCACCGTACTTCTCTCCAAAAAGAGCAGCAGCACCTGTCTTTTTTGCTTCTTCGATAGGCATATTTTCTGCTTTTACCGGCAGAGCGTTCATGATCTGCTCGTTAACAATCCGCTCTACTTCTTTGATCTCTTCTTTTGTAAGGGCGGAAAAATGCGTAAAGTCAAAGCGCAGTCTGTTCTCATTGACAAAAGATCCCGCCTGCTCCACATGGGTGCCAAGTACCGTCCGCAGTGCCTGCTGCAATAAATGTGTAGCACTGTGATTCCGTGCGGAAAGCGCTCTTTTCTCCTGATCGATTTCCAAAGAAACATGGTCGCCTACCTTCAGCATGCCGGTTACAACATGTCCTACATGACCGATCTTACCGCCCAGAAGCTTAATTGTATCTTCCACCTCAAACACGCCGTCCTTGGTATGGATAAATCCTCTGTCCGCTTCCTGTCCGCCGCTTGTGGCATAGAATGGTGTCTCTTTCACGAAAACAGTTCCCTTCTCCCCATCGGAAAGGGCATCCACAATCGCATCATCTGTTGTCAGAACAATAATATCAGATTCCCAGGAAAGGTGCTCATAGCCGACAAAGGTTGATGTGACAGACGGATCAATAGACTCATAGATTGTCACATCAGCTCCCATGTAGTTTGTCTCTCCGAAGGTTCCCTTAGCAGTCTCTCTTTGCTCTTCCATCGCTTTTTCAAAGCCTTCCTCGTCGATCTTCATTCCCTTTTCTTCCAGGATTTCTCTTGTCAGATCAACCGGGAAGCCGTAAGTGTCATACAGCCGGAAAGCCTCTGTACCGGAAAGTACCTTTGTATGCTCCTTCTCCATCTTCTCTTCCAGTCCTTCCAAAATGGAAAGTCCCTGATCAATAGTCCTGTTAAACTGTTCTTCTTCTTTTGTAATAACCTTAAAGATAAAATCCTTTTTCTCTTCCAGTTCCGGATATCCGTCCTTGGATCCATCGATCACTGTCTGCGCAAGCTGAACCAGAAATTCTCCCTCTATGCCAAGAAGGCGTCCATGGCGGCAGGCACGACGCAACAGACGGCGAAGAACATAGCCTCTTCCACTGTTGGAAGGAAGGATCCCATCAGAAATCATAAATGTGACAGAACGGATATGATCTGTGATCACACGTACTGATACATCGGTTTTATATTCCTTCCCGTATTCCTTTCCTGCAATCCTGCAGACATGCTCCCGAAGGTCACGGATCGTATCCACATCAAACATGGAATCCACATCCTGTACCACACACGCCAGACGTTCCAGTCCCATTCCCGTATCAATATTTTTCTGTTCCAATTCTGTATAATGATTATGTCCGTCATTATCAAACTGGGTAAACACATTATTCCAAATTTCCATATAACGGTCACAGTCGCAGCCTACTGTACAGTCAGGCTTTCCGCATCCATATTCCTCTCCGCGGTCATAGTAAACTTCCGAGCAGGGACCGCAGGGACCAGACCCATGTTCCCAGAAGTTATCTTCTTTCCCGAAACGGAAAATCCGATCTGCCGGAATACCAATCTGCTTATTCCAGATCTCCCATGCTTCGTCGTCTTCCAGATAAACAGACGGATAAAGCCGATCCGGATCAAGTCCTACTACCTCTGTTAAAAATTCCCATGTCCAGGCAATGGATTCTTTTTTAAAATAATCGCCAAAAGAAAAATTCCCAAGCATCTCAAAAAATGTACCGTGGCGTGCTGTTTTTCCCACATTTTCAATATCTCCTGTCCGGATGCATTTCTGACAGGTTGTCACGCGTTTTCTCGGCGGGATTTCCTGACCTGTAAAATATGGTTTTAATGGCGCCATTCCCGAATTAATAAGTAAAAGACTTTTATCGTTGTGAGGCACCAGTGAAAAACTTTTCATGGCAAGATGATCCTTACTCTCAAAAAACTCAAGGAACATTCTTCTTAGTTCATTTACACCGTATTTCTGCATAATTTCCTCCTAAATTTTTCAACTATTTCCTAATTATAAAGAGAACCCTGACGTTTGTCAACGTCAGGGTTTCATTCCCTTGGCATTCCTTTTGCCGTTTTACTCTACTTCAGTTCAATTTCTTCCAGTTCTTTTGGCGGAATCTGCCTGGAGGAAGCTTTTACAAAATCTTTAATCTTTTTCTGTGCTTTTGCCACCGGAATATTAGTTCCTGCTCCTGCTACACATCCTCCCGGACAGCCCATTCCTTCAATAAGGCATCCGTTCATCTTGCCTGCCTTTGCCAGAGCCAGTACCTTTTTACATTCCGCAAGTCCTTCCGCATGTTCAATCTTGACCTCCACATCCGGATAATAGGCGTTGATGCATTTTTCAATCGCTTCCGCAACGCCTCCCGCTACGGCATAGCCACGGCCTGCACCTGTTGCATTGTGGAACGAGGACTCTGCCTCATATTTCTCCAGGTCGATTCCCTTGGCGTCAAACATGGCCTGCAGTTCTTCAAAGGTAATGACAAAATCCACGTCACTTCGCACAGTACGCCGCATTGCCTCCAGTTTCTTGGCCGCACAGGGACCTATAAATACAACTTTGGAATCCGGGTGCTGCTGTTTGATGGTACGCGCCGTTGCCACCATAGGCGTCAGCTCCTGTGACACCTCTTCAATCAGATCCGGGAAATATTTCTTCGCCAGCATCGCCCAGGAAGGACAGCAGGATGTCAAAAGGAAAGGCAACTCTCCTGTCGTCACCTTGTTCACATAGTGGTGGGCTTCCGCTACAGCTCCGATATCCGCTCCCAGCGCCACTTCATAAAATCCTTCAAATCCCAGCTCCTGAAGCGCTGCTTTTAAATTCCTTGGAGTGATGTTGTCTCCAAACTGCCCTGCATATGCCGGCGCAATCTCAGCAATCACCTTATCTCCCTTCTTTAACGCATGTGCAAGCTGGAAAATCTGTGACTTATCGGAAATAGCACCAAATGGGCAGTTTACCATACACATACCGCAGGATACGCATTTCTCTGTATTAATATAGGCTCGTCCCATCTTATCTGACTCAATAGCGCCTACTCCGCAGGCTTTCTGACAGGGACGCTCTTTCTTGGAAATCGCATCATAGGGACAGACTGCTTTACACTTGCCGCATTTGATGCATTTCTCCTGGTCAATATAAGATCTGCCTTTCACAAAAGAAATCGCATTTTTCGGACAGACTTCCATACATGGGTGAGCAAGACATCCCTTACACATGTTGCTGACTTCGTACCCTCTCTCCTCGCAGGCCTCGCACGCCGATGGAATTACCTGCATAAGAGGCGGCTCATAATATTTGTCGGAAATATTGCTGGCTTCTACTCCGGCTGTCAAATGTACCGGGCGGTTTTCCGGCCGCAGGGAAAGTCCCATCGCAAGCCGCAGACGCTCACGTACAATCGCACGTGCACGGTACACGCTTTCCCTGTATTTTACTTTTGAATCTTCATTAACAATTGCATACGGAATCGCTTCCATGTCATCGTTGAGTGTTTCGTCATTGGACTGGAATCCAAGACGGGCCACCTCCTCAAATACCTTTCTGCGTATCCGACGGACTGTGGTATTCAGACCTCTCATCATAGAACAGTTTCCTCCTATTCTTCTCTCATCTTTCACTCTCACTATAGACAAACGTTAATTTTCTGTCAATACAACCGCATGTACAAAATTAAAAACATATCATTCTCCGAAAAGTTCCTGTGCGTAATAGACAGACTGCATCGCATCCTTTCCATAGAAATCGGCGCCGATCATATCCGCATATTCCTGGTTAAGTACTGCTCCTCCCACCATGACTTTGCAGTCCGGCTTTGCCTTACGAAGCTGCTTTATGGTTTCTTCCATGCTTCCTACCGTTGTTGTCATCAGAGCACTTAAGCCCACAAGGCGTATATTCTGCTCCACCGCTTTTTCCACGATTTCTTCCGGAGGAACGTCCTTTCCCATGTCGATGATATCAAAACCGTAATTTTCCAGAAGTACTTTTACAATATTTTTTCCAATATCATGGATATCGCCTTTTACTGTTGCAAGAATAATCTTGGCCTTCTTCTCTTTTTCTTTTCCCTCTGCAGCCATTTTATCTTTCAGAACTGCAAACGCCTCCTTGGCGGCATCTGCACTCATCAAAAGCTGCGGAAGAAATACCGTACCTTTCTCGAATCCTTTCCCCACCTGGTCGAGAGCCGGAATCAATTCCTCATCTATTATAGAAAGAGGCTGCTTTTCTTCCACCATCCTTGCTGTGAGCAAATGGGCTTCTTCCTTCAGTCCTTTTTCTATGGTCTGCTTCAGGGTAAGTCCGGAAACTTCAGAAGCTGCCCCGGAATCTGCTGAAATATTCCCATACTGACGGATATATTCTTCACAGTTCTTGTCATAATTCATCAGCGCACAGTAAGAATAGTAAGAGCGCATCATTTCTTCTGATGAAGGATTGATAATGCCCGCACTCAAACCTTTCTGCATTGCCATAGTAAAGAAATTGGAATTAACTGCCGGACGGTAAGGAAGACCGAACGAAATATTGGATACTCCCAGCACTGTACGGACGCCATAGGTTTTTCTCACCAGTTCCAGCGCCTCCAACGTCGTCTTTGCACCTTCCGGATCAGAGCTGATCGTCATGGCAAGTACGTCGATAACGATATTCTTTGCCTCGATTCCGTATTTTTTCGCTTCACGAATAATTTTCCCCGCAATTGCAAGCCGCCCTTCTGCTGTATCCGGTATCCCATTTTCGTCCAGCGTAAGTCCAACGACTACTCCACCGTATTTCTGTATCAGAGGAAATACCTGATCCATTGATTCCTGTTTTCCGTTGACAGAATTGATCATAGGCTTTCCATTATACAGACGCATAGCCGCCTCCATAGCTTCGGCGTTTACAGTGTCGATCTGAAGAGGAAGGCTGGTAATGCTCTGGAGACTGCTCACCACATCCGTCATCATTTCTTTCTCATCAATATCAGGAAGTCCCACATTGACATCAAGAATATGCGCGCCCTTATCCTGCTGTGTCACTGCTTCTTTCAAAATATAATCAAGGTCATGCTCTTTCAAAGCCTGACGGAATTTCTTCTTCCCGGTAGGATTGATCCGTTCTCCAATGATAACCGGCTTCTCTCCGATCACAACAGCCTTTCCGTAAGAGGATACGATGGTATCTGTTTTCGGCACAGGTGCTTTTACCGACAGATCACGGCATCTCTTTGTCATACGGAGGATATGTGCCGGAGTTGTTCCGCAGCAGCCGCCAATGACACAGGCACCTTTTTTTACAATATTTTCCATAGCTTCTGCAAAAGCTTCCGGCTCCACGTCATACCATGTCTTTCCATCCCTCTGCTTCGGAAGCCCGGCATTAGGCTTCACGATCACAGGCAGGGATGTATAGCGCATGATCTCTTCCAATACGGGCATCATCTGCTCCGGTCCCAGACCGCAGTTAATACCCAGTGCATCTACCCTAAGTCCTTCCAGCAATGCTACAACAGATGGAACATCCCCTCCTGTGAGAAGTTTGCCCTTTTCATCAAAAATCATTGTCGCAAAAACAGGCAGAGAAGTATTCTCTTTCGCCGCAAGGACTGCGGCTTTGATCTCGTAGGTGTCACTCATAGTCTCAATGTGGATCAGATCAGCTCCTGCCGCCTCTCCATACACCGCCGCCTCTTTAAAGGCGTCATAAGCTTCCTCAAAACTCAGATCTCCAAGGGGCTTCAAAAGCTTTCCCGTAGGGCCGATATCCAGAGCCACATAAACTTCTCTCCCGTCATGAACACCGAAATTGGCTCCTTCTTTCGCGTTCACTACTGCTGCTGTAATAATGTCCTCCAACTCATACTGGCTGCCGTGAAATTTCAGAGCATTTGCTCCAAAGGTATTGGTAAGGACAATATCGCTGCCCGCCTCAAAATACTGGCGATGGATATCCAATACCTCTTCAGTGTGTTCAATATTCCAGTTTTCCGGCAGTTCTCCCGGTTTTAATCCTTTTTCCTGAAGGAGAGTTCCCATTCCTCCATCAAAAAACAGCAGTTCCTTTCCAAGCCGATCTAATATCATCCTTCGTTCCTCCGATACATACAGTCTCTTTTTTCACATTCCTCGCAGCCTTTTCTGTGGCAGGGTTCCCTGTGGGTACTGACTCCAATCACCGCTGTCACTGATTTTATAGGAGTCAGCATATTCCCCTCTGTCATAGTAAGGCCGATCTTTTTCGGTGCATCCAGCATTCCAAGGATCTGCCCCTGATGCTCAATGGAAAAATCCCCATACCCCGGACTGAACCTGGGGCGCAGGTATTTCCCTTCCTTCAGAAGTTCTTCTGCAATCTGATCTTGTCTCTCATCCAGATACTCCTCCAGCATAGCGGCCGCACAGGCCTGCAGAACCACAGCTTTGGCCATATCAGTCAAAGAAGCCCGGCGCATAAGGATATCCACTCCTGTTCCCAATGTAGCTCCCAGCATAACTGCTTCCTGACACCCCTTCATATTTTTCCCGAGACTTTTGCTTTTTATTTCCATTCCACCAATCTTTAACCGGTCATCTGTTATGTCAGATACAAGAAAAATGCGGTAGACGATCCGGGCGTTTGCTACCTTCTCCAATTCCTGAAAGGAATGTTGGATCAGGTTCAGTGTCGCCTCATCTACCGCATGTCTGCCATAGCCAAGATACCGGACTGCTTCTTTTGTCCTCGTATCCATATATCTCCTCTTACGCCTTTATAATTTCTGACAAGTTTTCCATGATCGCTCCTGCAATTTCCGGCTTATTCATGGAATAAATATGAATATTGCGGATTCCATTGGCAATCAGATCTACAATCTGATCTGTTGCATAGGCAATGCCTGCCTGCTGCATAGCAGCCGGATTGTCTCCAAAGTAGTCTACCACTGCACGGAAGCGCTCCGGAAGAATTGTTCCGGAAAGCTGGCAGATTCTGGCAATCTGCTTTCCATTTGTCACCGGCATAATTCCCGGAAGTACCGGAATTGTAATTCCCTGCTCCCGAATACGGTACAGAAAATTGTAGAAGATATTATTATCAAAAAACATTTGCGTTGTCAGAAAATCTACTCCGCAGTCCACCTTCTTTTTCAGATTCCGGATATCATCTTTCTTATGTTCTGTGTCAACATGTCCCTCCGGGTAGCATGCTGCCCCGATACAAAAATCGCCCTGCTGCTTGATATCTTCAATCAACTCGCTTGCATATTTATAGTGATTCGGAAGAGGGAACTCTGTATCTGCCGGTATATCTCCCCGAAGAGCCAGTATATTTTCTATTCCCTTTTCTTTCAGATTTTCTATCACCGTATGTACTTCTTCTTTAGTAGAAGATACACAGGTCAAGTGTGCCAGGCTTGTTACATGGAAATCATCCTGGATCTGTGAAGCGATACTGGCTGTATTTTTGCTGGTTCCTCCGCCGGCGCCGTATGTCACGCTCATAAATGCCGGTTTCAGCGCTGCGATCTTCTCGGTAGCTCTTAAAACCGATTCATATCCGGCGTCTGTTTTTGGCGGAAATACCTCAAAGGAAATATGTACTTTCTCTTCTTTCAAAATATCTTTTATCTTCATGTCCGTCCTCTCCTAATGCTGTGTAATTTTTCTTTCATTTTTTATTTCATTTTTATGGTTACAGTTCATCATAGAGCTGCTCATACTGTTTCGCTGAACTGTTCCATGAAAAATCTTTTTCCATGCCTCTTTCCACAATCTTATTCCAGTCCCTCTTGCGGTCATAGAAGATCCTTTGTGCATAGCGCACTGTGGCAAGCATTTCATGTGCATTATAATTCATAAAACTGAATCCTGTTCCGGTTTTCTCATATTCGTTATAGGGCTCTACCGTATCTTTCAGTCCGCCGGTTTCACGTACGATCGGCACTGTCCCGTATCGAAGGCTCATAAGCTGGCTTAAGCCGCATGGCTCAAACAGCGACGGCATGAGAAAAGCGTCGCAGGAAGCATAAATCTTGTGAGACATAGGCTCGGAATAATAAATATTGGCCGATACTTTTCCCGGGTATTTCCATGCAAAATGGCGGAACATATTCTCATACTGTGCTTCTCCGGTACCGAGAACCACGATCTGTACGGCATCCTGACAAAGCTCGTCCATCACACAGGAAATCAGATCAAATCCTTTCTGATCTGTCAGACGGGAAACAATACCGATCATCATAACATGATGATCCTGTTCCAGGTTCAGTTCCTGCTGCAGAGCCATTTTATTTTTGATCTTTTCTTTACGGAAATTATCTACTGAATAATTTCTTGCAATATGCTTGTCTGTCTCCGGATTGTAATCATCATAATCAATCCCGTTTACAATACCTGACAGACAGTTTGACCTGGCATTCATGAGACCGTCCAGCTTTTCTCCGTAGAACGGCATTTTAATTTCCTCTGCATAGGTATTACTTACAGTTGTAATGCGGTCTGCATAGACAATACCGCCCTTCAGATAATTTGCATCCTTATAGGCTTCCAGCTTGTCCGGTACAAAATAGTAGGGCGGAAGTCCTGTAATATCCTGTACCCTCTTTGTGTCCCATGTACCCTGGAATTTCAGGTTATGTATTGTCATGATGGTCTTGATTCCTCTGTAATATTCGTTCCCATAGCGGAAATTATCCAGATACACCGGCACAAGTCCTGTCTGCCAGTCATGACAGTGGATGATATCCGGACGGAAATCAATCACCGGAAGGGCCGAGAGCACTGCTTTTGAAAAGAATGCAAATTTTTCAATATCAGCATAAATATCTCCATAGGGAGCCCAGCCGCTGAAATAGTATTCATTATCTATAAAATAAAACGTTATCCCTTCATACTCCAACTCCAGAATCCCAACATATTCCGTTCTCCAGTTCAGATCCATGTAAAAATGTGTCCGATACTGCATCTGGTTTCTCCATTCTTCCTTGATGCAAAGATACTTCGGAAGCATCACCCGGACATCATATTTTTCTTTATCAAAATATTTCGGCAAAGAGCCGACTACATCTGCCAGTCCTCCCGTCTTTATAAACGGTACAGATTCTGACGCCGCAAAAAGTATTTTTTTCATGATCAAGATCCTCCCATCCTCACAATATACGCTATAAAAATATTATATCGTATTTTTTTTCAGATGAAAAGAGTTATCTGTTTTTATATTCCAGTCTGAGTGTGTCTGCAATAAGCGCAATAAACTCCGAATTGGTCGGTTTTCCCTTTCCATTGCTTACAGTATATCCAAACAGTTCATCCAGGGTATCCAGTTTTCCTCTGCTCCATGCCACCTCGATCGCATGGCGGATGGCTCTTTCTACTCTGCTCGCGGTGGTTTGATGGTGTTTTGCCACAGTGGGATACAATACTTTTGTCACCGCATTGAGCACATCCATATCTTCCACGGCCATCATAATAGCATCTCTAAGATAGTGATATCCTTTGATATGGGCCGGTATACCAATTTCATGGATCATATCAGTCACCCGGGTTTCCAGACTTACCTGTGGATCTTCTTCTTTAGAATGGCCGGCTTCGCTGATATGAGAAAATGCATTTGTCCCTTTCTGCCCCACCTGCTTGATCCTATCCAGTATCATCTCATTATTAAAAGGCTTCATCACATAGTACACTGCCCCTTTATTAAATGCATCTTCCGTAATTCTTTCCTGCCCCACAGCTGTTACTACAATAAAATTCGGTCTCTTTTTCAAGGTTTTGTCATGATTCACATGGTCCATCACACTTAGACCGTCCATCTTTGGCATGATCAGATCAAGAAGGACAACATCCGGCTCCTTTTCCTTTATGACACTGCACATGTCTTCCCCGTTATTTGCCTTTCCCACCAGATTTAACTCCCGGTCGCTGTTTATAATTTCGCCAAGCAGTTCCAGGATTCTTTCATTGTCGTCGGCGATCGCTACGCGAATCTCTCCCATTCCATAATCCTCCTATCTTTTTCTTGAAAAACTGTCAAGGAAAATTATAGAATCCACAAGTCGCGAAATCAAGAAATTAAGGTCGTAAAATCTCGACAGGGTTCTTCCATTTTCAGATTATTCGATATGTTTCAACATATCCTGTATAAAAATTCCGTATCCTTCTTTGGGGTTATTTACAAACACGTGCGTCACCGCTCCAACGATCTTATTGTCCTGAATGATGGGGCTCCCGCTCATCCCCTGCACAATTCCTCCAGTCAGCTCCAAAAGCTCTTTATCTGTCACTTCAATCTGCAGTTTTTTATTGGATTCTTTGGCGTTTTCGTCGACTTTTGTAATACGAATCTCATAATCTTTTACGCTGCCGCTTACTGCGCAGCGTACCACGGCTTCTCCTTCTTTCACCTCTGACTCGTCAAGAACCGGTTCCATGGGCGTGGTATCCGTAAAAAGCGTATCTACCCGGTCAAGTTTTCCGTATATTCCCTCACTTGTATTCTCCTGTATCGTCCCCAGAATATTATAATTATTGTACACGATAATTCCTTCCATGCCGCCCGGTGTTCCATTTTCTCCTTTCTGTATATCTTTGATGCTTGTGGTATACAAAAGACCGTCTGCTGCATTCAGAAGCTGCCCTGTATCTGTGTCGCGAATACCGTGTCCCAGAGCGCCGAACTGACTGTCGGCATTTAAAAATGTCACTGTGCCAAGTCCCTGTGCATTGTCTCTTACCCATATCCCGAGCTTATATTCGTTCCTTTCACACCGCACGGCTTTCATACGAATATCAATCTTTTGATTATTCCGCAGTACAGTCAGAACAATATCATCGCTTTCCAGAGCTGCCACCGCCTCGATCAGCTGGGATTTATTTTTAATCTCCTCGTCATCCAGGGCAATAATATAATCACCCTCTTTTACAAGATGAGCGGCCGGTTCATGTTCCTCTCCATCTTCACCGGTTACTCCTTCTGTTCCCAATACAAGAGCTCCTTCCGTTTCCAGGTAAATCCCCACCGGCATTCCTCCGGGAATCAAAAGCTCATTGGAAGTATCGGCCCCCACCTCTTTCTCCAAAGCTTTCTGATTTGTTCGGATCACATACCAGCTGCCTCCTACAGAAAAGGCAAATACCAGTATCATCACAATCATTCGTCTGTACCAAAATCTTCTCATACTGTCTCTCCACTATCCATCTGTCTTTTTTCATCGTATAGAAAAGTTCATTTCCTATGTTAGTATGCGAAGAAGGAAAACTTTTACACTGGTAAAAACTGGTATCCCCTCACTTTATATATCATATGTTACATCTCTTTCAGGATTTCCTCTGCAATTTCTATTTTCCGGACACAGCGGTCCATTGCCTTTCTTTCAATGTATCTGTGGGCGTCGGGTTCGCTCATTTTCCTTTGATCCACCAGGATCCATTTTGCACGGTCAATGGTGCGAAGCTCCTGCATCTTTTCTTTCAGCCGTCTGGATTCCTTTTCCATCCTCTTTATTTTCATCTGCAGAGCGCTTAGCATTTTAACCGCTATATACAGGTTCTGTTTTGTCGTCGGCTTGGGAAGCGCTATAATTCCATAATCTTCCACCTGACAGACAACCTGCTCGTACATTTCATTTTTTACAAGCAGAAGAATCCCCATATTGTGATGCTGCTCTGACAGATCAATTGCTGTGCGCACGCCAAAATCATCGGCCAGAGGTGTGTTTATAATAAGAATATCGTACATATGGCTGACACAGAGACGTTTGGCATCTCCGGCAGCCGCCGTACATGATACATCCTTATATTGCGGCCCCGGAAATGTCTCTTTAAAGAGGTCAGCCATTTTTTCTGCCCTGGACACGATCAATATGCGGTATCTTTCTTTTTCTGTGAGCATGTCCTCTCTCCTTTTCTGATCGTTCTAGGCTTTCAAAGGTTTCTTGTATACTTCCAGGTAAGCTTCCGGTAAAACTTCTTTTATAAGCGGACTTGCACTTGCCGCATCCCATGCTTCACCTCTGCTCTCCGGCAGCTTTTTCAGATGGTCGGTTACTTCATTTCCGGCTCTGTAAAGGTTAACGTTCGCCGGCTCCATCAAAGGAAGATCATTCTCTATTCCATCCAGACCTGCATAGATCAAAAGGGCAAATGCCAGATATGGATTGGCTGTCGGATCCGGTGAGCGCAGCTCGATTCGTTTGCGGCCGTTTTTTACAGCTGGAATCCGGATTAACTGCGACCGGTTTTCCGGCGACCAGGTAATATATTTGGGTGCTTTCTTTTCCCCAAGTCTCATATAAGAATCTTCAGACGGATTTAAAAACAGAGTGATTTCCCGGATATGCTCCAAAATTCCGCTCATAAACTGCCTGTTATAATCCTCACCATCTTCGCTTTGTACCGACATGTTAATATGCATCCCGTTTCCTGCATATTCTTTCACCGGTTTTGGCGAAAAATCAGCGCTAAGCCCATTCCCCATTGCCGCTGTTCGCACGATCCATTTAAAAGAAGATGTGTTGTCAGCAGCGCTCAGAGCATCGCTGTACTGAAAATCAATCTCATTTTGCCCCGGTCCTTCCTCATGGTGAGAAGCTTCCGGCTCGATTCCCATATCAATCAGTGTAAAACAGATCTCCCGCCGTATATTTTCCCCTTTATCCTCCGGCGCAATATCCATATATCCTGCGTGATCAAATGGAATCCTGGTAGGTCTTCCTTTTTCGTCTGTCTCAAACAGATAAAACTCTACTTCTGTACCAAAGTAAACTGTCAGTCCTTTCTCTTTTGCCTTCTCTACAGCCTTTTTCAAAATATACCTGCTGTCTTTCTCGTACAAAGTACCGTCCGGATACCGGATGTCACAATACATCCTGGCCACTCTTCCCACAGACGGTCTCCACGGAAGAATGGAAAATGTAGATGGATCAGGATGGAGGAAAAGGTCGCTTTTCACTTCATCTCCAAAACCTTCCACCGCTGATGCATCAAAAGAAATTCCCTCCCGGAACGCTCTCTCCAGCTGTCCCGGCATAATGGAAATATTTTTCTGTATTCCGAATACATCAAAAAAGGCAAGTCGGATAAATTTCACATCCTCCTCGTCCACAAAATCCATGACCTTTTCATATTCATATGCGCTCATAAAACCCTTCCTTTCACGGATAAAATAAAAAGGTATTCGTCCACAGGGCAAGCTGACCCCTTTTTGCCATCTTCCCCCATGAAGAACACCTTTGCCCTTACTCTTTTTATTATAGGTGAAATATAACGGATTTCCTGTTATTTGTCAACTTTTGTCTGCCTCCGGCTAAAGATTGTATGGAAATAAATACATAGAAATCATTTGACAAACTTGCTTTTGAGCAGTATAGTCATAGGCATAGAAACGGCAAAGGCGCTGTTTTCCCTTCATGTAAGGGAAGGCGGCGCTTTTGTCGTTTCTGTTCTTTTACAGAGAAGTCTAAAGACTTTCTTCGTTTAATAACGTTAATAAAATGAAAAAGGAGATGCAGAGTATATGAGTACAGTTACAGAAAAATTCGGTTCCATGGTTTTCGATGAATCTGTCATGAAAGAGCGGCTTCCAAAAGAAACATTCCGCCAGCTGCAAAGAACAATGAAAGACGGAAGAAGCCTGGACATCAATATTGCAAATGTAGTTGCAAACGCCATGAAGGACTGGGCCATCGAAAAAGGCGTAACCCATTATACCCACTGGTTCCAGCCTATGACAGGAAGAACCGCTGAAAAGCATGACAGTTTTATTTCGCCTGACCAGGATGGAAAAGTGATCATGGAGTTCTCCGGCAAAGAACTGGTACAGGGCGAACCGGATGCTTCTTCCTTCCCTTCCGGAGGACTTCGGGCAACCTTTGAGGCCCGCGGGTATACTGCCTGGGATCCCACTGCTTATGCGTTCATTAAAAACGGCGTGCTTTGCATCCCCACTGCTTTCTGCTCCTACAGCGGCCATGCTCTTGACAAAAAGACTCCTCTTCTTCGCAGTATGCAGGCAATCAACCGCCAGGCTATGCGTGTAATCCGTCTGTTTGGGAACGAGGATGTAACTTCCGTCAAGACAACCGTAGGACCTGAGCAGGAATATTTCCTGGTAGATAAAAAATTTTACGAAAAACGAAAAGATCTCATCTACACAGGAAGAACACTTTTTGGCGCTCCTGCTCCAAAAGGGCAGGAACTGGAGGATCATTATTTCGGCACTATCAAATCCCGCGTCCAGGCCTATATGAAAGAACTCAATGAAGAATTATGGAAACTGGGTATTCTTGCCAAAACAGAACACAATGAGGTGGCTCCCGCTCAGCATGAACTGGCCCCCATTTTTACTACTACCAACATTGCGACCGACCATAACCAGCTGACTATGGAGCTGATGCAAAGGATTGCGAAAAAGCACGATCTTGTCTGTCTTCTTCACGAAAAGCCATTTGAAGGAATCAACGGAAGCGGAAAACACAACAACTGGTCTATTTCTACAGATACCGGCATGAACCTTCTGGAACCCGGAGACACTCCGTCTGAAAATGCCCAATTTCTTCTGTTCCTGTGTGCAGTCATCAAAGCGGTAGATGAATATCAGGATCTTCTTCGTTTATCTGCCGCTTCCGCCGGAAACGACCACAGGCTGGGCGCAAATGAGGCTCCACCTGCCATCATTTCCATGTTCCTTGGCTCTGAACTGACTGATGTCCTTAATGCTATTGAAAAGGAAGAATCTTATGACGGACGGGAAAAAGAACTGATGCGGGTCGGCGTACATGTGCTTCCTAAATTCCCGAAAGATGCAACTGACCGGAACCGTACTTCTCCTTTTGCATTTACAGGAAATAAGTTCGAGTTCCGCATGCTGGGATCTTCTGAATCCATCTCCGGTCCCAACATCATCCTGAACACTGCAGTGGCGGAAGAACTGAAAGAGTTTGCAGATATTCTGGAAGGTGCCGACGATTTTGACCTCACACTCCATGATCTGATCCGCAAGACAATCCGGGATCACAAACGCATCATTTTCAATGGAAACGGTTATGATGATGCGTGGATCAAAGAAGCTGAAAAACGGGGACTTTTAAACTTGCGTACAACTCCAGATGCCCTGCCCCGCTTTTTGGATGAGAAAAATATCCGGCTTTTTACCTCTCACAAAGTATTCAGCAAAGAAGAAATGGAAGCACGGTATGAAATTTTAATGGAAAACTATGTCAAAGTTCTGCATATTGAAGCCCTTACTATGGCAGATATGGCAGAAAAGGATATTCTTCCTGCTGTGTCCGTTTACTGTCATTCCATGACAGATGCGGTCCTCGCCAAACAATCGCTCGGTGCTGACATAGATTGCAGCTATGAGTATACATCCGTTAAAAAGCTTTCTAGTCTGACTGCTTCTGCCTACATGAAACTGGAGAGTTTGAAAACTGTATTGGAAGAAGCAGAAGGAATCTCTGATTTTGAGAAAGAGGCCTTCCATTACCGCGATTTTGTTATTCCGGCAATGGAAAAACTCCGGACAGATATCGATGCGCTGGAATCTATGACTGCATCTTCCGCATGGCCATTCCCGTCTTACGGGGAGCTTTTGTTCGGCATTTTATAAAAATAAGTTCCTGGAGGTTACTGTTATGTGTTCAATTATGGGCTATTGTACAGCCGATGCTGATTATGATTTATTTAAGGAGGGATTTGACCGTACGATTTCCCGTGGTCCTGACGACAGCAGGATCACAGATACCGGCTTTGGACTTCTTGGTTTTCACAGACTTGCAATTATGGGACTTACGGGAGAAGGGATGCAGCCCTTCTCCCTTTCCCGCCATTATCTTGTATGCAACGGGGAGATTTACGGCTTCCGTTCTTTAAAGAAAAAACTGGAAACAAAAGGATACACATTTAAAAGTGACAGCGATTGTGAAATCCTTCTTCCCCTTTATGAGGAGTACGGCACTGATATGTTTCGCATGCTGGACGCCGAGTATGCCCTCGTCCTTTTTGATGGAAACACGCGCTCCTATCTGGCTGCAAGGGATCCTATCGGTATACGTCCCCTCTATTACGGGTATGATAAAAAGGGCGCCATTGTTTTTGCCAGTGAGCCCAAAAATCTTATAGGAATCGCAGACCACATCCTTCCGTTTCCTCCCGGTCATTATTATAAAGACGGCAAATTTGTCTGTTACCGTGACATGACAAAAGTCCCTTCCGTCTGTCTGGATGACACAGAAACTGTCTGCCGGAATATTCATGACAAATTAACGGAAGGAATCCGGAAAAGACTGGATTCGGACGCACCTCTCGGCTTTCTGTTGAGCGGAGGACTGGATTCTTCCCTGGTCTGCGCCATTTCCGCCCGCATACTGGATCGTCCTATCCGCACCTTTGCCATCGGCATGAGCGAGGACGCTATTGATCGGAAATATGCAAAAGAAGTGGCCGACCACATTAGAAGCGAGCATACGGAAATCATCATCACAAAAGAGGATGTTATCTCTTCTCTGCCTGATGTGATCCAGGCTCTTGGCACATTTGACATTACAACGATCCGCGCATCTGTCGGCATGTATCTGATCTGCAAGGCAATCCATGAAACTACCGATATCCGTGTCCTGATGACCGGAGAAATATCTGATGAGCTGTTCGGCTATAAATATACGGATTTTGCCCCTTCCAAAGAGGCCTTTCAGGAGGAGTCCGCAAAAAGAATACGGGAACTTCATATGTACGATGTCTTAAGAGCTGACCGCTGCATCAGCGTCAACTCTATGGAAGCAAGGGTTCCCTTCGGCGATCTGGACTTTGTTTCCTATGTAATGTCTGTCGATCCCGCTAAAAAGATGAATATCTATCAGAAAGGAAAATATCTCCTCCGCCATGCTTTTGAAGGCGACTATCTTCCCTATGATATTCTCATGCGTGAAAAGGCTGCCTTCTCAGACGCTGTCGGTCATTCCCTGGTAGATTATCTGAAAGAATATGCCGAAAACTCTTATACAGATGACGAGTTTGAAAAAAAATGCAAAACATTTACACATGCTGCGCCTTTCACTAAGGAATCTCTTCTGTACCGGGAGATTTTCGAACAATTCTATCCCGGTCAGGGCGAAATGATCAAAGATTTCTGGATGCCCAACCGTTCCTGGAAAGGCTGTGATGTGGATGATCCCTCCGCAAGGGTACTTTCCAATTATGGTGCCAGCGGTATATAAAAATAAAAGGAGTTTACTATGAAACAAAATCAATCAACCCTCTATCAAGATCGTTTTGAACACGATGCCTGTGGTATCGGTGCCGTTGTCAGTATTGACGGTATTCAAGAACATAAAGTCCTGGATGATGCTCTTACGATTGTAGAGAAATTGGAGCACCGTGCCGGGAAAGACGCAACGGGTCAAGTCGGTGACGGAGTGGGAATACTCACACAGATTTCCCACTCCTTTTTTAAAAAAGCTGCTTCTTCGCTGGGAATCAGTCTTGGAAAAGCCGGTGATTACGGAGTCGGCATGTTCTTTTTTCCGCAGGATACGTTAAAACGCAATTTTTCGCGCAAAATGTTTGAAGTCATATTGCAAAAAAACAGCCTGCATTTACTTGGCTGGAGAAAGGTTCCTGTCCATCCGGAAATCCTGGGAGATTATGCAAGAGAGAGAATGCCCTATATCACACAGTGTTTTATTGAGCGCCCGAAAAACTGCCCGGCCGGACTGCCCTTCGACCGCCTTCTATACATTGCGAGACGGGAATTTGAACAAAGCTGTGAGGATACCTATGTGGCTTCTTTATCCTCCCGGACAATCGTATATAAGGGCATGTTCCTTGTAGGCCAGCTTCGCCGCTTCTATGACGATATGCAGGATCCCTGCTATCAGACGGCCATCGCTATGGTCCACTCACGTTTTTCAACCAATACAACCCCCAGCTGGGAGCGGGCTCATCCTAACCGGCTGATCCTCCATAACGGGGAGATCAATACCATACGGGGCAATGCGGACCGTATGCTGGCAAGGGAAGAAACCATGCATTCTCCCGTGATCTCTGACAACATTGACAAAGTGCTCCCTGTGATCAACAGCAGCGGTTCCGACTCTGCCATGCTGGACAATACCTTAGAGTTTCTCTACATGAACGGCATGGAACTTCCTCTGGCTGTCATGATCACGATTCCGGAACCGTGGAAGCATGACCGGTATATGGATTCCTCCAAAAAAGATTTCTATCATTATTATGCCACCATGATGGAACCCTGGGACGGACCGGCTGCTATCCTTTTCTCTGACGGTGACATTATGGGCGCTGTACTGGATCGGAACGGTCTTCGTCCCTCCCGCTATTATATTACAGACGACCGCCATCTGATCCTTTCTTCCGAGGTTGGCGTACTGGATATTCCATCCGAGCATATTGTGGAAAAATCCAGGCTTCAGCCCGGACGAATCCTCCTGGTGGACACGAAACAGAAACGGGTCATCTCTGACGAGGAATGCAAAAACTATTATGCCTCCCGCCAGCCTTACGGGGAATGGCTGGATCTGAACCTTTTATATCTGAAAGATATTCCCACTCCTAACAAGAAGGTTCCTACCTATGATCAGCACAGACGGGATCAGCTCTATAAAGTATTTGGCTACACTTATGAAGATATCAAAAACGTGCTTCTTCCCATGGCTCAAAATGCTTCTGAAGCGATCGCATCTATGGGAACGGACATTCCTCTTGCCGTGCTTTCCAGGAAACACCCTCCTCTTTCCCACTATTTTAAGCAGCTGTTTGCACAGGTAACAAATCCTCCTATCGATTCTCTTCGAGAAGAAATCGTTACCGATACCACTGTTTATATCGGATCGGACGGTAACTTACTGGAAGAATCCAGTGAAAACTGTACAGTTCTGGAGGTACAAAATCCTATCCTGACCGGCGTTGACCTGATGAAGATCAAATCTCTGGATCGCCCCGGCTTTAAAAGCGCTGTCATTTCTCTTTTATACTTTAAAAACACATCGTTGGATCGGGCTTTGGATCAGCTTTTTGTCAGCTGTGACCGGGCCTATACAAAGGGGGCAAATATTCTCATTCTCTCTGACCGTGGCGTGGATGAAAATCATGTAGCCATTCCTTCTTTACTGGCTGTCTCTGCCATGGAGCAGCATCTTGTGCGCACAAAGAAAAGGACAGCTGTTTCCATCATTCTGGAAAGCGCTGAACCAAGAGATGTGCATCAGTTTGCAGCAATCCTGGGCTACGGCGCAAGAGCAGTACACCCCTATCTGGCTCACGAATGTATTTCAGAAATGATCGACAAAGGTGTGCTGGACAAAGACTACCACACAGCCATCCACGATTACAATGAAGCTATCCTTCACGGCATTGTCAAAATCGCGGCGAAAATGGGAATTTCCACCCTTCAGTCTTATCAGTCTGCCCAGATTTTTGAAGCCGTGGGAATCAGCAGGGAGGTCATTGACCGCTATTTCACCAACACTGTAAGCCGTGTGGGCGGAATCGGCCTGAAGGAAATCAATGAGGATGTCATTGCACGGCACAACCATGCCTTTGACCCCCTGGGTCTGGGTGTGGATACCACTTTGGACAGTACCGGCTTCCACCGTTTAAGAACCGGCGATGACAAAGAAGATCACCTCTATAATCCGGCTGTTATCGTCGCTCTGCAGCAGGCAGTCCAAACTGGAGATTACAAACGCTTCAAGGAATATACTGCCATGGTAGATGATGAAAATAAACCGCATACACTCCGAGGACTTCTTAAATTTCAGTATCCGGAAAACGGCGGGATTCCCATTGAAGAGGTGGAGCCTGCATCCGAAATTGTAAAACATTTTAAAACCGGAGCAATGTCCTACGGCTCTATCTCCGAAGAAGCCCACGAATGTCTGGCAATCGCCATGAACCGCCTGGGCGGAAAATCTAACTCCGGTGAAGGCGGCGAAAAACCGGAACGGCTGGGCACAGAAAAAAACAGCGCCATCAAGCAGGTCGCTTCAGGACGATTTGGAGTCACCAGCGAATATCTGGTCAGCGCCAAAGAAATTCAGATCAAAATGGCACAGGGCGCAAAGCCCGGCGAAGGCGGACATCTGCCCGGTAAAAAGGTGTATCCGTGGATTGCCAAGACCAGGCACTCTACCCCCGGCGTATCCCTGATCTCGCCTCCGCCTCATCACGATATTTATTCCATTGAAGATCTGGCGCAGCTTATTTATGATCTGAAAAATGCAAACCGGAAAGCACGTATCGCCGTGAAACTTGTCTCCGAGGCAGGCGTCGGCACCATTGCATCCGGTGTTGCAAAGGCAGGCGCACAGGTTGTCCTTATCTCAGGCCACGACGGAGGTACGGGCGCCGCTCCCCAAAGCTCCATCCACCATGCAGGACTGCCCTGGGAACTGGGACTGGCTGAAACTCATCAGACGCTGATCCGAAACCATTTAAGAAGCCGTGTCATCCTTGAAACGGACGGCAAACTCATGAGCGGCCGGGATGTTGCCATCGCATCTCTTCTTGGTGCAGAGGAATTTGGATTTGCCACCGCACCCCTTGTTACACTGGGCTGCATGATGATGCGCGTCTGCAATCTGGACACCTGTCCTGTCGGTGTGGCTACACAGAATGAATGTCTGCGGAAGCGTTTCCGCGGGAAACCGGAATATGTCATGAATTTTATGCTGTTTATTGCAGAGGAATTACGAGAGATCATGGCAAAACTTGGCTTTGCAACTCTCGCTGAAATGACAGGTCATACAGAATGCCTGACTATGCGTCATGAACCGGACGGTTCCTCCCGCCGCGGCATTGATCTGTCCCGCATTCTCTCCTCCTTCCCAGAAGAAAGTGCGATCCATTTTCATCCGGAAGATGTTTATAACTTTGAACTGGAAAAAACCATTGATGAATCCATCTTACTGCCCCGCTTTGCAAAGGCACTGAAAACAGGCAAAAAGCACAGTGAATCCATCCAGGTGAACAGTGTAAACCGTACTGTCGGCACGATTCTCGGTTCTGTCATTACAGAAAACTTCCAGGATACGCTGAAAGAAGACACCTTCACTGTACACTGTCAGGGCGGAGGCGGACAGTCCTTTGGCGCTTTTATCCCAAAAGGCCTGACCCTTACTTTGGAGGGTGACGCCAATGATTATTTCGGCAAGGGACTCTCCGGCGGAAAACTGGTTGTCTATCCGCCCAAGGGAAGCACCTTTTCTGCTTCTGAAAATATTATTATCGGAAATGTTGCTCTCTACGGGGCCACTTCCGGGAAAGCTTATGTATGCGGCGTAGCCGGAGAACGTTTCTGTGTCCGCAACTCAGGGGCCACAGCAGTATCCGAAGGCTGCGGCGACCACGGTCTGGAATATATGACCGGCGGATGTGCAGTGATCCTGGGACCAACCGGGAAAAACTTTGCCGCCGGAATGAGCGGGGGCATTGCCTATGTCCTGGATCTTGAACATCAGCTTTATAAGAAACTGAACAAAGAAATGGTTACCATGTCCGAAGTGACAGAAAAGCATGATATTGCAGAATTAAAAAATATTTTGAAGGATTATGAAAAAGAGACTTCCTCTCTTCTTGCCAGAGATATCCTGGAACACTTTGACGCTTATCTTCCGGGATTTAAGAAAATCCTTCCCAATGATTATCAAAAGATGCTTCATGCGATCAGCAAATATGAAGAAAAAGGGCTCTCACACGAGGATGCCGCACTGGAAGCATTCTATGAAATCCAGAAATAAGCCGAAGGAGGAACTGATCTTATGGGAAAACCAACTGGTTTTTTAGAATATCAACGAACAGAAAATCCATCCTCTGCTCCAAAAGAGCGGATTCAGGATTATCATGAATTTCATCCGCCCCTTTCCGCAGAAGAACGTCAAAAACAGGGGGCGCGCTGTATGAACTGCGGCGTTCCCTTCTGCCAGTCCGCCCTTGTCCTTAAGGGAATGGTTACAGGCTGTCCTCTTCACAACCTGATCCCGGAGTGGAACGATGAAGTCTATCACGGAAATTTTTCACAGGCTCTTTGGCGCCTTAGAAAAACAAACAATTTCCCGGAATTTACCGGACGCGTATGTCCTGCGCTCTGCGAAAAAGCCTGCATATGCGGTCTGAATGATGATCCGGTTACCATTAAAGACAATGAACTTTTCATCATCGAAACCGGCTTTGCATCAGGAAATATGCAGCCTGTCATTCCGCCCGTACGCACCGGAAAAACCGTAGCCGTCATCGGCAGCGGTCCTGCAGGGCTTGCCGTTGCTGATCAGCTGAATCAACGTGGGCATCAGGTTACTGTATTCGAACGGGAAGACCGTCCCGGCGGACTTCTTATGTACGGCATTCCAAATATGAAGCTGGATAAATCTATCGTGCTCCGTCGTCTCTCTCTTATGGAGACAGAAGGGATCCGCTTTGTTACAAATGCAGATGTAGGGAAAAATATAGACGCAAAAAAAATCCTGAAAGATTATGATGCCGTTGTCCTTTGCTGCGGCTCCAAAAAGCCGCGGGATCTGGCCGGTGAAAACCGCCAGGTAAAAGGAATTCATTTTGCCGTGGACTTCCTGACTGCCGCCACCAAACATCTGATGGATCAGACATCTCCCATCTCTGCCAAAGGGAAAAAGGTAGTCATTGTAGGAGGCGGTGATACCGGGAACGACTGTGTCGGCACCTGCATCCGCCAGGGCTGCACCTCTGTCACCCAGATTGAAATGATGCCGAAACTTCCGGATGAACGCCTGGCATCCAATCCATGGCCTGAATGGCCCAGGATCTGTAAGACAGATTACGGTCAGGAAGAAGCCTGTGCTCTCTTCGGACATGATCCCCGTATATATGAGACAACAGTCAAAGAATTTTTATCCGACGAAAAAGGCCATCTGACAGGCATTCGCACAGTCAAAGTCCGGTTTGAAAACGGTAAGATGACAGAAGTAAAAGACAGTGAACAGATCATAGAAGCTGATCTTCTGCTCATTGCAGCCGGCTTTACCGGATGTGAGGATTATATCACTGACGCATTTCAACTGGAGCGCACAGCCCGGGGCACGATTTCCACTGCCCCCTCCTCTTTTGCAGCCGGCAAAGAAAAAGTATTCACAGCCGGGGATGTGCGCCGCGGCCAGTCACTCGTTGTCTGGGCCATCGCTGAAGGCCGGCAGTGCGCCCGTGAGGTGGATCAGTATCTGATGGGATATACGAATATGTAGATTATAGTAAACAACTCCGGCTCACAAAGAGCTGGAGTTATTTTTTGCCTTACCTGTTATACAGCTGTCTTGCCTTCGGAAATCCACTTCTGAACCATACCAATGCTCTCTTTTACTACCGCTGCGATCTGCTCCACCGGCATGCCCAAATTAGCCATAGATAAAACAGTTTCCTGTTTCATTTCCATTTTTCCTTTCTCCAGTCCTCTCTCAATTCCTTCATTGTAAATCTCATCCATCTCACGACACATACTGTACACTCCTTCCGGCGTTTCCTTTAACTCCCTGACACGCTCTGCCAGAATCTCACTAAACATTTCGTCTGCAGTTCTGCATTGCAGATCATACATCAAGCGCCCCAATGCTGTCTCTTTATCCTTGATTTTTGCATTCACATAGATAATGTGAGCACCGTCTCGGAAATCCTCCCGCACTTCTTCAACCTTTTTAGTAATATGATAAATGGGAAGTCCATAGCCAAGCACATCGTTTCTCGCAATAAAAATCACATAACTCTCTGGCAGTTCCTCAAAAGTCTGTCCTTCCTTCAACTCGTTTACATCTAGCAGGCTACTGTGATATCTCGCTCTTTTTACGGAAGCCCCTTCGTTTTCCTGCTGAATCTCTACATTATACCGTTTCTCTTCCATATCACAAACAACGCTGTCAAGAATGGCTGATCTTCCCTGCAGATTCTTATAATCCTTCTGCAGAATCTGCTCCTTCACTTCCAAATCTTCTCTGTCCATAATGATCCGCAAAATATACTCTGTGCATTCCCGCTTTTTCAAGACATTCCGCATGAAAATATCACTCATGATCGTAAGTCCTTCAAGGATTCGCTTGTACTTTTTATATCGGTTCTCAAGCTCATGCTCTTCCGTCGATGCATTAATTCTTCTGACGTCTTGTGTCGCTTTTTCCATAGGCAGCCTCCTTTTCTTAATCATATGAAGAGGCTCTTCCTCCCCCCCTGGTTCTGTTTGTCCTGCCTTATTCTATTTTCCATACCATCCAGGAAAGAACCTCTTTACTGTATATAAATCAGTCGTAAAAGCATTGAGATATCTTTCCTGATGTGTATTTAGAAAATAAGATACAGGAAACAAGTCTAAGATGCTTACAATTTCCTGCAGAAGACACAAAAGATTGTGAAGATATAATGCTTTAGATATATGTTAACATATGTAAAGATGGTTGTCCATATATTTGACATAATTTTTCATTTTTTCTAAAAACCTTTCAAATGGCGCTTTCTTACTGCTGTCTCCCCACAGAAAAGTGACCCCTTTGCTGTGTAAATAGTTACAAAAGCATTGAAGTCCCTTTCCTGATGTGCATTTAGAAATTGAACTATAAAGAGCTGCTGCTGGAATATTGCCGATTCCTACTTTTCCCTTTTCTTCCTCTCATCGATCATCTGATGAAGCTTCTTCAATGCGTCGCTTAAACCGCCCACTTCATCGATCAGCCCTTCCCGGACGGCATCTTCCCCTTCCAGCAATGTTCCCACATCTTTGACAAGCTGTGTCGAGTTCAGCATCAGCTTTTCAATCCGCTCCTGCTTCATATGGGAATGTCTTGCCAGAAAACCGGTAATACGGTCCTGAGTTTTCTCGATATTTCGGAAACTCTGCATTACGCCAATAAACATACCATTGGAGCGTACCGGATGGATGATCATCGTACCACTTGGCACAATGAAGGAATAGTCTGCAGATACTGCCAGAGGGCCGCCGATGGAATGACTTCCTCCCAGCACAAGAGACACCGTCGGTTTACTTAAGGATGCAATCAGTTCTGCTATAGAAAGACCTGCTTCCACATCTCCTCCAAGGGTATTTAAAAGGATCAAAAGTCCGTCTATCTCCTGATTGTCCTCGATTTCCGCAAGCATAGGGAGAAGATGCTCGTATTTCGTCGCCTTTGTACTGCCGGACACAGACTCATGCCCCTCAATCTCTCCAATAATCGTAATCAGCTTAATCCTGTGGCAGGAAGAATCTTCCTGAAGATCCAGGCTTCCCATTTCCTTGATCTGTTCATTCTTTTGTTCTGTCTCATTTCCTGTGCTGTTTTCTATACGATCGCTTATGTTATTTTGCTTCCCGTTACTTTCGTTCACATTTTCCACGACAAAAAACACCTCCATACTGCTTTCCCATCAATGTACAGAAGCATTTTCCCATGTACACCGATGTTATTAGTATGGAGGTGGCTTTTCTTTTTATACTTGAAGTTTTATCCGATTTTTCCAGAAAACAGCAGGCAGTTATATCTGCTTATACCTGCGCCAGCGCCTGCTCCAGGTCAGCGATGATATCGTCTGCGTTCTCGATGCCGACGCTGAAACGGATCAGATCCGGCTGAACGCCAGCTTCCAGAAGCTCCTGATCGTTCATCTGGCGGTGGGTATGGCTCGCCGGATGAAGGACGCATGTTCTGGCATCTGCCACATGAGTTACGATTGCTGCCAGCTTCAGGCTGTCCATCATTTTTACAGAAGCTTCTCTTCCGCCTTTCAGACCGAATGTGATAACGCCGCATGTTCCGTTTGGCATATATTTCTTTGCAAGGTCATAGTAAGGATCTCCTTCCAGAGACGGGCAGTGTACCCATGCAACCTTTTCATGACCCTTCAGGTAAGAAGCAACTTTTACGGCATTTTCACAATGTCTCGGCACTCTAAGATGGAGTGTCTCCAGCCCGATATTCAAAAGGAATGCATTCTGCGGAGACTGAATGGAACCAAGATCTCTCATAAGCTGTGCAGTTGCCTTGGTGATGTAAGCGCCTTTTCCAAACTTCTGGGTATAGACAATTCCGTGATATGTCTCATCCGGTGTGGTAAGGCCCGGGAATTTTTCTTTATGAGCTTCCCAGTCAAAATTTCCGCTGTCAACAATTGCCCCGCCCACTGCAGATGCATGTCCGTCCATATACTTTGTTGTAGAATGAGTCACAATATCAGCCCCCCATTCAAAAGGACGGCAATTGATGGGAGTTGCAAATGTATTGTCAACGATCAACGGTACGCCGTGATCATGAGCCGCTTTTGCAAATTTTTCGATATCCAGCACCACCAGCGCCGGGTTGGCGATCGTCTCACCGAATACTGCCTTTGTATTTTCCTTAAATGCAGCATTGAGTTCTTCCTCACTGCAGTCCGGATCTACAAAAGTAGCTTCCACACCCATTTTCCGAATGGTATGCGCATAAAGGTTATAAGTTCCTCCGTAAACCGCAGAAGCGCATACGATGTGATCCCCCGCTTCTACAATATTCATAATGGCGTAAAAGCTTGCTGCCTGTCCGGATGAAGTCAGCATTGCTGCAACTCCGCCTTCCAGATCGCAGATTTTCGCTGCAACCGCGTCGTTCGTCGGATTTTGCAGACGTGTATAGAAATATCCGGAATCTTCCAGATCAAAAAGACGTCCCATCTGCTCGCTTGTATCGTATTTAAACGTAGTGCTCTGATAGATGGGAACCACTCTTGGTTCGCCTGTTTTCGGTGTGTACCCGGACTGGATACATTTTGTCTCTATTTTGTAATTGCTCAATTTGACTCCTCCTTCTATGAAAATAAGTATTTTTTCTCCAGCTCTTCTACCATTTCAGCATAAATCTCTCCGCATTTTTCCATCCTCCCTGTTTCGATCAGATGGACGCACTTCTGAAGATATTCCTGATAAATGTTCTCGTAAATTTCACCGGCATTTTCCTCTTTGTTAATACAGTTTACGATAGTGGGCGCCACATTGTAATACTCCTCGATCAACGCCTCTCCTTTTCTGTCTGCCGCAAGATATCTGTCCCGATAATCTCTCAAAAGATTCAGTTCATAACAGTCATCCCTCTGATTTCTGCTTGCGCACACAGCAGTTGTGATATAACACAGGCGAGATTTGAAACCGTTTTTCATCTTCTCATATTCTGATTTCTGGATTCTCATTGTCATAGGCTTGACATTCCACTTTTTGATCATGAGATCGATCAGCCTGTCGCAGGATTCGTTCCTGCTGTAGCCAAGAATCGGTATAACAAATGTCACCATGGACATATTGTAATCTACCATGAGGCCTTCCTTTTTACCTCTATTTTTCTGGACATTGATCTGACTATGAGCATACTCTGGAATTGCGCCGGACAATTCTTCTAAGACAGCGTCCTTGTCCTCGGCTTTCTCACAGACCTCAATGATCTTGGCAAGCATCTCTCTATGATTTTCGTAACATTTCTGAAATGCTTCTTCATAAAGTTTTCTTTTAAAATACTGGCGGTATTCCTGCATCTCTATGAAAAAGTCGACCAATTCTTTTTTTAATTCTCCGATATATTCCAGTTCCATAAAAGCCACCTATGCGTCCCAGTTATGGTAAACGTCCTGTACATCGTCATCGTCATCCAGAAGGTCCAGGGTTTTCTGAATATTCTGGATATCCTTTTCCTCTGTCAATTCCACCCATGTCTGCGGTATCATTGTCACTTCCGCCTGGGCCATGACAATCCCTGCTTCCTCCAGAGTAAGACGCACTGCACTGAAATCATCCGGTGCTGTCAGGATTTCATAACTGTCTTCCTCTTCTGCAAAATCTTCTGCTCCGGCATCCAGCGCCTGCATCATCAGATCATCTGCATCTCCATCGTAATCTTCCTTTGCTACAATGATCTGTCCCTTTTTGTCAAACATAAAGGAAACACATCCCGGAGTACCTACGTTTCCGCTTCCCTTTGTAAAGGCGCTCTTTACGTTGGACGCTGTACGATTCTTATTGTCTGTCAGCGCTTCTACAATAATCGCCGTTCCCCCCGGTCCATATCCTTCATATGTAATATGTTCATAATTGGCAGAGTTTGCATCTCCATCTGCTTTCTTAATATTTCTTTCGATCGTGTCATTAGGCATATTATTCGCTTTCGCCTTTGCAATGACATCCCGAAGTCTGCTGTTATTAGCCGGATCGGCGCTTCCGCCCTCTTTAACGGCTACCGCCAGCTCCTTACCGATTTTTGTAAAAATCTTTCCTTTTGCCGCATCGTTTTTTTCTTTTTTATGTTTAATATTGGCAAACTTTGAATGTCCTGACATGTTTTTCTCTCTCCTTGCATTTATCCTTTTTATTCACACTTTTTCTATTTTATCACTCCTTGGATATTTTTTCAATCTTAACTGTCTGAATTGCATTGTTGTCTACAGAAAGAACTGTGAAACAATATCCTTCATACTCTATCACACAGTGCTCATCTTCTGCCGGTATACGATCCAGCTGATCGATGAGAAAACCATTCAAAGTCTCATACTCCTCTTTATCAAAGCTGATTTTTAAACTTTCTTCCAGATCTTCCAGGTCCATAAATCCCTTTGCCAGCATAGAACCATCGGGACTTAAGGTCAGCATTTCCTCTTCCTCATCATATTCATCTAAAATATTTCCCACGATCTCTTCCAGAATATCTTCCATGGCAACAAGTCCTGCTGTCTGTCCGTATTCATCCAGTACAATTACCACATGCTGTTTTCCGGCCTGCATTTCTTTAAACAGTGTGTCAATACTCTTTGTCTCCGGGATAAATGTAACCGGGCGTATGTAATCCTTCAGTTCTTTCACTGACTTTTGCCGCTGTTCTTCATTAAAGTAGCATCTCATCGCTTCTCTAAGATGCATGGTACCTATGATCCCGTCAATATCTTCCTGATAGATGGGAAACCTGGAATGGCTCTCTTCCAGCATAAATTTCAGTGCCTCTTCCAGCGTTTCTTCTCCGTCTATCGCAACAATGTCACGCCTGTGGGTCATAATATCTCTTGCATCCTTATCCATATACCGGAAAATGTTCCGTATCAGCTCTGCCGCCTCCTGGCCCAAAGCTTCTTTTTCTTCATCATCTCCTTGAAAAATCTGTTTCATTCTCTGAAACAAACTGCCTTCTTCCATAGCTTTTCTTCTCCTGCTCCTTTGTTATTATGTATGAAGCTCAAAACTGATCTTCAGCGCTTCATCAACTTTATTCATTAGTTCTTTGTCCAGATGGCATACCATATCTTTCAGCCTTCTTTTATCAATCGTCCTGATTTGTTCCAGTAAGATCACTGAATTTTTGACAATCTGATATTTACCTGCATCAATTTCCACATGCGTAGGCAGTTTTGCCTTATTCATGCGGGAAGTAATGGCCGCACATATCACAGTAGGGCTGTGTCTGTTTCCAATATTATTCTGGATGATCAGTACCGGCCGGACTCCTCCCTGCTCTGATCCCACCACCGGACTTAGATCTGCATAATAAATGTCTCCTCGCTTTACCTGCACCTTTGTTCACACTCCGATTTGCTTAAGATATTTCTAGTATTGCCAGCTTTTTCGGATGTATTCCAAAGTATGCATCACCGGATCTTATGCAAAATAATCCATCTGTTCCACAACTTTACCGTTCCGGATAAATTCTCTTGGTATTCGTTTTCCAAGATCACATACAAACTCATAATTGAATCTGCCGGAAAGATCACTTAACACTTCCACGGGGAGATCCTCTCCTCCGTCCGTCCCTACCAGAGTTACCCTGTCTTGGAAGGTTACCGCATCTATGTCTGTAACATCAACCATAAACTGATCCATACATACCCGTCCCAGAATAGACGCTTTCTTTCCACGGATCAGGACATAGCCTTTATTGGACAGACTCCTTGGATAACCGTCTCCGTAACCTACAGGTATGGTCGCAATGCGTGTTCTCCTTTTTGTCACGTATGTGCATCCATAGCTTACAGGCGTTCCGCTCTCCACCCATTTTACATGAGCCACATGACTGATCAGCTGAAGCGCCGGCTTCAGGGGAACATTCTTCTTTTCCACTTCATTGGAAGGATACAGCCCATAAGTGGAAATTCCCGCACGGACAAGATCCATATTGGCTTCCTTTACATCAATAATACCCGCACTGTTTGAGCAGTGATAATAAGGAAATGTGACCTTCCGTTCCTCCAGCTTCTCTTTCATCCACAGATAGCGCTCTAACTGCTTTTTTGTAAATGTCTTATCTGTTTCATCTGCTGTGGCAAAATGAGAGTACATGCCCTCCAATACCAGATTCGGCAAAGAAGCAATCCGGCAGATCTCTTCCACACTCTCCTCTGTAATCTGAAAGCCCAGCCTGGACATTCCTGTATCCAGTTTAATGTGGATATATGCCTTTTGATTCAATTTTTGTGCCCTCTTGGAAATATCTTCTGCCATTTCCAATGTATAGCAGGTCATACGTACTTCCTGCTCTATCATAATATCCCGCTGATCCGGGAAAATACAGCCCAGAACCAAAACCGGCTTCTTCACCTGATTTTTCTTCAATAGAACAGCCTCATCCAGAGTGGCAACTGCATATCCCCATATATAATCTTTTTCTTCCATTACATATCTGGCAATCTGCACGGCGCCATGGCCATATCCGTCCGTCTTGATCACGCCGATCATCTTCGTTTCTTCTTTGATGTTTTGCCTCATCATATCCAGATTATATTCCACTGCGTCCAAATCTATTCTGGCGCAGACTCTGCTGTATTTTTTCATACGATCATTCCTCCAGTCTTTTCAGAACAGTCCCGATATTTTCCGCCAGGTCTCTTGCAAGCACGCTGTAGCTTCCCTTCTCCCTTTTTGCCTCATCTCCTGCCAGTCCGTGAAGGTAAACACCTAGGACCGCTGCATCAAAACAGGACATTTTCTGTGCAAGAAGACCTGTGATCACACCTGCAAGAACATCTCCGCTTCCTGCCTTTGCCATAGCCGCATTTCCTGACAAATTCACAAAAGGATGCTCCCCGGGACTGAAAATACACGTGCGCGCATCTTTCAGTACACATGTAACATCATATTCTCCAGCAAACTGCTTTAATATTTCCATTCGGCTGTTTCGAAGTTCTTCCACTGATTTCCTTGTTATCCTGGACATTTCTTTCATATGGGGAGTAAAAATAAACTGACCACGGACAAGATTTTTCATATAGCGGCTGTGCGCAGATAAAAGATTCAATCCGTCCGCATCCACAACACAGGGAACCTCTACATTTTCCAGTGTTGCCTGTAAAATCCTCCGTGATTTGTCGCTGGTTCCAAGCCCGGAACCAATACTCACCACATCCGCCCATTTCAGCAGCTGCAAAAGTTCCCGTTCGTCAAAGAAATCATAACAGCGAACGATTGCCTCCGGAAGAAGCGTCTGCAGTACAGCCCGGTTATCCTCTGACGTATAGATCTGTACCAGACCTGCCCCCGTCTTATAGGCCGCCAGTGCGCCCAGATAAGCCGCTCCGGCCATTCCTTTGCTTCCGGCGATAATAAGAACCTTTCCATAAGTCCCTTTATGAGAATCCTCTCTGCGCTTCGGCAGCATTTTCGCCGCATCCTCCTGCTCCAGTGCATAGGCTACATCTCTGTCCCCCGGCATCTCTGAGACATCGACTCCTATATCCGTTACCTTTACTTCTCCGGCAAACTCCTTCCCCGGATAAAGTACACAGCCAAGTTTTTCACACTGAAAACTGACTGTCAGCTCTGCCCGAAAAGCGTCGGTTACAACCTCTCCGGTAGATGTGGAAACTCCGGAGGGTACATCTACTGCCACTTTTTTCCCCTCAGACCGGTTCATCGCCTGAATACATTCCAGGTAATGCCCTTCCACACGCCTGCTAAGCCCTGCCCCGAATATGGCATCGATAAGCAGGCTGCATTTTCTCTCCGTAAAACCTTCCTCTATGGTTCCTCCTGCCTCCCGGAAAAGCTGAATCTGCCTCTTTGTCTCTTCGGTACAATGATCAGGGTTTCCCACCATACAGGCTGATACTCCCGCTCCTCTTTCCAGAAGAAGTCTGGCGATAGCAAATCCATCTCCGCCATTATTTCCGGATCCGCATACAACACATACATCTGACAGATCTGCATCTGTTTCACATACCGTTTCTACAAAAGTTCTTGCCGCCCTTTCCATCAGGATAAGAGACGGCATTTTTTTCTCCCGTATCGTATACCCATCCGCTGCCTTCATTTGTCTTCCATCCGGCAAATATCTCATACTGTCAACCCCCTTTTTATTTATTTTATTTATATAGAACAAAGAATCCGCAACAGGAAACGAAGTTTTCTATTGAAAAAGCGTGTAAAGAAAGCCTGTCCTTTCGCACACGCTTACTTCACACGCTGTCATATCCCCGCTATTTTTCAGCCCTATGTTCCTCGTTGTAACGGCTGATATTATAGGATAATCTCATCAGACTTTCCGATAAGTGTACATTTTCCACGATCACGTTATCCGGCAAATTCAGATCTGTATGGGCAAAGTTCCAAATCGCCTTTATCCCATAGTCCACCAGCTGATTTGCCACTTCAATTGCCTTTGCCTTAGGTATGGTGAGGATTCCGATCTCAATATCACTGTTCTTCATAAAATCTTCCAGCTCATCCATCATATAAATAGGCACTCCACGAATTGTCATTCCCTTTAAAGTAGGATTAACATCAAAAATGCCTTTTAATACAAATCCCCGCTTTTCAAATCCTGCATGATTCGCCAGAGCATGACCCAGATTTCCTGCCCCGATGATGATCATTCCATGTTCTTCCTCCAAACCGAGGATCTTTCCTATCTCTGTATAAAGATATTTCACATTATATCCATATCCCTGCTGGCCAAATCCGCCGAAATTATTTAAATCCTGCCGAATCTGGGATGCAGTTACCTGCATTCTCTTACTCAGATCATTTGAAGAGATACGTTCCACCCCATTTTCAAGCAGTTCTCCTAAATACCTGTAATATCTTGGGAGCCTCCGTATGACTGCCTGCGAAATTTCTCTGCTTTCCACTCTTTTCACCTTCCCAATCTTTTTCTGTCTACATTATATAGAATTGTTTGTTCAAAGTCAAATTTTTGTTCGGAAAACTTTGGAATATTAGATTTTATATAAAGAATTGCAGAAAATTGACACCTTCACAAATCACCGATATAATAGTCCCGGAGGTATATATTTATGATACTAGCATGTCATTCAATTGAAAAAGCATTTGGTGAGGATGTCATTGTAAAAAACGGCTCCTTTCACATAGAAGAATATGAAAAAGCAGCACTTGTTGGGATCAACGGAGCTGGAAAATCAACAATACTGAAAATGATTGTGGGAGAACTGCCACTTGACGGCGGCAGCATTACTTTATCGAAAGGAAAATCTCTTGGCTATCTTTCCCAGCACCAGGATCTCTCCGGAGGAAACACTATTTACGAAGAAGTACGCACTGCCAAAGCGGAGATCATATCACTGGAAAAAGAGATCCGCCGAATTGAACAGGAAATTCCCAACCTTGCGGGCGAACAACTTACTGAGCGACTGAATACTTATCACCGTTTGTCTGACCGGTTTGAACGTGAAAATGGCTATGCCTACGAAAGTGAAATTGTGGGAGTACTCAAGGGGCTTGGTTTTGACGAAGAAGAATTCTCCAAACCGGTAGACGCTCTTTCCGGCGGTCAAAAAACACGTGTAGCATTAGGCAAACTTCTTCTTACAAAACCGGATGTCCTTCTTTTAGATGAGCCTACCAACCATCTGGATCTTAATTCGATCTCCTGGCTGGAAACTTATCTTCTGAATTATTCCGGTGCCGTGCTTATCGTCTCCCATGACCGCTATTTTCTCAATAGAGTAGTAACAAAGGTCATTGAAATTGAACAGGGTTCCATTATGACCTACCTTGGCAATTACACAGATTACTCCCGTAAAAAGCAGCAAATCCGTGAAGCAAGGATGAAAGAGTATCTCAATCAGCAGCAGGAGATCCGCCATCAGGAAGCCGTGATCGAAAAGCTCCGCTCTTTTAACAGGGAAAAGTCAATCAAGCGTGCAGAAAGCCGGGAAAAAATGCTGGAAAAAATGGAACGCATAGAAAAGCCTGCGGAGCAAAGAACAGATATCCATCTGGTGCTGGAACCTTCCTGTGTCAGCGGAAATGATGTTCTTTCCGTAGATCACTTAAGCAAATCTTTTCCGTCCCAGCCCCTTTTTGAAAATGTCAGCTTTGAAATCAAAAGAGGCGAACATGTAGCGGTAATCGGAGATAACGGAACCGGCAAGACAACCCTCCTTAAAATCCTGAACCGGGTTTTGCCTGCTGACAGCGGAAGCTTTACACTTGGGACAAACGTGCATATCGGATACTATGACCAGGAACATCATGTTCTTCATATGGAAAAAACTATATTTGAAGAAATTTCAGATGCATATCCTTCTCTTACAAACACGGAAATCCGCAATATGCTGGCTGCTTTCCTCTTCACGGGGGATGATGTTTTTAAGCTTATCGGAGATTTAAGCGGCGGAGAGAGGGGACGTGTTTCCCTGGCAAAGCTTATGCTTTCGGAAGCAAATTTCCTCATTCTTGATGAGCCTACCAACCATCTGGATATCGCCTCCAAAGAAATTCTGGAAAACGCTCTGAATAATTACAAAGGCACCGTCCTCTATGTGTCCCATGACCGATATTTCATTAACCAAACGGCCACCAGGATCCTGGAACTTGTAAACAAAACATTTGTCAACTATATCGGTAATTATGACTATTATCTGGAAAAGCGGGAGGAATTGACTGCCGCATACGCGTCAGTTCCATCCTGTGATAATGCCCCGGCTGCCGAAGCAGCCTCCGAAGCCAAGTTAAGCTGGCAGGAGCAAAAAGAAGAAAAGGCACGGGAACGGAAACGACAGAATGATCTGAAGAAGACAGAGGAACGCATAACTTCTCTGGAGGAACGAGACGGACAGATTGATGAGCTGATGGCGCTGGAGGAAGTATATACCAATTCTATACGCTGTCAGGAACTTGCAAAAGAAAAAGCCGACATCGCTGCTGAATTGGAGGAACTGTATGAAAAATGGGAGGCTCTCGCCTCCCAGGAATAAAATCAGAGAATTTTTTTCTTTTTAAAGATTAAAATACAGACAACAATAACGATCAAACTTAGTGCAATAACGCCGGGATATCCGTTTTTCAGCTCCGGCATATTTTCAAAATTCATACCGTACCATCCGGTAATTAAGGTGAGGGGGAAGAAAATGGTGGACAAAACAGTCAGAAACTGCATATTACTATTCTGTTTTGCATCCACCTGTGCCTGATACAGATCACGCACCTGCTGTGCGTATTCCAGGAGATGGGCAGTCCTCCCCATCAGCCGGTCGGCCCGGTTGGAAAGTATTCCAAAATATTTGAGCTGCTTCTTTGCAAAAAAGCCATTTTCATTTTCTTCCAGCTCTGTTCCCATATCCATCATCTCATCATAATAGCCGCGAAGCGTCAGAAGTTTTCTTCGTATCGGCATCAGTTCCCTCTGGAAATTTTCAATCTTCCCCTGCATGACATCTTCTTCCATATGCATAAGGATTTTCTCATACTGCATCAAAATTTCCTGATCTCTGCTCATAAATTCAGCAATAAAATTATATATGAACCGTTCCTTTGTTTCTCCTTGATGGGTCTTTTTTCTTTTGATCCTTCGGATCAGCCTCATAGAAAAATCTTCATCATCTACAAGTACAACATGATCTTGATTCACAAAAAAGTAAATGCGGTATCTGCTTCCAAGCACGTCCAAAAGCCTGGGGATACAAAGTGTACCCGCCAGGCATTCCTGCTGTGTTTCCAGTTTACAAAATCCTATCTTGTTGGTCTGTATTTCATTTTCATACTGTATACCTGCCAATTCCAAATCCCGGCGGGCATTTTTGGAATCAGTGAGAAATACAGCCGGAGGCCTTGTCTCCTTCCATGTTTCTGTCTCAATCTGCTCCAGCCTCTCTCCGAGTTTCCATATCATTCTACCACCACTCTTATCTTACATTTGTCCTGCCTTTTCGTAAGCCTCCTCATAAAAGTATTCCTGTGAGTTTACTTTAACTGTGTCAGGATCCTCGATGCGAACAAAAAGGTAACTGCCGTCAGCCGTTTCGTGCCGTGCCTTCTGATTGTCCCTCAACATAAGATCAAACATAGCCTGAAGTCGTTCTTTCAGATTCTGCTGCTGCACAGGCGCCGCCACTTCTACCCGGCGCACAGTATTCCGAGTCATAAAATCTGCAGAGGCAATGTAATATCTGGCCCGCTCGCCGCATCCGAAAATATAGATTCTGGAGTGTTCCAGAAATCTTCCGACAATACTGATGACACGGATATTTTCTGTTTTTCCCTCTACCTGTGGAACCAGACAGCAGATACCGCGAATCACCATATCGATCTTCACTCCTGCTTCCGACGCTTCTATCAGTTTATCAATAATTTTTTTATCTGTCAAAGAATTTAACTTTAATCCGATATAAGCCGGCTGTCCTTCTTTTGCCTGCCTTATCTCTTCGTCCATCATTTCCAGGACCCGGGACTGAAGGCATTTTGGCGCTACTAAGAGGTGACTGGAACTTTCCACAGTCTCACCTTTTGACAACGCCTGGAATACAGCTGATGCTTCCATGCCAATATCCGGATCTGCCGTCATAAGAGAAAGGTCTGTATACAGTCTGGAGGTCTTTTCATTGTAATTTCCTGTTCCGATCTGAGTGATATATTCAATCTTTCCTTCATTTTTTCTCGTGATGAGACAGAGTTTGGAGTGCACCTTATAGCCTTCCAGACCATAGATCACCTGACAGCCTGCCTCTTCCAGACGTCTTGACCATTCGATGTTATTTTCCTCATCAAATCTGGCACGCAGCTCTACCAAAACAACAACTTCTTTTCCGTTTTCCGCTGCTTCCACCAATGCCTCAACAACCTTACTTTGTTTTGCCAGACGATAGAGTGTCATTTTAATGGAAATCACGTTTTCATCCTCTGCCGCCTCATTTAGCATCCGGAGGAACGGACGAATGGATTCATAGGGATAGGAAAGCATTTTATCCGACTCTCTTATCTGCTCTATAATTCCTCTTCCATCTTCAAAAGAGGAAGATTTCTGTGGCGTGCGCTTTTCAAAAAACAATTCCGGGTTCTTTCTTAGCATATCCTGGATTTTAGAAGAAAAAGACAGATCAAGGGGTGTGCTTTGACGAAATACTCTGGCTTCCTCTAAATCAAGGTATTTACAGAGAATACCTACGATATCTCCGTCCATCTCCCTGGACAGTTCCAGCCGGACCGGAGAAAGTTTTTTTCTTTTTTTAATTAAATCTGCCATAAATTCCCTATAATCCAAATCTTCATCATATAAGGCGTCAGCATCTATATCTGCATTTCTCGTTACGCGGATCAATGATTTGGCCCTGATCTGATAGCCTTTAAAAACTCTCGGCATGTAATGCAGAATCAGTTCTTCAGCCAGCATATATGTTCCTGGCCTGTCCGGAACTGCAATCAGTCTTTCCACCATGCTATTTGTGCAGGGAATAATACCGATCCTCTGCTTCTTACTCTTTGTTTCTAAAACAGCTACCGCATAAATTTCTTTATTTCTAAGAAACGGAAATGGCTGACGCTTTCCTACCACGGTAGGCGATATCAAAGGCTCGATCTCCATGGCAAAATATCTTTCCATATACTCACTTTCGCTTTTTTCCATGCTTCTGAAATCCGTAAGGGAAAATCCCCACTCTTTCAGACGTGACATCAGTTCTTCATAAACTTTGTCACGGCGTTCATTTAATATATGAACTCTTCTCAAAATTTCCTCAATCTGCTCCTTTGCAGTCATATTGGTCTTATTATCTTTGATTTTTTTGCCAAGAAGGCTTTGGTCCTGCAAAGAACCAACCCGGACCATAAAAAATTCATCCAGATTAGTCTGATAGATAGACGCAAAAGAGAGCCTTTCACACAAAGGGACCTCTTTATTCTCCGCTTCCTCCAGCACTCTTTCATTAAATTTCAGCCAAGATAACTCTCGATTCATATATACATTATCCATTTCTCTTCATCCTCTATTCTTGTGTATTTTCCCATTTACTGATTTTTCCAGTGTAAATTTTCTCCAGTGTATCCATTGAAATATCTTCTGTCGGATTTTCTTCATTTACGATTACACGGATCCCGTCTTTTGCAACTGCTTCTGCTTCTAATACTTCTGTCTCATATTGATACAGCTGCCGGGATACCATAGCAATATCACATTTTCCTGTCAGTACATCTGTAATTCCTTTTGAAGAATTTGATACTTCCACCTCAATCTGTGCATTGGAATTTTCTTTCTCATAGTCATCTGCCAACTGCTCTATCACCGGTGCCAGAGTTGTGGAGCCGTGTATTTTTAAAGTACCGGATGCCTGATTAGATAAAAAAATCTCTTTACCTCCTATGGGCACAAAAAACTCTGATACGGTTTCCTGTCCCTTCCCCGTCACATAGTTTATAAAATCTGTTTCCAGATCCTTGTCTTCACTTGTGTGGGCAAGATAGAGCGTTCGTGTAAGCGGATAGCTGTCTTCTTCAATAGTTTCATCCTCTGCTTTTTGTCCATCTATCGTAATTTCTTTTGCTCCATCCCCTTCCTGAAGATCCGTACTGTAAGTGACATAGCCGATGCCATTCTTTTCTCCTGCAACAGCACGGAGCATATCTTCTCCGGATGTCTCTGTCTGCGCAGATTCTGTGATCTCATCCTGGTCATCTACCCCTTCTATATTCAGACCAAGTGCCTCTGCAAAGCTGCTTCTGGTACCTGATCCATTCTCCCTCGTTATCGGAATCACTTCGCCCATTTCCTGCCATTTCGACGAGTCAGATGAACCGGATCCAGACGTACTTCCGCATCCTCCTATCACTCCGGCAATGCAGGCAGCCGCCAAAAAGTATACTACATTCTTTCGTTTCATGATTTCCCTGTCCTTCTTTACTTATATTCCATTTTATTATAAAGGAGTTATGTAAAAATAGTTTTCATCTTTTTGTTAAATTTATGTAAAAATACCCGGGGCTTTGCGCAGTTTTACCCACCACTAAAAGCAATCTGGGACGTAACAAAGTTAAACTTTGTTACGTCCCAGATTGCTTTTATGCCAGCTTCTCGGCAATTGCTTTAATGAAGTTTTCGCTGTTGAGTACAGTCGGATTTTCTATTGTTGTAATGAGTGCCAGGTCTTTTGTCATTTTGCCTTCCTCGATCGTATCGATAGTGGCTTTTTCCAATTTATCTGCAAAATCCTGAAGTTCTTTATTTCCGTCCAGTTCACCTCTCTTGCGAAGCGCTCCTGTCCATGCAAAGATAGTTGCCACAGAATTTGTAGAAGTTTCCTCACCTTTCAGGTGCTTATAGTAATGACGCTGTACTGTTCCATGTGCTGCCTCGTACTCATAATAGCCTTCCGGGGATACGAGAACAGAGGTCATCATAGCAAGGGAACCAAATGCAGAAGATACCATATCGCTCATGACATCACCGTCATAGTTTTTGCAGGCCCAGATATAGCCGCCTTCTGATTTCATTACACGTGCCACAGCATCATCGATCAGAGTGTAGAAATATTCAATGCCTTCTTCCTTGAATTTTGATTCAAATTCTTTCTCATAAATTTCCTGAAAAATATCTTTAAATGTATGGTCATATTTTTTGGAAATTGTATCTTTTGTCGCAAACCAGAGATCCTGATGAGTGTCCAGCGCATAACTAAAACAGCTCCTTGCAAAACTTGCGATAGAATCATCGATATTGTGCATTCCCTGTACAATACCTGCACCGGTAAAGTTATGTACAAGCTCTCTTGTCTCGCTTCCATCTTCTGCTGTATACACAAGCTCTACTTTTCCGGCTCCCGGAATCTTCATCTCTGCCCCTTTATAGACGTCACCATAAGCATGTCTTGCGATGGTGATCGGTTTCTTCCAATTTTTCACACAGGGTTCAATCCCCTTTACAACAATAGGTGCTCTGAATACAGTGCCGTCCAGGATTGCACGAATGGTTCCGTTAGGACTTTTCCACATTTCCTTCAGATCATATTCCTTCATACGCGCTGCATTAGGTGTGATTGTCGCACACTTTACGGCAACTTTATATTTTTTTGTCGCGTTGGCAGAATCCACAGTCACCTGATCATTTGTTTCATTGCGGTGCTCAAGACCCAGATCATAATACTCGGTGTTCAGTTCAATAAATGGTTCCAAAAGATTCTCCTTGATCATTTTCCAGAGAATCCTTGTCATCTCATCTCCATCCATCTCTACAATAGGGGTGGTCATTTTGATTTTTTCCATTTTTTGTATTCTCCTTTTCTTCTTTCTGGTTTACATTTGCTTTCCCATCTCCACTGCTCTTCTGTCAGCTATTCTTCAATATGAAGATTTTCCATCGCTTTCATTACATGAGCATTGGCAAGTCTTTCTGCCTGATCTTCGTCTTTCCCTTTGATGGCTTCCAGAATGGCCCTGTGCTCCTCGATAGATTTTTCTGCACGTTCCCTGGATTCCACGGAATGTGTACGGGCCATTTGTACATATTTGTGAAAATCAGATAATACATGTTCCAGTATACGACTATTGGAAGCCTCATACAAGACCTTGTGAAATTTTCCGTCCAGTTCAGATACCTGCACTGCCTTCTCTTCATTTTTCCGTTTCAAATGAAATTCTGACAGAAGGATAACTTCTTCCAGCTCTCCAATCTGTTCCGGCGTAATATATCTTGTCGCCCACCTGGCACACATCCCTTCCAGCATGGAACGGATCTTATAAATATCATGCACATCTTTTTTGGAAATCCCTGTCACATAAGCACCTTTATTTGGAACAATCGTTACAAGTCCTTCCAGTTCCAGCTGGCGGAGCGCCTCCCGGACCGGAGTTCTGCTGACCCCCAGCTCTTCGCCTATGGTAGTCTCGCGCAGCTCATCGTGTTCCTTGTAAACTCCTGATAAAATGTCATTTCTAAGCCTTCGGAACACTCTCCCCCTAAGAGACTGATCCTGATATTCCTCCATCTTTATTCCTCCTGTGCAGTCAGAGTAGTTCCTGTCTTCCGGCATGCATCATCAATTACCTTCAAAAGTTCTTCGTCTGTCAATACAGTAACACGGCCGCTTTCATATTCCTGATCCACCCATGTTTTTACCATAGCCACAACTTCTGAATTTTTATCTACCTGCTTTGCCTCCGGCAAGTGGAAATATGTATTGATCCAGTGGGCGATTCCTGCCAGTCCGGATGTATTGGATACTGCCACAAGAGGCGGACGGTTCAGGAATTTATCTGTATCAAACACATTATAGATCTCTTCATTTTTCAGAAGTCCGTCTGCATGGATCCCGGCTCGGGTTACATTAAAATTTTTCCCTACAAAAGGTGTTCGGGAAGGAATGTGGTAACCGATTTCCTTCTCATAATATTCAGCAAGCTCAGTGATCACTGTCGTGTCCATACCATCCAGTGTTCCTCTAAGCTGGGCATATTCAAATACCATTGCCTCCAGAGGCGTATTGCCGGTTCTCTCCCCGATTCCAAAGAGAGAACAGTTGACTGCACTTGCTCCGTACAGCCACGCTGTAGAAGAATTGCTGACCGCCTTATAAAAGTCATTGTGCCCGTGAAATTCAATCAGTTCACTGGGTACCCCTGCATGAACTCTAAGTCCGTAGATAATGCCCGGGATCGATCTTGGAATCACAGCCCCCGGGTAATTCACTCCATATCCCATGGTATCACAGACTCTGATCTTGACCGGAATCTGATACTCTTCCATCAGATTCATAAGTTCCAGACAAAACGGGATCACAAATCCATAAATGTCTGATCTGGTAATGTCCTCTAAATGGCACCTGGGACTGACTCCTGTCTCCAGACATTCTCTTATGACAGAAAGATAGTGCTCCATCGCCTGCTTTCTTGTCATTTTCAGCTTGTAAAAAATGTGATAATCCGAACAGCTTACAAGGATTCCCGTTTCTTTCATGCCGATTTCCTTTACCAGCTCAAAATCTTTCTTACTGGCCCGGATCCAGCTTGTGATCTCCGGAAATTTGTATCCTTTTTCCATACACTGATACACGGCATCTCTGTCCTTCTTACTGTACAAAAAGAACTCACACTGCCGGATCTTTCCGTTTGGGCCTCCCAGTCTGTGAAAATAATCGTAAATATCTACAATCTGTTTTGTACTGTAAGGCGCCCGGGACTGCTGTCCGTCCCGGAAGGTTGTATCTGTGATCCAGATCTCTTCCGGCATACTGTGGGGCACAATCCTGTCATTAAATGCAATTTTCGGTATCTCATCATAATGGAACAGATTTCTGAACACGTTGGGTTTCTCCACATCTACAAGGGGATACATGTGCTCTTCCAGCTGTAGCAAATTCGTATGTCTGTCCAAATAAACCTTCCTGTCTTCCATTTTTCATCTCTCCTCCAGAATATTCTTGTATAATTGTATACAATCATACATTTAAAGTCAAGCAAAAACACTCTGAAGTAACAAAATCTTCCTGATTTCTTGTCACTTCAGAGTGTTCTCTTATATGCTGCGGCCTGGATGCAGGCTCCTGCACCCAGGCTTTTGCCGCTTAATATAATTTTGCTCCAATCTCCTTCGGACTGTATCCTACATCTTCCAGAGCTTTGATAATCTCACGCTTATGTTCTGTACCAAAAGCCTCTAATGTGATACGAAGTTCTACTGCGGCATTACGGTTTGTGCTGACAAACTGATTATGCTCCAATTTAATAACATTTCCCTGGGCATTTGCAACGGCTGTCGCCACATTCACCAGTTCTCCCGGCTTATCCGGAAGCAGAACAGAGATCGAGAAAATTCTGTCTCTCTGGATAAGTCCATGCTGGACGATAGAGGACATAGTAATCACATCCATGTTACCGCCGCTCAAAACAGACACCGCCTTTTTGTTCTTAAGATCCATTTTCTTTAAGGCTGCAACTGTGAGCAGGCCGGAATTTTCCACGATCATCTTATGATTTTCCACCATATCGAGAAATGCGCCGATCAGCTCATCGTCCTCTACTGTAATGATGTCATCTACATTTTCCTGTATATATGGAAATACTTTTTCTCCCACACGCTTAACAGCCGTGCCATCTGCAATAGTATTAGCGCTTGGCAGCGTTACCGGCTCACCTGCTTCCAGCGCCGCCTTCAGGCTTGCTGCAGCTGCAGGCTCAACGCCGATCACTTTGATCTTGGGATTCAGCATTTTTGCAAGAGTAGATACACCAGTGATGAGTCCGCCCCCGCCTACAGGTACCAGAATATAATCTACTGTAGGAAGTTCCTGGATGATCTCCATAGCAATCGTCCCCTGTCCTGTTGCTACTTCAAGATCATCGAACGGATGAACGAATGTCAGTCCTTCTTCCTCTGCCAACTTCAGTGCATATGCGCAGGCATCATCATAGACATCCCCATGGAGTACCACCTCTGCGCCATAACTCTTGGTCCGGTTTACCTTGATAAGCGGCGTTACTGTCGGCATTACAATGGTTGCCCTGCAGCCGAATTTCTGTGCTGCAAAAGCAACACCCTGTGCGTGATTTCCGGCAGAAGCTGTAATCAGGCCCCTCTCTCTTTCCTCTTCCGACATTGTACTGATCTTATAATAAGCACCTCTCACTTTATAAGCCCCGGTATACTGCATATTTTCCGGCTTCAGGTAAATCCTGCCGCCTGTCTGCCGGCTTAAATACTCGCTGTACACCAGCTCTGTAGGAAGAGTTACCTTTTTTACCAGTTCGCTTGCCTGCTCAAAATTTTCCAGTGTCAGTTTTTCCATTTTTCTCTCCTGCCTTTCTTTATTCATTGTCATTTGGTGATGCAAAAAGCGCGTCTACAAAAGTATCAGCGTCAAATTTCTGAAGATCCTCAATCGTTTCTCCCACTCCGATATATTTTACAGGGATACCAAGCTCCGCCTGAATAGCCACTGCAATGCCGCCTTTGGCAGTGCCGTCCATTTTTGTGAGAATAATTCCGGTAATATCAGCTACTTCTTTGAACTCTCTGGCCTGCTGAAGTGCATTCTGTCCGGTCGTGGCGTCCAGAACCACCAAAGTCTCACGAAATGCTTCCGGATATTCCCGATCTACAATGCGGTTCATCTTGCGCAGCTCTTCCATCAGATTTTTCTTGTTGTGAAGCCGTCCTGCCGTATCGCAAAGAAGCACATCCGCATGTCTTGCCTTCGCTGCCTGAACAGCGTCATAGACAACTGCCGCCGGATCAGATCCTTCCTGGCCTCCGATCAGCTCTGCCTGGGCACGGTTTGCCCATTCTTTCAGCTGTTCTCCAGCCGCTGCACGAAAAGTATCGGCGGCAGCCAGCACAACTTTCTTATTCTGTGCCCGGAGCTTTCCTGCCAGTTTTCCTATGGTAGTGGTCTTTCCCACTCCATTAACTCCTACCACCATAACTACGGAAGTCTTTTCCTCAAACTCATAGGCAGTCTCTCCTACATCCATCTGTTCCTTAATACTGTCAATTAAAATCTGACGGCATTCCTGCGGTTCTTTAATGTGGCGCTCTTTAACCTTGGCTCGCAGATCATCCAGAATTTCTTCTGTGGCCTGTACGCCCAGATCACCCATAATCAGAACTTCCTCTAATTCTTCATAGAAATCCTCATCAATATGGGAAAAGCCATGAAATATACTGTCCATCCCGGATACGATATTTTCTCTTGTCTTGGCAAGCCCGGATACCAGCCGTTTAAAAAATCCCTTTTCCTCTGCCATTTCTTTCCTCCTTTTCCCCTTTATCCCGCCTTATGCTGTTTCTCCATCTCTGCCAGCTCATTTTCAAGAAGACTGACTGAAACCATAGTAGAGACGCCCTTTTCCTGCATGGTGATTCCATACAGACGGTCCGCTGCTGTCATTGTTCCACGGCGGTGGGTAATCACAATAAACTGTGTATTCTTTGTCAGCTTATGAAGATATTTTGCAAATCGGGTCACGTTAGAATCATCCAGCGCTGCTTCAATTTCATCCAACAGGCAGAAGGGTGACGGTTTCAGATTCTGTATTGCAAACAGAAGCGAAATTGCCGTCAGAGCCTTTTCCCCTCCCGATAACTGCATCATATTTTGCAGCTTCTTGCCCGGCGGTTGTGCAATGATCTTAATTCCCGCCTCCAGAATATCTTCATCTTCCATCAATTCCAGCGTACCTTTCCCTCCGCCAAACAGCTCTTTAAATACTTTATCAAACTCTGCGGCAATCCTGCCGAACTGTTCGGTAAACTGTCTGCGCATTGCCTCATCCAGCTCTGCAATGATCTTTTCTAAGGTTGCTTCTGCTGTCGTCAGATCATCGTGCTGGCCTTTGAGAAATTCGTACCGCTCTGATACATTTTTGTAATCCTCGATCGCGTTGACATTGACAGAACCAAGTGCACGGATCTCATTTTTCAGCGTCTGTATCCTCTTTTTCATAAAGGCAAGATCTGTCAGATTCTTATCTCTAAGTTCCAGTGCATGATTGTATGTGATTTCATATTCTTCCCACATATAATTGATCTGTCTCTCTGAAGACTGTTCATAATCTTCCTTTCGGCTTTCCAGACGGAAAATTTCTTTATCCAGGTCTGACATATGTCTGGAAAGTTCTTCCCTTTTGCCAAGAAAGGTCTTATGCTGTCTGTTCAGCTCATCCCTTTGGAGGACATCCGCTCGTATCTGTTCTTCAATTTCTTCAAAAAGTTCTTTGGAATCTTCTATTGTTTTACGGATATCTGCAATCTGCTCTTCCTTTTCCCGAATTTCTCTGGACGTATCTTCCTTACTCTCGCCAAGTCCGCTTTTCTCTTCTTCGAACTTTGCAATTTCCTCCTGAATACGTTCAATATTTTCCAGTATAAATGTATTTTTCTGTTCCAGAGAGGCATATGCCAGATGTACTTCCTCCGAGATTTTCTGGCACCTTGTCTCTTCTTCCTTTACTGCTTCAAGCTGTTCCTGTGCTTCTTCCGTTTTTCTTGTAAGCTCCTCTTCCAGACTGGTAGACGTATCCAGTTCTACCGTAATAGACTCCTGATTATTGCTGATATCTGTAATCTGCTGATCCAGTTCGTCTGTTTCCCGCCGGACGCTCTCCGAAGTCTCTCTAAGTATCCGGATTCGGTTTTCTGCCTGATCCAGATTCATCTTTTCTGTATTTTGAATCACATAAGCCTTCTGAAGCTTCTGCTGGATTTCATCTACAGCTGCATAACAGACTGCTCTTTCTTTTCGCAGTGCCTCGCAGTACTGTTCCATTTCCTCCATTTCCTTTTTCAGCTGCCGCACGGTTTTTTCAAACTCTTCAATCTCCCGGCGCCGGCTCAAAAGATTGCTGGAATTACGGAACGCCCCACCTGTCATGGAACCTCCCGGACTTAAAAGCTCCCCTTCTGTCGTAACAAGCCTAAGACTCTGATGATATTTTCTTGCAATGGCAATTCCATGATCAATGGTATCCACCACGATGGTCCTTCCAAGCAGATGATCTGCAATTCCCCGGTACTTTTCTTCTACCTGTACAAGGCTGCTGGCAAGTCCGATCACTCCCGGTTCTTTCAATGCCTCAGACCGTGAAAATCTCTGTCCTGAACTGACGCTGGTCAGAGGGAGGAATGTTGCCCGTCCAAACCGGTTTTTCTTTAAAAAGGCAATCATTTTCTTGGCAGTTTCCTCACTGTCAGTGACAATATTCTGAATACTGCCTCCAAGTGCAGTCTCAACCGCCACTTCATATGCCTTTTCTACTTTAATAATATCCGCTACCACCCCAAGAAGTCCCTGTTCCTGTTCCTTATGCTCCATAACCTTGCGGATGCTGTTTCCATACCCATCATACCGCTCGGTAATATTTTTCAGAGATTCCAGGCGTGACTCCTCACGGTGATAGGCGGTCTGCCCGATCCGGAGTTTCTCTGTCTGCCCGGCAAGCTCTTTTTGCAGTATTTCAATCCGCTGCTCATGTCCCCTGCTCTCTTCCTCAAGAGTCCTGATATGGTCGGAGATTTCTTTTAACTTCTCTTCATGCTCCTTCTTATTCTGTATCTGGAGCGCCGCTTCGCTTTCTGATGAGATGAGCCGCTTGTGCATCTGGGATTTCTGCACCTGGATCTGTTCCATCATCGTATCATAGCGCTGTATTTTCGCCCGGGTTGAAGCGCGGTTATTCAGAATCTCTATAATATCGTTTTTATTCTTTTCAATTTCATCGGTAAGAGCGGCAATCCTGCTCTGTACATGTATCAGTGCTTGCCCTGCCTCTTCCTCTGATTTTCTTTTTTCCTTCAGCTCTCCGGAAATTGCGTCCTTTTCCCGCTGAAACTCTTCCAGCTGGCGGGTTCTTTCCCCTATTTCAATCTGAATAGCATGAAAACGCTGGCCGTAATGTTCATCTGACATTTTTGCACTGTTGATCTGTTCTTTCAGAAGCTCGATCTGGTTTTCCAGCTGCTGTTTCAGAAGATTTGTTTCATTCAGCTGGCCTTTTGATTTTTCAATCGCCGCATCAATCTCATCTACCTGCTTTTCAATGGCCTCGTATTCCTCTTTCATATCATCGTACGAAGTTCCGGCCACCTTAAGCTCTTCTTTTGCAGTGTCTAAATTTTGCTGGATCTGCTGAATCTGCTCTTTCAGTCGTTCTGTCTCCAGCAGAAACATGTTGATATCAAATGTTTTCAGCTCTTCCTTTTTATTCAGATATTCCCTGGCTGTTTCCGACTGACGCTTCAAAGGTCCGATCTGCTTTTCCAATTCCGCAAGAATATCATTCACCCGGAGAAGGTTTGCCCTTTCATCCTCCAGCTTTTTGACCGACATATTTTTCCGCCTTTTAAATTTGACAATCCCGGCCGCTTCATCAAAAAGTTCTCTTCGCTCCTCCGGTTTTCCGCTTAAGATCTTGTCAATCTGTCCCTGTCCGATAATGGAATAGCCTTCTTTTCCAATCCCGGTATCATAAAAAAGCTCATTGATATCTTTCAGCCGGCATGTCGATCCGTTCAGAAGATATTCGCTTTCTCCGGAACGATACAGTTTTCTTGTAACCGTCACTTCCTCAAAATCAACAGCAAGCTGATGATCTGAATTATCTAAAGTGATGGCAACTGAAGCATAGCTTAGCGGTTTACGGTTCTCTGTCCCGGAAAAGATCACATCCTGCATGTTTCCGCCACGCAGCTGCTTTACGCGCTGCTCGCCAAGCACCCAGCGCACTGCGTCAGCCACATTGCTCTTTCCGCTGCCGTTTGGCCCTACAATACCTGTAATCCCATTATGAAAATCGAATACAATCTTATTGGCAAAGGACTTAAATCCCTGCACTTCAATGCTCTTTAAATACATGTAACACCTACTTTATATTCTTCTTATGCAGCATAAGGATCGTCTGGTAGGCCGCCTCCTGTTCCGCCGCCTTCTTGGCCCTTCCTTTTCCCTGGCCGAATGCCTGCTCTCCTATATACACCATGACCCGGAATGATTTATCATGATCCGGACCTTCTTCTCCCAGCAATCGGTATTTCACAGGATCCTGAAAATTAGCCTGCACGATTTCCTGCAGGATAGTCTTGCTATCATAAAAGAGTTTTTTATGCTCCAGATCATTTAAAACAACCCGATGGATAAACTCTTTTGCATTAGCAAAACCACCATCCATATAAATTGCGCCTATAAGAGCCTCCAGAGCATCCGATGTAATCGAATCTCTCTTCCTTCCTCCGGTGGCGTCCTCTCCTTTGCCCAGCAAAAGATAATCTCCCAGACCGATCTGACGTGCGCAGAACGCCAGAGCCTGTTCACAGACCATGCTGGCTCTTGTTTTAGTCAGCTCGCCTTCCGGCATCTTCTTATCCTCATGAAACAAAAATTCACTTGATACAAGTTCCAGGACCGCATCACCCAGAAATTCCAGCCTCTCGTTACACTCATATTTCTGAAGATGATTTTCATTGGCATAGGAGCTATGTATCATTGCCTGCCGAAGGATCTGCGGATCTTGAAAATGGTATTTAATTTTTTCCTGCAATTCTTTCAATTCTTTTACTTTATGATTCATATTTTTCCTCATAAAAGGAAAAAGCCCAAACCTGGGCTTTCCCTTTTTCCGCCTAGTTAGTTGCGTTTTTAATCTGCTCTACTGCATCCCCTACAGTTACGATCTTCTCTGCATCATCGTTGTCGATCTCGATATCAAATGCTTCTTCAATTCCCATAATAATCTGGAAAATATCCAGGGAATCCGCTCCCAGATCATCTACAAAGGTAGACTCCATTGTAATTTCATCTTTGTTTACGTTCAGAACATCTGAAACGATTTCCTGTAATTTTTCAAATTCCATAGCTTTCATCTCCTTTTTGTTGCTTAATATCTATTCATCGGACCCCTGATCCGCCTGAATACACTCCTGAATCTTTTCGTTGATTCGCTGTTCCTTGAAGGTAAGGCATTGAATGATCGAATTGGAAACCTCTTTTGCCGTAGAACTTCCATGTGTCTTCACCACAAGACCTTTCAGCCCAAGCAGTGGCGCCCCGCCATATTCGCTTGTATCAAATCCTTTCAACGTCTCTTTCAGAGCCGGTTTTACAAGCAGCGCACCGATCTTGCTTCTCAGACTTGTCATCATCCCCTCTTTTACCTTGCTGATAAGCACTGCGCCTACTCCTTCAAAAAGCTTCAGAATAATATTCCCTGCAAATGCTTCACATACAATGACATCTGCCTGTCCATGAGGAATTTCCCTTGCCTCAATACTTCCGGTAAAGTTAATCCCATCTGCCTCTTTCAGAAGCGGAAATGTTTCTTTGACAAGTGCATTTCCCTTCTCTTCCTCAGCTCCAATGTTCACAATTGCCACTTTGGGATTTCTTACTCCCATAACGTGTTCCATATAAATAGAACCCATCTTGGCAAACTGTACCAGATGTGAGGGTCTTGCATCTACATTGGCTCCACAGTCAATCAGAAGAGACACCCCTTTCTCTGTAGGGATCAACGGCGCCAGCGGAGGTCTTTCCACTCCTTTGATCCTGCCGACAATGGTCTGTCCTCCTACAAGCACAGCACCGGAGCTTCCTGCAGAAACAAAGGCATCTGCCTCTCCGTTTTTTACCATCTTCATTCCCACTACGATTGAGGAATCTTTCTTTTTGCGGATCGCGTTCACCGGCGGCTCCGCAGTCTCTATCACTTCTGAAGCATGGACAATTTCTATCTGCTGAGAACTGTAAGTATATTTTTCCAGCTCTTTCTTTATGACATCTTCCTGTCCTACCAGAAATACTTTGATAGATTTTTCTCTTCCAACTGCATCAACTGCACCTTTTACCATTTCTTCCGGGGCATTATCCCCTCCCATGGCATCCAGTGCTATTTTTGTCAATTCTGCCATTTTTATCTCCTCCAACGCTACTAGAATCATTCTACTAGACATTGTAATAAAAATCAATATTGTTTTTCTTCTCTTCCGTCAAAGCACCTCGCCTTTGTCCTCTGACAATTTTCCGGGATTTCACATTTGCGCCACACTTTTTCTGTATAATATCAGCAGAAAAAACAAAGGAGTACTACAGACATGAAAAAAGAAAACCGGAAAATGGCTCAGGAACGAAAAGCCCGCGAACGTGCAAGAAAAGCCCGCAGGGCACGTGTAAAAAATATTCTCAAAATCGCTGTCTCCATACTGGCCATTGTGATTTTGGCCGCTGTCATCATATGGGATGCGCTCCGGTCAGAAAATGATGATTCTTCTTCAGATACCCAGCAGTCAGAAAACCAGCAGACCGAAGAGCAGTCTGAAACTTACCAGACGGATACTTCTTTGACTGTTGAAGATGGGGACACTGTCAATATTGACTACGTCGGCACTGTGGACGGCGTTGAATTTGAAGGGGGAAGCACAGACGGAAACGGAACAGATCTGGTGATCGGTTCCGGCGACTATATTGACGATTTTGAAAATCAGCTGATCGGCTCCCATCCCGGGGATACGGTAGAAGTACAGGTAACCTTCCCGGATGATTACGGCAATGAGGAGCTAAATGGAAAAGACGCCGTTTTTACTGTTACAGTAAACGGAATCTATGAATAACGCTCTCTCGGCGCCGGCCATCAGGCCGGCGTCATTTCTTTTGCAGGAAGGGCGTAAATTTCTTCTTTTTTTGCCAGCCAGCTTGTAAAAGCGGTCGCGCTTCCAGCAGCAACGCCCAGTTCAAGCGCTTTTTCATAATCTCCTGTCTGCAGATACCCTGCCAGAAATCCGGCAACCATGGAATCTCCGGCGCCAACAGAGTTTACCACTCTTCCCTTCGGGGCGTTCCTCTGATAAATCTCTCCTGATCCTGCCGCCAGAACTGCCCCCTCTGCATCCATAGAAACCAGTACATTGACCGCTCCCATTTCCTGGAGCAATCTGGCATGTCTAATAATTTCTTCCTGTGTTTTCAGTTCTTTTCCAAACATTTCTTCCAGTTCGTGATGATTTGGCTTTATAAGAAATGGCTTATATTTCAGAACATCCATCAAAAGCTCTTTTTCTGCATCCACAATACAATGGACACCCTTTTTGTACAGTCTTTCTATGATCCTCTCATACACATCACGGGGCACTGATCCTGGAATGCTGCCGGCAAGGACCAGCCAGTCTCCCCTCTGAAGAATATCCAGTTTTTGGTAGAGCTTTTCCATATCCTGACCTGTGATCGTCGGACCCTGTCCGTTAATCTCTGTCTCTTCCCCGGCATTCAGCTTTACATTGATTCTTGTCTGTCCCTCTTTCACCTCTATGAAGTCCGGAGGACAGCCGTGATACTTCAGCATATCCTGCAGGCTTCTCCCGGTAAATCCCGCTGAAAATCCCAGGATCCGGCTCTCGTATCCCAAGTGGGAAAGCATAACCGAAACATTGATTCCTTTTCCTCCCGGATAAATATGCTCGCTGGCTGCCCGGTTCACCGTCCCCGGGATAAATTTGTCCAATCCGACCACATAATCCAGGGAAGGATTAAATGTCACCGTATAAATCATCTCTCTTACCTCCTTTAAGGAACGAAGTTTTCTGTTATAAGAAAGAGTTCCGCTTGCGGAACTCCCGCGCCGAGCGCGGTCGCTTTAGCGGCAAATTTCCATTTGCGCGAGTGCGCATCCCGCGGAGCGTTTTATTTAACAGGAAACTTCGTTTCCTGTTAAATGAAAAAGGAGATCCTGAAACAACAGAATCTCCTTACTTCCAATTTCTCCAATTAATCCTGAGCAATGATCTCCTTCTTATTGTAAGATCCGCATGCTTTGCACACTCTATGAGGCATCATCAGTTCGCCGCATTTGCTGCATTTTACCAGATTTGGTGCGCTCATTTTCCAGTTTGCTCTTCTTTTATCTCTTCTAGCTTTGGATGATTTATTCTTTGGACAGATGGACATACTTTACACCTCCTTAAACTTGCTGAATATATCGCTAAAGGCTGCCATTCGCGGGTCTAATACCTGTCTGTCACAGCCACATTCACCATGATTCAGATTAGCACCACAATTGCTGCAGATTCCTTTACAGTCCTCTTGGCACAGCACTCGAATCGGCCAGTTGATCAGAAGCTCGTTTTGTATCAGCGTGTCTGTATTGATGCACATTTCTTCCAGGAAATTGTATTCCTCATCTGATCCCTTCCGCTCTTCTTCCGTAAGCTTCATATCCGCTTCCCGCTCAAAATTGAGTTCGAACACATAGGGGACATCTTCCAGACATCTGTCACATGGAATGATAGTTCTCACTTTTGCACTTCCTGTAATCCGGATTACTTTCTTTCCCAGATTCGTGATTTCCAATTGTATCGGCTCCAATTCCTGAAGCTTATACGGATTCCCGAATATTCGGATATCTTCCAGTTCAAGATGCGCTTCCCGGCGAATGGTCTTCCCATCCTGTTCCAGGAGTTTCGTTAATTCTATCAGCATGACGTTCTCCTAACCACACTTTTTAAAGTATATCTTTTCTGTTCTTATTTGTCAAGGCTTTTCTGTACGAGTTCTACTGTTTCTTCACAGATCGCAATTTCCTCATTTGTAGGAATGACACAAGCCATAATCTTGGATTCCGGTTTGGTAATGATCATTTCCTTGCCGCGGCAGTTATTTGCCTCATCATCAAATACCAGTCCCATATATCCGAAAGCTTCACAGATTGTCTTACGCAGCGGAATTGCGTTTTCTCCCAGACCTGCTGTAAATGTGATCACATCTACTCCGCCCATAGCTGCAATATAGGAGCCGATATATTTGATAATACGGTAAGCATATGCTTCCAGACAGTTGATGGCATCCTGATTTCCTTCTTCTGCAGCTGCAGCCACGTCACGATAATCGCTGGAGATTCCTGTCATTCCAAGCATACCGGATTTCTTATTTAAAATGTTCAGTACTTCGGATACGGAAAGGTTTTCCTTGTTGCAAAGGTACTCAACAAAAGCAGGATCAATATCTCCGGAACGTGTTCCCATGATCACACCTTCCAAAGGTGTCAGTCCCATGGATGTATCCACACATTTGCCGTCTTTTACTGCGGACAAAGATGCTCCGTTGCCCATGTGGCATACGATGATCTTAAGATCCTTGATATCTTTTCCAAGAAAATCTGCTGTTCTCTTGGAAACATATTTGTGAGAAGTTCCATGGAAGCCGTATTTACGGATCGCATATTTCTCATAATATTCTTTCGGGATTCCATACATATAAGCTTTCGGCGGCATTGTCTGATGGAATGCGGTGTCAAATACAGCCACATTAGGAACGCCCGGCATCAGCTTCATACATGCATTGATTCCCATAAGGTTTGCAGGATTGTGAAGAGGTCCAAGATCCGCGCACTCTTCAATAACCTTGATCACTTCCTCGTCGATAATAACAGAATTTGTGATCTTCATTCCTCCGTGAAGTACACGGTGACCGATGGCATCAATTTCACTTAATGATTTTACAACGCCGGATTTTTCATTTACAAGAGCGTCCAGCACCATCTGGATCGCTGTTGTGTGATCCGGCATTGCTGCCTCTGTTACTTCCTTTTCTCCTCCCTTTGGCTCATACACAAGGCGTCCGTCAATTCCGATACGTTCGCAGATTCCTTTTGCCATAACATCTCTGTTATCATAGTTAATCAGCTGAAATTTCAGAGAAGAACTTCCACAGTTTACTACTAATACATTCATTTCTTTTTCCTCCGGAATTATTATTTTTATCCTGTTTTCCTCGTCTTATTGATTCTGTGCCTGTACTGCTGTAATCGCAACCACACCCACAATATCATCAGCAGAGCATCCGCGGGAAAGGTCATTAACCGGCGCTGCAATTCCCTGTGTCATTGGTCCGTATGCTTCTGCCTTTGCAAGTCTCTGCACTAATTTATAGCCGATATTTCCGGCATCAAGATCAGGGAAGATCAATACGTTGGCATGTCCTGCCACTTTGCTGCCCGGAGCTTTGGATTCTCCTACACTCGGAACAATTGCAGCATCCAGCTGAAGTTCTCCGTCAAGCTCAAGATCCGGATTTGCCTCTTTTGCGATTCGCACTGCCTCTGTCACCTTATCAACATCTGCATGTTTTGCGCTTCCTTTGGAAGAATGACTAAGGAGTGCAACTTTTGGCTCTTTTCCCACCAGCATGCGGAAAGATTCTGCAGAAGACTCTGCAATAGCAGCCAGCTCTTCCGGCGTTGGATTCTGGTTCAGCCCGCAGTCACCGAATACAAATACTCCGTCCTCTCCAAACTCACAGTCCGGAACGCACATAACAAAGAAAGCAGATACCAGCTTTGTTCCCGGTTTTGTTTTAAGAATCTGCAGACACGGACGCAGGGTATCTGCTGTAGAATGGCATGCTCCGGAAACCATTCCGTCTGCATCCTGCATTTTTACCATCATAACGCCGTAGTACAGATAATTTGTCAGAAGGATTTCTCTTGCCTGTTCCTCTGTCATTCCTTTTTTCTGACGAAGTTCTACAAGTTTTGCAATATAGCTTTCTGTTTTCTCACTTTTTGCAGGATCTACGATCTTTGCTCCGCTGATATCGAAGTTTCCTTTATTCTTTGCAACTTCCTCTTCGCTCCCGACAATGACAACATCTGCAATTCCTTCTTTTAATACAGCCTGTGCAGCTTCATAAGTACGGATATCCTCGGATTCCGGAAGCACAATTGTCTTTTTGTCGGCTTTTGCCTTTGCTTTGATTTCATCTATAAATCCCATGATTTAAAGACTCCTTTCCATTTTTTCTCACTATTTTTATTATAATACAAAGAGACCTTACAAACAAGGTCTCTTTTGGGAATCAAATGTCTCTTTTTCCGTACAATTTCAGCCTTTTGCAGCTGTCTGGCAGCTATATTTTAAACACAGCGCTGACAATAGCAAAATAAACAGTAACTGTGCTGATATCCACCAGCGTGGAGATCAGAGGCGTCGCCATGATCGCCGGATCCAGACCGACTTTTTTTGCCACAAGCGGTAACGTACAGCCGACAATTTTAGCTAAAATAATCGTGCACGCCATCGTCATACCAATAGTAAGCGCCACCAGGATATCTCCCTGCCCCATAATAAGAATGCGTATGCCGTTTACCGTAGATAAGATCAAACTGATCAAAACTGCAACACGAACTTCTTTAAAGATCACTTTAAACAGATCTCCGAACTCAATTTCTCCTACAGCCAGTCCTCGTATCATCAAAGTTGAACTCTGTGATCCGCAGTTTCCACCAGTTCCCATCAGCATAGGAATGAAGCCTGCCAACTGCGGCATCACAGCCAGGGCACTCTCATAGTGATTCATGATCATCTGCGTCACCGTTGCAGAAAGCATCAGGAACAAAAGCCAGGGGAGACGGCTTTTCACATGCTCCAGTACTGTTGTACCGAAATAGGACTCATCATTGGGACTGACACCGGCCATGATGCTGATGTCCTCTGTCGTTTCCTCCTGCAGGACTTCCATTGCGTCGTCTACTGTTACAATACCAACCATGCACATCTCATGATCTACGATTGGAAGGGCAATCAGTCCGTATTTCGTAATGATGTTGGCAACATCTTCCTGGTCGTCTGTAGTATGGGCGTAGAGCATATTAGTATCCATGATCTCTTCAATCGTCTTGGACTCACTGGTCGTCAAAAGTTCCTTGACATCCACAACACCGATCAGCTTTCTTTTTTCCGTGACATAGCAAGTGTATATCGTCTCTTTATTCAATCCCACCTGCCGTATCTTCAAAATGGACTCTGCCACCGTCATCTCTCTTCTAAGCGCAATATACTCTACATTCATTACGCTTCCGGCACTGTCCTCCGGATATTGAAGAAGCTGGTTGATCTGCTGACGCTTCTCTTCATCTGTTGCCATCAAAAGACGGTCTACTACATTGGCCGGCATCTCCTCCAGGACGTCAACGGTATCATCCAGATACATTTCTTCCATAACTTCTTCCAGCTCGGAATCTGTCAGGCCATTGATAAGCATTTCTCTTAAGTCGCTGTCCATATAGGTAAAAGTCTCTGCCGCCTCTTCCTTGGCCAGAAGCCGGAATACCATCACCAGCTGTTTCTGGTTGAAATCTTCCATCAGATCCGCCAGATCCACCGGATACATATTATTTTCCAGCTCTTCTTTAAGCTCCTTAAACCGACGCTCCTCCAGCATTTCGAGGATACGTTCTTCTGTCAGCTCTTCCCGCTCTTCGTATTCCTTTTCATACATTTCTTTTTCTTCCATTGAAACGTACCCTCCTTTCCTCTTTTGTCCGTTGCCGGAAATATTCTAATATAGTATAATCAATTCCAGAAAGATATACAAGGAGATTTTCATGAAAATTGTCGGATTAATCACAGAATATAACCCCTTTCACAATGGACATTTGTACCATCTGCAAAAGACAAAAGAAATTACCGGAGCCGACGCTGTTATTGCCGTTATGAGCGGAAATTATGTGCAAAGAGGCGCACCGGCCATTATGCCGAAACATATCCGAGCCGAGGTTGCTCTGGAAGCAGGCGTCCCCCTTGTTTTGGAACTCCCGGTATGTTATGCCTGCGGCAGTGCAGAATATTTTGCTGAAGGCGCTATCTCCATTTTGGAAAAACTGGGCTGCATTGATGCCATCTGCTTCGGAAGCGAGTGTGGTGATCTCAACATTCTGGAGAGGATTGCTTCCATTACCGCTGACGAACCTGCCGAATACCGCGCCTTTCTTCAGGAGGAATTGAAAAATGGGCTTTCTTATCCCAAAGCCAGACAAAATGCCCTGAAACGTTATACAAAAGATGAAGAAATTGATCTTATCCTGTCTGAACCCAACAATATCCTTGGCATTGAATACATCAAAGCGCTGATGCGCCGCAAAAGCGGTATGGCGGTTTATACCATCAAACGCCGCGTATCCGGCTATCACGATGAGGAGCTTTCTGAAAATTACAGCTCCGCCTCCGCTATCCGCCGGCTTTTGTGGCACGCCAGCAACGCCATCCATCTGGAAGGAGAACGGCTGTATGATGAGCCTCCTCTTTCCGATGCCCTGACCCGCCTGGAAGGCCAGGTTCCTTCCGCCTGTATTCGCATGCTGGAGGAAACACATCGGACAAGATATCCGGTATACGCCAATGATTTTTCTCTTCTTTTGAAGTATCAGCTGATGTGTGAAACAAAAGAAAGCCTGACACAGTATGCAGATGTCACCCCGGATCTTGCCAACCGGATCTTAAACAGACTGAATGATTTTGTCACTTTCGATCAATTCTGTGATCTTCTCAAAACAAGAGAGGTCACTTATACAAGAATCAGCAGAGCCCTGTTCCACATTCTTCTTCATATAAAAAAGGAAGATATGGAACTGTACCGACACCATGACGACTGCGGCTACGCCCGCATTCTTGGCTTCCGCAAAGACGCTGCCCCTCTTCTGAAACATTTAAAAAAACATACCGAGATCCCCCTCATCACAAAGCTGACGCAGCAGGAAAATCTTGATATGTCCGCAAAAAAAATGCTGGAAAACGAAATTTTCGCATCTAATCTTTACGAATCTGTCATAACAGAAAAATTCCGTCTTCCATTTATTCATGAATATCAGCAGCAGCTTGTTCTCATATAAGCTGCTGCTTTTTACATCTGCCCGTAAAATACTCTCTTCCTGGTTATCGTTCTACCACTCTGGTGCAGGCAACAGCCAAAGATCCGGGACCGATATGGCAGGATACACTCAGCGACAGAGCATCCATGTGGATGTCGTATCCCGGAAAATGCTCTTCCAACTCTCTTTTCCATTGCTCTGCCACTTCCGCTTCACAGGTGTGAGCTGCCTGCAGGCAGACTTTATGCCCTTTAAATCTTTCTGTAATATCTTTTTCCATGGCTTTCATCATAACCTTTTTTGCAGCCTTCATTCCTCTGACTTTGGAAAAAGCATCCAGTTTTTCTCCCTGGATCGTAAGTACCGGCTTTAAGTTGAGCACTGTGCCAAGAGCCGCTGCCGCCGGAGTGATCCTTCCGCCCTTTTTCAGATATTTCAGTGTATCCACTGTAATATAAATGCTGGCTTCCAGCTTTTCCCGCATAAGAACATCATAGATCTCTTTTCCGCTCATTCCGTCCGCCGCCATCTCTAATGCATCCAGAACTGACTGTCTCTGTGTAATAGAAATACGCTGGTTATTTACCACAAAAACTTTTCCATCAAAATCTTCCGCCAGCATCATTGCCGTCTGGCAAGAACCGGAAAGACCGCTGGACATAGGAATATATATCACCTCATCCGCTTCCTGCAGGGCTTCCTCCCATAATTCCATCACATCAGCCGGCGCCGGCTGTGAAGTGGAAATATCTGCATCATCTGTCAGCCTCTCATAAAATTCTTTCTGTGTCAGAGTAATATCTTCATAATAGACCTCACCGTCAATATAAAACGGCATAGGAAGTACTCTGATCCCCAGTTCTTTTGCTTCTTTTTGTGTAATACCGCTGTTGCTGTCTGTAATTACCGCCACTTTTCCCATATCATTTTATCCCTCTCAATTTCATAATTTTAAACAGTAACAATGTCAGAGACCGCATCCCGTCTGGCTACCATTAAAGGAATGTCTTCTCCCCTGTATGGGTTGTCCCCTACGGTCACTTCAAGCTTCACCGTTTCATAAGCCAGCTCTGCGTAATTATTTTCCTTGCTTAAATGCCCCAAAACGACCTGTTTTAGATTGTCGTGGAGAATATCACACAAAAGTCTTCCGGACACTTCGTTGGATAAATGGCCCTTTTCCCCCATAACCCTTCGTTTCAGTGGATAGGGGTAAGGCCCGACCTCCAGCATATGGATATCATGATTTGCCTCCAAAAGCACAGCGTCCAGTCCTTTCAGATTGTCTACTGTATAATCATCATAGACGCCCAGATCAGTAGCCACAGCCACAGACCGTTTGCCACATGCGATCCGGTATCCGGATGGTTCATAAGCATCATGAGAAATTGCAAACGGATGAATGGTCAGATCTCCCAGAAGAAAATCGGTATCAATTTCAATTTCATGAAGGAGCCCGTCCGGCATCTTCCCCAGGCTTTTGTATTCCCGTATCCCCTTTAGTGTTCCTTTCGTTGCATACACCGGAATACCATATTTACGGCTGAAAACCCCCAGCCCTTGTATATGATCGGAATGTTCATGCGTGATCAAAATGCCAGAGAGCTCTTCACCCTTCATTCCCAGTGTATGTAATCCTTCATCAATCCGTTTTTTGCTGATTCCTGTATCCACAAGCAGGTGGGTATGATCGCTCCCCACATAAATACAGTTTCCGCTGCTTCCGCTTGCTATGCTGCATAATCTCATATTCTCTTCTCCTAATTTTGGTTTTTTGCATCAGTATACGCCAATGCTATCCCTTTTTCAGGCCTAATTGCGTCATAATATCATCAATCTGCTGGCATGCCTCCTCAAAGGAGTTGCAATTATCAATCGCCCGGTCACAATGCTCAAAAAAGACAGATGAGGGAAGCTGGGAAGAAAAGATCCCCTGAATCTTCTTCTCATCATATCCTCTGGATGCGATCAGACGCTTTTTCCTCGTTTCATCATCCGTATAAATGTACCATAGTTCATCGCAAAAAGCATCATAATGGTCTTCAATAAGAAGAGCCGCCTCAAGCACAAACACAGGACTTTCCTTTTTCTCTTCCCGGCGGATCTGTTCTTTTATTTTTTCTTTAACCGCCGGATGGACGATTTCATTAAGGATCCGGAGTTCTGCAGGATTTGAAAAAACAATCCCGGCAAGGCGAGATCGATTCAGCCTGCCTTCCTCGTCCAGGATCCCTTCTCCGAAATGCTCTACAATCCTTTTATAGCATTTCGTTCCCTTTCTCTGCAGGCGCTTTGCCACTTCGTCTGCCTGACAGCAGACCGCTCCATAGGATTCTTTCAGATAATCCAATACAAGACTTTTTCCTGTTCCGATTCCACCGGTAATTCCAATTATTTTCATCTTACTCGCACCTCTATTTTGCCTCATACCAGCTTTTTCCGGTATGCATATCAATTTCCAGCGGTACCGCAAGGGATGCCGCCTGCTCCATTTCTTCCTTCAGTATCTTTTTGACTTCTTCCGCCTCACTCTCCCAGGCTTCCACCAAAAGTTCATCATGCACCTGCAAAACAAGCCGGGATTTCATATTCCCGGATTTCAGCCGGTCATTTACACCGATCATGGCAATTTTCATAATATCTGCCGCCGTTCCCTGGATAGGTGAGTTCATTGCCACCCTCTCTCCAAAGGAACGCTGCATGAAATTGCTGGAAGAAAGTTCCGGCACAGGCCTTCTCCTTCCAAAAAGAGTGACGGCATATCCTTTGTCTTTTGCCTGTTTCACAGCATCATCCAGAAAAATTTTGATTCCCGGATAAGTGTGAAAATATTGTTCTATATACTGTGCCGCTTCTTTCCGCGTAATGCTCAGATCCTGGCTTAACCCAAAAGAGCTGATTCCATATACAATCCCAAAATTGACTGCCTTGGCATTTCTTCTCTGGAGATCCGTCACCTGGTCAAAAGGGGTATGGAATACCTGGGAAGCGGTAATTCTGTGGATATCCTTTTCCTCTCTGTAAGCCTCAATAAGCTGCTTATCCCCCGAACAATGGGCCAGCACTCTAAGTTCAATCTGGGAATAGTCTGCATCCACAAAGACAAATCCCTCTTCCGGAACAAATACTTTCCTTATCAGCCTTCCCAGCTCCATCCGAACCGGAATGTTCTGTAGATTCGGTTCAGTACTGCTGATCCGCCCGGTCGCTGTAATGGTCTGATTAAATTTCCCGTGAATCCTTCCATCCTCCGCAATAAAGGCTGCAAGACCGTCAGCATAGGTGGACTTCAGCTTTGCCAGCTGTCTGTATTCCAGGATTTTAGCTACAACAGGATAATCCGGCGCCAGCTTTTCCAGCACATCCGCTGCAGTAGAATATCCGGTTTTTGTCTTCTTTCCGCCTTTAAGTCCCATTTTTTCAAAAAGGATGACTCCAAGCTGTTTCGGAGAATTAATATTGAACTCTTCTCCCGCCTCCTGCCAGATTTCCTGTTCCAGCCTGCTGATCTGAACTGCAAGTCTGTTTCCGTAATCTTTCAGTTCGTCCGCTTCTACCCGGACTCCATTTTGTTCCATATCAAAAAGCGTAAATACAAGCGGCATTTCTATTTCTTTGAAAAGCTTCCACATTCCCGCCTCTTCCAGCTTATCCTGTAAAGGAGCAGCTGACGCATAGGCGGTATAAGCTTCATAGCATGCTTTCTTTTCATCTTCCATCTTCTCTTCCAAAAGAAGATCCAGCTGTTCTCTTGCCACATCCTCAAATTCATAATCATTTTTAAGAGGATTCAAAAGATATGCTGCAATAATCCCGTCGAAACAATTGTCTTTGACAGATGGCGTAAAATATTTCATTGTTTCTTTCAGATGAAAGACAGACAACGTCTTCGGGCCGGCAGATAATTTCTCCAGTTTCTCCAGGAGTTCCGCTATCTCCATCTTCTCTTCCGGAATACAGTAAATTTCCTTTTCTCCGAAGCAAAGAGCAACTCCTCCAATCCGTGCCTCTCCTGCAAAAAGCGGAAGTGCCTCTGCTGTTCTCCGAAAGACAGCCACACCCAGAGTTTCTGCTTCCGACGCTTCTTCGAGAATGCGTTCCGCCTCCTCGCGGCTTCCGGCAGTCCGGAAGGAATCTTCCACCGCATGGGAAGGGCCTTTCACCTCAAAACGGCTCAAAAGATTTTTGAACTGCAGTTTCTGAAAAAGGGTATATGCCTCTTCCGTGAAAATATTTCCAAGTCTTGCGCTTTCAATATCATAATCCAGCGATGCATCTACACAGATTGCTGCCAGCTTCTTGCTCATCACTGCCATATCCCAGTATTCTACAATAGCTTTGGATGCACGGGGCGGCTTCAGCTCCCCGGCATGCTGGTACGCGTTTTCTATACTGTGGTATTCTGTAATGATCTTCGCCGCAGTTTTCTCCCCAATTCCGGGAACTCCGGGAATATTATCTGAGGTATCTCCCATAAGCGCTTTCATATCAATAAATTCCAGAGGAGTCACCTGATAACGCTCTTTTACATCAGCCGCATAATAGTCCTCCACTTCTGTTCTTCCCTGCTTCGTCTTAGGGATACGGATCTTTACCTTGTCCGTGGCAAGCTGCAGAAGATCCCGATCTCCGCTGATGATGGTCACATCCATGCCTTCGCTCTCACATCGTTTTGAGAGCGTCCCCAGAAGATCATCCGCTTCCAGGCCTTCCTGTTCTATGATCCTGATTCCCATGGACCGGAGGACTTCCTTCATTACAGGGACCTGCTGTCGCAGCTCGTCCGCCATAGGTTTTCTTGTCCCTTTATATTCTTCATACATTTGATGCCGGAAGGTTGGCGCATGTACATCAAAAGCTACCGTAAGATACTCCGGCTTCTCCTCATCCAGCAGTTTTAACATAATGTTAAGGAAACCGTAAATGGCATTCGTATGAAGTCCCTCCGAATTTGTAAGATCCGGAAGACCAAAAAAGGCTCTGTTCAAAATACTGTGTCCGTCAATCAATACAATTTTTTCCGCCATATTTTTTCTCCATCTTATAAAGCTACTGAATCTACTATACAACAATCTTTCCCATTTTAAAAGAAAAAAATTGTTGAAAAATCTTGTAATTCAAATATCAATATGCTATACTTACATTCGGTTCTTACAAAAGACCACTTGCGGATGTGGCGGAATGGCAGACGCACAAGACTCAAAATCTTGCGGAGGTGACTTCGTGTGGGTTCAAGTCCCACCATCCGCATCTTCTATTTTCAGACGCAAAAGTGCAGTTTTCTAAATCAGAAAACTGCATTTTTAATATACAAAAATAAAATTTGCAAAGATATCATTATCTGTAGGAAAGGAATGTCTCTTATGAACAGCAAAATAGCAGAAGCAATTAAACTAACCCGTCAGCCGGTGGCCGTATTTACATCAAAAGAAATCCCGGAAAATGCCATGCAGTTTCGAAAAGGCGTATGGGGATGTGTGATCGCCATGATGCATGCAGTCTCTAAAGGCAAAACAGCTGCATTTGACAGGGAAACCGTTGTCTGCGCGGGAGGAAAGGCGGGACTGGGTATTCGAAAGTTTGAGCTTGGAACCATTGAATACTTTCTTTCCATCGGCGGAAAGGGACCGAAAAAAGGGGAATTTTATAAAAAAAGTCCGGACATTGCACGAAATTATATCGAAACAATGCCGGACATTGAAACAGATGAATATGTTATTATGAAACCTCTCAATGAATTAAAAGAAAATGAAACGCCGGAAATCGTCATTTTTCTGGTAAATGCCGACCAGCTTTCCGGTCTTGCAACATTGGCAAATTACGACCGGGAAACACAGGACAATGTGAAGCTTTCGTTTGGATCCGGATGCGCACAGTCAGTCCTTTACGGCCTTGATGCGGCACGGAACAATCCCACTGCCTGTTATATCGGTCTGACAGATCCTTCCGCCAGGAAATGTATACCAAGCGATCTCCTTTCCTTTACAATTCCTTTTCATCGTTTTCTGGAGATGGAGGAATGTGTGGAAAGCAGCTTTTTTCACACAGATACCTGGAAGGTCATTGCAAGAAGAATCTAAAATCCTTCCGTCGGAAACAGAATTTGATCTAAAGCCGTCAGATCAGACTCCGCGACAGAATATACGTTGTCAGAATCAGCCGCTACATGAAGATCTACCTGCTGCGGCTCCCCGTAAGTGGGCGATTCCATCCGGCTTTGAAGCCCTTCATACATCTTTTGGAATACCATCTGATTAATTTCATCTTCTCCCGGGATCTGGGAAACATCAGTGATACCCGCCAGTTCTGCCTGCACTGCCTCTGTAACTTCAGCTTCCAAACCTTCAAAAGCTGTGAGCGGCTTTGCCGTAACAGCTACTGTGAAGCTTCCATCCTCTTCTTCTGTTACCTCTCCCACTTCATACTCCGCCAGCGCCAACATGTCTTTAAAAAGCTGGCGGTAGTTGTCCAGCAATTCGTCTGACAATCCTGCCGAATCATAACCGGCAATGGTCATCATCTGATCAATATTGTTCTCATAAAGGTTTTCTGCCTCTTCCTTTGTGGAATCTGTCTGTTCCGTGTACTCGTCAAAATCCGCCTTATAACTGGCATCCAGAATCGATTGTGCATAAGTTCCAACTTCTTCCGGACTCATTTTGCAGGCTGTCAGCAGCATAACAGCCGCCGCCACGAGAAGACCAACTGCCTTTTTCCTTCTTTTCATACTTTTTCCTCCTCAATAAAGTAATTTTCTATATTTTACCTCATTAAGGACATATTATCAATTATTTCAGCAATTTTTTCCCTATTTCAAAACAGTCAAATGTAGCGAAATAGTCTTTCGGCGTCTCTGCACGGCGGATCAGCTCTGTACTTCCATCTTCTTTTAAAAGTACTTCTGCTGACTTCAGCTTTCCATTATAATTATATCCCATAGCAAAACCGTGTGCTCCGGTATCATGAATGACAAGCAAATCTCCGGCGTCAATTTTCGGCAAGTGCCGGTCGATCGCAAACTTATCGTTATTCTCGCAGAGGGATCCTGTCACATCATACAGATGATCGCATGGCTCATTTTCTTTTCCCATCACAGTGATGTGGTGATAAGCGCCGTACATTGCCGGACGCATCAGATTCACCGCACACGCATCCACTCCGATATATTCTTTGTGAGTATGTTTTTCATGGATAGCCTTTGTCACCAAACAGCCATAGGGTCCCATCATAAATCTGCCAAGTTCCGTATAAATTGCCACATCACCCATTCCGGCAGGAACCAGCACCTCTTCGTACACCCGCCGCACGCCTTCTCCGATGGCGCGAATATCATTAGGCTCCTGATCCGGTTTATAAGGAATACCGATTCCGCCTGACAGATTAATAAATTTAATGTGTGCTCCGGTTTCCTTCTGAAGTTTCACTGCCAGTTCAAAAAGCACCTTTGCCAGCATCGGATAGTATTCATTTGTTACAGTATTGCTTGCAAGGAAAGCGTGAATGCCAAATTCTTTCGCACCTTTTTCCTTCAGGATCTTAAAGGCTTCAAAAATCTGCTCTGTTGTCATGCCATATTTTGCATCGCCCGGATTGTCCATAATATCATTACTGATCTTAAACAATCCTCCCGGATTGTATCTGCAGCTGATTGTCTCCGGTATGTACCCAATCGCCTTCTCCAGGAAATCAATGTGTGTGATATCATCCAGATTGATGATCGCCCCAAGCTTTTCGGCCAATTTAAAATCTTCTGCCGGAGTATCATTGGAAGAAAACATAATATCGTCTCCTGTGGCTCCAATGGCTTCTGAAAGAAGCAGCTCTGTGTACGAGGAACAATCACATCCGCATCCATATTCTCTTAAAATCTGTATCAGGAAGGGATTGGGCGTTGCCTTTACCGCAAAATACTCTTTGTATCCTTTATTCCACGCAAAAGCTTCCTTCAGCGCTTCCGCATTCTTTCGGATCCCTTTCTCGTCATAAAGATGAAAAGGAGTGGGATACTTCTTTACAATTTCATCCAGCTGTTCTTTTGTCACAAATGTCTCTTTTTTCATAGGTACGTTACTCCTTATATCTGTACAGATTTTAATTTATTATTCAATCACAGCGATTCTCATCATATTGCTGATGCCTTCTTTTGCACGGTTTACATTCGGGGAGGGAATGCCTGCTGTCAGCACCACAACATCTCCCGGATCAGCCATTTGCTTTGCACATACCAGCTCGATCGCCCCGGAACAAATATCCTCCGTCGTATTGAACTGAATAGATTTGATCGGCTCTACTCCCCAGTAAATCTGCATTCTGCGAAGAGAACGCTCATTAGGAGTCACGCCAATAATCGGCATTTTAGGCTTAAATTTAGAAACAACTCTGGTAGTAGCACCCGATACAGACGGAGTGATGATACACTTCGCTCCCAGATTGTATGCTGTCGTAACAGAAGCATGGCCAATGGCACTGGAAATTCCTTTCATACGGTGTTCCTCTGCCTTTTTGAGCATAAGATCATAATCCAGATGCTCCTCTGTATTCTCCACAATATGCACCATCATCTGAAGCGCTTCTAATGGATATTTTCCCTGTGCAGTTTCTCCAGACAGCATGACTGCATCCGTTCCGTCATAAACTGCATTCGCCACATCCGTCACTTCTGCCCGTGTCGGACGAGGATTGCGGATCATGGAATCCAGCATCTGTGTTGCTGTAATAACCGGTTTATAATAATAATTACATTTCTGAATGATCATTTTCTGGAGATAAGGCACTTCCTCTGCCGGAATCTCCACGCCAAGATCTCCTCTGGCTACCATAATACCGTCTGCACAGCGAATGATCTCGTCAATATTCTTAATTCCTTCTGCATTTTCAATCTTTGCGATGATCGGAATGTATGGAGCATCACATTCTTTCAGAAAAGCGCGGATCTCTACAATACACTCTGCATTGCGCACAAAGGATGCCGCAATAAAATCAATACCCTGTTCCACGCCGAAACGGATATCTTCTCTGTCCTTGTCTGTGATAGCCGGAAGTCTTACAGGCACATTAGGCACATTCACGCCCTTGCGCTCTCCCAACTCTCCTCCGTTCACAATCTCGCAGACAATATCCGTTACTGTTTTGCTGATCACCCTAAGACCAATCAACCCGTCATCTATCAAGATCGTGCTTCCAACAGATACATCGTCTACAAGTCCGCTATAGGAAATGGATACTTTCGTTTCATCCCCTGTAATATCCTCAGAGGTCAGTGTAAACTTTCTGCCTGTCTCCAGCATTACCTTTTTTCCATCTTTCAGGATACCGGTACGGATCTCCGGACCTTTTGTATCCAGCAGGATCGCTGTTGGCATATGTTCTTCATCCCGGATACGCTTCAGCATATCCATTCTGCCCTTCTGTTCTTCATGACTTCCGTGCGAAAAATTGAATCTTGCAATATCCATCCCATTCTTCACAAGCGCTCTCATCAGATTTTCATCATTTGTGTTGGGTCCCATTGTACAGACTATTTTTGTTTTCTTTTTCTTCATTTTTTTCACCAATTCCTTTTTCATATTTTTATTTCCAAAGTTTCAGGACAAATGCCCTGCTCTTTCCACGTTACTATTTTACATGTATATGGGAAAAGAGATGATCCTGACAATACTCATAATTCCCATTACATCTGGAACAATACCGGAACTCCAGGGACGGATCGTCCAGCTCTGTGCGTCCGCACACGGCACAGCGGTGTCTGGCTCCGCCTGCATAATGATTTTCCGGCCGGATCTTCTGCTGAAATTCTCTTTTTCTCTTTCTCTGTTTTGGAGAATAAGGCTTCATATTTCTTGAACCCAGGAAAAAGATCACAAAATTCAAAATGGAAACTGCCGCCGCGATCGCGTTTGCCTGGTACACAACTCCCACCAGAGGATTTCCTCCATAGGAGGGCAGAAAAGCCTGCAATATGGTGTAGAGGAAATAAACGCCATCCAGGATTCCCAACCATTTCGCCTTGACCGGGATCGCAAAAAACAGATAGAACTGCATATCCGGATAAACAGCTGCAAATGCAAGAAACAATGACATGTTCAAATACCATGTCCCCAGCGGGAAGGATACCCCCACCAGGAAATAAGCGGCAAATGCCGCGATCACATGAAATAACATACCTGAAAAGAAATAAAGGTTAAACCGAAATGCACCCCAGGTATTTTCCAGTTCCCTTCCCAGCATATAATACAGATAAAGGGCAAAAATCATAAAGAGATATCCGGTCTGAGGCGGCTGTATAATGAAGGTTACGATCCTCCAGATCTGGCCGCGCAGAATTGCGCTGACATCAAGACTCAAATACTGATAATAAAAAGAAGGAACCAAAAGCTGCAGAACCAGCCCCACAACATAAAGGATAATAATGTAATACATCAGATTGTGGATGGCATATCTGCCGAATTTCCGTTCCATTTTTTCCAACCAATTCATAGAAAAAATACCTGCTTTCCCATATTACTCTAATACTGTAGTCATTCTACCTTTTTAGGAAGTCTTTGTCAATTACACCGGATAACTTTACCGTATTTTAATATTTCTATTACATTTGTTGATTGTCTTTTCAATTTTTTTGTCGTATAATGTTACCGTTTAGGAAAACAACATTTAATATGTAGAATTACATATATTCCCAGACAGGATTTTTATCTTTGTCATACTGAAATCTATACTATTACAAAGACAAGGAGTACATATTTATGAATCAACAAGAATTATTTACCCTGGGGATCGATATCGGATCCACCACAGTAAAGATCGCCATTCTGGATGATCAAAATGATGTGCTTTTCTCTGATTATGAAAGACATTTTGCAAATATCCAGGAAACCCTTTCTGACCTTTTGGGAAGGGCTATCTATAAACTCGGTTCTATCCGGGTGTCTCCTGTTATAACAGGATCCGGAGGACTGACTCTTGCAAAACATCTGGGGGTTCCCTTTGTGCAGGAAGTTGTAGCCGTATCCACTGCTCTTCAGGATTATGCGCCTCAGACAGATGTGGCAATTGAGCTTGGAGGGGAAGATGCAAAGATTATTTACTTTGAAGGCGGCAATATTGAGCAGAGAATGAATGGTGTCTGCGCCGGCGGAACCGGCTCTTTCATCGACCAGATGGCTTCTCTTCTGCAGACCGACGCCTCCGGATTGAATGAATACGCAAAAAATTATAAAGCTCTGTATTCTATCGCTGCCAGATGCGGCGTATTTGCGAAATCAGATATTCAGCCGCTGATCAATGAGGGGGCTTCCAAAGAAGATCTGGCCGCCTCTATTTTCCAGGCAGTTGTAAACCAGACCATCAGCGGACTTGCCTGCGGTAAACCGATTCGCGGACACGTAGCATTTCTGGGAGGACCTCTTCATTTCCTTTCAGAGCTTAGAGAAGCGTTTGTCCGCACACTGAAATTGGATGAGGAGCACACTATTGCTCCAAATCATTCTCACCTTTTTGCAGCCATTGGTTCTGCCTTAAACTCTACCAAGGAACCCATCGTGCCTATCCGTGAGCTCCAGGAACGCCTGGCAAAACGGATACAGATGGAGTTTGAAGTAGAGAGAATGGAACCTCTTTTTGCAACCGAAGCAGAATATAAGGAATTTACAGAGCGCCACGCAAAACATCAGGTTCCGGTTAAGGATCTTGCCTCTTATAAAGGCAAAGCATTTCTTGGTATCGACGCCGGTTCCACTACAACTAAAGCGGCTCTTGTAGGAGAAGACGGAACCCTTCTGTATTCTTTTTACCATAATAATGAAGGAGATCCTCTCGGTACCACAATCTCAGCAATCAAAGACATTTATTCTCAGCTTCCCGAGGATGTGGAGATCGTTCATTCCTGCTCCACCGGATATGGCGAAGCACTGATCAAAGCTGCTCTTCTTCTTGATGAAGGAGAAGTAGAAACCGTTTCTCACTATTATGCCGCCTCTTTCTTTGAACCGGATGTAGACTGTATTCTGGACATCGGCGGGCAGGATATGAAATGTATTAAGATCAAAAACCAGACTGTTGACAGTGTACAGCTGAACGAAGCCTGCTCTTCAGGCTGTGGTTCCTTTATCGAAACCTTTGCCAAATCGCTCAACTATTCTGTAGAAGATTTTGCGCATGAAGCTTTATTTGCCCATAATCCGATTGACCTTGGAACCCGCTGTACTGTATTTATGAACTCCAAGGTAAAACAGGCACAGAAAGAGGGAGCTGCCGTGTCCGACATTTCTGCCGGACTGGCCTACTCTGTCATTAAGAATGCTCTTTTCAAAGTAATTAAAGTATCTGATGCATCAGAACTGGGACAGCACATTGTTGTGCAGGGCGGTACTTTCTATAATAATGCTGTTCTTAGAAGTTTTGAGAAAATTGCAGGCTGCCACGCAATCCGCCCGGACATTGCCGGCATCATGGGAGCGTTCGGTGCTGCCCTGATCGCAAGGGAACGCTATGTGGAATGCGAAGGTACTACCATGCTCTCCATCGAAGATATCGAAGCGCTGGAATACCGGACAACGATGACAAAGTGCCGCGGATGTACCAATAACTGTCGTCTGACGATCAACCATTTCAGCGGCGGAAGAAAGTTTATCACCGGAAACCGCTGTGAAAAGGGACTTGGAAAAGAAAAATCGAAGAACAACCTTCCCAACCTTTTTGAGTATAAGAGTCAGCGGTATTTCGGCTATACGCCTCTTTCAGAGGAGGAAGCTTCCCGCGGCGTGATCGGTATACCCAGAGTTCTGAATATGTACGATAACTATCCGTTCTGGTTCACATTCTTCACGGATCTTGGATTTCGTGTAGTTCTCTCTCCCGCTTCCACAAGGAAGATTTATGAGCTGGGAATTGAGTCTATCCCAAGTGAATCTGAATGTTATCCCGCCAAACTTGCCCACGGGCATGTACAATGGCTGATCAATGAAGGCATCCGGCATATCTTTTACCCTTCTATTCCTTATGAGAGAAATGAATTTGCCGATGCCAACAACCACTATAACTGTCCGATTGTTACCTCCTATCCGGAGAACATCAAAAATAATATTGATGCCATCGTAAACGGCAACGTGGATTTCATCCATCCTTTCATGTCCTTTGCCAGCGAGGAAACCCTTTCTTCCCGCCTGATCGAAGAACTTGCTCCAAAGTTTGATCTCACAGCAGAAGAAATTAAAACGGCTGTTCATAAAGCCTGGGTTGAGCTTGAAGCGTGCCGGAACGATATGCGCAAAAAAGGTGAGGAAACCGTTGCTTTCCTCGACAAAACAGGAAACCGGGGAATTGTTCTTGCCGGACGTCCCTATCATATTGACCCCGAGGTAAACCATGGACTTCCGGAGCTGATCAATTCCTACAATATCGCCGTATTGACAGAAGATTCCGTATCACACCTTCACCCGGTAGAACGGCCTTTAAATGTTATGGATCAGTGGATGTATCACTCCCGCCTCTATGCGGCAGCAAATTATGTAAAGACAAAAGATAATCTGGATCTGATCCAGCTCAATTCTTTCGGATGCGGACTGGATGCCGTCACCACAGATCAGGTTGCCGATATCCTGACTCGCTCCGATAAGATCTACACCTCTTTAAAAATCGATGAGGTCAATAACCTGGGAGCTGCAAGAATCCGTGTCCGCTCTCTGCTTGCTGCAATCCGCGTCAGAGAACAAAGGGAACAGAAACGGCATATTGAGCCATCTTCCATAAAAAAGGTACCTTTTACAAAGGAGATGCGCAAAGAGTACACCATCCTCTGCCCGCAGATGTCTCCAATGCATTTTGAACTTCTGGAACCTGCTTTCAACGCTTCGGGTTATAAAGTGGAAGTCCTTCCAAACGACAATAAGCAAGCCGTTGATGTGGGACTGAAATATGTTAACAACGATGCCTGCTACCCTTCTCTTATGGTTGTAGGACAGATTATGGAAGCTATTTTATCCGGAAAATACGATACAGATAAGATTGCTGTCATTATCAGTCAGACCGGAGGCGGATGCCGTGCTTCCAACTATATCGGATTCATCCGCCGCGCATTGAAGAAAGCCGGCTATGAACATATTCCGGTTATTTCTATCAACTTAAGCGGGCTGGAAGGAAATCCCGGCTTTAAGATTACACCGGCATTAGCGCTTCGCGGAATCTATGCTGCTGTTTTCGGAGACATTTTCATGAAATGTGTTTACCGCCTCCGTCCATACGAGGCAGTGCCCGGTTCGGTTGACGCTATGCATCGCAAATGGGTAAAAGTTTGTGCTGATTTTGTTTCCCAGGGCTACCCTTCCCGAAGAAAATTCAAAAAACTGTGCCGGAATATTATTGAAGACTTCGACAACAATATTGAACTTTTAGATATCAAGAAACCCCGCGTAGGTGTAGTTGGAGAAATTCTGGTAAAATTCCTCCCTGCCGCCAATAATCATCTGGTGGATCTTTTGGAGAGTGAGGGCGCCGAAGCTGTCGTTCCAGATCTTTTGGACTTCCTTCTGTACTGCTTCTACAATCAGAATTTCAAGGTATCCCATCTTGGTTTTGCCAAGTCAAAGGCTACTATTGCAAACCTTGGAATCAAAGCGCTGGAATGGTTCCGCTCTCCTGCCAGCAAGGCATTTAAAGAGAGCAAGCACTTCGATCCTCCGGCTGATATCCGGGATCTGGGCAAAATGGCATCTGAGATTGTTTCCCTCGGAAACCAGACTGGCGAAGGTTGGTTCCTCACCGGAGAGATGCTGGAGCTGATCCACAGCGGTGCCACAAACATCGTCTGCACACAGCCTTTTGCCTGCCTTCCGAACCATGTAGTGGGCAAGGGGGTTATCAAAGAGCTGCGACGCCGCCATCCATTGGCAAATATTGTTGCCATCGACTATGACCCGGGTGCAAGTGAGGTAAATCAGCTGAACCGTATTAAACTAATGCTGTCAACAGCGAATAAAAATCTGGCAAAAACGGAAGGATAGTAAAATTTGGGACGTAGTAACATTTAAATTCAATGTCATTAAGTTTAGAAATTAGGATTCAAAAAAGCATGGAACGAAAAATTCCATGCTTTTTTAGTAAAAACACTTGACAAATCATACAAATCTGCGACAAAGCTATATGAATATATAGTTTTTTGAAGGTCTTAAATCACGGATTATTCCCTTATTCTTCTCGATCCATACAATTTCCTTTTTTATCGATCCAATATCGGACAGTATGATGTTTAGACGCACCAGAACCACATTTAGGACATCGGGATATATCTCGCATCTGATTAATAGCATATGTGGACATGGAGAGTGCATTATGAACATTTTTTGCTCGATCCATGCTATTAGAATACCAGATAGCACCGCAAACGGTACACCGGTACTTTTCTTCTGTCTTTTCTTTGCATCCGGATCGCCTTCTTTGTTTCTCTAATCGAATGGCAGCCTGTTTCCCTCTTTCAAGCTTCAATTGTTTCTTTTCTTCTTCCTTTTGCTGTTTAAGGAGTGCTTTCTCTTCCTGTTTTTTCTGGATATCTGAAGAATGTTGCGCCATTCCTGCTTTCATAGCTCCCATAATTATTTCTTTAGCGCCATACTGCACCAAGTAATCATGCAGCCTTCTAATCTCTCCCTTATCTTTCCGATTAGTACAAAGGTATGCCGAATTCATGCCAGGAGCAACAAAATATACACCAGGCACTCTGGAAAAAGTTGCTTCAGGTTGATAGAAAGTAATTTCTATTTCTCTGATATTCATCCTATAAACTTCCTTATCTTTCTTCATGATAGTCAACACTTCATCATCTATGCTTTGATACATAAATTTCCCAATTGTTATCTCCACTAAATGTCCCCCTCTCGAAATAGGAATAGAGACATTATACTGGATTTAAACACCAAAAAACAGGAAATAGAAAAAATACCTTGGTTTAATGCAAAAAAGACCGAAGATTAGGGGGAATCCCCTCAATCCAAGGTCCTTTTTGGTTATTTTTATTTGCCTTTTTTAAGAATAATTGTTGTTGCCCTTACTCACCATATATTTCTCATTATTTTACAAGCAATGATCTTCCTGTCATCTCTTTTGGCTGTTTCATTCCCATCAGTTCAATCAATGTAGGAGCGATATCCGCCAAACATCCACCTTCTCTTAATTTGTAAGCCGGATCAGCATTTACAAGAATAAACGGTACCGGATTCGTTGTGTGGGCAGTGAACGGCTCTCCTGTCTCTTCATCGATGAGCTGCTCTGCATTTCCGTGGTCTGCACAGATAAACATCTGACCTCCCACTTCTTTGATAGCCTCTACTGTCTTTCCAACACATTCATCCACTGCCTCGATCGCCTTAATGGCTGCCGCCTCTACTCCGGTATGCCCTACCATATCCGGATTCGCAAAGTTAATGATAATAACGTCATACTTTCCAGAACGAATAGCTTCCGTCAGTTTATCGCAAACTTCGTAAGCGCTCATCTCCGGTTTCAGGTCGTAAGTAGCAACCTTTGGAGATTTTACAAGAATACGGTCTTCTCCTTCATTTGGTTCTTCTACACCGCCGTTAAAGAAGAATGTCACATGCGCGTATTTTTCTGTCTCTGCGATACGTGCCTGCTTCATACCGTTAGCAGCAAGAAATTCTCCGAATGTATTTGTAATTTCCTCTTTCACAAATGCAACCAGTTTATTTTCAATCGTCACATCATATTCTGTAAAGCATACAAAGACCGTCTTGATCCGCTCTCCTCTTTCAAATCCGGCAAAGTCATCATCGCAAAATGTTCTTGTGATCTCTCTTGCACGGTCCGGACGGAAGTTAAAGAAAATAATGGAATCCTGATCTTTGATTGTCGCCACAGGAGCGCCGTCTTTCTCTACAATTGTAGGAAGTACAAATTCGTCTGTTGTATCCTTATCATAGGAAACCTGGATTCCTTCCGGGCCTGACGCTGCCTTTTCGCCCTCTCCAAATACCATTGCACGGTATGCTTTCTCCACACGATCCCAGCGATTGTCCCGATCCATTGCATAGTAACGTCCCATTACAGTAGCAACCTGACCTACGCCGATTTCTTTCATCTTTGCTTCCAACTCTTCTACATATTCTTTTCCAGATGCCGGAGGAGTGTCTCGTCCATCCAGGAAGCAGTGTACATATACCTTTTCAATTCCCTGTCTCTTTGCAAGCTCCAAAAGTCCGTAAATGTGAGTATTATGGCTGTGCACGCCGCCGTCAGATACCAGTCCCATAAGATGGAGCGCTGAATCATGTTTCTTCACATTTTCACATGCTGCAAGAAGAGCTTTGTTTTCAAAGAAATCACCATCCTGAATTGCTTTTGTAATCTTAGTCAGATCCTGATACACAATGCGGCCGGCACCCATGTTCAGATGTCCTACTTCAGAGTTACCCATCTGACCATCCGGAAGTCCTACCGCCATTCCGCTTGCATTTCCCTTTACAAAGGGATACTCTGCCATCAGCTTATCCATAACAGGAGTTTTCCCTTCTGCTACCGCATTGCCTTCTTTCTTTTCATTTAATCCATAACCATCCAAAATCATCAGTACTGTTGGTTTTTTACTCATTTTCTATTCTCCTTCTATTGATCTTTGCAGATGTTTTCCATCCACTTGTATGCCAGATCCATCCAGCATTGACATTCCTCCTGAACGCCGCTTCCATCAGCACGCCTGGATTCTTCTCCTGCGCTCCCCAGTCCATGAGAGCCTTTCTGAAACAAATGAAGCTCTGTCCTGATCCCTTTCTCGTGCAGCGCTTCTGCCATTCTGACAGAATTTTGAACCGGAACGGTTCTGTCTTCAAAGGTATGCCATATAAAGCAGGGAACTGTATATTCTGTCACCTGTCTTTCTAAGGACAGCATCTCTTTCTTTTCTTCATATTCATCCTGAAGAAGATTTAGGAAACTTCCCTTATGGGAAATATTTTCATCAGAACTTATCACCGGATAACTGAGCAGCAGTCCCGCCGGTCTTAATTTCTCTGATGGGATTCCAAGCTTTTCGGAAAGAAATGTACTGTTCCAGAAAACTCCAAGACACCCTGCCAGATGTCCTCCCGCTGATGAACCCTGAACAAAAATCTGCCTTTCGTCCACCTTCCATTCTTCAGAATGTCCTTTAACAATTCCCATTGCCATTCCAAGTTCCAGAAGCGCTGTGGGATATTTTGCCGGGGCAGTGGAATATCGCAGAATCCCTACATGATACCCTTTTTGCAGAAAGTACATTGCAATAGGCTCTCCTTCCCGAAAACTGGTTCTCTCATATCCGCCTCCCGGACATAAAATAACCATGGGACGCTTTTTTATATGCAGATCTCCCGGCGTATCTAATACATAAGCGATAAAATGAGCATCCGGAAGGGAACCTTCCGTCTGCAGTTTCATTCTTTCAATAATCACACTCTTCACTCCCGAAACTCAAAAGCCCGCAGGAACTGTCTTGCAAGCCCCTGCGGTTCAATCTGGTTCTTACTTATAATTTACAATCTTTCCGAAGTCTGCCTTCAAAGAAGCTCCTCCGACAAGTCCTCCGTCAATGTCAGCCTGTGCAAATAACTCTGCAGCATTTCCTGCATTAACAGAACCGCCGTACTGAATACGGATAGCTTCCGCTGTTGCTTCGTCATAAATCTCTGCAATACATGCACGGATTCCGGCACACACTTCTTCTGCCTGTTCTGTTGTTGCTGTTTTTCCTGTTCCAATCGCCCAGATCGGTTCATATGCGATCACAGCTGTCTTTGCCTGATCTGCTGTAATTCCCTGGAATCCAACCTTAACCTGCTGACGAATGAAATCCATGGTAACGCCCTGTTCTCTCTGCTCCAGAGATTCTCCACAGCACATGATAGGAGTAATGCCATGTTCAAATGCCTTGTGCATTTTCTTGTTGACATCCTCACTTGTCTCGCCAAAGTAATCTCTTCTCTCTGAATGTCCCAGAACTACATATTTTACACCCGCATCTGTAAGCATTGCCGGAGAAATTTCTCCTGTGTATGCTCCGCTTTCCTCGTAATACATGTTTTCTGCTCCAACCTGGATGTTTGTTCCCTTGCACGCTTCCACTACCGGAATAATATCAATTGCCGGAACACAGAATACAACGTCTGCATCCTCTGTTGCAACTAAAGGCTTTAATTCTTCTACCAGCGCAACTGCCTCGCTGGGAGTTTTATTCATCTTCCAGTTTCCTGCTATAATCTTTCTTCTTGCCATTGTTTTCACTCTTTCCTTTACATATTCTTTAAAATCTGCATTCGTTACTAAGTCCCCTGCTTAAGCCCGTCAGGAAGGGGGGGGATGTTCACCTTACTAAACTCACCTGTGCCCTAACGGGCTTGGTTCGCTAAGTGCGGTGAACTAAGTGCGCACTAGAATTCGTCCGGCGTCCTTCGGGCTTGGACTCATTAAGTGCTTACTTATCGTTAGCTGCTGCTACGCCCGGAAGTTCTTTTCCTTCCAAAAATTCCAAAGATGCGCCGCCACCTGTAGAGATATGTGTCATCTTGTCACCGTATCCCAACTGATTTACAGCTGCTGCAGAATCTCCTCCTCCGATGATCGTCACAGCATCTGTTTCCGCAAGCGCTTTCGCAACTGCCTCTGTTCCGTGAGCAAAATTCGGCATTTCAAAACATCCCATAGGACCATTCCATACAACTGTCTTTGCATCTTTCACTGCATCTGTAAAAATCTTCTCTGTTTCCGGTCCGATATCCATTCCTTCCCAGCCATCCGGGATTTCTCCTGTCGGTACGATCTGGATATTTGCATCGTTAGAAAATTCATCTCCGATACGATTATCAACCGGAAGAAGCAGTCTTACACCTTTTTCCTCTGCTTTCTTTACCATGTTCTCTGCATATTCCAGATAATCGTCCTCACAAAGAGATGTTCCGATCTTTCCTCCCTTGGATTTTGCGAAAGTATATGCCATTCCTCCGCCGATGATCAAAACGTCCACTTTATCGATCAGGTTTTCAATAACAGAAATCTTGCTGGAAACTTTTGCGCCTCCCAGAATTGCCACAAATGGTCTCTCCGGATTGTTGACTGCATTTCCGAGGAAATCAATTTCTTTTTGCATAAGATAACCAACCACTGCAGTATCTACATATTTTGTTACTCCAACATTTGAGCAGTGTGCTCTATGAGCAGTACCAAAAGCGTCATTTACAAATACGTCGCACAGGGAAGCAAGCTCTTTTGAAAATGTATCTTCATTTTTCGTTTCTTCCGCTCTGTAACGTGTATTCTCCAAAAGAACAACTTCTCCATCTTTCATGGCTTCAACAGCAGCTTTTGCATTTGGTCCTACAACCTCCGGATCAGCCGCAAATTTCACTTCCTGTCCTAACAGCTCTGACAAACGCTTTGCAACCGGTGCAAGAGACAGTTCCGGCACTGCCTGTCCCTTCGGTTTACCCAAATGAGAACAAAGAATCACCTTTCCGCCGTCTCCGATCAGCTTCTTAATTGTCGGAAGGGCTGCAACAAGACGATTCTCATCCGTAATCTTTCCATCGATAAGCGGTACATTGAAATCACATCTTACAAGGACCTTTTTCCCTTTTACATTGATATCATCTACAGATTTTTTATTAAGCATTTAAGTGCCTCCTTTCATTTTCCGATACTTTTGAAAAAAGTCGAAATTCTCTCATAATGCCAAAAACGGATCCGGTCCCAACAAGACCGGACCCGTTTTGAGTCTTAATTATGCTAATTCAGAGAAGTATTTGATTGTTCTTACCATCTGGCTTGTGTATGAATTTTCATTGTCATACCAGGAAACAACCTGTACTTCTGTTGTTCCATTCTCTAATGGAAGTACCATTGTCTGTGTTGCATCAAACAGAGAACCATATCTCATTCCTACGATATCGCTGGATACGATTTCATCTGTGTTGTATCCGAAGGATTCTGTAGCAGCAGCTTTCATTGCAGCGTTGATCTGATCAACTGTTACATTTCCTTCTACAACTGCTGTCAGGATTGTTGTGGATCCTGTCGGGGTTGGAACTCTCTGTGCAGCTCCGATCAGTTTTCCGTTCAGTTCCGGAATAACAAGACCGATTGCCTTAGCAGCTCCTGTGCTGTTTGGAACGATATTGCATGCAGCAGCACGTGATCTTCTTAAGTCACCTTTTCTCTGTGGTCCGTCCAGTGTCATCTGATCGCCTGTGTAAGCGTGGATTGTACACATAATACCGGATTTGATCGGTGCAAGATCATTCAGAGCCTTAGCCATTGGTGCAAGACAGTTTGTTGTACAGGAAGCTGCAGAAATAACTGTATCTTCCGGTTTCAGTGTTTCATGGTTTACATTATATACGATAGTCGGCAGATCGTTTCCTGCTGGTGCAGAAATAACAACCTTTCTAGCTCCTGCTTTAATATGAGCAGATGCTTTATCTTTAGATGTATAGAAGCCTGTACATTCCAGAACAACGTCTACTCCGATCTCTCCCCATGGAAGCTCTTCTGCATTTGCTTTTGCGTAGATCTTGATCTCTTTTCCATCAACAATGATAGAATCATCTGTAGCTTCTACTTTATCAGCCAGAGCATATTTTCCCTGTGAAGAGTCATATTTCAACAGGTGAGCTAACATTTTTGGGCTTGTCAGGTCATTGATCGCAACTACTTCATACCCTTCAGCTCCAAACATCTGTCTGAAAGCAAGACGTCCGATACGTCCAAAACCATTGATTGCTACTTTTACTGCCATGATTAATTCCTCCTAAAGTCTTTTCACTGTTTCACAGCTTTTATTTTTGCTCCTTAACTTCGTTAAAGAACCATCAACCATTAACAATTGTACTAAATCTCATACAAAAATTCAAGAGCCTTTTCCAATTTTATGTAAGTACTTTGAAAACAGGCTTTCTTTCCTTAAATTCCGTGTAATACCGGAATCCGCAGGATTTCAGGATATCGTCTGCCTTATGGAAATCATAGGCTATATGTTCCGGACAGTGTCCGTCTGCCCCTACTGTGATGATTTCTCCGCCAAGTTCCCGGTAACGCTTCAGAATATCCGGGTGGGGGTGGGCAAAAGGCAGCCCGTATTTCAGTCCCGCCATGTTCAATTCTATTCCTTTCCCCCGCTCTATAACCGCTTTCAGGATTTCATCGATCTCATCAGCATATTTTTGATAAGAATACCCTTCTGCTTTGCCGTTTCCGTATCTCACCACATAATCAATATGTCCAAGCACATCGAAATCCGGGGTGCTGCGTATATCTTCCAGCATCTCCACAAAAGCTCTCCGGTATACTTCTTCATCACTTTTTCCGTTAAAAAGCGTCCCAAGCGCCGGATCTTCCCCGTCAATCACATGCAGGGAGCCTATCACAAAGTCAAACGGGTACTGCTTTGTCAGCTCTGTAAAAAACCCGCCCAGATGGGGCTGCATTCCAAGTTCTACCCCAATCCGTATATCCAGCCTGTCTCTGTATTTTTCCCTAAGAGGTTCCAGTACTTTAAAATATTTTTCTACATCGAAAACGCTTTCCTCTCCCCATCCGAGATAGTCCTTGTCATAGTGATCTGTAAAGCAGATCATCTCCAGCCCCTTTTCGATGGATTTTTGTATCATCTCTTCCGGAGCGCTCTTAGAATCATGGGAAAAGGAAGTATGCATGTGTACATCCGCCCTCATTTTCTTTCACATCCTTACTGATTTATTGATTGTTTATGATCGTCCCGCCTCCCAGGACATATTCTCCGTCATAGAGCACTACCGCCTGTCCGGGCGCCGCGGCGCGAAGAGGCTCGTCAAATGTGCAAAGGATCTCATCTTCCCCTGTCCTTTCTACAGTACACCAGGCCCCTTTATGATTGTAGCGTATTTTTGCCCAGACTTTTTTTGGCTCCTTTAAATCTTCCACTGACATAAAATTGATCCGGTCAGCCCTTACGTATCTGGAAAGCGACTCTTCTGCCTTTCCCAGCACCACTTCATTGGTTTCCGGGCGGATAGCCAACACAAAGACCGGATAGCCCATAGCTACTCCCAGTCCTTTCCTTTGCCCTACTGTATAATGAATGATCCCGTTATGACGCCCTACAATTGTTCCGTCTGCCAAAACAAAATTTCCCTGCGGGAATGTCTGGTCTGCCGTTTTCTCAATAAAGGAAGCATAATCTCCATCCGGCACAAAACAAATGTCCTGGCTGTCCGGCTTATGCGCCACGGGCAGGTTCATTTTTGCGGCCATTTCCCGAATTTCTTCCTTTGTATATCCGCCCACCGGCATCAGCGTCCTCTTAAGCTGCTCCTGCGTCAGATTATAGAGCGCGTATGTCTGATCCTTCCTTCCGGTAGCGGAAGTACGCACTGCATAGCGTCCGTTGGGAAGCTGCTCGACTCTGGCATAATGCCCTGTGGCAATATAGTCAGCTCCAATATCCATGCTTCTTTTCAGAAGAGACTCCCATTTCACAAAACGATTGCAGGCGATACAGGGATTCGGAGTCCTGCCGCCAATATATTCATCTACAAAATAGTCGATCACATTCTCTTTAAATTCTCTTTTAAAATTCATGACATAATAAGGAATGTCAAGGCTGGCCGCTACCCTCCTTGCATCATCCACCGCCGTAAGACCGCAGCAGCCGCCGTTCTCCTCCTGAAGTTTCTCCTCTTCATCCTGCCAGATCTGCATGGTGACTCCGATCACGTCATATCCCTGTTCTTTTAAAAGCCAGGCAGCCACGGAGGAATCCACTCCTCCCGACATGCCTACTACAACCCTCTTTTTCTCCATTTTCGCTCTTTCCCCGGCCTAGTATTCCTCTTCTTCCTCTTCCTCTCCTTCGTGGATATCGGATTTCGGCTTTTCCAGTCCTTCTATTTTAATACCGTTCTTTTCCGCGTAATCCCAAAGCGCTGCATGAATGGCTTCCTCTGCCAGAAGAGAACAGTGTACCTTCACCGGCGGAAGCCCGTCCAGAGCTTCCATCACCGCTTTATTCGTTACTTCCATGGCCTCCTGGATGTTCTTTCCTTTCACCAGCTCTGTAGCCATACTGCTTGTGGCAACTGCCGCTCCGCAGCCGAATGTCTTAAATTTGACATCCCGGATGATCTGGTTCTCATCAATATCCAGGTAGATTCTCATGATATCTCCGCACTTTGCGTTTCCTACTGTTCCAACGCCGCTGGCGTTCTCAATTTCTCCCATATTTCTTGGATGCTGAAAATGATCCATTACCTTTTCTGTATACATAGTCCATTCCTCCTGCTCTTATTTGTTTTTCTTTACAAAATCTTCGTACAGAGGAGACATATCTCTCAATTTAGATACTATCTCCTTTAAAGTATCTACTACATAGTCAATATCTTCCTTTGTCGTTTCATCACTTAAGGTCAGTCGAAGTGATCCGTGAGCAATCTCATGCGGCAGTCCGATCGCCAGAAGCACATGAGACGGATCCAGTGAGCCGGATGTGCAGGCAGAACCGCTGGAAGCGCAGATTCCCTTCATATCCAGCATGATCAAAAGGGATTCCCCTTCAATAAACCGGAAGCTGAAGTTGGCATTGTTAGGCAGACGCTTTGTCCTCTCCCCGTTCAGCTTTGTATACGGAATTTCATCCAAAACACGGCCGATCAGATAATCACGAAGTTCTGTTTCCTTCCGCGCTCTTACATCCATCGTGTTCACTGCTCTTTCCACTGCTTTTCCAAGTCCAATGATGCCTGGTACATTTTCTGTTCCGGCGCGGCGTTTTCTCTCCTGTCCTCCTCCGTGGATGAAAGAACGGATTTTTACTCCCTTCCGGATATAGAGAAAACCGATTCCTTTCGGGCCGTTCAGCTTATGGCCGCTGGCACTTAACATATCAATGTGGCACTCATCTACATTGATGGGAACCTGTCCGAAAGCCTGCACAGCGTCTGTATGGAATAAAATGCCGTGTTCACTGGCAATCTTCCCGATTTCCTTAATAGGTTCGATCGTTCCGATCTCATTATTTGCAAACATAACAGAAATAAGGATGGTATCCGGGCGGATAGCCTTCTCAACTTCTTCCGGATGCACGGTTCCATTTTCATCCACATCCAGATAAGTCACTTCAAATCCTTTTCTTTCCAGATACTCTGCCGTATGGAGAATAGCATGATGCTCTATTTTTGTAGTAATAATGTGTTTTCCTTTTTCTCCATATGCTTCCGCCGTTGCTTTCAGGGCCCAGTTGTCGGATTCCGAACCACCGGCTGTAAAGTAAATCTCATTGCTCTTCGCTCCCAGCGCTTCAGCGATGATCTCTCTTTGCCTTGTCACTGCATCCTTGTTTTTGGAAGCAAAACTGTATACACTGGACGGATTTCCATAATTCTCCGTAAAATAAGGAAGCATAGCCTCCACTACTTCCGGCGCTGTTTTTGTTGTTGCTGCATTATCTAAATAAATCAGTTTTTCCATTTTCTCCTCCTATCTGCAGTCATTTTCTATCTATTTTCTGCTGCATGCTTTCTCTGTATTCTCCTCATTCTCGCCAAGAACTTTGCTCTCCTCCACCAGTTCATTCAGATGGATTTCATCTACAGTCTGATTGATACTGTCATTGATCTTTTGCCAGACATATTTCGTTACACAGTTGGCAGAAGCCTTGCACCCCTTTTCAGGATGGAAAGCAGCGCATTCAGCCGGTTCCAGCTTTCCCTCCAGAGCACGAAGCACATCTCCTACAGAAATCTCTTTTGCAGACTTTGCCAGCACATATCCTCCTGCCGCTCCCCGAATACTCTTTACAAGACCGGCTCTTTTCATGAGCGCCATCAGCTGTTCCAGATATCCTTCCGAAATATCCTGGCGCGCCGCAATACTGCTTATGGAAACAGGCTCTTCCTCGCTGTATCTTGCCAGATCAATAAGAGCGCGAAGCCCGTATCTTCCTTTTGTTGAAAGCTTCATTTTTCCACCTTCTTCCCAATCCCTAGTATTTTACTCGGAATTTCTATCAGTAGAATATCACCCGCCGGGTGTTCTGTCAAGGAGAAAATCGGAATATGCTGTAACAAGGCTACCTGGGAGTTTTCTATGGATCAGAAACACGCCATTATCAAAGGCGCATTTATTCTTACATTAACCGGTTTTGCTACCCGGTTTATCGGCTTTTTTTACCGTATCTTTTTAAGTCAGTCTTTCGGAGAGGAAAGCGTGGGGCTCTATCAGCTGATCTTTCCGGTTTATGCGCTCTGCTTTTCCCTGTGCTGTGCCGGTATTGAAACTGCCGTTGCAAGGAACGTGGCTGCAAGTTCTTCTCTGGGAGATAAAAAAAGGGCGGTTATATTTTTATACTGTGGCCTTTTTTTATCTTTCCTCCCCTCTTGTATCATGATGCTTCTTATGCAAAAGGAAGCAGATTTTATCGCTTCCTTCTTTTTAGGAGAACCGAGGTGTGCCCCTTTGCTTATTATCATCTCCTACGCCATGCCCTTTGCCGCTGTCCACAGCTGCATATGCGGGTACTATATCGGATTAAAAAAGACAAGGATACCAGCCATTTCACAGCTGGTTGAACAGATTGCCAGGGTGTGCTCTGTCTTCTTTCTTTACCGTTATTTTATGGAGCGCTCTTTGTCAGCCGGCATCTCTCTTGCTGCTGTCGGACTGGTAATGGGGGAAATATTTTCCTCCCTTTTTTCTCTCCACGCTTTTCGTAAAGAAAAAAGGCAGACGCTTCTTCCTGCTTCTGCAGTTCTTCCTCAAAAGCCGGGCAGCTGGAGAAATGGAATGAGGGGCATCCTTCAGACTTCTCTTCCTCTGACCGGCAACCGTGTACTTTTAAATATCCTCCAAAGCACAGAAGCCGTTTCCATCCCTGCAAAGCTCCAGATCTTCGGATTTTCTGTCAGTGACTCCTTAAGTATCTATGGGGTTCTGACCGGTATGGCTCTTCCCTGCATCCTCTTTCCATCAGCCATCACCAATTCCATCTCCACCATGCTCCTTCCCGCAGTTGCTGAAATCCAGGCTGGCGGAAGCATAAAAAAGCTTCGGGAAGTGATCCGGAAAGTCTTCTTCTGCTGTTTTGCCCTGGGGCTTGCCTGTTGCTTTGCCTTTCTCCTTTTTGGACAGCTGGCAGGCGAACTTCTTTTTCACAGTCAAATGGCCGGACAGTTTATCATAACTCTGGCCTGGATATGTCCCTTCCTCTATACAAACAGCACTCTTCTTAGCGTCATCAACGGACTAGGAAAGGCCAACATTTCTTTTCTGCTTAATACAGCCGGACTGCTTCTTAGGATTGCCAGCGTCTTTTTCATGATTCCTCTTTCGGGAATCCGCGGATACTTGTGGGGACTTCTTATCAGCCAGGGAACTGTCTTTTTGTTGTGTCTTATGTATCTCGGACTTTACATAGCGTCAATATGCAAAAAGGAAAACAGGGGAGTAAAGTAATCATTCCCCTGTTCTCCTTTTTAATTCACATGAAAATCTGTCAGATTTTCACTGCATATTTTCCGGATTTCTCCGATTACCGCCGGACTGTCTGCTTCATCGGTCAAAAAGGCAAGGCAGTCCCCTGTTTGTATTTTTGTGCTTCCCCTTGGGATAATTTCCTCTTCTCCCCTTCGCACGGACACAAGCAGGCACCGCTCCGGCCATTCCACTTCCCGTATTCTCCTTCCTGCCGCACAGGAGCCAAGCATAACCGTACATTCTGTCAGTACTTTTTCTCCTCTCCTCTCAAGTACTTTTTCTCCTCTCTTTTTCAGAAGATTTCTAAGAAGGCTTTCATAAATCGGCTCTGAGCGCATTAAAGTCGCTACAATATAAGCCATGATAGACACAAGCGCCAGGGAGAGCATCTGATTGACAGAACCTGTCATTTCAAAAATAAGTATAATACCGGTCAGAGGCGCACGGACAATTGCCGTAAAATAGCCGGCCATGGCAAGAAGAACAAAGTTATTCAGGTAAATTTCCTCCAATCCGAAAAGGACATGACCTGCCTCCGCAAAAATACCTCCGATAAACGCACCGATGATCAGCATAGGAAAAAAGATTCCTCCCGGCGCACCGGAGCCAAAACTGACGGCGGAGAACAGAAATCTTCCCACCAGAAAAAATACCATGGTTCCAAGGGCCATCTCTCCTGCTGTCAACTCTTCAATAAGCATATGCCCTGTTCCCAGCATTTCAGGAGCAAAAAGCCCAATGACTCCCGCACACAAAAAGGGGATCAGGATTTTTCCTGTGTTTCCCATCCTTGTCATGCAGCTGTACAATGCCTGGATCTTCAGGGTAAACCAGTTATAAAACGCACCAAGAACGCCAAGCAGGACGCCAAGGGCAAGGATCATTCCATAATACTCTGTAGGCAGAACTTTCAGAAGTTCAAAAGAAAATACAGATTCTCTCCCCAGAATTGTTGTGGCAAGAAAATCTGCTGTAAGAGAAGCCGACATGACAGAAATCAGCACAGACACAGAGAAATTCTTATGAACTTCCTCCAAAGAGAACATAACTCCGGCAAGCGGCGCATGAAAGGCAGCGGCCAAACCTGCACTGGCGCCGCAGGTGAGCAGAAATTTTTCCTCCGTCTTTCCCCGGTCAAGAAGGCGTGACACAACTTTTCCCGCCATGGCCCCCAGCTGAATGGACGGACCTTCCCGTCCAAGAGCCAGACCGCCGAAAATGCAGAGAAATCCTCCTGCAAATTTTGCCGGAAGCACCCGCCACCAAGCCTGATCGATCTTCCCGGCAATCTCCCCTTCCAACTGCGGGATGCCGCTTCCTGAGATCAACGGTTCATATGAGACAAGCGCTGCTGTCAGCAGCGCCATTAAAACCAAAACCATGAACCAGCCGGCAATCAACAGCGGATGTCCGGTTATGAAGCTTAAAATCCTATTTAGCCAGTCCCCGGCGCATCCAAGGATCATTCGATATAAGATCACTACAAGTCCGCCAATCCCCCCGACGATTATCCCCTCACCGATCAGAATAACCTGAAATCGTTCTGCACGACGGATTGTGGCGGAAATATTTTTATTTTCTTCCATTTTCTCATTCCTCCGAATCTATTTCTCCTGCAGAAAAAAAGAGGGTATTCTCTAGAAAAATACCCTCTGAATGTCATTGAACAGGACAACAACCATCAGCACCATCAAAACAACAATACCGGCAAAGTGTACATACCCCTCTTTTTCCGGCGAAATCCTCTTCCTCCGCACAGCCTCAATGGCGAGAAACACGAGTCGCCCTCCATCAAGTGCCGGAAGAGGAAGCAGATTCATTACCCCCAGGTTGGCTGATATCAGGATCGCAATGTTCAGCATGTTCACGGTCACTGTCAGCGCTCCATAATCTCTTGTCTCCTTATAGGTGGAATCTACCACATCCACAATTCCTACCGGCCCGGAGAGCTGGTCTATTCCTATCTGCCCTGTAACAAGCATTTTCAGACTGGACAAAGTCGTGTCGATCCAGTATTTCACCTCGTAAGCACTGTACTGCAATGTTTTAAGAGGCGTTGCCCTGGTATTTCCCGCTCCGTTGATTCCAAGAAGATAATAGGATATCTCTTCATTATACTTTGGCTGCAGGATCACTCCCCGCTCTATTCCGTCCCTCTCAAAGATAATCTCCACTTCTTCCCCCTGGTGGAACTGATTGTAAGTCTTCACCTCTCGGAAAAGATGGATATTCTTTCCATTAATCTCCACTATCCGGTCTCCGGGCTGCAGACCTGCCTCTTGTGCCGGATATCCTTCGTCGAGAGATCCGATCACCGGCTCGTCATATCCCACGAAAGCGATCAGCACTATCGCACAGACAAAGGCCAGGATAAAGTTAAAGACAGGACCTGCAGCAATGACGGAAATCCTTGCCCACACTGATTTATTATTGAAATTGGCAGGTGAATCCGTTGCCTCGTCATCTTCCCCCATTGCACAGTATCCTCCGATCGGAAGGATCCTGACCGCATAGAGTGTTCCATGATACTCCTTTGCAAAAAGGGCCGGCCCCATTCCGATCGCAAATTCCTGTACCTCAATGCCATTAAGCTTTGCCAGAACAAAATGTCCCAGCTCGTGAAAAAATATGATAAAACTGAAGATTAAAATTGCAATGATGATTCCCAAATTCTACCTCCTGCTATTTCCTGCTGTTGATATATTCATATACCCCCTCTTCCGTATCCAATATCTCTTCAAGAGACGGCTGTTCCACATTTTTGTGTCTTTCCATACATTCCTTTATAATCTTCGGGATTTCCAGATAACCGATTTTCCGCTCCAGGAAAAGCTGCACTGCCCGCTCATTTGCCGCATTAAACACCGTAGGCAGGCTGCCGCCTCTTCTTCCTGCTTCGTATGCAAGGGCAAGACCGTAAAATGTATCGGTATCCGGCTTTTCAAAGTCCAGTTTTCCCAGATTCCAGAAATCCAGCCGTTCGCCCGGCAGATACCTCCGCTCCGGATAGTAAAGAGCATACTGTATAGGAAGCTTCATATCCGGAGTGCCAAGCTGAGCAATCACCGCTCCGTCCTCATATTCCACCATGGAGTGAATGACGCTCTGGGGCTGAACCACAACCTGAATCTGACTGACATCCACATCAAAAAGCCACTTTGCCTCGATCACTTCCAAGCCTTTGTTTACCATGGTAGAGGAATCAATGGTAATCTTCCTTCCCATCTCCCAATTTGGGTGTTTCAGTGCATCCTCCACCTGGATATCTGCAAGTTCTTCTCTTTTCTTTCCTCTGAAAGGTCCTCCTGATGCAGTAAGAAGGATCTTTTTCACAGCCTTTTGCTGTCCTCCCTGAAGAGACTGGAAAATAGCGCTGTGTTCACTGTCCACCGGTAGAATAGAAACTCCGTTTTCTTTTGCAAGAGGCATAATAAGATGACCTGCTGTCACTAAAGTTTCTTTATTTGCAAGAGCAATATCTTTTCCCGCCTTTATAGCTTCCATTGTAGGGCGTATGCCGATCATTCCGACAATTGCTGTTACCAGTATCTCCATTTCCTCAAATGCTGATACCTGGATCAGCCCATCCATACCGGAAACAATCTTAACCGGCAGGTCTTTTACTCTCTCTTTCAGCTCTTTCGCCTTCTTTTCATCCCATACAGCGGCAATACGGGGCGCAAACTCACGGATCTGTTCTTCCAGAAGCCGGATATTGCTTCCGGCTGCCAGAGCAGTCACTTCAATGTCCTTATTTTCCCTTACCACTTCCAGGGTCTGAGTTCCAATGGAACCAGTAGAGCCAAGAATCCCTATTTTCTTCATTTTCTTTCCGCCTCCTATCCAAGCAGCACTGTCAGATAATAGATGACCGGAGCTGTAAAGATCACGCTGTCAAACCGATCCAGGATCCCTCCGTGGCCCGGGATCAGCTTTCCATAATCCTTGATCTCATGGTTTCTTTTAATAGCTGAAGCGGCAAGATCCCCGATCTGGGAAATAATGCCTCCGATTCCGCATATCAGTGCATAGAATGCCGGCGAAACTTCCGCCTGCGCCCAGTGATTCATGGCCAGTGAGAATAATGCTCCAAGAAGAGCCGCTCCAAGTACACCGCCCACTCCTCCTTCTATAGATTTTTTCGGGCTTAACTTAGGCGCCATTTTATGCTTTCCGATAAGCATGCCTACACAGTAAGCACAGGTATCGCATCCCCAGGAACTTAAGAAGATCAGCCACACTGCCACTCCGCCGTCCGGCAGCATTCTTGTCTGATAAACATAGGAGAGCATGACTGCTACGTAAAACAGTCCAAAATAAGTAACCATCACCTGTTCCGTACGGTACTTTGGAAATGCGAAAACATAGACCGCCATCACCACTACAAGGAACAGGACCAAAAGGGCTGTCACCATTTCCATTCTTCCTGTAAACAACAGCCCATAGTAAACCATTGCCGCCAGATAACCCGCAATGCCCAGGCTTACTCTTTCCACTTTTACTACTTTATAAAGTTCACTCATGCCGATCAAACTGATCACCGCCAGGACTCCGAACAGCAGATTGCCTCCGTATCCCACAGTAATGATCAGCACGATCACCAGTATGATCCCACTTAAAAGTCTCGTTTTAAACATCTGTTATTCCTCCCTCTCCTACACCTTCCCATATCGGCGGTCTCTGGCATTATACTGTTCGATTGCTTTCCAAAGTTCCTCCTTTGAAAAATCAGGCCAGAGTACGTCTGTGAAGTAGAACTCGGAATATGCCAGCTGCCACAGCAGATAGTTGGAAAGACGTTCCTCACCGCTTGTGCGGATCAAAAGATCCGGATCGGGAATATCATGTGTATCCAGATAGGACTCAAAACAGGACTCATCAACAGACTTCGGATCCAGAATCCCGGAAGCCGCATCCTGGGCAATTCTTCTGACAGCACGTAGAATTTCATCCCTGCTTCCGTAATTAATAGCAATCTGAAAATTCAGCCCTCCATTATTGACGGTAGCTGCTTCCAGCTCATTGATCCGATCCTGAATGTCCTGTGCCAGCCTGGTTTTGTCTCCAATGACACGTATCTTCATATCATTTTTTTCTGCTGTTTTCAGACAAGTTTTCATATAATTACGGAGCAGCTTCATCAGCGCATCCACCTCATCTTTGGGGCGGTTCCAGTTCTCCGTGGAAAAAGCATAAACGGTAAGATACTTTATTCCCATCCTCCAGGCCTCTTCGCAGATTTTTTCTACTGTTTTGCTCCCCTGTGCGTGGCCGTAATTTCTGGGCATTCCCTTAGATTTTGCCCATCGTCCGTTTCCGTCCAGGATGATCGCCACATGTCTTGGTATATTCATCACCAAATTCCTCCTGCTATGTTCTTTTATCGGGAAAAGGCATTACGCCTGACGCTTTAAACGGGGACACTATTTTCATGTCCCCGTCCCCGTTTTGTCCTTTCGTTTAAACTGTCATGACTTCTTTTGACTTATGCTCTACTGATTTTTCTGCTTCTGCCACATATTTATCAGTCAGTTTCTGCAGCTGGTCTTCCAGATCTTTGATCTCATCCTCTGAGACGTCGCTTCCTTTCAGTTTTTTGAAGGCATCATTTCCATCTCTTCTGATATTTCGGATCGCTACCTTTGCCTGTTCTCCCTTTTTCTTTACATCTTTTACCAGCTCTTTCCTGCGCTCTTCTGTAAGTTCCGGAAATACCAGGCGTACTGTAGTTCCGTCGTTTGTAGGATTGATGCCCAGATCTGACATATTGATAGCTTTTTCAATCACCTTGAGCATACTCTTTTCCCATGGCTGGATCTGTATCATACGGGCTTCCGGTACAGAAATGTTTGCAACCTGCTGAATCGGCGTCGGTGTTCCATAGTAATCTACCGTAATCTTATTGAGCACATTCGGGTTGGCACGGCCGGCACGTATTGTGGCCAGCTCTCCGTCCAGGTTTGCCAGTGTCTTTTTCATTTTTTCTTCATATACCTGCAGTTTTTCGTTCATAGTAATTTCCTCCCTTATCTTTCTTTATACTACACGGTCACTTTTGTACCGGTAAAGGTTCCTGACATAGTGTTCACAATACTGTTTTCTTCGCCCAGTCCGAACACCAGCATGGGCATTTTATTTTCCAGACACATAATGGACGCTGTCAGATCCACGGCCATCAACTTTTTATCGATAATTTCCTGAATGGAAATCTCATCATACTTCACCGCATTTGGATTTACCTTGGGATCGCTGTCATAGATACCGTCGATTGCCTTTGCAAGAAGCATGGCATCCGCCTCAATCTCGATTGCCCGAAGAACAGCTCCCGTATCTGTAGAAAAGTACGGGTGTCCGGTTCCTCCTGCAAAAAAGATCACCTTTCCATCTTCCAGCGCTTCCACTGCCCTGTCTTTGGAAAACAGTGTTGTAAATGCTCCGCACACAAAAGGAGTGAACACTTCCGTTTTCATACCTACATGGCGGAAAATATCTGATACATAAATACAGTTCATCACTGTTGCCAGCATCCCGATCTGATCTGCTTTTGTACGGTCGATCGTTTCACTGGTTCTTCCTCTCCAGAAATTTCCCCCTCCTGTCACAATAGCGATCTGATATCCGTCATCTGCAAGTGTTTTCACCTGACGGGCAACTCCAATGCAAGTCGCCTCATCAAATCCGGTCTTTTTATCTCCTGCAAGCGCTTCTCCGCTTAACTTTAACAATACTCTTTTCATAAAGTCATGCTCCTTATTTTCCAACATAATGAGATGCACACCTGGTATTCTTCATTTGTGCATACCTAAGGTAAAGTATAGCATAGGTTCTCTGAAAATGGAATAAATGATCACCCTTTTCTGACAGCTTTTTTTCTCTTTTCCTCTCTGTTTTTAGCATAAACAATACCAAAATACATAATCAGAAGAAGGCCGCCTGCCAAAATCCAGGCAGCGGGGCTGGCCATGCATGTTCCTATATAGCTTCCGCGGGAAGCGGAAATAAGAGCAACACTTCCTCTTCCGATCAGCTCTGCCACACCTGCCAGCATTGGGAGCAGTCCGTATCCCATTCCCTGTATCCCATTCCTGTAAATGTTGACAACAGCCAAAGGAATAAAAGTAACAGCCACACATTTCAGATAGATATCTGCAAGATGCATAATCTCATTCACCTGTTCTGATACAAAAAGAATGGTGAGATATTTCCCTCCCAAAATGACAGCAGCTCCTGTCAGGACCGCATAGATACAGCCGATCAGAGTGGACGCTCCAAATCCTTTCCTGATCCGGTCAAATCTTCCCGCCCCTGTATTCTGTGCGCAGTAAGTTGCCATCGCTGTCCCCAGGGCGACATATGCCTGTGTCACTACCTGCTCGATCTTGCTGGCTGCCGCAAACCCTGCAACTGCCAGTGATCCCAGCGTATTCAGGGCAGCCTGGACCATGATAGTTCCCACTGCAGTAATGGAATACTGCAGTGCCATAGGAAGACCGATCTTCATCTGCCATCCAGCCATACTCCAGTTTATCTTCCAATCCTCCTTTTTCAGATGGAGTTCCGGAACCTTTTTCCCGATGTATACAAGACACAGTAGTCCCGATACACCCTGTGAGATCACCGTCGCGAAAGCCGCTCCCGCCGCTCCCATGTGGAACACAATAATAAACACAAGATCCAGTACCACATTCAAAAATGCCGCCAGTACAAGGAAATATAAGGGCACTTTACTGTTGCCGAGAGCACGCAGAATGCTGGCCAAAAGGTTATAGAGCACCTGAGCCGCAATTCCCCCGCAGATTACCATAATATATCCGTAAGCTTCCCCATAAATGTCTGAAGGCGTATTCATCCACGCCAGAATCTGTTTCATTGCAAGCATACTGCCCACTGTCATAATGACGGATATGGCTGCAGACAAAATTGCCGCTGATGCGATAGACTGCCGCACAGCCTTTTTGTTTCCGGCCCCAAAATACTGTGAAGTGATCACGGTAAATCCTGCCGTAAGTCCAAGTAAGAATCCCAAGATCAAAAACATAATTGTTCCGCAGGATCCCACCGCCGCCAGTGCCTGCGGCCCTACAAACTTCCCTACGATCACTGCGTCCGCCATATTATACAGCTGCTGAAATATATTTCCGATAAAAATGGGTATCGTAAAGTTCAAAATGGCCCTTCCCGGGCTTCCTACTGTCATGTCTTTTTCCATTTTTGTTTCCTCCTGCATTTTTTACGCAAACGTTAATCATTATACCGAACCTCGATTTCGAATGCAAGAGGGATAGAGCCAATTTTCCCGTCATACAACAAAAAAGGACATCCGTCCGGAATGTCCTTTCGTTTTCCCATAATGCGCCAAATATTTGTAAAATTCCCGTTATGAAACTGCCGTCTTAGGAATGCCGAAGCATACTTGGAGTGATAGTCCCTTTGATTCCGGCTTTTGCCGCATACCCTTTCAGTATCTTCCAAAAGCCCTGCCGGCTCATTTTCTTTCCGCTGATATTTGGAAAGAGGACGTCGGAATCACGGCCTTTCAAAAGTGGCTCTCTTCCACTTTTTAAATAAGTACGCAAAGCTTTCAATGCCTGTTTATCAATCGGATATGCATTTTCATTTCCGCTAAGGCTGCACTGCAGATATCCCATTTCCATGTTGATATCCTGAATCCTCAGAGCTACAAGTTCTTCCACCATAATTCCGGTAGAATACAAAAGTTCTATCATTGCCTTGTCTCGAAGAAGCTTCGGAGTCTTGCCGGAAGGTACGGAAAGAACCTTCTCCACATCTTCCTTTGTCGCACTCTTTGGTTCCCTTCTTTCTACCTTCGGACTTGTCAGACAATCTGATACATCTTCCGTAATATATTTCTTTTTCAGCAGATAATGAAAGAATCCCTTTATTGAAGCGACATTTCTTGATATCGTTGTATTCGTCAGCTGCTGTTTTTCCATAAAAAGCATATATGAAGTCAAATTTGTGGAAGTAACTTCATCCGCTTTATAGATATCCTGTCCTGCCAAATAGCGCACAAGTTTCATCAAATCGCGGCGATACGCCATCTCCGTATTGACAGATATTCCCTTTGTCGCTTTTAAATACTCAACATACTCTAAAACTATTTTCTCCATATTCTTTTATCTCCCATCGTATAACTTAGATTATACGAAGAAAATTCAAAAAAATCAAATTGTTTTTAGCACAATTTTCATAAAAATCGGATTTGTGTAACACTCCAATATAATTCCGACTAAAATCACTGCCGCTACTGCTATCGTTTTTGTCAAATTCCAGCGTATCTGCGGATAAAGATACAGATGCCACAGCACAAGCCCATATCCCGCTGCATAAAAGATTCCCTGCGGAAGAAGCGCCGCCAGACATACAAGAATTCCCTTTATTCCAAGCTGCATGATAGCTGCCGTAAACAGAATACCCAGCAGGAAGCCTGTCCAGGCCAGTACTCCTGCCGCTGCCCACCGCCGAAATTTTATTTTCCCGGCCAAAGCAAGAAGCACAAGCGGCAGAATCCTTATCGGCAGGATATACCAGAAATACTCTTCAGCCTGAATTTCCGTATGAAGATACTGGCTCATATAATATTCACTGAACATTCCGCCCGAAGAAAGATATTGCCCAGACATAATATTCGTATACAAAATTCCCAAAAGGAACCCCGCCATACAGAAAATGAAAAAAATTCTGCCATAATCCCTTGTTTTCACCCGCATACCTCCATGCCTGACTCTCATGTCACAAGATATTTCATTATATGCCGGCTATTCAAGGATATGCCTTTCCTGTATTCTTTTATTTTCCTGTCTTCCTCTTCTCCATCCGGTCCTGACAGTATTTTACTTCATAAGCCAGAATTGCCGCTACTGTTTTGGAGTCCTGAAGCTCACCGGAAAAAATCTTCTCCTTCAGTTCTTCCATTGTATACGCTTCCACATCAATAAATTCATCCTCATCAAGATGCTGTCTGGAAGGGATCAGATTACGGGCCGCAAACACCTCAATCCTCTCGTTACAGAACGCTACTGTTGTGTGCAGTGTCAAAAGCGGTTCCAGATGTTCGCACCGGTATCCCGTCTCTTCTTCCAATTCCCTGGATGCGCATTCAATGCCTGGTTCTTTCGGATCATCCAGCTTTCCGGCCGGTATTTCTATCGTTTCCCTCTCCAGGGCATTGCGGTATTGTCTCACCATCAGGATCCTTCCATCCGGCAGCGCCGGAATAACAGCGGCTGCTCCGTCATGATGGATATAATCCCATTTGGCCGTATGTCCGTCCGGAAATTCCATAGTATCTTCGTATATATCAATCACTGCGCCTTTATGCACCAATTCTCTTTTTATTCTTTTGATCTCTTCACTCATAATTTTTATTCTCTCCTGTCCATATAAAACAAAGTGGATTCCCCTACTAAAAAAGAGTTCCGCTCACGGAACTCTTTTTTATTTCAGACTTATCATCTATTTGGCATAATCTGTAACCCTTGATTCCCGGATCACATTTACCTTTATCTGTCCTGGATACTCCAATTCATACTCAATCTGCTTGGAAATATCTCTTGCCAGTAATACCATATCTGCATCAGATACTTGTTCTGGAACTACCATAATACGAATCTCTCTACCGGCCTGAATAGCAAAAGATTTCTCAACACCCTTAAACTGGTTGCTGATATCTTCTAATTGTTTTAATCTGTTTGTATATGTTTCGATGGTTTCTCTTCTTGCGCCAGGTCTTGCAGCTGAAATAGTGTCTGCCGCCTGAACCACGCACGCAATCAGGGATTCTGGCTCCACATCGCCATGATGAGCTTCTACCGCATTGATCACAGTTGCTGATTCTTTGTACTTTCTGCAAAGTTCTACACCAATCTGGATATGGGATCCTTCTACATCATGATCGATGGATTTACCGATATCATGTAAAAGTCCAGCTCTCTTTGCAAGACGCACATCCAATCCAATCTCGCCTGCAAGAAGACCTGCCAGCTGCGCAACTTCAATAGAATGTTTCAGCGCATTCTGACCATAGCTGGTACGGAATTTCATTCTTCCAAGGAGTCTGATAAGCTCCGGATGGATTCCGTGAACACCTACTTCAAGAGCAGCCGCCTCTCCTTCTTCCCGGATAACAGCTTCCACTTCTTTCTGTGCTTTCTCCACCATCTCCTCAATCCTTGCGGGATGAATACGTCCGTCAACGATCAGCTTTTCAAGGGCAATTCTTGCAACCTCTCTTCGGATCGGATCAAATCCAGACAATACAACCGCTTCCGGTGTATCATCAATAATAAGTTCTACACCTGTCAGGGTTTCCAGCGTCCGGATATTTCTTCCTTCACGTCCGATGATTCTTCCTTTCATTTCATCGCTTGGGAGCTGTACAACAGAAATTGTTGTCTCAGCCACATGATCTGCAGCACATCTCTGGATAGCAGTCACGACATAATCCTTTGCCTTTTTCTCTGCTTCTTCCTTCGCCTGCGCTTCCATTTCCTTTATCATTTTTGCAGTATCATGTTTCACATCGTCTTCAACAGTTTTTAACAAATACTCTTTTGCCTGTTCGGAGGTAAGTCCTGAGATTCTTTCTAGTTCCTGTACTCTTTGCTTGCTCAGCTCTTCCACCTTTGCTTCTCTGGCTTTAAGCTGCTCTTCTTTTGCTGTAAATCCTGCTTCGCGCTTCTCGATCGCTTCGGCCTTTTTGTCCAGAGATTCCTCTTTGGATAAGACTCTCTTCTCATAACGCTGTAATTCCGCCCGACGTTCCTTTGTCTCTTTCTCGAGCTCATTCTTCGTTCTGATAGATTCTTCTTTAATCTCTAAGAGGGATTCCTTTTTCTTGGCCTCTGCCGTCTTCACTGCGTCATCAATGATCTCACGGGCCTTGCTTTCCGCACTTCCGATTTTAGAATCTGCATTCTTCTTCAGATTGGAAACCGTGACGAAATGACTGATGACTGCTGCTGCTATAACGAGCACTGCAGCTACAGCAATAAATATTCCATACGGCACAGGAGCACCTCCTTATTTAATTTTCATTGTACAAATACAACAGTTAAATTTTATACTGTTTTCACAAAGATGTCAAGCATTCCAATCGGGAACTTGTATCACTTGACGGATATCCTCATATCGAAAGCCTTTCCTTGTCAGATATGCGCACAATTTCTGTTTTTCTTTAGAAGTTGCCGTCGCCGGATCATAATGCCTTTTCTTGGCAAGACGGTGGATAGCATCCAGTGCATCTTCCTGCCCGTACACTTCCTCCAGCGCACTTTCCACCTCTTCCCTTGAAAGTCCTTTTTGTAGAAGAAGACTCTGGATTTCCCGCCTGCTTTTGCTTTTCTTACGGTTCTCGGCGAAACGTCTTGCATAATCTTCGTCATTCACATACCCAAACGACTTCACATAGTCCAGTGCGTCCTGGACCGCCTCCTTTGGATAGCCCCCCTCTTCCAGCTTGGACCGAAGCTGGCTTTCTGTCCTTTCCATGGCATTCAGAAGGTGCATGGCGCGAAGCCTTGCCCGCTTTCTTATTACTTCCTCAATCTGAGTCAGCACAGTCTCTTCCAGAACAGCTCCCTCCCGGATATGATAACGGGACAGCTCGCCTTTGTACAAGACAAAGGCGGGCTGTCCGTCCAAAAATACTCTGTATTTTGTTTTTCCTCCTGCCACAGCTTCAATCTGTGTCACTGTCATTATTCTTCCTCTTTCTTCTCTGCCCCGTCATCCTCTGCCGCGCTGCCGTCAATGTGATAATGGGCTCTTACCTTTGCTTCCAGCTCCTCCATAACATCAGGATGCTCTGTCAGATAGTTCTTGGCATTCTCTCTTCCCTGGCCGATCTTATTTCCATTGTATGCATACCAGGCTCCGCTCTTATTTACAAGGTTAATGTTGGTTGCAAGATCCAGAATATCTCCTTCTTTTGAGATTCCTTTTCCAAACATGATGTCAAACTCTGCCTCTTTAAACGGAGGCGCGATCTTGTTCTTCACGATCTTGACACGTACATGATTTCCTACCATCTCGCCGCCCTGCTTCAATGTCTCCGTTCTCCGAATATCCATTCTCACAGAAGCATAAAATTTCAAAGCACGTCCGCCTGTGGTCGTTTCCGGATTTCCGAACATTACTCCCACTTTTTCCCTGAGCTGATTAATAAAGATCACCACGCAGTTGGATTTGCTGATAACCGGGGTCAGCTTTCTAAGCGCCTGGGACATCAGCCTTGCCTGAAGACCGACATGGCTGTCTCCCATATCGCCTTCTATCTCCTGTTTTGGTACCAGAGCCGCAACAGAGTCAATTACAATAATATCCATGGCCCCGGAACGCACCATTGTCTCCGAAATCTCCAGCGCCTGATCTCCACTGTCCGGCTGTGAGATATACAGCTCGTCAATATCTACGCCTATATTTTTAGCATAAACCGGATCCAGCGCATGTTCCGCATCAATAAATCCGGCAATTCCTCCTCTTTTCTGCACTTCTGCGATCATGTGAAGGGCAACTGTTGTCTTTCCGCTTGATTCCGGTCCGTAAATTTCAACGACACGTCCCCTCGGAACGCCTCCCACTCCCAATGCCAGATCAAGGCTCAAAGATCCGGTGGGGATCGTTTCTACAGCCACCTGCGCCTTGGGATCGCCCAGTTTCATCACCGTACCTTTTCCGAAGTCCTTCTCTAATTTTGCAATCGCTGCATCCAGCGCTTTTATCTTCTCTTCATTAGCCATAACATACTCTCCTTGCTGACACGAACGAATGTTCGCTCTTACTGTTTTATATACTATTATAGTTGCTTTCAAATGTCAATACACTTTTATTAAAACCTTTTGCGCAGACATAATTATAACACAGCATTTTTGAATATGTCAACCTATATACAAAGTCTCTTGCCTTAATCCTCCTTCAGGGAATGCTTCTTTTTGACGGTAACTCTCTCCTCATAGCAGGCAAAAATTCCATCCAGGTGATCCTTTGACAGTTTAGGCGTTGCCAGACTCACCACTGGAACGATGATCATTCCGGCAAGCATGGCAATAGCCCCCGCATTGATAGAAGACTCAATGTAATGAAGAAACATATTGGACACTGTAATTCCCACTCCTGCTATAAAGCTTGCCCATACAGCCGCTCTTGTCACGCCCTTCCAGTACAGACCGTACATGAACGGCGCCAGAAACGCACCTGCCAGAGCTCCCCATGAAATTCCCATAAGCTGTGCAATAAAGGCAGGCGGATCCAGAGCGATGACAACGGACAGTACGATGAAGAACACGATCAGCACCTGCATCACCGCAACCTGCTTTTTTTCACTCATCTTTTTAAACACAGTGTCTTTCAGAAAATCCAGCGTCAGGGTAGAGCTTGAAGTCAGGACCAGTGAGGAAAGCGTGGACATGGACGCTGAAAGCACCAGTATTACTACGATTCCCACCAATATATCCGGAAGCCTGGATAGCATAAAAGGAATAATGCTGTCATAAACCACCGCTCCGCTTCCGTCATAAATCTCTGCCGAATCAAACAATCTTCCAAATCCTCCAAGGAAGTAACATCCCCCTGAAATCACAACTGCAAATAAAGTAGAGATCACTGTTCCGGTATGGATAGATTTTTCATCCCGGATGGCATAAAATTTATGGATCATCTGTGGGAGTCCCCAGGTCCCCAGGGAAGTAAGGATCACCACCCCGAGAAGATTCAGAGGATCCGGACCAAAAAATGAGGTAAACGCTCCCGGCTGCCCCATAGTGACAGGAACGTCGCTTGGAATTTCAGCCATCTTGCCGACCGCTTCCATAAATCCGCCCTGCCCGCTCAGTACAGCTCCTATTACGGCAACAATACCGATCAGCATAATGATCCCCTGAATAAAATCATTGATCGCTGTAGCCATATATCCACCCAGTATCACATACACAGCCGTGATAACTGCCATGATCACAACGCACCATGCATAAGGAATATGGAACGCCATCTCAAAAAGCCTGGACAGCCCATTATAAATAGACGCTGTATACGGCACAAGAAAAATAAATACAATCGCTGAAGCAGTAATTTTCAAAGACCTGCTCTCGTATCTGCTTCCGAAGAAGTCCGGCATGGTCCTTGATTTCAGATGTTGGCTCATAACCCGCGTCCTCCTGCCCAGGATCACCCAGGCTAAAAGGCTGCCGATCACTGCATTCCCAATACCGATCCATGTTGAAGCCAGACCGTACTTCCAGCCAAACTGCCCGGCATATCCTACAAATACCACAGCAGAGAAATAAGATGTCCCATAGGCAAAAGCGGTAAGCCACGGGCCGACAGAGCGGCTGCCCAGTACAAAGCCGTCTACACTGCTGGTATGTCTTCTTGCATAAATCCCAACTGCTATCATAACCGCAAAAAACAGGATCAAAATAATTAATTTTACTGCCATTTCTTTTCCCTCTTCTTTCTTTTTAGCTTTAAACCGTAACGCTTTAACGCGTTAAATTATTTATTAAAAAAATAACATACTTTATCATACTGTGTCAAGAAGAATTTTCCTATTAAACCAAAAAAGGAACCAAAACAGAAAATCTACCGATCCTCTGTTTCAGCTCCTTGTCTCATTCTATATTATGTATCCGCGCAGCCTTTCTATTTCATTTTCTCTACCCGATCCTGGATCGTCTTGTTGAAATTCTCGATCTTTCTGCTGTATGGTTCATTCATATATTTAGAATGAAGCATAAAATCTGCAGTGGCAAGGTTATTTGCAATCGGAATATCATAGACAACTGCAATCCGCAGCAATGCTTTTACATCCGGATCATGAGGCTGTGCTTCCAGCGGATCCCACAAAAAGATCATAAAATCAATCTGTCCTTCCACGATCTTGGCACCAATCTGCTGATCTCCTCCCAAAGGACCGCTGCAGTATCCTTTCACAGGAAGCCCGGTGCGCTCTGCGATCAGACGGGCTGTTGTACCTGTCCCGCACAGAAAATGACTCTTCAAAATATCCTTGTTCCTGTCGCACCATTCTACCAGCTCCTGCTTTTTACCGTCATGGGCGACAAGGGCAATATGCTTTGCCTTTTCAATTTCCAGTGTAACATAATCTTCTGACAACATTTTTTCACCTTCTTAGCTGATTTTTTTCCTATGCCGCTTCTTACTCCCACTGTTCCATAGACTCAAATCTGGGAAGACTTAAAGCAGCGATCAGAACTGTTATTATCATACTATAAACCGGAACAATTAGGAAGAGCAAATTGAAATTTAAAATTCCTGCCACTACAGCAAGAACAACTCCGATTCCGATAATACCTCCCTGGACACCCATGCGGAAAAACTGCTTTGCCGTTTCCCCCAGCGTATTTCCGAAGATACTCTCTCCCAGAACTTTGATATACAGGCGATTTGCCTGCAAAACCACATAAGTTGCAATGATCATCGCCATCTGATAGACAGGAATCTTCCAGGCGATCCCTACCGGAACAACAAAAATCGTCACATCGATCAGTGATCTGATATGATCCATCAGCGTAGCATACCAGAGTTTTTTGACTGCCGGAGCCGGGATTAAATAAATATACGGAAGTTCCAGTTCCTTTCCCCATTTTCCGAGAAATCCTGTACTGACAAATGTCATATAAGCGATCACTCCCATCAAAACAGTTCCCGGGGGAAGCTGAGGCGGAAATTCTGCTGCAGGATCTATAAATACAATGCAGACTATCGCTCCGATCACTGCAGTCAGTGTAAAACCACCGAATATGAAGAATCTTTCCTTTTTGTACTCAGACAGCTGCCGATAAAAAATTGCTTTTGCGCCTGTCCCTCTGTATGTTGCTCTGGCTGCCCGGTATTTCTTCTTCCCTAAAGGAAATGAACTTTCTCCCTTTTTGCTTTTCTCTTTCAGTTTCTTGTAATCATCAGCGAATTTCGCCGCGTCTTCATAGTATTCTCCACTGCATTTGATCCGGTATGCCGCCACAATCATAACGGCGCACAGCAGAATATAAAGGATCGTTCCTGCTATAGTCCACATATTTCCTCCTAATACAATGAAGCGTACAGCAGCCGTATTCCAGCCGGCCACAGGAATCATCTGCAGTATGGGAGACTCCAGAAAATGAAGCGCGCTGGCAAAACTGAATCCTTCCTTTATCAGATACCAGCCTGCAGTTGCAGCCACTGCCCCTAATATCAGAAAGATACCAATACGGACTGCAAAAATCAGTCTCTGAAATCTCTCTTCACCGGAATAAAGAAAGACAATCAGCCCTGCTTCAAATGCAGTCTCTGTAATAAAGGTAAAGAAAAACAGAAGGACCGCATTGGTCAGAGGTACATCAAATACCCAGAAAGCTGCCACTGAAAACAGCAAATCTGCCACAAATGTTACCGTATAATTCAGTATAGCGCCATGCAGCAGGACAATTTTTGAACTGATAGGTGCTGTAAATACCAAATGCGCATGGCTTGGCCTGAAAATAATTCCTTTCATTTTAGCGTAGGAAAGAAAGTTAGAGCAAAAAATAAAATAGATCCACACGGTCATCAGATAGACAATTCCTCTTTTGTCTTTGATGCCTCCGGTTTCGGCCAGACTCCCGAAACTGAAAATAATAAGGATCGCATACGCAATGATCAATACAAAGTACAGATAGGATACCGGCTTTTTCAGCGCCCGTTTCATACGGTTAATAAAACTTCTCTTTGTCAGATACCACAACGCCTTCATCCTATTCACCACCTGTCATCTCAAAGAACAGATCATCCAGATCTTTATTGCCCACTTCTTCCTTGCGGTAAGAACCGATGATCTTTCCTTTTTTCATTACGTACATAATATCCCAGAGTTCCTCTACCATCTCCAGCATATGAGTGCTGATCAGCACAGTCACCTGCTGCCTTTTCAACTCCAGAATTACTTCCTTGAGTTCTTTGATCGCCTGGGGATCCAGCCCCACCATGGGTTCATCAAAAAGAATAACCCTCGGTTTAACCGCCAGGGCGCAGCAGATGCTTACTTTCTGCATCATCCCCTTGGACAGTTCACTTCCCATCTTATCCTGCTTGTCCTGAAGTTCAAATCTTTCGAGCAGTGCATTGACCTCCTCTTCTGTAATATCAGAAGAATAAGCCATTTTCATATACTCAATATGTTCTCTTACCGTCAATGCATCAAACATAGCCGGAATTTCCGGAACATATCCAAAAATTCTTTTTGCTTCAAGTTCTTTGGACAAAATGCCATTGATCCTGATCTGTCCTGTGTATCTTAAAAGGCCTGCTATACTTTTGATGATCGTTGACTTTCCGGCGCCGTTTGGTCCCAGCAAAATGCCGATCTGTCCATCCGGCACCTGAAAGCTTACCCGATCTACCGCCAGGTTTTTCCCATAATATTTTGTTAATTCCCACACCTCTAACATCGTCTTCTCCTTCATCTGTCTGTGTTTTTATTGTATTATTATTTTAATACAATTATATTCATATGCCTTTTCTGTGTCAAGTCTTTTCTTTTGTACTTTGATTACTATTCACAGCCGTTTCAGACTTGGCAGCATGCGCGTTGTACTTGCACAAAAGCACTTGCTGCCAAGTCTGAAACAGAACTGCGAAGCGGTCACCCCACCCACATAAGCAGTCTTAGCCCCGCAAGGGGGCGGGACTGAAGCGCGTAAGCGCGACGAGTGCGCATGTGGGTAACTGTGAATAGTAACAACCTATATAATAATGCAGACCATTCCTCCGTTGCTGTCATTGACAATTTTTTGCATGGTATCCTGCAGTTTTACCTGGCTTTCATCATTGATCATGGAAATCTTGCTCTGCATGCCATCCATCACCAGTTCTTCAATGGATTTTCCAAAAATGTTAGTCCCCCAGATTCCTCCGTCAGAATCCTTCGCGTTCTTTATATAGCGGATCAAATCCTCTGCCTGTTGTTCACTTCCCACGATCGGGGCAATCTCCGTCTCAATATTTGCTCTGATCAGATGAATAGACGGAGCGTGGGAATGGATCTTCACGCCATACTTATTCCCCTGACGTATTACTACCGGCTCGTCAAGAGTAATTTCCTCCCTTACCGGTTTTACAACTCCGTATCCTTTCATCCGCACACTGGCAAATGCCCCCTGTACTCCTTCGTATTCTTTCTTCATCTCTGACAGACGATGGAGTTCCGATATCAGCTCATATTCCCCTTTGATCTGTGCTCCGGTCAGATCGCTTAAAACCTGATAATAATATTCCTCTCCTACTTTGATCTGTATTTTTACGCATCCGGTATCCATCTCGATTTTATCTACTCTCATCTCTTCTATGTATGGACTGTCCGGCTTTTCTATCCCTGCCGCCGCATCGCGGATCTCGCCCAGCTGTTCCATTACTTCCCGTATATGTACAAGAAGCTCCTGTTTGATATCATGTTCTCTTGGAAGCATCTCCACCCATTTGGGAATAAAAAACTGAACTTCGGCAATGGGAAACTCAAAGAGCACTGCCTTCATGATCGTATGGATATCTTCTTCTTTCAGCTGTTCACAATTCACCGGAATCGCCTGCACTTTATACTGCTGCCTGATATATTCTGCCGTTTCTTTCGCTTCTTCGCTCATCGGTCTTTTGCTGTTCACCAGCACAACGAAAGGCTTTCCAATACTCTGCAGTTCCCGGATCGTGCGCTCTTCCGGCTCCAGATAGTTCTTTCTTTCAATCTCTCCGATACTTCCGTCTGTTGTTACTACGATCCCTATAGTAGAGTGATCATGGATCACTTTCTGAGTCCCGATGCCTGCAGCCTTTGTAAAAGGAATTTCATAATCAAACCAGGGGGTTTTTACTTTTCTCTCTTCCTTTCCTTCCTCATGCCCCACTGCCCCTTCCGTCATATATCCCACACAGTCGATCAGCCGTATTTTCACTGACACATCTTCTGTCAGGCTGATCTGGGCTGCCTCTTTTGGTACAAACTTGGGTTCTGTAGTCATAATGGTCCTTCCTGAGGCTGACTGCGGCAATTCATCCCTTGTTCTTGCCTTTGCATGTTCCTCCGTCATATGAGGCAGAACAAGAACATCCATGAATCTTTTAATAAATGTTGATTTTCCAGTCCTCACCGGTCCTACTACTCCTATGTATATTTCTCCGTTTGTCCTTACCTGTATATCCTTGTATAACTGATAATTGTCCATGTTCTCTGGCCCCTTCCACATATGCTGTTAGAATATATGCACTCCTTTCCCTGTTTAGAAGCTGCTTTCTCTGGTTTTTCATCTTTTAATAGCCTGTATCTATTGTTTCTGTGTTTATTTTGTATTGGATTGCAAATGCCTGTTTTGTTAAAATGTAAACAGATAAATACAAAGAAAGAGGAGCGAATAATCATGGAAAGACATCAGATTACCGGGCATACTGAGTTGATCGGTCTTATGGCATACCCCATCCGACATTCCCAGTCTCCGGCCACTCATAACGCTGCCTATGAAAAATTAGGCGTAGATATTGTAAATCTGGCATTTGAAGTAAATGCCGATGATCTGGAAGACGCCATCAAAGGGCTTCGTGCTCTGAAGATGAGAGGTTCCAACATCTCCATGCCAAACAAAACCATCGTACACAAGTATCTGGACGAGGTTTCTCCGGCTGCCATGCTCTGTGGCGCCGTCAACACTATCGTCAATAGAGACGGATACCTCATCGGCCACAATACAGACGGGATCGGATATGTCCAGTCTCTGAAAGACAACAGCATTGATCCTGCCGGAAAGAAAGTAACCATTGTCGGGTCCGGCGGCGCGGCAACTGCCGTACAGATTCAGTCTGCTTTGGACGGAGTCAGGGAAATGTCTATTTTTGCAAGAGATGACAGTTTCCGGGATAATGCACTGGAAACAGTGGATAAAATCAACAAAAACACAAACTGTAAAGCCACATTTTATCCTCTGGAAGACCTGGACTGCCTGAAAAAAGAGATGGCTTCCAGCTATCTGTTCACCAACGCCACCGGAGTCGGTATGAAACCGCTTGAGGGACAGACCTACATTCCCGACGCTTCCTTTTTCCCGAAGGAGCTGATCGTGACAGACGTCATTTACTCCCCCCATGAGACTGCCATGCTGAAAATGGCAAGAAAAGTGGGATGTAAGACCATGAACGGCCAGGGTATGATGCTCTTTCAGGCAATTGCCGCTATTGAGCTGATGTTGGGACAGCGCGTGGACAGTGAATACATGAAAGAAAAACTTGGCATTTCCTATGTCTATGAAGACTGATATTCAGGGAGGTAAAATGATGCATACAGTAAAAATCAGAAATCTGGAACTTGGGGCTGGGATTCCCGCCATCTGCATCCCCAATGTAGGAAAAACGGAAGAAGAGATTCTCTCCCTTACCAGACAGTATAAGTCCATGCCTATGGATCTTATGGAATGGCGGGCAGACTGGTTTGAAGAAGTGGAACATACAGAGCGGGTACTGGATGTGCTGTCTAAAATTCATGAAATTCTTCAGGATACGCCTCTTCTTTTCACTTTCCGCACCCAAAAAGAAGGCGGTGTCCATCCAATGGACACTGACTCCTACGTATCTTTAAACAAGTCCGCCGCCAGATCAGGACTTGCAGATCTCATTGATGTAGAGTTTTTCACGGGTGATGAGATTGTTGCCGATCTCATCCGTTTCATCCATGAAAACGGCGCAAAAGTTGTGGCCTCCAACCATGATTTTGAAAAGACTCCGGCCAAGGACGACATGATTTACCGTCTGCGCCGGATGCAGGATATGGGAGCTGATATCCCAAAACTTGCCGTCATGCCTCAAAACAAACGGGATGTGATCACTCTTCTTGCAGCCACAGAAGAAATGGCGTCTGATTATGCCAACCGGCCGATCATTACCATGTCCATGGCCGGAACAGGAAGCATCAGCCGTCTCTCCTGCGAAGCTTTCGGATCCTGCCTCACTTTCGGATCCGGCTCCATGGCTTCTGCCCCCGGACAGATTGCAGCGGGTGAACTCTACGATGTGCTTAAGACAGTACACAGCGCCCTGGGCTGTTAAGTCAAAAAACCCACCGGCAGAAACGGCTTTTCATTCAGCCGATTCTGCCGGTGGGTTTTTCTTAACATTATTTCCTAATATCTTTCTTCAGACCATTTCAGGAACTTTCCGGTCTGTGCATCAATCTCAAATTCATATTCCTTTTGCTGGTAGATGATATCTCCTTCATATACGTAATATCCGTCATCCAGTTCCAGCTCCATGCGGATATCTGCCTCGGTAGCTCCGCTGACTCTCTCAAGGGCCGCTGCCTTTGCATCTGCTTCACTCACTGCAACATTAGCTCCGGAAGTTCCGGATGCATTTGCGGTATTTGCGGTATTTCCACTGTTTGTCTGGTTCTGCGCTGTGTCTCCATTGCTTCCTGCCTGGCTCTGTACCGCATTTCCTCCGGTTGTCTCTACATCTGCACTCAGGATTGTTCCGTTTGTTCCATTAATTTCATAATCATATTCTTTTTCCGCCACAGTGAACTGTACGTCATACTGCAGGCTTCCATCATCCTGATCCTGACTTATTTTCATTCTTGTTGTATCAGACTCCTGTACACCTGCATCCTCTAATGCGATCTTTTTTGCTTCCTCCTGCCCAATATCGGTACTGCTTCCCGATGTATTGTTCTGTACAGTGCCGGCTCCCGAAACTCCGCATCCTGTCACTAAAACTGCCGTCATCATCACTGCTGCTCCAAGTATTTTTACTCTATTTCGTTTCATTTCTGTAATCTCCCTTCTTTTTCTTTGTTGTATTTACTATACCCACAAAAAATTAAAGTAAGATTAAAAAAGAAAAGTTTTTTTAATTTTCTTTTGAAGGCAGTGGAATCCTGCAGATAAACCGGCTTCCTTCTCCCAAAACACTTTCTGCCTCTATATCTCCTCCATGTTCTTTCGCGATCCATTTTACCATGGAAAGACCCAGGCCGGAATGACTGCCGTCGCTTCTTGCACTGTCTGCACGGAAAAATCGGTCCCATATGTGGGGAAGATCCTCTTTTGAAATCCCGATTCCATCATCCTTTACCTGAAGAACAGCTGCTCCTTCCTTTTGCTGCAGGGAAACTTCCGTATGACCGCCTCTTTTACCATAGGAAATGGAATTGGAAATTAAATTCACGAGAAGTCGTATATACAGGCTCTCATCCACGGCTGCGTATATCCCTTCCTCTATTGTTTCCGTAATCATAATTTCTTTTTCCCTGGCCAGGATGGTTTGTTCTTCTACTATCATCTCTGTCAACTCACTGATGTCCAGAAGTTCCTTTTGTATCACCTGTCTGCCCTGATCCGCCCTGGAAAGGAGCAAAAGCTGTGAGATCATGGATGATATTTCTTCCGCCTTTTTCTTTATCACCTCTGTCTGTCTCCTTTGCTCTTCAGAAAGAGCCGGATCCTGCAGGATTTCCTCACACTGCATCAGTATTACAGTCACCGGAGTGCGAAGTTCATGGGATACATCAGAGGTAAACTGTCTTTCTCTGTGAAAGGATTCCTCCAAATCTTCCAGCATATTGTCAAAAGTTGCTGCAAGATAATAGATCTCATCTTTTCCTTCCGGAAGACCTACCCGCATGGAAAGACTTCGTTCCCTTTGGATCTTCTGCACTGTCTCTGTCATCTTTTTTACCGGAAGAAACGCCCGGCGGATAAAGCGATAGCAGATAATGATCGTAATGGCTGCCAGCAGAGGAAGCAGGATCAGGGCAAAGCGCAGAGTGACCCGCATCGAATTTTCCGCCCGTGTAACGGAAGTAATTCCCCTGACGTAAACTTCTCCATATCCGTCCGCCCGGAAAGAAAGGTCAAACACATACCAGCTTTCATTTCTTCCTTTGATCGTCTGCAGCCCATCCGGCATAAAATCTGCCTGTGCGTCAAATCCTGCCGGAATCATTCCATAGAGAAATTCTCCGTCCTGTCCGTCATAGACAGACAGATAAACCCCTTCTTCCAGCGTATAAAAATCCGAATCTATTTTAAGATTTCCCTCACTTCCTTCGATATCCTCCAGACTTTCCTCTACCTGCTCCCTAAGTTTTGACTGAACGGAAGAAAGGATTTCCTGGTTACTCAAAGAAAACAGGATTGCCAGAGCCGCACAGGTCAAAAGGATCATAAAAGCTGCATAGAGCAAAGTAAGTTTTGTTTTTGCCGACCACCTTTTCATACATCATCCCTCAACACATATCCTGCTCCGCGTACTGTATGGATCAGTTTTTTCTCACTGCCCTCATCAATCTTACGCCGCAGATAGCGGATATAGACATCAATGACATTGGAACCGCCTGTAAAATCATAATTCCAGATATGCTGTTCCAGCTTGTCCCTTGACAGTACAATTCCCTGATTCTGCATCATATATCTTAAAAGGGTATATTCCCTGGCCGAAAGCGTAATCTCTCTTCCTCCTCTTGTCACTTTATGGGTATCCGTACACAAAACCAGATCTCCGACCATCAGGCAGTTTCCTTCTGCCTGCACCGAAGGCTTCCTGAGCATAACCCGGATCCTTGCCAGCAGCTCTTCCACAGCAAAGGGTTTCACAAGATAATCATTGGCACCGGCATCCAGTCCGGCTACTCTGTCCTCAATACTGTCCTTTGCCGTCAGCAGAAGAACCGGAAGTGTCTTATCTTTTGCACGGATTTTTTTCAGAACAGAAAGACCGTCCAGCACCGGCATCATTATATCCAGTACAACCGCATCATATTCTGCTCCGCTCAAGTAGTCCAAAGCCTCCTGCCCGTCAAAACAGGAATCCACACTGTAATACTCTTCCTGAAGTCTCCTTTTCAACATCTGGTTCAGATTTTTTTCGTCTTCCGCAATGAGTATGCGCATTCTATTCCTCCATTCTTCTTTCCTGTTTGTGCCTGTTTTGTTACTATTCACAGTCCTGTTTTCTATAAATTACCGCAGGAAAAAGGATCCGTCAAGCGGATCCTTTTTATCGGTACTTTTGTCCGGCCGTTCTATTCATCCGTTCCCATATAGAGATCGAATAGTTCCTCTCCCGCCTGTTTCCGGATGTTTTCATATACCGGCTGGCAGGCCTGTCTCATTTCCTGCCATGTCGTCTCATCGACAGATATGATTTCCATTCCTTCTTCCTCCAGCTGCTTCTGCCTTTCTCCCTGTCTTGTATCGGCAGATTCTCTGGCCTCTTCCTGGGCATTTTGGGCCGCCTGGCGGATGATCTCCTGCTGTTCCTCCTCTAATGTCTGGAAAAATTCGTCGCTGGAGATCAAAGTAATATAATCCGGGACTGCATTCGTCTGGATCAGATATTTCTGCTGCTCATAAAGTTTTGCGCTTACAATCAGCTCATAGGCATTCTCCTGTGCGTCGATCGTCCCCTGCTGAAGCCCGATATACACTTCACTGAAAGTCATCGGAGTCGGATTGGCTCCCATTGCTTTCCAGAACTGGAGATGATAAGTATTTTCCATGGTACGGATCTTCTGCCCTTTAAAACTTTCCATCCCTTCAAATGGTTCACTGCTGGTCATCACCCGGAAGCATTGATCCGCCATACCGAGGAGCTGATATCCTGCATTCTCATAAATTTCCTGAACAATTTCCTGAAAACGGGGATCATCAATGGTATCCCTCGCCTCCTCTATATCCTCAAATGCACAGGGAGTGTCGAAGACGCACAGTTCCGGCATAAAGCTGACCTGTGGCGCCGGAGACTGCACTACAAAAGGAATATCGCCGTCCTTACAGCTCTCCATCAGTTCCCGGTCTCCTCCAAGGGTACTTTGCGGATATACCTGGATTTCCATCTGTCCGTCACTTAAACGTTCCACTTCTTCAGCAAATGATTCAGCAAACACATGGGTAATGGTATCTTCCGTACTGCAGGTGGCAAGAGGCCACGCATAGCGCTGTTCTTTTCCGTCTGCAGCCTGCTTGTCTGTGGAAGCCATGCCGAATGCCGCTGTCCCGGCGCTTGCCGCCAGGAGAACTCCCACAATTGCTCCGCTCCATATTTTCTTCATCTTTCTTCTCCTCCTATAACAACGCAAGACTTAACTGCGGAATAAATGTGATCAGCAAAAGGGCGATCAGGAAATATCCGATCATGGGAAGCGCCCGTTTTGCAATCTGAACCACCGGTATATCTGTCAGCGAGCTTGCCACAAACAGATTCACCCCAATAGGCGGCGTTACAAATCCAATGGCAAGATTTACCACCATCATTACTCCAAAGTGGATCGGATCCACTCCCACTCCTGTCATGATAGGCAGAAGGATCGGCGTCAGGATCAGAATAGCCGGTGTAGTATCCATGATCATTCCCACCAGAAGGAGGAAAAGATTTACGACAATAAGGATCAGTATTTTATTAGAAAAATTCTCCAGTATCCAGCCACTGATCGTCTGAGGCACCTGCATTAAAGTAAGAACCCTGGAAAAAGCAATGGAGGCTGCAAGAATAAAAAGAATCGGCGCATATGTCCTCACTCCCTCAGCAAACACTGCGTACAAATCTCGGAAAGAAAGGGATTTATACAGAAACAGGCTGACAATCAGAGAATAAAATACAGAAATCACCGCTGCCTCTGTGGGAGATGCAACCCCGGAATAAATACAGCCCAGTATGATCACCGGAGAAAGTACTGCAAAGAAGCTGCTTTTAAACACTTTCCAAAGTCCCTGTGACCGCAGATGATCGATTTCCCCGTTGATCCTTTCTTTATCTTCCCCGTTCTTTTTACAGTAATAAACAGCATACACCATCAGCATAATCCCGATAAGTATGCCCGGAATGATCCCGGCAATAAAAATATCACTGACCGACACACCGGATGCCATTCCATACATAATAAAGGGAATGCTGGGAGGAATGATGACACCCAGGCTTCCTGCTACAGCAACCAGGGCTGTGCAAAATCTTTTATCATATCCTAAATTTACCAGCAAAGGAATGGTCATACTCCCTACTGCTGCAACTGTAGCAATCCCGGAACCGGAAATTGCCCCGTAAAACAGGCAGGTTACAACGACTGCGCAAGGCAGGCCTGCTGTCTTTTTGCCGATAAAGTAGGCAAAAAGATCAAAAAGCCGCTTGGAAATACCACCTCTTGCCATGATGATACCGGACAGGATAAACATAGGAACCGCAAGAAGCGGAAAACTGTCCAGTCCTCCGAACATAGAGCGGATCACATAAGTGGCGCTTGCCGTAAATGACGGGTCAAATGCCCCTGGCAGTACGGACACGATTCCCAGTGAAACCGAAATGGGAATCGCGATCAGCAGACACACAAAAAACAAAATCAATACCACTGCAGATGACATTTAATCCTCCTCCTTTTCTTCTCTTTCCCCCAGAATAATCTGGAGCCGATACAGCCATTTCTGTATCAGGCGGATGACACACAGTACAAAACTGATTACTGTAAATGACTGGATGACATACATGGGGATTCCACAGGCGGGACTTAACTGTCCGCTCTCTATTCCCGACATGACATATTTCCATGCAAAGGGGATCAGATAAGAGAAAAATACAAGCTGTATGCTGTAACTGATCAGGCGGAAAATATGTACGCCTCTTCCCGGCAGCATATTCACTAACTGATCGATCTTCACTGACAGACTCTTCTTAATACAGTAGCTGGCACTTAAAAATCCGGAGCATATAAACAGAAATCTTGTTATTTCCTCTGACCAGGAAAGGGACGATGCAAATACATATCTTGCAGTAATCTGTATCCCCATAACAACGACCATAATCCCCAGCATAATGAGAAGCAGGGCTTCTTCCAGATAATCATCCAGCCATTTTAAAAGTTTCATTTGGGCTACCTCCCTCGCCGTTTTATTCCTTTTTCTTTTCTAATTCATATATTTTATCTATACTTTTTTCTAAAAAAAGGATGTGGATACTGCACACATTTACAGTATTCACACCCTTCTTTTTTCGTCCAACGCTTTATTTGCTAAGGGCACTCTTACCGAAAATCTTCTTATACTGTACAGCCAGATAAGCCATCATAAGAATTGCGATCACTGCTGCCGCAAGAAGCAGTCCCATCATTGTATATACGGCTGACGCCTCCCCGATGGATTTTGTCATTGCGGACACGATATATGGAAGGAAGCAGCTTGCAAGTCCCATCCATGTATAGTAGATACCTGTATTCCTTCCTTTTGGTCCCGGGCACATTTCCTGGCGGACTCCCAGCCCTGTCTGAAGGGCGCCGCCTGCTGCGAAGAATCCCAGAAGGGCAATTGCCACATAGATTACCGCCACATTGCTTACAAGGAGCACAATGCCAAGTGCAACTGCTGTGAATACAGAGTCGATCAGTACAACCTTAAGAGGATTCCACTGAAGCTTACCCATCATGACCGCCCAGAATATAACAGCAATGACAGAACCAGCTGTATATATGGATGTCATGCCTGCTGCCTGTGCTTCTGTCAGACCGCAGTTGCTCATACCAAATGCCTTTGTATACTGCTGTGCGCCATACATAATAAACATACACAGGAAACCATAGAACATGGTAATAAAGTTTACAAGTCCGTTTGGCTTCACAAGCATTTTTGCCTTTGCTGCTTCAATTTCCGCCTGCGCTGCATTTTCTGTCTTTCCATCTGCCGTCTTAACTGTTTCTTTCATCTGATCGTCATAGGCAAACGGCGCAATCACTGCAAGCACTACTGCAATGATCGACATGACAAGCGGAATCCAGATATTGATCTGCCAGTTTCCTGCTGCAGAAAACTGAACTGCCAGAAGCGGGTAAATGATACCGGACAAAGATACGAAAAATTTAATTCCGATAAGAGCAGATCCGGCATATCTTTGCTGAACGGATTCCTGCGCTGCCGGATAGAGGGATGCATCCCAGAATCCTGAAGTTGCCACACCTGCCAGGAAAGCGCTCACACATGCCACCATGAAGTTAGAAGTGAACAAAAGTCCTGCAAAACAGATGATATAGAGGATTCCACCTGCGATTGCCATTTTCTTCCGCCCGATCCGGTCGGAAAATTCTCCTCCAAGCCACACGGTCAGCATTTTTCCAAAGCCTGTTGCCGTAATTGCCAAAGACACGGCTGCCGCGCCTTCTACAGCGTCTGTGTATCCCCACTGGGTATAAAAGTTCACCTAGTTCTGTGACAATATGATCGCCTGAATACCATGAGTGAAGTATGCCATGTACACCATTGCCAGTGATAAAATATACTTTTTCGCTTTCATGACCTTTCTCCTCTTCCTATTTTGCCTGTTCTGCCTGGAATTTCTGATACTCTTCCAGCGGCATCTTCTTTCCTACGAACAATTCATAATTGACAGCTCCCTGCTGAAGCAGCATTCCCTTTCCGCCGATGGCCTTACAGCCTGCCTCCTCCGCTTCAAGGATCATTTTTGTTTTTTCCGGATTATAAACCGTATCAGCTACTACAAGATCCTTGCGGTACCAGGACTTGTCGATCAGTGTCACATCGTCATGAGGCTTCATACCCATTGTTGTGGCATTGATTACGATATCGCAGTTTGCAACTGTTTCTTTCAGTTTTTCCTGATCTTCCAGGTCCTCTACTGTCACAACACATTCCGGACATTTCTCTGCCAGTTTTGCTTTTGTTCCTTCTGCTCTTTCAAAAAACTCATCTTTCACATTAAAAATATGTACTTCTTTTGCACCGTCCAAAGCAAGCTGCACCTGGATCGCTGTTGCGGCTCCGCCCGCTCCCAGTACAATTGTCTTTTTGCCTTTTACGTCCACTCCATTGACTTCCAGATTCTTTACAAATCCCACGCCGTCTGTAATATGTCCGGTGATAACGCCGTCATCATTGACAAAGGTGTTGCAGGCTCCGATGATCTCTGCAGCCGGGGACAGTTTGTCCACCAGCTTGGCAGCGATATTTTTGCAGGGCATCGTAAAGTTTCCGCCCCTCATTTTCAAAAGCCTTATTGTCTCAAATACTTTCGGCATCTGTTCCACATTTACATCAAACGCCAGATATGCATAGTCCAGGCCATCGTGCTGAAAACTGAAATTATACATTGCCGGTGATCCCGAATGTCCTACCGGGCTTCCGAATAACGCCATTAAACCTGTATGTCCTGAAATTCTTTTTTCCATTTTTCCTTCCTCCCGACTTGTTCTATTTGATACAGACTTTTCTTAAATCTGCATTGCCGCCGCATAGGCTTCTTTTGTAGCATCCAATGCTCTTCTTGCTCTTGTTGCGTCTCCGACTACATATACTTCCTGACCAAGTTCTTCTAACTGTTCTGCAAACGGATTGTAATTCTTAAATCCCATGGAAAGGACGACAGAATCAAATCCTCTCACTTCATGTCTGCTTCCGTCCGGAGACTCATACTCTACACCGTCGTCAAAGAATTTGCATACTTTCGCACCTGTAATTTCTTTGATTCCGTAATTCTTAAAGTCTTCCATCAGAAATACTCTGTGTTCATGAATCACGTCCGCACCTACTGTATCGCGGTATTCGATAACGGTCACATCATGCTGCTGCTCTCCCAAAAAGGCTGCTGTCTCACATCCTACCATACCGCCGCCTACAACAAGGACTTTTTTGCCGGCCGCCCTCTTACCGTCCAGAAGATCAGAGCCGTGAATAATAGCAGGATTTTCAATGCCCTCGATAGGGAGGATCAGTGTTCTTGATCCGGTAGATACGATCACTGCATCCGGTTTTTCTGCTTTTACCATCTCAAGGTCAACCGTTGTATTCATATGAATTTTCACGCCTGCTTTTTCGCATCTTACGATATAACTGCGGATCATATTTGTAATATCGCCTTTTCCCGGCGGATAAGCTGCAAGCCGCATATTTCCGCCCAGTTTATCTGTGCTTTCATAAAGAGAAACATCATGCCCTCTTTCTGCTGCGACAAAAGCTGCACACATACCGGCGACACCGCCTCCGATCACCATAACTTTTTTGGATTTTTCTGCTTTCGGATATCCCTGCGCCTCATGTCCCAGGAATGGATTCACCAGACAGCAGATCGGCTCGCCTTTATACATATTTGCAACACAGCCCTGCAGACAGGCGATGCACGGAACCAGATCTTCCAGATTGTCATTCATTGCTTTTTCCGGCATATGAGGATCTGCAAGGGACTGACGGCCAAATGCCACAAGGTCAGCGCGTCCTTCCCGAAGAAGAAGCTCTGCATAATAAGGCTCTGTATAACGTCCTACTGTAATGACCGGAATAGAAACTGCCCGTTTGATCTCCGTAACAAGATCTGCGGAAAATCCGGCATGTACGGCAGTTGGCGCCCACATATATTCATCTTTGATATGTACAGCACGGGATACGTGGAGGCCTTCTACGCCGCAGTCTTCCAGATAAGCGGCAATAGCAGCGCTGTCATGTACATCATCTCCGCCTTCCACCTCATCGGAACTGTTAATACGGGCAAGGATCGCAACCTTTCCTCCCACTCTTCTTTTGACCTCTTCCACAATGAGGCGCGGAAAACGCATTCTGTTCTCAAAGTTTCCGCCAAACTCATCTACACGTTTATTTGTCCGCGGGGAAATAAAGGAATTTACCAGGTAACCATGAGCCATATGAATCTCTACAGCGTCTGCTCCTGCTTTCATGGCACGCTCCGCTGCATCTCCATAACCTTTTACCAGTTCATAGACCTTTTCTGTCGGTACTTCTACCGGCGTGTCTTTCCCATATACAGAAGGAATGGCGGAAGCTGCTTCAATTGGAGCTCCTGCGTTCTTTGCATTTCCCTCAGGCCCTGCATTCTGCAGCTGAATGGAAACCTTAGCTCCCTGGGCATGACAGGCATCGGTAATCTTTTTCAGACTCTCAATGCTGCTGTCATCGTAAAGACAGGGCTTTTTCGGTCCTCCCTTTGCGCCGTGATGGACAACAGTTGCCTCAATTGTGATCAATCCGAACTGTCCTTTTGCCCGCTCCGCATAGTAGGCAACAGACTGATCGCTCCATGTTCCATCCGGATTTGCAAAGTTATTTCCCATAGGAGGGACAACAAAACGGTTTTTTACTGTCATAGGTCCGATCTGAATCGGGGAAAACATTGTCTTAAATCTCATCTTTATTTCCTCACTTTTTCTATTTGTTTTTCTCAATTTAAAGTTTTACAGGGCTTCTTAGTCTTCCACCATTTCCGGCCATGCCTCTTTCAATACTTTTTCAGTATTATCGTATGTATAGGCAGCAGCTTCTTTCAGGCCTCTTCCAAGGATTTCATCGGAAATAACTTCCACTCCGATCACCTTCGGATCAATTCCTGCCTCTTTGATCATTTTTACAAATCCTGCTGTGTCCTTAGCACCTGTTCCCGGAGCAAGACGGTCATGCATGGATTCATCCCTTAAAATCGAAGCAGCGTATGGTCTTTCGTATGCATCATTGATCTGGATGGAGATTACCCTTTCAGCCTGCTCTTTTGTCAGAATATCGTACGGCTGGTCTGCTCTTACCCAATGCCATGTATCCAGAATAATGTAGGCATTTTCGGCTCCGGAAGCTTTTACAACTGCCCATGCCTTTTCCAGATTCGGGATACCGCTGTACGGCATCGGCTCTACACCGATAATTCTTTTTCCTGCTCTGTGGCAAAGTTCTTTCAGTTTCTGTGCGGTATGCTCTACAGAATAGTTCTCCATCAGACCACAGTTAATATGGTTTACTCCAAACAGATCGCACATATGGAAGCACATCTGCTCTTTATATTTCTGCTCATAGGAACGGCTGTTCTCTGCCCACTGTACGATGTATTCTACTTCTGTCACTTTCATTCCGTGTTTGTCAAGGATTGCCAGAATATCCTCATCATAAAGTCCTTCATTCAGTGCATCCACATATGTCTCTGCACGCAGGCCGATCCCCTCATATCCTGCCTCTTTTGCTGCAATAACACGATCCTCAAATTTGCACTGATCTCCCAGGGTCCATGAGCTGACTGTGATTGGATTTTTCTTTGACATAGTTCCTTCTCCTTCCATTGTTAAAATTGAACATTTTCCTTCTTTTTTTCTGTTCAATCTTGTGATATTTGCTATGGTTTAATTATATGCTATTGTTAAATAAAAAACAAATTCGTAATATAATGCAAATTCATAGAATTTGTTTATAGTTTATGCTAAAATAAAAAATCAACAAAGGAGGGTCGCCAATGAATCTATACCATTTACGCTATTTTGTAACACTGGCCCATCTGGAGCATTATACAAAAGCTGCTGAACTCCTCTCCATTACACAGCCAAGCCTAAGCCATGCCATCTCTTCTCTGGAAAAGGAACTGGGGGTCCGTCTCTTTGAAAAGGAAGGCAGAAATGTCGTTCTTACCAAATGCGGGCGTGCTTTTCTGGAAGATGTGGAGCAGTCCCTGGCGCTTTTGGACTCCAGCGTCAACAAACTGCAGCTGACCGGCAGCGGGGAAGGTCAGATCGATGTGGCGGTGCTGAGGGTATTAAGCACAGACCTTGTTCCCCGGCTCGTACGCGGATATCTGGATCAGCATCCCGGTCAGAATATTGATTTCCGTTTTCACAATTCCACCGGTCTTACCCCGGACATGATCGAAGGTCTGAAGACCCGAAAATATGATATTGCCTTTTGTTCCAAAATGGGAAATGAGCCTTCCATCGAGTTTATCCCGGTGGCAAAGCAGGATCTGGTACTGATCGTGCCGAACCAGCATCCTCTAAGTACCAGAAATGAAATTGATCTTGCAGACACACTGCCTTATCCTCATGTTGGGTTTTCAAAAAGAAGCGGCATAAGGCCTACCATCGATAAACTTTTCCTTGAATGCGGCGGAATGCCGCAGATGGCATATGAAGTGGAAGAAGATCAGGCCGTGGCCGGACTGGTTGCCGCCGGATTCGGCATTGCAGTTGTGCCGCACATGCCTATTCTGGCTTATATGCCTGTACAGATCATCCGGATTGCCCGCCCTACCTGGGAGCGCATTTTCTATATGTGCACACTGAAGGATGTGTATCAGGCGCCGGTCATCAATGAGTTTAAAGGGTATGTACGACAAAAGGCCAAAACATTGCTAAAAACTTAACAGGGGACATAACAAAGTTTAAAAGTGTTACGTGTCAAATTAACATTCCATAGAAAAATCAGCGTATCGCTACGTGATACGCTGATTTTTCTTACTTTTTATGCATGTTTCTGTACACTTTTTTCTTTCTTCGTTAAACTTTTTGCATTCGTGATGTCGACATCAATCCCAGGATTTTGCAGTATGCTCTGCTTTTCCTTTCCGCATCATCAGGTCATATACTGCCTCTTTTGCATTTTTCCCTTCAAAGAGGATCGCATTGACCTGCTCAATAATGGGCATGTCCACTTCGTATTTTTTGCCGAGAGCTACAGCTGCTTTGGTAGAATACACTCCTTCTACCACCATTTTCACCTCGTCCATTGCTTCCTGCATAGTCTTGCCCTGTCCGATCAGATAACCGGCTTTACGATTACGGCTGTGAACACTGGCGCATGTTACAATAAGATCACCGATTCCGGTCAGTCCCATAAAACTTTCTTTTGTGCCGCCCATCTTCACGCCCAGCTTTGCAATTTCATGGATTCCTCTTGTAATAAGAGCTGCCTTTGTATTATCTCCATAACCAAGGCCGTCAGCCATGCCTGCCGCCAGCGCAATGACATTTTTCAGGGATCCTCCAAGCTCAATTCCCAGGATATCCGGGCTTGTATACACACGGAACACCTCATTCATAAACATCTTCTGCAGGTATTCCGCGGTAGCCTTTGTCTTGGCACCAACCACAACACTTGTAGGAAGCTGTCTTCCCACTTCCTCTGCATGACTTGGACCGGACAGCACTGCCACATCCGCCTGCGGGATCTCCTCCTCAATCTGGTCGGACAGTGTCATAAGGGTGGCCTCTTCAATTCCCTTTGCCACATTGACGAGTATCTGCCCCTCTGCCACATAAGGAGCCATTGTTCTTGCAGTGCTTCTCGTAAATGGAGAGGGAACTGCCAGAACCACAAAATCTTTTCCGACTACAGTTTCTTCTACATTTGTGGTAAACTTCATATCTTCCGGAAGCCTTACGCCCGGAAGCTTGCTTTTGTGCTCCCGCTCTTTTGAAAGCATTTCCACCTCGTCTGCATTGATGGACCACACAGTCACATCATGCCCGTTTTTGTGAAGGAGAAGTGAGAGAGCTGTTCCCCAGCTTCCCGCTCCCATAATCCCTACTTTTGCCATATTATTCCTCCTCTCTATGCATATCCGCAAATTATCCTGCGGAAATTTACCTTCCACCGAAGCTTAATTTATTCTCAGTACCTTCTCTGAGCCTTTGTATGTTGGATCTGTGTTTAAAAAATGCTGAAATCACAACCAGTGCGGCAAGAATGTAGATCTCATACAGATAACTGCCTTGCACACCGAATCCCCCCATCTGTCCATATACAACAACACAGATGAAATATGTGATCACCACTGCCAGAGAACCTACTGATACATATTTTGTCACTGCAACCATACCTACAAATACAGCAAGACAGATCAGCATGATCCAGATATTCCAGCTGGTAATAATGATCCCTGCAGTAACGGCAATTCCCTTTCCTCCCTTAAACTTCATATAAAAAGGATAGTTATGCCCAAGCACTGCTCCGATCCCTGCGTACATGGACAGCACGGGGAGAATATCACCGTGGCTTCCGCCGTAGATCAGCCGTACCACCAGCACCGCAAATACGCACTTAAGGCAGTCTCCCAGCAGGGTAATAAGCCCCGCCTTTTTTCCCATTGTCCTTAATGCATTGGTGGTCCCGGCATTCCCGCTTCCTTTTGTGCGGATATCAATATGTTTTGTTTTTCCGTACAAATATCCGGTCTGGAACAGTCCAAACACATATCCGATCAACAAACAAATGATTCGTTCCATTTCCTACTGCTCCTTTTCCTTTCGCTGACGAATGAAAAATCTTAAAGAAGTTCCTTTAAACCCAAAGGCCTCCCGTATTTTATTTTCCAAATATCGTGTATATGAAAAATGCATCAGCTCTTTATCATTCACAAAAATTACGAAAGTCGGCGGCTTCACCGATACCTGGGTAATATAGTAAAGCTTCAGCCGTTTTCCTTTGTCTGACGGCGGCTGCTGCATAGCAACCGCCTCCATCATGATCTCATTGAGCACTCCTGTAGCCACGCGGAGTGTCTGGTTCTGAATGACCATATCAATCTTTTCAAACAATTTCGGCAGCCTCTGCCCGGTCAGTGCAGATACATACATAATCTCCGCATAGGGCATAAAGGAAAGAATCTGACGCACACGGCTTTCATATTCTCTCATCGTCTTGTCGTTCTTTTCAATGGCATCCCACTTGTTGACCACAATGATGATCCCTTTTCCTCTTTCGTGAGCAATTCCCGCGATTTTGGCATCCTGCTCCGTCACACCCTCTGCAGCGTCAATGACAACAAGAACCACATCCGCTCTCTCCACAGCAGTTACCGTACGGATGATACTGTAACGCTCCAGTTCTTCTTTAATCTTGTTCTTTCTCCGGAGCCCTGCAGTATCAATAAACACATATTCTTTGCCGTCGTGAACCACCTCTGTATCAATGGCATCCCTGGTAGTTCCCGCTATATCCGACACGATCACTCTCTGCTCGCCCAGCAGGCGGTTGATGATCGAGGATTTCCCTACATTGGGCTTCCCTACAATGGCTACTCTCGGACGCTCGTCCTCCTCTTCCTCTGCAGAATGTTCCGGAAAATGAGCGATCACCGCATCCAGCATATCTCCAAGTCCCAGCTTGGAGGAAGCGGATATAGGCATGGGATCTCCGATTCCAAGATTATAAAATTCATAGACATCTACTACAAATTTATCAAAATTATCTACTTTATTTACCACCAACACAACTGGCTTCCCGGAACGCCGGAGCATGTCTGCAACCTTTGCATCCGCGTCGATCAGCCCCTGCCGTACATCGGTCAGGAAAATGATAACGTCTGCCGTATCAATGGCAATCTGCGCCTGCTCCCTCATCTGCGAAAGGATAATATCTTTACTCTCCGGTTCAATTCCACCGGTATCGATCAGTGTAAATTCTCTGTCAAGCCAGGACACTTCTGCATAAATACGATCCCGCGTTACACCTGGCGTATCTTTTACAATGGAGATCATCTCTCCTGCAAGTACATTAAAAAGGGTGGATTTTCCAACGTTTGGCCTTCCTACAATGGCCACCACCGGTTTACTCATGGTCTTCCTCCTATCTTTCTTTCAAAACGGCCTCAATAAAATTCTGCCCGCTTGATTTTACAATATCTATGTCAGATTGTAAAGCTTCTTTCAAATCCTCCAAAGTCATGTCATCCAAAAATACCTCTTCTCCGTTCCGAAACATACTGCATGGAAGAAGAAGAACATTTCCCAGCTCTTTTCCCTTAAGCTGTGCTGCAAGATCCGTCCCTGTGATCAAGCCGGCCACGGTAATCTTCTCCCCGAAAAAGTCGTTTCTGATCTCATAGACATGGATCTTTGTCCCGGAATACTTCCCTTCGATCCGATCCGCCATAGCTCTGATAAAGGGAAATGCAAGCTTTCCGGTGGCAATAGACACTTCTCTTGGCTTCTCATCGCCCGGAAGCTCCGCAAACGCCTCCTGAAATTCATTTTCAAGAAGTCTTAACATGCCCACTCCGTTTTCCAGCTGCAGGTATCCGTCGTATCTTTCCTCTTCCGGAAGTTCCTGCCCTGCCAGCAGATACCATTCATCTCCTGCATGGATAAAGTGGATCCCCCACTTCTCATATAACTTTTTCTGCCAGCGGTGTATCACTTCCAGTACCTTGATGGCGTCCTCTTTGCCAAAAGGCTCTAATGGATACAGCCCGTCCCGGAATTTTGTAAGTCCCACCGGAACAACTGACACGCTCTGAAGATAGGGAAGATACTCTGACAGATCACGGATACTTCTCTCCAGCTCTTCTCCGTCGTTGACGCCCTTACACAGAACAATCTGTCCGTTCATACAGATCTGACCTTCATACAGACGCTTTACCTTCTCAAGGGCCTCTCCCGCGAAACGGTTGTGCAGCATTTCGCAGCGAAGAACCGGATTTGTCGTATGAAAGGAAATATTAATCGGTTCCAAATGGTACCGGATGATCCGGTCAATGTCATGATCGCTCATATTGGTAAGCGTAATATAATTTCCCTGCAGGAAAGAAAGGCGCGAGTCGTCATCCTTGAAATAGAGAGTATCTCTCATGCCTTCCGGCATTTGATCAATAAAACAGAAAATGCACTTGTTGCGACAGGAACGATACTCATCCATCAGACCTTTTCCAAAATCAATCCCCAAATCCTCTTCATATTCTTTTTCTATTTCAAGTTCCCACTCTTCGCCATTTCTTTTTTCGATCAGAAGCGTCAGCTCCTCATCGTTAACAAAAAAATGGTAATCAAATACGTCTTCAATTTCCTGACTATTGATAGACAGTAGAAAATCTCCCGGTTCGACACCAAGCTCTTCTGCAATACTGCCCGGCTTTACGTCTTTTATTTCATGCTTATGGCTCATAGAATAAACTCCTATTATTAAATTATCAGCGAAATAAGTATAACATATTCTTCCCGATTTAGTTGACCTTTTTATAGGAAAAATGATATAAATAATAAAGAAAAGAAAAAATATAATACACAGGAGGCACTTATGCCAAATTTAGAACTCTTGGAACAGGCTCTGCCTGTTGCCCCTTTAAAGATTGCCGCTCTGGAAAGCTGCAGAGAAATGGGGCAAAAAGTAAATGATTACATCGTACAGTTTCGTCGGGAAACACTGAAGGAAGACTTAAATTCTCCTTTGTTTTCCAACTATCAGACGGACAACTATCTTATAGAATGTCATTGCCCCCGCTTCGGAAGCGGAGAGGCAAAGGGGCTTCTCAAGGAATCTGTCCGCGGAAAAGATCTCTTCATTATGGTCGATGTCTGCAATTACAGCCTGACCTACAGTGTAAATGGACATCTCAACCACATGTCCCCGGACGATCATTACCAGGATTTGAAGCGTATTATCTCTGCTGCCAATGGAAAAGCACACCGCATCAATGTCATGATGCCTTTCCTCTATGAGAGCCGGCAGCATAAACGTACAAAACGTGAGTCCCTGGACTGCGCACTTGCCCTGGAAGAACTGGTAGATATGGGCGTTTCCAATATCCTCACCTTTGATGCCCACGATCCTCGGGTGCAAAATGCGATCCCTCTTCTGGGATTTGACAACTTCAATCCTCCATATCAGTTCATGAAGGCACTGCTTCGTGCCGAACCGGATCTGCAGGTAGACAAAGAACATCTGATGATCGTAAGCCCCGATGAAGGAGCAATGCACCGGGCAGTCTATTTCTCCAATGTCCTTGGAGTAGATATGGGAATGTTCTACAAACGCCGTGATTACTCTACTATTGTAAATGGAAAGAATCCAATCGTAGCCCATGAATTTCTCGGATCTGATGTAAAAGGCAAAAATCTGATCATTGTGGATGATATGATCTCTTCCGGAGAAAGTATGCTGGATGTGGCAAAACAGCTGAAAGACCGCGGAGCCGGACGAGTATTTGTCTGCACTACCTTTGGTCTTTTCACAAATGGCCTGTCTGCCTTTGATGAATACTATGAAAAAGGCTATATCGACCGCGTGATCACTACAAACCTGACGTATCTGCCGCCTGCAGCTCTGGACAAGCCATATTTTGTAACAGCCGATATGAGCAAATTTATTGCTCTTATCATTGAATCCCTGAATCATGATATTTCCATTGGCTCTGTTCTGGATCCCACACAGAAAATCCATGTTCTTCTTGAAAAGCATCGGGCTACTCTTGCCGCTGGAATAAAATAACGATATAAAATAAGAAAGACTTCCATGATCTGCCGTAAATCGTTGGAAGTCTTTCTTGTTTTTATCATATAAAATATGTTCTATTTATTAAAATCTGTATAGACGCCTCCGCTTTCCATATGTATCCCTCTTGCCTCTGCCATTTCCGATACAGTTACCAGCTGATAGCCTGCATCCACTAGTTTAGGGATCAAAGTAAGCGCTGCATCTACACTGGAACCATGTATATCATGAAGGAGAACAATGTCACCGTCATCTGCAGTCTGAAGCACATTATTGACCACTGCATTCGCATCCTTCGTTTTCCAGTCCAGCGTGTCAATATTCCACAGGATCATAGGCATTCCCACATTTTTCTTTAGCGCATCATTGATCGCCCCATAAGGCGGACGCATCACTGTCGCTGTCTGCCCGCATGCTTTCTCGATCAGATTATTCGTATCACCGATCTGTGCGCGCATATCTGCATCGCTTAATTTAGGCAGTTCCGGGTGATTATAGGAATGATTGCCCAGCTCGCAGCCTGCCTCTACCATTTTGGAAATGACATCTTCATGGCCGGGAATATTGATGCCCTGCATAAAAAACGTGGCGTGGGCATTATATTTTTCCAAAGCAGCAATCAACTCTGCCGTCCGATCTCCCGGTCCATCATCAAATGTAAGAGCCATCATGGGCTGCTCAGGGTCAATCTTACTTTTTTTAGACTCCAGCGCCCCCTCTTCATCAAAGACACATACCGACGAACCGATCCTTTGCTTTCCTGTTGCCATCTCACCTTCCTGGTTGAAATAGTAGGTCTTCTCATCCAGTTCCATCCACCCTAGTGCTGCTTTTCCATCTGAAAGAAGATACGCTTTGCTCTCACCTTTCTTTTTCCACTGATCTTTCTGCATGATACCTTTTTCATCAAAGAAATAGTAACTTGCTCCGATCTGCTTCCATCCACTGACTTTCCGGCCATCTTCTCCAAAATAGTAAGTTCTTTCCTTTACTGTAACAAAATCATTTTCCACATAAGTACCATCCCAGCGCCGGAACTTCTCTTTGTCCCATTCGCCTACTTTATTCAGAACAGTGAGATCTCCGTCCGTCAGCTTTATGGTTACCTTCCCTTTCCACTTCTTGGCAAGCTGCTGCTCTATCTCTTTGGAAAGCTGTAACTGAATCGGAAATTTTCCTTCCTTTGTCCCGTCTGCTTTACAGGCAATCTCATAGCCTTTCCCCTGCTTCAGATCCTGCATCAGATCCCAGACTGTATATCCGCTTTTTTTGTCCAGTTTCTTTTTATGCATCTTTTTTTCTTTCGCCTCACTGGACACTTTTGTCTGAAACGCCGGCATTTCTTCGCCCTGCTTTATTGAAACTGACTTCGCTTCTACTGTGATCGATATATTTCTACTCTTTAGAGCTGCTACCGTAGTCTGAAAAGCAATGATAAGCAGGATAAGCAAAATAAATGCCCCAATTACTCGTTTAACCGTCTTCTCCCGTTTCAACCTCTGTTTTCTGTCCCGCACAGAATGAGAGGATTCTCTTTGCTTTATCATATGTACCTCATTTCACCGGAGTTTTTCCGCTTCTGTCATCATTTTTCAGATATCTGCCTTATAATTATATTACTTTGATATCTGATACCTTATTTAGAATAACATTGCCCTTCTTATGCTTCAACAAAATATCAGGATTGTAATATTAATTATCTTTCATGTAACATTTGTTTAATATATATTTCGACATATATCTTCCAAAAATTATCTTTTACCGTCTGAAAAAAGGCTTGCTTCTTCAATCCATCCCATAAGCTCTTTATCAATCTGTGAAAGCTCTGAAATCAGGACATGGTGCGTCCATCTGCCTGGGTATGGCTCTGTCGCAATATCAATACGAGGAGATTCCTTTTTGTATCCCAGGCCGAATGTAATCACAATATAATACGGAGGACATTCTTTCTTTTTCCTCACCTTCGCAAAAGAAACGCATGCAAACATATGCCTGTTGTAGAAAGAAATCTGGGTTTTCTGCACTTTGATCTTTACATCCGGAATCCTCGACATAATGCATGTTTCGAACTTCTCATATAACGGCAATGCATCCATCTGCCGATCAAAAAACTGTAAAACGGTATCCTGCATATTCTTTTCCCCCTGTATCTGCATAGCCGGATATCAGACCGCGCATTTTTTATATATAACAGTATAGCATACAAAGTATTTTCTGCAAAAAAAGACCGGATCCATCTTCAGCCCTGCTCACGCTGCTTTTGTCTCCGGTCTTTTCTCTTTAATTTACGATCCTTACTCTTAGCACCCCATCAATCTGTCTTAGGTCTTCCGCTACCCGTTCCGGGATTTCCGAATCAATATCGATCATCGTATATGCATATCCGCCCTTGCTTTTATTAGCCATATCGGCAATATTCATATTATCATCCGCCAAAATCCTGGTGAACTGACCGATCATATTCGGCTTATTGTAATGGAGAAGAACAATTCTTTTATTCTCGCCCGGCATTCCCATATCACAGTCCGGGTAATTGACAGAATTGCGGATATTACCATATTCCAGATAATCCATGATCTGACGGACTGCCATTTTAGCACAATTATCTTCAGATTCCTCAGTGGATGCTCCAAGATGTGGAATAACGATAGCACCTTTTACTCCGGCAATAACAGGAGTCGGGAAGTCTGTCACATAATGACGTACCTGACCGCTTTCCAGGGCATCGATCATATCCTCCTCATTTACCAGGACATCTCTGGCAAAATTCAGGACAATTACTCCCTTCTTCATGAGTCCGAGTGCATTTTTATCGATCATGCCTTTTGTACTGTCCATTGCCGGCACATGGATCGTAATATAATCACAGTTTTTATATAATTCATCTACGGTTTTTGCGTGGTGGATATTCCTGGAAAGTCTCCATGCAGAATCCACGGAAACATAAGGATCAAACCCGTACACATCCATTCCAAGATGAGTTGCCGCATTTGCCACGAGCACTCCAATTGCGCCAAGCCCTATCACGCCAAGCTTTTTCCCTTCCAGCTCACATCCTGCAAAGGCTTTTTTCGCTTTTTCTGCGTCTTTGGCAATATTACCGTCCTCTTCATTTTCCTGCACCCAGTTGATTCCTCCAATGATGTCTCTGGATGCCAGAAGCATTCCGGCAATCACCAGCTCTTTCACACCATTTGCATTTGCGCCGGGTGTATTAAATACAACAATCCCCCTCTCCGCACATTTGTCCAGAGGAATATTGTTTACTCCGGCGCCCGCCCTTGCAATCGCCTTCAACTCCGGACTAAACTCCATGTCATGCATGGCAGCGCTCCTTACAAGGATCGCATCTGCTTTCCCCGGGTCACTGACTGGTACATATTGTTCCGTCATACCTTCCATCCCAGCCTCAGAAATTTGGTTTAAGCAATAATAATGATACATGTCTACAGATTCTCCTTCTCAAATTTCTTCATAAAATCTACCAGTGCCTGAACTCCCTCATATGGCATTGCATTGTAAATGCTGGCTCTCATACCGCCCACACTCCGGTGTCCTTTTAAATTTTCCAGTCCTGCCTCTTTTGCCTCTTTCACAAATTTGGCATCCAGTTCTTCATTACCTGTCACAAACGGTACGTTCATAAGAGAGCGGTCCTTCTTTTCGACTGTCCCCTTAAAAAGACAGCTCTCATCCAGATAATCGTAGAGAAGCTTGGCTTTCTTCTCATTTTTCTTCTTTATTTCTTCCAGACCACCCTGCTTTTTCAGCCACTTGAACACTTTGCCGCAGATATAGATCCCGTAAGCCGGCGGAGTATTGTAAAGAGAACCGGCGTCTGCATGTGTCTTATACTGCATCATGGTCGGCGTACCCGGAAGGACATCTTCTGTGATCAGATCCTCTCTGATAATGACGATCACTACTCCGGCAGGACCGATATTTTTCTGTACACCGCCATAAATCAAACCGTACTTTGTTACATCCACCGGTTCAGATAAAAAGCAGGAGGATACATCCGCCACAAGCGGTTTCCCTTTCGTGTCGGGAAGCTCACGAAATTTTGTCCCGTAAATAGTATTATTTTCACATATGTATACATAATCGGCATCCGGCGACACGGAAAGATCGGAACAGTCCGGTATATAGGAAAATGTTTTATCCTCTGATGAGGCAATCTTATTAACCCGGCCGTATTTCTGCGCTTCCTGATAAGCCTTTTTTGCCCACTGCCCAGTTACGATATAATCTGCCACTTTGTTTTTCATCAGGTTCATAGGAATCATGGCAAACTGCAAAGATGCTCCTCCCTGCAGGAAAAGGACTTTATAGTTTTCCGGAATATGCATCAGCTCCCGTATATCTGTTTCCGCTTCATTTAAAATAGAGGCAAAAGCCTGTGAACGATGACTCATTTCCATCACTGACATTCCGGTTCCTCTGTAATCTGTCATTTCCTCCGCTGCCTCTTTCAGAACTTCTTCCGGCAGTATGGCCGGTCCTGCTGAAAAATTATAGACTCTGCTCATAAGCTTCTCCCTCCATTTTCTTTTCTATTTCTACATATCCGCTTCGTCAAAGGCTTCCCGAATCGGCGCTCCCGGCGCCACCATCGGCCATACTTTCTCGTCTTTATCAATCTGACAGTCAATGACAATGGGTTTTCCGAGAGTCAGCGCTCTTGCAAAGGCCTCCTGAAATTCTTCCCGTGTAGTTACCCGAACGCCTTCTGCTCCCATCGCTTCTGCCAGCTTTACAAAATCCACTGCATCATTAAGAACAGTCTGGGAATATCTTTTTCCATAGAACAAATCCTGCCACTGACGTACCATTCCCAGCACATGATTGTTGATCACTACTTGAATCACCGGAATATTGCTTCTTACCGCTGTGGCAATTTCATTCATGTTCATACGGAAACATCCATCCCCGGCAATATTGACTACTGTCTTATCCGGCATTCCGGTCTTTGCCCCAAGCGCGGCGCCAAGCCCGTATCCCATAGTTCCGAGGCCGCCGGAAGTGAGCAAAGTACGCGGTTTTGTGTACTTATAATACTGTGCCGCCCACATCTGATGCTGACCAACCTCTGTTACAATGATCGCTTCTCCTTTTGTCTGACGGTAGATTTCTTCCACTACAAAAGGACCAGTCAACCCTTCACTTGGATAAACGAGAGGATATTTTTCCTTGTAAGCCATAATCTTTTCTTTCCACTCGCTGTGATCCTGCTGTTCCAAAAGCTCATTAATCCTTTTAAGAGTCACCTTCAGATCACCGATCACTCCTTCTGTGATAAGCACATTTTTGTTCATCTCAGCTGCATCTACATCAAACTGAAGGATTTTGGCATGTTTTGCAAACTCCTTCACATTTCCGGTAACACGGTCGCTGAAACGAGCGCCGGCTACGATCAGAAGGTCACATTCATCCACACCGTAATCTGCTGTTTTTGTTCCATGCATTCCTATCATCCCGGTATAAAGTTCATCTGTTCCGGGAAATGCTCCTTTTCCCATAAGAGAGTCTGTCACAGGAGCATCTACTTTCTTGATAAACTCATACAATTCCTTATGAGCACCAGACAAAATCGCGCCGCCACCTACAAAGACGTAGGGTTTTTTGGACTGACGGATCATTTCCAAAGCTGTTTGGATATCTTCCTCGCACACTTCTTCAGAGGGCATTACCGGCTCGATCACTGCCGGCTCATATTCTGTCACTGTGCTGGTAATATCTTTCGGAATATCGATAAGAACCGGCCCCGGACGCCCCTTTTTTGCGATTACGAAGGCTTTGCGGATGGTATCTGCCAGTTTTGTTACATCCTTCACAATATAGTTATGCTTTGTAATAGGCATAGTAATACCTGCAATATCAATTTCCTGGAAACTGTCTTTTCCAAGTAAGGATACTCCTACATTACAGGTAATTGCAACGATTGGAATAGAGTCCATATATGCTGTCGCAATTCCTGTCACAAGATTCGTTGCGCCCGGCCCGCTGGTGGCAAAGCATACCCCTACTCGCCCTGTTGCTCTGGCATAGCCGTCCGCCGCATGGGCTGCTCCCTGTTCGTGGGATGTAAGAATGTGTCTGATTTCATTACTATGCTTATACAGCTCATCATATACATTCAGGATTGCTCCCCCCGGATAGCCGAATACTGTATCAACACCCTGTTCTTTTAAACATTCAATAACAATTTCTGCACCTGTCAACTGCATTTCATCACTCTTTTCCTACTTTTATTTATTTTTTTGGAATTTCCAATACAGCGCCGCGATTTCCCGAAGTAACCATGGAAGCATATCTTGCCAGATATCCTGTTGTAATCTTAGGTTCACGAGGCTGCCAGTTTTTCTTCCTTTCTTCCAATACTTCATCCGGAACATCCAGTTCGATTTTCAGTCCGGGAATATCGATCTTGATTATATCTCCTTCTTCTACAAAAGCAATGGGGCCGCCCACTGCGGCTTCCGGTGAAACATGTCCGATAGACGCTCCTCTGGATGCACCGCTGAAACGTCCGTCTGTGATCAGCGCTACACTGGATCCAAGTCCCATTCCGGCAATAGCAGAGGTTGGATTGAGCATTTCCGGCATTCCGGGACCTCCCTTGGGCCCTACATAGCGGATCACAACCACATCACCTTCTACAATTTTTCCTCCTTTGATCGCTGCGATCGCATCTTCCTCACAGTCAAAGACTCTTGCAGGCCCTTCGTGAACCAGCATTTCATCTACAACTGCAGACCGTTTTACCACGCTTCCGTCAGGAGCCAGGTTGCCTTTCAAAACTGCAAGGCCGCCCGTTTCGCTGTATGGATTGTCGATGGGCCGGATGACGTTATGATTTTTGTTCACCGCTCCTTTGATGTTTTCGCCAACTGTCTTTCCGGTTACAGTCATACACTCCGTATGGAGAAGTCCTTTTTTATTCAGCTCAGACATGACAGCGTAAACGCCGCCCGCCTCATTGAGATCTTCAATATAAGTATGGCCTGCTGGTGCAAGGTGGCAGAGATTCGGAGTCTTCTCACTGATTCCGTTTGCGAAATCGATCTCGAAATCCATATCGATCTCATGAGCGATCGCCGGCAGATGCAGCATACTGTTGGTGGAGCATCCAAGTGCCATATCTACAGTCAGGGCATTGAGGATTGCCTCCTTCGTCATAATATCTCTTGGACAGATATTTTTTCTTACCAATTCCATGATCTGCATTCCGGCATGTTTTGCAAGACGGATACGCTCGGAATAAACTGCCGGAATCGTTCCGTTTCCTGCAAGTCCCATTCCGAGAACCTCTGTCAGACAGTTCATGCTGTTTGCTGTATACATCCCGGAACAGGATCCGCATGTGGGACATGCCTTGTTTTCCATCTCCAGAAGTCCTTCATCGTCCATCTTTCCTGCCGCATGAGCGCCAACTGCTTCAAACATACTGGAAAGACTTGTTTTTTCGCCATGTACGTGTCCGGCCATCATTGGACCGCCGCTGACAAAAATTGTCGGCACATTGATCCGGGCTGCCGCCATCAGAAGCCCAGGCACATTCTTATCACAATTCGGAACCATAACAAGTCCGTCGAACTGATGGGCCATTGCCATCGCTTCCGTAGAATCTGCAATAAGATCACGGGTCACAAGAGAATATTTCATACCAATGTGTCCCATGGCGATTCCGTCACACACTGCAATGGCCGGAAATACAATAGGGGTTCCCCCTGCCATTGCCACACCCATCTTCACTGCATTCACGATCTTATCCAGATTCATGTGTCCTGGAACAATCTCATTGTAAGAGCTGACAATACCGATCAGTGGACGGTCAAGCTCTTCTTTCGTGTATCCTAACGCATTAAATAACGAACGGTGGGGTGCCTGCTGCACGCCCTTTTTTACATTATCACTTCTCATATTCAATCCTCCGTTGCAATTTGGGACGTAACACTTTTAAACTTTACTACGTCCCAAATTAGAAAATACCCTGTGTAAAACTGCAATATACCCTGTGTAAAATTGTATCTAAATATATGCTGCGATCCGATCTCCCATCTCTTTTGTGCCAATCTGCTTCTTGCCCTCCGACATAATATCTATCGTACGATACCCGTCTTTCAGGACTTTCTCTACTGCCGCTTCAATGGCGTCTGCCTCCTGATCCAGGTCAAAACTGAATCTTAGCATCATAGCAGCGGATAAAATGGTTGCGATCGGATTAGCTATTCCTTTTCCGGCAATATCCGGGGCGGAACCTCCGCTTGGCTCATACAGGCCGAATTTTGTTTCATTCAGACTGGCACTTGCCAGCATTCCAATAGATCCGGTCACCATACTGGCTTCGTCAGAGAGAATGTCGCCAAACATATTCTCTGTCAAAATCACATCAAACTGACGCGGATCTTTTACCAGCTGCATCGCACAATTGTCTACCAGCATATGTTCCAACTCAACGTTCGGATACTCTTTTGCCACGTCTTCTACAACTTTTCTCCAAAGTCTGGAAGAATCCAGTACATTCGCCTTATCCACACTTGTTACTTTGCATCGTCTCTTTTCCGCAACGTCAAAAGCACGCTTTGCAATCCTTCTGATCTCATTTTCATTATAGGTGAGAGAATCATAGGCTGTCATAACGCCATCTTCCTCTACGGTTTTCCTTTCTCCAAAATACAGACCTCCGGTCAGCTCACGCATGATCATCATATCAAAACCGCCCTCCGTAATGTCTTCTTTCAAAGGACAGGCTCCTTTCAATTCATCATACAAAACTGCAGGCCGCAGATTGGCAAAAAGATTCAGTGCCTTTCTTATTTTCAAAAGTCCGGCCTCCGGTCTTTTATCCGGCTCAAGCTGATACCAGGGTGAAGTTTTTGCATCTCCCCCTATGGATCCCATTAATACTGCATCGCAGGCTTTTGCTTTTTCTATTGTCTCATCGGTCAGAGGGATTCCGTGCACATCAATAGAGGCGCCTCCCAAAAGAAGCTGTTCATAATGGCAGGTATGTCCATACACATTTCCAACTTTATCTAAAACCTTCATGGCCTCTGTGACAATCTCCGGCCCGATACCATCGCCTTTGATCACTCCAATCTTCAGATCCATACACCTCTTCCTTTCTATACAAATTTCATTATTTTTTAATAATATCTCATTTTATGACTTGTTTCAACCCTTTCACAGTGAATTAACACAAAAAATAGAGTGTCCTCGGTTTTTAATTATTTTATAAAATAGAACTGCCGTTGTAGGAATAGGTGTTCCTTCAACGGCAGTTTTCGATTTTCTTATTCAGTTTTTTCCCTTTTTTTTCTTGATTGCATCCACTTATTCATAAGCTACTTGCTCTATCGGCATGGATTTTATTTATTTCTTTCGCTTTTTAATAACAACTGTGGCTATGATGATGATCACTGCTGCCGCTGCCAACGCTATCCAAATTCCAACAGAAGAAGTATCTCCTGTTCTTGGTGCTGCCTGACGGACGTTTGAGTCCTGCTCTTCCTGACCGGCAGTTTCTGCCTTTTTCGTATCTGTTCCATCATTTGCCTCTGATGGAGCCTCTGTCACACTGCCACTGTTGACATCCGCTGAATCATTTGTCCCAGTTCCATTGCTGGTATCCACTGAATCATTTGTTTCGTTTCCGTCACTGGTATCCGACGAATCATTTGTTCCGCTTCCATCGCTGGTATCCGCTGAATCATTTGTTCCGCTTCCATCATTGGTATCCGCTGAATCATTTGTTCCGCTTCCATCGCTGGTATCTGCCGAATCATCTGTTCCGTTACCATCGCTGGTATCTGCCGAATCATCTGTTCCGCTTCCATCGTCGGCAGCCGCCTTAACGGTAATGCTTTGCACCGCTGATACAGTCACTCCTCCGGAAGTATACTGAAGCTGTACTTCTGTATCTGCTGTTGTCAACGCTTCCTGACTGTAGGTAATCTCTCCCGATACATCTGTCTCGGTTCCATCACTCCACACTGCCCTTACACTGATTCCGGAAGGATCAAAAGTTTCCCCTTCCGAGTATTCTGTCTTGGATGGCGCTGCTGCAATATAAATGGACTGGAGAGTCTTTGTCACAGGATCTTCTGCAGATACCGTTCCTGTATTCACAACAGTTACATAGTCTGCGGAAATATAAGCATACATGGAATCAAAACTATATTCTCCTGCTGATGCAACAGATGTTCTGTCCGCATTTAGCACGGCGTCACTCTGAATGCGATAAAATCCATTTGTGCTGTTGCTGTCCAAAATCAAAACAGCATAATTTGCGCTGGTTCCAGTCTGATAAAGGACTGTTGAACTTGTATTGCTCTCCTGTCTTACATTTACTGTGTTATGGCTGGATGCAAGCGTATCTTTAATACCGATGGTATAGTTTCCGCAATCCTGACTTCCTGCCGCCTGATCCAAATTGTAGGCAATGTTGGCAGCCTTTTCACCCCAGTACGGATCCGACGCATATTTTACATTAAGCCCGCTTCCTTTATTACCAAGGAATCCTCCTGAATATGTAGAGCTGGACGGATCAAGATAACTCTGCGACATCCATCCGCACGCAAAATCTTCAATACATGCCTGAACACTTGAGAATGTATCTGCGCTCTCACCCGGCGAAGCATCAACGGCATTCAACCCGAATAGATTGTTTTTTCCGGATGCAATCGAACTGGTTCCCCAGGCGCTTTCATTTCCTGCTATACTCACCATCAGAAGCGCATTTACTCCGTAAGCTTCCTGTGCATTAACAAAATCGCTTCCCGTACCGCTCATTTTGGAACTGCCTGACACTTTTGCGGCGATCATGGTGTTTAAACTGTCTCCGCTGTATAATGTCTGGCTTCGCAGCGAAAGATATTGATAATAATTATAATACGGCTGATCCGGATTCACAGAATGGGAGCGTGTATTATTCTGATAATCTGAGATCATAGTTTCGTAATCGGTATAAAAATAATGACCGTCATAACTGTAATATTTTTGTCCGGAAGTCAAGTAAGAAGGAGCCTCTCCATTATCCAGACGGCTTCTGTACCCAGGTGTAGTCATATCATACACAATACAGTGAAGCAGCCTTCCGTCTTCCACTTCATATCCGCTGACTACTTCAACTGCATCCAGGCTTATAACCTGTACTTCCGATTCATCCACCCAGCCAATAACGCCCGACATCATAAATTTGACTTTGCCATTGCTTGTCCCAAGATAAGCCGCATCTGCGCCATAATCTCCGTTGACATAGCCGGCTTTCCCTGTTCCGTCTTCCGTATAGCTGGTTGTCTCATTGCTTTTCGTATTAAAATTGACGATCATCGGCGAACTGCTTCTTGCCCGGGCATTGCTTCCTTCGTCTTCAACCACTCCATCTGAATCGCCGACTTCTGTAATATTTCCGTTTTCATCCATAGCAGTAACGGATTCCTGACTCTGTGAATTTTCATCCTGAATCTCTGAAGATGTCTGCTCCCCCTCGGCATCTTCCGCATTGCTTTTCATAGCAGGGACTGCGGTCAAAACCATGCACATGAAAAGCATTGGTATCAGCAATTTTCCTTTTTTCATTTACCTTTTACCTCCTTACCCTTTATTAATTATTCATATAAAGCCATTTCTAAAGAATCTTGTGTTTCAGACCACATTTTCTTTGCACAATGGCATCACACTGATACAAAAAAATCATAACATAATTCCGATAATTTTTTCAACTTTTCCACATTTTCTCCATAAAATTTACACATTTTCCTTTTTTATATGTAAAAATGATATTCTTCTTTTCCAAGAAAGAACAAAACGTCCCGTAAACAGAAAAGAACCGGAAATACCGGTTCTTTCATCTCTTAAACAAATTTAATTCCAAACAAATGGATTAATCCTGATTTGCCTTTTCCACCTGTGCAATTGCTGCCTTTTGCATTGGAATACGGCAATTTTTGTTGCTTCCAAACTCAACAATTACGTCATCGTCAGTCAGGTCGATCACTACGCCATAAAATCCGCTGGTAGTCAATACTGTATCTCCTACCTCCATGTCAGCGATCATAGCTGCGAGCCTTTTCTGTTCCTTTTTCTGCGGTCTCATAAGAATAAACCAGAAACCACCGATAATGACAACATATATAAGGATAATCCCGATGGGACTATTCAGGAAGCTTCCGGCTGCTAAAGCATAATTCATAAATAAATTCCTCCTACCATTTCTATCTTATGCACTGTTATTATCATACACAATAATACTGTTTTCATCAAGTACTTTTTGTGTCATCTTTCTATTTCCCCTGACTTAGCATGCCTTCCAGAGTCCTTTTCTTAAACTCCTTATAGGTTCCCTGTTCAATCGCCTCCCGAATCTCTTCCATCAGATGATTGTAGAAATAGAGGTTATGAAGCACGCACAGACGCATTCCCAACATTTCCTTCGCTTTCAGAAGATGACGGATGTAAGCGCGGGAATAAGATCTGCATGCAGGGCATCCGCATCCCTCCTCGATCGGACGGTCATCCAGCTCATATTTTGCATTAAAAAGATTTCTCTTGCCCTGTTTTGTATAAACATGACCATGACGTCCGTTCCTGCTTGGGTAAACGCAATCAAAGAAGTCTACCCCTCTGTCCACCGCTTCCAGGATATTAGCCGGCGTACCGACTCCCATCAGATAAATTGGTTTGTCCTGTGGAAGATGAGGCACGACAGCGTCCAGAATCCGATACATATCCTCGTGAGACTCTCCAACAGCAAGGCCTCCGATCGCATAGCCCGAAAGATCCATCTGCCGGATCTCATCTGCATGCCGGATTCGGATATCCTCATAAATTCCCCCCTGGTTGATACCGAAGAGAAGCTGATGGGGATTGATCGTATCCGACAGGCTGTTCAGCCTCTCCATCTCTTCTTTGCATCTTGCCAGCCATCTCGTTGTTCTTGCCACAGACTGCTCGATATAGTCCTTTTTGGCCACACTGGAAGGGCACTCGTCAAAAGCCATAGCAATGGTAGACCCGAGATTCGATTGAATCTGCATACTCTCCTCGGGACCCATAAATATTTTGTGTCCGTCAATATGTGACTGGAAATATACGCCTTCTTCTTTGATTTTTCTAAGACCTGCAAGGGAAAATACCTGAAACCCTCCGGAATCTGTCAAAATAGGCCTGTCCCAGGACATAAACTTGTGAAGTCCGCCCAACTGTCTGACAATCTTATCTCCCGGCCTCACATGAAGATGATAGGTATTAGACAACTCCACCTGTGTTCCGATCTGTCTTAGATCATCTGTAGAAACAGCTCCCTTGATGGCTGCCACAGTACCTACATTCATAAATACAGGGGTCTCAATGACCCCGTGTACTGTATGGAGCCGCCCCCTGCGGGCCTCTCCGTCTTTCTTTAATAATTCATACATATCCGTATCCTCTTTTAATAGTGGCATACAACCGGAGTGCCTGCCTCAATATTGGCATATACCGTCGGAGCTACAGAAGGCGGCAGGTTTACACAGCCGTGGGAACCATGGGATAAATACCAGTCCCCTCCAAAAGTTGGCTGCCAGCTTGCGTCATGCAATCCGATCCCTCCATTAAACGGCATCCAGTAGGATACCGGCGACTCCCATTCATAAGTGCCGTCCTCTTTCTTAGGTCCCCGCAGGGTCGTATCCTGCTGTTTATATGCAATAGAATACGTTCCCTGAGGAGTTCCGTTTCCCTGATTGGGATTTCCCGTTACACAGTCCGTCTCCACTACACACTGACCATTAACAAATACCCACACATGCTGGTTTGTCAGATCAATCTCCACATAACTTGTACCAAAATCGTTGCCCTCATGAGAAGCAGCCCGTCTTGCATACTGCGGCTCTCTTGTAACGGTTTCCGCTTTTTCGATATTTGCCGTCAAAGCAGTATACTCTGCCTCCTGGTCAATCTGCCATCCATAGCTTCCGCCTTCCACCTGTGCGGTATTTCCCGAACCGGTTGTAATTGTCCTTGTCTTCCCATAAGTATCGTATTTATTGGCAAGATCCTGAATATAAGCACGTACTGCATCCTGATCAAAGGTAACATTCATGCTGTCATCTACTGTAACCCACTGTGAGATCACAGACGAATCCACCACCTCTGTATAAGGGCTGAAGTCGTATGTAATGTGGGCCCCAAGATAACTGTTCATTTTATCCTTCGCCGCGATCACTTCCTCGGATTCCGATGTAAAGGCCGGCAGAATATAGCATCCCGCCTCTTCCATATCAAGTGTGCTGACAAAGCCTCCGACTGCTGTTTTCACAGCTTCCGTAAACTTCTCTGTATCAATTTCTGATCCCACCACTTCCGGCTGAATCACAAATTCTGTATTTTCGAATACCGGCCGGGCCGACTCGGATTTCACCTGTTCTTCCGGATCCATACAGGTCAGGTTATTCAATACTTCTGTCAGTTTACTTTCATCGAACTCCACCCCTACCGGTGCTGTAATCTCCGGGTGATCCCAGAGCGCAGTGATCCACAGCAGCGGATTTTGCTCCTTCAAAAGCTTATTCAGCTCATCACCTTTTACGTATTCCAGATCAATATCGGTGCCGTCGATCACTTCTGTTCCGCCGTCAATTTCCTCCAGCGTCAGCTCATAGTCTGCAACCTGACCTTCCATATATTTTTCAACCTGCTCCACGGTTTTAGCTGAAAATTCCGTCCCGTTGATCTTCGTAAAGAAATAGAAATGGCTGTTAAAAAACAGCGCCGCTCCAAGATAGGCAAGAATCAGTACCCCTACAATGATCAGGATGATCCTCACCGCAAGTTTCTTGCGGCGATGACGTACCAGACGCGGATCTTCCTCGAAATCATCTTCCTCATCCGGAAGTTCTGTTTCTTCCGCATCTGATTCTAAGGTTTCTTCGTCTTCTTCCCTGTCTCTAAAATCACTTTCATCGAAAGATATAACGCCGCTGTCATAATCCATCCAATCTTCCGGATTTTCTTCTGCTTCTTCCGCATCTTCCTCATCCGTCTCTTCTTCTGTTTCTGCAGCCGGTTCCTCCATTTCTCCTTTCCGAAGTTCTTCCTGAAGTTCTTCCAGCGCCTCTTCATCTGTATCATGACTATTTACTTCCTCCTTTAGATCGGAGTTGTTAATTTCATCATATATTTCCTTCATTGTCTCCTGGACAATTTCATCTGAAGAGCGCTCCATGGGGTCTACATTTTTTTCTTTGTCACTCATTTATGAATTACTCCTCTTTTTTAACTCAATATGTAGTCATTATAGTGTTCTGCCAATCTCTTGTCAACAAGCCGTCTGCCCTTTATAATAAAACTTAATAACTTTTAACATTTATTTTAAATATGACAAAGGAGATTTTTGTACCTATGGCTGGCTCTACTTATGGCACTTTATTTACAGTAACAACATGGGGAGAATCCCACGGCCCTGCCCTGGGAGCTGTAGTAGACGGATGTCCTTCCGGACTTTCTCTTTGCGAAAATGATATTCAAAAATATCTGGACCGCCGTCGTCCCGGTCAGGGAAAATTTACTACAGCCCGCCGCGAAAAGGATACCGCCGAAATTTTATCCGGCGTATTTGAAGGCCGGACAACCGGAACTCCCATTTCTATTATAATAAGAAACAACGATCAGATTTCCAGGGATTACGATACACTGAAAAACTGCTTTCGCCCCGGACATGCTGATTTTACCTTTGATCAAAAATACGGTTTCCGCGACTACAGAGGCGGAGGGCGCTCCTCCGGACGTGAAACCATCGGAAGAGTGGCCGCCGGTGCAGTTGCCTGCCGTCTTCTCGAAAGCGTGGGCATCCGCATAACTGCATATACAAAGTCCATTGGGCCCATCTCTGTTCCGGACGGAGAATATGATTTCACTCAAATTTCGGAAAATCCGCTGTATATGCCTTCCAGATCTTTCAGCGAAGAAGCTTCCGCCTATCTGGAATCCTGTATCAAAAACCAGGATTCTTCCGGCGGAATCATCGAATGTCAGATCGAAGGGATTCCGGCAGGAATCGGCGAACCTGTCTTTCACAAACTGGACGCCGCTCTTGCACAGGCAGTCATGTCCATCGGCGCGGTGAAGGGAGTAGAGATCGGAGACGGTTTTCGCTCTGCCCTTGCAAAAGGCAGTGACAACAATGATGCTTTTACTTTTGATGGTTCCCGTATCCGGAAAAGGACCAACCACTCCGGCGGCACCCTGGGCGGCTTAAGCGACGGCAGCACCCTGATCTTCCGCGCCGCCGTCAAACCCACGCCATCTATTGCACGCCCGCAGCATACCGTAACCTCAGACGGAAAAGAAATAGAACTTTCCATACACGGCAGACACGATCCTGTCATCGTTCCCCGGGCCGTCGTTGTTGTGGAGGCCATGGCTGCCCTGGCACTTGCTGATCTTCTCATGATCAACATGTCCTCCCGCCTGGAAAATTTTACTGCATTTTATTATCCAAAAGACAGCAAAGAGCGCCGGCCTTAAACCGGCGCTCTCTATACTTTAAAGCATCCTCCACCGATAAATTCCCTAAGAAGGGAATTAGCCGGAACAATCTCGCTCCCGATTCCCACAAAATAATCCAGAAATTTCAGAAGTCTTTTGGCCTCCTGATATTCTCTGCAGTCCCGCTCAATACCAAACAACAGGGGTTCTATATACTGTTTCAGGACAGCCAGCTCATAAATCAGGGCAGAATTGAACATAATATCTGCTTCCTCCTGATAAGGAAAGATATTTTTCTCCTCCCCTTTCCGTACAGAAGGCCACATAGAGATCGTTCTTCTGGCCGAGGCTCCCCTGGTTCTTGCATCCCGGACAATCCTGCGTATGAGACGTCCGTCTGTTGTCGGAATACGGTTGTGTTCATCAATATTCAGCTGCGTCAGTGCGCTGATATAGATTTTAAATTTATTCTTATCCGGAAGAGACTGTGTCAGACGAGGATTCAGACAGTGAATCCCTTCTATCACCAGCACATCGCTTGGGCCCAGTCTTTTCGGCGGACCGGAGAAGTCTTTATGCCCTGTTTTAAAATTAAAGACCGGAAGCACAACCTCTCTCCCTTTCAAAAGATCTTCCATCTGGGCGTTGAACAGGGCGGTATCTACTGCTTCCAGACATTCAAAATCATACTCACCCTTGGCGTCCTTTGGCGTATCTTCCCTCTCCACGAAATAATTATCTACTGCAATGGGATGGGGCGTCATGCCTATTGCCCGAAGCTGAATAGACAGCCGGTGTGAAAATGTTGTCTTTCCTGAAGAGGATGGGCCAGCGATCAATACAATTTTTCTTTCCGGCTTTTTGGCGATCATACCGGCAATTTCCGCGATCCTTTTCTCCTGCATGGCTTCCTGCACAAGAACCACTTCTCTCATATCGCTTTTTGTAATTTTGTCATTCAGTGCGCCAACAGTCTCTATACCCAGCATATCTCCCCAGCCTGTTGACTCCTTCAGCACATGAAACAGTTTACTTTGAGGCACAAACGGTTCCAGTGTTCTGGGCGACTCCATCGTAGGCATCTGTATCACAAATCCCTCATCGTAAAGATAGAGCGCAAAATATTTCAGATATCCCGCACTTGGCACCATATATCCATAATAGTAGTCTTCAAATTCATTCATACTGTAAATATTGACCCTGGACACACGGCGGTAGGCAAAAAGCCGCTCTTTATCGTACATACCGTGCTTGCGGAAAAGCTCAATGGCTTCATCTGTATGAACCGTCCGTTTACGAATGGGCATATCTTCTGCCACCATCTCATTCATCCGGTCTGTGACACGCTGCAAAAATTCTCTGTCCAGAGTCACTTTCCCCTCAATGGTACAGTAATACCCCTGGCTTACTGAATAGTGGATCCTCACCTTGTCTACCAGACGGTGCTCTGTCACGTCATAGATTGCCTTGACAAGCATAAAACACATGCTTCTTTTGTATGTCTTATGTCCGATCTCATCCCCGGTAGTGACAAATTTAATCTCTGTATCGCACTGCAGCGTTTTATGCAGCTCCTGAAGCTTCCCATTGGCAAACACAAGGACAATGTCGTTTTTATAATCTTTCTGAAAATCGCGGGCAATCTCTCCGTAACTTGTTCCTGCCGGATATTCTCTTAAATTTCCCGATGTCTTAACCTGATATGTTTTTTCTTCCATATATTTAAGTCCCTCTTCTATACAATCTGGAAGGGATGGCAGACCGGAGCGGCTGCTGCCTCTATGCCAGGCAGCTTTTCCTCCAGATATATTCTGACATCCTCAATAAAAATATGTTCGATTCCATAATGTCCTGCATCAATGACAGCAAGCCCCTGGGCAACCGCATCAATTCCTGTATGATGGTCGATATCACCGGTGATCAGCACATCTGCCTTTTTATCAAGAGCCGCTTTTATCATACTCTTCCCGGCTCCGGGGGAGATGGCCGGCCTTTTGATCTTTTGATCCATGTCCCCGAACACCTTCACGGCACCCAGATGGAATTTATCCTTTACAAGCCAGCAAAGCTCTTTCAGAGTCATGGGCGTTTTCAGGTCAGCTACTCTTCCGATCCCTTCATCCCTTTCTTCCCGGGATGTCACTTCCAGGACTTCTGTCTCTCCGAAATCCATCTTCCTGCCGGAAAGCTCTGCCATTCCAAGCACATCATAGTTTGTGTGCATAGCATAATAGGAGATATCATTCTGGATCAATTTTAAAATTCTGTCTCCGACAAAGTCAAGATTATTGATCCTTTTTAATCCTGTAAAGATCATGGGATGGTGAGTGATAAGCATATCCGCTCTCCAGTCTACCGCCTGTTCGATCACATCATCTGTAGCATCCAGCGCCACATAAATGCGCCACACTTCCTTGTCATCTCTTCCCACAAGCAATCCCACATTATCCCAGTCCATTGCATAGCTTCGCGGATAAGCCGCTTCAATCACATCGATAACTTCTTTGCACAACATCTTTTCCCAGCTCCTTTACTTTTCGTATCTTTGCAGTGCTCTTTCTATTATTTTCAGCTCATGTTCCAGCTCTTTCTCCCGGATCCTCGCCCTCTCATTTTCCACTTTCTTTAACTCCCCAAGGATCCCTTCCCGGATCTGTCTCTCACGAAAGAGATACTTCTTAAGAACCGGATGCTTTCTTTTCAAAAGTTCCCTTCCATAAAGAAGTTCCTCTTCTTCATAGGGTTTCTCTTCCTTCCCATGAACCGCTTTCATCATGGGATAATATTTTCCGTCCTCTTCCACCATATCCTCACAAACAATCCGGTAGCCGCTCTCCTCCAGATAAAACCGGACTTTTGAGATTTCTGACTGCGGCTGCAAAATAAACTCCCGGATCTTAGCAGTCACGGAAGGATCCTTTTCCATAATGTGTATGACAAGACCTCCTCCCATTCCCGCTGCGATCATTGTATGTACTTCTCCCGGCTTTAATGCTGAAAGTCCGTCTGAAAGCCTTGTCTCAATCTTTTCCTCCAGGCCATATTCCCGGATATGCTCCTTTGCCCGCTGGAGAGGACCGGAATTGATATCCATGGCGATCCATTTTCCCTCTTTGCATTTCCGGGCCAGGTAGATCGGAATATAACCGTGATCCGTGCCAATATCTGCAACAGAGGCGCCCTCTGTCACAAGACCTGCCACGGCAGACAGTCTTTTTGATAGTTCCATAGGCGCCTCTTCCTTAATCCAGATAATCTCTTAATTTTCTGCTGCGGCTTGGATGGCGCAGCTTTCTGAGCGCTTTAGCCTCAATCTGGCGGATACGCTCTCTTGTAACATCAAATTCTTTGCCTACCTCCTCCAGAGTGCGGGCACGGCCATCGTTCATACCGAACCGGAGCCTCAATACCTTCTGCTCCCTCTCTGTCAGGGTGTCAAGCACCTCATCCAGCTGTTCTTTCAGAAGCGTTGCCGCTGCTGCCTCTGCCGGAACCGGCACATTGTCGTCCTGTATGAAGTCGCCAAGATGGCTGTCCTCTTCTTCTCCGATCGGAGTCTCCAAAGACACCGGCTCCTGGGAAATCTTCAGAATTTCCCGCACACGCTCCACCGGCATGTCCAACTCTTCGGCAATTTCCTCCGGCGTGGGTTCACGCCCCAGTTCCTGCAGCAATTGTCTGGACACACGGATCAATTTATTGATGGTCTCTACCATATGAACCGGAATACGGATCGTTCTTGCCTGGTCGGCAATAGCCCTTGTAATCGCCTGGCGGATCCACCATGTAGCATAGGTGCTGAATTTAAAGCCCTTCTCATAATCAAATTTTTCTACGGCCTTGATCAGTCCTAAGTTGCCTTCCTGGATCAGATCCAGGAAAAGCATCCCTCTTCCCACATAACGTTTCGCAATGCTGACTACCAGCCTTAAGTTAGCTTCTGCAAGACGCTTCTTCGCATCCTCGTCTCCTTCTGCCATGCGCTTTGCAAGCTCCACTTCTTCCTCTGCTGAAAGAAGCGGCACCTTTCCGATTTCCTTTAAGTACATACGCACAGGATCTTCAATACTGATTCCGTCCGGAACAGACAGATCGATCTTTTCAATATCTACCTCGTCCTCGTCCGAAAGCATGATCTCCACATCATCGTCCGCATCATCGTCTGCACTGATCCGGAGCACATCAATATTGTTTGCTTCCAAATAATCAAATACCTTCTCCATCTGCTCAGAGTTGAGCTCCATATCTGAGAAAAAATCATTGATCTCCTGGATTTCCAGAATACTCTTTTTCTTCTTTCCAAGGGCAAGAAGATCCTTCAGCTTTTCCTCAAATTTTACAATGTTCTCTTCCATGCAGTGTCCATCCTCTCATTGCTTGTTTATATTTTATCCTTAATTAATAGAAATATGCAGTTTTTCAGGTGTCTGAAGCATCCGCTTCTCCTCCATCAGCTTCTGAAGTCCCGCCATATCTGCGGGGTCCAGATTGCGGGCCGCTTTCTCGATGCTGTATTCTTTCACCCGCAGGATCGTTTCCTTTAGAGCCTTCTCCTGTTCTCTTACTGTGGAAAGTTCCCGTATCCTTGTATGAAACAGGGCTGCCACCTGACGGTGCTCTTCCTCGTCTGTAAAATGATTCATGATCTGGGCAGGATTTACGGCTCCTTCGTCATACTGCCGGTATAAAAGCTCTGCCACCTGACGATACAGCTCTTCCGTAAAATCCTCCGGTGACACATACTTCCTGATCTGCCGGAAAATTTCCTCTCCCTCCAGCATCCAGGTAAGAAGGATCCTCTGGGATTTCAGATGGCCATCCTCCTTTTCTTCCTGCTTTCTTGTGGAACGCGGTTTTTCCGCCGGCTTAGCAAGCCCGTCCCGGATCGCTGTCTTTGTCACCAGCTTTCTCAAGTCGTCTGCATTCACCCCGTAAGTCTTTGCCACCGCCTCTATGTAATTGCTGCGCTCAATTTCTTCCTCAAAAAGAGTCAGTTTCTTCGCTGCCTCCTTCAGAAAATCTGTCTTCCCTTCCGGCGATCCCATATCATAGTTTTTCTCCGCCATCTCCAGGCTGAACATAAAACCGTTCCGGGCTTTATGAATCCTTTCCTCAAAGGCCTCCGCTCCCAGATTCTTAATAAATTCATCGGGATCCTTATAAGGGTCCATGCGGATCACTCTGGCGGTGATCCCTGCCTCCTTCAGAATGGGAACTGCCCGAAGAGCGGCCTTGGTTCCCGCCTCATCGCTGTCATAAGTAAGATATACTTCATTGACATACCGCTTGATCAAGGAAGCATGTCCCGGCGTAAGCGCTGTTCCAAGAGACGCTACCGCGCTGGTAAATCCTGCCTGGTGGAGCGAGATCACATCCATATATCCCTCACACAGAAGAAAATAGGGTTTTCTGGATGTACGTGCCCTGTGAAGTCCATACAGATTACGACTCTTATCAAAAACAGGCGTCTCCGGCGAATTGAGATACTTTGGCTTCGCATCCCCCATCACCCGTCCGCCGAATCCGATCACCCGGTTATTGGCGTCCATAATGGGAAACATAACACGGTTCCAGAATTTATCATAGGGTCCATGTCTTTCGTCAAAAGAAATCAGTCCTGCTTTAAAAAGAATGTCGTCTGTATACCCTTTCGTTTTCAGATACCGGTACAGATCGTCGCTGTACTTGTTGGAATACCCTAGTCCAAATGCGGTGATGGTATCATCTCCCAGCTGCCTTCCCTTCAGATACTCGTAAGCCGTTTTCCCCTGGGGAGCCTTAAGCTGCGCATAATAATATTTTGCCGCCAGCTTATTGATCTCAAGCAGGACAGCTTTCTCATCTGCCCGCCTTTTGGCTTCTTTGGAGTACTCCTGCTCCGGCAGTTCCACTCCGGCACGTTCCGCCAGAAATTTCAGAGCTTCCACGAAAGAATAGTTCTCGTATTCCATAATGAACGTAAAGACATTTCCTCCCGCTCCGCAGCCAAAACAATAGTACATCTGCTTATCTCTGCTGACGGAAAAAGAAGGGGACTTTTCGTTATGGAAAGGGCAAAGCCCGAAATAAGAGCTTCCCTTTTTCTGAAGTTTTACATACCCGGAGACCACATCTACAATATCATTTTTCAGTCTAACCTCTTCTACCACTTCATCCGGATAATACATGTGCTGACATCATCCTTTTCTATACATAAATCCAGAGGGAAAAAAGCCCTCATTATTAATATTCGACAAAACTTCTTTATTTCCTTTAATTTTTCCAAGATTCCGGAATAAAATATTCCTGAAATTTTTTTACCGCATAGGAATCGGTCATTCCCGCTATATAATCACATACAACTCTCTCCTTTGTTTCCCCTTTTTCTGTTATCATTACCAGGTACTGTTCCGGGAGAAGTTCAATATGATCCATATAATATCCGTACAGATTAATAATCATATTGACCGCCTTTGTCTCTTCCCCTTTTGCCGCCGGATTCTGATAAACATGTTCAAACAGGAACTTTCGAAGGCCCATCGTCGCCTCCCGTATTTCATCAGACATGACGATCCGCGGCTGTCCCATACTGTGGCTCACCACATCATGGATCATGGTATTCAGACGCATTCTGGTCGTATGCCCCAACACATCCGTATATTCTGCCGGAAGATCCTCTTCCTTCAAAATTCCGCCTCGTACCGCATCATCAATATCGTGATTGATATAGGCGATCTTATCGGAGAGTCTCACGATCTCCCCTTCCAGTGTATGAGGCGTTCCGCTGGACTTATGGTTCAAAATACCATCCACTACTTCCCAGGTAAGGTTCAGTCCTCTCCCCTGCTTTTCCAGGATTTCCACTACGCGGACACTCTGCTCATTATGCCGGAATCCATCCGGGCACATCTGATTGAGCGCCCGCTCTCCTGCATGACCAAAAGGAGTATGACCCAGATCATGTCCCAGGGCAATGGCTTCTACCAGTTCCTCATTGAGCCGGAGCGCTTTTGCGATCGTCCTGGCATTCTGAGATACTTCCAGCGTATGCGTCATTCTTGTCCGGTAATGATCCCCCTTCGGCAGAAGAAAAACCTGCGTTTTTTGTTTCAGTCTCCGAAAGGACTTGCAGTGAAGGATCCGATCCCGGTCTCTCTGGAATACCGGCCGGATATCGCACTCCGGTTCCGGTCTTTTCCTCCCCTTTGATTTCCGGCTTAAAGATGCATAGGGACTTAAATATTCCTTTTCCCGCTCTTCCAGCTCTTCCCTGATATTCATCATGCTTTCCCGCCCCCTGTTTCCATCCGTTCTTCTATGGCCTTTACAACAGTTTCCAGTACTTTGATCCTTGCATAGTATTTATCATTCCCCTCTACCACGATCCAAGGTGCCTCTGCAGTAGAAGTACGTACAAGCATCTCGTTCACTGCCGTTTCATACTGGTCCCATTTTTCCCGGTTCCGCCAGTCCTCATCCGTAATTTTCCACTGCTTTTCCGGATTTTCCTGACGCTGCCGGAAGCGTCTTTCCTGTTCATCCTTATCAATCTGCATCCAGAATTTCAGGATCAGCACACCCTCCTTCGTCAGATTTCTCTCCATGTCATTGATTTCTTTATATGCCCGCCGCCATTCCTCTTCGGTGCAGAATCCCTCGATCCGCTCTACCATAACCCTTCCGTACCATGTTCTGTCAAAGACAGCGATATGGCCCGCCTTGGGCATGGAGCGCCAAAACCGCCACAGATAATGGTACTGCCTCTCCACCGCGTTTGGTGATGCTGTAGGATGGACCACATAACCTCTGGGATCCATTTTTGCTGTCAGGCGCTTAATGGCTCCTCCTTTTCCGCCGGCATCCCACCCCTCAAAGGCCAGCACGACAGGAATCCTCTTTCTGTACAGCTCTCCGTGAAGCTCTTCGATCCTTTTCTGAAGTTTCTTCAGCTTCTTTTCATACTCTTCCTTCGTATAGGAAAGAGAGAGATCCGCCTTTGCCAAAATAGACTCTGTCAGCTTCATCTCCTCTTTACCGTTGTCTTTTGGTTCCTTCTCCTCTTCTGCCCTATCCCGGCTGTGCTCACTCTTTTTCTCCACTGCCTCTATCTGTCTCTCCAGGGTCTCTGCTGCAATGGAATAGATCTTTACTGTAGCGAACCGGCGGTCTACTGCCTCCACGATGTGCCATGGCGCATTTTCACTGTCTGTGCGGGAGAGCATCTCCTCATTCATTGCCTCGTACTTTTCAAACTTTTCATTTCTCTTTCTGTCGCCTTCACTCACTCTCCATGCTGTATCTTTAGAAGACAGAAGCTTATCAAACCGCTTTTTCTGTTCTTTTTTGTCAATGGCAAGAAAAATCTTAATGATTACCATGCCGTCATCTGTCAGCTGTTTTTCAAAAGAACGGATGGCTTCATATGCATCAAAAAGTTCTGATTTTTTTATCTTTTTATCAAAACGATCGATCAGCACTCTTCTGTACCAGCTGGTATCATAAATCGCAATTCTTCCCTTGGGAGGGAGCTTTGTCCAAAAACGCCACAAAAAGGGATGCATTTTCTCCTCTTCCGTCTCGCCTTTTACGGCATATACCTGAAACCCTCTCGGATCGAGCGCCTGTATCAGTTTACTGATCTGAACTCCCTTTCCGGCAGCTCCATATCCCTCGAAGGCGATCATCACCGGAATATTCAAATCTTTACATTTTCTCTGAAGCTTTCCCAGTCTTGGAATCAGTTTTTCCATTTCTGATCTGTAAATTTCTTTTTCCATCTTCTTTGACAAATCCAGTTTTTCGAGCATAAGCGGACCCTCCCTTCAATTTTCTCGATTTTTTCTTCTATTATACAATATTTTTCAGAATTTATTGCACTTTTCTGCAAAAAAGAGCAAAAAGAAAAAATCTGTGGCGGGGCATGGAAAAATACCCCTTCCTCAGATTTTTTCTCGATTTCTTCTGCTATTTTTGTGCTCCCAGACTGTCAATAATTGTAATAACGAGACCGCGGATATTGTTCTCCGTTGTCCGGTAAGGTGCGATCCTCAAGGTATAGAACCGCCCGTTCATTCCTGTCACCTCACGGTCTATAGGCACCAGGTTTTTCAAGACCTCCCCGGCATCCTTGATGATATCTTCCGCCGGGAAACTGTGTGCAAAAATCTGGAGGGAGCGTCCTACATCGTGATCCATCAGCTGAAACTCCCGGCCTACATATTCCGTAAATTTACGGATATTCAAATTGCTGTCCACAAAAAGGATTCCTATCATAGTGGAAGAAAGGAAATTGGACAGGTCATTCGTAAGCATTGTCAGCTCATCCAGTTTCTGCTGGTATTCCGTGTTTACAGTATAGAGTTCCTCATTGACGGACTGCAGTTCCTCATTAGAACTTTGCAGCTCTTCATTCGCTGTCAAAAGCTCCTCATTAGCCGCCTGCAATTCTTCATTGACCGTTTCCAGTTCTCCGATCGTAGATTTCAGGTCATTTTGGGATTCGTGAAGTTCCTGTTCCAGATCTGCAATCCGGCGGGCTGCCGTCTTATCCACATCGTACTTTTCTGTCACGCCTTCCATTTCTATCTTTTCATCCTTCATAAAAAGGATTGCGATCAGTCCGGTATCTGCCTTATTCTTCCCGTAAATCGGGCTGACAGTCAGATTAATATTCTCCCTTCCATTTACACAGTCTACTGTGATTCCGGTATAAGTAACTGCAATTTTTTCTGATCTGCAGCGATTTAAAGCCGTAGAAGCCACAAGACTTAGGTCTTCATTGATCATGCTGAAAAAATTGAAAGTGGCTTTTCCCGGTGCAATGGACATATAATCCTGATAATTTCCAAAGAAATGGATCACATTATTTGCTTCATTCAAAATGACAGAAGCCGGAAGGAAGTTTTCCATAAAATGAATATACGTATTTTCAAAAGCATATTCTGCTCCCTCCCTGTCTACAGAGCTGGCAATCCGGGGAGAAATCGTATTCACATTAGGGATATTAAAAGACGGAGGCGTAAATTCATCCACCTTTCCTTCTCCTTTATGCAGATAGATTTTCTCCGCCCCGCACACAGGTTTGAACACACTGCTGTATTCGCCTGCCGTCTCGCTCTTTCCAAGGAAAAGATACCCTCCGCTTTTCAGCGCGGAATGAAAAATGGAAAACAGAGACTTCTGCAGTACCGGCTGGAAGTAGATCATTACATTTCTGCAGCTTATCAGATCCAGTTTCCCAAAGGGCGGGTCAGAAAGCATATTGTGCGGTGCAAAAATGATCATCCTTCGGATTTCCTTTGAGATCACATACTGGTCATTTTTCTTTGTAAAATATTTCGCAAGACGTTCCCCTGACACATCTTCCAATATACTCTCTGTGAAAACTCCTTTTCCAGCCTGTTCGATTGCCTTGACATCCACATCTGTGGCGAAAATCTTCACATCCCTTTGAATATTCATCTCTTCCAGCACTTCCCGGAACAAAATAGCAATAGAATAGGCTTCCTCCCCGGTAGAACAACCGGCGCTCCACACCCGGATCGGCTCATTTATATCGGCTCTCTCTACAATATCATATATGACATGATATTTCAGCTTTTCAAAAAAGGCAGCGTCCCGGAAAAAATTTGTAACACCGATCAAAATCTCCTTCGCCAGTATATTGCCTTCCTCCAGGTTTTCGCCCAGCATTTTTACATAATCCGACAGGCTGACCCTGTGGGTAATGACCATTCTTCTTTCAATACGGCGCATAACAGTTGTCCGTTTATAATTAGTAAAATCAATGCCGCTGGCCTTTTTTAAAATCGCATAAATCTGAGAGAATGTCTCCTCATCCGAAAGAAATACCTCATGGTCTTCAAACCGGATCAGATCGGGATAATTGGAAAAATTCAGGATCTCATCCACAATCTCATCCGGTGAAAGAATAAAATCCGCAAGTCCCGTATTTATCACGCTGCGGGGCATTCCGTCAAACTTCGCCGTTCCCGGAGACTGTACGATCACCAATCCTCCATGTTCTTTCACTGTCTTTATACCGCTTGTCCCGTCTGAACCGGTGCCTGAAAGCACGACTGCAATCGCCTTTCCTCCCTTTTCTTCCGCCAGAGAAGCAAAGAACACATCGATCGGATGATTCAGTGTCCCATGTATATATTCTGTCAACATCAGCTTTCCGTTTTTCAGTGTCAGATTCTTCTTGGGAGGGATCAGATAAACTGTGTTCGGCTCAACTGCCATTTCATTTTCTGCCTGTCTGACGTCCATCTCCGTATATTTCCCCAGAATATCTGCCATCAGGCTTTTATAATCAGGAGAAAGATGCTGGATCACAACAAAGCTCAGACCGCTGTTGGCAGGCATCTGCTGAAAAAACTGCTGCAGGGCTTCCAGCCCTCCTGCCGATGCCCCCAGGCCAACTATGAATGAAGCTTTCGCATCTTTCTTCTGTATGGTATCCATACTTCTTTTCTTTGCCATCTTAGGTTTCCTCCATCTGTTACTGACTTAAATAAATCTCTTCAAATTTTTGAGGCGGCAACGGTTTGTTATAGTAATAGCCCTGTCCGTAAACACATCCCGCTTTTAACAATGCCTCTTCCTGCCGATGCGTTTCCACTCCTTCCGCCACACAGCGCATCCCTACATTCCGGCAGATTTTGATGATATTTTCCACCAACATACAGCTGATCTCATTGTCCGGCAGATCAGCTACCAGACTCCGGTCCAGCTTCACCGTATCAAATTTAATATTGCTGAAAACGGTCATATTGGCATAATGCGATCCAAAATCATCCAATTCGAACCGGATACCGTATTCTCCGAAATTATTTACGATGCCGGACAGGGGCGCCGTTTCCACATCGCCTGCCGTTTCTGTAATTTCCAGCTCGATCTGATCTGCTGCAATTTCCGGATAATGACTCTGTATCGCAAGTACGGAAGCAAGTATCGTGGGGTTAAACAGCGTAACGCGGGACATATTCACCGAGACACGGACAGGCTCCAGCCCCTTCTTCTTCCATTCGCTCATCTGGTGAAGGACACTTTCCAGCATAAACAGATCCAGATCCCGGATCTTTCCGCTATTTTCCAGCTCCTCAATAAACTGCCCCGGAGCAATAATGTTTCCTTCTGCATCCACTCCGCGCACCAGTGCCTCGGCGCCGGCCAGTTTTCCGTTTCTCATATCGATTTTCGGCTGGAAATAGGGGATATATCTTCTTTGCATCTCACCGGTCCGCTCTTCCTGCTCCCCAAAGAAATCTCTTCCGTCTCCCCCTGCATTCTCAACCGTTTCGCATCTCATGATGGACCGTGCCTCGCGCACCAGATTTTTTGCTGTAAAAGCCCCGTCTGACCAGGTATATCCGATACGGATCTCGCCCGGATAGCGCCGCTGGACACGGGATCTAAGCCTGCTGCATCTTCCCACAAAAACTTCCAGGATCGTATTGGGATACAGGATAACAAACTCTGCATCCCAGGTACGAAAGATAAAACACTGCCCGAATACGCCTATCAAAGCCTCCACGATATAGGCCAGCATCTCCCTTCCGTAATGGAATCCCAGACTGTTGTTTATATCAGATATATTCGGGATATCGATTGCCAGAGCCCCCATGGAGCTGTAATTTGCAGAATCAATACTGTTGATCATCTCTTTGCAGGCCCGAAGATTAGGAAGACCTGAAACCATATCCTGTACTGCCCCGCTTCTGATCTGTGGACGGAACCGGAACCGGCTTTCCTCTTTTTTCAGATACGGCACCACTTCTTTCAGTAAGGAGGACTGGCGCGAATGTCTCTTGGGATTCTCCACACAAAGGAAGCCTGTTATTTTTTGTCTTTCTTCTGTAGGGAATACGATAAAATTCCAGGAGTCCTCTTCGTCCCTTTCTTTACTCAGCGAGAGCTTATGCTTTGAGAATACCGGCCGGTTTTCCTCAAGACATTTCCTGAGCAGGGGGATCTTCTCTACCTGAACCCCTGACATCACATGACGGATACTGGGCTTCCCGGGCTTCTTCCACTCATACTGGATCGTTACCGTCTGCCTGTCTTCCGCCAGTGCAAGGATATAAACTCTGGCTGCCCGGTAGTAATCGCCAATACAGCTCATGGAGCTTTTGACAGACTGCTCCAGCGAATCCGCCCGCAGCATGGAAGTATAACAGCGCAGAGCCGCCTTCTGCTCTTTGACGGACAATTCCTCTTCTGCCTCTTCTGTCTGAAATTCTTCTTCTTCTTTTCCATTTCCTCCCACCCAGGACCAGTTTTCTGCTCCTGTAGGCAAAGCCACTGTATCTGTCGCTGAGTTTTTCCACATTTCGCACAGATACTGGGCATGAAGGACCATTACGTCGTAATCCGCCTGTTCTGTTGTTTCCGTGACGACTCCCGCCACCAAACGCATGGCGTCTATTCCGCTTATGCTGCTCATAGCTGCCCGGATATAAGCAAAAGCGTCCTCCAGCCGCGTTTTAATCTCATACCTGGACCCGACGTCCGGATAAAATACAAGGATAGAGTCTTGATTATACTGCCCAATGATACAGTCGGTTCCGATCGCCAGTGACAGAACAACAAAAATGAAATGCCTCTCCCGTTCTTCCTGTTTTTTCACTTCCTCCTGGTTTCCGCCGGAACTGCCGTTAATCTGGATCAAAGCCATGGCGCAGACTGCCTTTTTTCTCTCCTTTATCAGCATTTCTGCCAAAAGGCGGGCTGTCTTCATATTATAAAATCCATTTTCTATGTCATGCTCTATATCCTGTTCCAGCTGCTGTTCCCACTCATATCTCTGCTGAATGTCGCTGAAACAGGCAAACATGTAAATTTCATCTGTTCTCTTGTCGCGGACGAGATTTACCATGTCCGTCATCCAGCGGATCTGTCCCCCGTTTGCCACTCTGTGATATTCCCTGGAAGACCATAGCTGACTGTTCTCATATGCTTTCAACAGGTTTTTCCGGCTGAACCTTTCCTGGAACTCCCGCCCCTCCCCTTTTATAAAAGGAAGAAGATCATCCCCCTCTATCATTTCCGAATAAGATCTCCCCTTGTGAGCTGAAGTCTGATCAATTCCTTTCAGCCATACCTCTTCCACCTGGTCCGTTGTAAGATTTACCCGGATCCTGGCCACAAGATGGTGACGCAGCACTTCCGGAAGCGGACGCCTCTCGAATTCTGTATTATAGCCGAAAATATCCGGGAATTTTTCCTGCACGCCTACAGCCTTTACCGGGAATCCATCTGTATCATAAATCATCCTGTAGGATAAAGTAAACCATCCGTAACATCCCATCTTTGGATCTTTCAGGATAAAATTCCCCGATCCGGCTTCATTTCCGCCTAAAATCCCCTTTGCAAATTCGCGGAACTGGCGGAAGGAATCCGGATGCACAACCCCATCTTCGATCATAGATTCCGGAAAATTGGAAATACATGTATCTTTCCGCACAGATTGCGTGCTGATATCATAAATACCGTATTCTTTTCGTTCAATATTTACTTCCCACAGAACCTGGGGCGTCTGTCCATAAGCCACCTTGAGACGTTCGCTGCATTCTTTAAGCTTTTCCCCTTTTTCCATAAGTTCTGTAATATCTGTAGAAAATTCCAGCATAACGGGATTCCCATTCTCTGTATGTCCTACTTTGACTGCCCGCACATGGATCCAGCGCCACCTCTTCCCGTCCGCCGAAATCCGGTGGATATTTTCTGCTGCCGCTTTCCCTTCTGCCGCATGTCTTAAAGACATACCGTAATCCGCCTCATAATCCAGCTGCAGGCCGATCTCCTTCAGAGTACAGGGAAAAAGCCAACTGTCCTTTTCTATTCCCAGTATACGATACAACCCCGGATTTGCATAAATTATCCTGATTTTTTCCCCGATTTCCAAAAGAGTGACTCCGCCCTCCACATGCTGTAAAAGCAGCTCTGATGGAATATTTTCCGATCCATGCTGAAGTCCCTCATATTTCACCAGCACAATATCCTCTTCCTTTCTTTCCATAATTTCCGTTCAATTGCACCCACTTATATCTATTATACTACAATTTTCGCCAACATCAAAATATTTTTTCATTTTTCTTTCACCCCCCCCCTATATTTTTCTGACATTTTCCCTTCTGCTTTTTAACAACAAGCCAAAAAGTTTATTTTCACCTACATTTTTCCGGAAATTGTCAAACATTCCACTACATTTCCAAACTATTCAGTCAATATTCTTGGATTTTCACGGAGAACGAGGTATAATTTTCAATCATAAATATCTAAGAGGAGGAACAGTTATGGACGATAAGGCATTGGAAGTATTACTTGCAAAGGAGGCGATCCGGGACCAGATCTATACATACTGCCGCGCTCTGGATCGTATCGACAATGAACTTGGCTACAGCGTATTTGCGGAAGACAGTAAAGTAAATTACGGCCCCACTTTTCCATCCGGAACCGGGCGCCAGTTTATCGACAATATGCTGAAGCAGCACCGCCATATGATCTCAACCCACCATATGATGACAAATATTCTCATCAAAGTAAACGGAAATAAAGCTGCCAGCGAAACATATATGTATGCGGCATGTAAATTTCCAAAGAAAAACAAGGACGGTTCCAAAGGCAGCTTTACGGTAGAGGCAAGATGCAGGGACGTTGATCTCTGGGAATGCCGTGACGGCAAATGGCTGATCGTAGAACGGACGGTAGCCGGAGACAATACTATGAGTCTTGTGCCAAACCATGATTTTGAAAATTATAATACGGAACGGAACAACCGCAAGGATGTATCCTATAAAGTATTTGAGCAGATCGAAAACCTTTAATTTCCCCAACAATAACAGCCAGGCCTTTCAACAGACCTGGCTGTTATCTATGCAGATTGCTTTGTCACATATTGATCCGGTTCACCATAATAATCAAGGAGCATGGAAGAAAACCTTTCATAGACGCCATGCTTTGCAGGTGCCTGCACAATATTCATTCCCGGGCTGTGATTTCCCTCGATCAGTTCCAAAGTACCATCCTCCAGAATCGCCACATCCCAGCCGACCACACGAAGACAGGGAAGCTCTTTGGAGGCCTCCTTGCACAGCTCTACCACTTCCTTCCAGCGGGGGATCTGCATCCCTTTGAAAGGCACTCCGGTCATAGGATGGGTAACATAGCTGTTGGAATATTCATCCAGTCCATCGGTGATAATCTTCCCGCTTTCCGGATCGATCTCGCAGAAAATTCCTCCTCCATGGGCATTGTCTACGCAAAGGCCGTTATTTCCCACTCGCAGACCGCCGCCGAAGACTTCAAAACGGTCCCCGTTCCGGAAAGTGATCACACGCAGCGTATTCAAAGACGACGGATGAAATGCCGCCAGCTCCTTGCAGGATTGTACAAATTCTTCCGCAAGATATCTTCCCTCGCATAATTTCTGATAAAATTCTTTCGGATCCTCTTTTGAAGCGAACTCTTCCTCCGTCAGTTTGAAAAAACCGATTCCCCAGCTGGAATACTGCGGCTTAAGGGCAATAGTACGATATTTATGGAGAAAATCACAAAATTCTTCATAACTTGCCTTTGGCACATAAAGCCATCCCCGGTGAATAAAGCGTGTAAAATTTTTCAGAAACGTGGCTTTGCTTTTCAGATACGGTTCTGAATCATTATTATAAGGCCGCATCAGACGAGTGGCCTCCACATCCGTAAGGTACTTTTTCTGCTCGCCTGTACTTAAATTATAAAATCCGAATATCATATACTCGCTCTGGGATACTCTCTTTTCCGGATTATTTCTTCTGACTTTCAGATAGTCGTGAAACAACTTGTTTTCACGAAACCCTTCCGGAAGATTTTTCACTCCCTTCATGTAAGCCATAAATTTTTCCCGCAGGACCGGATAGGCCCTTACGTTTTTTACAATATAGTTTTCTGTCAAAATACTCATTTTCACTCTACTCCTTCCAAGCATTCTTGTATCAGAGGATACTTTCCTATCCCATCCAGCTGAATGATATTTCCACCCGGCCAATGGCAGTTTCCTTCGATCATCTCCGGTCCTTCCGGAGTAACTGCAATGTCCCATCCTATATACCCGACCTTGGGCATATGTTCCATAGCCTGTGTGACACATGCAATGACAGCATCCCAGCAGGGCACTGTAAATCCGGGCATATAGACCAGGGATCCCGGATGCCGCTCATAGTCCCGGATCTCTTTGTTATTCCTCCCCGGCCCTGCGACAGTGCCTGTCTTAAGATCCAAAGGATAAGCGATACCGCCTGAATGAAAGTTGTCTGCGGCCGCCTCTTCTGCCCCGCATTTCAGACAGGCTCCGATCAGCCGGATCTTTCCTTTACTGTCTCTGGCGGCGTTAATACGAATGGAATTTACACAGGAACTGATCTTCTCCAGTTCTTCATGCTGTCGGATTTTTTCTTCTATCAAAAGTCCGCCGTCCCGACATCTCTCATAGAGTTCTTTTTTATCCTCTATTTCCTTTGTCTGTACTTTCTCAATCCCATGCCCCATAAGCCCCCGGTCCGGTTTCAGCACAACAGTTTCGTGAGCCTCAAGAAAGTTCAGAAATTCTGTCAGAGAAACCTCCGGCACATACAGACTTTCCCGCCGTACAAAATCAGAAAAATGCCGGTAAAACAAATGTTTGCTGGCCAGTATCTGATTGTTCTTTTTTGTCATAAACCGATTCAATCTGCGATCTGCCATAGAGGACCGCCCGGAAGTCAGGTAAGTCCCCCTCTCCCTTTCATCCAGTTCATAGAAACGGAGCACAAAATAATTCTCCGGCGAAGCCTGATGGCGGTATCCGCATCTTAAGGCATCCATAAGGTAGACCGCCGTAAAACCGCCTCTTTGCCGGCGCAGGCTTTTTGCCATCTGATAAGTTTTTTTCCCGGTATTCCATCGCGACATAGCTGCTCCTCCTACACCATACTTCCAAAGAGCAGATCTGTCTCCGGAAGGCGTTTATTATCCAAGGCAGCGGACGGCGTAAATGTCATCTCGCCAAAGCGTACGCCCCGCTCTGTCAAATACAGATCCACCCGCACAAAAGGGAACCCCCAGCTTAATCGGTCCGCTATCTCAAAAGCCTCCTCAACCCTCTGGGGTTTTGGAAGAGAAAAATCATCCGGCGCTTCTTTCCCGTCGTGGTTGATGCGCATAAGCTGAAATTTCCTGTCAAAAAAGTAGAATCTGGGCCATCCTTCCTCTCTTCCGGCACACACCATAACACAGTGGGCATGTCCATGAAAACAGTAAAATTTATAATCCTCCGGAGGCAGCCCTTCCGGGCTTCCGATATATTCTTCTACAATGATCTTCTTGTCAACACCTCTGTACTGGAGTTCTGAATAATATGCCCAAAAAGGCTCTCTCCCCCACTTTTCCATCTGCCTTTTGGCTGCTTTTTTATCCAATTGATCCTTGGAACGGCAGATAATATTATAACTGCATCCAAAGTTCCATTTCATTGCAAAACTGTGGGGAAGCGCATCCCAGTCAATATCCTCTGCCCTGTCATAAACCGCCTCAATAGCATTCAAGCAGCTTTCAAGTCCTCTCTCCCGGACATATTCCCGCACCCGGTATTTATCCGCGCATTTTCTGACAAGTTCACTGTCTCTGTATTCTTCCAGCTTTAATTTCAGCAGTTTTTCATTGAGCGTGACAGGGTTTTTAAGATCCGGCAAACGTCCGAATTTCTTAAAAAACAACAGTTCTGTATTGATACGCGGGGAGAAAAAAGAAAGTAACGCAAAAAAATTTCTCTCCGCTTTGCTGATCTTTTTTTTCTTCATACCCTTTCCTCCCCGCCTGTCTCAAGGATCAGCTCCTCTGCTGCCGTCAGCGAATCCAGAAGGCAGTCCATCACAAATTTCGATCTTCTGATAATAGACTTCAGTTCCTGCCTGGACGCCTCATGCTGATAATGCAATGCGCAAATGGACGGATCATATCGCACAATGCTTCCTTCCCGCCTGCACATCCATTCCAAAATTTCCATTTCATAATACATATATGTTTTGGGATAGAAAGGTTCCGGATGCGATTTCAGGTAACGCTCGGAAAAAATCACACAGGAACCATGCAAAACTACGTTTTTTGCCGGAACCGATACATCAATACACTGTTTCGCTCTTCGGCGCCGCTGTACATGTTTCCAGAGCAGAGGACTGTTTTTCTCTCCACTGCTTAAAAGAAGCAGGATAGGATGCGTGCTCCGTTTTACATTTGCCCGCTTTTTCCTCACCGAATCCAGCGTACATCCTTTCAGACTCTTGGGATTTTGATGAATACCGGAAAATACCGACACAATATCCGGTCCCAGGATATCAAAGGGATCCTCTTTATAAATTTCCTCTGTCCTGACAATAAAATCTTTCTGCCGTATTTCTACATCGTTATTGAGCACAACGGTAAACTGTGCCGGAAGATGGGTGCACACCCATCGTATCCCAAGGTTATTTCCTCTTGCAAACCCGGCATTCTCTTCATTCAGAAGAACGGTAACGTTATCCTGTCCGGCATATTCCTCCTTAAGGATACGCCCTGTCCCGTTGGGAGACGCATTATCCACGATCACAATATGTTTGCTGCCATCCAGCGCCTGGATCCGTTCCACACATGTCCTTGTCATCTCCACCGCGCGGTAATGCAGTATTACAAATGCTGTCATCCTTCCCTCTTCCTCCCTCTTTCCTTCATTGCTGACCTTATCCGATCTGCCGTCCAATAGCCCAGATCATAGAAGCTATGGCTTAGGGCAAAACTTTTTCTGAAATGCTCCGCTGCCAAAGCAGGATCTGCAGCATGCACCCTCTTCCCCAGCCGCCGGTTCATCACTGCATCGCTGGCCGGATACTGGCGGTACAAAAGCGCATGCTTATCGTACAGCCTTCGCAGATGGGGATAGGAAGTCACTCTGGCAGATATACTGTCTTCTCCCACCTTAGATTCCACCAGGGCTTCCGGCAGATAGCAAAGTACAAACTGCTTTGCCGCGCGAATGCCAAAGTCCCAGTCCTGGTAGCGTTTTATCGTCTCATCAAACTGCAGCCTTTCCCACACATGCCTGTACATCAGCATAGTCTGTGTTCCCGCTCTGTTTTCTGCAAGAAAGGCCTCCAATTCATGGCCGGCCCTGAAAGGATGTACCGGAAAATAGAACCGGCTACCTTTCTCTGATATCCGGTTCATCCCGCAGAAACACAGATCGGCTTTGTTGGAAAGCAGCCATGCATACTGTTTCTCCAGCTTCTTAGGATGCCACAGATCGTCACTGTCCTGAAAGGCCAGCAATTCCCCTTTTGCCAGGGCAGCTCCGCAGTTTCTGGCGTAACAGGCTCCTCTGTTGGTTTCATAACGTATGTATCGGAGACGGGGATCTGTTTTTCTCTGAAAAAGTTCTTCTGTTCCGTCCGTAGAAGCATCATCCACTACCAGCACTTCAATATGTTCGTAAGTCTGCTCAAGGATGCTGCTGATGCATTCCAGAAGCTTTTTCTTCCTATTATAAGTCGGAATGATCACTGTGATCAGTTTTTTCTCCATAAGGCAACTCCTTACTTTACCGGAAAAGGAAATACTTCCCGTAAAGCTTTCTTTTTTGCTTCCACAGCTTCCGGACGGATCCTGTACTGTTCTTGGATCCAGGCAAGCTCCGGAAGGGGCTCTATGCGCATATCATAGGGCTTATGTGTCAACCCGTAAGCGGAATAATAATCGTCGAATTTGTATCCATCCCCCAACAGTCTGTCTCCAAATTCCACGTGCAGATTGGGAATCCCCATACTGTCTGCTATAATAAGCCCGTGAAGACTGCTGGAAAGAATAAAACGGCATTCTGCAATCTGCCGGATCACCTCCAGCGGCTCCTCCTTCACACTGATGAAGCGGGCATTTTCATACTCCTGATGAAGATTTGCCGCCCTGGGATCCTGAAGATCACAAAGATGGGGGATGACACCTACGTCATAGCGCTTTGAAGGAAGGCTCTCCAGCACTTCTGCCGCCAAAATCCCGGCGTCTGCCGTGGGAATATCCAGCCTTTTCTTCCTCATCTTTTCCACTGCTTTTCTTGTAAGTTCTCCCCGAACCGCGCAGAAATTCATATCTCTTTTAAAAAAGCTGCCTTCACAGTCTGTATAATTGATAAAACCAGTTCCCCAGATGGACACATGGGGCTTTTGGATCCCGTTGATCCTTTGCTGTATCCGCATAGGCACAGTACCGTGCAAGGTATACATTCCAAGGCAGCTTCCGATGGCACACATCTCTCCCTCCAGAAAAGAACAGCGTACCGTCTCATAGCCAAAGCACTTCTCAATGATCAGTTTATTCAGCTGATCTCCCATATTGTGAATTTTACTGTAATATACCCTGATCTTATCTGCCATCTTGCATACTCCTCTTTGTATTCGGCGATATCCCGCCTCCTTTGCACTATTCCAGCTTCAGGACCACTCTCTCATAACGTCCGTCGTCTTCAAAGGACTTGCCATGCACCGCATCAAAGAGAGGCTGGTAACCGTATCCGTCTGTGATCCATCCGAATCCTGCATACTGTGCCGTCATAAAACCCGGTATTGTATTGGCCTCCACCAGAATCGGTCCTTCTTTTGTAAGAGCCACATCCCATCCGATGTTGGATATTTTTCTTCCAAGAGGCAGCGCCCGTCGCATCATTTGGATCGTCTTATCCCAATTATTCAGCTTCAATCCCTTGAATGCCATTCCGGTGGACGGATGTGCCTGATAGATCTCCCCACTGTTCTGGTCTACTGCATCAGTCAGCACTTCTCCCGTCCGGATATCCACCATTGCAGTCAGTGCATCCTTGCAGCCGTTGGAAATTTTATTCTTATGCGCCACTGTAAGCACCGGAGCAAAGAGAAATTCGCCTTCCGGAGAACTGGCAGAATAAAACCGGATCACACTGACGGCATTGGGATTCAGCGAGGTTAACAGATCATCCTGGCAGATATACTCCTCCACAATCCCGCCGCCGCTTTTTTGAATATATTGCAGAGCTTCCTTTGCCTCTTCCTCTGTCCTGGCAGAAAGAACGCGGATTCCCTGCCCCATTCCTTTGCAATTAGGTTTGTAAACAACACGGCCGCTCTCTTTTGCCATTTCTCTTAAGCTTTTGGCATCTGCTTCAGACGCACGCATGCACCATCGGCCATAAAAATCCCCAAACACTTTTGAAAAGATATACTTATTCATAAGCATTCCGATGTAACGTCTGTCTGTAAATTGCTTCCGAAATTCCATCCGTGTCCAAAGAGTAGAGATTGTCTTCTTCTGTTCCGGAGTCAGGTGATAATACCCCGTCCATTCATATTCTGCAAATGAAATGTGGTTTCTCTTCTTAGCCTGCAGGATATCCCGCTCCACATCTTTTGGATCCTCTCCGGATTTTTCTGCATACTCACCTGCAAATTGCCGTATATGCTTCCTTGCGTTCAGATATCTTTTGGCTTCATCTAACTGCTTCATCACAATCCCTCTTCTCCTGCATCTGTGTGATCAGATCCTCCAGCTCATGCCTGCGTCCTTTTTTTTCCACCATCTGCATAGCTCCCATCTGCGCCGTACAGTTTGCTTCAACCATGCACCAGCCTCTGTCCCTGGCAAAAGCCAGATCCCATCCGCAGTAATGGTTGTCCGGGATCATCATCGCTGCTTCCTTTACCATTGCTACAGCTTCCTCCCACCGGGGAATCCCGAACCCCTTAAACTTCACTTTACTGTCCGGGTGGCACTCATAACTGTGGCCTTTTTTATCAGCGCCGTCCGTATAGATCACTCCGCTGTCCGGATCGATCAGTGCGCTGATCCCGCCGGCGCTGAAATTATCTACAAAGCTGCCCTCCCTTCCCATTCTAAGAGAAGGATGAAACAACCTGATCTCCGGCTCGTTTTTTTCGTTTCGGATAATAACAGTAGGAATGCGGAGTGTATTGACGGATCCTTCGTGTATGCGGGCCATCTCCCATCCCTGTTCGATTTTTTCTTCTATAACAGCGCCATATTTCCGGTAATGCTCGTGGGCGTCTTCTACCGAATCGTACATGGCGATATTTTCAATTCTCACTGCCTTCCCAAATGCTGCATATACCGGTTTCACTACATACTCACCATGACGGCCGGCAAATTCCTGCAGCTTTTTCAAATTTTCCTGGGTCGGATCTTCATTTTTTCTGATGCGGATGACTTCCCGCTTGTACATATTCTCAAATTTCTTATACGTCCTGTATTTATTTTCCAAAATGTCGGTGTTTTTTCGTTTATTCATCCGGGGATAAAAACTCATTCGTATTCCTTCTGTAATGAAAGACGCCCGGTATTCCGGATCTTTCCCTTCATAATCATAGAGAAAGTATTCGCTGTAGTAAGAACCATATTTAAAAAGACTCCGGATCATATCCCTCTTCAGCCTGCGAAGATACCGACGGTCCTCAAAGGCTTCCGGGCCTTTGTACTTCTCAATGATCTCATCCATCTTATCCCGTTTGCTCCAATAATAATTACCTTTGCGGTACCATGTCTCAAAACGGATTTTTTTGTAAATTTTTCTGCGATATTCCCGCAGCATCTTTCCCACCTCTTCTCTTCCCGTCTTGTCTGTTCAAATCGCCGTTTTTGCAAATATACCGCTATACCAAAACAGGCACAGCGGCATATTTGCTGTTTTTCTTTCTTATTTTGTTGTTTTTCTTTTTGCGATTTTCTTTTTCTTTGTAGCAGGGCGGAACATACTGATACGAACACGGTGTGTCGCATCTCTTTGGGATGACTCCTCAAAAATGCGGAGATATCCGGTATCCTGGATCAGCCACTGTCCGTCGATCTTTACATATTTATCCGTGTAAATAGCAGACCCTCTGATCTCCAGACCTTCATAAGTATCGCCCTTATCAAAAAGCAGATCATCCTGCAGATACCATTTTCCATAGGCAACTGTATCGCTCTCAAACCAGATCTGCGGATTATGTCCCTGATGCAGAGTGATTTCTGTTTTCGGCATCGTTTCTGCCAGATAATTTGTAATCTCTTTCGGGCCGTGGAATACCAGTTTACCATCAGAGTATGATGTCTCAATATCCGGCGCCATAGTGGCTTCCATCGCTTCCCAGTCCTTTGTATCCATTGCGCAGAAATATCTGCTCTTCAGTTCTTTAATTGCCTGTACATCCTTCAGCTGCTGCACTTCTTTTTCCAATGCCTCAAGACGTTCTTCAATTGTCATAATATCCTGTCCTTTCCTTAGTATTATACGTTCATTCCAACTGCGTATGCGTCGGCTGTCGCATCAATACCCATTCCTACTTTCTTCGCGTCACCAATTACATCATAAGCGATTCCCAATTCTTCACATTTTGCTTTCAGATCCTCTGTCTTCCGGGATGTCGTTCCTACAGAAATTACAAGAGTGTCAAAATGGCGGGTCTTCTCGCTTGTCTTTTTGAATTTATCTGTAAACTTATATGTAATCTCATGGTCGCCGATGCTTGTGATATTGCTTCGGTTGCTCTTCTGGATCGTCTTGCCCGGATACTCGATATCAAGGAACATCGTACGCAGCATACCCATCTTGTTTCCGACACGCTTTTTATCCATAATACGGACATCCTTCACACCTTTGTTGATCAGATACTGGGCTGTCTCGCAGCCGATCAGACCACCGCCCAGGATCAGCACTTCTCCTTTGGCCTCTGCTTTATCTGTCAGAATATCTTCTGCAGAAACAACGTCTGCTCCATCAATTCCCGGAATATCCGGTTTTACATATTCAGAGCCGGTTGCTATGATGACATGATCCGGCTTTACTTCTTCAATCAGCTCCGGTGTTACTTTTGTACCAGTCTTGATCTCAATACCTTTCTTCCTGCACTGCTCAATTTCCCATTCTACAGCGGCAGCAAATTCTTGCTTCTTAGGTGCTTTTCCTGCCAGCACAAATCTTCCTCCCGGATTTTCCGCTGCTTCGTAGATCGTTGGATTGTGTCCCCGCGCTTTCAGAAATTCTGCTGTAACCAGACCGCCGATACCTCCGCCGATCACCATAACATTCTTTGGCGTTTCAGCTTTTGGAAGTCCTTTGTATTCCAGACAAAGCATAGGATTTCTCGTACAGGTAATATGTTTCGCATTCGGATCGATAACCTTGTCATAACATCCTTCTGTACATCCGATACAACGGCGGATGTCCTCCTCGCGGCCTTCCTGTGCCTTATTGCACCACTGTGGGTCAGCCAGCTGTCCTCTTCCAACCGCGATCATATCGATCTTTCCTTCGCGGATCAGTTCATCTGCAAGTCCCGGCATATTGACACGTCCCACTCCGATAACAGGAATGTGAATACCTTTTTTTATTGCTGCAATATTATCCATATTAAATCCCGGCTCCAAATTATAAGGAGGAACCTCATAAACAGTTGCAAGACTGCGGGCATTCCCTCTGGAAAGATCCATGGCATCCACGCCGGCTTCTTCTGCCCAGTTGATAAACTGGATGGTTTCTTCTACTGTTGTAACCTTTGGAAGCATCTCATCAATGGCGTCGATACGCATGATCAAAGGCATATCATCCGGCATATTTGCACGCATTTCCCGGATTACCTCCAGACTGAAGCGGCAGCGGTTTTCCAGGCTCTGATTGCCGTACTCATCTGTTCTCTGATTCAAAGAAGGATTCATAAATTCATGAGGCAGATAAGTGTGCGCTCCGTGAAATTCCAGCGCATCAAATCCGGCTTCCACGGCAAATTTTGCCGCCTGCCCGTACTGTCTGATAATTTCATGAATACGCTCTACTGTAAGATTGTCCGGTGTTTCCAGCTTATTCGTTTTATCAAAAAACTCCTGGGGAACAAATCCTCCATGCCAGATCTGCACAGCAGCCTTTCCGCCATTTTCATGGATCGCATCTACAATTTTCTTCAGCTCATCTCTGTGGTGCTCATTATAAAGGCCAAGATACAGATAGGCGTGACATTCCGGACAGATTGTAGCAATCTCCACAATATTCAGTCCGCAGCCTCCTGCTGCGATCGCTCCATGATATCCTGTCAGGTCTTCCGCTACATCATGTTTGTTTTTTGCCATCTTTGTATTCATCCCCGGGAGAACTACTCTGTTTTTCAGCTCCAGTCCTCTCAGTTTAATCGGTGAAAACAATGCGTCATAACTCATTTTCCAAACCATCCTCTCTTTTCTTAATACAGATCTTTCATCTGTATCCTCCTTCTGGCAGATACGGGAATTACCTGTCAGAAAATGTTTGAATATAATTCATAGTATTTCATTTCAGTATTTAGTTTTATAATGGTGATGAACAGATTACATAGCTGTAATCCTTAAAAGTTGTTTAAATTTTAACACTATCTTTACATTCCTGCAGGAGCAAAAATTTGATTATTATATACAAACAATGTACAAAATTTCGATTTTTAATATCACTATTGTCTAATTTCCAAGAGTTCTCTCTGAATTTTGTAGTGATTTTTAAATAAATGTCCTGTTTTACAGAAATACTTTCTCACGATTTTTTTTGAAAATGTAGCTTGATTGACAAAAAAATGTGCATTCTCCCTCTTTCAGTTCGTTTATTATTTTATTAAAACAAACGTTCAGGAGGAAGTTTTATGATAACAGATATGAAAAATTCAAAGCTTTTCAGTCCTATTCAGATTGGAAGAACCACTCTGAAGAACAGAGTGGCAATGGCTCCTATGAGTATGGATTATGAAGCAGCAGACGGATCCGTCCCGAAAAAGCTGGCGGATATTTTTGTACGGCGCGCCGAGGGCGGCACCGGCTATATTGTAATCGACGCTGTAACTGTCGACAGCAAATATCCTTATATGGGAAACACGACATCTCTGGATAAAGACAGTCTTGTTCCACAGTTTAAACAGTTTGCAGAACGCGTCAGGGAGGCAGGCAGTGTTCTGATTCCTCAGATCATCCATGCAGGTCCCGAATCTATTTGCGGATACCGTAAGATCGCACCTCTCGGACCTTCTGCCAATGTAAACGCCAACTGTCATGTCAGCCGTCCTGTTACGGTAAAAGAAATCCAAAAGATCGTAAAACAGTACGGTCAGGCTGCACGCCGGGCGGAAGAAGCCGGATGCGGCGGCGTCAGTCTTCACTGCGCTCACGCCTATATGCTTCCCGGTTCTTTCCTGTCTCCTCTCCGCAACAAACGAATGGATGAATACGGCGGAGGTCTGGACAACCGCGCAAGATTTATTCTGGAAGTCATTGAAGAAGTCCGAAAAAATGTAAGCCGGGATTTTCCGATCTTCCTGCGTATTTCCGGCGACGAACGTATGATCGGAGGCAACTCTCTCGAAGATATGTTGTACCTGGCTCCCAAATTTGAAGCGGCCGGAGTCGATATGCTTGAAGTTTCCGGCGGTACCCAGTATGAAGGACTGGAGCATATCATCCCCTGCCAGAACAAGAGCATCGGTGTAAATGTATATGAAGCATCTGAAATCAAAAAAGTAGTAAATATCCCTGTTTTTGTTGTTGGAAAGATCAATGATATCCGCTATGCAGCAGATATTGTAGAGCGCGGTCTGGTAGACGGTGTATCTATGGGACGTCCGCTTCTTGCAGATCCTGATCTGTGTAAAAAAGCCTATGAAAACCGGTTTGATGATATCACGCCATGCGCAAGCTGCGGCGGAAGCTGTATCACCCGCAGCGAGGCAAGTCCACAGTGCAGATGCCATATCAATCCGAGAGTCGGAAGAGAATATGATTTTCCGGAAGTTCCGGCTGAAAAATCCAAGAAGGTACTGGTGGTGGGCGCCGGTCCCGGAGGTATGATGGCTGCTGTCACAGCTGCAGAAAGAGGACACCAGGTTACTGTCTGGGAAGCTGATAAAAAAATCGGCGGACAGCTGAATCTGGCTGTTGTTGCCCCCGGCAAACAGGAAATGACCAAATGGATGGTGCACTTAAACTATCGCGCTAAAAAAGCCGGTGTAACTTTTGAGTTTGGCAAAACGGGCACTGTAGAAGCGGTTCGGGAATTTGCTCCTGACGCCGTGATCGTAGCTACCGGCGCAAGACCTTTGATCCCGCCGATCAAAGGAACACAGGATTATCCGGTCCGTACAGCTCACGATTTCTTACGCGGCAAGATTGTCATTCCGCGAGGACGTGTCTGCGTATTGGGAGGCGGCGCCGTTGCCTGTGAGACTGCAGAAGTTCTTCTCGAAAATGCACGTCCTAATTCCTTTACCAGGGGATTTGAAGCCAGCATCGGTGATGTGGAAGTCACAATGGTGGAGATGCTGCCCCAGCTTCTCACCAATGTCTGCGCGCCGAACCGTACTCCGATGGTACGGAAGCTCAAGAGCAAAGGTGTGGATATTAACGTAAATTCCAAAATCCTGGAAGTAACAGATCACGACGTAAAAGTACAAAGAGCAGACGGCACGGAGGAATGGCTCCGCGGATTTGACTATGTACTTTTCGGCCTCGGCTCCCGAAATTACGATCCGCTTTCCGAAGAACTGAAGACATTTATTCCTGAAGTATATGCAATCGGCGACGCGGTGAGAGCCCGCCAGGCAAGCTTCGCTATGTGGGAAGGTTTTGAGGCCGCTTACAAATTGTAAATACTATAGACTGTAAAAGACATTCTACTCCTGGAAAAACTGCAGATGCTATGTAGTATCTGCAGTTTTTTCTATTTTTACCTTTCTTCGTTTCAAAATCTGAAAATCCAAAAAATTTATGTGCCTCATTGATTTTTCTTTTTCAATATGCTATCCTTTTCGCATACTTGGAGTGTCATATTTCGACATTTGCCACAGAAATCAGAGAGGTGACGTATTATTGTGAACAAAAAGATCTATCCCTTATGCGAACCGCCAAGAAACGGCATATTCTGCGGTCCTGACAAGTATCTGAAGCTTCAGGAATATACCGTCAGTACTGAAATGTGTCCGATCATGGAGTTTGACAGCTATTTTATTCTTGTAAAAAAAGGGCGTGGCATTTTTATTATAAATGGGGAAAAATTTGCAGTGGAGCCCGGCTGCATATCATGGATCCAATGCTCGCAAGTTCTTACAATCTGTCCGGATTTTAATGAACAACTTCAGCTATGGGTCTGTTCTTATGATTATCAGCTTTTAAACTATTATTCTTTCAGCAGAATATCTTTTAATGAAGAACAGGAAATTGTCAACAGTCTTCCTGTAATCGGTCCGGATGGCTCCGAGGTGGAACAGATCATCCACTTATTCGATCAGTTCCAGAAACTAGGCAAGAAGAAATCTTACGGATCAGCTATCCTGCGCAGCTCTTTTCTCCGTAAGATCGAACTACTCTATAACCGTGTGGCACAGAGCGCAAAGGCGAGCTACCAGTTTGAGTCTTTCCCCTTGAGCCGGAAGATCAGCCTGTATATCGCTACCCACAGTAATGCGCCCCTGACTGCATCGGACGTAGTCGATAACGTATGCCCTTCTTCAAGTGAAGCGTCTCTTAATCATACGCTTCTTGTCGTTACCGGGCTGAATTTCGGCCAGTATCTGAACCGGATGCGGCTGGCGCATGCAATGGCATATTTTCTTTATGATAATCTGCCTTTTAACTACATATCTTCGATTTCCGGTTTTAATAAAGAGATTTCATTTTTCCGTCATTTCAAAGCCATAACGGATATGACACCCCTGGCTTACCGGGAACAGATGCTAAGCAACGGTAAAGACGGACGGATCTATCGGGGAACGATAATGAGTGAACCTCTTCTGTCTGCCATCACTTATCTATATGACAATATGACTGAACCTATTGATGCAAATATTATGACCCGGGATCTTTACACTACAAAAAATATCCTGCGCAGTCAGTTTAAAGAAAAACTGAATGCCAGCTACAAAGACATTCTGCTTCAGTTCCGGGTGCGCTATGCAGAATCTTTGCTGGCTACCACTAACCTGCCCATTCTGGATATTGCTATTGAATCCGGTTTTGGTTCCGACCGCACGATGACGCGGGTATTTTTCAATATCAACGGCCTTTCCCCTGGCGAATTCAGAAAACGGCAGCGTCGGGAAGAACAGGACGAAAAAGGCATCCCGCCTAAAACCATAAAAGAAAGCAGATGATGACTATGCAAAAGGATTCCACATCAAAAAGTACACAGAATAAACAAAAATCTTCCCCCAGAAATAATTCTACGTTTTCCGGTGCACATGATTATTTTTCCAACAACGTGCTTCCACAGGATATTCATGCGCGCACACGGCATATTAAAGCTCCGACATCTTACATTAACAATCAGGAGCAAACTTTTCTTCTGGTTCGTTCGGGAACAGGAACGATATATGTAAACGGAATGGGGTACAAACTGAAGCCGAACACTTTAATTTATTTAAGTCCCTTTCACCGCTACCGCCTGCTTCCCTCCAGCCAGGAGGAACTTACCATTGCAGAGGCGCGCATCAACAGCAGTACCTACGTATATATGATCGCGAATCCATATCTGAAATATGAGCATATGGTTGTTCCATCGCAGCCGCCGATCGCCTGTCTCGAAGGGCTGCCGGCCCAGATTGCCAATGATTCCATGGATGCCCTCTTAAGCGAGACTGAAAATCATTCCAAAGACAGTATCCATTTTTGTTTCTGTTATATTATGGACTTTTTTGGCCTGATCACTGACTGTATTCCCAAAGGTTATCTGTCTCCTTCAGAAAAATAATATAAAGGGTACAAAGCAGAGGCGCTATCAGAGGAAAATTGTAAAAAGAGTCATTGTTAAAAATATATTTTTAACAATGACTCTTTTGCATTTTCACCGGTTTCCCCTTCTTCAAGTTCTATACGTCTGTCAAATTGACTATAAATTCTTACTTTTTGTCTCTTTGTTTTAGCATAAAGCCACAACTTTCCAACCGTTGTATGATCAAAAATATGTTAAAATATCGACAGTCATTGGATGACACATTGGTGATGGACTTTCGAGGTGACGGGAAAGCTTCGAAAACAAAAAGAAATTCACACATATTTACATTCAGGAAAGGGGATCAAACAATGTTTGAAAACGAATTTGAAGGAAAAGTTGTACTGGTTACTGGTGGTACCACAGGCATTGGATATGCCACTGTAAAATCTTATCTGAAAGCAGGAGCAAAAGTTTATTTCCTCGGCAAAGAAGGAGAAGATGTAAGCGCACAGCTTGAGGAACTCAAATCCATCAATCCAAATTATGAATTTAAACACAAAGCAATCAACCTGTGCGATTACAAAGCTGCGCAGGAACTGTATGCTGAAATTGAAGAAATGTGGGGAAAACTGGATATTTTAGTAAACAACGCCGGCGTTGACAGCAGTCTCCCGATCCACAAAATGAAACAGGCACAGTGGGATTATGTTATGGATACCAACATTAAAAGTATGTTCAACATGACAAAATACGCCATCAAACTGCTGAAAAAGACAAAAGGCTGTATCGTAAATACCGCTTCCGTAGCAGGTATTTACGGTTCCGGATGCGGATGCCCTTATCCGGTATCCAAAGGCGGTGTTATCGCTTTCACACAGTCCATGGCGTGGGAGCAGGCTTATGCCGGAATCCGCTGCAACGCTGTTGCACCTGGCGTCATCAACACGAAACTTCTTGACACGGTTCCGCCATTTGCTAAGAAAAGCCTTGCGCAGGGCATCCCGCTTCGCCATATCGGCGAACCTCAGGTTATCGCTGATGCGATTCTTTTCCTGTCTTCCAGCGCCGCTTCCTATATCACAGGCGTTACCCTGCCTGTAGACGGCGGATACAGACCGGCAAATGTCGCTAATTAAGCGATATACATATAGAAAAAACTCGAATCTGGGAGAGAAATGAGAGGTTAAATACTGTGTGTACATCACGCTTCAATATTTTTAATCATAGCAACAATAGTTTTTTTACTCCTGGAACTCAGTTGGCTAATATCGCAAAAGCAAAACCAGATGATCCTGCGATCGTATACATTTCCCCTAAGAATACAGAGTCCGTCATGACCTGGCGGGCTCTGGAGGAATTATCCAATCGAATTGCATGGTATCTTATGGATCAGGGAATCCGATCAGGTAAAAGTGTAGTTGTAGCGCTCCCTAACATTCCCACACATATTGCTCTTGCATTTGGCATTTGGAAAGCAGGTGCATGCTATGTTCCTGTATCCGACAGGCTTCCCAGAAGGAATCTTCTTGAAATATGCGGATGTGTCTCACCTTCTCTTGTTGTGACTAACCGCTGGAAGCCAAACAAATATTTCAGTCTGAGTTCAACCAAATTAAAAGAAGTATGCCAGGAATATCCGGCTGAAATGCCGCCCGATACTCTTGCTGTACCCAATCTTGCAAACTGTACCGGCGGAACGTCAGGAAAAACCAAGGTTGTCCTTCAAAATATGCCCGCCGGAGAAAGTGATGAAGGGCTTCGGGCATGGTTTGCCATGACCGGCATGAGATTTGAAATGCGTCAGCTTCTGGCTGGGCCGCTCTTTCACGGTGCCCCTCACTCTGTCGCCTTTAATGGGCTTTTTTGCGGAAATACATTGTATATGCCCTCCTGTTTCGACCAGAGAGCAATCGTAGCTTTAATCAAAAAACACCAGATCGAGTACGTACAGTTGGTTCCAACGCTTATGCAGCGCATTATCAAGATGCCGGATTTTAATCCGGAGGATCTTGGCAGCCTGAAAGTTTTATGCCATACCGGAGGAGTCTGTTCTCCAGATCTTAAGAAGGAATGGTTCCGCATTCTTTCACCGGAGAAAATATATGAAATCTATTCCATGACAGAATGTGTGGGGATCACCTCTATCCGCGGGGATGAATGGCTGATCCATGAAGGCAGCGTTGGAAAAATGCCTTGCGGAAGTATTGCGATCCGTGACGACAACGGGCAGGATCTTCCTGTCGGTCAGGCCGGTAATATCTATATGTCCTGGACAGAAAATGCACCGGAAATCGGATTTTTAAATTCTCCTCCGCCGGAAATCTCCAAAGACGGTTTTCGGAGTGTGGGCGACATCGGATATATCGATAACGATGGTTATCTGTATTTTGTCGACAGGCGCAGCGATATGATCGTAACCGGAGGAGAGAATGTATTTGCCAATGAGGTAGAAACTGTATTAAAAAAATCAAAAAAAGTTTTAGATGTGGTTGTTGTCGGTATTCCCGACAAGGAATGGGGGCATCGCATCCACGCTATCGTTGAGACCAAGGAGCCTGTAAGCGATAAAAGTCTGATACGGCTTGCCCTTGATTATCTGCCCCCTTATAAGATTCCAAAATCTTTTGAATTTGTGGATGAAATTCCACGAAACGCAAACGGTAAAGTCGTACGCAGTACGCTTGTAGAGCAGTATATTAAAAACAATTCAGATTCAAATGGAGACTAAAACTATGGAGACTAAAAAATTTAAAGGCTGGGGAGTACTCGTTGCAGCGTTCATCCTGTCATTTATACCCACAGCCATTATGAGCAACTGCTTTTCCCTGTTCATGGCGCCGGTTTGTGCTGATCTCGGCTTCAGTACAACAAGCTGGTCAATGGTAAGTCTGATCTCCTCTTTTGCAAGTGCGATCGGAGCTATGATCATTGCAGGAATGTACCAGAAGAAAAATATGAAACTCATCATGATGATCGTAACGATCGGAACAAGTCTATGCTGGGTAGTTGCAACCTTTTGTACTGCTATCTGGCAGTTCTACCTGATATTCGGCCTGTCAAATATTTTTATGGCCGGTCTGACACAGCTTCCGATTTCCATGCTTGTCACTGCATGGTTTGAAGACCGGCGCGCAACCATGATGTCGATCGCTTATGCCGGAGGCGGCCTTGGCGGTACAGTATGGTCGCCTGTTCTTACAAAATTTATTTCTTCCGGAACTGACGGATGGAAAACCGCAATGCTGTTTGCAGCTGTTACAGTCGGCGTCATCACCGTCCTTACTGCCCTCTTCCTGGTAAAACGTTCTCCTGCAGAGTATGGCACAGAACCATACCGCACCGGAAACAAAACAGACCAGAAAGACAGCCGTCAGGAAAAGGCAGCCGAGTGGATCGGCGTATCTAAAAAAGTTGCCACAAAATCCAGCGCATGGTACTGCGTCCTTGGCGTTGTGATCTGTGTCGGTATACTGGCTGCAGGAGTTACAACTCATGTTCCGAACTTTGTCACATCCATCGCGCAGGACGGCGGAACTCTTCAGGGAACAGTATTGTCCGTTTATTCCGTTGTTTCCATTTTTGGTATGCTGGGCGGCGGCGTGTTGATGGACAAACTCGGCATCCGCAAGACCGTTCTTTGTGCAGCTGTACTGGTTATCGTCGGGCTGGCAAGTCTGGTGGCTTACTCTGTAACCGGAATTACAGTGGTCGTATTTGGATATGCATTCTTCGCACTGGCTATGTTCCTTCCGAAAGTTCTGCCGGCAGTTTTGATGTCCAAAGTATTCGGAACAAAAGATTATGCCGGAATTTATGCTACTGCTAATCTCTTCTTCCTGATCGGATCTGCTTTCGGCGCTGTGCTGACCTCTATTATCCAGGGGATTGCAGGTTATGGAATGACCTGGATCTTCTACATGATCGTAGCTGTTTTGATGTTCTTCTTTGTATCCGGCGCCATCAGCGGAAGTGAGAAGCTTCAGGCAAAATATCCGCAGGGTGATTAAACAGCAGCTATTTTACGTTAATATTTATTTACTATACTACTTTTTAAGAAAGGGGAACTATTCATGAAACAAATCGACAACAAATTAACTCAAAAATTTGATGAATATCCGCAGTTTGGTGTTCTTCAGGGCGTTAAGGTATTTGTAACCGGTACCAACATCGCCGGACCATTTGCCGGATGCCTCATGGCTGAAATGGGAGCACAGGTCCTTCAGGCCGAATCTCCTTCCATCGCCTGCCAGACAAGAGGTACACTGTCGTGGTCTCAGAACCACCGTAACGAATATTCCATTACGATCAATACAGCAAAGGCTTCCGGACGTAAAATCTTCTATAAATGTGTCGAATGGGCAGATATCTGGATCGAGGCCGGTAAACCGGGATCTTACGCAAAACGCGGTATTACAGATAAATCCTGCTGGGAACACAATAAAGCCCTTACAATTGTCCATGTATCAGGATACGGACAGTTTGGGCCATCTAAGGACAAACCGTCCTACGATGTGTCCGGACAGGCAATGGGCGGATATATGTACCTGAACGGACCTTCGCCCACTTCCAGCCCTCTGAAAGTAAATCCGTACCTGTCAGACTATGTGACCGCATACAATGCCTGCATCGTCGCTCTCTCCGGCTATATCAACGCACAGCGCACCGGCGAGGGAGATTCCTGTGACGTGGCACAGTATGACACAATGTTCCGTCTGCTGGACAACTATCCGGCAAGGTGGTTCAACAACGGCTATCCGAAGCAGGGCGAGCCTGTTCCGGAGCGTACAGGAAACAAGAGCGACATGGCGGCATGCTTCTCCTTCTACGATACAAAGGACGGCAATACTATCTTTGTCGCTATCACAGGACAGGGTCCTGTTACCCGCGGATATCCGATCATCGGTATGGGAAAACCGGGCGTGGCAAAAGATATTCCAAAAGACTGTACCGGATTCCCTCTCTTTGACCCAAGGGGACAGAAAGCCGACAAACTCCTTACCGAGTTCTGTGCTTCCCACACCTGCGACGAGCTGGAAGAAATCTTCAACAAGGCAGGTATCCCCTGCCAGAGAGCTTACGGACCTGCTGATATCGAAAAAGATCCGCAGTATGAAGCACGTGAGAACCTGGTGGAATGGGAAGATCAGTGCTTCGGCCGCATGAAAGGCATCGGCATTACCAATATCTTCAAGAAGAATCCTTCTCAGATCGTTGCTTCCGCTCCCTGCTTCGGCGAGCACAACAGGGAAGTTCTTCAGTACTTTGGCTATACCGACGAGGAGATCGACAAACTCTACAAAAATAAAGACATTGTAACATGGACTCCTGCCGAGACAGCAAAACGGAAATTATTCGTAGAATGGGGATTCTTCTGGGATCCGGAACGTCAGGCAAAACGGATCGGACTGGAATATCCGCCGAAAAAGAAAACAAAGAAATAGCAGCAGCTGCTACTCATGAAATATTGATTAACCTCCGAAAAAAGACCGCCGGATCGGGTGCAACATTCCTGATCCGACGGTCTTTTCCCGCATATATTTACTGGGTTAACCTTCATATTTACTGCCTATCCGTCTTTTATGCAGTTTATTAGTTATAGCGGCGATACGTCTGTTATATCTGCCCGCTATGATAAATAATCTTTGATATTTTCTTCCCCGAATTCAGATATCCGCTTTGTCTGACACCTTCCTGAACAATCCGATCCAGCTTTTCTTTCGGCATTCGCAGAACCGTATCATCCTCCAGAACAATTTCACATCCGTCATCATTATTACCTGTCTCCCCGCATTCTACTCTATACATATTCTTTCTGTTGATTGCACCGATTTCTTCCAGTGCATTGATCATACGGTATACAGTTGCCAAGCCGATCCTTTTATCTTCCTGTGATGCCTTGTAATAGATTTCTTTACAGCTTGTACAGTCATTTTCTAAAATAATATCAATCAGGATCTTTCTCTGCTTTGTGATCCGGCACCCGTTTTCTTTTAGCCTTTGAATAATCTCATCTTTTCCGTTCACTCACTCGCCCCGCCTTACGTTTGTGAAATACTGATGACTTCAAATCCTGCTCCGCCGCTCTATGCACCCTCACCGTTAAAACGTTTGCCTGATCTTTTCAGTGTAAGAGATACCGCATCAACGAATACGTTTTGAAACAGGATTATTCCTACCTTGAATTAGTATATTCTAACTTTAGTTAGATTTCAATAACTATCTTATACATTTTTCAGGATTTTTTATTTTAATCAAGCGTCTCCCACACACAGGGATATATTACGTTGACCTAAGCCGGGCCGACAACTGAGGGAGACTGCACATATTGTGAGTCCCCCTCTTCGCATCATTCTTATTTATTTCCGTCTGTCAAAAGATTTCTCATGCTCCTTAAGCTGATCAGCAGGGTCGATGTATTGTGGAGCAAAGCGGAGGAGGTAGGCCTGATCACTCCAACGCCTCCCAGCAGGATCAGCCCTGCATTGATCCCGATAATCTGGTGATAATTTTTCCTGATCCGCTTCATCATTCCGTTTGTGAGGCGTTTCAATGTAACAAGCTCTCCCAGGTCTTCCGCTGCGATGGTAATATCGGCAATTTCTCTTGCAATCTCTGCGCCATCGCTGATTGCGATGCCGGCATCAGCAGCAGACAGAGCAGGGGAATCATTGATTCCGTCCCCGATCATAATAACCTTGTGCCCCAGTGCTTTCTCCCGTTCCACAAATCCGGCCTTTTCTTCCGGCAGCACCTCCGCATAATACTCATCTACACCAACCTGGCGTGCGACAGAGGCGGCAGTCTTCTCACTGTCTCCAGTCATCATAACTGTTTTCTTTATTCCTTCTGCCCGAAGCGCCCGAATCATATCTGCCGCTTCTTTCCTTAATGGATCTTCGATACAGATGACTGCTATCAGCTCCTGCTCGACGGCAAGATACAAGTGGGAATATTCTTCCGGCAGCGTCTCAAACCTTTCCTGGTATTCCGGGCGGACCGCACAGCTCTCATCCTCAAAAACAAAATGTCTGCTGCCGATCACCACTTTTTTCCCATCGATATAGGAAGAAATCCCATGAGCTACGATATATTCTACTTTAGAATGCATTTCCTCATGGGCGAGCTGCCGCTTCTTTGCCGCATCCACCACGGCCTTTGCCATGGAATGGGGAAAATGTTCCTCCAGGCACGCCGCAATCCGCAGACATTCTTCCTCCGGATAATCTCCAAAAGGAAGTACCACTTTCACAGTCGGCTTCGCCTTTGTGAGCGTCCCCGTCTTATCAAAGACCACTGTGTCCGCTTCTGCTATTGCCTCTAAAAACTTCCCGCCCTTTACTGTAATTCCGTATCCGCCTGCTTCCCGGATCGCTGACAGTACGGTCAGCGGCATAGCAAGCTTTAGGGCACAGGAAAAGTCTACCATGAGCACAGATAACGCTTTGGTTACATTCCGGGTCAGGAACCATACGCCTGCTGTTCCGAATAAAGTATACGGCACAAGCCTGTCAGCAAGGTGCTCCGCCCTGCTCTCCATGGAAGACTTCAATTTCTCAGAATCTTCGATCATTGCCACAATCTTTTCAAATCTGGTAGATCCTGAAACCGCCTTTACCAGAACGTCCAGTTCTCCCTCCTCGACTACAGTTCCCGCATAGACAGACTGGCCCTGTACTCTGCGTACAGGCATGGCCTCCCCGGTCAGAGAAACCTGGTTTACCATCCCTTCCCCGCCGGAAACTTCTCCGTCAAAAGGAATCACATTTCCCATATGTACGGTCACGACATCTCCCTTCCGGATCTGGTCTGCCTTCACAAGGATTTCCTGTCCGTCTCTTTTAAGCCAGACCTTTTTAATGTTCAGGGACATACTCCGCGCCAGGTCTCCCACTGATTTTTTATGGGTCCACTCTTCCAGAAGTTCTCCGACTCCCAGGAGAAACATAACCGAACCGGCGGTATTAAAGTCTTTGCGTATGACAGAGACGCCGATCGCTGCCGCGTCCAGAAGCGGGACTTCAATCTTCCCTTTCCGGATACAGCACAGTCCCGCGGCAAGATATTTCAGAGAGCGGAACACCACAACCCCCGCCCGCAGCGGAGAGGGCATCAGAAGTCTCCCACCGTAATGCAGCAGTATTTTCGCAATAAGCTTCTCCTTATATGCTGTGTTCAGCGTCCTCCCGGAATTACGAACAACTGTTTCCGGCACAGTTACATTTTCATACCGGAAACTTCTCAGCAGCCGGATCAGCGCGGTCCGATCCCCGCTATAACAGATGACAGCGTCTGCGGTGCGTTCATACACTTTGACATCTGTTATATTTTTCTGTCTGTCCAGATACCAGAAAAGAGTATCCGCCTCCGCACATGTCATTTTTTTCTGAATGACATGAATGCGAAGACGGCCTCTGATCTCATGCTTTATAATATATTTCATGGACGGCTACATCTTTCCTTCATCTGAAGGATCCGCACCGTCTTCTTCTGTTTCCTGCACTGCCGCAGCCTCCTGCGCTGTCCTTTCCTCATTGATCTGCTGTGCTTCCGCAAGGATATCCTCTGCGTTTTCCTGGACTGTGGTAACTGTTTTCATCACGCAGTCCTTCGCGCGCAGAGCAGCCGCCGTACACTCTGTATATACCTTCTTTGCATCCCTGCTGGATAAAATCTTTACCCCTGCCGTTCCGAAGAGGACACCTCCTGCAAATAATCCGATCTTCTTCATTAATGATTCACTAAACATAAAATTCTACCTCCTGATAAGATTTTTATACTGACTGACTATCGTCTGATCACTTATGTCTGTATCCGGTATAAAATACCATTATAAAACAGAATACTGCAGCCCACGCCCAGAATTTATGCTGTTTCACTTACCATCACTTCCTTCTCCTCTGCTGAATTACCTTAAAGGTATAGTATCAGCATAGCAATACTTTTTCGGGCTAGTCAAACATAATCGCCATTATCGATAAATCTTCTCATTATCTTGTATGTTCTCGAATTCCGCTTGACCGCAGGAGGATATCCTTATAATACAGCATCGTTATATATAAAAAACGCCCGAAGGCGATGTCATATATGCAATTACAATTACGTCTCTTTTTGGTTACCTGAATGGTTAGCGTCGGTGTACAAGGGGCAACACGGTCCCCTTGTACACCGACGCTACTTTTTTATGAAATAAAAAAAATCCCTTGATTTCAAGGGATTTTCCAACTGCGGAAGATGGGACTTGAACCCACACGATCGCATTGATCACAAGATCCTTAGTCTTGCTCGTCTGCCAGTTCCGACACTTCCGCATGACATCTGCTGTCCGAAAATTATAATACTACATCACTCTTCGAATGTCAACAGTTTTTATTAAATTTTTTATATTTCATATAATATATATATTTTCAGAAATCCTTTGAAAATTTCCGCCCTGTCAGGCGGAAACCTTCAGGAACTTCCTTTCTTGCCTCTTATTAAGCAATACTCTTCTTTGCAAGCTCTGCCAGTGCTGTAAATCCTTCTTTATCATTTACAGCCATCTCTGCCAGCATCTTTCTGTTCATATCTACGTTTGCAACCTTTAATCCGTGCATAAATTTGCTGTAGGAAAGTCCGTTCATTCTTGCAGCAGCGTTGATACGTGCGATCCAGAGCTGACGCATCTGGCGTTTACGCTGTTTTCTTCCTGCGTATGCGGAAGTCAGCGCTCTCATAACAGACTGTTTTGCAACTCTGTACTGTTTGGAACGTGCTCCTCTGTATCCTTTCGCCAGCTTTAAAGTTCTATTGTGTTTCTTCTTAGCGTTCATTCCGCCTTTAATTCTTGCCATGTCTTATTCCTCCTTCAATCTTTCGCCAATCTTACAGATATGGTAATACTTTCTTCATATTCTTTACATTTGTTGCGTCTGTAATTGTAGCCTGTCTAAGATTTCTTTTTCTCTTTGTAGACTTCTTGGTTAAGATATGGCTCTTATAAGCTTTGTTTCTTTTCAGCTTTCCTGTACCTGTTTTTTTGAAGCGCTTTGCAGCCGCTCTATTTGTTTTAATTTTTGGCATGATATTTTCCTCCTTAAGATAATTAAATATTTTTAACGTTTTTCAGTTAAAACCATGCTCATGTTTCTTCCTTCCAGTTTCGCCGGCTTCTCCACCACCGCTGTATCTGCAAGCAGTTCTGCAAAATCATCCAGAATATGCTTGCTCTGCTGTACGTGGGCCATTTCTCTTCCCCGGAAACGCAGAGTAACTTTGACCTTGTTGCCTTTACTGATAAATTTTCTGGCATTGTTGACTTTTGTATTCAAGTCATTTGTGTCAATGTTCGGTGAAAGACGCACTTCCTTCACTTCAACCGTTTTCTGTTTTTTCTTGGCTTCTTTTTCTTTTCTTGCCAGCTCATATTTGTACTTACCGTAGTCAATGATCTTACATACCGGCGGCTGAGCCTTAGGAGCAATTTTTACCAGATCAAGTTCCGCCTGTTCTGCCAGCTTCATTGCTTCTCTTGCCGACATGATACCCAGCTGTTCTCCATCTTCGCTGATCACACGTACTTCTCTGTCTCTGATCTGTTCATTAATCATTAAATCGCTAATTGTAGTGCACCTCCATCATAAAATAAAAAATAAGTGAATAGCTCAGACTACCCACTTATATCACATAACATGCTCACTCATGTAAGACTGTCAATATCAAACCGATAGTCACCCGATCGTGCTATGGTGAGAGTGGATACTCTGCTTTGTTTTTTGCTTTACGCATTGTCAATATTATCACATTTCTTTTTTCATGTCAACACTTTTTTCTACCTGAAATATCGGGTTTTACTTGCTAAATACTATCTTATTCATTATAATATAACCTGCACACATTTGAAAGGAAAAACAAAAAAATGAGAAAAACAATATCTTATGAGGAGGTTTTTTACAAATGAATAACAGAAGCAGTTTTTCCGGCAAGCTGGGATTTGTACTGGCTGCTGCCGGCTCAGCAGTCGGTCTGGGAAATATATGGCGTTTCCCCTATCTGGCTGCACAGTATGGAGGAGGGACTTTTCTCCTTGTCTACCTTATTATAGCAGTTACCTTTGGTTTTTCACTGATGATCGCCGAAGTGGCAATCGGACGTAAAACCGGTTTGAGTGCGATCGGTGCTTTTAAAGCTCTGGACTCCCGTTTTGGATTCCTGGGACTTTTAGCTTCCCTTGTTCCAATTATTATCCTTCCGTATTATTCTGTAATCGGCGGATGGGTCATTAAATATTTTGCCGTATTTCTGACCGGAGGAGGCGCCGCTACTGCAGCCGATGATTACTTTACCGGTTTTGTAGGCAGTGTTTTCCAGCCTTTAGGATGGTTCCTGCTTTTCCTTGGCGCTACTGCAGTCATTGTTCTGCTTGGTGTAGAAAAAGGAATTGAAAAAGTAAGTAAATTTATGATGCCGATTTTGGTAGTGCTTGCCATTGGTATTTCCATTTACTGTCTCACCTTAGACGGAGCTATGGATGGTCTGGCATACTACGTACAGCCTCACATGTCTGATTTCTCTGTCAAGACTGTACTTGCCGCTATGGGACAGCTTTTCTATTCCATGTCTCTTGCTATGGGCATCATGGTAACTTACGGTTCTTATATGCGTAAAGATACGAACCTTGAAAGTTCTGTACGCCAGATTGAAATATTTGATACTGTGATTGCTTTCCTGGCAGGCCTTATGATCATTCCGGCCGTATTTGTTTTCTCCGGCGGAGATCCGAAAATCCTGCAGAGCGGTCCCAGCCTGATGTTTGTCATTCTGCCTAAGGTTTTTGAGAGCATGTCCTTCGGCGGAGTTGTAGGAGCTGCATTTTTCCTTCTTGTTATTTTTGCAGCCCTGACTTCTTCCATCTCTTTGATGGAAACAATTGTGTCCATTTTCCAGGATAAATTTCACTGGACCAGAAAAAGTTCCTGTATCTTTGTGACTGTAATGAGCATTGTACTTGGAGCGCCGTCCTCTCTTGGATTTGGTCCTCTCTCCTTTATCAGCTGGGCAAATATGACAATTCTTGACATTATGGATTTTGTCAGCAACAGTGTGCTTATGCCGATCGTTGCCTTTTTCACTGCAATCTTTGTCGGTTTCATTATCAAGCCGAAGAGTATTTCAGATGAAGTGCGCGTAACGAATGGAAAATTTGCAGGGGAAAAATTGTTTACCGTGATGATCAAATGGATCACCCCTGTATTTTTGATATTGATCCTTGGAAGCTCTGTTGCCAATGCAATGGGATGGTTTAAACTTTAATTCATCCATATCACGGAAAGGCGGTATGACCACATGTCTATAGAAAACGTAAAAGCACATTTCAGGAAATGGGATATGGAAAACCGTGTCCTGGAATTTCCCGTATCCAGCGCCACTGTCACAGAGGCCGCCCTGGCCCTGCATACAGATGAGCAGCGAATTGCAAAAACTCTTTCCTTCATGGTGGATGAGCAGCCGATTCTTATCGTCACTGCCGGAGATGCCCGTGTTGACAACAAGAAATACAAAAGCACTTTTCACAAAAAGGCATCTATGTTAAAACCCGATCAGGTGCTTGATCTGATCGGCCACCCGGTCGGCGGCGTATGCCCTTTTGGAATCAAAGACGGGGGCAGCGTCTACCTGGATGTATCGCTAAAGCGTTTTGAGACAGTATTTCCTGCCTGCGGCAGCGCCAACAGCGCCATTGAACTGACTATCCCGGAGCTGGAAAAATATTCCGGTTTTAAAGCCTGGGTAGATGTCTGCAAAGAATAGCGTCGGTGTACAAGGGGCAGCACGGTCGGCGAAGGGTAAACAAAAAACCGTCTGCGGTATGGATATGACAGGCTGATAAAACAGCTTCTGTCCGCAGACGGTTCTCTATTTTATTATTTTTTTATTCCACGATCCAGGATTCTATCTCTTCCGCGCCGGCATATTTTTCCAGATACTCTTTTCCCTTCTCCAACACCTTTTTAAGATCTCCGTTCTTGGAAAAGCAGTAGACCAAAGTCAATACTTCCTGCGCTTCCTCTGTGATCATTGCTCTCTCGGAATCACTGGTAGAGCTTCCGATCGCCCCTTCTTCATCTGCCAGAACAGGAAGCGCCTCTATATTTATTTCGTTTTTCCCGATTCCCTTGTAGGTTTCTCCGGGAAGTCCTATCCGAAACGTCAGTTCCTCACCTATTTTATCCGCATCATAGGACCCTGCAGAAAACCCGGATTCAATGGATATCAGATTATTCACATCTACCACTGTATTGACCTCGTAAAGCCCTTTTCCCTGTCCGATCCGGCGGATCAGCGCTTCTGACGACACTCTGTATCGGCTTGGATCCTTTCCGAATGCTTTATAGGCCGCTCTGGATTCTTTGATACCCGGAATCTCATTTATTCCATAATCAAAAATCTCATCTTTTACTTTTTTTAAAATATCCTTTTTAAGATATTCCCACATCTGCTCATTCTTTTTTTCTACTTTGACATGGTACTGCAGACAGCCAACCTTTGTTGCCGGCCATTTCTCTTTCATATTTGGGTCAATGGTCAGATTTTTTTTCATGAGTTCTACCCCTTATCTTTCGTTTCCCATACAGAATACCGCCACTACGCCTGGACCGGTATGGCTTCCGATCACAGTTCCGATATTATTGATCAGAATATTGTCTATTCCCATTTTCTGGCGTACCAAAGAAGCTACGTATTCTGCATCTTCGATACAATCTCCATGGGTGATCATGATAATATCATTATCCCATCCTTCTGCCTGTTTCACAGCCATATCCACAATCTTATTGAGAGCTTTCTTTCTTCCTCTCTCTTTTCCGATAACCTGAAGGGCGCCGTTATTATCCATGTGGATGATGGGCTTGATCTGCACCATAGTTCCAAGGACTGCCGTAGCTTTGGAAACTCTTCCGCCTCTGTGAAGATGATTCAGGTCATCCACTGTTACATTATGGCAGATATGGAGCTTATTTTCCTCTACCCACTTTGCAGTTTCTTCCAATGTCTTTCCGCTTTCCTTCTGCTTTAGCGTCTTATAAAGCAGAAGCGCTTCGCCCAGACAAGCGCATAGCGTATCGATCACAATAACTTTTGATCCCGGATATTCCTCCATCAGCTCTTCCGCCGCAATTTTCATGCTGTTGCATGTTCCGCTTAAAGCAGAGGAAAAGGCGAGGTGGAGCACATCCTTCCCTTCTTTTACAAAGCCTTCCAGAGCCTCTTTTGCTTCCTCCGGATTCACCTGTGAAGTAACAGCCATTTTCCCTTCTCTGAGTTTCTGAAAAAACTCTTTTGAAGAAAGTCCATCCATATCCTCATAAGTCTGTCCGTCTATTGTATATCGAAGAGGAACAACCGGAACATTTCTCTCTGCCAGCCATTCCTTTGGCAAATCTACTGTACTGTTTACTGTGATCACGTAATCTCTCATTCTTACGACCTCCTAAATTCCGTTTTCATCATCATACCACCTTTTCCACTATTAGGCAAAATTTTTTTCGGAATGCTGTTTCGGAGATCCCTTCACGGTGCCTTTTGAATATTGGCGTCCCTTTTTCTAATTCAATTTCACACGAAGAAAATTTCTTCCTGTAAAAGTCTTGTTAAAACATATCATACAAAGAATAGTCACCGTTCCCAGAGCAAATCCGCCCCAGTTAAACAGAGCTGTTAAAACCAGCAGAATAAGGCGCATAAATTTCAGGGCATAGCCCAGCTCAAAATTAGGCTGGGTATAGTTAGCCACCGCCACGAATGCCATATACAGCATAACTTCCGAGTTAAACCATCCGGACTGTACTGAAAATTCTCCCATAACAATACCTGCAATGACACTTAGAGGTGTACTTAACATACTGGGCGTATTCAATGCTGCCAGACGAAGCCCGTCTATGGCAACCTCTAATATCAAAAGCTGAAACACAAGGGGGATATTGACTGTATCCCTCAGGGCTACAAAATGAAAAACCTCCGGCAGCCAGTTCAGATTCTGCATAAATAAAAGGAATACCGGCGTAAAAAAAACAGTCAGAAATGTGATGATCCCCCGTGAGATTTTTAAGTAAAGCTGTGTGATCAACGGGAAATAGTAATCATTTGCCTCTTCGATGATATCAAGAACAGACGTTGGCAGGATCATGGCAGAAGGTGAATTGTCCACCAAAAGAACGATTTTCCCCTCCAGCAGACAGGCGGCGGCTGTATCCGGACGTTCTGTATATTTAAATTTCGGCATCGGATTGAGTAATTTCCCTCGGAACAGCTGCTCTGTCAGTGTCTGCTGGTTCATACGGAGATCTTTTGTGTGAATATTTTTCAACTCATCTATCAGGCGTGAAAGAAGCTGCTTATCTACCCGGTCAGTCATATAGCAGACTGCCACGTCTGTTCGGGAACTTTCTCCGATATCCAGCATCTGCATCACAAGGTGAGGATCCCGGATCCTCCTCCTCATCAGCGCTGTATTAAATACGATTGTTTCTACAAAGCCATCCCTGGATCCCCGAAGAGATTTATCCTTTTCCGGTTCCCCCACATTTCTGGCCGGGTAAGTTCTGCAGTCGATCACAATACATGCTTCATAGCCGTCAATAAAAAGACAGGTGGTTCCTGACAGAAGATTTCGGAACACCTGATCAAATTCTCCTATGATATCAACTTCTACATAAGGCACATGCTGTTTTACAAATCCTGTGGCACTTGCAGGCATATTCTCCTTCGTCACTCCAAGAAAGGAATCCATAATCTTCAGCATCGCCTCGTCTTTCATAAATCCGTCAATAAAGAAAAAGGCAGCTTCCCTTCCTCCAATCATAAGATCTCGTTGTATCAGATCAAAACTGTCCTGAATCGGCAGGATCTGATTCATATATGCGACATTCTCCTTTACTGAGGCAGTCACAATTCTTGTATCCGGCATAATCTTATTTCCTCCATATCCTTATACGATATGTTTAATTTGCCCTGATCTGCCGGAAATATGCAAAAAGAGACAGGGTAATTTTCACCCTGCCTCCTTTTAACTTCTATTTCCCGGTTGTACTGCCGAACCCTCCGTTTCGCACCGCATCGGCGTCATCGTCGACTGTAATGCCGTATTCTACAAAAATCCCCTGCATAAATCCTGTCCCGGCCGCTATTTCAATGGTTTTCCCTTCGTTTGTATCATTTGTGATCTTGGAAAAAATATGGCCTTCATTATCAGAGTAAAAATAATCACTGTCTATGATCCCAACGGTATTATTCAACTGAAGCCGGTATTTAAAACCAAGTCCGCTTCTCGGATAGCATTTCAGCACCCAGTTCTCTTCCATTTCCACGCGGATCCCGGTAGGAATCTTTACGGTTTCACCCGGTGCGATCGTCAGAGAAACGGGTGCAAAAAAATCATAACCCGCCGATCCGGATGTCGCCCTCTTCGGAAGCTTTATTTCCTCATATATTTCGCGGATCTTCTCCTTATCCGTCTCACCAAACGTATCCTTCCATCCTTCTGTAAACTGTTCCAGGCTTACTTTATGAAATTTAGCAATTCTCTTAATCATGTAAAACAATTTCTCCTATCTGCAGTGTTTTTGGCACATCGATCACCATCTGATTTGCGCTCCCTTTCCAATGAAGGGTATTGTCCTTTTTCTCTTCCTGAAATTCTCCATCTACAAGAACATCCAGATACTTTGCAATCTCCAGATCCTTTACTTCCTTCCAGAGACTTCCTGTATAAAGCCAGATTGTTTTGTTCGGATATTTTTCCCGTATCTCTTTTGCCAGCGCAGTGACCTGCCGGACATTCGCTTCATGAAGAGGATCTCCGCCGGAAAATGTAATGCCGCTTACATAGTCCTTATCAAGTTCATCGAAAATCTCCTGCTTTGCCTCCTCATCAAAAGGAAGTCCTCCTTCCGGATCCCATGTAATGGGATTATGGCAGCCCGGACAGCCATGAGCACATCCTGCCACCCATAATACTACCCTAAGTCCGTCCCCATTGAGCATATCGTCTTTCGTAATATTATGATATCTCATTCCTACATACTTTTCCTTTCTGCAATTTCGGCCATTTTCGCCTCATTCAGTCTGGTATCTCCCTTCACTCTGGAATAGGAAAGGTAACCGTTCATACGGTCGATCTTCGTCAGATTTTTACTGCCGCATACCGGACATACATCCATAGAAAGCTCCTCATGTCCGCAATCATCACAGTAAGCAAGGGAAAGGTTGACTCCTTCATAGTATCCTTTTGCCATAGCGCGCCGCACCAAGGATTTGATCGCTTCTTTATTATAATTAACCGGATATTTCACATACTGGATCTTTCCGCCGTTGCTTAAATCCCAGAATCTTCCCTCCAGATCCTGTTTCTGAATGGGAGTGATATCTTCACTGACATGGCAATGGAAACTGTTGCTCACATACTCTCTGTCCGACACATTTTCAATGATGCCATACTTCTTGCGGAACTGCTGTACCTGAACACCGCACAGATTTTCTGCCGGAGTTCCGTAAATGGCATAGAGCCTTCCATCTTCCTTTTTAAATTCTGCAATTTTCTCATTAATATAGCGGAGTGTCTCCAGGGCAAACTCTCCGTCCTCTACCAGAGACTTCTTATTATGAAGCTGCTGAAGTTCATTCAGAGCCGTAATCCCAAAGGATGCTGTAGCAGACTTCAAAAGAGGTTTGATCTTATCGTAAAGTCCAAGATGTCCGCCGTAAAATCCTCCTTCACAGTAAGCCAGAGGATTGGTGGATGCTTTCATCTCGCCCAGATAATCATAAGTTCTCAAGTGAAGCTGGCGGATCAGATTCAGATAATAGTCCAGCACCTGATAAAAGTCTTTGCTCTCCTGTTTTGCCTTTGCATAGATCATAGGCAGATGCAGGCTGATCGCTCCGATATTGAACCGTCCCACGAATACCGGCTGATCGTTTTCGTCTGCCGGCTCCATTCCGCCTCTTTCATACCACGGAGACAAAAATGCGCGGCATCCCATAGGACTTATGATCTTTCCATATTTCTTATAAATCCCCGCCACATACCCATCTCCGGTGAGGCTTAGCCAATCCGGGTACATGGTTTTAGCGGAACAGTCGATTCCCGCCTCAAAGACATCTTCCATCGGGCCTCCCGGTCCGTGAAGATTCTCATCATACAGGAAAACGATCTTCGGGAAAAGGACAGGCTTTTTATGTCCTTCCTTCCCCTGTCCGTTCTTCCTGACTTCCAGCATTTTCATTGTCACCAGCTTGCCGTATTTGCTCGGTACTGTTCCAGCTGTCACTGTGATAAAAGGATAGTCTCCCCTGCTGGATGAAACGGAATTAAACTTGTATTCCCATCCCTGGAATCCCTGTTCCATCTCCTTTTCCAGATCTGCCCATGCTACCTTCTGCACAGTTTCTTCATCCAGTCCCAGATCACGGTATTTTCGGATCAGCTTTTTGTGGGATTTCTCTGCAAATGGTTCCAGGATCTCATCTACACTCGGCACAGTAAAACCGCCGTACTGCTGGCTTGCCGCACTTAGAACAATATCGCCGATCACATCAAACGCAGTGTCCAACGTCTTAGGCTCATTATACCAGAGATTTCCCATCTCAAAGCCTCCTGTCAGCACTGATTTCACATCGAAAAGACAGCAGTTCATAGTATCTCTTCTTGCAGACATATCATGGATATAAATATATCCGTCACGGATCGCCTGAATCTCCTCCACTGTCAGGAAAAATTTCTTATAAAGTTCTTTGTTCAGTTCATTAAAGATCAGACTTCTTTTGGTGGACACAAGAGCGCTGTCCGTATTGCTGTTTTCCTTGTCTCCGATGTACATGATAGACTGGCTTTTCTTATATACATCATCCAGCATCTGCACAAAATCCTGCTTGTAGTTACGATAATCGCGATAGCTTTTTGCCACCACCGGGTTCACTTTCTCCAACGCGCCCTCCACCACGTTATGCATTTCCGCAATGGGAATTTCCGTGATGTCCATGTCGTCCACTTTTTCTTCTACAAATTTGCAGATAAACCCCAGTTCTTCATCTGTAAATTTGATAAGGGCACGATAGGCTGACTTATTTACTGCAACCACTACCTTCTGTACATTAAACGCTTCCTTCGTTCCGTCTTTTTTGATTACTTTTACATCTTTTTTTACCATATGATGCCAGTCTCCTCCACTTCGTCGCTCTCTATATTTAGTATCATTCATCTTTTTATTCACTATATAGTGTATAAATTCGCTTTATTAAGTTTATCACCTGTCCTATGTTCCGTCAACGGTATACGGCCTGAAATTTTTCACAAAAAAAGAACCCTGACGGGTTCTTAATTTTGGATGATTCTCTAGTTGCCGCATTCTATGCTGATTTCGTTAAACTGCTTCAATATTTCATCTACAGACATCGCCTTTTTTTCCTCACCTTTCAGATCAAGTACAGCCTCGCCCTGATGCATCATCAAAAGACGGTCTCCATACTCTACCGCATAACGGAGATTGTGAGTTACCATGATCGTAGTCAGTTTCTTCTCTTTTACGATTTTGTCTGTCAGCTCCATGATCAGCTCTGCCGTCTTAGGATCCAGAGCCGCCGTATGTTCATCCAGAATAAGAAATTCTATAGGAGTCATCGTAGACATCAAAAGAGCCATCGCCTGTCTCTGGCCTCCGGACAGCGCTCCCACCTTAATATCCAGCTTATCCTCCAAACCAAGTCCCAGCTGGCTTAAAAGTTCTTTATAATAGGAAATTCTCGCCTTATTGGTCCCCCGTCCGAATCCATACACCTTTCCTTTATTATCCGCCAATGCCATATTCTCCAGAATCGTCATGGAAGGACAAGTCCCCATGGCAGGATTCTGATACACCCTTCCGATCCTTCGGTTTCGTTTGTATTCTTTCTCTTTAGTAATGTCAGAGCCGTTCATAAAAATCTGGCCGGCCTCTACCGGAATGCTTCCGCAGATAATATTCAGCATAGACGTTTTTCCGGAACCGTTGCTCCCGATTACGGAGACAAATTCTCCTTCTTCTATGGACAGGTTAAACCCGTGGAACAGACACATTTCATTGACTGTACCGGGATTATAGTATTTATGAATGTCTTTGAGTTCCAGCATCCGGTTTCACCTTCTTTCTTCTTTCCATACTGATAATCAAAATTACCAGGAATAAAACTGCTGTGATCAATTTCATTGCCTGTGGTTCAAAGTTGCGGATAGCGACAGCCACACAGGCTTTATATATGACAGAGCCGATCAAAACAGCTGTAGTAGCCTTCATAACAGTAAGCTTTTTAAAGATACTTGTTCCGATAATAACACTCGCCAATCCGATCACGATCGCCCCGGTTCCCATTGAAATCTCAAACACTCTCTCCTCCTGGCAGAATGCGCTTCCCGCCAGAGCTACAAGGCCATTGGCGATGGCAAGGCCTACGATTTTCACATTGCCCTGATCCTTGGCCAGAGAAGTTACCAACACATCATTGTCACCCACCGCCCGAAGAAGATAGCCGGACTTTGTTTTCAAATAAAGATCCAGAAGGATCTTGCTGATCGCTGCCAGAACAAGAGCCAGGATCAGCGTTATATAGCTTTGCAGGGCTTCCGGCATGATTCCCTGGATCCAGTCATTTTTAAAGATACTGTCCTGGGAAAACAACGGTACATTGGAAGTTCCCGCTATATACAAATTGATAGTCCAAAGAGCCGTCATCATAATAATTCCCGATAACAAATCTCTTACTTTCCCCTTCACATGGATCAGCCCGGTGCAGACCCCTGCCAAAGCTCCTGCCAGAAAGGCTGCTAAAAGAGAGAGATAAGGATTTATCCCCTTTGTAATAAGAAGAGCGGTCACCGCTCCGCCAAGCGGAAAGCTTCCATCTACCGTAAGATCCGGAAAATCCAGTATCTTGTATGTGATATAAACCCCAAGAGCAAGTATGCCATATATCAACCCCTGCTCAAAAATAGTTACAACAAAATCCATGAATCATGCCTCACCTTCTGTTATTTCCTCTGCAGATACGTCTCTTTATTCCGCCTCTGCCGCAGAGATCGTATCAAAGCTTTCTACTGCTGTTCCTGCCAGCTCCTCCGGTACAGTAATTCCAAGATTTTCCGCTACCTTTGTATTTACGTAAAATCCGGGCTCTGTAATCGTTTCATAAGGAAGTTCTGACGCCTCTGCCTCTCCTTTGAGCACCTTTGCCGCCATCTGTCCTGTCTGCTTTCCAAGCGCAATATAATCCAATCCTTCTGCTGCAAGGCAGCCGATCTTTACCTGTTCGATCTCGCTTCCGAAAATCGGGATTCCCTTTTCATTCGCCTTTTCCAGGATAGTCGGCAGGGACGCAACCACTGTATTGTCTGTCAGATTTGTAATGCAGTCTACCTGGCTTAATAAATCATCTGCCGCAAGAGAAATATCCGCTGTTGCCGTGATCCCTTTTTCCACAATCTCAAAATCGTAATCTCCTGCAAGTTCTTTATATGTTTCCAGCGCTGAAATAGAGTTGGCCTCACTTGTAGTATACATGATGCCGATCTTCTGGGCATCAGGGAGCATAGTCCGGATCATCTCAAGCTGTGCTTTGATCGGCAGTTCGTCAGATGTTCCTGTCACATTTCCTACCGGATTTCCTTCTTCATCTGCAAGTTCTGCCGCCACCGGATCTGTTACTGCTGTATAAATAACCGGAATATCTGTATCCATTGCTGCATTGTATGCGCTCTGAGCAGTAGGCGTTGCAATGGCGCATATCATATCCACCTTGTCAGAAACGAAAGTATCGGATATCTGACTTGCCGTCCCCATATCTGCCGCTGCATTTTTGTAGTCCACCGTAAGATTTTCTCCTTCAACGATTCCTTCCTCTTCCAAGCCCTGTAAGAATCCTTCCCGGCAGTTATCCAAAGAGCCGTGCTCTGCAAACTGTGAAATACCAATGGTATAGCTCTCTTCTCCACTCCCGGAATCTGATGATCCGGAGCTGCCTGCGCATCCTGCCGTCATTGCCATCGTCATTACTGCTGTTAATAATACTGCTACTGTTCTTCTTTTCATTGTTTTGTTCTCCTTTTCCTTTTTGATTCTTTGCTGTTGTTAGGAGAGAAAATCGTGAAATGAACTTCTTCTTCGTGCAAATGCGCATCCCGCCAAGCGTTTTATTTCATGGGGAACGAGGTTTCCTGTTAAATAAAAAACCGCCCCAAACCAAAGGTTTGAGGCGGTAATAAACTTTATTATCGCGGTACCACTCAAATTGACGAAGCGTCCACTTTTCTCATGTACTAACATACACTCCTGATTGATAACGGGTTCGGTTCCCGACAAACCATACTCACCATTCCCGGTTTTCAGGCCGCCCTCGAAAGTCCATTCAACTATCCGTCCGGTACGGCACTTCCACCATCTGCCGCTCTCTTTCACCTTACAATGATAATCTACTTCTCTTTCTCATCGGTTTTGCTTATATGTATCTGATGGATATTACTTTACCTCTCTCAGAACATTTTGTCAAGACATTTTCCGTTTAAAATTATTTTATCAGTCATCGATAACCGGAACAGGGGTTTTATCCCAGGCATCCAAATCATTAATGTACTTCTTCGTTTCACTGGCAATGACATTTGACAACAGAAGAACTGCGATCAGGTTAGGTACAGCCATCAAAGCATTCAGGATATCTGCCAGTGCCCATACAACGTCAAGTGCGACAACCGGAGCGATTGCTGCTACAGCAACATAAAGGATACGATATCCGATAAGTACTTTTTTACCTGCAAAGTATTCTACTGCACGTTCTCCGTAATATGCCCATCCAAGAACTGTTGAGTATGCGAAACAGATAATGCCGAGTGTCAGAATGATCGGTCCAAGATACGGAATCTGCTGGAATGCTAATGTAGTTAAAACTCCACCGTCCTCGATCTCATCCGCATTAATGTTTGGATTCTTCATAACAGAAGTTACAATTACAAGACCGGACATCAGACATACAACTACTGTATCCCAGAAAGTACCTGTGGAAGATACCAGCGCCTGACGAACCGGATTTCTTGTCTGTGCTGCTGCCGCCGCGATAGGAGCAGAACCCATACCAGATTCATTGGAGAAAAGACCTCTCGCAATACCAAAACGCATTGCAGCCATAATACCTGTTCCTACAAGTCCGCCTGCCGCTGCTCCCGGAGTAAAGGCCAGTGTACAGATTGTCTTGATTGCAGGAATAATATAGTCATAATTGAATCCAAGAATAATAATACATCCCAGTACATAAAAGATTGCCATAAATGGAACCAGCTTCTCACACACGCTTGCAATACTCTTAATACCGCCGAAAATAACAATCGCAGTAAGAACAGCAATTACAATACCAACGATCCATCCCGGAACACCAACGTTTTCTTCCACGATATTGGCAATCGCGTTTACCTGTGTAGCACAGCCGATACCAAAAGAAGCAAATCCAGCGAAAATCGCAAAGATCATACCAAGAACTTTTCCAAGGCCTTTCCATTTTAATCCTCTGGAAAGTGCATACATGGCACCGCCCTGCATACGTCCGTCTTTTGTCTTTACACGGTATTTTACCGCGATCAGAGATTCGGAATACTTTGTAGCAATTCCGAATACACCGGAAAGCCAGCACCAAAGCACAGCTCCCGGACCGCCAAGAGCAACCGCAGTACCTACACCGACAATATTACCGGTACCGATGGTAGCGGCAAGCGCTGTTGTAAGCGCTCCAAAGTTGGAAACCTCTCCTTCTGCATCCGGATCTCTGGTTACAGAAAGCTTAATTCCTTTGCTCAATGTTTTTCTCTGGATAAAGCCAGTACGAATTGTCATGAAAATATGGGTACCAAATAACAGAATAATCAGCCACCAGCCCCAAATCACAGCATCAATATCATAGATCAAATTACTGATTGTTTCAAACATAAAATGCCCCCTTCTCTTCCATTTTGAAATTCTTTTGTGTTTTCTGCTGCTTTTTGCCTTGTTGTTTTGACTTTGTAACGTACCGGTACACGGAAAAGCATTCTCTGATTCCTCTCTTCCGTATTGTTATTTTCTATTTTACCAAAATTTTCTGAAAATAGCAAGTATCGTTACAACTTTAACATGCAATTGTGTTTCTCTTTTTTCAAGTTATTGAATATTTAATCTCACACCTCATTTCCGCTATATTGCATTTATTTTTACCAAAATATATCTGTAATTTTGGCTTTTTATGAAAAAAGACGCAGGAAAATCAGTCCAACAACCTCTTTGCCTGCATCTTTTCAAATATGGATTGTATTATATGCTTGTCTGACTGTATTGTCAAGGTATATTTTTTCACTTTTTTATGAAAATTTCTTTTTTCTTTGAATATTCATACAGTTACTTTCTGCAATTTTGCCATTTTATTCATTTTTCTTTTCTTCCTGTATGCCCAAAAATTTTTCAGACTTTCATCACATTTTATACACATTCTGTTTCTAAAATGAAAAAGAAAAATTTTCTGAAGCGAGGAGGTAGTGCATTGATCGAAGTGAAAAATCTTGTAAAATGCTACGGATCACATACCGCCGTGGATCATCTGAATTTTACGATCAAAAAAGGGCAGATTTATGGTTTTCTCGGTCCAAACGGCGCCGGAAAATCAACAACTATGAATATCATGACCGGTTATCTGGGAGCAACGGAAGGAGAAGTTCTCATTAATGGCCACAATATTCTCACAGAGCCTTACAAAGCCAAAAAGGACATCGGTTATCTGCCGGAACAGCCGCCCCTCTATATGGATATGACCGTTCTGGAATATCTGAAATTTGTTTTCTGTCTGAAGCAGCTTGGCAAAACGTTTCAGGAAGAGCAGCTTGAGAAGATCATCCGTCTTGTAAAGCTTGGTTCTGTCAGAAACCGTCTGATAAAAAATCTTTCCAAAGGATACCGGCAGAGAGTCGGACTTGCAGGAGCTTTGGTAGGTTTTCCGGAAATCATTATTCTGGATGAGCCGACAGTCGGGCTTGATCCGCAGCAGATCATTGAGATCCGCCAGCTGATCCGCAGTCTCGCCACGGACCATACTGTCATTCTCAGTTCACATATTCTCTCTGAGGTGCGGGAAATCTGCGACCATATTATGATCATTTATCAGGGAAAACTGGTGGCAAGCGATACTCCCGAAAATCTGGAACATAAGATGCAGGGAAATGAGACGATCGAACTCCTTGCAAAGGGGAACTTGTCTTCCGTGAAAGGAGCCGTCGCCTCTCTTTCATCTGTTCTGGAAGCCGAATATACCGATCCTGATGAAAACGGATGCATCAGCGCGGTATTGACAGTCTCGGGGCAAAAAGATATCCGCGAAGATATCTTCTGGGCATTTGCTGATCGCAAGCTCCCTCTTCTGCGTCTTGCAAACACCCGGACAACGTTAGAGGATATTTTCCTGGAACTTACCTCAGCGCCTGAAATCGTCCGGCCAAAAGCCTCTAAAAAATCATCCCCACGAGTACAAAAGAAAACGATTCCAGAGTCTAAGCTGCCGGAATCCAAATCAGAAAATCAGGAAGAGAACGAGGAGGAGAATGATGAGAGCAATTTATAAAAGAGAACTGGATTCTTATTTTCATTCCATGATCGGCTATGTATTCATTGCCTTTTTTCTTGCTTTTACAGGAGTCTATTTTATGGCATATAATCTGACTTACGGATATCCCGTTTTTTCTTATGTGCTAAGCTCCCTTGTATTTATTCTTATGCTTGCCATACCGGTGCTCACTATGAAAAGTTTTTCCGAGGACCGCAAAAGCAAAACAGATCAGCTTCTATTGACAGCTCCTGTGTCCCTGGGACAGATCGTAATGGGAAAATATCTGGCTATGGTAACTGTTTTCCTTATTCCCAACATTGTGTTCTGCCTTTTTCCTCTCGTCATTAAAATACAGGGAAATGCCTATTTTTTGACTGACTACAGCGGAATCCTGATCTTTTTTCTCCTTGGATGCGTTTTCATATCTATTGGTATGTTTCTTTCCTCCCTTACAGAAAGTCAGATCATCGCCGCTCTTTCATCCATCGGCGTACTTTTGATCCTGTATCTCTGGGACGGACTGATCGGATTCCTTCCCTCTTCCGCTCTTTTGAACCTTTTCATCCTTATCGTGATGTTTACGCTTGTATGCGCCCTTGTCTGGCATCTTACCCACAATTATATTCTGGGCGGTGTTCTGGAAGTGATCGTGCTTGCCGCATGCATCATTCCCTATGCAGTAGATTCCAGCCTTTTTGAAAATCTTCTTCCGGATTTTCTCGGACGCCTTGATCTTACGGCCCCTCTGACAGATGTTGTATCAAATCAGCTTTTTGACACAAATGGGGTTACTCTGTATCTTTCCATCATCGGACTGTTTATTTTTCTGACAATGCAGTCCATACAAAAAAGACGCTGGAGTTAGGAGCAGCATATCACTATGGGTAAAATCAAAAATTTGTTTTCTACTGTTTCATCCCGGCAGGGCAGTTACAGCCTTGCAATGACTGCCGTTGTCATAGGGATTGTTGTTTTCATTAATCTGATTGCCGGCAGGCTCCCCAGTTCCCTGAAGCAGATTGATATCAGCACCAATAATATTTATGAGATCACAGATACCAGCCGGGATCTTTTAAAGGATCTGGATAAAGATGTTAATTTTACGATTCTCGCTGAAAAGAGCAGTACTGATGAACGGATCCGGACTTTTATTGAAAAGTATGCAGCTCTTTCCAGCCACATCAATGTGGAATGGATCGACCCGGTTCTGCATCCGTCTGCACTGACAGAATATGAGACAGAATCTGACACTATTGTTGTCTCCTGTTCTGATACCGAGAAAACCACCACTGTTTCTTTCCAGGATATTATCACTTACGATGAAATGTCCTACTATACTACCGGCAGCCTTACAGAGTCTGAATTTGACGGAGAAGGGCAACTGGCAAGCGCTGTGAATTATGTTACCACTGATGTCAGCAAAACTATTTATACGGTGAGCGGGCACGGAGAAAGTTCTCTTCCATCTTCAGTCACAGATCTGATGAAGAAATCTTCTTTTACCACAGAGGAGCTGAATCTTATGATGGCCTCTTCCATACCGGAGGACTGCGACCTTCTGCTGTTTTATGCACCGTCTACAGACATTTCGGAAGATGAGCTGAATCTTGTCACCTCCTATATGGAAAACGGCGGAAATGTATTTTTTATCCAGGGAGAAGAATTGACGGATATGCCTAATTTTTCTTCTCTGATGGAGACTTACGGACTTAAACCGGCCCAGGGGTATATTGCAGATATGCAGCGCTCTTATCAGGGAAATTATTACTATATTTTCCCATTGTTAAGTGTATCCGAGGATCTGGCTGAAAATATAGAATCCCAGATGGTGCTTCTTGTCAATGCCCATGGTTTTACAGAAGAGACCCCTGCAAGGGACACCATTACCCTTACTCCCTTCATGGCAACCTCCTCAAACAGTTACGCTGTGACAGAAGACGGGGACACGGAAGAGGCAAGTTATGTTCTGGGTGCTGTCGCTACAGAAAACGACAGCCGCTTTACAGTCATCAGCTCCGCTTCCATGATCGACGAAACGATTACCAGTCAGTTCACAAACATCGAAAACCTCTCTTTGTTTATGAATGCCATTACCGCCAATTTTGATGATGTGGAAAATCTGTCCATTGAGGCAAAAAGTCTGCAGCTCGAAAACAATACGATGCAGTATACCGGATTGATAGGCATTGTCGCCATTGTCGGTATCCCTGTCATTTTCCTGATCTATGGACTCTGGCGTTGGATAAAACGCCGAAAAGCTTAAAGGAGGGTATAAAAATATGGACATGAAAAAGCACCGCACATTGCTGATTCTTCTTGCGCTTTTTGTCATACTCATCCTGATCTTTCTTTTTCTTTCCTTTTATGAAAGGAAGCAGGAAGAACAAAACGGCGGGGATGACTCTCAAATATCTGTCACAGACATAGAATCCCTCTTAGCTCTTTCCTATACAGACCACAGCACGGGAACCACCATGAGCTTTGCAAAAGACGGAGATACCTGGTATGTCTCCAATGACAGAGATATCCCTCTGACGCAGAGTTATATCGAAACCATGGAAGATACCTTCTGTTCTCTTACCGCCACCCGGGAAATTTCTGATCCTGATGCCCTCTCTGACTACGGGCTTGAAGATCCTGCCTATACCATCGAACTGACAGATCAGGACGGAACTCTTACAACTGTTACCATCGGCAATTCTGTTAATGAAGACTACTACCTTGCTGTAAACGGGCAGGAAGATATTCTTTATACGGCAGACTCCTCCATTGTATCATCCATGCAGTATGACCTTGATACCATGGTTGCAAAAGATGATGTCCCCTCTATCGGAAGCGGAAACCTTGTACAGGCTGATATTACCGAAAACGGGACAACAACAATCTACTCATCTGACAATGACGAACAGACGGAAACTATCTCTACCATTGCCGGCGGATACGGCGCCATGAGTCTGACGGAGCTTGCAAGCTATCATGCCGATGCCGAGGAGCTGGCTTCCTTTGGCCTGGATGAAGATTCCAGAATCACAGTGAAACTGACTTACAATGAATCTTCTGAAGAAGAATCTGATGAGGATCCTCTGACCTTTACGCTGTATATCGGAAATACTACAGACGACGACACCCGCTACGTGCAGGTACAGGACTCTGATCTTGTATATCTGGTAAGCTCCGGCATTCTGAACAATCTATTAGGCGGCAGTGAAGAATAAAGCAATGTGCGCTTTCAGACGTATAACAAAAACAGGCAATGTTATCAGAATTGTTAACTGACATATTCTGATAACATTGCCTGCTTTTTCTTTCTATTCTCTACTGCTATTTTTTCAGGATCAGGGCTACAAATACCAGATCTTCATCGCCGTTATTCTTTACTCCGTGTCCGTCGCCGTCCTTGCAGAATGTTACATCTCCGGCTTCAATCGGAACAGCCTTTCCGTTGTCATCGTACATGCCTTTTCCACTTAACACATAGTAAGTTTCTGTCTCACCGTGATGCTCATGATGTCCAAGTTCGCAGCCCGGTTTCAGTGTTACACGGCTGAACATACGGCAGTGCTCGCCCAGCTGCTCCTCATTCAGCAGCCCTTCCTTCATAATGAAACCGGCACCGCCGTTAGCACGCTCCACAGTAACAACTTCTCTTTCGTTTGCTTTTGTCATGATTCATGTCCTCCTTTTTTTCAATTTGGGACGTAACACTTTTAAAAAGTGTTACGTCCCAAATTAACACAAGTGGTGTGTATTTTTGCAAAATACCCTGTCCTTATTTTACCACACCCGGACATTAATTGACAATCTTATAATATTCTCTTGCGGTAATAGCGAATACAATAATGTAAAATGCCGCGAATATCAGCACAGTCACCACAGTACACAGGACGAAAAGCCCAGTATTGAAAAGTCCGAATATCCCCAGAAGTTTTGTTATCACATTGAAGGCAACCATAATATGAAGGATGGAAAACAGCAGAGGCAGGAAAAATACAATCAGGATCTGACTGCGGATCGCCCGGCGTATTTCTCTTTTGTCCATTCCTACTTTCTGCATGATCACATACCGTTCTCGGTCATCCAGACCTTCCGATATCTGTTTGTAGTAGATGATCAGCACTGTCGCCACTAAAAACATGAATCCAAGATACATACCGATGAAGAACAAACATCCGTAAAAGCCGAAAAAGCTTTCTGTCCCTGCCTGTCTGCTGGTAAAATAAGTACCCGGAAGTTCTTCTGTGATCCTGTCCGCAATCTTCTCCTCTACCACGGCCTTTTCTTCATCACTGCCTGTCATATCAAAATCTATGTCATACCGAAGACCACTTTTCAGTGAATCCAGCTGCATTGCCACTTCATCGTTTGCCACGATCATATACATTCCCGGCGCAACCCGTGACTGATTCTTCTCTTCCAGAACAAAGTCATCCAGCTCTTCTGTTACCTGAAATTTCCGGCCGTCAATCTGGATCGAATCTCTTCCGTAATTCTCAGCTGTAGTATAGATGATCACTTCATTCTCTTTCAGACTGGTGGAGGTGTTTTCCAGTTTCTGATAATCTTCCTGTGGAATCACGTACAATTCTGTAAGATCCCGGGGAGAATAAGTCCCATTCTCGCTGGTCGTAAATTTGTTTCCTCCCTGACTGATAAGAACTGCTGTTCCATAGTGGCAGGCTGTCTCTCCCTCCTTCTTAAGCCCTCCCCGGTCAAGCTCTTCCTCAATAAGCTTATTCGCTTTGTCTATCTTCTCCTGGCTCGCTTCATAGAGCGTCATCTGATAATCATTGGGATACCTATATGCCATCACATCGTCCACGCCCACATACAGGCTCACTGTGCTGGATATCATCACAAGCACGATCGTACTTAAAATGCAAATATTGGCAAGCCCCACGGCATTTTGTTTCATTCGGTAAATCATTCCGGAAACAGAGACAAAATGATTGGGCTTATAATAAAATTTTTTCTGCTTTCTAAGCAGTTTCAAAAGAGCAATACTTCCTGCCAAAAACAGTGCATACGTTCCGATAATGACTAAAATTACAGCCACAAAAAATGTATTGATCGCTTCAAGAGGGTTCTTGGTTGACACAGCAAGATAGTATCCTGCTGCCATAGTAACAACTCCGATTAAAGCCAGGATCACTTTTGTCTTCGGCTCTTTTTCCCCTGCACTTCCGCCCCGCAGAAGCTCAATGGGATTAGCCAGCCTGATCTGAAACAGATTATAAAACCATGTCAGGAAGAAAATAAATGCAAACAGTATCACCGTATCAAATACAGACTGCACAGAAATATGGAACTCCATTCCCACATCATAGTGAATGATCCGTATTAAAAGGAGATGCATCAGCTTACCAAAGGCCATTCCTCCGGCAATGCCGCCTGCAATGCTGATCCCTCCCACTATGAGCGTCTCTACTGTCAGCATCCTTCCGATATGTCCTTTTCCCATTCCAAGGATATTGTAAACAGCAATCTCCTTTTTCCGGCGCTTGATGAGAAAACTGTTGGTATAAAACAAAAAGATCACGGAAAATACAACCATCACGCCACATCCCATCCGGAGCACTGTGATCACATTTGTAATCTCAATACTGTCATTCCCTGCAAGGGCGTCTATAATATAGTACATCATAACCGTAAGGATGGATGTGAGAATAAACGGGACATAGGTTTTTCTGTTGTTCTTGATATTGCTGACTGCCAGTCTGGAATAAATTCTGCTATTCATTCCTCTCACCTCCTGTGGCAAGTACAGTCAGTGTATCAGAAATCTTCTGGTAAAGCTGCTCGTTGGTCAGATTTCCTCTGTACAGTTGATGAAATACCTCCCCATCCTTAATAAACAAAATCCGATCCGCTGTACTGGCTGCCTTGACACTGTGAGTCACCATCAAAATCGTCTGCCCATCCCTGTTAATCTGAGTAAACAGCCTAAGAAGTTCATCCGATGCCCTGGAATCCAGCGCTCCTGTGGGTTCGTCTGCAAGGACCAGCTGCGGTTTTGTGATGAGGGCTCTTGCGACCGCCGCCCTCTGCTTTTGTCCGCCAGAGATCTCATAAGGAAATTTCCCAAGGATCTGGCTGATTCCAAGCTTTTGTGCGATAGGCTTAAGGCGCCCTGACATTTCTTCATAGCTTTTGCCGGAAAGAACCAGCGGCAAAAAGATATTATCCTGCACAGAAAACGTATCCAGAAGATTAAAGTCCTGAAAGACAAACCCCAGATTCTGACGCCGGAAAGCTGCCACTTCTTTTTCTTTTACTTTGCTTAGATCGTTTCCTTTCAGATAAACTCTTCCTGACGTAGGTTTATCCAACGCAGCCAGAATGTTCAAAAGTGTGGTCTTACCGGAACCGGATTCTCCCATGATCGCAACATATTCTCTTGGTTCCACGGAAAAATTTACATTTTTCAGTGCTTCCACCTGATTCCCTCCAAAGCGGGTCGTATATATTTTCTTTACATTTTTCACTTCCAGTAATGACATAAAAAACCTGCCTCCTTTTTTGCCTTTGTCATTTTATTTACAGGCTTATTATACAAAAGAAGGCAGGTCTCTTCCATTCATTTAACTTACATTCCGGCCCTTTATCCTTACATTTTTGTCACATCCATGTAAGTAAACATTGTCGGAAATTTCAGGAAACTTCTCTTATGCAACTGGCTTAATACCATTCAACGCGATAAAAAACTCCATAATAAAAAACAGTATCATCCACACCGCTGTCAGGGCAGAAAACCACATGGATTTTTCAGGACGATTTTCTCTCCACCAGGAAGCAATCTTATCCCGTTTTCTGCAAAAAATGACACAGGTAAGAACAGCAAATCCAATAAGCGTACCGTATTCTACCACACTTGCCGCTGTTTCCGGCAAAAGCTTTGCCAGTTTTCCCAAAGCCTCACTGAAAATCACATTATTCAGTATATGAAGAGCAATAGACCACCGAATGGAATACTCCGATGCTATATAGCCAAACACAACTCCTGCCGCAACAGCAAATAATCCCTGGGGAAAATTCCCATGCATTACTCCAAAAAGCAGTGCTGATATCCCTACTGCAAATCCTTTACCGTAACTCATAAGACTCTGCATCACGATTCCCCGGTACACCAGTTCTTCCGCTATCGGCCCTACCAGCCCCACATAGAGAAACATTGACCAGTCCGTGCTTGCAGATGCGGCACTGTCCACTGACGCCTGAAGAGAATAACCAAACTGATTTAAAATAATCTCTGCCAATGCCGCTCCCACAATAAAAAGCACCTGCAACGACATAAATACACAGGACATCTGTCCAAATACCGCTGGTGTCATCCCCTTTTTCCTTACAAAGCTCTCCTTAAGATAGCCATTTTTTCTATGCCGTATTCCAAGATATAAAAGCCCTGCCGCCACGCCTGCAATACTCAAGACACCTGCATAATTTCCCAGACTTCTTTCCAGGATTTTCTGCATCGTACCAGAGTCTCCTGCACAAGAAGGATTCAAAGCAACATACACGCCATATCCCACTGCAAAAAGCAATGTCACTCCTACAAGGATCACATTATAAAACAGCACCCCTCTTGCTGTGTGATTTATCTTCTTTTTTAAAGCTCTTTTCTTTGTGTCCATTGTTATTTCTCCTTTCTTTCCTGTATTCACCATATCTCACTTTGGAAAGAACGGAGTTTTTTCGTTGTAAACGGTACTGATTTTGTTGTGAATGGTACTTATTCTGTAAACACAAGAACTTCCAGACTATATACAGACCCTTCTTTTTCTTCACGGATCTGCTGTTTCATGCTGCCATGATATTTTTCTGCCACATAAGCAATATTTAAAAGACCAAATCCATGCTCTTTTTCGTTTTTCTTATCAGTGCATCCTGGCGGCATGATCTTTTTTTGCGGACAAACCGGATTCTCAAACACAAAACATGCCATTTTCCCCTGACAGGAAATTTTTAACCTGATCCAGCCATTCTGCTGCTCACCGTCCTCTTTCCTGTCCATCTTTGCCGCTGACGACCTTTCCAGCTCTTCCAGTGCATTATCCAATGCATTTGCAAATATGGTACAAATATCCATCGCCTGCATTTCAATTTCACATGAAAAATTTCCGTCCAGAGAAAATGAGACTCCCATCGCTTGTGCAAGAAGGAGTTTTTCATTTAAAATTGCATCCACAATCTCATTTCCAGTCTGCACGGCATGATCTGTCTGACGAAGCTCTCCCTCCAGATTTTCCAGATAAGTTCTCATTCTGTCCAGGTCTCCTGTCTCTGAAAGTCTGCACAGACATGCCAGATGGTTTTTGATATCATGACGAAATCTCCTAAGTCTCACTTCCTGTTCCTTATAAGCACGGAAATGTACCAGCTCGGCTCTCATATAATGTTCCCCTATAGTTGTCATATATTGAAAATATCCCTTTTTGTTTCCCTGTTGTACCAAAGCAACTGCAGAAACTTCAAGAAATACGATAGACAGACATCCAAGACCTGTCAAAAATCTCGACATATCCTGCGAAAGTCCGGCTTCGTATATGGTTATCAGGAAAGAGCCCACTGCAAAAAGGAAAATCCCCACTCCGTGAAGAAAGTTCCTCTCCCACCTTCCAAGCTGCCTGTAAGCACTTTCTTTGGCCGCCCTCTGCCGGAATCCCGCACCTTTGATATAGAAAATCAAGACAACTATCCAGAAGATTCCGTCCGAAAGAAGTGCATTTTCTCTTTCCGGAAGATAGGCTCCTGTCACCAGATATGGAACAGCATAGAAAAGCGCCGTAATCCCTACCAAAAATCCAAGCGTCGGAATCAAAAGAAATATCCCTCTTATCCTGTGACTTTCCCTTGTCAAAAATATATAGACACAGAAAAATAAAATTCCTGTAATCTGTATATCTTCCCAAATTCCAGGAAGCATCTGAACAACAAATGTAAAAACAAAAAAGGCTGTTCCATATATGAATTGAGCCTTTCTATTTTTCAGAACCGGCTCCAGATAAACATATCGGCTCACAGCCAAAAGCGCCAGCAAAATCTCCGCCATCTCTATACAGTTATATAAACATAATGCCAATTTTCCCATACTTTTTGCACCCTGTCAGTTCTCTTTCACCCATTTAGACATCATCCTCTGAAAGGATTCTCTTCGGTTGCGCCCTACCGGAATCTGCGTGCCCTCTGTTAAAAAGACCTTCTTTCCATCATAGGAATATACTTTTCTAAGATTAATGATCCAGCTTCTGTGAATCTGGAAAAACTGTTCTTCAGGAAGCTGGAATAGCTGATCTTTTATTTTGCCTCTTATCAAATAGCGTTCCTTTTCTGTCTGGATAGAAAGATATACGTTCTCACTTTTTAAATAAAGAATTTCCTCCACAGGGATAAAAAGATCCTTTCCATCCACCCTGACAGATAAGCGTCTTCCTTCCGCTTCCATTTTTTCTACAGATTCCAAAGCCTGGTGCAGCTTTTCTTGCTCCACCGGTTTTCCAAGAAACCGAAAAGCCCCCACTTCATAGCCCTGCATAGCATATTCTGTATGACTTGTCAGAAGAATGACCGGTATGGAAAGCCCCATTTCTTTTACTTTTTCTGCTGTATCTAATCCTGACAAGCCTGGCATTTCAATATCGAGAAAAATGCATCGGTAGATCTGCGGATTCCTTTTTATCACTCGAAGAAGATCTTCTCCGGAATGAAATGTTTCAATCATTACATCCAGACTTTTATAGTACTGTTCCAGTTCTTTACGGATCATTTCCAGGAAGATGGGCTCATCGTCACATACTGCTATTTTCATCTGGCATTTCTCCTCTCATCTCCTGCAAAAGAATATCCCCGCTGTGGATCGCCCGGATCTTTTCTCCCATGATTTTTTTCATCATTCGGTATGGCTCCTCACCCGTACAGTGTCCGGTATAGTAGATCGTCGGCGTCTCTTTTAAAACTCTGGCCGTCTCCTCAATGTTTCGGATATCTTCCGCAGTGTAGCCTTTCTTTTTCTTCATATGGAAGCCGCTGATCACTGCATCCGGATAACTGTGATAAATCTTCCTATAGCGTTCCAGAATGTTAAGGATCCCATTATGTGCGCATCCGGAGAGAAGATAATGCTTTCCATCCTGCCTGATCACAAGGCACTGTTCATGGTCGAACACATCCTGAACAAACCCCTTTTCTGTCCTTCTTTTCAGGACCCGGTTCCCTTCCGGCCACAGTTTCCTTCCGGAAATATGGGAAAATAGGAAAAGTTCCTCATCGATCCTGTAATCTCCCTCCAGCAAAACAGACCGTGAATCCCCCGGAATATCAGGATCTATTCCGATATACCTGACTTCTTCTTCCTCCACATGATAAAAGGCTCCTCCGGCTGCCCTCTGCATGTAAATGACTGCCTTTTGATTGCATTCCAAAAAGCCGGGAATCCCTCCGCCATGGTCGTAATGGCCGTGACTTAAAATTACCGTATCCACTCCCGCCATATCGATTCCGAGCATCCCGGCATTTTTAAGGAACTGACTGCTGGCCCCTGTATCCATCAGAAGCTTATGCTTCTTCGTCTCTATGTATAAACTAAGCCCATGCTCGCTAAGGCATCCCTCTCGTCCGGAATCATTTTCCATTAAAACTGTAATTTTCATTTTTAACAGCCTCCCAGGATATAATTTTTTATGGCAGCCTCCACCCCGTTTTCCTCATTTGACGGAAGTACGTAATCTGCTTTTTCCTTTAGTTTTTTCACGCCATTTCCCATGGCAAATTTCAGTCCGGAAGCCTCAAACATGGAAAGGTCGTTCTCCCCGTCCCCGATACAGGCAATCTCGCTCTTTTGGATCCCAAGATGACCGGAAAGCGCTGTAAGCGCTGTTCCCTTGGACGTATTACGGGAAAAGATTTCCATATATATTTTCGTACTGGCAAAAGAAAGCTGAGGGAAATTTCCCAAAATCTTTTCCAGCCTGATCCTTGTGCCCGGTGCAAGGAAATACAACTGGATCTCCTCCACCCCTTTGTTCCTGCTCCGGATATAGGACGCCATATTTTTAACAGGCTCCACTCCCCTGGCGTCTTTTCCGTAAAATGCTCTCCCCATAAGAGCAAGCATTCTTCCCTGTATCAGATAGACATGCTCCATGTGGGCCGCGATTCCTGCCCCGCTTCCGGCACACTCCTCTAAAAGTGAAAGGGCGGTCTCCTTAGGAATATCAGAACAAAGCAAACTTTTATCCAGCTCACAGTCTGTCACCCGGGCTCCATTGGAACTGATCACATACCGATAGATATCTTTCCTTCCCGCCAGCTGATGAGGCAGGCAAAAAAGACATCTTCCGGTAGTAGGCACTACCGTAATCCCCGACTTTACCGCTGCCTCCAGCGCCTTTTTCGTTTCTTCTGTCATCAGGCTCTTCCTGTTTAAGCAAGTGCCGTCCATATCCACAGCAAGCAGTTTTATCATAAGTCCTTCTTCATCTCCTGATTTTTATTCCATATAAATTTCCATACGCGAGATCAGATTTGTTACATTCAATTTATTGGCAAAAAGCTGCCGGTAGGTCTTATTTCTCGTTTACTCCGCCTGCACAGGAACCCTTCCCAGGCCCAGAAATACAGTTGTCCCAACACCGGGTTCTGATTCGATCCAGATGCTGTGCCCCAGTTTATCTGCCACCTGTTTGCATAGATACAGCCCTATGCCGGTAGACTTTTTGTGTTCCCTTCCTGTGTAGCCGGTAAAGCCCCTTTCAAATACACGGGGAAGATCCTCTGCATAAATACCGATTCCGGTATCCTGGATCATCAGGGTAAGCTCATGCTCCTTTCCTTCGGATACACGGATCGATATTTCTCCTTCCTTTGTGTATTTCAGCGCATTGGATAAAAGCTGTTCCAATATAAAGGACAGCCATTTTTCGTCTGTGAGCACGATCCGGTCTGATTCCTGATAATTCAATTTCAGCTTCTGCAAAATAAAAAGTCTGGAATATTTTCGTAATGCCTGTTTAATTAATTTATCCAGAGAATACCACTGTAGCACAAGATCTTTGGAAATATCCCCGATACGCACATAGGTCATGACCATCTCCACATATTGTTCTGTGCGAAAGAGCTCTTTGTCCATTTCCTTTAGAAAACTGTCTGATCCATGTTCCTGCCCTTCTTCCTGCAAAAGAAGACGCATTGCCGCAAGGGGCGTTTTGATCTGGTGCGCCCACAGACTGTAATAATCTACACTCTCCTGTCTTGCAATGGCGGCGTCTGACTCTTTCTCCATCTTCTGATCCCAGAGAACCGACAGCATTTTCTGATACTGCTCCTCTGCCAGAGTATCTGCACTTTGCGCTCCCGGCCTTAAAAAAGAAATGTTTTTCAACATTTCCTCTCTTTCTTTACTCCTTCTTGCATAACGGACAAAATTTGCACTCCCCCACAAAATCAGCCATATCATCGACAAAAAGACTGCGTATGACATGGCCTCCATCCGAACTTCATAGAGAAGCCCCACTATCAAAATAATCGCTGCGGCTCCAAAGTAACCAACGATTCCTCTCCAGTGTTCTTTTAAATAGTAGCCTGCTGTTTTCATGCTTCCACCATATATCCAATCCCTTTTTTTGTCACGATCATCTGTTCCAGGCCTACCCCGGCCAATTTTTTCCTGAGCCTTGCCACATTGACTGTCAGTGTGTTCTCATCAATAAAGGCGTCGCTTTCCCACAGCCTTGCAATGATCTCGTCCCTGGAAACGATTTTCCCTGCATGTTCCAGTAAAATCTGCAGGATTCGAAATTCATTTTTCGTCAGTTCTATTTTCTGCTCCTGATAGATCAGCGAAGCATCCGACAAATTGAGGATACATCCTTTGTGTTCAATAATATTGGTATTCCCTCTGTAAGAATAAGCCCTTCGGAACATTGCCTGCACCTTCGCTGTCACCACATTCAAATCAAAGGGTTTTTCAATAAATTCATCTCCGCCCATATTCATAGCCATAACAATATTCATATTGTCTCCTGCCGCTGACAGAAAAATAATGGGCACATCGGAAATCCTGCGGATACTGCTGCACCAGTGATAGCCATTATAAAAGGGCAGTCCGATATCCAGAAGTACAAGATCAGGCTGAACGTTTGAAAATTCTTCCATCACATTTTTAAAATCCTCTACACAATATACTTCATAGTCCCAGCCTGACAGATGTCTTTTCAAAGCCTGTGCAATTGTTCTGTCATCTTCCACGATCAAGATACGGTACATAATCCCTCCTAAATTTTCCTTCTTCCTGATAGTATTCTACATGATAAATCCATCCTTGAACAGTAATTTAAAAATTTTCCTGCAAGATATATCATAAAATGAATATAGAAAAAGCACTCTGAAGATTCCTTGTCTTCAGAATGCCCTTTCTAGAATTATCCTTAAATTTTCGCAATATCGATCAGTGTCAGCTTCTTGATATCTGTATTTTCCAGACTGGTGATCAAAGCTTCCGCTGTATCAATAGCCGTGAGCACGTTTACGCCCGTCTCAATGGCATTTCTTCTGATCACGAATCCGTCTCTGGAACGATCAGCGCCCTGAGGCGGCGTATCGATGACAAGATCGATCTCATGTCCCAGGATCAGGTCCATAAGGTTCGGAGATTCCTGCTCGATCTTATTGACCGGGATTGCTTTCACTCCTCCGTCCTGCAGTGCCTTAGCTGTACTTCTTGTAGCGAAGATCTTGTAGCCGATCTTTTCAAAGCGGCGTCCGATCTCTACTGCTTCCGGCTTATCCTCATCCCTTACGGTAATGATCATGTTCTTGTACTTCGGCAGCTTGATTCCTGCTCCCAGGAATGCTTTGTAAAGCGCCTCGTCAAAGGTGCGGGCAATACCCAGACATTCTCCTGTTGACTTCATCTCTGGTCCGAGGCTGATATCAGCGCCCCGGATCTTCTCAAAGGAGAATACCGGCATTTTAATGGCAAAGTAATCCGCCTCTTTCTGGAGTCCCGGCGTATAACCAAGGTCTTTGATCTTGTGTCCGATGATAACCTTTGTTGCAAGAGGAACGATCGGAATGCCTGTCACCTTGCTGATATAAGGAACCGTACGGCTGGAACGGGGATTTACTTCAATGACGTATACTTCCTCACCGCACACAATGAACTGAATGTTGATCAGTCCGATGACATGCAGGGACTGCGCAAGCTTTCTTGTATAGTCCTCAATTGTTCTCTTTGTCTTCTCCGAAATACTCTGTGCCGGATAAACGGAAATACTGTCTCCGGAGTGGATTCCCGCACGCTCGATATGCTCCATGATACCCGGGATCAGGATATCCTCACCGTCGCATACCGCATCTACTTCGATCTCTTTTCCCTGAAGGTACTTATCAACCAGAATCGGGTGATCCTGTGCAATCCGGTTGATAATACCGATAAATTCATCAATGTCGTGATCGTTGATGGCAATCTGCATTCCCTGTCCGCCAAGTACATAGGATGGACGCACAAGAACCGGATAACCCAGACGGTTTGCAACCTCTTTGGCTTCCTCTGCTGTAAAGACGGTTCCTCCGGTCGGACGCGGGATTCCGCATTTTTCCAAAATTTCATCAAACAGCTCTCTGTCTTCTGCTGCATCTACATTCTCGGCAGATGTACCAAGGATCGGCACTCCCATCTTCATCAGTGCCTCTGTCAGCTTGATAGCAGTCTGTCCGCCGAACTGCACAACCGCTCCGTCCGGTTTCTCCAGATCGACAATACTCTCCACATCTTCCGGTGTCAGCGGTTCAAAATACAGCTTATCTGCAATGTCAAAGTCTGTACTTACTGTCTCCGGGTTATTATTTACAATAATCGTCTCATAGCCTTCTTTTGAGAATGCCCATGTACAATGCACAGAACAGAAGTCGAACTCGATTCCCTGTCCGATGCGGATCGGTCCGGAACCAAGAACAAGTACCTTTTTCCGGCCGCTTGTCTCTTCCACTTCATTCTCGCTTCCGTATACGGAGTAATAATATGGCGTAGCTGCCGCAAACTCTGCCGCACAGGTATCTACCATCTTGTAGGAAGCGGTGATTCCATACTCGTGACGCATATCGTGGATCTGACGCTCCGTATTGCCGGTCAGAGCCGCGATCACATTGTCCGGAAATTCCATTCTCTTAGCTTCTTTCAGTGTTTCTGCTGAAAGTGATGTTGTCTTTAAGGTCTGCTCCATCTCTACCAGACGGGCAATCTTATCAATAAACCATTTGTCAATCTTTGTAATACGGTTGATCTCATCATAGGAGATACCTTTTCTGATGGCCTCTGCGATCATCCAGATCCGGCGGTCATCTACGATCTCAAGCTTTTCCAGAAGCTCCTCTTTAGTAAGGTCGGAGAAATCATAGGACATCAGGCTGTCCACATGCTGCTCCAGAGAACGGATCGCTTTCATCAGTGCACCCTCGAAGTTGTCGCAGATACTCATGACCTCTCCGGTCGCCTTCATCTGTGTTGTCAGCGTACGTTTCGCACTGATGAATTTGTCAAACGGAAGTCTCGGCATTTTTACGACACAGTAATCCAGCATAGGCTCGAAGCTTGCGTATGTCTTCTGTGTAACCGCATTTTTGATCTCATCCAGTGTATAACCAAGGGCAATCTTAGCTGCAACCTTTGCGATCGGATATCCGGTAGCTTTGGAAGCAAGCGCTGAAGAACGGCTGACACGCGGATTTACCTCGATAACGCAATATTCAAATGTCTCCGGATGAAGAGCGTACTGCACGTTACATCCTCCGGTGATGTTCAGTTCACTGATAATGTTAAGAGCTGAGGTACGCAGCATCTGATACTCTTTATCTCCCAAAGTCTGGGACGGAGCTACTACAATACTGTCTCCTGTGTGAACGCCTACCGGGTCGATATTTTCCATATTACATACTGTGATACAGTTGCCGTTTCCGTCACGCATCACCTCGTACTCGATCTCTTTCCATCCGGCGATGCAGCGCTCTACCAGAACCTGTCCGACACGGGAGAGACGAAGTCCGTTTTCCAGGATCTCTACCAGCTGTTCTCTGTCATGGGCGATACCGCCGCCGCTTCCTCCCAGAGTATAGGCCGGACGAAGCACAACAGGATAACCGATCTTCTCTGCAAACTTAATACCATCCTCTACATTTTCCACAACGAGGGACGCTGCACATGGCTCTCCGATCTTTTCCATGGTAGTCTTAAATTCCAGACGGTCCTCCGCTTTCTTGATCGTTTCGGAGGTTGTACCGATAAGGCGGACATTATTTCTCTTAAGGAAGCCGTTTTCTTCCAGCTCCATAGCAAGGTTCAGAGCTGCCTGTCCTCCCAGAGTAGGAAGCACGCTGTCCGGCTTTTCCTTCAAGATCAGCTGTTCTACCACTTCTACAGTCAGCGGTTCAATGTAAACACGGTCTGCAATATCCTTATCTGTCATAATTGTAGCCGGGTTGGAATTGAGAAGCACAACCTCAAGCCCCTCTTCTTTCAGAGAACGGCACGCCTGTGTTCCCGCATAGTCAAATTCTGCAGCCTGCCCGATTACAATCGGTCCGGATCCAATCACCAGTACCTTTTTAATATCTTTATTTCTTGGCATTAGTTTGCTCCTTTCATCATATCCATAAACCTGTCAAACAAATAACCGGAATCCTGCGGTCCCGGGCATGCTTCCGGATGGAACTGAACCGTAAAGATGTTCTTTCCGATATAAGAAAGTCCTTCGTTCGTTCCGTCGTTGACATTGACAAAAGCTTCCTTTGCCACAGACGGATCAATGGTGGATGCATCCACTGCATACCCGTGATTCTGTGAGGAAATATATACCCGGTTGTTGCTTAAATCTTTCACCGGATGATTTCCTCCTCTGTGTCCGTATTTCAGCTTATATGTCTTTCCTCCATTTGCCAGGGCCATAAGCTGATGTCCCAGACAGATGGCAAATATCGGGATATCTGTGTCATAGAGCTTCTTGATCTCTGCAATGATCTCGGTACAGGTTTCCGGATCTCCAGGGCCGTTGGAGAGCATAATGCCGTCCGGTTTGGATGCGATGATCTCCTCTGCCGATGTATCAGCCGGATAAATGGTCACGCGGCATCCTCTCTTATTAAGAGAGCGTGCAATATTATTCTTTGCGCCGAAATCCATCAAAGCCACTTTCGGTCCGTTGCCCTCCAGCACGTATGGCTCCTCACAGGTTACCTTGGATACCACATCTCCGACTTTGTATGCGTGAAGTTTCGGGATAATCTCATCAAGATCATAGTTTTCATTGGTCGTGATCATTCCGTTCATCGTACCTTTTTCTCTTAAGATCTTTGTAAGGGCACGGGTATCAATTCCGGCGATTCCCGGAATATCCTGCTCCTTCAGGAAATCCTGAATGGTGCCCTCGCATCGGAAATTGCTGGGCATTCTTGATAATTCTCTTACGATGTAACCGTCCGGCCATGCTTTCTTTGATTCCATATCCGGTGTTATTCCGTAATTTCCAATTAATGGATAGGTCATAACTACGGCCTGTCCTGCGTAAGAAGGGTCAGTCAGCACCTCCAGATAGCCTGTCATGGAGGTATTAAATACAATTTCACTTATCATGTCTTTCGTAGAACCTATGCTGGTTCCTGTAAAGACGGTTCCGTCTTCTAAAATAAGAAACGCTTTCATTTATTCACCTTTTCCCTTCACTTTGTTTTAATGGCAATATGTAAAGTCATGTTTTGCCCCATAAAAAAGGCAGTCCGTGCAAGCACAACTGCCTTTCTATGTCTATTTCCAGCGACAAATCATGTCTCCACAAATTGTATTGATTATACTACAATCTAAGACTTTTTTCAACCACTTCTCGCATTTTTATTTTTGTTCTTACATCTGCATAGCGTCAACTATTGTCGGCGTAATCTCTCCCAAAGGATAAATGCCTCCTGTTTGCATCAAGATTTTGTATAGGTCAATCACCTTCCGGACTTTTTTTGCATATACTATATGCAACAGACTTAAATGGCCTGAGAGGTTCTTATTATGAATGGTTCCATTCCCACTAATTCAGACACTCCCTCCAAGGGAAAACTTCAGATCAATGTTACATCAGAAATCAATCACTTTCCTGTATCCGGTGCCAATATCCGCATTTCCTACACCGGAATACCTGACAGTACAGTAGAGGAAGTGACCACGGATTCCTCCGGACAGTCAGAAACTCTGGAGCTCGATGCCCCTCCGGTAGAATACAGTCTGGACGTCACTTCAGAAGAACAGCCTTATTCGGAATATACCCTTCTTATCACTGCTCCGGGATTTGAAACGATCAGCATTGCCGGCACAGAAATCCTTGCAGATGTCACTGCCATCCAGAACATACAGATGCGTCCGTCTGATTCTTCGGAGACGGGGGAAGAACGGTTCGTGATTCCCGCACATACTTTATATGGAATCTACCCGGAGAAAATTCCTGAAGCAGAGATCAAACCTGTCAATGAAACCGGGGAAATCGTATTAAGCCGCGTGGTTATACCGGAATATATTGTGGTGCATGACGGAAGCCCCCGGGACAGTACAGCTCAGAATTATTATGTCAAATATAAGGATTATATCAAAAATGTAGCGTCAAGTGAAATATATGCCACCTGGCCTGCCAATACAATCCGTGCCAATGTTCTTGCCATCATGTCTTTTACTTTAAACAGGGTTTACACGGAGTGGTACCGGAATCAGGGTTTTGACTTCACTATTACTTCCTCCACTGCTTTTGACCACAAATGGATTCCGGAACGGAATATCTACGATACCATTTCCGTTATTGTAGATGAATTGTTTGCCAGCTATCTTTCCCGCCCCAACGTCCGGCAGCCGATCCTGACACAGTACTGTGACGGGCGGCGCGTGCAGTGTCCCAACTGGATGACACAGTGGGGGTCGAAATCGTTGGGAGATCAGGGCTACTCTCCTATTGAGATCCTCCGCTACTATTACGGCGCAGATATGTATATTAACACCGCAGAGGCAATCTCCGGTATCCCATCCTCCTGGCCGGGTTACAATCTGGAGATTGGGTCTTCCGGCAATAAGGTCCGACAGCTTCAGGAACAGCTTAATGTAATTTCAGATGCGTATCCGGCCCTTCCAAAGCTGACTGCCGACGGAATTTACGGACCTGCCACTGCTGAAGCAGTCCGAAAATTCCAGGAAGTGTTTGGGCTTCCCGAAACCGGAATCACTGATTATTCGACCTGGTATAAAATTTCAGAAATTTATGTCGGAGTATCAAGAATCGCTGAACTGACCTAGATGAAATCTCCCACAGCTTCTCACTGTGACTCCGGCAGCCGTCAAAAGAAAAAAGAGTTCCGCAAGCGGAACTCTCGCGCCGAGCGCGGTCGTTTAAGCAGCAGCCTCCACTTCGCGCGAGTGCGCATCCCGCGGAGCGTTTTATTTAATAGGAAAGAAATTTCCTATTAAATAAAATAGCGGCAGAAACTATATCAGTTCCTGCCGTTCAAAATACTTCATTAAAATATCTGCACAATTTTCCAGCCCCAGATCCGATGTATTCAAGATCATATGGTAATTGTTAACATCTCCCCATGCCTTTCCTGTATGTTCATGGTAGTAATCTGCCCTCTCCTGGTCTGTCATCTCTATCTTGTTACTTGCTTCCTCATAGGTCAGATTTTCTTTCCCCATAATTCGCCGGATACGATCCTCCTTATCTGCGCACACATAAATATTAAACGCATTTCTCTGATCTTTCAGGATTTCAGAAGCGCAGCGTCCCAGGATAATGCAGGGCTTTTCTGCCAGTTTCTTTATCACTTCCACTTCGGATTCATAAGTATGCCTGCCAAGCTCTTCCTCTACATTCACCTTGTCATATACCGGAATGCCAAGCCTTTCTGAAAGCTCCTGTGCAATCCTGCTTGCTCCTGTACCGTATCGCCGGCTCATTGTTATTACTAATTTCATACCAATTCCTCCTTTGTAGTCCAGTTTACGCTATGCCTGCTGCCGGGCCCTTCACGCTCTCGCTTCCGGGCTTTCGCATGTATGCTGTCCGCCGTGCCAGCTCGCGCCCTTCCAGGCTCTCGCTCACGGGCTTTCGCATGTATGCTGTCCGCCGTGCCAGCTCCTGCCCTCCGGGCTCTCGCTCACGGGCTTTCGCATGTATGCTGTCCGCCGTGCCAGCTCGCGCCCTTCCAGGCTCTCGCTCACGGGCTTTCGCCCTATAAAAATGCGAAAACCTCAAATCGCCTGCAAGCAGGCGTTTGCGTTTTCCACATTTTTGCACGGCTCATTGCCTACGTGGACATTATACCACAGCTTCTCCGGGATGTACAATCTGCTTTACCCATTCTTTGCGGATCTCCCAGATATTTCCGCAGACATTGAAAATAGTCCAGTTGTCAATTTCAAACACTCTAAGCCAGCTCTCTTTTATACGGGCCTCCTCCTGTGGATATTTTCCCGCATACCTGCCCTGGAAGAACTCAAATCCGTTTACAACGCCAATATCTTTCAAGTGCTGTTTATACTCCTGTCTGTCCATTTCATCTTTGGGAAGGTAGATCCGGTTCAGCACATAATCCCACTTTCCTTCATCGAAATAGATGATCTTCTCCGCCGGCACTTCCAGAATATATACCACTGTTCCTTCAATGGGCTTCAGGCAGTTTTCCCTGCTGATGGAGCACCAGATAGGCGCATGTACGTCTGCCGGTTTTTCCACTCTCCTGGCCGCCTCTTCTGTAAACCAGTCGTAGCTTTCCATAAAAAGAGGCGCAATGTCTCCGAAATGAAGCTCCACGTATACTCTCTGGTTGATGATCCTTCCATCTCTTTCCAGCTGGTACAAAGTTTTGTCATTCTGCCTTGTATAAAGCCTGACCATCTCCCCGCCGGATCCTTTTTTCGCATCTTGATCCACCATTTTCTGCCATTCTCCTTTCTATTTTCTCAAATTTGTTTCACGTGTTCTTACCTGGCTCCGCTTCCGGTATACCAGGCCGCAATTTCTTTTCCCCAAAGAAGACCTGCAGCCATCCCGGCACTTAAAAACGGTCCAAAGGGAATGGACTCTTTCCCGGTAATCCTTCTCGTCAACACAAGGGGCGTCAGTACAATTCCGCACAGCAAAACGGCAATTCCGCCAGCCGCTATCATTCTTATCGCTCCCAAAAAAGCTCCGCCGGCTGCTGCCAGCTTAATATCTCCTCCTCCAAAGGCTCCCGGCCGCACCATCGTTATGGCTGTCATAGGCAGGCTGATACACAAAAGCCCTGCCAGCCTCTCTGGCAGAGCCATCCCACCGCTCCACATATCTGCAGCCGCAAGTAAGATCATTGCTGCCGGTATGCCATCCGGTATTTCCCTTTTTAGCACATCTCCAAAGGAAACCCACAAAAGAAGGCTAAGAAAAACTCCTTCCAGCAATTTCTCTGTCATAAAATTTCAGCAATGCTTTCACAGATCTCACTACTTATTGCCTCTTACGCTTCCACCGTCATTTCATATTCTTCGAATAATTCCTTCACTGCCGCTTCATATGCTTCCAGCTTCTCTGCTTTACGGATACGCTTGAGAGGCTTTTTGGCATCTGCAAAAATCTGTCCCATATAAGCCCACAATTCTTTCATCTTGAAAAGCACCGGCTTAGGCCCCGGCATCTCTTCTTTATAGCCTTCATAAACCTTATCGTGAAATTTCAAAAGCAGCTCTTTTCCCGGCGCTTCTTTGTTTTGAAGCCGTAAGATCAGCCCCGGATCCCGAAGGAATCCTCTGCCGATCATAACCTTATCTATCTGCGGATAAGCGCTGGTAAACCGATTTAAGTCTCCAACCGTAAGGATATCCCCGTTGTAGCACACAGGACTTTTCCCCTTTTCGGCAGCATAGCCAAAGGCCTTCATATCCGGACGCCCCTGGTAGAAATCCTGCTGGGTTCTCGGATGAACGATCAGCTCTTCCAGCGGATAACGATTGTATATCTCCAGAAGACGTTCAAACTCGCCAGGATCATCCTTCCCGATCCTTGTCTTTATGGAAATACGCATATCCGGCATCTTTTTATCTCTGTCTGTAAAGACGTCGTCCAAAAATCGCTCCAGCTTGTCCGGTATTGCCAGAAATCCGGAGCCTCTGTACTTTGAGACAACTGTTCTGGACGGACATCCCAGATTGAGATTGACCTCCTTATATCCAAGACTCTCAAGCTGAAGGGCTGTCACCGTAAAATCCCCGGCGTCGTTGGTCATAATCTGGGGAATCAGGAAAATTCCCCGATTATTCTCCGGATCAATATCCTTCTTCTCCCTGGCGCTGAACTTCCCCTTCTGATTGGGTGCAATAAAAGCGGTAAAGTATTTGTCCACACCAGGAAAACAGGCATCAAAAGCCTTCCGGTGAATGGGTCCTGTAATCCCTTCCATAGGCGCAAAGTAGTATTTCATGTTCTCCCTCTCTTACGTCACTTTGTCTTACTACTTTAGCATGATTCCAGATAAAAGTCCAGCGACGCCAAAACAGGGAAAGCTCCTAAGCTTTCCCTGCCTGTTATTCTCTGACACACGGGAATACGATTTCCACCCGGAACAGATCTGCTTCTGTGGAGATTTTCAGTGTGCCGTGCATCAGCTCTGTAAAAGATTTGGCTATGGACAGTCCCAGCCCGGAGCCTTCTGTATTTCTTGACACATCTCCTCTGACGAAGCGGTCTGTGATCTCATCTGCGTTGAAATTCAGCTCTGCGGCCGAGACGTTTTTCATCCGTACAGACACATTGTCCTGTTCTTCTTTCACCTCAATAAATACGCGGGTATTAGGGAGGGCGTACTTGGAAATGTTGACGATCAGATTTTCAAAGATCCGGTACGCCTTTTCACTGTCCAGCTCCACAATAACCTTCTCTTCAGGCACATCCCATTTCACTTCCAGCCCCGCCGCCTTTAAATTCCTGTCGTACTCCAGCTCTATCTGCTTCAGAAGTCCTATGATGTCCAGTTTCATAAAGTGCAATGTCACATTATGGCTGGTTGCCTTGCTGATCTCAAACAAATCCTCAATGAGCACTTTCAGTCGCTGCGATTTCTTCTCCAGTATCCCGATATATTCCTTTCTCTTCTCTTCATCTTTTTCATTTTTCAAAAGATCCACATAAGTGATGATGGCTGTGAGCGGCGTCTTTAAGTCATGGGATACATTTGTAACCAGATCGGTTTTCATCCTCTCACTTTTCATCTCTTCTTCTACTGCCCTGCGGAATCCTGCCTGGATCTTCCTAAGCTCATCCTGCACCGGATTAAATATTCCTGCATCTTCGCTGATCTCGGTATCCAGATCCCCTGCCGCCAGACGGGAAGTTGTTCTCAATACACTTTTATACTGCTCCTGCACCTGGTCCAGATATTTTCTGAGGAAAAGGAACAAAATGATAGAATAGGCGATCAGTACGCCGATACCAAATACCCAGAAGAAGGTAATGATAAAAAGCACGACAAAATTCATGATCACCACTTTCAGAATCATCTTGTTTGTCTTATCTGTAAAATCAAAGTGAAGCAGAAGGTCATACTGACGGCGGAGAAACTCTTTAAACCTCTGCCATACTCCTCCCGCCGTATTCTTTGCTCCCCGGACACTGCGGGTACCTCCCCGTTTCACCCACAGGATAAAACGTATGGTCCATACCCTCTGACGCCAGTATTCTTTTCCCATGGTGAACATGGGACGAAGGCAGGTTACAAGCCAGAATACAATGCCAAAGCTAAACGCCCACACAAAGAAATTCAAAAGATAGGAAACGGCCGTATTGACAGGGGCCTCTGCCGGAGATACGATCAGGATCAGTTCATGATTCATAGTTTTCCAGATCATGCGCGCCTGATAAAACAGCGTAGAAAAGAATATGACCGCCACCAGCAAAACGATCTCCAGGGGAGCCCGGAAAAGGGCCGGCCCGTCTGTCCTTTTCCAGAACGGCAGCAAAATCGCCGCTGCTGCTGTTATCCCAACAAAAAGCAGAAAAATCCAGAAAAAACCATCACTTTCCAAAACCCAGTATACATCCGCCGACTCTTCATCACCCATCCGACCGGTATACAAATATTCCGTCAGATTTTCTTCCGTCATTCCGTACCGCACCGTCACATTCTCCGGATTGGAAATCTTCCGGAATCCATTATAGTCAAAATCATACTCCAGGTCTTCCTGCGCACTGATCAAAGCCTGCTCCATCCCATAGGCCGTTTCCCTATCCAGCCTGCTGCCGGATACCCCGACAGAACTTACCTGCCCGTGGCTGTCAAACACAAATTCCACTTTAAGCGCATAACGTCCGTCCTGCCCGCTCTCCAGCGCTTCCTGTACATCCTGTTGGCTTTCCAGAAGGATGTTCCCCTCCTCGTCCGTAATGCTGTAATCCGTATACCGCTCCAGAAGGCGAAATTCATTATACGCATTTTCCTCCAGGACATCCGCCTGGGAAGTTTCCTTTGAGAGCTGATTATAAAGGACATAGTTCCCTTCTGCCAGGGAAGTAAATTCATCTACGTACAGCCCAAGTTCATTGCTGCTCTCATTCCTGTCTTCCTGTGCACTGTTCCGGATAGACGGATAGAGAAGGATCATTCCTGCCGAACAAATGCAGAGAACAAGGATCACTGCCAGCCATACAATTTTAGGATTGTTTTTCAATTTTGTATCCAACACCCCACACCACCTTTAAATATTTCGGATTTTTCGGATCCAGCTCTATTTTTTCGCGGATATTTCTGACATGGACCATAACCGTATCCGTTCCCACTGCCTTTTCCTGCCAGACTCTTTCATAAATTTCTTCCGCCGAAAATACTCTTCCAGGATTTTTCGCAAGGAGAAGCAGGATCTTATATTCAATAGGCGTCAGCTTCACCGGTTTTCCATCCACTGTCACTTCCACTGTCTCCTCATTGATCTCCAGTCCGCCGATCACGTGGACGTTTTCCTTCACTTCCAGCTTCTCCATAAATTTCCGGTACCGCCGAAGCTGTGAGTTTACTCTCGCCATAAGCTCCATAGGCGTAAAAGGCTTTGTCACATAATCATCTGCCCCGAGATTCAGTCCGGTGATCTTATCGACTTCCTCTGATTTGGCTGAAAGCATAATGACGGGGAAATCATACTTTTCCCGAAGTTTCATTGTCATCTGGATGCCGTCCATCCGGGGCATCATAATATCCACGATCGCCAGATGGATCTCCTCCTGTTCCAGTACCTTTAAGCCTTCCACTCCGTCTGCAGCCCGAAACACCTCATAACCCTGGCTCCTCAAATATATTTCTACGCCTTCCCGTATTTCTTTGTCATCTTCCACAATTAAGATATGATTTGCTTCCATGGTTCCCTCCTGCTAAATATTCTCCTGTATTCCTTCCTGAGTATAGCACTTTTGCCTCACTCATAAAACCACATTTCCTTGCCCTTCCCGATGCCGGAAGCGGCGGGATATTCTTTCTTCTCACAACGCCGTAATTGTGCGCAAATACAGACACTCTCGAGAAAGGCAGCGGAATCGCATATTCATCCCAGCGCCACCAAAGGCGGATACAGGCAGAATATTCCAGGGTAAATCCTGTAAATTCTTTTTGCATCTGTTCTGAAAAATAGAAAGCCAGTTTCTTCGGTTCGTGCCTGGGTCCCAAAGGACCGTCCAATGCCGCCGCGATGGACTCTTCCTCTTTTGCAAGATCTTTCTGTATCGATTTCAACGTATGATAGGAAGCCTTTCCGTCGGGCACTCTGACTGCTTTTCCGCCGCAGCTTTCCACCATATTCTGAATATAATCCCCCCGGCGGTCCGCAGTGACGATCACATTGACCGGTCCTGCACTTAAGGCCAGTTCTTCCAGTATAAGATTCATACAGAAACTGTCCTCATGCCAGAAGCCGAAAATCTGTCCTTCGCGTCCCACTTCGTTTTCTTCCCACTGAATACGCATGGTTCGTTTAAGTAATTTTAAATAACCTTGAAAAAGATACTGCAGCATGTTCCCTTTCACCCGCTGTCTCCTCCTTCCATTTTGCCTCTATACAATTAGTATAGATCTGCTCCTCTCTTGCAGCCAGAGCCAGATTCCGGTAACCGGATACGCTCTTTTTGGCCTCCTCCCTCATCTTTCCCCTGCCGGGACCTTCCAGAGCCTTCCAGATCTTCATACACCACTCCTGTACATCCTCTTTCGCCAGAGATCCGTTGCATCCGTCTTCTATCGTGTCTTCCACTCCATTTGCCCGGATGGCTATCACCGGACATCCGCTTGCCAGCGCTTCCTGGATCACAATACCCTGAGTCTCTGACTTTGAAGAAAATAAGAAGAGATCGCTTGCCTGCAGATAAGCTGGAAGTTCTTCATTGGGAATATTTCCGGTAAATGTTACACAATCCTCCAGTCCCCATTGGACTGCTGTCTTCTCCAGTTCCCCTTTCAGACTTCCCTCTCCGATAAGAAGGAGCCGGAAAGACTCCATGCCTTCTTCTTTCAGTTTTTTCATCCCTTTTAATAAGAAGAACAGATTCTTCTCTTCCTCCAGCCTGGAAACTGTACAGAAGAGATACTTCTTATCCTTTCCATACTGCTTCCTGACTGCAATCGCCGTCTCTTTGTGTTCCTCAAAGAACCCCTCGTCCAAGCCTGTGGGAAATACTTCCACCAAAGAAGAAGTTCCATTCAGCAGGATGTCTCTTTTCATTCCTTTTGTCGGTGCAAGTACGGTATCACACCGGTTAGTAAACCATCTCATATACCAGGGGATCACCCTCTCTCTGGCCGCGCGGATCAGTAGCCTTCGGATTGCTCCTGCCTTTTCTTCTTCCCGGAATACCGGAAGATAATGAAGATAATCCTCATAACGTGTATGGTACGTATAGATAATGGGAATATGGTATTTTCTTCCGAGATACAAAGCCATATTTCCCATATAAACCGGCTGATGCACATGGATGCAGTCAAACTTCTCCCTTCGGAAGGCACTCTCTGTCTCAGGGCTGAATAATCTGGGATATACCATCCCATTGGCCATCCGTCTTTTCCGGATCCGGCAGCGGATCACTCCCTCTTCTTCCTCTGTATCTCCATAATCCGGTGCAAAGATCATCACCTCATGCCCCAGTTCTCTTAAAGCCTTAGCCTGCCGTTCAATGGAAATCGGCACGCCTCCCACAAAAGGTTTGTAATTGTTTGTCAGCATAGCAATTCTCATTGTCTTTCCCTCCTCCAGCTATCAGATACGAATTGCGGCTTCTCCGAAGAAATATCCGGCTCCTACAAATACCAGATTCCACAAAAAGATTCCAAGCGTAGAGCTTATAGTATATTTTATGAAATCCATTTTCACCATACCGGCCGGTATAGAGATCAGTGTGCGCACCATCGGCAGAAGTTTGCTCACAAACACGCCGATACACCCTTTTTCCCGCAGCATCTCTATCTTTCCTTCAATGACCGGCTTTTGTTTTGGAAATTTCCTGAAATAAAAACCCAGCACCTTCTCTCCCCCGGCCCTTCCCAGAAAATAAAGCGCCCAGCTTCCTGTAAGACCTGCCGCCACTGTCAGTATCATAACCATGAAAAAACTGATTTCTCCCTGAGATGCCCATATTCCGGACAGCGGCATAATGACTCCCGCCGGAAATCCCGGCAGATTCAGGTATTCCAAAAGCACGATGAGATAAATAAAAAAAGCTCCGTATTCGAGAAAATATTGTGTTAATGTCTGGATATTCATAGAAGCGTCCTCCTTGTTATTTTTAGGATACCCCAAAAATCTAAAGGAGGACGCTATAAGAATCGAAAGATTTTCTAAAGAAAATTTAATGTTTTATGATGTTTTATTGTAAGGTCCTGATCATCATGACCGTCTCATAAGGCCGCAGCTCATTTGCTTTCATACTGCTGTCGTAATTGCTAAGAAGCACTTCGGCTTCCTTCCACTCTTCCGGCCAAGTACACTGCGCCGGACGGTCCGTAAAGTTGGCCCATACCAAAAGCTCTGACTCTTCGTTGGTTCTTGTGTAGGCAAAAATCTGCTCATCTTCCTCAAGAAGCAACGAGAATACGCCGTCTGCAAAGACAGGATATTCTTTTCGCAGTCTGATAAGCTTCTGATAATAGCGAAAAACAGAATCCGGATCCGCCATTTCCCTGGCAGCGTTGATCTCCCGATAATTGGGATTGACTGCAATCCAGGGAGTTCCTTTTGTGAAACCTGCATGTCTGCTCTCATCCCACTGCATCGGTGTACGGGCGTTATCCCGGCCTTTTGCATAGATAGAGGCCATCACTTCCTCTTCGGAATATCCCTCTTCCATCCGTTCTTCATACATGTGCAGCGTTTCAATATCTTTATACTGGCTGATATCATCAAAATGCACGTTGGTCATTCCAAGTTCTTCTCCCTGATAAATATAGGGAGTTCCCTGCATTCCATGCAGCACAGATGCCAGCATCTTGGCGGATTCCACCCGGTATTTTCCGTCATTTCCCCATCTGGAGACAATGCGGGGAAGATCATGGTTGTTCCAGAACAGGCTGTTCCATCCTTGTCCTGCCAATTCTGTCTGCCATTTTGCAAGAGTCTTTTTCAGCTTCACAAAGGGAAGAGGGCTAAGATCCCACTTCGTCTTTCCCTCCTGCTGGTCAAGACCGATGTGTTCAAACTGAAATACCATAGAAAATTCACTGCCGTCAGGATTGCTGTAAAGCTTCGCCCTCTCGGTATCTGCACCCCATGCCTCTCCTACTGTGATCAGATCGCCCTTCTGGAACGTCTCCTTGCTTAACTCCCGGATAAATTCATGAAGCCTCGGGCCGTTATTTGTAATTTTCAGATCCGGCTCCTTGGCGATCTGGTCGATCACATCCAGCCGGAAGCCCCCGACGCCCTTATCCATCCACCACAGGATCATATCGTAAATCTCGCGGCGCACCTTGGGATTTTCCCAGTTAAGGTCCGGCTGTTTTACGGAAAATTGATGAAAATAATACTGTCCAAGCTCCGGCACCCATTCCCATGCCGGTCCTCCAAACGCAGATTCCATATCATTGGGAAGTTTGCTCTCTTTTCCATCTCTCCACACATAGTAATCGTGGTAAGGATTGTCTTTACTTTTCCTTGCTTCCCTAAACCAGCGGTGCTCATCTGAGGTATGATTCAGGACAAGATCCATAATAATGCGTATTCCGCATTCTTTTGCCTTCTGAATCAGTTCTTCCATGTCATCCAGCGTCCCGAACATGGGATCGATATCCTGGTAATCCGAGATATCATAGCCATTGTCGTCCTGGGGAGAGCGGCATACAGGGGAGAGCCACAGGGCGCCAACTCCCAGCTCTTCCAGGTAAGGCAGCCTTTGTATGATCCCCCTGATGTCGCCAATTCCGTCGCCGTTACTGTCCTGGAAGCTACGGGGATAGATCTGGTAAACTACTGTATCCTTCCACCATTTTTTCTCTGTCTTAACCATTTGCAGCTCCTCCTTCTATCGTTTCTTCTTTCTTCGGATCAGAGTTCCGTTTTTTTCTAAAATACCGTCTTTGTATTTTCTGGAAAAAAGGATTTCTCCTTCCGGTCTTACTTTCATCTCATTTTCCGAACAGTTCAAGAGAACCTCCAGCTCATTCTGGTTTTCGTCCAACTTAATGTACTCCACACATCTTTCATTTTCATATTCCCCCGGAAAGTGGAAATAGAGGCTCCTGCAGGCGTCCTCTTCTTTCCTCATCCGGATCAAAGATTTTACAGACCGGATCTTTTCCTGATTTTTGGGAGTCTCAAGCTCATCCCATGGCATACATCTTCTGCAGTCCGGATCGTGTCCGCCCTCCATGGCGATCTCTGTACCATAATAGATACAGGGACTTCCCGGCATGGTAAAGAGCACGGCAAGCTGCTGGTAAAACATATCCAGATCGTGAAAACGGTTCATCAGCCGCTCCGTATCATGAGAATCCAGAAGGTTGAACATGACATTGTTATTCTGCTGCATATACATGGTATAGCAGCGGTTTATCATATACTCAAACTCCTCTTTTTTCATCCCTTTGTCCAGGAAAAAGTCATGGATCCCGCTCATCAGCGGATAATTCATCACAGAGTCATACTCGTCCCCCATCAGCCATTGGCTTGCATCATGCCAGATCTCTCCCAGAAGATAAATATCCTCTTTGCATCTCTTTAAATGTTCCCGAATCTTTTTCAGAAAACGGTGGGACACTTCATTTCCCACGTCAAACCGGATCCCGTCAATATCATAATCTGTGATCCACCCTTCACACACGCCGCAGAAGTAATCGATCACTTCTTCATTGTTGGTATTGATCTTCGGCATCTGATCGGCGAAAGCAAAGGAATAAAATCTGCCGTCCCTTGTATCCGCACGCTTTTTGAGAAGCGGCCAGGTCTGCACCATAAACCAGTCGGCGTAAGGAGATTTCTGTCCTTTCTCCAGCACATCCTGCCATGGAGCAAACTTAGGACCACAGTGGTTAAACACTGCGTCCACCATGATCCGAATACCAAGACTATGAGCCTCCTTTACTAATTTCGCAAATGTTTCTTTATCTCCGAAATGAGGATCGATCTTTGTGTAGTCTGTAGTGTCGTATTTGTGATTGGACTCGGCCTCCATGATAGGATTCAAATAGATACCAGTAATTCCCAGATCCGCAAGATAGGGAAGCTTTTGCCTGATTCCCTCCAGGTTGCCGCCAAACCTCTCCTCATTGGTGACCTTGCCTTTTCTCCAGGGAACGAAATCCTCTTTTCTTTCCCCTTCTATTTCCCCGCGGCAGAACCGATCCGGAAAGATCTGATACCATATCGTATCGTTAACCCACCCCGGGGTGCAGTTTACATCCGCCGGATTCATCCATGGAACGGTAAAGCACTGGATCATCCGCCCCTCCATGTCTATCTGGTCTTTTGTCAGAAAACCGTCTTCACAGTAATACCAGATCTCCGTTTCCGTATGGAGTTCAAAATAATACTTGCATCTTTTGTAAGGCGGCTGAAGGGTTGTGGTCCACCAGATCTGATGGCGGAGCCGTTTCTTAAATACGATCTCCTCCCTTGTTCCCGTCCACTTCTCATTTCCTCCCAGGATTCCTGCTTCAAAGGGATCCCCGTGATGAATGAACACCCGTCTGACGTCATAGCCGGTCTTAAGGTTTACCACCAGCTCATTTTCATTGAGCGCATAGCTCATCTGTTCCGATGTTTTATGATAAACTCCTGTAAATTCCATTGCTGTCCCTTTCTATTTCCGATCTGTCATTTCCTTTCTCAGAGATCTTAAGTCTTCCACGGCCTCATGGAAATCCGGAAGGCGCCATTCCCAGTTTGGAGAACCGACTGTTCCCGGCGTATTCATATGGCCTTCTTTTCCAAGTCCCAGAATATCCTGCATTGGAACAATGGCGTACTCCGCCTCATTTTTAAAAGTATAATGGAGCAGTCTCTCCTTTACGGATCCCTGGCTGCATCCCTGTCTTTTTAAGAATTTTCTTACTTTGCGTTTTTGGGCAGTGTTTAAATTACCGTACCATTCCATGAGGGTATCATTGTCGTGAGTTCCCGTGTAAATGATCATATTTTCCGTATCACGGAAGCTGTCGTATGCATATTTTCCTTTCGTCTCAATGGAGAACATGAGGATCTTCATACCCTTTAAATGATAGTGTTCCTTCAGCGTCAGAACTTCCGGGCGCAGATCTCCCAAATCCTCAGCCACCAGCTCCACATCCGGCAGCTTTTCGGTCAGGATATCAAGCACCTCATATCCCGGTGCCTCGATCCATTCTCCCTCGACAGCTGTGGGGCAGGTAGACGGGATCTTCCAATATGTGTCAAAAGCCCGGAAATGGTCAATACGCACAATATCAAAAAGCTTTCCGCTGTAACCGATCCGATCCTGCCAGAACCGATACTCATGCTCCTTCATATAGTCCCAGTCATAGATAGGATTTCCCCATCTTTGTCCTGTCGCGCTGAAATAATCCGGCGGCACTCCCGCAATGAAAATGGGCCGTCCGTCGGTATCAAGAAGGAAATTATCTTTCCCGCCCCATACGTCCACAGAGTCTACCCCCACATAGAAAGGCACATCTCCCATGATCCGGACGCCGCTGTCATTGGCTGCCTTCTTTACCTTCATCCACTGTCTGAAGAACTGATACTGAAGAAAAACGTGGAAAGCAGCTTCCTCTCTTTCTTCCTCCGTAAGCTGCCGCCGGGTTTCCGGCCAGTTTTTGTCCTCTTCTTTCCACTCGTTCCAGCATGTTCCGCCGTTTGCCGCTTTCAGTGCGCGGAATACACTGTATTCCTTCACCCATTCCTGATCTGCAAACTGGCGGTAGTCTGCTTCCTGATCCAGTTTCTGTTCCCGGAACCTTTCAAAAGCTTCTTTCAGGTAAGGAATCTTAAAGGAACGGACTGCATCATAGTCCACCCTTTTCTCTTTCTCCCGGAAGCTCTCCGGAAGGCTTGTCAAAAGCCCTTCCTCCTTCAGAATATCCAGGCTGATATACAGCTCATCCCCCGCATAGGAGGAATAAGGCTGGTACGGAGAATTTCCGTACCCAACCGGATTCAGAGGAAGGATCTGCCATATCTTTATGCCGTTTTCTTTCATCATATCGATCCACTGATATGCACTGCTTCCCAGCTCCCCAATCCCTGTCCGGGAGGGAAGGGAAGATACCGGCATCAATATTCCTGTCTGTCTCATTGCTTTCTATCCCCCTGCTGCCTATGATAAATGCCAGATGTCTCTGTCATACTCCGCGATGGTTCTGTCAGAAGAGAAGAATCCCGCCTTGGCAATATTTACCAGCATCTTCTTTGCCCAGCTCTTTTCATCTTCATAGTCTTCCAGCATCTGTTCCTTTGTGCGGATATAATCCTTCACATCCAGAAGTGTCATGAACCAGTCTTTTCCTACGATTTCCTTATACAGACGTCCCAGGTTCACCGGATCTCCGATACGGATCAGATCCTTGCTGATAATGAAGTCTACCAGCTCTTCCACCATAGGATCATTTTCGTAAATGTCTTTGGAACAGTAAGATGCATTTGCATACAGATCAATGACTTTCTCGGACTTCTCACCGAAAATGTAAATATTGTCATCGCCTACCAGCTCATGGATCTCCACATTGGCGCCGTCTTCTGTTCCAAGTGTCACTGCTCCGTTCAGCATGAATTTCATATTTCCTGTTCCGGATGCTTCTTTGGAGGCAAGAGAGATCTGCTCGGAAATATCACATGCAGGGATCAGCTTCTCTGCTTTCGTTACATTATAATTTTCCACCATCACAATGCGCAGATATTTCCTTACCTCGGGATCTTTCTCAATCAGTTCCTGAAGGCAGAGGATCAGATGGATGATATCCTTTGCGATCGTATAGGCAGGAGCCGCTTTTGCGCCGAAAATCATTGTGACCGGGCGTTTCGGAAGATTGCCTTTCTTGATCTCTTTGTATTTATAAATAGCATAAAGAGCGTTCATCTGCTGTCTCTTGTACTCATGGAGACGTTTGATCTGGATATCAAAGACAGAGTTCTCGTCAATCTCAATGCCCTGTGTCATCTTCAGGTAATTTTTCAGCTCAATTTTAGCCTCTTTTTTGATCTCCTTCAACTGTGCCAGCACTTTCTCATCATTCTGATATTCCAGAAGCTTTTCCAGCTGGGAAGCGTCTTTTACAAATCCTTCTCCGATCAGCTCTTTCAAATAGTCTGCCAGTCTGTGATTGCAGTGGAGCAGCCATCTGCGGAAAGTAATACCGTTGGTCTTATTGTTGAACTTCTCCGGATAAATGTCATAAAACGGCTTCAGCTCAGATTCCTTGAGGATCTCTGTGTGAAGAGCGGCAACTCCATTTACAGCATAGCCGTAATGGATATCAATGTGAGCCATGTGTACACGGTTCTGCTCATCAATAATGTAGACTCTCTCATCGTGGAAGTCTCTTCTGACTCTTGCATCCAGGTCACGGATGATCGGCATAAGCTGGGGCACTACCTGCTCCAGGTAGGCAACCGGCCATTTCTCCAGAGCCTCTGCCAGGATCGTATGATTCGTATAGGCACATGTCTTTCTCACCACATCTACGGCTGTGTCCATATTAAAGCCTTTCTCACTTGTGAGAATACGGATCAGTTCCGGGATCACCATAGTCGGATGAGTGTCATTGATCTGGATGCACACATGTTCATGCAGATGATAAAGGTTTACGCCTCTTTCTTCCGCTTCACGGATAATGAGCTGTGCAGCATTGCTCACCATAAAATACTGCTGGTAGATCCTAAGAAGGTGCCCCGCCTCATCACTGTCGTCCGGATAGAGGAACAGGGTCAGATTCTTCCGGATATCTGTCTTGTCAAACTGGATTCCATCATGAATCAGCCCTTCATCTACGGTATCCAGGTCAAAGAGATGCAGTTTATTGCATCCGCTTTCATAGCCCGGCACATCAATGTCATACATAGTAGACGTCAATGTGAAATCTTTAAAAGGAACCTGGAAATGGCGGTCTGTCTTGGTCAGCCAGCTGTTTTCCGTAATCCATGGGTTTTTATCCTCCCACTGCTTATGATCTGCAAATTTCTGCAGGAAGAGACCTTCGTGGTAGTTAAGGCCCACTCCGTCCCCTGCAAGTCCCAGTGTTGCAATGGAATCAAGGAAGCAGGCCGCAAGCCGGCCAAGTCCTCCATTTCCAAGAGAAGGCTCCGGTTCCATCTCCTCGATCTCTGTGATATCATGCCCGTACTTTTTCAGTACCTCCCTTGTCTCCTCGAAAAGTCCCAGATTGATCAGATTATTGGACAAAAGCTTTCCGATGAGAAATTCCGCTGAAATATAGTACAGCTTTCTGTCTCCGGTATTAGCCTTCATGCCTTTCATTTTATCTTTTGTCACACAAAGAAGCGCTGTGTAAATCTCTTCCTTTGATGCTTCTTTGATTCCTTTATGAAATTTTTCCTGCAACATCATTTCCAATGCCTGTTCCATGTTTGTATCTCCTTTCTATCTATCACATTTCTGTGATCCACTTTCATCATATTCTTTATCATATACTATTTTTCCAGATTTTCATATACCCGAAGTATTTCTCCCACACTCCAGGCCTTCCATCAGGCGGACTTTTTCCGTCTCTCCTGCTCCGCCTTCAGATTGTCCGGCACAGCCGCTAAGTCCGGTCGCCAGAAGTCCGGCAGTAAGCAGCAGCGCAACCCTCTCTTCTTCATTACTTCATCTCCATTTCCTTAAAAGTTTCGTATTATTTCGTTATGTGCTAATCATACCTTCTATTTCTATTTTAGTCAATAATTCATCTGTACAATTTTTAATATCCATCTATTTTTCATAGTTTTTTTCTCATTTTTTGTATAGTTTTTCTACTTACTCATATTTCCTTTTCGAAAATATACGAAACTTCCTTTTGTTTTACCTAAAATCCGTTGATTTTCTATCTTTACTTAGCTATAATATGAACAGATATTTTCCAAAAGAAAGGGCGGTCCTTATATGGCTACAATACAGGATATTGCTGATAAACTGGGGATTTCCAAGGGTACTGTCTCCAAAGCGCTCAATGGGGCGACTGACATCAGCGAAACTTTACAAAAAAATGTGCTTGAAACAGCTGTAGAATTGGGATATACAAAAATACGGCGTCCCGAAGGGGTACGCCGACTTTGTATTCTGATTGAAAATATGGATTATGAGAACCCTCACGATTTTGGGTATGAGATTATCTTAGGATTCCGGCAGATGGCGGAACCGGCCGGCTATTCAGTAGACATTATTCCGGTAACGGAAAAACTGCAGAAATCTTATTCTTATGATACGTTTATGCTGAAGCATGACTATCTTGGCTCCTTCATCCTGGGCTTTTCTTTAAGCAACCCCTGGATGAAAGACTTCCACACAAGCCACACTGCCACCGTCCTTTATGACAACTATATTATGGCAAATCCCCATATCGGATATGTAGGGATCGACAATGGTGAGGGGATGGAGCTGGCTGTCTCTCACTTAAAACAAAAGGGGCATAAAAAAATCGGCTATCTAAGCCACGCCCTCGGCTCGCACATTATGCAGGTCCGCCACAAGGCTTTCTTTTCGGCACTTCGCCAAAACGGCCTGAAAAGCGATCCTACCTATGCCGGGAGCTCCTACTATATTACCCAGTGCATGGAGAAACATCTTCCCCGGCTTTTAAATCTCGGGGTTACCGCCATCATATGCAGCCACGATCTTATTGCCAATGCTGCTATGATCCAGTGCCAGCAGATGGGATACCGCATTCCGGACGATATCAGTATCATCGGATTTGACGATCTTCCCATCTGCGCCTACACCGCTCCTCCTCTCACAACCGTGCGCCAGGAACGGATCCAGCTTGGCAAAAGCGGATACTATGCACTGGAAAGCCTGATGAACGAAGTTGCGATCGGAACTCTTCTCCTCCATGCAAGTCTGATTGTCAGAAATTCCACCGGCCCTGCCAAAGTGCCGCTTGATGCTAACACACCTGATCTTAACAGTACAGTTCATTCCTCTTTCTGACAGAGCAGGCCTTTTCGATCTTCTGTGCAACGGCAGCTGCTGCCGCTGCATTTATTTTTCTTGCCCCGGCAGGGCATACAACCACACAGCGCATACAGGAAATGCACTTTTTCTCATCTGCTTCCTGTACATGATTGAGAGAAATTGCCTCTGCAGGACATTTCTTCACACAGATTCCGCATTGGTTGCATCCATCCTCTGCTTTCGGCACCATAGGCACAGGGGCAGATTCTTTGTAAGGACGGTTCCCCGGCACTTTAAAGTCTGATATTTTTCTCTTTTCTTGCTCCCATATTTGCCCTTTACTCTGCTCTTCTTGAAACTTCTTCCAGATTTTTTCTGCAAATTCCTTCAATTCCTGTTCATCTTCTCTGTCCGGTCTGCCTGTCGCATATTGATGCATAATAGAATGCTCTGCAATGGCAGCCACTGCCGCTATAACCTCAAATCCGCATTCTTCCGCCAGATCCTCAAGCTCTGTCAAAGTATCTTCATAGGCTCTGTTGCCGTACACACAGACAATCACACACCTGGCCCCATTTCCTTTGATCTGACGGAACCGTTTTGCTGCAAGCGCTGGAACACGTCCGCCATAGGACGGCACCGCAATAAGCGTCAGCTCTTCTTTTTCCACGGAAATACTTCCAAAATCCACAGAAGGATCTGTCAGATCGACCGCCTCTCTTTTCAGATTCCATTCTCCTGCAAGAAGATCCGCTACTTTTTTCGTTCCTCCTGTAGGGCTGAAAATTATTTGTCTTCCCTTCATTTTTACTCTTCCTTTCCTTCTTCGCAATTTGTTTCATTCAAAATAAAATTAGAAATTTTTATCTCGCACATTTCTTCTGTTCTGCATGCAGAAAAGTACTTTTCCTCCAAAGGAATCCATTTTTCCCGAAAATCTCTGACCTTTTCTCTATTCCGTTTTTCAATCCTCTGTATCTGCAAAGCCGGATCAATTGTCATAAAAACATGGAGGTCATAATAGTTCCACAAAGCAGGATGACAGCTATAAGATCCTTCCACGACCGTCAGCCGTCCCGGTTCTATGCATTTTGCCTTTCCAAACGTCTGCAGATGACAGTCGTAAGGTCTGTAAAAACATTTTTCACCTTTTATCAGCGGTTCCATAACCTCTTCCCGAAAACGTTCATAGTCCACATTTCCGCCCGGACACTCTAATCGTTCTCGCGTCCTTTGTTCCGGACGCAGAAAGAAGTCATCCATATGAATCACACTGCAGCCTTCTTTTCGCTGCAGCCCGGCCGCAAATGTAGTCTTTCCGGCCGCACACCTGCCATCTATCCCCACCAGGACATGATCCTTGCATTTCAGCAGATCTTTTGTTCCCGAGAGCACTTTGTTCATCCAGTCCATCCGCATTTTCCTCCCACACAGTTTCATTATAGCGTTCCTTTATCTGGGAGGAAGAAAGACTTCATATCCGCCTTCTCCAATGTCAGCAGTTTCACTTTTTTCTCAATCCCGCCTGCATATCCCGTCAGGCTTCCGTCGCTTCCCACAACCCGGTGGCAGGGAACAAGAATGGAAATTCTGTTATGTCCCACAGCGCCGCCTACCGCCTGGGCTGACATGCTCTTTTTTCCTCTTTTTTCAGCAAGCTTTCCTGCAATCTCCCCATAAGTCATGGTCTGTCCATATGGAATAGAACAGAGGATCTTCCACACTTCCTTCTGGAAATCCGTCCCAATAAAACGAAGAGGCACTGTGAAGTCAGGCTCCTTCCCGGAAAAGTAAATATCAAGCCACTCCTTCGTTTTCTCAAAGACCGGAATTTCTTTTTCTTCCCTTTCTTTATCCAGATGAAGGGCAAAATATTTCTGTCCCTCAAACCACAATCCTGTCAGGCAGTTTTGATCTGCCGCCAGAAGAATATCACCCAGCGGCGATCTGTAATGACTGATGTACTGCATATGCTCCCTCCATTTCCTGTCATTTCCTTTTTGGCGCATAGTCCTTCATACCAGGTATAGCGCCTCCTGCTACAGCCCAGAGGTAAAGGCTTGCAACGCTGCAGCAGGGACTGAATCGTCTGCGGTATTTTTCAAATAGCTTCCTATCTATTTTTCTGTGATGATAGACCATTCGCAGCCCCCTTAGGATCGCCAGATCATCATAGCTGAAAATATCAGGACGCTGGAGACAGAATAGGAGGATCATTTCTGCTGTCCACACACCGATCCCTTTCAGAGATGCCAGCCGCCTGACCGCCTCCTCATCGGACATGTGGGAAATACTGTCCAGATCAAATTCCCCGCTCTCTACCTTTTTGGCAAAATCTTTGATATATTCCGCTTTACGGAATGTGATCCCAAAAGACTGCAGATCGGAAACATCCGCCGCCGCAATGCTTTCCGCATTAACACAGCCAAGTCCATCCTGCATTCGTTTCCAGATCGTCTCCTGGGCTTTTGTGGAAATCTGCTGTCCGATAATATGATGAACGACAGATGAAAATAAATCCGTATCCACTTTACGCTCAACGGGGCCGATCTGATCTATGATCTCACCTAGAATTTTGTCTCTGCTTTTCAGGTATTCCACTTCAGTTTTACCATACGAGAAATACACCGGTGTTCCTCCTTTTCTCCTGCATTTTCTTATTATTAATAATACTATCATTTTTCTTTCTTCTCAACACTTTATAAGTTTTGCCCGATCATCCGAATCTTCATTTATTTGACTAATGCACCGGAACATACTATAATATTTTTATTACACATGTAAGATTCAAGGGAGGAATGATTATGTCTGCTTTACCACAGATCTCTGAAGCTGAGTTTGAAGTTATGAAGGTTATATGGAAATTTGCTCCCATCAGCACAAATGAAATAACAGATCGACTATTGAAAACTACTTCGTGGAGCGCGAAAACAATCCAGACTCTTATAAAACGTCTTGTGACAAAAGGCGCTTTGACTTATGAAAAACAGGGGCGTGTATTTGTTTATACTCCTCTCGTAGAAAAAAACGAATATATCAATCAGCAGAGCAATTCGTTCCTGAACCGTTTCTATGATGGAAACATCAGCGCAATGCTCTCGTCATATTTGGAAAACAATCAACTGTCAGAAACAGAACTCCGCAATTTACGTTCCATCCTTTCCAAAGACTCTGATTAAGGAGAAGGATTTATATGACTGACTTTATCATACATTTTTTCATCTGCAATATATTGATCAGCGGTATGATCGGGATTTTATTCTTATGCAAAAAAGAACAACCATTTGGGGCGTTCACTTAGGGATTATTGAAAACAACAATAATTTTTGAGTGACGTCCTCAAGCGGTGCCGACAGAAAGACCACACTACAGGCTTTTTATAGTCTGCTGTGTGGTCTTTTTCTGTGGTGCTATTTCTTATCAGACAACTTCACGATGTATTCATTATTTATAGCTCGTGCAGAAATCAAACCACCGATTTGCGCTGAGAGAATTTCCTGACAAACCACGATTTTGCTGATTGATACGCCATCTTCATTCTCAAGTTCGCAAGAATAAAACCTGTAACGCATTAATTCCAGCAATATATTCACCGAAAAATGGTTGTGACGTATAGATAGAAATGCAAAAACCAAAAAGAAAACGAGAAATAACACAACTTCGTTCCACACTGTGAAATCAAATGCAAATAACGGCAGTATATACGACAACAAGTATTCTGCTGTAATTGTTTTTTCTTCCTTTGCGGAAACAATTCTGTATTCTTGTTGATTATTGGTATTCTGTGGATTTAAATCACACATCAACACTACAAGTGCAATGATGGAAACAATTAGCACCAACGAAACACTTATGATTTCTGTCGATACATTGGGATTTCCTTCGCAAATACTTTTTATGTCTATGAATAGAACAGAAATCCAAAGAGGGCAAAATGAGAGGAAAAACATACAAAAACCGGTTATTGTTGACATTTTCCTTCCCTCCAATTACTGCCACTGACGTGCCCCATCAACTTCTACTGCTGTTTTTTCAAACGGATCTATCATTCCTTTGTTGCACAGCAGTTTTACGATTTTTTCAGTTGAACCTTCCACTGTTGCGTCGAATTTATCTCCAGCAGCATCTAATGGGATGGAAAAGCGTTTAGCCATAGCTACACGAACATTCTTTTTCTTTAGAGCTGCTAATCGGCTTTCGTTGAAGGCAATAAATCTTCGAGGGTTATGACCAGTCTCCGCAGTGGACTTAAAGTTTTCTACGCCACTGATAATATCTGCCTGCTCTACTTCTTCAACTTTTTGGTGACATACCGCCTTATAAGAACGTGCCATGTTAAAAAGATTTTCGCCGGCTAAAGTCAGAAAATACACCGTTTCTCCTACGACAAGAATATCCATTGTGGGTCTTAATGACAACACCTTATCTGATAATTCTTCAAATGTACCTTTTTTTCGGAGAAATTTGTGTTTTAGTGTAGTAACTGGGTTTTGCATGGAGATCAGTTTAATCGGAATATTCTCACCATCCATTTCAAGCTGCCCTTTGAGTAAATACGCCGAGGTATATTCGAAAGGATCATCTTCATTATTGGGATCTGCAATTACCTGTACAAAGGTTGCATATTCCTCGGAAATCAACTCATGAGTGGAGGAAAGCTTATAAACTGTAAGGGCATCAGCAGTTCCATCATATTCACGCACAGTTCTATACGTAGTAACTGCTTTCTTACCATTTCCAGTATAAACAGCCGCTATATCATTGATCAAAGTAGCCAGTCGTTCGTTAGGTGTGAGGGTAATCTGCCTACTGCTATATCCTGTACCTGTGCGTTTTGAAGTTTTGATATTCAACAACTGCAATGACCAGTTAGTTCCCGTACTCAATTTTTGGAACACGCTTTTTATTATATCAAGAGACAAAATAATCCCCCCCTTTTATAGTTCTTGGAATCTCTGCGCCAACTGAATAAATGAAGAGTTCGGCATAACCTGTTTTGAAGGAATGAACAGATACCGCCACTCCTTATACCCGTTCGCTTTACCCCAACGGGTAGCAACTTCGCAATACTGGATACCACGCTTTTTCTTGGCTATGACATCCGGGTCGTTGAGTTTATCTTCGCCTTTGACTTCAACGAGATAGATGACGCTTTCTGTTTCTACAACGAAGTCCGGTTCATAGCTGTGTCCGTGATTATAAGTGATATTGAATTCCTGCGGTGCCGGACGGAGCCAGTTCTGCACATCGGTATCATATTCCAATACCCGTGCGAGGAGCAGTTCCGGGTGGCTGTCAAACTTGGCTCGGTCAAATACACCCTTTTTGATACCATCGAAGAGGACAGACTGGATTTTTTCCGTATAAGCAGCAAAAAGGCCGACACGCTCAACATAGTTGTAATGTTGTTCCAGATTGTAGTCTCTGGTGCCGATCACTTCTTCCTGCAGGAATCCGTTCTCGCAGTAGAAGTGCTGAAGCATCTGCTTATAGATTTTGTTGCCGATGTCACGCTTGTACATCATTATAATATTCTGCATACCATTGATGCCATAGCGGTCTGCATAGTAGTCACAGACCTGCGTGATCAGCTTGAACAGCAGAGCGGAGCATTTTTCATAGTCGATTTCTGGTTTTTTGCGAAGCTGCTCCAGAATGACCTTTTTCGGATTATAGCCCTCAAAATCGATTGCCTCACCCTTGATACGCTGTCTGTCCTGCATATCCTCCAAGTTCTGCACGAGGAGTTCATTTTTGATAGGCACATGGGTAAATTCAGCCATATCGAGGTCAAAATCCAAGAATACATATTCCTCCACGCCTGCATCGGTAACCTTGATGCGAGGGATAGGAATAAATTTGCTAACGGCGGCACGATGGGTTTCTTCCGTTTGATAGAGCATCCATGCAGCCAGAGGCATTTCGTTTTCTTTGAAAATCTCGCCCAAGTCCCTATCATCAACAACCTTCTGCTTGACCGTTTCCACGATCTGCTGCGCCTGTGCCGGTGTGACAGTATGGCCCGGTGTGTGCTGAATATGGTGTGAAACCTCGGTGCTGATGATTTCAGCCGCCTTTTTCAGCAGTGCATCCGTGGTATCGGTTTTCGGCAACTGTGTATGCTCATAGGCTTTATCGAGGGTTGTATCCGTAGGAGGCTCAATGGTCAACTGTGTGTAAGTGGTCTGCTCTGGCGCAATTTCCTCAACCTTGATAACATTACCGGCCTTGAAGATAGAATCGCCCTTTTGAGCCTCTTCCAGAATATCGTTGAACTTATCGTGGGCAGTCAGCATGACCGCATCCACATCTCTATCCCCGGTACGCTCACCATAGGGCAAACGCAAACCTCTGCCGACCATCTGCTCACGCAGAATTTTGGATGCAGCGGTGCGAAGCGGTACGATGGTATAGAGGTTATTGACATCCCATCCCTCTTTCAGCATATTGACATGGATGACGATTTCCACCGGGTTTTCCGGATTTTCGACATCAAGGAGCAGACGGGTGTTCGCCTCGGTCTCGGAGCCTTTCTGCTTGGAATGGACGATAATGGTCTTATTGCGGTATTCGCCATTGCGAAATTCATCGGATTTGATGAAACTTTCCGCCCATGCTGCGTGGTCAGTGTCCTTGCATACAACGAGCATAAACGGTTTCACGATAGGTTTGCCGTGATTGGCGGCATAGACCTCCAGCTTGCGTTTGGTACTTTCGTGACAGGTGATGCCGTCCAGAAGCATCATTTTATCGAGCTGCTCGTCACCGAAATTATAAAAATCAATGTCGGAGCGGGTAACCGCAAACGGGGTACGGGTATAGCCATCCTCGATTGCCTTGGACAGCGGATATTCAAATACCACATTCTTGAACGGCACTTGCTTTGCACCCTTTGTCACAAGCGGCGTGGCGGTCAGTTCCAATCCGAGCAGCGGTTTCAGTTCGTCAAGAGCCTGTGCGCCTTTTTCTGCACGATAATGGTGCGATTCATCCATAATAAGCACCAGATCCGGCAGATTAGAAAGGTACTCATAGAACGAGTCACCGATGACCTCGTTCACCTTCTTCATGTTAGCGCCTTCCTTGTTAAACTTGTCGATATTGTATACGAAGATGCGAATATCGGATTCAAAAAGAGATATGGTTTTATCCCGGTAATCATCATCTGTGATAATCTGCGGAGGATTGCTGAAGCAGCCAAGACCCTTAAACACATACTTGGCACTGTTATTATCGCTTAAATCCCTTTTCAGCTTATCGTAGATGGTGGTGTTCGGTGCAACGACAAAAAAGTTCTTGATGCCGTGCTGGGTATACAGATAGGCAATGAATGCACCCATCAATCTTGTCTTGCCAACGCCGGTGGCAAGGGCGAAGGTCAGAGATATAAAATCACGCTCAAAATCGGAGCAGATTGGGTACATGGCGTGGACAGCACCGAGGGCAGCTTTCAAGTTCATACCCTTACGGAGCATAATGCTGTTCACGATTTCTTCCAGAATTTTGAGAGATTGCTCTTGCGGTTTGCGTAGGGACATAACACCACTGATATAGTCAGTAGTGTATTGAGGAAAATAATTATTCATCGCAATCCTCCTCGTTCCATTCATCGTCATATACCGGCGGATGAACAATATTCAAGTTATAGTCAGCCTTGCCGAATTCGCAACGGCTGAGAAGCATCTGCGGTATTTTCTTGATGGTGATATTCCCGTATGCCTTGTCCAGGCCGCTGTCAAAGGAACGGCAGGCGATGATGAGGTATTCGCCATCCTCCATCGTGTCCTTGATGGAATCCAGATAGGTGCTGTTGAGATGCCGCGTAGTCACAAAGAGATAACTGCTCTCGTTGCCAACGGACTGTTTCCAGAACAAGCCGCTGTCCGGCTGATAGCTAAAACCTTCATGCAGAGCAACAGCGGCAGCAAGCATATCCGCGTCATATTCCTCGTTGATAACATACTCGTCAAACGGGTCGCGATTGACGAGCGTGGGGGCTAATTCATAAAAACGATAACCGCCACCTTTTGTCCAACCGGTAGCCTGTGTCACACCGCCTTCGTCTGTGCCATCTATTATTTTGTCCAGACGAACTTTACAGTGTGAATAAGCATGGTCACCCATTTCAATCCCAATATAACGCCTATTCATCTTGTGTGCCACGGCAGCAGTTGTACCCGAACCAAGGAAAGAGTCCAAAACCAGATCTCCCTTTTCTGTGGATAGTTCAAGAATACGAGAAATTAAATCTTCAGGTTTTGGATACGGAAAAGCTTTTTTATCCCCAAAAAGATATTCCATCTCATCACCGGCTGTTTTATTTGTTCCAACATCGTTTAAGATAGAACGCTGAACTTGACCACGCCCCATGTACACCTTGTGGTGTAACGTCCAGCCATTTTTAGACTTGGTCAATCTGACAGTGCCATCTACCAGTCCTTCATTAATGGTGGCTTGTCCCATTTGAGAATTGATGGATAATATGCTACCGTCTGGACAAGTGACCGAGACCGGAATAGGACTTTGCAAACCATCGCGAGCCACGGTATCCCAGTAATAGCGTCTGCCGTCCGGTTCAATTTCTTTATATCGTTTCAGATATTCTTCCGATTGCGCTGTACGCCATTTTATAGGATGGATTTCCTTGGATGCATCTTTTGCGTATACAAGGATGTAGTCGTGATCAAGGGCAAGATAACGAGAATCGTTTCCGCCGCCTTTTCTCTTTTGCCAAATAATATCACCGATAAAATTTTGCCTGCCGAATATCCCGTCAAGAAGCACCTTTGCATAAGCGTGTTCCTGTTCATCAAGGTTTACAAATAAAAAACCATCTTTTCGGAGCAGTTTATGAAGATAACGGAAACGACAGTCCATTAAATTCAGCCAAATGCTATGCTCCATATTATCGTCATACTTATCAAAAGCGTTGCCAGTATTATAAGGTGGATCTATGTATATACATTTCACCTGTCCCGCAAACCGGTTCTCTAAAGCCTTCAGCGCCAGCAGGTTATCACCGTGAATAAGCATATTCCCCGTGTCAGGGTCGGCAGCGGTGTTGGAGAGCGTCGCATTCTCAATCAGCAGACGAGGCTCGATGCGAATAGGCTCGTCTTTCCCATACCATGTAAGTTCCAGTTTATTCGCCATTGTTGTTTCCTCCGTCCGTGCCGTTATCCGGCATAAATTCCAGAATATCATCTACGCCGCAGTCCAAGGCTCGGCAGATACTTTCAATCGTATCAAGTGATACATACCCGTTTCGTTTCATCCGAGGAACGATATTGGATGAAAATCCGGCTTGCTGCTGAAGCTGGGTAGTGGTCATGTCCCTCTCAATCAGCAGATGGAACAGTCTTTTATAACTAACAGCCATATCACACCTCCGTGCGTGTTTTCAATCACATATAAAAATATTATATCACGCAAATGTGAACTTTTCAATACCAAGCAGCCTTCTCGCAGATTTTTCTGCGGGAGGGTTTATTTTTTTGCTCTTTTTTCGGCCAATAAGCCCTTTTCTGTCCAGATGGATTGGTGAGAGGACGGAAAAATAATTTTTCAGTTTTTTCGACCAAACGGCATTTTTATCCGCAGTGGATAAGTGAGAGGATGGAAAACAACTTCTGCTCCTTTTTGAGCAAAAGGGGGTTCGATTCGGACAAATTTTTCGCTTATAGGCAGAGGAAAGAAACATTTTTGATTTTCGTTGAAAAATCGGCGTTCTCATGTCCGGTGGTGAGTGAAGAGAGAAGATTTCTAAGTTCTCTGTTCAAACCGCAATCTCACCTCCAGTGGGTAGTGGGGGGGGTGACATTTCTCCCATGTAAGTGAGGGCAACAGAAATTTCATAAAAATTATGAATTTCTTCGTCAAAACGCACCGCCCATCTCCAAAGAGAAGTAGAGGGAAGAAAGTTTCCAAAGTTTTCGGCCAAACCGGGATTTGACCTCCAGTGGGTAATGGGAGCAGGAAAACTCCTCGACCATCGTCAGAACGGCTCCTTGCTGACCAAGTGCCAACTGTAAGGGGCAACACACAAAATCGAAAGGAGGCACACACAGTGTAAGTTCAATTTGAAAAAATACCACAGTTCCTCAAGGACAACGGCCAGTTCTGCTGTTGGCAGTACGAACTGCGGGACGGCGACAAAACCAAGGTGCCCTACACACCGGGTACTGCACGAAGGGCAAATGTAAAAATCCCTGCCACCTTCACAGCCTTAGAGACTGCGGCATCCGCAACAGGCTTTGACGGCATCGGCATCAGTCGTTTCATATTTACAACTGTATTTTTCATGATTGCAAGCGCCACATCATCAGAAACATTATCCTGATCGGAATTTCCGAAATAAGTTTCCATCGCATGACTCAATGTATCAAACGCCCCGGAAATCACCTGCATTCTCGGAACGGACGCAGTGTATAAAGGATCGAGGATTGCAAATCTGGGAGCTGCCGCTGCCATCCCCGCTTTGATCACCTTCTCTTCGTTGGTAATGACCGCACCTCCGTTCATTTCTGCTCCTGTTCCGGAGGCTGTAACAATTGCCCCCATTGGCAGGACATCTGTCGGAAACTGATGGTCTTTCATCTCCATCTCCCATAAATCTTTTTCCGTCTTTGCCTGCGCTGCTACAATCTTACAGCAGTCGATCACGGAACCGCCTCCCACTGCAAGAATGAAATCAATCTTGTTTTCTTTTGCAAGTTTCGCACCTTCCTGTACCTTTGCATAAGTAGGATTGGACATAATGCCGCTAAAGTCAAAAACCTCTTTTCCTGCATCCGCAAGAATATTCTTTACCTCGTCATAGATTCCGTTTTTCTTTACCGAACCTCCGCCATAAGCAAGCATTACCTTCTCACCGTATCCGGAAACTGCCGATGCAAGCTGCTCCTTTGCTACACCTTCTCCGAAATAAACCTTTGTCGTATACTCATAGACGAACTTTTTCATGTCAGATCTCTCCTTTTCTTTTTTCTATAACAAATTATAGAACTGCTGCCGAATAAATTGAAGAAACAATAAGTTCCCGCGTTTATACCTTAAGGTTTCGGCTGCTTATAGATAAAAGGCGTATTCAGGAATTGTGTCGGACACTAGATGTCGCCCCACCCGTAAAACGGGCAATGTCATCAACTTAAGGATATTTCACTATGAATTTACAGCAATTCCTCTTCGGGTTTCGATTCGCTCCGAAACGCAAAAAAGCCCTTGAAAATTCCCGTTTTACGGGATTTCCAAGGGCTTCACGCACCTTTTATTTTAGAAAATTACATTCCCATGCGACTGTTGCTAACCTCACCTTCGCCTTTCATGCTCGGTTCGCTAAGCAACGCTGCATAGCTTCCAACTACAGTTCATCTGCGTCCTTCGGACTTGATTCACTTAGTTTCCAGCCATCTGTTTTGCAACTTCTGCTGCGAAATCCTCTTCCTTCTTCTCGATTCCTTCTCCGGTCTCGAAACGAACGAATTTCTTAACAGTCATGTTAGCGCCGTTCTCTTTTGCAACCTTCTCTACATATTTTGCAACTGTAAGGTCACCGTCCTGAACATATACCTGGTCTAACAGACAGATCTCTTTCATCTCTTTGTTGAGACGTCCGATGATCATTTTCTCAATGATGTTCTCCGGTTTGTTCGGATTCTCCAGTTTAGCCTGTGCAAGCAGGATCTCTTTCTCATGATCAATGTATTCCTGTGAAACTTCCTCACGGGATACATACTTCGGAGACATAGCTGCAACCTGCATAGCTACATTCTTCAGGCATGTCTTGATCTCATCGTTTACGACATCTGTTTCCGCCTCTACGAGAACACCGATACGTCCGCCGCCGTGGATATATGCTACGACACATCCGTCAGATACGATCTTTTCAAATCTTCTGATGCTTAAGTTCTCTCCGATAACAGAAATTTTCTCTGTCAGAACATCTTTTACTGTCTTGGAAGCGTCTTCGTTCCATGCCTCTGCCATGAATGCATCCATATCTTTGGACTCTGATGCAATTGCCTGATCAACAACAGCTTTTACAAATGCCTGGAAATCAGCATTCTTTGCAACGAAGTCTGTCTCTGAATTCACTTCAACAATTGCTGCTGTTTTGTCATCTTTTACTTCTGCCATTACAATACCTTCAGCGGCAATTCTTCCGGCTTTCTTCACTGCCTTTGCCTCACCGTTCTTTCTCAGGTATTCGATCGCCTCATCCATATTTCCATTTGTTTCATTAAGAGCTTTCTTGCAGTCCATCATTCCGGCGCCTGTCAGTTCTCTTAATTCTTTTACCATACTAGCTGTAACTGCCATTTTTCATTCCTCCGTCGAAATCTTATTTATACAAGGGGTTTTAATTAAGCTTCCACTGTTTCTGCAGCTTCTTCAGCCTGCTCTTCGTAAGCTTCTTCACCTTCTGCATATTCTTCTTCGTAACCTGTTTCTCCCTGATTTGCCTCGATAACAGCATCTGCCATCTTGGAAACGATCAGTTTTACTGCACGAATTGCATCGTCATTTCCCGGAATTACATAATCCAGCTCTTCCGGATCACAGTTTGTATCTGCAATACCGATAAGCGGAATGCCAAGTGTATGTGCTTCCTGAACGCAGATTCTTTCTTTCTTCGGGTCAACGATGAAAATTGCATCCGGCAGTCTCTTCATTTCTTTGATTCCGCCAAGGTTTTTCTCCAGTTTCTCCCACTCTTTCTTCAGCTGGATAACTTCCTTCTTCGGCAGTACGTCAAATGTTCCGTCTTCCGCCATTGCTTCGATTTCTTTCAGACGGTTTACTCTGCTCTTGATTGTCTTGAAGTTTGTGAGCATTCCGCCCAGCCATCTCTCATTTACATAGAACATACCGCAGCGCTCTGCTTCTGTTTTGATAGCGTCCTGTGCCTGTTTCTTTGTTCCTACAAACAGGATTGTTCCGCCTTCTGCTGCGATATCGGAAATTGCCTGATATGCTTCATCTACTTTTCCTACAGATTTCTGAAGGTCAATGATATAGATACCATTTCTCTCTGTGTAGATGTACGGAGCCATCTTAGGGTTCCATCTTCTTGTCTGATGTCCGAAATGAACACCTGCTTCTAAAAGTTGCTTCATTGAAATAACACTCATGTTTCTTTCCTCCATTTGGTTTTGTTACTTCCGCACATTGCATTTCCCGTAAGACCGGCCTTTCATCCTGTAATCCATCAAAAAGGCTTAGGCACCTTTACAGGCAGACATATGCGTGTTTTTTTGCGACTTGAATATAATACCATAAAAAAGTGCCGGATGCAAGCATTTTTCTGGCTTTCCGGCACTTTCATGATCATTTTTCTCTCTTCATTGATATTTTACTACAGAACTCTTCTGACACTGCGGATCTGCCTGTAAGTGCAGTCACTCCACTCTACGATACCTACTCCGGGAGCTGATGCATGGATGATCCCCCCGGTTCCATTGTAGATGCCTACATGTCCGTAATACACCAGAAGGTCTCCCGCCTGTGCCTGTGAAAGCGGTACTTCCACTCCCGCATAAGCCTGTGAACTGTCCGTCCTTCCAAGACTGACTCCGAACTTTGCATAAATCTGCTGGGTAAACCCGGAACAGTCAATTCCATTTGTCAGGCTGTTGCCTCCCAGTACATAAGGATTTCCGAGAAATTGTCTTGCATACGCCACAACTGCCGCTCCGTCTGTCCCCTGCGGCGGCACAATCGATGCATTTCCTCCGCCTGATGAACTTCCGGATCCTCCTCCGTTTGATCCGCTGTTGCTGTTTTCGTTTCCGGCGGAATTATTTCCCTGCTGGGACTGGTTGCTATTTTCTTCAGCCTCCTGGGCCGCTGCTGCCTGTGCTGCTTCCTGCTGACGTTTTTCCTCTTCTGCTTTCTGGGCTGCCACCGCCTCCTGGATGCTGGCATCCAGCTGGGCAATCTCTGACTGTTTCCCATCTATCATCGTATTAAGGGAAGTCTTGTCCTCTTCCAACTGTACCTGCATTTTTTCCAGAGACTCTGCCTCTTCCTGCAGTGTGGCGGACAGCTCTTCTATCTTCTTTGTTGTAGCTTCACATTCCGCCTGCTTTTCTTTATCATACTCATGTACATTTTGTATGTATTCTGCTTTATTGATCAAATCCGAAAAATTTTCCGCGGAGAGAAGGATCTCCAATTCATTTCCATTTCCCGCTTCATACATATACTGGATTCGTTTTTTCATATCTGCAAATTGCTTTTGCTGCTGCACAATAGCTTCTTCCAGATCGACATTGGCCTTTTCAATCTCTTCCTGCTTTTTTGAAAGATCACTTTCCAGTGTGTTGATCTTGTCAAGAATGCTTGTCAACTGACTCTGCAGAGATGTCACTTCCCCTTCCACAGCTGCTTTATTATCTTTCAGATCATCTATGGATGGTTCTGCAAAAACAGGACATACTACCATGGAGCTGACCAGCATCGCCGTGACAGTTGCCTGTACTATTTTTTTCTTCATACTCTCCCACCTTATCTCTATCTGTATGCTGTTAACTTCTGTCTGTTTCGCGCTCTTTTGCGGAAGCGCCATTACCCTGATTTATATTTATACACAATAAGAATACAACAATTTTTCTGCAATTTCAACAAATTTTCCAAGAAATAAAAACAAGAAGGCAATTCTTTTTACTGCCTTCCTGCTTTCAGCTTTATGTTCACCGGATTACCAGCATCTCCTGTACCACGGAGATCCGTAAACACTGGCAATTTTTACAACATCTCCCGGTTTCGGAGCATGTATCATTTTCCCTCCGCCAATGTAAATTCCTACATGGCTTCCATAACACACAATGTCTCCCGGCTGCGGATCCGTTACTGCCACTCCGCATCCACCCTGTGCATAAGAAGTTCTCGGAAGAGAAATTCCCGCAACAGAATGGCAGTACTGCACAAGCCCGGAACAATCCAGGGCAGATCCCGGAGTGGAACCGCCATATACATAAGAAACTCCCAACTGGCTGTAAGCTGCATTTACAATTGCCTGTGCCACAGAAGTATTTCCCGAAGAGGAGGAACTTCCTGACGAGGAACTGCTTCCCGATGAGGAACTGCTTCCCGACGAAGAGCTGCCGCCCGACTCTGTACCGTCGGATGTATTTTCAGAGGATGTGCTGTTGTCAGACTCATCCTGCTGTGAACTGTCACTTTCGCCGGATTCCTCCTGTTCTGCTGCCGCTGCTGCCTCGGCCTCTCTTTGCGCCGCTTCCTGTGCCGCCGCCTCAGCTGCTGCTGCAATCTGCTCGTCAAAGTCAGCAATCTCTGCTTTCTTCTCTGTCAGAGTCGCATTCAGGTTTTCTTCCTCCTGCTCATATTGTTCCTGCATATCCTGCTGCTTTTTCTGCTCTGTCTCCAGAGTTTCCTTCAGATCTTTTATTTCTGCTTCTGTTTGTTCCAGTTCTTCCAGCTTTTGCCGGTCATATGTATGAACATTCTGAATATATTCCGCTTTGTTAACCAGATCTGAAAAGTCTTTTGCCGATATAAGGGTTTCCAGAGAACTTAACTCTCCGCTTTCATACATATATTTGATCCTAAGTTTCATAGAATCATATTGTTCTTCTGCTTTTTTCTCGGCTTCCTCCAAATCTTCCTCGGCCTGTATGATCTTCTCTCCGGTCTTGATCAGCTGTTCTTCCATTGATCCGATCTTGGTAATAAGCTCTGTCAACTGTTCCTGCAAGGACTCTGCCTCTTCTGTAGCTGCCTCTTTTTTCTCTTCCAGCTCTGCAGCCGACGGTGCAGCAAGTACCGATGTCGTGGCTAAAGAACTGGCTAATGCTGTCATCAGCAGTGTTCTTCCTATTCTGTTCATCTTAATTCTGTCCCTTTTCAATTATCTGCTATGTCTGTTTCCTGTTGCTGTGTTTCCCCTCCCATACATTTAATATAAATTAAAATTTATATTTTTGCAATACTTTTTTAATTTTTTGTAATATTTCCGTAATATTTAAACTGACGGCTGAACCGGTTTCTCATCAATGCGCTGTATCAGCACAAATATACTGGACGCCGCTGCTGCACATACAACCGTAATAATACCGATCCTCATAGGCTGCTGCATCATCCATTCATAGGCAGCCGTTTCTGTAGCTGCAATTGAAACAAGATTCATTACCATATGCCCCAATACCGGAGCTTTGACAGATCCGTATTTTTCATATAAGTAACAGAGCACCATTCCCATGAAAAAAGCATAGATCATCTGAACCATATTTCCGTGAATAACGGCAAAGATCAAAGATGCGGAAACTGCCGAGCGGATAAATCCTGCTCTTTGGCGCATCCTCCTGAACATCACCCCGCGGAATACCAGTTCCTCAGCTGCAGGTACCAAAAGGCCCAGACAAATCACCTGTACGGGCAGAGATGCACTGTAAAGAGCATCTGTAGTCTGCTGATATGATGCACTCATCGACTGAAGATTTCCGATTATGATCAGATTATTTACACCCACACACAAGACAGCCGAAATGCCGATCACACCTGCATACTGCCACAAAGAAGCTTTTTTGTTCGGCACAATTCCAAGAAATTTTTCATTCTTACGATCCCTGTGAAACAAAAACAACATAATAGGAATCACAAGCAATGCGCTGATCCCCTCCAGCAGTGTGGTATACTGCATCAGCTGCTCTGTTATTGTCAAAGTCATATCCGTCATGGCATCCTGATTCTGCATTGCCCCCACTGCTTCATCATAGTGGTTGGACATGTAAAAAAAGCTGTATATTCCCGCTGCCGCCATACTGACAACCATACTGACGACTAATTTGATCACCAGAGGCACAAACACATACCATGCACCGGTTTTATATACTTTCGGCATTGACGGTATGGGCGTCTTCTCCTGTTCGTCTTTCTTTTGTTCCTGCCCCGGTTCAACGGACCCGGGATCTGTTCCGGGATTTTCCCATGGATTGCTCATATATATTTTTTGTTCCTCACTTTCCAAATCTAAATATGTAACAGTACATAAAACTCCTGATTTTCTTATTCTACTTCTCATTTACAAAAGTTTCAATTAAAAAAGTATAAACTCTCTGCCGACTGATTCCGCTTCCTTTTCTTTACTTTCCTGTCTCCAGGCCATATAATAGTAAATATAATTTTCAGGAAAGGAGTTTTATAATATGGAAGATCAGAAACAGCGTGTCTATGACGCACTGAATAAACTCGGTATTAAATATGAAGTCGTTGAACATGAACCTGTTCATACTATGGAGGACATGGACCGCCTCGGCCTTCCGGAAAAGGGTACTCTGTGCAAAAATCTTTTTCTTCGGGATTCCAGAGGCAAACGTCACTTCCTTGTCACCTGCGATGAAAAGAAAAAAGTAGATCTCAAGTCTCTTGGACGCGCGCTTGGAGCCGGCAATCTAAGCTTCGCCTCAGAGGAACGCCTGGAACAGTATCTTGGCTTAAAACAGGGAAGCGTTTCCCCCTTCGGACTTATGAATGACACAGATCATGCGGTGGAATTTTTTATCGACAAGGATCTTTCCCGCTGTAAAAGTCTCGGGATCCATCCTCTGGAAAACACTGCTACCGTTTTCCTTTCTTTCAAAGACCTGGACAAATTTCTGTGGGATCTCGATGTAGATGTCATAAAAATCAAATTATAATGGAACGGCAAAAGGACATGGATTTTGCATCCCATGTCCTTTCCTTTTATTTATTCTTCAGATATTCCTCAATAAGGCATTGCTTCCCTTTCAGGCTTCCCTGAACCATCTCCGGTTTGCCGCCGCCTCTGCCGGCAAACCTTTCGTTCAGCTCTTTTCCAAACGGACGGACATCCTCTTTCCTGCTTCCGATCACATAGCGATACCCTTCCTCTGATGTTCCGGCAAACACAGCCGCTATTTTTGCCCCTCTGTCAAGCAAAGCATTCATCAGCTCCCTTGGCCCGTTTCCTTCCAGCCCGCTGTCAAATATCCAGGTCACGCCTTCTCTTATTGCTGTTTCAGCTGCCTGGTATCTCAAAAGCTTCTGCTGGAGGAGCAATGTTCTATTTTTCCAGCCATCCCGCTCCGCCTTCAGCTTTTCCACAGCTTTTGCTGTCTCATTTTCCTTCTCACACAACAGATTTCCTATGGCTTTTACATTTGCCTGTTTGATCCGGTAGTCTCTAAGCGCCCGGAACCCACACAGCATGGTAATCCTCTCTCCGCCTTTGTAGTTCATCCTCCCTACCAGCTTGATCAGTCCGATCTCCCCTGTTCTCTTTACATGAGGGGCGCAGCATGCACAGACATCAAATCCCGGAATTTCTATAATCCTTACCTGGCCTTCGATCTCTATTTTGCTTCTGTATTCCATAAAGGAAAGCTCTTCCCTGGAGGGGTAAAGTGTCTCTACTTTCAGATTCAGGGCAACTGCCCTGTTGGCTTCCCACTCAATTTCCTCCAGCTCTTCCGGCATGATAGGACCGTTAAAATCCATAGTACAGTAATCATTTCCCAGGTGAAAGCCTACGTTATCATACCCGAAGCGGGCGTGTACAAGCCCGGAAATGATGTGTTCTCCCGTATGCTGCTGCATCTTTTCAAAACGCTCTTCCCAGCTGATTTTCCCGTGAACAGTTTTTCCTACTTCCAAAGGACGATCCGTTATGTGATGGACAGTTCCCTGTTTTTCCTTCACATCCCAGACCTCTGCCTCATCCAGCCATCCGGTATCAGCATATTGCCCTCCGCCTTCCGGGAAAAATGCAGTCCTCTCTAAAATAACACGATAGCCCTTTTTATCCTTTTCACAGGAAAGTACTTTCGCATCAAATTCTTTCATGTGACTGTCCTGATAAAAAAGCTTCTCTGTCTGCCCAATCTCCATTTCCTGTCTACATCCTTTCCGGCGCTTCAAATCCAAGTATATCGATACATGCCTCCAGTACTCTCTTTGTCAGGATCAGAACTGCAATATAACTCTCCTGTACTTTTTCATCCTCCTCTGCCAGGATCTTCGTTTCATGGTAGAAACGATTGAATGCATTTGCCAGGTCATAAATATACGCACAGATCTTATGAGGCGCTGTTTCCTCATAAGCGGTCTCCATGACAGCATTGTATTTGGCAATTTCCAGCATAAGCGCCTTTTCACTGTCACTGTGAGCTCCGCTGACAGAAAGATCTTCCAGATGTTTTCCCATTTCTTCATATTTATGAAGAATGGATTTGATCCGTACAATAGTATAAAGAATATAGGGACCTGTATTTCCTTCAAATGATGTAAAGCGGTCCACATCAAATACATAATCCTTGCTGGCCTGATTAGACAGATCTCCATATTTAATAGCAGACATTCCCACAATTCCGGCAGTCTCCTTTGCTTCCTCTTCGCCCACTGTCCGGTTATCCGTGATCTTGTGGTACATCTCCTCGTTAATTTCACGGATCAGGTTCTCCAGGCGCATTACACCGCCCTCTCTTGTTTTAAAGGGCTTTCCGTCCTTTCCGTTCATTGTACCAAATCCAAGGAAACGAAGCCTTGTCTTTTCCGGTACGATCCCGGTTTTTTTCGCTGCCCGGAATACCTGTGTAAAATGAAGTTCCTGGCGCTTATCCACTACATAGATCACCTGATCCGGATGATAGTCTTCCTCTCTCTGGACTAAAGTAGCAAGATCTGTCGTCCCGTACAAAGAGGCCCCGTCTGATTTCTGGATCATACATGGAGGAATTTCTTTCGTATCTGTCTCTTCTTTTACATCAATGACAAGGGCTCCGTCATCTACCCTTGCAAACCCCTCTTTTTTCAGCCGTTCGATCATGTCCGGAATATAGGCCTGCGCATCCGCCTCTCCCTTCCACAGATCAAACTCCACATTTAAATTGGCATAATTCTTCTTCAGATCCGCCACGGAAACCTGCATGATATGCTTCCAGATAGCGGTATATCCCTTGTGTCCGTTCTGAAGCAAATAGGTAGCATGCAATGCTTCTTCCCTGTATTCTTCATGTTCTTTAGCATAGGCGCTTGCAGTCGGATAAATCTCTTCCAGCTCTCCGATGGTAAATGGCGCCTCACTGGGATATTCTCCTTCAAAAGACTCATCAAAATACGGAAGATCAGGCTGGCGTTTCTTTAACTCTGTAATTATAAGTCCCATCTGATAGCCCCAGTCTCCCATGTGTATATCTCCAAGAACCTTATGCCCCATTGCTCTGCAGATTCTCTTGACACTTTCTCCAATGATCGCGGATCGGAGATGCCCTACATGGAGAGGCTTTGCCACATTAGGTCCGCCGTAATCTATAACGATCATTTCCGGATTCTCTGTCTTTTCCAGACCGAGCGTTTCCTCTCCCGCCATATCATTCAAATAAGATGCAAGGTATCTGTCATCAATCTTCAGGTTAATAAAACCCGGAGCAACTGCTTCTGCTTCTGCAATGCAGCCCTGTCTCCCGATCTGAGACACCACATCTTTTGCAATCATTATCGGCGCTTTTTTATAAACCTTGGCTCCCGCCATAGCCCCATTACACTGGTATTCACACAGATCCGGACGGTTTGACAGCGTTACCTTTGCATAGGATCTGTCATAACCCGCTTCTTCAAAAGCCTCTTCCATTTCTGCGGTTATCTTATCTAAAAGCTTTTTCATCTTTTTTCCTCCATTCCTGTTCCACAATACCCTTTGATCATTCTACAGTCTACCATAATTCCCCCTTTCCCTCAATATCTCTCTTTTGACAAACTGGATTTTCCTTGCCATTTCCGCGAAACTATGCTACCCTCGAATAACCAATAATAAAAGAAAGAAGGAATGTTATGATCATTGGTTCTCATGTTGGAATGAGCGGAAAGGATATGCTCCTTGGCTCCGCAAAAGAAGCAGTCACCTACGGAGCTGATACATTTATGTTTTACACCGGGGCGCCTCAAAACACAAAACGAAAAGACATCAGCGAGTTGAATATCGACCCGGCCTGGAAATATATGGAGGAACACGGGATCAGACAGATCCTTGTCCATGCCCCTTACATTATCAATCTTGCAAATACTGTCAAACCGGAAACCTATGAACTTGCAGAAGAATTTCTTGCCCTGGAGATTGAACGTACTGCCGCCTGCAAAAGCTCCACTCTGATCCTCCATCCCGGAGCTCATGTGGGTGCAGGAGTATCCGCAGGAATCGCTCAGATCATCCGCGGCCTAAACCACATCCTTACCAGGGAAACAACCGTCAATGTCGCACTGGAAACAATGGCCGGAAAGGGGACTGAAATCGGACGAAGCTTTGAAGAAATCGCCCGCATTTATGACGGCGTTGTGTATAACGACAAGCTGCGTGTATGCTTTGACACCTGCCACACCAATGACAGTGGATATGATGTTAAAAATAACTTTGACGGTGTGATCGATGAATTTGACCGCATTCTGGGCAAAGATCAGATTGCGGTCTTCCATATCAATGACAGCAAGAATCCGATGGGCGCCCGCAAAGACCGCCACGCCAATATTGGTTTTGGCACCATTGGCTTTGATGCCCTTCACACCATTGTGCATCACCCTGATTTTGAAAATGTTCCCAAGATTCTCGAAACTCCCTATATCCCCTCTTCCGAAAATTCAAAAAAGTCTTTCCCGCCTTATCGGGAAGAAATACAGATGTTAAGATGCGGACAGTTCAATTCCCGTCTTCAGGAAGAAATCGCCGGCAAATAAGCCGGCTTTTCTTTTTCTCTTGACAATTTTATATTTATGTATTATTGTATTATATAGCTAATACATTTGTTGGATATCAAATCGTACAATAGAAACGAGGTGACATGCATGCCATGGGAATTAGATAATGACCGCCCGATCTATCTGCAGCTTATGGAACGGATACAAAGGGATATCATTTCCGGAGTCTACAAACCCGGCGATAAACTTCCGTCTGTAAGAGATCTCGCCGTGGAGGCCGCGGTAAATCCAAACACAATGCAAAAAGCTCTTTCCGAACTGGAAAGAAGCGGCCTGGTTTACGCCCAGAGAACCAGCGGCCGGTTTATAACGGAGGATGAAGCTATGCTGAAAAAAATGAAACAGGAACAGGCTGCCAGCCATATCCATGAATTTTTTGAAAAAATGCGCAGTCTCGGATTCCAGGATGAAGAGACGCTTGCTCTACTTCAGGAAGCTATAAAGGGGGAACACTGACTATGAAGCCGATATTAGAATGCAAAGGGCTTACCAAACAATATAACAACCATGTCAACGCCCTTACGAATCTGAATCTGGTTCTGGAACGGGGACAGATCATCGGGCTTTTGGGACCGAACGGAAGTGGAAAGACCACTTTGATCAAACTGATCAATGATCTTTTGATTCCTACAGAAGGACAGGTTCTGATCGATGGAATGGTGCCCGGCGTTGAGACAAAGAAGATCGTATCCTATCTCCCGGAGCGGACCTATCTGGATCCCTCAATGAAGATCAAGGATATCATTTCCTATTTTTCAGATTTTTACGAAAACTTTGTCACTGACCGCGCTTACCATATGATGACAGATCTGGAGATCGACGTCAACTCCCGTATGCGCGCTCTCTCCAAGGGAACAAAAGAAAAGGTTCAGCTGGCCCTGGTAATGAGCCGTGACGCCCAGCTGTATGTTCTGGATGAACCGATTGGTGGAGTGGACCCTGCTGCCAGGGACTATATTCTTCAGACCATATTGACAAATTATAACGAAAACGCGACCATCCTGATCTCCACCCATCTGATCACAGACATTGAAAACATCCTGGACCGGGTTCTCTTTCTAAAGCAGGGGCAGGTTGTACTCAATGCAGCGGTAGATGAAATACGAATGGATCAGGGTAAATCTGTAGATGCGTTATTCCGGGAGGTGTTCAGATGTTAGGCAAACTGATTCGGTATGATCTGAAATCTACAACCAGATTTCTGATCGTCATTCATATTTTTCTGATTATATTTTCCATACTGGGACGCATATTCCTGACCGGAAGATTTCCTTATGAAGCTGATGATATAAGCGAATTGCTTATTGCTTTGACCTTTACTGTATATATCATCCTGTTTGCGGGCGCTTCATTTGGTACCCTTCTCGTTATAGCAGTAAGATTTTACAAAAATTTATTCTCCGATGAGGGATATCTCACCAATACCCTTCCCGTCACCAAAGGGATGCACTTACTGTCAAAGACACTCTCTGGAACTATATGGTGCGCTATTGATGCTTTCATCCTGTACCTGTGCGCTTTTATCCTGATCGCTATCCCGCCTGTTACCGAAGCTCTCAGCGCTCATTGGGGAGAATTTATCCGGCTTTTGGGATTTTCCAGCCAGAGCAGCTTTCATTTCTTTTTGCTGTATATGGTAGTACTTACCTTCATCGGCGCGGTTGTCGATGTGGTCAGTATCCAGTCAGCCGTCATATTGGGGCAGCTTTTTAACGGTCACAAGGTATTGGGAGCTGTTGTTTCCTATTTTGTCCTTACCACCATCTCCTCGATTGCGGCTACCATACTGATGGGGATTTACGATCTGCTTACTGATAACCTTATAATAGGTACTGTCGGCAACTCTGACTTTACCTTTGCTTCCTATATGACAAATATATTAAATCTTTCCTTTGCCCTGGAAATTGTATTTGCCATCATACTTTATATTATTTCTTATATTATTATGAAAAAGAAAATCAATTTAAGCTAACCTTGCAGAGAAGGGATATTTGCACAAAAAGGCATATGACTTCTGCAGTATAATCTGCAGCTCGTCATATGCCTTTTTCTTTTTCCTAAAAAAACACTTGAATCAACACCATATAAAGCACAGTGCCTACTCCGATACTTAAAAGGTTATTTCTCTTCCAGGCATGAAGCGCCGCTGTCACAAAGACAGCAGCCGCTTCCGGAATCCCATGGGGCGCTTCTGCCACAGGTGTCGCCCGCAGGCAGTATACCACAAGCATACCGATCACTGCCGGTGTCAGCACTCTTCCAAGATAACGCACCACTTCCGGTATCTCTTTCCCCTTTGGAAATATCAAAAACGGAACGACTCTTGTAGCAAAAGTAGTGGCCGCCACAAGGAAAATAATTACAAATGATACTCCTGCACTTAACGGCATTTTGCCACCTCCCTCTCATCCAGCTTCCTTCGTCCCGCAAAAAGGATCATGATAATAAGAAGCATGGAAGGGAGCACAAAACTGTCGGCTCCGAATATCTGCAGGCAGAGAAACGCTGCCGCCACGCCTATTGTTTCCGGAATCCTGTTTTTGGCATCCATCCACTGTTCCACAAAGATCACCACAAACAGCGCTGTCATGGCAAAGTCGATCCCTTCCGAATTGAAGGGCAGAAAACTTCCTGCAAGTCCTCCAATGGCAGAACCGATTACCCAGTAGGACTGATTCATAATAGAAATCGCAAATAGAAATTTTTCTTCTTCTACTCCTTCCGGTATTTTTGTTGTACATAAAAGGGAATAGGTTTCATCAGTCAGACCGAAGATCATATACCACCTTTTTTTCCCCATCTGATTAAATTTGTCAAGCAGTGATATCCCATAAAATATGTGTCTGATATTTACCATTAAAGTCATGAATATCACTTGTACAAAAGAAATACCCGGCGTAAAAAAATTTACTGCCAGATATTGCCCGGAGCCTGCATATACAAGCAGGCTCATCAATATTGCCCATAAAAAGGAATACCCTTTCTCCGCATACATAACGCCAAAGGCAATCCCAATAAAAAGATATCCCGTCAAAACAGGAATCGTATAAGGAAACGCCTTTCTGAATGCATGTTTGTAACCTGTCATCCCTTATTCCTTTCCTTTATCCATTGCATATCCTATTTCTTACTTCTCTACCGTGAAGAGGCCTGTTCCAGATCTGTCAGCACCTCTGCAAGCATAGCATCCGATGCAACTGCACCGGCATAATCCTGCTGCACTCCCGCCATAAACTGCTGTACGTCATCATGGGATGCAACCTCTTCTGCTTCCTGTAGGATCTCATCCTCCGCCACTTCGGAGAGGATCTGCCACTTTCCCTTCTCTTTTCTCAGATACAGTGTTTCCATCCCCGGCACCTCTGTATAAATGTCTTTTATCTTCATAGTATATTTCACAAAGGCAATATAGCAATCCTCATATCTTGCCTTTTTCAGATAGATTGTAAGATTGTTATACCCTTCTGCGAAGCCGTTTTCACTTGTCTTTTGTTCATAATAATCATGGACGGCCTGTTCGATTGCTGTATCCGTATTTTCTTTCAGTGGATTTTCTTCGATCAGCTCCCAGCCTTTGTTTTCTTTCTTCTGAATGTCTTCCTGCAGCTCTGCTACCGTATCCTTTGTCTCCTGGCTTTTCGCTTTCTCTTTGGTAAGATTGAATCCCGCTGCAGCCAGCACTAACAATATCAGACATCCCGCTGCAATCTTAAGGAGCCTGCCCTTTTTTGCTGTACTGCCGCTGCTTTTCAGTCTTCCCTTCATTTCTACCTCCACTTCTTATTCTGTATGCAGTCTGGCACTAAAAATAATACTCGCTATTTTTTTGAAAGTCAATCTTGTAATTTTGTTCCATTTGTGCTATTATACTACTTGTCTCTGTAGCTCAGTGGATAGAGCACTGCCCTCCGGAGGCAGGTGCGCCAGTTCGACTCTGGTCAGAGACGTAAAGAGCAGTCAGTTTATACCGACTGCTCTTTTTTAATTTGCCAGGAACTCTTTGTTCTTCTTATTCTTTTTCCGGCAGCATGAGTTTCTCCTTCTCCCGGCAATAAAAATAGACCCTGTCAGACAGCACATCCTCTCTGTCAAGCTGCGTCTGATTCATCTCTCTGACGATCAGATCCAGTTCTTCCCAGGAGGGCGCCATACTGACCGGCAGAATGATCACTTCATGGATACTGCTTGGCATTATATAAAAGTCTTTGCCCAGATATTCCCCGATACGCTTCAGACAGGAAGGATAGAGTATGGCTGCTGCGCCAAAATTCCGGCTGCTGTTTGTCAGGATATGGACATCCTCTTCGCCCTGCTCCCATTCTTCCGGGCCTTCCTCCCCTGCCATTTCATATATAACAGTCTGCATAGGCGCAAATTCAGCCGGAAGAAGTCTTGGTGTATTTTGACATGCCTCCCGGTAAACGTCTTCCTTTTTCACATTCCACAGGCGAAGGTGCTCTTCCCCCACAGGCATGAAAGCCGTTTTATCTTCACCATCCAGATCCAGCATTACAAAAAAGATAACAGCCAGATCCAAAAAGGGAACATAGGGGATTCCTCTAAGGTAGTCCTGGTTTTTTCGACAGTTCACTACCCGGTAAATAATCCTCGACCTGACATTTTCATATTCTGTCAGAAATCCTCCCTCCCATCTGTGCGTCACTTTCACATGCTGGTACAGTTCTTTAATCTGACACCCGATTTCTTCCAGAGTATATCCTCTTTGATATCTCTCGAAATACCCCTCCAAATATATCGTCGGAGAAATATTAAGCCCTGGCTCACGGATCACAATACCCTTGCGCTCTCTCCCGTTATTTTTGATCACTGTACGGATACAGATATCCCACTCTTCCGGCAAAGCCTCCCGAAGCCTTTTTTCCAACAGTTCCACGAATTTTTCATATGACATAAAGCTCCTTTCTCCATCAGATGCTTTTGTCTTTTTGCAGATCCCAGGCAGATAGATATTATGGTAACTTACATTATAAAAAAGCCCCGCACAAAATGCAAGGCTTTTTCTTTTCTTATTAAAATTCAGATGAATCTGTCTCTGTATACACTTCTCATTATACTCTGGACAAATATTCTCCTGTACGTGTGTCGATCTTCAGAACATCGTCCTGATTTACAAACAGCGGAACCATGATCTGTGCTCCAGTTTCTACGATAGCCGGCTTTGTAGCGCCTGTTGCTGTATCTCCCTTCACACCAGGTTCTGTCTCTGTAACTCGCAGCTCTACAGTGATAGGCGGTTCAATAGCAAACACATTTCCCTGATGAGAAATCACTTTTACCGTCTCGTTCTCTTTTACGAATTTCAGAGAATCTCCGACCACATCCGCATTTACTGCCAGCTGGTCATATGTCTCCATATCCATAAAGTTATACAGATCACCGTCTGTATACAAGTACTGCATATCTTTTCTGTCAATATGAGCTGTCTCAAATTTTTCTGTCGGACGGAATGTCTTTTCTACCACGCCGCCGTTTATGATATTTTTTAATTTTGTGCGCACGAAAGCAGCGCCTTTACCAGGTTTTACATGCTGGAAATCCAGGATCTGATAAATATTCCCTTCAATTTCTACAGTCAAACCATTTTTGAAATCACCTGCTGAAACCATTATAATCCTCCTTAAATCGTGCCTTCCCCCGGCACATGGCATTCTTATTCACTTTTACCATTTTATAATAGTTTACTGCTTTTTTCAACCTTTTTTTCCTTTTCCAGGCTTTTCTTATAAAAATGCAGTACAATATTTTCCAGATAGCGCTTCAGAACAATCTGGATTTCTTCCTTAGGATGAATAGGACGTACCAGGATACTGGGAATGCCCGTGCGTTTGGCGCCCCACACATCCGTAAAGAGCTGGTCGCCTATAAACACCGTATCCGACACATCTGTCCCCATAATCTCCATAGCTTTCTTATAATTCTTTGTGGACGGCTTGTGGGCATTATATACATAATCCACCTGAATGGGTTCATTAAAAGTCCTTACCCTTTTTTCCTGATTATTGGAAATCAGACAACAGGAAAACCCGATTTCTTTCAGACGTTTAAAAAGCCGGATGGCCCGTTCATCCGCCGGGGCGCCATGAGGTACAAGTGTATTATCAATATCGAATATCAATCCCCTTATTCCATTTTTATATAATTTTTCAAAGTCTATCACATATGTGGACGCCACATACCGGTCCGGGAAAAATTTTTCAAACATTATTCTTCTTCCATTTCTGTTAATTTCTGGATCATTTCCTCGCATACCTGCAAAACACTTTTTCCGTCTGTATTGACAACAATATCTGCCGCTGCTTCATATTTTTCACGGCGCTGCTCCATCAATTCGGAAATTCCGGCCACATTCTTTCTTCCGTTCAAAACCGGACGGTCGTTGCTGTCCTTTACCCGCTCATAGATTGTCTCCGGGCTCGCTGTCAGAAGAACCACCCTTCCGTTTTTCTTCATCTCTTTTACGTTTCTTTCTCTTAAGGCAGCTCCCCCTCCACAGGAAACTACGGTATTCTTCCTGCTCTGCATCTCCACCAGAAGATCTGTCTCCAGTTCCCGGAAATACTCTTCTCCATATGTAGCGAAAATATCCGGAATGCTCATTTCCTCTCTCTCTGAAATCACCTGATCCATCTCCACAATATTCATGGCGAACATTGTGCTCAAGTAATCGGAAACTGTTGTTTTGCCTGCTCCCATAAATCCAATCAATATAATATTGTAATCGAACAGTTTTCGAGCCTGTATCCTTTTACTGTTGCGGTTGATCCGACGGAACACATCGTAAATTTCTTCTTTATATTTGTTATCATCCAGTTTTTCTTTCAGTCTTGCTTTCTGCTTTTCCTCCTGCTGCGGCTGAAGAATCGGCATGCCGTATTTCTCTTTATATGCCATAATCTTCTCCACAATGGAATTTCTCTCCACAAGAGCGTCAATGATTTTATCATCACAAAGCGCCAGCTGTTCACGATACATCTCTAAATCATTCATTACACCTTTTCTCCTTTTCCGTTCAAGTCTCTGATCTACTGCTTAGGCCCATGGCTGAATCGTTACTTATTATAACAAAACACTTTTTATTTTTCAATCCATAGACAGATTCTATCATCAAAGGCATAAACATGAATTTGTTTTTGTTTTAACAATATTTTATAATTATAATATGATCAAACAAAGGTTTATAAAACGGAGGTAAACGTAAATGAAGAACAACTTCAAACATATCTTTAGTCCTCTTAAAGTAAGAGGAATGGTCATGCCAAACCGTGTTGCAATGATGCCTATGGGAAGCGACTTCGCAGGACATACCGGAGAGCTCACCGACGAACACATCAAATACTATGAACTCAGAGCCCGCGGCGGCACAGGACTTATCATTGTAGAAAATGTATGTGTAAAATATCCGGAAGGATCCAATGGAACTACACAGCTTCGTATTGATAAAGACTGCTATATCCCCCGTCTTTTCAATCTCACAGAAGCCTGTCACAGATATGGCGCCTGCATAGGCGTGCAGCTGAACCATGCAGGAGCATCCGCTATGTCTTCCAGAATAGGTATGCAGCCTGTCTCCGCTTCCACCCTTCCTTCCAAACCAGGCGGAGAGCTCCCCCGCCCTCTTACCAGGGAAGAGTTGGAAAGCATTGCCAAAGATTACGGCACTGCTGCCAGGCGCGCAGTAAACGCAGGATTTGACATGGTAGAGATCCATGCGGGACATTCTTATCTCATCAGCCAGTTTTTATCTCCTACTATGAATGACCGCACGGATGAATTTGGCGGATGCGCCGAGAACCGAGCCCGCTTCTGCCGTATGGTTATTGACGAGGTGCGAAAGGCTGTCGGTTCTATGATTCCTATTTCTCTTCGTCTCAGCGTGGACGAGCTTGTAGAAGGCGGAAACACAGTAGATGATTGTCTGGAATATCTGGAATTTTTAAATGATGAGGTTGATATTTTCGATACCTCCTCCGCTTTAAACCCATCCATCCAGTATCAGATCGACGCAAACTATCTGGAGGACGGCTGGCGTTCCTATATGGCGAAAGCAGTGCGGGACAAATTCCACAAACCGACTATCGCTATCGGAAATATCCGGAATCCGCAGGTTGCAGAAGACATCCTGGCACGGGGAGATTCTGACATCATCGGCATCGGCCGCGGACTCATCGCTGATCCTGACTGGTGCAACAAGGCAAGATACGGCGATGTAGAGGATATCCGCAAATGTATCTCCTGCAACATCGGCTGTGTAGGAAACCGTATCGGCGGAAACAAACCACTGCGCTGCACCATCAATCCGGATCTTATCAATGGGGAAGCCTACAAAAAACAGCAGGTAAGGAAACCTTGCAACGTAGTTGTAGTAGGAGCCGGAACAGCCGGACTTGAGGCAGCATGTACAGCAGCAGAAGTGGGCTGCAGCGTTACTTTACTTGAAAAACAGGATCATATCGGAGGCCTGTCCGTAGAAATTTCCAAAATCCCTGCAAAAAAAAGACTGGCAGACTTCCCGACCTATCTGAAACACCGGGCGGAAAAACTGAAAAACCTTACAATTAAAACCGGCGTAGACACAACGGTAGATATGATCAAATCCTATCATCCGGATCTTGTCGTGAACGCAACCGGATCTGTTCCTCTTCTGCCTCCGATCGACGGGCTTCATGAAAACCTCGGCAAGGAAGGCTCCGGCGTATACGGAATCAAGGATCTGATGGGAAATGTAGAAGCATTTGACAAAGATATGACCGGAAAGACTGTCATCGTCATCGGCGGGGGTGCAGTAGGACTGGATGTTGTAGAATTTTTCGCTCCCCGCGGAGCAAAGACAACCATCATTGAAATGCTTCCAACAATCGGAAACGGGCTGGACGCTTCTTCTACTTCCAGCATGAAAGAATGCATGGAAAAACATCAGGTAACACAGCTTGTCAGCACTGCTCTTCAGAAAGTAAATCCTCACTCCTTCATTGTGAAAAGAGATGGAAAGGAGGAGGAACTTCCCTTTGATTATGGTTTTGTATGCCTCGGCATGAAAGCTTATGCGCCTCTGTGGGATGAGATTGTAGAAGGATTCGACGGAGAAGACACCGAGATCCTCAACATCGGAGACTCTGTCCGTGCAAGACGCATCATCGACGGTACCGACGCCGGCCGCCACATGGTACTTGCCACATTAGACAGACTGCACTACCTGTAAGATTTGCATTTTTCATTCATCTGTATTACAATAGATCCATAATATTTTGACAGCGCTGCCTTGTCTGTAGGGCAGCGCTGCCATTATAGAAAAAGATATGAAAGAAAGGACCTTATCCCATGCCAAAAACATTAAATGAAGTTACAAAAGACGTCCAGCAGGTTCTCGCCTTAAACGATGACGGGAAAAGCATCAGCGAAATTTCTTCTCTGCTCGAACTGGACGAAACCTATATTTACAATATCCTGATTTCCAGACAGAGCTATGGCGAAGATCCGCAGACAGTTGCCAGAATGGTTATCATGGAAAATCCTATGTGAACTTAGGGAACAGATCTTCAAGCCTTCTGTAAATCTCCTGATAAAGTCTGAAATATTCCATATATCTTTTGTGATGAGCAGTACAGTACGTATCTGCTTTTTTTCTTTTTATCATTTGACTGACTGCTTCAGGGCAAAAAGAAGCAGGGACAATATCTTTTCAGATACTATCCCCGCTTCTATCCTTCTTTCAGCGCTTGACGCTGTCTTTTACCTTCTTTTCCTCTTCTGCTGATTCAGTACTATTTATCTTCCAGCACTTTCGCGGTAAATTCCTCTACTTTCATGCTTCCAATGTCGCCTTCGTCTCTCTTACGGACTGACACTGCTTTCTCTTCTACCTCTTTCTCACCAACAATCAGCATGTATGGAACTTTTTCCATCTGAGCGCTGCGGATCTTGTATCCCAGCTTCTCATTTCTGTCATCAGTCTCTACGCGGATTCCCGCTGCTTTCAAAGAATCAGAAACTTCTTTTGCATAGTCTGCAAATTTCTCTGATACTGGAAGGATTTTCACCTGTACAGGAGCAAGCCAGGTCGGGAATTTTCCTGCATAATGTTCGATCAGGATACCGATGAAACGCTCGATGGAGCCAAAGGCTACTCTGTGGATCATGATCGGACGGTGTTTCTCCCCGTCTGCTCCTGTATACTCCAGCTCAAATCTCTGTGGCATCTGGAAGTCGAGCTGAATTGTTCCGCACTGCCATGTCCTTCCGATAGAATCTTCCAGATGGAAGTCGATCTTCGGTCCATAGAACGCACCGTCTCCTTCATTTACCACATAATCAAGGCCAAGATCTTCCAGTGCTCCACGGAGAGCATCTGTTGCCATCTCCCAGTCTGCGTCGCTTCCCATACTGTCTTCCGGTCTTGTAGAAAGCTCTACATGGTATTTAAATCCGAATTTGGAATATACCTCATCAATCAATCTTGCAACGCCTTTGATCTCGTCCTGGATTTGATCTTCTGTCATGAAAATATGGGCATCGTCCTGTGTGAAGCAGCGCACACGCATCAGGCCGTGAAGCTGTCCGGATTTTTCATGACGGTGAACCAATCCCAGCTCACCAACCCGCATCGGGAGATCTTTATAAGAACGCGGCTCTACTTTATATACCAGCATTCCGCCCGGGCAGTTCATTGGTTTTACTGCATAATCTTCCTCGTCAATGACTGTGGTATACATGTTGTCTTTGTAGTGATCCCAGTGTCCTGAATTTTCCCACAGATGACGGCTTAAAATGATAGGAGTGGAAATCTCCACATATCCTTCTCTTGTATGGAGTTCTCTCCAGTAATCGATCAGAAGGTTTTTAAGAACCATTCCTTTCGGAAGGAAGAATGGAAATCCCGGGCCCTCCTCCATGATGGCAAACAGTCCAAGCTCTTTTCCAAGCTTTCTGTGGTCTCTCTTTTTTGCCTCTTCCATACGTTTCAGGTATTCGTCCAACTCCGCTGCTTTCGGGAAGGATGTACCGTAAATTCTTGTCAGCATCTGATTGTGCTCATCACCATGCCAGTATGCTCCTGCCACACTCTGGAGCTTAAATGCTTTCACAACACTTGTGTTGGAAACATGAGGTCCTGCACACAGGTCTACGAATTCTCCCTGTCTGTAGAGGCTGATCTCTTCTCCTTCCGGCAGCTCTTCTATCAGTTCCACCTTATAAGGTTCATTTCTCTCCTCCATCAGTTTGAGAGCTTCTTCTCTGCTGACGCTGCTTCTCTCAAGAGGAAGGGCTTCCTTTACAATCTTTCTCATTTCCTTTTCTACATCTGCCAGATTTTCAGATGTAAACGGAAAACTAAATTCAAAATCATAGTAAAATCCGTCCTTGATGGCCGGCCCGATAGCACATTTCGTATCAGGATAGAGCCGTTTTACCGCCTGTGCCAGAATATGGGATGTAGTGTGACGAAACGCCTCCTGCCCGATCTCATCCGTAAATGCCATTTCCTGAACAGATCCGTCTTTCATGCTTACTTTCATATCTTTTCTCCTTTCTTTTTCAAAACCCTGCATTGAAGAACAAAGAGTTCCGCAAGAGGAACTCTCGCGCCGAGCGCGGTCGCTTTAACGGCAACTTCCACTTCGCGCGAGTGCGCATCCCGCGGAGCGTTTTATTCGATAGGGAACGGAGTTCCTATTGAATAAAAAAGCACCCCTGCCCGACAGCTTATGCTGCCTGTTGCAAGGGTGCGGTCTTTCGCACGGTTCCACCTTCATTTTTCACTTTGGTCTTAAAAACCTGTCCCCTTAACGCGAGGTTACGATGCTGCATACTGAAAGCTTCTGCTTCGTTGGGCAGCACAGCTCGGGAATGGTTTTCTGTCATCTTCTGCTATAAGAGGCTTCCACCAACTGCCCCTCTCTCTGGATAGCTCACATGCATACTCTTTTCCGTCTCTGCTTTTATCTTTTTAATTTTCACTGACTGACCAGCTATTTTTTATTATAACCATCTACATAGAAAAGTCAATCTTTTTCGCTTTTTCCATACAAAATCGAATGTCTTTTTCCTGCAAAGCCGAAGGAACACAACGACAAAACGCCTCTTATTCCTTATCGCGCCTTTTATGTACTGCATCAGACATTCCCACAATTTCCTGATAACGAAAACAGGATTCCTGATGATCATTTATCATCCCGCAGGCCTGCAGATGAGAGTAAACTGTAATGGAACCCATGTATTTCATCCCCCTTCTCTTCAGGTCGGCGCTCACCCTGTCAGATAATCCGTTTCTTACAGGTATCTTTCCATCTTTATGTCCGGTGTAGAGATAGGTCTTTCCATCCGTAAAATGCCAGATATAGGCGCTGAAGGATCCCCACTCTTCTCTGATCTTCTGAAAACAGCGGGTATTATGTATAACAGCCTCAATTTTTCTTCTGGAGCGGATCATTCCTTCCGTGTTCATAATCCGCTCTATATCCTTTTCTTCATATTCTGCTACTTTTTCAAAATCAAATCCCTCAAAACATTTCCGGAAAATTTCCCTCTTCTGTATCATCATGTTCCAGTTGAGGCCGCACTGCATGACTTCCATCATCAGAAATTCAAACTGTTTTTGATCATCATGAAGCGGGACTCCCCACTCTTCATCATGATAACGGATCATTTTATCATTACATGTACACCATGGGCATCGGTTCATTCAGCATCCCCCTCTCAGGTCCGGTCTATAGCTGCCTGTACATCTTCCTTAAAATTGCTCCAGGCATCTTCATTTTCCACAAAATACTTTGGACAGATCTTTCCTGTCACATCATAATGGCGTATGACATCCTCTGCGTCCAGCTGAAACTTCATACACAGCCAGGCACACAGCTGCACCAGGGAGTTGTAGGTTTCATCTGTAAACTCTCCTGTCTCATCCGGATGACAGCATTCAATGGAGACCGTATCTATATTTCTGGAATTAGAAGCATAGGCCACTTCCCATGTCGGAACGCACTGTACAACCTCCCCATCCAATCCTACAATAAAATTACTGCTGGCCTGAGTCTCATGGCTGTCTTTTAATCCCTCAAAATAATCCCTGTTTTCCATTGCTGTAGAACCGGGATTGGCTGTATAATGCACTACAATTCCTGTAATCCTATTTGTCTCTGCCCCCGGCCGGGAATATGGATTTACTGTCAGCAGCTCCACATCTATATCCGGCTTGCTGGCGTCGATCTCATCGCTTTGAAACTCTATGTACCCTCTGCCAAGCCATTCCGGTTTCAGAACTCTTATCCCGATCAAAGCGACCAGAAGGACAGCCAGGAAGATCATTCCTCTCTTCCAGTATTTTTTCATCTGCCTTTGATGCTGTGCTTTTGTCTTTCTCCTTTTTATATTTCTCGTTGTATTCATCTTCTCTTTCCCACACTTTTGCCATACTGTATATTTATTCTATCATATGCTGCGAAAAGAAATCTGAAGACTTACTTATCTTTTCCTGAAATTTTAAGAAACAACAGAAAAGCAATATCTTGTTTCTGTCTCATAAATTTCTCCTGCTGAAACAACAGGACTTGCAAACTGCTCTTTATTTACTGCATCCGGGAAATACTGTGTCTCAAAACACACTGCGCTTCTTCTTCCATATGTATGACCGTTTTTCCCGTGGTCATCTTCCAGAAAATTCGCTGTATACACCTGCATTCCCGGAAGATCCGTATAAACTTCCATTTTGATCCCGCTTTGCCTTGAAAGGAGCTCTGCCGCTTTCCTAAGCCCGCTTCCATTCAGTACCCAGTTATGATCATATCCGCCTCCCAACTTTAACGCCTCATAGCTGCTGTCTATCTCCTCTCCGAGTAACTTTCCTGCCCGGAAGTCCATAGGAGTTCCTGCTACCGGGATAATCTCCCCTGTCGGAATGGAAGCTTTATCTGCCGGAGTATAGGTATCAGCATTTATCCACACCTTCTGCTCCAACACCGTCCCTGTTCCCTCTCCATCCAGATTGAAATAACTGTGATTCGTCAGATTCAAAATGGTATCTGCTGCGGGTACTGCATGATAATGGATATTTACTCCGTTGTCCTCTGTCAGAGTGTACGTCACTTCGATATCCACGGCTCCCGGATACCCCTGATCCATATCCGGACTGTGAAGCAGGAAGATCACATGGCTGTCATCTGCCTCTTTCACCTGCCATATCCGCTTATTATAAAAATCCATCCCACTATGGAGGTTATTGTCATGATCGTTTTTTTCCAGCCGATATGTTTTTCCGTTCAAAGTGAAGCAGGCCCCTCCAATACGATTGGCGCTTCTTCCCACTATAGCCCCGAAAAATTTGTCTCCATTTTCATATCCTTGCGGATTGTCATATCCCAATACCACATCCCGTTTTTCTCCGTTTTTATCCGGCACAAATACATTGACCAAAACCGCGCCGTAATCACTGACCCGGATTTCCATACCGTTTTTGTTCTTCAGAGTAAAAAGGGATATCTCCCGTCCGTCTGATAATTTTCCAAATATCTCTTTCATAGTTTCTTTCTCCTCTCATACACCGACACTTCTATCAATTATTATAGCGAAAAAGAAAAGAAGGAACAATGCAAATTTCTCTGCCCTTGCTCCTTCTTATATATTTCTATTGATACGCCGTTTCCGCTAAACTCTCTTTACTCGTCTACACTGTAGTTCGGCGCTTCCTTTGTGATATGAATATCATGAGGATGGCTTTCTTTCAAAGATGCAGCGGAAATCTTAATAAATCTTGCATTCTTCTTCAGATCTTCAATAGTCGGAGTTCCGCAGTATCCCATACCGGAACGCAGACCGCCCATAAGCTGGAACACTGTATCTTCCACTGTTCCCTTATATGCCACACGGCCTTCCACGCCCTCCGGCACAAGCTTTTTCGCATCAGACTGGAAGTAGCGGTCTTTGCTTCCGTTTTCCATAGCAGCAATGGAACCCATACCTCTGTACACTTTGTATTTTCTTCCCTGGAACAATTCGAATGTTCCCGGGCTTTCGTCACATCCCGCAAAAATGCTTCCCATCATACATACATTGGCTCCTGCCGCAATAGCCTTTGTCATATCTCCGGAATACTTGATTCCACCATCTGCAATAATCGGAATACCGTATTTGTCCGCCACTTCATAGCAGTCCATTACCGCTGTAATCTGCGGTACACCAATTCCTGCAACAACACGGGTTGTACAGATAGATCCCGGTCCGATTCCCACCTTCACAGCATCCACTCCGGCTTTGATCAAAGCCTCTGTGGCCTCTCCGGTCGCTACATTTCCTGCGATCACCTGAAGATCCGGGAACTTTGATTTCACCATATCAACCGTACGCAGAACGTTTGCAGAGTGTCCGTGAGCGGAGTCCATAACGATCACATCCACCTTTGCATTTACCAGCTCCTGGGCTCTCTCCAGACAGTTTGCCGTAATACCGATCGCTGCGCCGCACAGAAGGCGTCCCTGCCCGTCCTTTGCAGACAGCGGATATTTAATCTGTTTCTCAATGTCCTTAATGGTAATCAGACCTTTTAAATTAAAGTTTTCATCAACGATAGGAAGTTTTTCTTTTCTTGCCTTAGCCAGGATCTTTTTCGCCTCTTCCAGGGTAATTCCCTCCGGTGCTGTGATCAGGCCTTCTGCAGTCATGGATTCTTTGATCTTCTTTGTAAAATCCTCCTCGAATTTCAGATCACGGTTGGTAATGATACCTACCAGCTTTTTCCCTTCCGTGATCGGCACACCGGAAATACGGAACTTAGCCATCAGCTCATTTGCATCTGCCAGTGTATTTTCAGGAGAAAGATAAAACGGGTCTGTGATAACGCCATTCTCTGAACGTTTTACCTTGTCCACTTCTTCTGCCTGCTGCTCAATGGACATATTTTTATGGATGACACCGATCCCTCCCTGTCTTGCCATAGCAATCGCCATACGGTGTTCTGTTACAGTGTCCATCCCTGCACTCATCATAGGAATATTCAGTCTGATCTTCTTTGTCAGATCAGTCGATAAGTCTACCTGATTTGGAATCACCTCTGAATAACCCGGTACCAATAGTACGTCATCAAATGTAATTCCTTCTCCAATAATTTTTCCCATCGTTGAAATCCTCTCTTTCTTCATCCATCTTATGTTTATGTGCTATCATACATAATACTGTGGTTCTTTGTCAACAGGTTTCCACATATTCTTTTTCATTATTTTCGAATCACTTTCCTGGGGGCCAGAAGGTAAACTCCTTCTATCAGCTCCTCTTTCGGCTCAAAAAGAACTTTTGTGATCTCTCCTGAACGACTGATCACAAGTATATATCTATTCCGGGACTCCGGATTTCCGCTGCTGTAATCATAGAACTTAGACTCTCTGAAATCCTTCAGTTGGAAAGCATTTTCCGGCGCCAGAATCTCCATATCTTTTACATTTGCAGAAAACATGTGTTTTCTCTTTTCTTTGTGCATGATCTTATCAATATCGAGATCACCATTGATATAGATATATTCATATTCCACATCCAATTTTCTGAACAGAAACACATCCACAACGATCATAATAACCGGAAGGAGCATAAGAAGCGGAAATAAAAAAGCGGCAAAAAATGAAATTACCGTCAGGGCAATCAGCACTGTCTTTTTCATAATGTCCTTCCCGTCTGTACGTTTCTTTATCAGCTGTTCTGTATAAAAATCACTCATTGTTTTTTCCTCCGCTTTGTATTGATATGTACCTTCTCTTTGTAAGGGAATCTATCTCTTACAAAGAGAGGGTACATATATTGTATCACAAATGGACAAAAAAAGAAAACTCCCCTTACAGAGAGTTTTCTTTTTTTATTCTTTTTTTATATTCCGCACTGCGAGGAATTACATCATGCCCATTCCACCGCCGCCTGCCGGCATAGCAGGAGTTTCTTCTTTAATATTTGCCACAACAGATTCTGTTGTCAGAAGTGTAGATGCAACGCTGGTTGCATTCTGCAGAGCGCTTCTTGTAACTTTTGCAGGATCCAGGATTCCGGCTTTTACCATATCTACATACTGTTCTGTATATGCATCAAATCCCTGTCCCGGCTCTGATTCTCTGACTTTATTGATGATAACCGCACCTTCCAGACCTGCATTTGCAACAATGTGGAACAATGGAGCTTCCAGAGCTTTCAGTACAACATTTGCTCCTGTCTTCTCGTCGCCTTCCAGAGTATCAGCAAGTTTTGCCACTTCCTTGGAAGCGTGGATATATGCAGATCCGCCTCCGGCAATAATTCCTTCCTCGACTGCCGCTCTTGTAGCTGCAAGAGCATCTTCCATACGAAGTTTTGCTTCTTTCATTTCTGTCTCTGTTGCTGCTCCGACACGGATTACTGCCACACCGCCTGCCAGTTTTGCAAGTCTTTCCTGAAGTTTTTCTCTGTCGAAGTCAGAAGTGGTCTCCTCGATCTGCTTTTTGATCTGTGCAACACGAGCTGCAATTGCTTCTTTATCTCCAAGTCCATCTACAATAACTGTATTTTCTTTCTGAACTTTTACAGATTTTGCACGTCCCAGCTGATCCATTGTTGTCTCTTTCAGATCCAGCCCAAGTTCATCGGAAATTACCTGTCCGCCTGTCAGGATTGCAATGTCTTCCAGCATTGCTTTTCTTCTGTCACCATATCCCGGAGCTTTTACCGCTGCCACATTAAATGTTCCACGCAGTTTGTTGACAATAAGAGTTGTCAGAGCTTCACCTTCTACATCTTCAGCAATAATGAGAAGTCTTGCTCCTGCCTGTACGATCTGCTCAAGAAGAGGAAGGATCTCCTGGATATTGGAAATCTTCTTATCTGTGATCAGAATATACGGATCTTCCAGATTTGCTTCCATTTTATCCATATCTGTTGCCATATAAGCAGATACATATCCGCGGTCAAACTGCATACCTTCTACCAGATCCAGCTCTGTCTGCATAGTCTTGGATTCCTCGATAGTGATAACACCGTCGTTGGAAACTTTCTCCATTGCCTCTGCGACCATTTCACCTACTTCATCGTCGCTTGCGGAAATTGCTGCAACTCTTGCAATCTGATCTCTTCCTGTTACTTTGCTGCTCATTTTCTGGATCGCTTCTACTGCTGTCTCTGTTGCTTTCTTCATTCCTTTTCTCAAAACGATCGGATTTGCTCCTGCTGCCAGGTTCTTCATTCCTTCATGGACCATAGCCTGTGCAAGCACAGTTGCTGTTGTTGTTCCGTCTCCGGCAACATCGTTTGTCTTAGATGCAACTTCACGGATCAGCTGCGCTCCCATGTTTTCAAAAGCATCCTCAAGCTCAATTTCTTTTGCGATCGTTACACCGTCGTTTGTAATAAGCGGAGCTCCGAAAGATTTGTCAAGGACTACATTTCTTCCTTTTGGTCCAAGTGTCACTCTGACTGTATCGGCCAGCTGATTTACTCCTGATTCCAGAGCTGCTCTGGCATCTGCTCCGTATTTGATTTCCTTTGCCATGATAACATTCCTCCTAGTTCTTCTATTTTCAATGTCTATGATCTGTAATCTATCTTAGCTTATTTGTATCTCTATTCAATCACTGCAAGAATATCGCTCTGTCTTACAATGATGTATGTTTCTTCATCAGCTTCTACTTCTGTACCAGCATACTTGGAATAGATAACCTGCTGTCCTTCTTTCACATGCATTTCTACTTCTTTGCCGTCTACAACTCCACCCGGCCCTACTGCGATAACTTCTGCCTGCTGCGGTTTTTCCTTATTCTGTCCCGGCAGAACAATTCCGGATTTTGTTGTTTCTTCAGCAACTAACTGTTTCAATACAACTCTGTCTCCCAATGGTACTAATTTCATGAATGGTTCCTCCTTTAAGCTATCTATTTTGTTAGCACTCATAAAAAGAGAGTGCTAAAAAACTCTAGTTATAAAATAGCACTCTCCTTTTCGTTTGTCAACACACTTTCTGTTAGTTTAGATTATTTTTATAAAATCCATTTTCAATGCCAAATACAAGCTGGCTTCCATTTTTATCAAGAAATCTTTCCTTTACTCTCCCCTGGCATACCAGCTCCTCTTCAGCCATAAGGGTACAGCTGTATTCTGCATCCAGCGATATCCTTGTAATATCTTCTCCGTTCATAACCAGATATATGCGTTCACCTTCCTCATCATACCTGCTGACTGTGCATGTGTACTCTGTCCTGTCCAGGGGTTCGTCTTCCAGGAATACACTGGTCATCTTCAGCACTGCGCTGCATTTTTCAAACATAAAGTCCTCCTTCTCAAAAGAAGGGTATCAGTTCCCCGATACCCTTTGCTTTGTGCTGTCCTGATTTTTATTTGTTTCTTTCTTCTTTGATCTTTTCCAGTTCTGTGAAAACATAATCATTCACTACTTTAATGTAAGTACCTTTCATTCCGGAAGATCTTGATTCGATTACTCCGGCGCTTTCAAATTTCCGGAGCGCATTTACAATGACTGATCTGGTAATTCCCACCCGGTCTGCAATTTTGCTTGCCACAAGAATCCCTTCTGTTCCTTCCAGTTCATCAAAAATATGAATGATCGCTTCCAGCTCCGAGAAGGACAATGTGCTGATGGCTGACTGTACAATGTGTTCTTTTCTTGTCTCCTCTGCATTTTCTTCGTTTACAGAACGAAGCATTTCCAAGCCTACTACTGTTGTTCCATACTCACTTAAAATAATATCATCAATTTCATAGCCGGCATTCTGTTTGTAGATAAATAATGTTCCAAGCCTCTCTCCGGCAATATCAATGGGAGTGATGATCGCCTGATATCCTTTTGCTGCCTCCGGGGAAAATCCCAGAGTTTCCAAATTTACATTTTCCTTAGTAGACAGGATATTCAAAAGCCTCTCATTGAGCATCTCATCAATGTGGCAGCCCACTTCACCTTTGATCAATTCTGTGATCACACCTACACCACTGCATCTGCTGGCTCCAAGAACTTTTCCTTTTTTACTGATTACCAATACATTGGAATCCAATATTTCTGTCAACACTTCACAGATGTCATTGAAAACTACTTTGCTGGAGTTATTGTTGTGCAGTAATTTATTGATTTTTCTTGTTTTATCTAATAATTGTACACTCATAAGCATCCTCCATCCTTTGAACATTATATTATCATACAATTCTGGAAATTACAATGATTATGCGAAATTTTCTTAATTATCTTTTGCTTTTTTTGATTCTACATATCCGCATTTTTCATTCATACAGACAAGTTTACTTCCCTTTTCTACCATGTAACCGCCGCATTTTGAACATTTCTGCTCTGACGGCTTCTGCCAGGACATAAAATCACAATCCGGATTATCTTCACATCCGTAATATTTTCTTCCTTTTTTCGTTTTTCTAAGGACAATATCTTTCCCACATTTGGGACATTTCACTCCGATCTTTTCCAGATAGGGCTTCGTATTGCGGCACTCCGGAAATCCGGGGCAGGCAAGAAATCTTCCGTGAGGTCCATACTTGATCACCATATTCCGTCCGCATTCTTCACAGATCACATCTGTGACTTCATCTTCAATCTTGACGCTTTCCTGCTCTTTTTCTGCAATCTTTACCGCTTCTTCCAGATCAGGGTAAAAATTTTCAATTACTGTTTTCCATGCAACTTTTCCTTCTGCAACTTTATCAAGAAGGCCTTCCATGTTTGCCGTAAAATTCACATCTACAATGGCCGGAAAGGACTGCTTCATAATATTGTTCACTACCTCTCCGATCTCCGTCAGGTAAAGATTCCTGTTTTCCTTTGCTACATATCTTCTGGCTATAATTGTAGAAATCGTGGGGGCATAAGTACTGGGGCGCCCGATTCCAAGCTCTTCCAGTGTCTTTACAAGGGAAGCTTCCGTATAATGTGCCGGCGGCTGGGTAAAATGCTGTTTTGTGTCAAATTTTTCCCAATTCAGGACAGAATCTTTATCCAGTCCCTTCAAGAGCACATTGGTTTCTTCTTTTTCCTCATCTGCTTCTGTGTAAACTGTGCGGAATCCTTCAAAAACAATCTTAGAAGCCGCAACCTGAAAACGGTAATCTCCCGCCGCAATTCTGACAGATGTTGTCTCATATTTTGCCGGTTTCATCCTGCTGGCGACAAATCTCTTCCAGATCAACTGATACAGGCGGAACTGATCTCTGCTCAAAGATTCTTTCACAGCAGCCGGAGTTCTTGTTACATCTGTAGGACGAATAGCCTCATGGGCATCCTGTATGTTCTTTCCATTTTCCTTTCCCGCTGCACCGGAAGCGACAAATTCACTTCCGTAATTTCCCGAGATGTACTCCCTGACACTGGCTTCTGCCTCATCGGAAACACGGGTGGAGTCTGTACGCAGATAAGTGATAAGACCCACTGTTCCGTTTCCTTTAATATCGATTCCTTCATAAAGCTGCTGTGCAATACGCATCGTTTTCTGCGTAGCAAAGTTCAGCACTTTCGATGCCTCCTGCTGCATGGTACTGGTAGTGAAAGGCACCGGAGCTTTTTTGTAGCGCTCTCCTTTTTTGATATCTGCCACCTGATAGTCTGCTCCCTCCAGCTCTTTTACTATCTGGTTCAGCTCGCTTTCAGAACGAATCGTCATTTTTTGTTTTTCAGTCCCATAGAATTTAGCTGTCAGAGGCTTCCTCTCACCCTTTACTTTTAAGACGGCATCCAGAGTCCAATATTCTTCGGGAATAAAGGCATTGATCTCTTCCTCCCGGTCTGCGATGATCCGAAGAGCCACAGACTGTACACGTCCGGCGCTTAATCCCCTCTTTACTTTCGCCCACAAAAGAGGACTGATCTTATATCCAACGACACGATCCAGCGCCCGCCGGGCCTGCTGGGCGTCTACAAGATCCATATCAATCTCTCTTGCATTTTTAATGGATGCTTTTACTGCATTTTTAGTGATCTCGTTAAAGCTGATCCTATATGTCTTTTTATCTTCCAGTTTCAATGCTTTACACAAATGCCAGGAAATCGCTTCCCCTTCACGGTCAGGGTCGGTTGCAAGATAAACTTTATCCGCTTTTTTTACTTCCTTGCGAAGGCTGGCAAGGATATCCCCCTTCCCGCGGATGGTAATATATTTCGGTTCATAATCATGCTCCACATCGATTCCAAGCTGACTTTTTGGGAGATCCCGCACATGACCGTTGGAAGCCATAACTGTATAATTACTTCCCAAAAACTTTTTTATTGTTTTTACTTTTGCAGGAGACTCTACAATAACAAGATAATGAGCCATACTTTTTTCCTCCAATACCTTCTGCGTTTCTTATTCTGAACGGATATAATAATTTTTCGAAATTTCCTGAATGTATCCTTTTAATTCCAAAGCCACCAGCGTTTCCATAACCTGAAACGGTTCCAATCCTGTTTCTTCTATGAGCTGATGAACTCCCTTGGGAAACAAATCGAGACAACTATACAATATATTTTCGGTGCTTTCAAGCATTTTTTTATTTTTGTCTGATTTTTTAGCGAAATTCTTCCTTAAATAGCCCATTGTTTTCATCTCCTCCACAAAGTCTTCCGCTGAAATCAATATCCCCGCTCCCTGCCGGATCAGAGCATTGCATCCCCGGCTCAAAGGACTTGTCACCGGTCCCGGAAGCGCATACACCTCCTTTCCCTGTTCCAATGCAAAATCTGCTGTAATCAGCGAACCGCTCTTTTCTCTTGCTTCCATGACAAGTACAAGCTCCGAAAGAGCGCTGATGATCCGATTTCTTCTGGGGAAATTCCCCTGAAGAGGCGGACTGCCGGGAAGCTGCTCCGATAAGATTCCTCCTGATTTTTGTATATCAACATAAAGTCCCCTGTTCTCCCGCGGATAGCATACATCCACGCCAGATCCCAATACAGCATATGTGCATCCGTCTGCATTTATTGCCCCTCTTCCTGCCGCCCCATCTATCCCCCTTGCCATCCCGCTGATGATCTGTACTCCCGCCCCTGCAAGGAGTTCCGCAAAAGCGATTGCCTGCCTTTCTCCATAAGCACTGCACTGTCTGGCACCTACAATCGCCGCCGACACCCTGTCTTCTTTTGGCAGATTTCCCCTGACAAACAAAGCATAAGGCTGGTCATTCAAGTCTTTCATTCTCTGCGGATAAGCCGGATCAAAGTAAGGGATAAACTTTATATTTTTCTCCAGAAATCTTTCATACTCTTCTCCCACTTTGCTGTTCTTCTGACAAAATCCGATTGTTTTTCTGTCATTTTCTGTCAGGTATTCCTGCTTTTTCAGCAAGCTTTCTTCTATATAATATATGGCTTCCCCACTGCCCGCTGCATCCCGCAGCCTTCTCTTTTTCTGATGTGAAAGTCCCCGGATCGAAGCAAACCAGTATTCATATTTCATTTCAGATTCCCCCAGTATCTTTGATCCGGCATACGATAGGCGATTGCCTCTCTTAAATGTCTTACGCCAATCTTCTCCTGTCCTGCAAGATCCGCAATGGTTCTTGCCACCTTCAGTGTTTTGTGATAAGTACGCGCCGTCAGCCCGATCCTTGTAAACGCTTCTTTTATCACTCTTTCTTCCTCCGCTCCCAAAGAGCAGTATAAAGAGATCCTGGATGCCGGAATCAGGGCATTGACAAGAAAATCCTCCTCTTTGTATCTTCTCCTCTGACGTTCCCGGGCCTCACATACCCGGGCTCTGATCTCTGCAGAGGATTCCTCTTTTGATGAAGATTTCAGCGTACCGTAATCCAGTCCCGGCGAGTCAATGCAAAGGTCAATACGGCTAAGCAACGGTTGGCTGATTTTCCCCAGATACTGCTGGATCTGACCGGAAGTACAGCTGCACCTTGACAAATCCGGATAGTATCCGCAGGGACAGGGGTTCATTGCTGCAACCAGCATAAAATCAGCAGGAAATATATACACTCCCTGTTTTCTCACTAGCCGTATCCTTTTTTCTTCCAGAGGCTGACGGAGCACTTCAAGTACCGGTCTTGCAAACTCTGTCAGCTCATCCAGGAACAGAACTCCCTTATCTGCCATAGTGATTTCTCCAGGCACAGGATACTGGCCGCCTCCGATCAGCGCCGCCTTTGTCACTGTATGATGCACCTCCCGGAAAGGTCGCTTTGTTATAAGCGGGAACTCATTTTGCAAAAGTCCCTGTACGCTGTATATTTTCGTCAGCTCAATGCTCTCTTTTTCGGTCAGAGGGGGAAGTATGGTAGAAACGCGGCTTGCGATCATAGATTTTCCGCTTCCCGGCGGTCCGATCATCAAAAGATTATGCCCGCCGCTTACTGCAATTTCTGCTGCACGCTTTACACCTTTTTGCCCTTTTACATCTGCAAAATCCAGGGAGGATTCCTTCTCTGTCCTTTCTGCAGTTATTTTGCTTCTCCTACTCTTTTGGGGCACAATACCGCCGGACAGTGTTTCCCACAATTCTCGGAGCGTCCGGAATGCATAAATGCGGATCCCGTCTACTAAAGCTGCTTCCTCTCTGTTCTCTACAGGAATCAGGCACATCTTCATCCCCTGTTCTCTCGCTTCCCACACAATAGGAAGCACTCCCGCCACCTGACGGATAGAACCGTCAAGCCCCAGCTCTCCTACAACAACTGCAGATTCCAGTACCGAGATGGGAATTTCCCCCAGAGACACCAGGATAGACAGTGCGATTGCAAGGTCAAAAGAAGAACCTCTCTTTCTTATATTTCCGGGAGACAGATTGATCACCGTTCTTTTGGGCGGAAAAGTAATGCCGGAATTTCGGATAGCTGTCCTTACTCTTTCTCCGGCTTCCTTCACCTCTGCCGCTAGATACCCCACCATATGAAACATGGGGAGTCCGGCGCTTAGATCTGCCTCCACCTGTACAAATTTTACTTCAAGTCCCTGGAGAGCTGCGGAATATACCGTACCTACACTCATCATATTCCTCCTTTTTCATTTGACATGTGAGATTGTTTCCTCAGGCAGACTGCCTGAATTGAAATTGATCGAAACAGAATTTTTTGATCATTTATGTTGCCTTTTATAGTCCACATAATATATTATTTACATAAACTTGTCAACTCAGATTCCCATGTTGCTGCTTTGTTGGACAAAAGAGATATTTGCACATGGAAAAGCACGAATCAGCCTGTTTTCACATAGACTGTAATTAACTACGCTAAGAGGTGCTTCTATTGAAATCCTTTCCTTCTCCTCTAACAGCCGCTGAAGAGCAATACTACCTGCAGAAATATACGGAAGGAGACCTGGAAGCCAAACACATCCTTATCGAGAGAAACCTGCGCCTGGTCGCGCACATCGTCCGCAAATACCAGACTGCAGATGAGGACACAGAAGATCTTCTCTCCATCGGCACCATCGGGCTGATCAAAGCGGTCGTTACTTTCAATCCTGACAAATCTGTACGCCTTGGAACTTATGCGGCAAGGTGTATCGAAAATGAAATTTTGATGTATTTAAGAACGAAGAAAAAATCTTCAAAAGAAATCTCTCTCTATGAACCCATCGGAACAGATCGGGAGGGCAATGAAATCCAGCTTTTTGACATCATTGAATCACAAAATGATGATGCCCATGAGAAAGTTATGCTGGGAGACGATATCCGGCTTCTGTACTCCAAAGTGGAATCCGTCCTCTCTCCACGGGAACGTCTGGTCCTGAAAATGCGATATGGTTTATATAACGAAAAAGAATACACACAGCGGGAGATTGCCAGACAGCTTGGTATCTCTCGTTCTTACGTTTCCAGAATCGAAAAGAGTGCAATAGAAAAGCTGCGGGCCTATTTTTGATCTGCCCGCAGCTTCCTGCACTTTATTCTATTTCTTTTCTTCTTAAAATATCATACCGATCCGCTTTTTCTCCCAGATCCACATACAGAACCTGCTTCGGATGAGGCGCGCTCTCCTGTTCGTTTCCATCTTCATCAAGAATCCTCTTCACCTTTACCTCTGCATTTGTTCCGTCCGGCTTCATGATCTCAATCTGTTCCCCCACAGAAAATTTATTTCTCTGTTCGATCCGGTACAATCCGTCCTTTTCTTCTCCTATGATTCCAAGATAGGTATAATCTTTTGCGTAAGTATTGTTGTCATATATCTGGCTTGTCTCATCCGGTTTTCCAAAATAAAATCCCGTGGTAAACTGCCGGTATGTACAGCCTATGATCTGTTCCAGATACCAGGGCATATTTTTCCGATAAAGCTCCGGATCTTTCTGGTAGTCGTCAATAGCCCGGCGGTATGTTCTTGCCACTGTAGCTACATAGAGGGCTGTTTTCATGCGCCCTTCAATTTTCAGACTGTCTATACCGGCGTCGATCAATTCCGGGATATGCTCGATCATGCACAGATCCTTGGAGTTAAAGATAAACGTACCTCTTTCATTTTCATAAACCGGCATATATTCGCCAGGTCTTGTCTCCTCCATGACAGAATACTTCCATCTGCAGGGATGGGTGCAGGCTCCGTGGTTTGCATCTCTTCCTGTGAAGAAATTGCTCAGAAGACATCTTCCGGAATAGGAAATACACATAGCGCCGTGCACAAAACTTTCAATTTCCATCTCTTCCGGAATATTGCGGCGGATCTCCTTGATTTCTTCCAGAGACAGCTCCCTCGCCGACACCACCCTCTTTGCCCCCAGGCGCCACCAGAAATTATATGTTCCATAATTCGTATTGTTGGCCTGAGTGCTGATATGCCGCTCGATTTCAGGACAGATTTCTCCTGCAATATCGAAAATGGCCGGATCGGCAACGATCAGCGCATCGGGCTTCATTTCCTTCAACTCTTCAAAATATTCCCTCACTCCCGGCAGATCATCATTGTGAGCCAGAATATTGGCTGTCACATAAACTTTTACTCCGTGTTCGTGAGCAAACTTTATCCCCTCTTCCATATCAGAACGGGAAAAATTCTTTGCTTTCGCACGCAGTCCAAATGCCTCTCCGCCGATATAAACTGCATCGGCTCCAAAAATAACTGCTGTTTTCAATACTTCCAGGCTGCTTGCCGGGATCAGCAGTTCCGGGTGTCTTTTCTTCATTTTCTCCCTTTATCCTTTCCATTATTGTTTCATACTCAGCTGTTTTATACTGAATCTATTGCTTTACACTCAGCGCAATTCCATCTCCCAGCGGAACAATGGAAGTAAGAAGTCTCTCATCGTGCTTCAGTTCATACAGATATTCCCTCATTCTGCTGTGAATGGTCCGGTTTCTCCTCTCCACCGCAAAGCGGGATTCCAGAATATCTCCATCCTGCAGCACATTATCAGATACCAAAAGGCCTCCTTTTCTTAAGAGCCGGATCGCCTCCGGCATATAATGAATATACTGTCCTTTTGCCGCGTCCATGAAAATAAGATCAAAGGGTCCCTCGAGACCTTTCATCACTTCCAGGGCATCCCCCTCTACCAGGGTAATTGCCTCTTCTTTTCCTGCCCGGCGGAAATTTTCCCTCGCGATCGGAATACGCTTTTCATAATTTTCAATTGTAGTAATATGACATCCCTCCGGGGCATAAGCGTTCATCAAAAGCGCGGAAAATCCCACTGCCGTTCCGGCTTCCAGTATACGCATAGGCCGGTGGATCTGAAGCAATACCTTCAGAAAGCTTTGAGTTTCCTTTCGGATGATCGGCACATTCGCATCCAGAGCTTCCTGCTCAATTTCCTCCAAAATAGGCAGATCCCGGCTCTCCAGAGAGTTGATAAATGTTGTCAAACGTTCGTCCGTTATCACTTTTACATATACTCCATTTCATTTTTACACAGGGTTATTCGCAGTTTTACCCACCACTTACGTTAATTTGGGACGTAACACTTTTGAAAAGTGTTACGTCCCAAAGTGTATTAAACATCCATAATAATCGGCAGGATCATCGGGCGTCTCTTCGTGCGTTTCCAGATAAATTCATTCATCGTGTCACGTACTACCAGCTTGATCTTGCTCCAGTCAGCGCCTCTTTGCCGATGCAGGCAATTGTCCACCGCCTCCACCAGCACTTTTCTTGCATCTTCCATAAGACCTTCGGATTCTCTGACATATACGAAGCCTCGTGATACAATATCCGGTCCTGCCAGAAGCTGGTTAGTTCCCCGCTCCAGCGTCATGACAACGATCAGGATTCCGTCTTCTGCAAGATGCTGACGATCTCTCAATACAATATTTCCTACATCGCCGACACCAAGACCGTCTACCAGCACTTCTCCTGTGTGTACTTTATCGACTACTTTTGCTTCCTTATCGCTGACTTCCAGCACATCGCCGGACTGCAGCATAAAAATGTTCTCTTTCGGGATTCCAAGGGACTGTGCCAGAGAAGCGTTTGCCTTTCTGTGACGGTATTCCCCGTGGATCGGAACCGCATATTTCGGTTTCACAAGAGAATAGATCAGTTTCAACTCTTCCTGACAGGCATGTCCGGAAACATGGGCATCTTGGAAAATAACGTTGGCCCCTTTTTCAGAAAGTTCATTGATCACTCTTGATACAGACTTTTCATTCCCCGGTATAGGATTGGAACTGAAAATAACCGTATCTCCCGGCATGATCGTCACTTTCTTATGAATATCAGCTGCCATTCTGGATAACGCAGCCATAGATTCTCCCTGGCTTCCTGTGGTGATCAGAACTGTCTTCTCCGGCGGATAATTCTTCAGCTGGTCAATCTCGATCAGAGTTTTATCCGGTACGTTCAGATAACCAAGTTCCTGAGCCGTAGAAATGATATTTACCATGCTCCGGCCTTCCACAACAACTTTTCTGTCATATTTGTAAGCAGAATTAATGATCTGCTGCACGCGGTCCACGTTGGATGCAAATGTAGCAATAATAATCCTTGTATTACGGTGTTCCGCAAACAGATGGTCAAAAGTATGACCTACTGTGCGTTCTGACTGTGTAAATCCGGGTCTCTCGGCATTGGTACTGTCTGACATCAGCGCCAATACTCCTTTCTTCCCAATCTCTCCGAATCTTTGCAGGTCAATAGCATCGCCAAATACCGGCGTATAGTCCACCTTAAAGTCTCCGGTATGCACCACGATCCCTGCCGGTGAATAGATGGCAAGGGCAGAGGCATCCTGGATGCTGTGGTTTGTCTTGATAAATTCAATCCGGAACTGTCCCAGATTGATAGACTGTCCGAATCTTACGACTTTCCTTCGTGTGCTGCGCAGAAGGTTATGCTCTGTCAGCTTCTTTTCAATAATACCCATTGTAAGTTTTGTTGCATAAATGGGAAGATTCATTTCTTTCAAAACATATGACAGCGCTCCGATGTGATCCTCGTGTCCATGGGTAATGACAAATCCCTTTACTTTCTGAATATTATCCTTCAGATAAGTAATATCCGGGATAACCAGATCAATACCGAGCATATCATCCTCCGGGAAAGCCAGACCGCAGTCCACCACAATAATACTGTCTTCGTATTCAAAGGCAGTAATATTCATTCCGATCTTCTCCAGACCCCCAAGCGGAATGATACGCAGTTTTCCATTGTTTTCTTTTTTCAACTTTACACCTCCATAGGTTTTATTTTCCGTTATTTTGCTTTTCCTGACATTTTCTGCACTGCCCATAGAATTTCAGCTCATGATCCATGACATGAAAGCCTGTTTCCTTCTCGATATGATCTTCCAGGTTCTCCAGAAGGTCATCACGAAATTCCATTACGCTCCCACAGTCACGGCAGATCAGATGGTGATGGTGATGATGGGGTTCCGTTCTTTCATCACAGAAATCCCCTATCTCGTACCGCACACATCCATCATCCAAAATGATCCTGTCTACAAGCTGCATTTCCAGCAGAAGCTGAACCGTCCGGTATATCGTTGCCAGACCGATCTCCGGATAATCCTCCTTCACCAGTTCAAAAATGTCTTCTGCAGTCATGTGCTGCTCATGATGTTCTGCAAGCACTTGTAACACAAGCAACCTTTGATTGGTTACTTTGAGTCCCTTTTCTTTCAGCATTTCCTTAAATTTTTCCTGACTTATAGACATAGTATGCTACCTTTCAATCTCAACATCTTCAAGCAGTTCCTCAAATACTTTGGATACGGCCATCAGCTCTGTATCATCCTCCACAATTTCGTAAATGCTGTCTGTATCTTTATCTTCTGATCTGTCCTTCAAAATCAGGCATTCTGCATCGCCTTCTTCTGAATCGGTTACCAGAATATAGGACGTTCCGTTAATTCTCGTCTGCTCCAGTACGTAAAATTCAACTTCCTCCGCACCATCTGCACAAAATTTAATTTTTTCCATCATATTAACACCTCAAAACAAGCTCTGTAAATCTTCGGCGCCGCCTTTATCGCTCTGTCTGTTTGCATCCAGATATCCCTGCAATATAAAAACAGCCGCAATCTGATCCACATACTTCTTGCGGTCTTCCCTTCTAACTTTGCTTTCTTTTAAAGTCCGTTCCGCTTCCACTGTAGTCAGACGCTCGTCCCACATCACGACCTCCAGGCCGGTACGCCGGCGGAGCATCTCACCAAATTCCAACGCTTTTTCCGCTCTTTCTCCCACATCGTAATTCATATGCCGGGGAAGTCCCAGTACGATGGACTCCACCTCATATTCCCGGATAATCTCCTCAATGCGGGCACATGTTTTTCTAAGCTTGTTCTCTTCCTTTCTCCAAATGGTTTCCACTGCCTGCGCTGTAATACCCATAGGATCACTTACAGCCACACCTACAGTCTTGGAACCATAGTCCAGTCCCATAATTCTCATAGAAATTATTCCCAATCATGATGCGCAATATACGTCTTGAGCATCTCTTCTACCAGTTCATCACGCTCCACTTTCATGATCAGGCTTCTCGCTCCATTGTGACTGGTAATATAAGTGGGGTCTCCGGACATAATATAACCCACAATCTGATTAACCGGATTATATCCCTTTTCGCTCAGCGCTTTATACACTATTTCTAGGATGTCCTTGGCCTGAATCTGCGGGCCGCTTTCCACCTGGAAAAACTGAGTGTTTGTTAATTCTCTCATATTCACGTCCTCCAAAAATACTTCATACTTATTCTACTCTATTCCCATCTGAAATTCAATGAATTATTTGTAAACGGTTCTCAATTTCTACATTTATCAACTGATTTGCCAAATTTTCTGGCGTTTTTTGTCCGACTTTCACATATTCCGGAGTATAGCCGACCTGATAAATACCATCTTCTCTTTGCACAGACTCCTCTATAAGCACTTCCCTGCTGGTGCCGATCAGCTTTTCTTCATAAGCGTTCTGTTTCTTCCGGCTAAGTTGGATCAGCGCATTGCTCCGTTCTGCTTTTACCTGCTCCGGGACCTGCCTGTCCATAGCAGCAGCCTTCGTCCCTTTACGGGGGGAATATTTGAAAATATGTGTCTCATAAAAATTAACTTTATCAATAAAGTCTCTGGACTTTTCAAACTCCTCCTTAGTTTCTCCCGGGAATCCTACGATCACATCTGTCGTGAGAGCCGGATCCTGAAAATATTTTCGGAGAAGACAACATTTTTCATAATATTCTTCAGAGGTATATCTCCGGTTCATTCTTTTCAGCGTTTCGTCGCATCCGCTTTGCAAAGAAAGATGAAAGTGGGGGCAAATCTTGGGAAGTTCTGCCAGAGTACGTGCAAACTCCTCTGTAATGATCCTTGGTTCCAATGAACCCAGCCGGATCCTTCGTATTCCTTCTACTTTATGCACAGCCTGGATCAGATTCAGCAAATTGTCCTCCTGATCGATTCCGTAAGAGCTCAAATGGATTCCTGTCAGTACGACTTCTTTATATCCGCCTTTTGCCAGCTCTTTTACTTCCCGAACCACATCTTCTCTTTTCCGGCTTCTCACCCTTCCTCTTGCATAGGGAATAATACAGTAGGAGCAAAACTGATTGCATCCATCCTGTACTTTGATATATGCGCGGGTATGTTCTCCCGTATGGGTCAGATGAAGCTCCTCATACTCCGAAGTATGACCAATATCTACAATTTCTTTTTGAACAGCAGTCTGCCTGCCTCTCTTTTCCCTCTCCTGCCAATAGTGTTCCAGGATTCCGGCAAGCTCCTGCTTTTTGTTGTTACCGATCACGATATCGATCCCTTCCTCCAGCTCATCTCCCCGCGCCTGCACATAGCAGCCTGCCGCAACAATAACCGCATCGGGATTCATTTTTCTTGCCCGGTGAATCATCTGTCTGGATTTCCGGTCTGCCATATTGGTTACTGTACAGGTATTAATAACATAGACGTCGGCTTTATCATGAAAGGAAACGATCTCATAACCGCTCTTTTCCAGAATCTCCTGCATCGCTTCTGTTTCATATGCGTTTACTTTGCATCCCAAATTGTGAAGTGCTGCCTTTTTCATTGATTTCCTCTCTTTTCTTATATTGCTTTGTATAAATGATATCGTAAGCTGCTCTGCCTGACGGCTTCATACAAATTGTTGTATGCTTTAACGAATTTCAGCCTGATTCTTTGGCAATTTGTTCCTTGACTTTTATCTATGCACCTCTTAAGATGTTTATAGAAAATGAATTAGAAATCAAGGAGGTTTTTCCAAATGAAAACAGTACAAATTTCTTTAAACTCAATTGACAAAGTAAAATCTTTTGTAAATGATATTACAAAATTTGACTATGATTTCGATTTAGTATCCGGCAGATATGTAATTGATGCCAAATCTATCATGGGTATTTTCAGCCTGGACCTGTCCAAGGCAATCGACCTGAATATTCATGCCGACAATGACAGTGATGTAGCTGAAATCCTGGAAGTTCTGAAACCATACCTTGTATAGACCGATTGGTACTGCACCGAATATCATATAGACAAACATAAAATAACAGATACGCCGAAATGCTCTGACATTCCGGCGTATTTTTTACTGAACTTCAATCACTTCCACAGAACGAACAGCCTGCTCCACAAGCTCATCAATCTTCTCTGTCAGATTTTCCTCTGACTTGTGAATTACATTGATATTAGGCTTTGTCACAGGATGCTTTGCCACAAAAATCGTACAGCAGTCTTCAAAAGGCTGAATAGAGGTCTCATAAGATCCGATCTTTTCCGACACTTCCACAATCTCTCTCTTGTCGAAACCGATCAGCGGACGATAAACCGGAAGCGTACATACTTCATTTGTCGCCGCAAGGCTCTGCATAGTCTGACTTGCCACCTGTCCGATACTCTCTCCTGTGATCATGCCAAGGCACCCGTCTTCCTTCGCAAAACGCTCTGCAATTTTCATCATATAACGCCGCATAATAATGGTCAGTTCCTCATGGGGACACTGATCATAAATATAGAGCTGAATATCTGTAAAGTTTACCACATGAAGCTTAATGGGACCCGCATAGGATGCAACGATCCTGGCCAGATCCACCACTTTTTGCTTTGCCCTTTCACTGGTATACGGAGGTGCATGGAAATAAGTGGCCTCCAGCGCCACACCCCGTTTTGCAATCATGTACCCTGCCACCGGGCTGTCAATTCCTCCAGACAGAAGGAGCATTGCTTTTCCATTTGTTCCAACCGGCATTCCTCCCGGCCCCGGTATAATTCTGGAGTAAATATAAATCTGTTCTCTTACTTCGATATTGAGCAGGACATCCGGCTTATGGACATCGACCCGTATTTCAGGAAAAGCATCCAAAACCGCCTCTCCCACCAGGCAGTTGATCTCCATGGAATTGACCGGATAAGTCTTTCTGCTTCTTCGCGCTTCTACTTTAAAAGTAAGGTTTTTATCCGGATACAATTCGTCCATATAGGCAACTACATCCTTCTTGAGCTGCTCAAATCCGCGGTCTTCCACACAGACAACCGGACAGATACCGACGATCCCGAACACTTTCTGCAGGCAGGATGTCACTTCATCTGCATCATACTCTCCCTCGCAGTCCACGTAAATTCTGCCTCTTGACTTGTGAACTTTAAAAGAACCGTCCGCTTCCCGAAGTGCATAGCGGATCTGTCTGACAAGTGCATCCTCAAACAGATATCGATTCTTTCCCTTTATTCCGATTTCTCCGTATTTTATCAAAAAAGTATGAAATGTCATTTTTCTTCCCTCTCCTTCGCTGACGGCTATCTTCGCGTATAGCGTCGCAGCACCGGTACTAAATTATATAGTGTTTCCAGTGTATAGTCAATCTCTTCTCTTGTAGTAAACTCTGACATACTGAACCGCAGCGTGGCATCCAGATATTCCTTTCCTGCTCCAATACCTTTAAGCACACCGCTGATGGCCGGGTGATTGGATGCGCAGGCTGATCCGGAAGAGACACAGATTCCCTTTTCTTCCAGCGCGTGAAGAAGCACCTCGCTCCTTACTCCCGCAAATCCCACACTGATGATATGGGGCGCGCTGGTCTCATCATAAAGACCGTGCACTGTCGTATCTTCCAGCTTTGTCACACCTTCAATAAAATGCTTTTTCAGCTCCCTCATGCGGGCCACCTTCTCTTCAAGGTCTGTATAGATTTCCTTTGCCGCAAGTGCAAGCCCTGCAATGCCAGGAACGTTTTCCGTGCCGGAGCGGATATTTTTCTGCTGCTCCCCGCCAAAGACAATGGGTTTTATCTTCACCCCTTCTGAAATATAAAGCACGCCGGTTCCCTTCGGCCCATGGATCTTATGCCCACTGATGGACAGCAGGTCAATCTTGGACCTTTTCGGATAAATCCTGTATTTTCCAAATCCCTGCACTGCATCCACATGAAAAACGATCTCTCTATTGTAGGCCTTGACAATCCCGGCAGCCTCATCTACCGGCTGTACAGAACCCACTTCATTATTTACATACATAACGGAAACCAGGATCGTTTCCGGGCAGAGAGCTTCCTGAAGGTCAGACAGTTTCACCCGTCCAAACCGGTCTACCGGAAGAAACGTCACCCGGAAGCCTTCCTCCTCTTCCAGATAACGCATGGTATTCAGGACAGCCGGATGCTCTATGGATGTAGTGATCAGATGATTTCCCCTTCTCTTATTGGCACGGGCAGCGCCGATCAGCGCAAGATTGTCACTCTCCGTTCCGCCGGAAGTAAAGAAAATTTCCTTTTCCTGAACTTTTAAAAGCTTTGCCAGAATTTCCTTTGCTTCTTTTATATAATGCTCTACCTCCACTCCTTTCATATGCATAGAAGAAGGATTTCCATAATCCTCGCACATGACCTTTCTTACAAGATCCCCCACGCATTCATACGCTTTGGTAGTGGCAGAATTATCAAGATAAACTTCCATCATTTCCCAACAACTCCTGATCTATTGATTCATTTTTACTATTAACTTATGCGCTTCTAGGATTCCAGGTGATACATCAGCAATGAGAGTACGGTAATAGCAGCTGTTTCCGTTCTTAAAATCCGCCGCCCGAGTGTAATGGTCGCAGCACCCTTTTTATCTGCAAGATCAGCCTCCTCTTTCTCAAATCCGCCTTCAGGCCCGATAAACACGCCCACAGACTGTCCCTGCTTCACCGAGGAGATCACCTCCCTGGAATGAGCAATCCCCTCTGCCAGCTCATAGGGAAATAAGATCACATCCAAAGCAGCGGCATATTCCAGCGCTTCCTGATAAGACATGATCCGGGAAACCTGGGGAATCACTCCCCGCCCCGCCTGTTTGGCGGCGCTTTTGGCAATCTCATTCCATCGCTGCACCTTCTTTTCTCCCTTTTTGGCATCCAGCTTTACTACTGATCTTTTCGTGATTACAGGAATGATCTCTGCCGCTCCCAGTTCTACCGCTTTCTGGATAACAAGCTCCATCTTGTCTGCCTTTGGCAGACCCTGGAACAGGCAGATCCTGGCATTGAGCTCTGTATCCAGCTCCTTTTCCTCAAGGATCGTAAGGACCGCCTTCCCTTCTTCATAGCATTCTACCGCGCACACATATTTCCGGTTGTTCCCATCGCTTATTTCCACCTTTTCCCCTTTTTTCATCCGAAGTACATTTTTCATATGGTTCACGTCAGAACCTTCCAGATAAATATAGGGCTTTTCCACCTGCATCGGTGTCACAAAAAAATGCTGCATCTATTTCTTCCTCGCTGTTACGCTGACCCATTCTCCCTGGTGTCCGATTTCCAGAATTTCCATTCCGGCTGCTTCCACAGCCTCTTTGACTGCCTCTTCTTTGTCATCTATGATTCCGCTGGTGATATAGATTCCCCCGCTCTTTAAGTGAGAAAGAATAACAGGAGTCAGAGGGATCAGGACGTCCGCCAGAATATTGGCTGCTACAATATCATATTTTTCATATCCCACCTTATCCTGGATTTCCTTATCATCAATAATATTTCCGATCATCACCTCATACTGATCTCTGGAAATTCCATTTACTTCCATATTCTCATGGGTGGCATCGATGGCACAGGGATCAAGATCCGTTCCCACACTATGCCGTGCTCCGAACTTCAAAGCCAGCATTCCCAGGATTCCGCTTCCGCACCCCACGTCCAGTATCTCTGTGTCCGGCGTGACATACTTACGGATCTGCCGGATACAAAGCTGCGTCGTTTCATGCATTCCCGTTCCAAAGGCTGTTCCCGGATCAATATGAATGATCATTTTGTTTTCATCCTCCGGCTTTACATCCTCCCAGGATGGGATGATCAGCACATCATCAATCGTAAACTGGTGGAAATACTGTTTCCAGTTATTTACCCAGTCCACATCTTCTGTCTGTGATTCCTCAATGAACGCCTCACCGATATCCAGAAATTCCGACAGATCATCCAGCTCTTCTCTTACTCTCTGAAGTACAGCGTCTTTATCTTCTTCCTCCTCCAGATAAAACGTAATGTATGCTATCCCATCATCTTCGGCTGTTTCCGGCAGGATATCCACAAACATCTGCTCTTTATCTTTCTGAGTCAAAGGGATTTTATCCTCAATCTCTACTCCCTGGATCCCCAACTCCATCAAAGTACTGCTGACGATCTCCTCTGCGGCAGTCGTTGTCTTTAACCGGAATTTATTCCATTTCATAGCTTCACCTCAATTGTTTTCTTATTTTTTCTATTTCGTCCTTTTGCAAATCGGTCAAATGCCTGTCATTTTAGTGTATCATATCAGTCCCAAATGCTCAATGAGGATTTTCACGCCAAGCAAAATCAAAATCACGCCACCTGTGATCTGTGCCCCTTTCTGCCAGCGTCCGCCAAAGATATTTCCAACCTTGACTCCCGCTGCCGAAATAAGAAAGGTCGTTACGCCGATGAAGCTGACTGCCGGCACGATCTCTACTTGCAGAAATGCAAAAGTAACCCCTACTGCAAGCGCATCAATACTTGTAGCTACCGCAAGTCCCAGCATGGTTCTGATATCCAGCGATTCCTCTTCTTCTGTCGCTTCTCCACATTCTTTACATTCTCCATCTTCAAATGCTTCTTTGAGCATCCCTCCTCCAATAATGCCCAAAAGAATAAATGCGATCCAGTGATCAACAGATGTGATCACATTTTTAAACTGAATTCCCAAAAGATATCCGATCATCGGCATGCCGGCCTGGAACACGCCAAAATACAATCCAACGACCCCCGCCTTAGTCCAAGTACATTTCTTCATGGCGAGGCCCTTACAGACAGCTACTGCAAAGGCATCCATTGATAATCCTACTGCCATCAGAAAAAGTTCTGCAATTCCCATATATTTGTCTCCTTTTGTTGTTTTCCCTTCCGGAAGGTTCGGCGATATCACAAAAAAGACCTATCCGCAGGTCACTCCCACGGATAAGTCTCATTATTTAAAGTAATGCCAGATGTTCTCACATCAGTATGTTGACAATACTGCGCTTATATGCGCCAACTACTCCCTTATCGCTTGGCTTATTATATAGAAATTCCTATAGCCTGTCAACCTTTACTTTTCCTTTGTTGTATGTTACATTTTTCTTATCTTGGACAGCAATGCGATTGCAAAAGGAGGTTAAAAGGTGAAGAAGATACTTTCCAACAACTGGATGATTACATGTCTTATACTGATTCCTGCAACAATGCTTTCCTTTTTATTCTTTCGTTTTGTCCCGGAAAATTCTGCCAATATTGCTCTGATCTATATACTGGCACTGATCATCATTTCTCTTTGCACCAGCGGTTATCGATATGGTATCTTCACCGCTCTGTTTTCTGTCGTCTGCATCAATTATTTTTTTACCTATCCTTATTTTGACCTCAATTTCACATTGACCGGTTATCCTATTACCTTTATCGGAATGCTTGTCATTACCTTACTGACCACCACAGTCACCAGCAGACTGAAAAAGCAGATTGCCATTAACGCTGAAAGGGAAAAAGAAATGGAAGAAGCGGAACGTGAAAAACTAAGAGCTAACCTTCTCCGCGCTGTCTCCCATGATCTAAGAACACCGCTTACCGGGATTATCGGAGCCTCTGCTTCTTATCTGGACGCCGAGGATTCTCTCTCTTCTCAGGAGAAAAGAGAACTGATCCAGAATATTAATGATGACTCCCACTGGCTCCTTAATATGGTAGAAAATCTGTTAAGCGTTACCCGTATCCAGACCAATGACCGAAAGGTACATAAGTCTCCTGAAGTTGTAGAAGAAGTTGTATCAGAAGCCGTATTAAGGCTGCAGAAAAGGATTCCCGACGCCCGTTTTGAAGTCCATGTGCCGGATGACTTCCTGATGATTCCCATGGACGCAACCCTAATTGAACAGGTATTGATCAATCTTCTGGAAAATGCAGTCGTTCATTCTGACAGTCATCTTCCTACTGTCCTTACTATCAGTCAATCCGACCTCTTTACCACCTTTGAAGTGAAAGATTTCGGGCGGGGAATTGATGAAAACCGGATCGACAGTTTGTTCCTCGGTACCTACTCATCCGGTGACAGCAGTGATATTCACAAAGGCATGGGAATCGGACTTTCTATATGCCGGACAATTGTAGAAGCCCATGGCGGAGAAATCACAGCCCGAAACCATGAACACGGCGCAGTATTCACATTCACCTTACCAAATTCGGAGGAAAATTAAGATGCAGCAAAAAATAACCGTCCTTTTTATTGAAGATGAGAAAAATATCCTGGCCTTTATGAGCAAAGTGTTAAAAAATCACGGGTACAAAACTGTAACAGCAAGTACCGGAAAAGAAGGACTCCAGCTGATCAGTTCCAACTGTCCCGATCTGATTCTGCTCGATCTTGGCCTGCCTGATATAGACGGACAGTCCATCATCCGCTCTGTCCGAAGCTGGACAAGCTGTCCGATCATTGTAATCTCTGCCCGAACAACAGAAAAAGAAAAGGTACTGGCTCTGGACAACGGCGCAGACGATTATATTACAAAACCCTTCGGAACCTCTGAGCTTCTCGCAAGAATCCGGACAAGCCTCCGTCACAGCAGCCGCCCTCTGGCTGCGTCGTCCGCCAATATTCATACCTATCACTGCCGTGACCTGGTACTCGATTTTGACAAGAGAAACCTTACTATTTCCGGGGAATTAGTTCATCTCACCCCTGTCGAATATAAAATAGTGGCGCTCCTGGCTCAAAATTCAGGCAAGGTCATTACCTACTCCACTCTTCTCCATGATGTGTGGGGACCATACGCTGATGAGGACAACAAGATCCTCAGGGTAAATATGGCTAATATTCGCCGAAAAATCGAAAAAAATCCGGCACAGACGGAATATATCTTCACAGAAGTAGGCGTAGGATACCGCATGAAGGAGGAGGATTGTTAAAATTTTGCTAAAGAATCTCGAGATCTCTTTCCTTTGCCGGGCCCAAGAATTAAAATAAGGGTTGTACATCGTTGAAAAGGCAAAGGAGTGGTCTAAAATGGATATCGGAAATATAGGAATGATGCTGCTTGTAATTATCGGAGGATGTACCGGACTTCTGACGACAGTTGTCATCACGCTGGGAATCCCCATTGTAGTAATCTGGAAAATCATCCGCCGCATTACAAAGGGTATTCCGATCACAAAATAGAGGCATTCTGCCCCTGTAACCTTACATATCATCCCACGGATTTTTACTTGCAAATCCAAAAAACAAATGTTATAATCAAACCGCTTAAGCGAGCAGTGCATGTCACGTAAGTCCAGTTGACAGCCTGCTCGTTTATTTTTTTGCAAGAACAAAGAGTTCCCTTGCGGAACTCTCGCGCCGAGCGCGGTCGCTTTAGCGGCAACTTCCACTTCTCGCGAGTGCGCATCCCGCGGAGCGTTTTATTTAATAGGAAAGAAATTTCCTATTAAATAAAAAAACAATTAATTCCGGCAGAAACAGTTCGCTTTTATATTCACTATAGTCCTCAAACTGTCTCTTCATCCTCCCCTGCAGCGTCGGCATATCGCTGCTGTCATTTGCAAATCCCCCATCCGGTATCCCGGAATGATGTCCTGCAATGCAATATTCCATCATCAGCGCCATAGGACCAGTTGTATAATTCTCACAGGCAGCCAAGGCTCCACAGGTAGAATGCTCTACCCGGATATTGGCACCATTGATCCTTTTCGTAAAAGATTCCTGGTATTTCCCTACATCATGAAGCAGCCCTATTACAAACAAAAAGTCTTTCAATTCAGGAATAGAAAATTTCCGACATAACTCAGCCGTATTCTCACAGTGAACTTTTACTGTTTGTATCGAACCTGTAAACTCATTTCTGTGAGCTACATATTTTTCCAAACTACCCCTTCTTTCGTATAATTACATATGTTTTCACACTAACAAATAAATTTACAAAGCATTGATTCGTCCCATCATTTGTTCTATATTAAATTAATCCTTTAATTTATAATATCATAGCCCCTATCTTTTTCTTACAACTTAAATATTGGGATTTGGCTCAATAACTACTAATTTGAATCCCGGTTCCCAGTAATTAATTTCGGTTTTATATACCGATATCTTTCTTTTCCTACATATATCTATAATTTCTTTTTGATTATTTCTTTCACACTGTGCCCCCAAAATTACAGCTTTCGGTCGTACTTTCATATAACTAAGATTAGACGAATTTTCCAAATTAATATGTCTTGGAATCACACGCCATTCCCTTTCATATGACCAATCCTGTGACTTTTCTAATAAAGTTGTTCGAAGTTTTTCTACAGACAAATGACACTGTGGTGGGGTTACATCTCCTAAAGTTTTCATTCGATACGCTCTAACATATTCTTCTAATTCTTCTGTAAGATCAATTTGTTGTTCAACATAATTTACTGGTCTCAATAATGGTTTTTTTTTGATAACTGTATTATCCGCAGTAAAATTATCAGCATTAGCAATAGCGTCTCTATCATAGATAATAGCAAATCCTTTATGATTGTCTGCATAATGTGACCACATCAACATTGATAAATAATCTTCTGAAAAACATATAATTCTAGCATTATTTCTAAGGGACTCTTTTAATTCTTTTGCCGCATTATGTATAGACTGAAAAAAACTCTCTAAAAAATCATCTTTTTTATTACCATACCACATAGCAATGCCAAAAGAAGCTAAAAATTTATCTTTTTCCTTTAAACACTTAAGATAATTTTCCATTCCTATATTAAGATTTTCCGCGACATCATCTAATATTCTAAAATAGTTTGCATATAAAAGTGTATCAAACGGATCATTAAAATTAATAGGTGTCGAATAGTAAAGACGATCTTTTTTCAAATTTTCAATATTCTGTAAAATACAGGATCTATATCTAGTTAACGTGTTTTCCTTTAGCAAAGAAGCCATCGTAAAATCATATTTTTTAAAATCAGGTGGCATTTGATTATTATTCATAATAAATATTCCTTTCACCCAAAATCTACTGTTAATGGAACACCATGTTTTATATACCGAAAAAGGACTGCGAAATCAACATCTTATTTTTATAATTAATTCTACCAAATTCTTCATATTTCAGCAATTCTACTACACCATTTTCTTTCAAAATGACGATTTTTGACGCTCCCAGACAAAAAGTAAGAACCCGCAAAAACCTTGTAAAATAAGGCTTTACGGGCTCTGACACCACAGGACAAAACCACCCCAAACGAGCCAAGAGGTGAGTACTAATTTTTTTAATAATATTTTTGGAGAATTAATTCTTCTTGACCAGATCCACTCTCATCTTTAACTTTTTTTACAGATCTCTTCATTCGCCCTTTTCTGACTTCCGCCGTTTGAGTTTTATCCCTGCTTTTCGAACAGTGCAAACACTGTCTTCACGAATTCATCCTCGTTCATCTTGCTTTCCACATATTCATCAAAAGCTTCTTCATCAATTTTCTGTCCGTTGACCACCTGATGGTACTCTGGATAATTCTGCTCCACTTCCTTTCTGGTAATCACATAACTGCTGCCGCTGAAGTTATACCGTATATATTCCAAATTCCTAATCAGGGCAAATGCGGAAACTGAATTGTAAATCAGTCCTTTTTCTGTATAGAGATCTTCATTTCCATACCAGTCTGTTGTATGGTAATCGATGGTTGCGCCACAGTTCTCCGAATCAATCTCAAATACATATCCACGCTCTGACAGAGGCAGCGCATGGAATAAATTCCCGATATTGCTGTTGTCTCCGATGTAATTACTCTGATACCGGATAATCTGCCTTATCCCGCATTTATCCCGGTTAAAGGGGCTGACCGGAACTGTATCCACGCCATACTCCTTTTTTGTATCAATAATAAAATACTCATTCGGCGTATCTGCATTAATCTGAAACACATGATAAAACAAGTTGCGGTATTCTATGATCTTCCCTTTGGTAAAATAAGTTATAGTCGAATACCGGTAACCAGGCGGGCGTTTATATTCTGATACGCCCACAAAGTCAGCCGCTATAAAACTCCCGATCAGCAGCAGAAATGCACCGGCACCGACCAGTATTCTCTTCAGCAAGGACATGGCTCTTAATTCCCGGAAAATCCCGGCTGTTATCAGAAGACATCCGAGGATGGAATAGATTTCTCCCCAACTGCTTTCCGGTTCGAATATAGAAAATGAGAATATACAGATCAGGATTCCTACGATCATGATACAAACAGATATCTTCTTATGTTCATTTTTGATTTTCTTTACACTGTAGTCAATAGCGCTGAGCAAATTCTTTTCTGCACGGGCGGCACTCTCTTCCTCCCTGATCTCTTCTCCGGCCAGAAGCTCATTCAGCGTGATCTCCAGTTCCTTACTTAGCGGTTCCAGCATCGACAAGTCCGGCATATAGTTTCCATTCTCCCAGCGCGATATGGTCTTATTGGTGACGCCAAGTCTCTCCCCCAGCTGTTCCTGGGTCAGTCCTTTCTTCTTGCGATTGACGGCGATAAACGCCCCAATCTTCTTACTGTCCATATCTTCAACTCCTTTCCAGACATATCTTATCCTTTCCGCCAAAAAACGTACACCCCACAGATAGCGAATCCCGCAATATTCCATGATTTCTGATATCATACTATAAAAACACCATTGGAATCCACCCTCAAAAGGTATTGATTTCAATGGTGTTTCTTTTACCGCATGGGCACCATATCATTTGTGCGCCTCACAAAATTTTACCGGTTTGTTCCTTTCAGCTATTTTCGAATATATGCCCTGTCTTTTTCGGAGATTCTTTCTTCATCTGAAAGGTACCTTTCCACCCTCATATGGAGATCATACTTCTCTCGAAGTTCAGCAATCCTTTCCATCATGGGCGATGCATGATGCCGGTCAATGGCTTCCTGACCTTTCCAGCTGTCAATCAACAGGACGGTTTCCGGATCCTCCAGAGGGATGAAGTACTCATAACGAAGATTCCCTTCTTCATTGCGGATCATTTCAACCATCCCGCTCTTTGTCATTTCTTCTGCAAATTTTCTCGCATTTCCCTTTTCTCCCGTATAATATAAATTTACTGTTATACTCATTTCTTCTGCACCTCGCCCTCTTCTTTCTTCTGCAACATGGACAGATAAGAAGTTCTTATGGTGTCTTTCTGTTCATACCCCAGTTCCTTCATAACTGCTTCAATCTCTTTCAGGCAGGCTGACCTCTGCTCCTCTCCCTGACCTATGATCTCCAGTTCCAGATAATTTCCCAGGCCTTCTACCCGATCTACGGCCACGGTAACTCTTCCTCTGGTATAGGTGAAACGTGTCTTTCTGACAGCGCATGGTACAGGCAGGAATGTAAGCTCTTCCAGGATCCGCTCTAGAATCTCCGGTGTTTCCAGATGCATCTCCAGCTCCATTCTGGAGACGGATACCTGATCTAGTTTCGGACCTTTGCAGTTGAATTCTGCCCTGGTTTTTCCCGTATCCAAATCTGTTACCCGGCGAATCCGAAGAGCTTTGTCATGTTCCCTCAAATCATAATGTGCGCTGTTATAATACACGTCCTCTTCCCGGCATGTACCCGCCAGGCAGAATCCATCTTGTTCCAGACGCTTTATAGTGTCTTCCAGACTGCACACCGGTATCTTCACTTCCACTTCCACCGGTGTGTATTCATTCCTCATTTCTATCTTAACCTCCGTTTTGTTATTCATCAGGCCCCTCTAATAATATTCAAATAATCATCTTCCACTTCTAAAATTGTAGCCCCTTCGTTTATATCTGCTTTTTATTGATGAACTGAGTCAGTACCAGAATATCCCCCGGTTGGATTACTGTGCTTCCATCCGGAATAATCGTTTGAATCCCTCTCTTTATCAAAATTACACGGTTGGATTTTTCGCGAAAGCTCTGTGACAGAGGCCTGTTGGCATATTGCTTTCCACGCTCTACTACAACCTCACGAAGTGCCAGTTTTGCCCGATCCTCAAAGCTTCGAGCCGCAAGCACAAGCAAATCTCCCACTTCCAGCCTGGTATCACCGTTCGGAATGACAATTTCATGATTCCGCACAATCATAGCAACCAGCAGATCAGCTGGAAACTGCAGATCAACAAGTGTTTTCCCGCACCAGGCATGACCTGCATCAATCCGAAGTTTTATAAAACTGATATCACTGTCTTCCTGATAATCGTTGAAGGTACTGCCCACATCTGCCGTCAGGTCAATCATAGCAAGCTTTTTCGCTACTGCCGGAAGCAAAGTCCCCTGGATGGAGATAGATAACAATACCATACAGAATACAAGATTGTAGAAATTGTATGTTGTTTCCACGCCAGCAAGGACCACGGAAATCGCAAATACGATTGACGCCGCACCTCGAAGTCCGGACCAGGATACCAGCGCAATCTGTCTAAGTTTTGCCCTGAACGGAACTAACAGTGCTGTACAAACTACCGGTCTTGCAACCAATGTTAAAAATACCATCAGAATAACCGCCGGCACAATGACAGACGGAAGCTTTACAGGAGTTACAAGCAAACCAAGTAAAAAGAAAATCTGCACCTGTGCCACATGTGTCAACACATCAAAAAAATGTACCAGATATTTCTTTTTAGGAAGATTGGAGTTTCCAATCCAGATTCCGCATAAATACATACTCAGATAGCCATTTCCATTTAGCTGTGCCGGAATGGTATAGGCAAGGAACATAACCGCCAGTAGGAAAATGGTATGGCTTTGCTGCGAAGGAAGAAGCTGCCGATGAAGCAGCTTTACCGCCAGATACCCCATCAAAATCCCGCAAAAAACTCCAATAATGATTTGCTGTGCCAATAAAAGCGGAACCAAAACAGACTCTCCGCTCAGAAACGCAATAGCAACCGTAGTAAGCATGTAGGACATGGGGGCGTTGGAACCGGACTCCACCTCCAGCAAAGAGTCTGTGTGATATTTCAAAGCCAGATTCTGTGAACGTAAGATGTTAAAAACCGAAGCCGCATCTGTTGAAGAAATAACGGAGCCGATCAGAAAACATTCCAGCCAGGGAAGGTTTAATGCAAAATGTGCAAACATTGCTACCACTCCGGCGGTTCCTATAACACCAAGTGTCGATAACAGAATGGAGGGAGCCAGTACCGGACGGGCTGTCAGAATATTAGTCCCAAACCCGCCATAAAACATAATAAAAATCAGGCAGATGGAACAAATTACATTAACCACTCCATAATTGTCAAATGGAATTTTCAGAACTCCGTTTTCCCCAAAAAACATGCCCAGTGCAATAAAAATCAACAGCGATGGGACAGGAATTTTCTCTAGCAACTGATTCAGCAGAATACAGATCAAAATCACAACTCCCATCAACAATAAAGGTTCATTCAAACAATCACCACTTCCCTCAAATCTATTATTGATATATAAAGTTACTAAATTTTTGACTGAATATTGCCAGATAATGGCAAAAGATTATTGTTTTTAGAAAGATGGATTTATTATAACAAAAAGTATTCTACATGTCCATGGTTGCAGTTCCTGCAATAACCGGGTATATTTACTATGTGAACCATCTGATTTTATCCTATCAGCAAATTTTCTAAGAGGCTCTTTGCATCTTCAAATACATAAGATATCAAAATATTACTATTTTCCATATCCTTCTTGGAAGTCGCACCACTTAGTAGTAATGCGCCTTCCACTCCTGCATTTTGTGCACATACCATGTCAGTATCAATACGGTCACCGACGACAATCGCTTCTTCAGAATTACAGCCTGTCTTCTTTAAGCATAACTCTACAATATCAGGTGCCGGTTTTCCTATATATCTTGGTTTTCTTCCTGTAACACATTCAATCATTTTGCAGATTGAACCACAATCCGGAATAACTCCACAATCTGTAGGACAGCTCAAATCCATATTAGTTGCATAAAATAAAACATTTTCATCCTGTAGCAAGCGGCAGGCATCCGCAAGTTTTTGAAAAGTCATAGTTTTATCCAAGCAGATTAATACGCAGTCAATATCTTCTTCATAATGATCTACAATATGTAATCCTCTTTTTGCAAACTCTTCTGTCAATTCAGAACTTGCCATAAGAAAAATTTTCTTATCAAATAAATTTTTTTTGAAATATTCTGCCGTTAAAACGCCTGCCGTCATAAACATTTCTTCAGATACTGCTATCCCCCATTGTTCAAAATACGCAACATAATCCTGCTGGCTTCTTGTAGAATTATTCGTTATAAAAAATATAGTTTTTTTCTTTTCCACTAGATAATCCAGTAATTCTCTTGCACCGTTTATCAATTGATTTCCTAAAGCTATTGTACCATCGATATCAAATAGGAAAAGTTTCTTTTTTTGCAACATATTTCATTTTTCCTTTTTATTTACATTTACCTCATTCATGTGAATGCTCATAAGCATTGGAATTTCTTTTGGATATCCGATTGATTTCCCATTTTCTTTTTTGAACAAATGAATTTTCTCTGGATTTAGGTTGATATAGACATTTTTACCACACTGTGGAACCATATCTTCACACAATGCAATCAACTCTATTCCCTCTACCTCAAGATAAACACCATATCGATTTCCGTAATCTTCCACATATTTTACTGTCGCACACAAAGTATCTTGTTCTTGCTTATCACTGAATATCAAATGTTCGGGTCTAATACCTAATAATAGGTTCTCCGTCTCAGCACATAGTATTTGTTTGCACCAAATTTCCGGTATATGAACACTTTGTTTTCCTATCCATAATTTCCCTGATCCATATTTCGCATCCACAATATTCATAGATGGAGATCCAATAAATTTTGCTGTAAAGATATTTGCCGGACGGTTATAAATCACCGATGGATGATCTATCATCTGTAGTTCTCCTTTGTTCAACAATGCAATTCTGTGCCCCACAGTCATGGCCTCAATCTGATCATGAGTCACATAAACCAGAGTCTGGTGATATCTCTCATGTATTTTCACCAGCTCTTTTCTTGCATGAAGTCTTAATTGCGCATCCAGATTAGACAACGGTTCATCTAATAGAAAATATGGGGAACGTTTTACCACCGCTCTCGCCAATGCCACTCGTTGCCTTTGTCCACCAGATAACTGCTTGGGTGTTCTTTGGGCATATTCTACTAAATCAAGCATTTCTAATGCTTCATCTAACCTTTTTTTAATTTCACCTTTTTCAATTTTATGGGCTTTTAAACCATATGTAATATTCTGGGCCACAGTCATATGTGGATACAAAGCATAGTTTTGGAACACCATTGCCACATTTCTTTCGCCGCACGGTACATCATTTACTCGTTTTCCTGACATATATAAGTTACCTGAATTAATATCTTCCAACCCTGCTATAATTCTTAATGTTGTAGATTTTCCGCATCCAGATGGTCCCAGAAGAATAATCCTTTCTCCATCTTTTATTTGCAGATTAAAATCTTTTATTACATAATTTTTACCGTAACATTTATCTACCTGCTCGAATATAATCTCTTTAGTATTCTTGTTATTCATTCCTTATCCCAAACCTTCCTATCCTTTAATGCCAGACATTGCAAACGTATTAATAATGTATCTTTGAAAAATCAGATATAATATCAGAGGAATTATCATCGTCATAACAGACACCGCCATGGCTAGAGAAAAATTTGTCCCACCTTCTGCACTGACAAACATTTGCAGCGCTAAGGATAAGGTATAGTTTTCTTTACTCTTTAGAATTAAAACCGGCCATACATATTCATTCCAAGAATTAATAAAAAAGATAATCCCTGTTGAAATAACTGCCGGACGAGCCAATGGCAATACAATGTCTTTCAATATCTTGAAATTTCCAATATTATCTAATTTTGCAACTTCAACTAGTGACTTATTGATGCCTCTCATTGCCTGCCTCAACATAAAAATTCCCAACACATCTGCAAACTGTGGCAACATAACACCCCAAATGGAATCTGACAATCCTAATTTTGAAATCAATAAATAATTAGGAATCATGGTAACAGTAAACGGTATAAACATTGTGCTCAGCATGATAAAATATATCAGCGTTTTCCCTTTAAATGTAAAATAGACAAATGCATATGCCGCCAGCAAGCTCGTAATCGTTTTAAGGCATGTCACTATTATTGCAATCACAAATGTATTCACTGTAATTTGAACAAATGGTAATTTTTCAAAAACTTGAAAATAGTTTTCTATTGTAGGGTTTTGAGGTATCAAACTCATTACTGTATTAACAGCTTCTTGATTTGTCTTAAATGAGTTGCAGATTGCAAATACAATTGGGAAAAGAGATGTAATTACCATAATTCCTAAAAGGATATGCCAAGGAATTTGCAAGTCTTTTATCTTGTGTCTAGTTTTCATAGTAAACTCCTTTCTCTACAAATCGAAATTCTAAAACAAGAAGCAGCATAAAAATAATCACTGTAATGACCGCCACAGCGGAGCTTGAACCCGTTCGATACAGAGTAAACGCCTCATGATACGCCATATATATCAAATTTGAGCTGGCATAATTAGGTCCACCCTGGGTAATGACTTTTATAGGTGTATAAACGTACTGCAGCCCCTGTACAATAGTATATATGAATACGTAAATTCCTGTTGCAGAACTCATCGGAATAATGATATCCTTGAAAATCTTAAGTGTAGAAACACCATCCAATTTAGCAGCTTCAATCACTTCCTGCGATACTCCAGATACCCCTGCTAAAATAACTATAAAATTGTATCCAAATGCTTTCCACGAAGTAATAATACATAATACTGCAATCACCCAGCCTTCCGTTTTAGACCACACAGGAATGGTTATTCCAAAATTATTACATATAATTGCTATAGGTCCAGACACTGGATTTAATATCCATGTGTATAAAATAGATCCGACCACAAGTGATATTACACTTGGAAGAAAAAATATGGCTTTATAGAAGTTTTTCCCCTTCTTAATAATCACTGACAATATAAATGATAAAATGTATGGTATCACCATATTAGCAATTAATAATATAAGAATATATACTAATGTATTTTGTAGAATTTTCCATGTATTTGAATCTGTAAATAAAGTAATATAATTATTTAAACCAACAAATTCTTTTGTAGAACTCACAAGATTCCAATCAAAAAAGCTTAAATATATCGTCTGTGCCATGGGATAAAACATAAAAATCCCAAATGCTAAAATCGATGGAATTAAAAAAAGATACCCCAGACCTTTTTGTTTTATTTTTTTCATAACGCTCTCCAATCATTGTATCTGCCTGCTAATTATCCAAAGACAGATTTCTCAAGTCTATTCAAATCTCATTTTATTAATAATTTCCGAGTTTTTCTCAATTCTTTTTGTAGTCTGCTCATATCTGGAAATTCCAAGACAAGTACAAAGAGCATCCATTACTGCAATATGACTAATTCTAGATGATACTGCCTCCATGACTCCTTCAGAAGCTGAAGAACAAATTACAAGTGAAATATCCGCGACATCTAAAATAGGACTCCTTACAAAACTTGTCAGCGCAATTACTTTTGCGCCATTTTCTTTCGCCAAACGCAAGGTCTCTATCGTTTCCTTTGTTCTTCCGGTATGAGAAACTCCCAAAACTACACAATTCTCATCCAGCATACTGGCGGCTATCTTCGCTTCATATGGATCTGTAAAACAAAAAACAGGATATCCAATTCGATACAAACGCATGTACGCATCATGCACAATTGTAGAAGATGTATACATTCCACAAAAAATAATTTTATTTGCATTTCGTATACATTCCACGGCCTCACCAAATTTTTTATGATTTATGAAATCTCGAGTTTCGCTTAACACTTGTATACTTGCCCCTAAGACCTTGTCTAATATTTCTGCCGTACTGTCATCCTTTTTTACATTCCCAAACGGAAGAACCGGTTTTTCCTTTGGACGGCATGCCAAATTGAGTTTCAATTCTCCAAATCCACCCAAATGCAGTATTTTACAAAATCTCACAATGCTGGATTCTGCAACTTCAAGATTTTTTGCCAACTCCGATATTGAAAGTGTTACCACTTCCTCTGAATTTTCCAAAATGTAATCCGCAATTTTTTTTTCTACACGATGAAAACTAGGATACATACTTTGTATTAACAAAATACAATTTTCTGCTTTCTGCATTTTTTTACTCCTTTTTATCCAATACTTCTTTCAAAATCTCCTTTGGTATTTGGTAAACCTCCTTAGTTCCACATATGCAATTTTCTACTTTCATCCCATCATTGTCCATTATACAAGAAAGATAGCCACTTCTTTCCTGCTCTGAAATACCTTTCTCAATATAATCAAACCCACATGCAGATGATTCTACTGTAAATTGGCAAATCTGTTTTTCTATCTTCATACTGTTCCTATGTACATGACCACAAAAAATACCTTTTACATTTGAACGTGACAAAAATTTCTGTAATCTTTTTCCATTTTTTCCTATTTGAAGCAAATAATCATCCCAAAAAAGCGGGTGATGCACGAAAACAACTATTTTGTCCTTTTTATCGTAAATCCGTTCCAGCCATTCTATCTGAATGTCATCAATTTCACCCACTCCATGTTCCCTGTCTGCGCTATCTAACACAACAATCTTCCATTCTCGTATCTGATAAAAATAATAGTACCTTCCATGAGTTAGCTTCTGCTCAAATACATTGCAAAACGCTTCTTTATTGTCATGATTTCCAAGCGCCAGTAAAACCGGCACCTGGATTCTTGACTCATCCAAAATCTTTTTAAACTGGTGATAGTCAACTTCTTCTCCTTCATGAACTAAATCACCGCTTATCACAATAAAATCAAGGGGTTGGCTTTGAACGACAGACAATATTTTTCTAAGCTTTTCATCCGGAGATAATAATGAAGTGAACATGCCGCTCAATAATCCTACACTGTAATCTTTTCTTATATGCGTATCTGATAATTGTGCAAAATGAAGTTGACTCATTATTTTCCTTCTTTCTATTCCATAATCTGATTAATGGAATCTTGTGTTTCTTTCATTTCCTTCTCTATGTCTACGGTTCCGCTTAATATCTGATCTCTCATATCAATTAACATTTGTTCTGCTTCCAGACCTGCATCACCTGGAAAAGATGCCCATGAAGCAACACCGTTCATTTGATCTGCCGCCGCTGTAAACATAGGGTGCTTTTCTACAAAATCTTTTAATCCGTTTTCTGCCTCAATTACATTATTTCTCGGAGGAACATAACCGGTTCCCTCGGTCCATTTTGCCATTGATTCAACAGAGTACAGATATTTTTCAAACTCCCATGCTGCCTTTTGTTCTTCTTCGTCTTGCGCAGTAATAGCTAGGAAGCATCCTCCTGCAGGTACAACTCGATCTTTCCCTTCCCACACTGGTGAACTTACTGCTCTGACATCAAACTGTGCCGTATCTTCTATCGTTGCCATATATGCTATCGTAGTATGCAACATAGCAACTTCTCCATTAATAAATGCCTGAAATCCTTCTTCCCAGCTTGCGTGCAATGCTTCCTGGTCAGATACCATATCAGCATACATCGTATATGCTTCAACCCCTTCTTCAGAAGCAAAAGAAGCTTTATATTTCCCGTCTTCTTCTGAAATAATCTGTGCACCATTACTTTCCAACAATGCTTGTTGGTTCCAACTATCAGGTCCCTCACGCATATACAAGCCATACTTACCTGTGCTTTCTTTTATTTTACTTGAAAATTCTTCCACTTCTTCCCATGTTTTCGGTCCCTCTTCTGGAAGCCCCGCCTCCTTTAATATATCGGCATTATAGAACAAAACCGGTGTACTTAAAGAATAAGGCATTCCCACCTGCTCACCGTCACTATTTTGTGCCAATTCTAAAATATTTGCATTAAAATTATCTGTAATAAAACTACTATCTTCCGGGAAAAATTCATCAATTATATTCTGTGGCGAAACATAATCAAAATTACTTGAGAAATAATTCAAATAAGTCCATCCTATTTGTACTACAGCCGGCGCATTACCTGCTGCTGTTTCAGCCTGCAAATTCTGCATTAATCCTTTATATTCCTCTGGATTGTATCGCGCTACTACTTCAATTTCATTATTAGATTCATTAAATTCCTTTACTAATTCATCAACCGTTTTTCCACCTACAGTTTCCGAATTAATATGCCAATACTCAATTACTGTTTTGTCTTCATTGTTTTTGGTATTCTCTGCCGCTCCTTCTCCTGCAATACCACAGCCTCCTAACATTCCCATCGTCAAACCACATGATAATACAACTGCTACTCCTCTTAATTTCTTTTTTCTCATGTTCTTCCTCCTTGTTTTTATTCACTTAACAAAGAACTTATTTCATTTTCTTATCATATCCGCGGAACTAAGTTCATTTTTATAATACCATGTGCCTTATCACCCAACTATCATCATTCAGTAAATCATATGTAAAGTTTTTGTAAGAAACATACATGTATGTGAATCATTCTTTGACGCTTTCATCCATAAAAAAGTGTCTTCGACACTTCAACTCCCCCGCCCCTCAATCTTGAGGGGATTAGGGGTTTCTTTTTGTGTCTTTTTCCTTCATAATAGTCTTATGAATATCTTACAGAAGATTTTTACAGACCATTTTGAAGAAATGCTCTATATCCAACATCCTCGTGACTCTGTCATCGAAAATGTAGAAAAAATGATCCATTGCGGCGATCCCTCTTTTGGTGGCACCATGTATGCCTGCCCTTCCTGCGGTAATCTTAAGTTTCTCCCTTTTCGCTGTCACTCCCGCTTCTGTCCTTCCTGCGGTAACATGTATTCCATTGACAGGACTACCTCGATGTCTTTTAAAATCATCCATGTCCAGCATCTCCATTGTGTGTTTACCATTGCCAGAGAACTCCGTCCTCTGTTCCTGCAGGACCGTTCGCTCTTAAATTGCCTCTTTTCTGCTGTCAACCGCGTCGTCTCCCGTATGTTCCTCAAAGATAACTATGCTGAACGCTTTACTCCTGGTTTTATCTGTGTCCTTCATACCTTTGGCAGGGATCTGAAATGGAATCCTCATATCCATTGTCTCGTTTCCGAAGGCGGCGTTGGCCTCTCTCTGCGCTGGCGCCACAAAAAGCACTTCAACTACAAACTCCTGCGGGATTCTTTCCAGACCGTTCTTCTCAACGAATTACATTCCAGGATCGGTGACCCTTTTAAAAAGCTTAAGGCTTCTGTCTATGCCGATCACAAAAATGGTTTTTACGTCCGGGCCTTACCCAACAAATGTAATCCATCTCACGTGATCAAGTACATTGGCCGTTATCTCGGACGCCCTGTGATCGCAACCTCCCGCATTGATTCTTATGATGGCGAATTTGTTACCTTTCATTATCATCGGCATGAAGATGAAAAACTGGTCTCTAAAACCATCCCGGTCCTTGATTTCATAGCCAGGCTTACCCAGCATATCCCGGAAAAACATTTCAAAATGATCCGTTACTATGGCATCTATGCCAGGCACCGTAAATCTGACAAATACCTCCGCCGGGCTATTTCAAGGGAAAAGCATAAGATATTTCTTTCTTTTAACCGTTGGCGGGATTCCATCCTGCATTCCTTCGGATATGATCCTTTAAAGTGTCCTTCCTGTGGTACGACCATGCTTTTTCTTGAATTATATTTCAACCACAGACCGGTTCCTTTGCATGAATTATACGAAAAGGTTATGCGAAAGCATCGGTGCCGGGCTCCTGCCTCTTTTTCTTTTCTTCCATCGTCTCCTTCTGCGTGATACAATCAATATATCTGATACAGAAATGGAGGCGGACAATATCAAACGAATTACTGAGGCAGAACTTGCAAAGGAACTTCGGGAACAGTATATAAAAAATCCTCCAGAAGGTATGACCTCTGATGAAATCCGTGATATGAGCGACGATGACCTTTTGGACATGGATTATTTCTTACACGAATTTGACGATCTGGATGATGACGGTTTTGGCGAAGAAGGTTTTTATATTTTCTAAAACAAAATCGTCTGTTTCCTATGCCCGCCTTTGTGCGGGCTAGTTTCATTCAAGAGTTCAGCAAAAGTTGAACTTTCCTATAAAGTAAGAAAGAGTTCCCTTGCGGAACTCTCGCGCCGAGCGCGGTCGCTTTAGCGGCAACTTCCACTTCTCGCGAGTGCGCATCCCGCGGAGCGTTTTATTTAATAGGAAAGAAATTTCCTATTAAATAAAAAAACAATAGAATGTGAGGTTATGCATATGCCAAAAAATCGTTTTCAGGAAGGCTATGTCACAACAAACAGTTGATAAATAGCCATTTTTATAGGGGAGTATCAGAACTCCCCTACAAACTGTTATTTGCAGTTATC